>Ga0316204_10000271_pt1 | contig 212451 bp, 205 predicted proteins | sample 6monrhotite_MG_2_FD_205661 | JGI IMG/M metagenome (GOLD analysis project Ga0316204, IMG submission 205661) | Microbial mat bacterial communities from mineral coupon in-situ incubated in ocean water Damariscotta River, Maine, United States -... | ecosystem: Environmental > Aquatic > Marine >... | reverse complement strand
ACCCAGTCCTGAAAACCTTTGCTGATCGTCTCCGCAAAGCTGGAAAACCGCACAAAGTCGTCATAGTCGCCGTCGCTCGAAAGCTCGTCACAATCGTGAATGCTCTCTACAAAGCTCGCCAGAAATGAGCATCACAGCCTTCCTGAGAAATACAGTTGCTAAGCCGCCGGACGCAACACGCGCCGTGTTTCAAGGATGCCCAGCGCGGCCTGCGCCGCCTCGCGTCCCTTGATCACGAAATGATCCGCGTAGATGTCCAGGTGATGCGCGGTTTCCTGAAACTGGTGCGGGGTCAGGGACACCGAAAGGACCGGCACACCTGTCTTTAGGCCCACCTGCATCAACCCATCGACAACCGCAGCAGCCACAAAGTCATGCCGGTAGATGCCCCCGTCAGCCACAAGTGCGGCGCAGGCGATGGCGTCATAACGCCCTGATTCGGCGAGAGTCTGTGCCATCAACGGCATCTCGAACGCGCCGGGGACGTCATAGCTGTCGACCTGTGCGGGCAGGATCAATTCGGTGAACCCCTGATAGGCACGCGCGACGATGTCGGCGTGCCAGCGGGCCTTAACGAATGCAAAGCGGGTGTGTGTCATGGCAAATCTCCTTCAGGTTCAGACACGTCACACCCAAGGCGATTGCGCACAGCGCCACACGCCTGTGCGGCGCGGCGATGCACGTTCTCTTTCATCCGGACTGTGACCGTCGGCTCAGGCGTCTCACCTGATCTGCTTGACCCTCGCCAGAGACGAGGCGCTCGCGGGCTCGTGGATCCCCGATTGAACTGGGTCCACATACCGCCGGTGGGGAATTCCGCCCCGCCCTGAGAACAGCATCAGGTTGCCAAGTCGCGCGCGCAGAGGCAAGAGGGACGTGATGTAGAACGGACCAGACCCATGCACCCCAATCCCGTGTTCCATGACCAGACTGATCTGGCAAACCTCGCCTTTGCCCGTGAACGGGCCTTTGGCATTCTGGCGGTGAATGGCGCTGCCGGGCCGCTGATGGCCCATGTGCCGTTTCTGATTGACGAAGACGCCACCTGGCTGCATCTGCATCTTGTGCGCTCCAACGCGATTGTGCGGGCCCTCAAGGCGCCGATGGCGGCGCGGATCGCGGTGAGCGGGGCAGACGGGTACGTGTCGCCAGATTGGTACGAAGTGCCCGATCAGGTGCCGACGTGGAACTATGTGGCTGTGCATCTGACCGGCACGCTGGACCTGCGGCCCCACGGGGAATTGCGTGACCTGCTGGACCGCCAGTCCGCGCATTTCGAGGATCAGCTGGAACCCAAGCGCCCCTGGAACGCTGGCAAGATGACCCCGGAGGTGCTGGAAAGGATGATGCGCCAGATCGTGCCCTGCCGGATGAAGATCGAAAGCGTCGACGGGACGTGGAAGCTGAACCAGAACAAGCCCGAAAATGTGCGCCTGCGCGCCGCCGACTATATGGACGCCTATGGCATGGGCAGCGAAACCCGCCTGCTGGCCGGGCTGATGCGCGGGGCCGATGGACAGGACTGACCACTCTGCTAGGCTTGAGCGGACTCAAACAGGATATGTCATGAAACTGTATCATTCGCCCGCCTCGCCATTTGTGCGCAAAGTCGTTGTTTTACTTCATGAATTGGGCAAGACGGACGCCGTCGAACTGGCGACCGTGACAACCACGGCGCTGGCGTCCGATACGGGTCTGATGGTGGCTAATCCGCTGGCCCGCCTGCCCGCGCTGGAGCGGCCCGAGGGTGTCACGCTTTATGACAGCAGGGTGATCACTGCCTATCTCGACGACCTCTATCAGGGCGGGCTCTATCCCTCTGGCGCGCGCCGGTGGGAGACGCTGACGCTGGAGGCGACAGGCGACGGGATCATGGATAGCGCCGTGTCCATGGTCTATGAAATACGCCTGCGCGACGCGGCCCGGCAGTCGCCGGAGTGGATCGAGGCGCAGTGGGGCAAGGTCGCGCGCGGGCTTGATGCGTTGAACACCCGCTGGATGAGCCATCTGTCGGGGCCGATCGGGGCGGGCCACATTTCGGTCGGGTGTGCGCTGGGATACCTCGATTTCCGCCACGAGGGGCGGGATTGGCGCAAGGGCCGCGAGGCGCTGGCGGGGTGGTATGAGGGTTTTGCCGCGCGCCCCTCGATGACGGCGACGACGCCCTGAGCCTGCCAACCCGCGCAACGGTCGGTGCCTCGCAAACGGCGACCCGAACGAATCGAGGGTTAACGCCATAAAAACAACGGGAATCGGGGTGCACAGCCCGTACACCGCGCGTGCACAGCCTGTGCACCGCCGATGCACCGTTGCCCGGATTAACGCAACGCACGCCCGTGTTTCCTGAACATTGCGGTATTCAAGCCCCCTGCGACCACGTGTGTCAGATTGCATGCTGGACGCGGCTTGCGGACGGCGCTAGACAACTTGTCAAAACTGGTGACGCGTCTTGCGTGTCCGGAAATGTCATTGGCCCGGTTCGGGTCGCTTGGAAACTGGAGAAGTCCCCGTGTCCCACGCAGAAGAAGAACATGACGGCGAACGCCGCGACTTTCTGTACTACGCCACAGGCGGTGCAGGTGCCGTTGTCGCCGGAGCCGCGATCTGGCCGCTGGTCAATCAGATGAACCCGTCTGCCGACGTTCTGGCCCTGTCATCCATCCGCGTTGACGTCAGCACGATCGAGGTCGGCACCCAGCTGACCGTCAAGTGGCTTGGCAAACCCGTCTTTGTCCGCCGCCGGACAGAAGAAGAGATCACTGCCGCCCGCGCCGTCGACATGGCCGATTTGCCGGACACCGGTTCCGAGAATGAAAACATGCCTGCCGGTACGGATGCGGCCGATCAGAACCGCACCCTTGACGAAGCGGGCGAGTGGCTGGTCATGATCGGTGTCTGCACCCACCTGGGCTGTGTGCCACTGGGCGAGGCGGGCGACTTTGACGGCTGGTTCTGCCCCTGTCACGGGTCACATTATGACACTTCGGGGCGCATTCGCCGCGGGCCCGCGCCGCGCAACCTGCTGGTGCCGGTAGCTGCATTCCTGGACGACACCACGATCCAACTCGGTTAAGGGAGAGATTATACCATGGGTGGCATTCCTCACGACCATTACGAACCGAAGGCGGCCTGGGAAAAGGGCCTTGCCAAGCGGTTGCCCATTGTCGGCCTGCTTTATGACACGCTGATGATCCCGACGCCGAAAAACCTGAACTGGATGTGGATCTGGGGCATCGTGCTGACCTTTTGTCTGGTGCTGCAGATTGTCACCGGCATCGTTCTGGTGATGCACTATACGCCGCATGTCGATCTGGCATTCGCGTCGGTCGAGCACATCATGCGCAACGTGAACGGCGGCGCGATGCTGCGTTACATCCACATGAACGGTGCGTCGCTGTTCTTTGTCGCTGTTTATGCGCACATTTTCCGCGGTCTCTACTATGGCTCCTACAAGGCGCCGCGCGAGATCACGTGGATCATCGGGATGCTGATTTATGTCCTGATGATGGGCACGGCCTTTATGGGCTATGTGTTGCCATGGGGTCAGATGTCATTCTGGGGTGCGACCGTGATCACCGGCCTGTTCGGCGCGATCCCGTTCGTCGGAGAGGCGCTGCAAACATGGTTGCTGGGCGGACCTTCGGTGGACAATGCGACGCTGAACCGTTTCTTCAGCCTGCACTACCTGCTGCCCTTTGTTATCGCGGGTCTTGTGGCCCTGCATATCTGGGCGTTCCACACCACCGGCAACAACAACCCCACCGGGGTTGAAGTGCGCCGGGGTTCCAAGGAAGAGGCCGAAAAAGACACGCTGCCCTTCTGGCCCTACTTCGTGATCAAGGACCTGTTCGCGCTGGCCGTGATCCTTGTCGTGTTCTTTGCCGTAGTCGGCTTTATGCCAAACTTTCTTGGCCACCCGGACAACTACATGGAGGCGGACGCGCTGGTGACCCCGGCGAATATCGTGCCGGAGTGGTATTTCCTGCCGTTCTACGCGATCCTGCGGGCCTTTACGGATGAAGTGTGGGTCGTACAGCTTGCCGGGTTCGTGACGGGTGGCATCGTGGACGCCAAGTTCTTTGGTGTTATTGCGATGTTCGGCGCGATTGTCGCCATGGCGCTGGCGCCGTGGCTTGATACCTCGTCGGTCCGTTCGGCGCGCTATCGCCCGATGCTGAAGTGGTGGTTCTGGCTTCTGGTCGTCGACTTTATGGTGCTGATGTGGGTTGGCGCACGCCCCGCCGAAGAGCCTTACAACACGATCTCGCTTATCGCGTCTGCCTACTGGTTTGCCTATTTCTTTGTCATCCTGCCACTGATGGGCGTGATCGAGAAACCGGATGTGCAGCCTGCGACCATCGAAGAAGATTTTGCCGCACATGTTGGTGGCGGCGGTGCGGCATCTGCCCCATCGACGCAACCTGCGGAATAAGGAGAGACTGCATATGTTCAAGAGTTTTGCTTCACGTGCGGCACTGCTGACCCTGCTGGCCACCGGTGCATCTGCCGCGGTCATAACCGGCGAGATCGACAACGTCGACTTTTCCTTTGACGGGCCTTTCGGGTCCTATGACCAGAACCAGCTGCAACGCGGTTTGCAGATCTACACCGAGGTCTGTTCGGCGTGCCACGGTCTGAAATATGTGCCTTTGCGCACGCTTGGGGATGAGGGCGGGCCTGAACTGCCCGAAGAACAGGTGCGCGCCTATGCCGAGTTTTACGAGGTGTTCGACTCGGAACTGGACGATTTCCGGGCGGCCAAGCCAAGCGACAATTTTCCGGGTTCGAACCTTGAAAACGCGCCTGACCTGAGCCTCATGGCCAAGGCGCGTGCCGGGTTCAGCGGACCCTACGGGCTGGGTATCAACCAGTTGATGAATGGCATCGGCGGGCCTGAATACATCTCGGCATTGATGCAGAGTTATACCGGCAAGGACAAGGAAGAGGCCGGGGCGGTCCTGTATGAAAATACGGTGTTCCCCGGTGGATACATTGCGATGGCACCGCCGCTTTACGGGGACGATCTTGAATTCGCGGACGGTGCGCCGACCGATCTGAAATCCATGTCCGAAGACGTGTCGGCATTCCTGATGTGGACTGCCGAACCGAAACTGGCCGCGCGCAAGCAGGCTGGCTTTGTCGGGGTGATTTTCCTGACGGTCCTGTCCGTGCTGCTGTATCTGACCAACAAGCGGATCTGGGCACCTGTGAAGGCGCGTTACAAGAAATAAGCGCGCCGCCAGGCCCAAGTGAATGAACCCCGCCTTTCCGGCGGGGTTTTTTTCATCGGGCCGGTGCGAAACTGTCGACGTCAGAGGGGCTCTGCCCCCGCGCATCCGCGCGTCCCCGGGATTTTTTTAAATCAGAGAAGGGTTTGGCACGTCTCTGGTGCGCCAAACTCATGCCGTGAGCTGGGCACCGTTGTGGTCCCGGATCACCGTCGTGACGATCCGGCCTTCGGTTTGCGGGGTGTCAAATCTGACTTCGGTGAACTGCTCTGTCCGGCCCATATACGGGTTTTCCATAAGCACGCGATGGGTTTTGCCCACCTGTTCCGACAGATGTTTTGCCACCTGCACCGCGCCTGCGCGGCGCAACCGCGCGGCCCGCTCCCTGATCGTTCGGCCATCGACCTGCGGCATCCGCGCCGCCGGAGTGCCCGGGCGGGGCGAATAGGGAAAGACGTGCAGCCATGTGAGGTCGCATTCGGCCACCAGCGCCAGAGATTGTTCGAAATGCGCGTCGGTCTCGGTCGGGAAGCCGGCGATGATGTCTGCACCGAAGGTCATGGCCGGGCGCAGCGTGCGGGCGTCCTGCGCAAAGCGGATGGCATCGTCGCGCAGGTGCCGCCGTTTCATGCGTTTGAGGATCAGGTCGTCGCCGTGCTGCAGGGACAGGTGCAGGTGTGGCATCAGGCGGGGTTCGGTCGCGATGGCCTGCATCAACGCCTCGTCCACCTCGATCGAATCAATGGAGCTGATCCGCAGGCGCGGCAGGTCGGGCACCAGTTTCAGGATGCGCATCACCAGATCCCCGAGACGGGGTTCGGAGGGCAGATCGGCACCCCATGAGGTCAGGTCGACGCCGGTCAGCACGACTTCGTGAAAGCCGCGATCCACCAGCCGCTTGATCTGGTCCACCACGACGCCGGCGGGAACAGAGCGCGAATTGCCGCGCCCGAACGGGATGATGCAGAACGTGCAGCGGTGATCACAGCCGTTCTGGACCTGCACATAGGCGCGGCTGCGCGTGCCAAATCCGTCGATCAGGTGACCGGCGGTTTCGGTGACCGACATGATGTCGTCGACCTGCACCGGTTCGGTATCGAAACGACCCGCGAGGCCCGCCCAGGTGCTGCCTTGCATCTTTTCGGTGTTGCCGATCACGACGTCGACCTCGTCCATTTGCGCGAAGGTGTCGGGTTCGGTCTGCGCCGCGCATCCGGTCACGATCAGTCTGGCATCCGGATGGGTGCGGCGCAGCTTGCGAATGTCCTGGCGGGCCTTGCGCACGGCCTCGGCTGTCACGGCACAGGTGTTGATCACCACCGCGTCGCGAAGCCCAGCATTTGCGGCCAGCTCCTCCATCGCCTTTGTTTCGTAGGCATTGAGGCGGCAGCCATGATTGGAAAAAACCGGGGCCGTCATAGCGCGTCGAGGAAGGCTTGGGTCAGCACGCCGTCGAACACATGCGCCGTCGGGCCTGACATCCAGACGCCATCGTCGCGCCAGTCGATGTTGAGCGTGCCGCCATCCAGGTCGATGCGCACCGTGCGCCCGGTCAGCCCCCTGCGCGCCGCCGCCACGGCTGTCGCACAGGAGGATGAGCCGGAGGCGAGTGTAACCCCGGTGCCGCGTTCCCAGACCCGCATGCGGATGTGGTCAGGGCCGATCACCTGCGCGAATTGCACATTGGTGCGTTCCGGGAAAAGGGCGTGGTGTTCGACCTCGGCGCCGCGCGCCGCAAGGTCGACCAGGGCCACATCGTCAACAAAAAAGGTGCAGTGCGGGTTGCCCATGCCCGTAGCCACGGGCGCGCCGTCAATGGGCAGTGACAGTGTGTCGACGTCCTGTGACAGCGGGATGTCCTGCCAGTCAAGCAGCGGATGCCCCATGTTCACCGATGTTGCCCCGTCCGCGGTGCGCACGGCGTGCAAGGCGCCGCGTCCGGTCACATTGACGGTCAGCCTGTCAGCGCCTGTCAGGCCCATCTCGCGCGCTGCGATACAGCGCGTGGCATTGCCACAGGCGGCCGATCGGGACCCGTCCGCATTGTAGAACGTGATCGTCAGGTCATCCCCTTCGGTGATCAGCGCAAGCTGGTCAAAGCCGACACCGCGATGCCGGTCTGCCAAAGCCCGCACCAGCGTGTCGGACAGGGCGACCGGCCTGACGCGCGCATCGACAACGACAAAGTCATTGCCCAGCCCGTGCATCTTCATGAAGGGCCAACCGGAGGTCAAAGGATCATGCATTGCGCGCATATAACGCCATGAATTTGGGGAATCCAGTATGTCACCGAAAAACAGATGAGATTCGGCTTGACCCGCCTGCCCGCCCTTTCTAGATAGGCCGCCTAGTGGGGCCGTTAGCTCAGTTGGTAGAGCAGCTGACTTTTAATCAGCGGGTCGCAGGTTCGAACCCTGCACGGCTCACCATCTATTCATCAAATCGTTGCCCGAGGGCCAAGCGCGGCCTGTCGCCTGCCGGTCATGGCAGTTCCGCCGCCATCGCGCCTGCGGAGACCATGCCCCAAAGGTTCCAGCGGGGCATCTTGCTTGTTCATTTCCGATGTTGCAGCTAGCGTTTCCGGGAACCCTTTTGACGAGAGCACGGTATTCATGAGCGAGCTGAGCCAATACGCCATTCTGTTTGGCCTGACTCTCGGCACTCTGGGGCTTGTTGTCAGCCTGTATGCGTTGGCCCGCGCCATTGGGCGGGGACGGCCCGAACCGGCCAAGGACGTGCCCGCGACCGCCGGGACCCTGTCGCGCGATCCCGTCTGGGTGCGCTATCACGCCAAGTATTATGGCTATGCGCTGCTGTTTCTCGCCTTTGATATGGAGATGGCCTTTATGTATCCGTGGGCGGTGGTTTACCGGGAGGAAGGTCTGGTGGCGCTGCTTGATATGGGCGTGTTCCTGGCGGTTCTGTTCCTCGGGCTGCTTTACGGCTGGTCCCAGGGCGCGTTGAGGCGGCAATGAAGATGTTGTCAGGCGCACGTGAAGGGGCGATCGGGGGCCTGCGTGGGCTGGTTGCGCGCGCGATGGCCCGCGATCTGTGCACCTTTGTGGTGCCGGGTGTGGATGTGGCGCGCGCGCGCGGGCTGGATCTGGCCGCCGCCGGGCTGCATCGCGCCGACACGCCGCGCCATGCGAATGTGCTGCTGATTGCCGGGCCGTTGCCGCCCGCCCTTGTCGATGCGACTTGTGTGGTCTGGGCACAGATGCCGCGGCCCCGCGCGATCCTGGCGCTGGGGGCTGGTGACATCGCGCCGCTGCCCGGTGCGGATGCGGTCGGTCCGCTGTCGCAGGACGGGCTGGAGGCGGCTCTGGCCGATCTGCGCGACGCCTTTGTCTCTGGTGCCTTTGCCGCGCATGTCGTTGATTTCGAGGCCCCGGCCCTGACAACGCGGATCGAGTATACCTGCCCGATGCATCCCGAGGTGGTCTCGGACGAACCTGGAAAATGCCCGAAATGCGGCATGTTTCTGGTCGAACGCGAGGTGTCGGGGACGGCCCCGGCGAGTCATGAAGGTCATGAGGGTCATGAAGGTCATGAAGGTCATGAAGGTCATGAAGGTCATGAAGGTCATGAAGGTCATGAAGGTCATGAAGGTCATGAAGGTCATGAAGGTCATGAAGGTCATGAAAAATCGGCCGGGGTCCCGGCGCAAGCTGAAAATACCGGTCATTCCGCACACACCACCCATAAGTCCGTGGAGCCTGCGACCTATACCTGCCCGATGCACCCGGAAGTCACTTCCGACAGCCCCGGTTCCTGCCACAAATGCGGGATGGACCTGGTGCTGCAAAGCGAGGCGGGGGGCGACAGCCATCACCATCACGGCCACGGGCATCACTCCGCCAAGGAGCAGAAGACAGAAACCTATACCTGTCCAATGCACCCGGAAGTCACTTCCGACAGTCCCGGCTCCTGCCCCAAATGCGGGATGGACCTGATGCTGCAAAGCGAGGACGGGAGCCACAGCCATCACCATCACGGCCACGGGGATCACGCCGCCAAGGAGCACAAGGCGGAGACCTATACCTGTCCGATGCATCCCGAAGTCACTTCCGACAGCCCCGGTTCCTGCCCCAAATGCGGCATGGACCTCGTGCCGCAAGGCGAGGCGGGGAGCCACGGCCATCACCATCACGGCCACGGGGATCACGCCGCCAAGGAACACAAGGCGGAGACCTATACCTGTCCGATGCATCCCGAAGTCACTTCCGACAGCCCCGGTTCCTGCCCCAAATGCGGCATGGACCTCGTGCTGCAAGGCGAGGCGGGGGATCATGGCCATCACCATCACGGCCACGGGGATCACGCCGCCAAGGAACACAAGGCGGAGACCTATACCTGTCCAATGCATCCCGAAGTGACCTCCGACAGTCCCGGCTCTTGCCCCAAATGCGGCATGGACCTCGTGCCGCAAGGCGAGGACGGGGATCATGGCCATCACGGCGAGTCCGGTCACGCGTGTCACTCGGGCGGCGACGCGCAGGGGGGGCATGGGAGTCACGGCGCAACCGGCGGGCACGAAGCGCATGGCGGGCACGGTGGTCATGGCGCGCCCCCCGACATCCCCGGGATCGAGCCGCATTTCATGTCCATGATTGATCTGACCGAGGGCAAACCGGTCAGCCCGGACGGGCTGATCATGGAATGGATCGACGCGCCTTTCGGGCCGTTCTTTCCGGGCCTGCCCGGTGGGCTGGGGCTGATGCTGACGCTGGATGGCGACAGCGTGGCACAGGCCAGTGCGTCAAGCCTTGCATCTGCCCCGCCCGCGCCGGGCTTTGCCGCCAGGGACTTGCCCGACCGGCTGGCGGCGCTGTCGCCTCTGGCCCCGGTCGCGCTGCGCGAACTGGCCTGCCGCGCGCTGGAGGCAGCGGCGGGCATCGACCCCGACCCCGGCGCGGCCAAAGCCCGCGCGGCGGCGATCGAACGCGAGCGGGTGGCCAGCCACCTGGGCTGGCTTGCCGACCTTGCCCGGCAGACCGGGCTTTCGTGGCTGGAACGCCGTGCCGCCGCGCAGCATCAGGAGTTGCGCACGGCCGATGCGGAGGAGATCGCCCGGCGTGCGCCGGCGATCCGCGCCCTGATCAAACGGGTGCGCCGCGCACCGCTGTTGCGCGACAAGCTGGCCGGTATCGGGTGGATTGACCTCTCTGGCACCAAAATCAGCGGGCCGGTCGCGCGCGCTTCTGGCATCGAGACCGACGCGCGGGCCGGTGAGCCCGCCTATGGCGCGCTTGAATTTGCGACCCTTACCCGGGGCGGTGGCGACGCCTGGGCGCGGCTGTTGCACCGTTTGGACGAGATCGGCCAAAGCCTTGACCTGATCGCGCGCGCCGGGGTAATCGCCTTGCCCGCTGCGCCCGAAAAACTGCCAACAGACGGGCACGGCATGGCAAGCGTCGAAACCCCGCGCGGAAAGGCGGCCCTGCACCTGAACCTCAGGGGCGGCGCGGTTGAAACCCTGCACCTGACGACGCCTTTTGCCGCACTTGCGGCCACAGTCGAGCCGATGACGCAACAGATGGAACTGGCCGAGGCACTCAGCGCGGTCGGCTCGCTTGATCTTGATCCCTGGGGGGGCGCTGCATGAGCATCGCCATTGTCCTTCTGGCGCTGGCCGTCGGTTGCTATCTGGTGGCCGTATTCGAAGGCTGGGCGGTCCATGGCCGGTTCAGCCTGACGCGCCCGGCCATTTCGGCGCTGGCCCTGCTGGGCCGCGAACAGATCCTGCCGCGCACGCCCGACCGGCTGTTTTTCGAAACCGGTCCGGTTCTGCTGCTGGTGGCGGGGCTTTTGTCGGTGGCGGTGATTCCGATGGCGCCGGGGCTGATCATCACCGATCTGGCCATCGGCGCGCTGTTCCTGAACGCGGCCCTTGCCTATGTGCTGGTGGCGCTGATCATGGCCGGGTGGGGGCCGAACGGGGCCTACGGGATGATCGGCGGCTGGCGGTTTCTGGGGCAGTTCATTGCCTATGCGATGCTGATTGTCATGCCGATCACGGCGGTGGCGATGCGCGCGGAATCGCTGTCGAGCACCCAGATTGTGCTGTCGCAGGTGGCGCTGTGGAACGTGTTCTATCAGCCCATCGGCTTTGTCCTGTTCGTGGTTGCGGCCCTGGGCGTGGCCTGGCTGCCGCCCATCGACCTGCCCACGGGGGGCGGCGATCTGGGCGGCGGGGTCGAGGCGGAATATACCGGCGCGCGCCTTGCCGTCTGGCGGCTGGCACGGCTGGTAATTATCGTGGCGCTGTCGGGTGCGACGGTCACGTTTTACCTTGGCGGCTGGCTGGGTCCGTGGCTGCCGGGCTGGGCCTGGACGGCGCTTAAAACGCTTGCCGTCGCGGCGGCGATGCTGACGCTGGGCCGTCATTTGCCCCGCCTGCGCGAGGCGCGCTATCTTGCCGTCAGCTGGAAGCTGGGCATTTCGCTGGCGCTGGCCAATATCTTTCTGGTCGGCGTCATCGCCTTGGTGGTACCGATATGAGCCTCGCCACCGCCCTGTTCCTCGCCTTTTTCGGCATTGCGGCAATCTGGTTCGGCGTGGTCGTGTTCCGCACCCATTCGATGGTGCGCTCGGCCATTGCGCTGCTGTTCAGCCAAACGGCGATTGGCGCCATGTTCCTGGTCATGCAGGCCGAATTTCTGGGCGTGTTGCAGATCATGATGATGGCCACCGAGATGAGTGTGATGGCGATCTTTATGGTGATGTTCATGATGGACCCCGGCGGCATGGGCAAGATGGACATGACCCACCAGAAGCGCCTGTCGCTTTGGGCGGGCGGCATCGGGTTGGCTGTGGCGCTGGCGGTGATCTGGACCGCCGGATGGCAGGGGCCGGTGCCCGAGGTGCCCGGCGCCGACGAACAGGCCCGGATGCTGGGCCGCGAACTGCTGGGGCGCTCGATGTTCATTTTCGAAAGTGCTGCATTGATGATCCTGACCGCGATGATCGCCGCCACCATGGTCGCCATTGCGCCACAAGAAAGGGACGTGCCATGATCCCCGAACTCCTGATCGCTCTTTCTGTCGGGGCCGCGCTGTTTGGCGTCGGGCTTTATGGTGCGCTCAGCCAGACCAACCTGGTGATGATCATCATGGGGGTGGAACTGGTGCTGGCCGCCGCACTGCTGAACATGGTGGCCTTCTGGCGCTATCTGCACCCGGATGTGACGGCGGCCAAGATGTTCGTGCTGATCGTGATGGCGGTGATGGCGGTTGAAATGGCCGTGGGCTTTGGCATCGCCATCGCGCGCTTCCGCTCGCGCGGGTCGGTCGAGATGGAAGAAGCGCGGGAGCTCAAGGGGTGATCTGGCTGGGCCTCACGCTTTTGGCGCCGCTGGGTGCCGCACTTGCGGTGTTTGCGCTGCGGCACGCACCGGCTGGCATTGCGCTGGCCGGGGCGGGGCTGGGGCTGCTCGGGGCGCTGGGGCTGTTTGCCGGGGTCGCGGGGGGCGCAGAGATTACCGCCACGCTGCCGTTCCTGCCCGATCTGCCGATCCGCCTGCTGGCCAGTCCGCTGACCGCGACGCTGGCGCTTGTCGTTGCCTTTGTGGCGGCGATGGTGCTGCTGTATGCGGCGGGGTACATGGCCCATGACCCCGAACGGGTGCGGTTTTTTGGCACCATGATGATGTTTGTCGCCGCGATGGAGCTGTTGGTGCTGGCAGGTGATTGGATCACGCTGTTGGCGGCGTGGGAGTTGATCGGCTTTGCCTCTTACCTGCTGATCGGGTTCTGGCATGGCCGCGACGGGGTGCCGGGGGCCGCGATGCGCGCGTTTCTTTATACCCGCACGGCTGATCTGGGGCTGTATCTTGCCGCCTTTCTGCTGATCGGTGTGGCGGGAACGTCCGAGATTTCGGCGACGCTGGCCACCACAGGCACCCCGGCGCTGATTGCCGGTTTGCTGCTGTTGTTCGCCGCCATGGGCAAGTCGGCGCAGGTGCCGATGCAGGACTGGCTGATGCGGGCGATGGCGGGGCCGACGCCGGTTTCGGCGCTGTTGCATTCGGCGACGCTGGTGGCGGCGGGGGCGATCCTGCTGATCCGGGCCGCGCCGATGCTGCCGGGTGGTGCGCTGATGGCCGTAGGCATTGTCGGTGGGGTCACTGCCGTGGTGGCCGGGCTGATGGCGCTGGCGGCGCGGGACCTCAAGCGCCTGCTTGCCGCGTCGACGGCCAGCCAGTACGGGCTGATGCTGGTGGCGGTGGGTGCGGGCGTGCCGGTGGCCGCCCTTTTGCACCTGATCGCCCATGCGGCGATCAAGTCGGCGCTGTTTCTGGGCGCGGGTGTGTTTCAGCATGACCGTGACAGCACCGATCTGGACGCGCTGGCCGGGGCCGGACGGGCGCGACCCGGCATCTTTGCAGGCTTTGCGCTGGTGGCACTGGCGCTGGCGGGGCTGCCGCCGATGGCGGCCTTTTTCTCCAAGGACGCGATCCTTGCCGCCGCGCTGGACAGCCCGTTTGCGCCCTGGCTGCTGCCGCTGGCGCTGTTGGGATCGGTGCTGACCGGGGCCTATATGGCGCGCGCGCTGAAGGTGCTGTGGACAGGCAAGGCCGACAAACCCGTCGATGCCGTGCCGCTGATGGCCGCAGGCATGGGCGTGCTGGTGGCGCTGGCCGCTGCCTTGGGTTTCGGGTTCAAGCCGCTTGAGGCGATGCTGAGCGCCCATGTGGGCGAACCGGCCTGGTTCATCCCGGCGATGGGGCTGGCCGTTGGCCTTGTCGGGCTGGCGCTGGGCTGGGCCATCGCCCCTGCGCGGCTGCTTGGCCCGCTTTTGGGACCGGCATCGCGCGGGTTCGCAATTGCAGGCGGGATGCAGGCATTGGTCGCCCGTCCCGCGCTGACGCTGGCCGCTGTCTGCGACCGGATCGACGGTTGGATCATCCGTACTGTCGTGCTGGGGGGCGTGGCGGGCGGTGCCCGCGCCCTCGCGGCCGTGATCGAAGCCATCGAAATCCGCCTGCTCGGGGTCGTGCGCGCCATCGGGCGGATCAACCTGTCCCTCGGCCAGTTCAGCCGCCGCACCGACCGCGACACCATCGACGGCGCAATCTTTGGGCTGGTCGACCGCACGATCGCGCTGGGTGCCCGTGCCCGCCGATTGCAAAGCGGCTTCATCCACCGGGAAATGGCGCTGACCTTTGCCGGGATCGCCCTTGTCATCGGCGTTCTGCTCGCCGCTCCGCTTTATCTGTAAGGATCACACAAATGCCGCTTCTGACCATTGCCACCTTCCTGCCGATCCTTGCAGGGCTTGCGCTCATGGCGCTGCCGGACCGCTCGGCCCGGATCGCACACCGGGTGTCCATCGCGGCGACCGGGGCCGTCTTTGTGATCACGCTGGCGATCTGGGCGCGCGGTATTGTTCCGGGCGGTTTTGCCCAGATCGAGGAGATGGCCTGGATCCCGGCCATCGGTGCCGCCTATCGGCTGGGCCTTGATGGGCTGAGCCTGCCGCTGGTGCTGCTGACCTCGCTTTTGTTCCTGCTGTCGGCGATCTATTCGGCGCGGGTGGGCGAGCGGGCGGCCAGCTATGTCGTACTGATGCTGATGCTGGAAACCGCCTCTCTCGGCACGTTCATGGCGCTGGACGGGCTGTTGTTCTACGTATTTTTCGAGGTCTCGCTGGTGGGCATGTATTTCATGATCGCAGGCTGGGGCTATGAGGACCGGCAACGCGCGGCGCTGATGTTCTTTCTCTATACACTGCTGGGATCGCTGCCGCTGTTGCTGGCGATTATCGGGCTTTACCTTGGGTCCGGCACGTTCGACATGCGCGCCTGGATCGACGCGCCACCGCTGGCGGGGATCGCCGCGATGCTGGCGCTGATCGCGATGTTTTTCACCTTTGCGGTCAAGATCCCGGCCTTTCCGGTGCATACCTGGCTGCCTGCGGCCCACGTGCAGGCACCCACGGCGGGCAGTGTGATCCTGGCGGGTGTGATGCTTAAATTCGGCACCTATGGACTGGTGCGGTTCGCCTATCAGATGACGCCCGAGGCCTTTGTGCAGGCGGGTCAGGTGATTCTGGCCTTTGGGGTGGTCAGCGCGCTTTATGGCGCTTTCGCGGCGCTGGCGCAGACGGATTTGAAAAAGATGATCGCCTATACGTCGGTCAATCACATGGGGTACGTGGTGATGGGCGTCGCCGTGGCGGCACTGGCAGGCGATCCGCGTATCCGCACCATCGGGCTGGACGGGGCAACCTTGCAGATGGTCAGCCACGGGCTGGTCACCGGGGCGCTGTTTTTCCTTGTGGGGATGTTGCAGGACCGCGCCCACAGCCGGGGCATGGACGAGTTTGGCGGACTGCTGGGCCGGGTGCCTTGGCTGGGCTGGGCCTTTGTGCTGTCGGCCTTTGCCTCACTCGGGCTGCCGGGGCTGGCACATTTCCCGGCCGAGTTCCAGATCTTCCTCGCCACGCTGAACGCAGCACCCTGGGCCATTGTGGCGATCCTTGCCATCGTGGTGACGGCGGCGCTGTACCTGCGGGCCATCGCGGCGGTGTTTCTGGGCGAGGCGAACCCGAAATGGGCCGACATGCCCGACCTTGATCGACGCGAGAAACTGGTGATCGTACCGCTGCTGATCCTGACGGTGCTGGTGGGGGTCGCACCGGGCTGGCTGATCGACATCATCCACACCACCATGACGGGCCTTGGCGGCTGATGGAACGCGACCTCGCCTTTCTGGTGCCCGAACTGCTGCTGGCCGGGGCCGCGATGCTGATGATCGTGGCCGAAATGGCCCGCGCGGCGCGGCTGGTTCTGGCCATCGGGCTTGTGGCGCTGGGGCTGTCAACGGTGTTGACCCTGCCCGTTCTGGACGCCGACACGAGCGTGTTCGGCGGCACCTACCGGATCGACGCCATCGCGGGGTGGGCCAAGCTGATCCTGTTGCCGGGCACGGCGCTGGCGCTGCTGATGGCGCGGGCCGAGATCGCGGGGCGCGCGCGCGAGGGCAGCGTCTATGCGCTGATCGTGCTGGTGACGCTGGGGGCGCTGATGCTGGCGGGCGGCGGTGACATGATGGTGCTGATCATCGGCGTGGTGCTGACGGGGCTGGGGTCGTTTGCGCTGGTGACCTATCCGCGCGACGATGCGGCCACCGAGGCGGGGATGAAATACCTGGTCTTTGGTGCAGTGACCGGATCGGTGATGATCTATGGGCTGACCTTCTGGTTCGGAGGCGCGGGGTCGACGCTGTTTTCCGAACTGGGCGCGCTTGAGGGGCAGGTGCCGATCATCATTGCGGGGCTGATCGCGGTGATCGTCGGGCTGGGATACAAGGCGTCGCTGGTGCCGTTCCATTTCTGGGCGCCGGATGCCTATGACGGCGCGCCGGTTTCGGTTGCGGCCTATTTGTCGGTGATCACCAAGGCAGCGGCCTTTTTCGCCTTTGCGCAGGTGCTGCGCGATCTGCCGCGCGAGGCGGGCTGGCCGTTTGCGCTGGCGCTGATCGCGGCGGCGACGATGACCTATGGCTATCTTGCGGCACTGGTGCAGACCAACCTTGTCCGGCTGATCGCCTATTCTTCGGTGGCGCAGTCGGGATATCTGCTGATGGGTGTCGTGGGCCTTGGCGTCAGTTCCATCGCGGTGCCCGCAATCCTGATCTTTGCGGCGGCCTATGTGGCGATGAACCTCGGCGCGTTTGCCGTGGTCATGGTGGCGGGCCGGTCGCTGGGTGATCTGGAAGGGGTCGGGCGGGCGCGTCCCTGGCTTGGGGTGGCGATGGTGGTGTTCCTGCTGTCGCTGACCGGGATTCCGCCGCTGTTCGGCTTTGTCGGCAAGGTTTACCTGTTTATGGCGGCGGTCGAGGCGGGGTATCTGTGGCTGGCCATCATCGGCATCCTGAATTCGGTGCTGGGCCTTGGCGTCTATTTGCGCATGGTTGTCCCGATGTACCGGAAGCCGGATGCGGCACTGGCGCATGGATCGGTCGGCGCCCCGCTTGTCGCGGTCCTTGCTGTGACGGTTGTGGCCACCCTTGGCCTTGGTCTTTTGGCATCTGTGTTTCCGGGATGAGACCGGCCACCGCGCAGGTGCGCGGCTAAGGTGGCGACCGTTGATGGCCGTCATGGCGGCGCTGGCGAGAGGCGATACGGGATGTTTCGGGTCAATCCTCAAAAGCTGTCAGAACTGGCGCGACGGTAGGTATGTAAGGACGCGCGAAGGGCGTCTATAGTTGCGGGCACGGAAACATAAGGAACACAGACTTGCTTCTTACCATTGCTTTATCCCTTTCCGCATTTCTGGTGACGGCGGTGATGCACCTGACCGCCCTGAAGTGGTGCAGCGGCGGAATGGCCCGCATCCCGATGCGTCCCTCGATGCGCGTTCTGGCGGTTCTGACCCTGCTGTTCACTGTTCACATGGTGCAAATCGGCGTGTTCGCCGTCGCCTTTGCCCTGGCCGAACACGGGTTTAACCTGGGATCCTTCGAGGGAGAGCCTATCGAGACGATGCTCGACTACTACTATTTTTCGGCCATCAGCTATACGTCCCTGGGAATAGGCGACATCTTTCCCATCGGGCATCTGCGGTTTCTGACGGGTGTCGAGGCGCTGATCGGTCTGTTGCTGATCGCGTGGTCGGCCTCGTTTCTTTATGCGATGATGAACCGCCTCTGGGTCTGGCAGCCCTGCATGCGTCCGGACGGAACATCGCAGGACATGTCAGGACACACGCCTGCGCCGGACTGCCAGCAGGGCGACACTGGCGAGGATGGCCGACAGGCTTGAGCCCAGAATGACCGCGACCTTTGCCGAATCCGCACGGGCGGGATCATCCAGCGCGGCGGTGACGATGAACAGGCTCATCGTGAAACCGATGCCTGCGAAAAGCGCCCCGCGCAGTGTATCGCGCAACGATGTCCCGGACGGCAAGCTGCCCAGACCCGCCCACAGGGCAAGGCCGGTTCCCAATGCGACACCCAGCGGTTTCCCGACAACGAGGCCCAGGACAATGCCCGCAGCGACCGTATCTGTCGCCCAGTTCGCGGACGCATTGGTCAGCGGCACCCCGGCATTGAAGAAGGCAAAGATCGGAACGACGATGAACAGGGCCAGAGGTGCGACGCGGAGTTCGACCTGTTCAACGGCACTTTGCCGGAATGCCGACAGCGGCAGCGCCAGCCCGATGATCGCCCCCGCGATGGCCCCTTCGAGCCCGGATCCGATCAGCCCGGCCCACAGCAGCGCGCCCGCCAGAGCATAGAGAGCGGTGGCCTCGCTTGCGCGGCGGTTCAGAGCCCAGAGCCCGGCAAGTCCAACCGCGAGAAGGGCAAGCGACCAGCCAAACTCGGCCTCGCCGTAGAACAGGGCAATGACCAGCACGGCGCCCAGGTCGTCAAAGATCGCCACGGCCGTGACAAAGGCCAGAAGGCCCACGGACACCGCCGAGCCGAGGAACGACATCAGGCCCAGCACCAGAACCACATCCGTCGCAATCGGAATTGCCCAGCCGCGCATCGCTTCGGGGTCACCTGCATTGAGGGCCAGATAGATCGCCGCCGGCACCACCATGCCGCCGAACGCCGCAATGGCCGGCAAAGTGGCGCGCCCCCGCGCGGCCAGAACGCCCGAAGTCATCTCGTGTTTGGTGTGCAGACCGATGTGGAAAAAGAAAATGACCAGAAGGCCCTGATTGATCCAGTCGATCAGCGGGGCGTCGATCACAACGGGCGCGATGCCCAGCCGCAGCGGATAGTGATGGATGAAGTCGTAGAGGCCCGACAGCGGTGAATTGGCCGCCGCCATGCCAAGGGCAATCGCGACAAGCATGGCAATGCCTGCACGCCGTCCTTCCTGCGATGGCTGGTGTTCAACCGCTGACATCAGTGGTCGTGTGCCTCCTCCGGCGCCATCCAGCGCGACAGGTAAACACGTTCAAGGACAAAGACCGAGGATATGCCGATGGCGGCATAAAGCACGATGACCGGGTCCGTTTGCAGCTTCATTGTGGTGAAGGCGGCAAGCACCACGGCGTCGAATGCGAGCGCCATGAGCAGGACGGCAGGCGCCGCGCCGACCTCTTGGCGCCGGAAGCGATAGACGCCCCAGTGCACCACCATGTCCATGATGAGGTAGAAAAACGCGCCCAGAGAAGCGATACGACCCAGATCGAAGAACACCGCCAGCGCCGAGGCGATCACAACCGTGTAGACAAGCATATGGCGCTGAATGGCCCCGGACATGCCAAAGTGGCTGTGCGGGATCATCTTCATGTCCGTCAGCATGGTCAGCATCCGCGACACCGCGAACACGCTGGCCAGAACGCCCGATGCCGTGGCCACCGCCGCCAGCAGGACGGTCAGATAGAACCCGACCTGCCCAAGGGCGGGTTCGGCGGCCTGCGCCAGCGAATAGTCGCGGGCGGCGATGATCTCGTCGATGGTCAGGCTTGCGCCCACGCCAAAGGCCACCAGCAGATAGACCACCACGCAGATCGCGATGGACAGCATGATCGTGCGGCCCACGTTGCGGTGCGGGTCGGTGATTTCACCGCCGCTGTTGGTGATTGTGGTGAACCCCTTGAACGCAAGGATTGCCAGCGCGACAGAGGCGATAAAGCCGGTGATCCCGGCGCCTTGCGCGGTCTCGGACGCGGCGGCAAACTGAAATCCGCTGGTCCAGAGCGCGGCAATGCCGAACAGGGCGATACCGCCGATCTTGATCGCCGCCATGATCAGCGAGAACAACCCGACGGATCGGTTTCCCGCGATATTGACCAGAAAGGCAAAGACAATAACCGCAACCGCCAGTACAGGCACCAGCGGGCCGTCGGTGATTTCGAAGGGGCGCAGCACATAGGTGGCAAAGGTGCGCGCCACGAGGCTTTCGGAAATCACCATGCTCAGCGCCATCAGCAGCGCGGCCCCGGCGGCAATCGCGCCGGACCCGTAACATTTCTGAAGGATCATCGCGATGCCCCCCGCCGAAGGCCAGGCGTTGGACATCTTGACATAGCTGTAGGCGCTGAAACTGGTCACGATTGCGCCCGCAATGAAAGCGAGCGGGAAAAGTGGCCCGGCCAGTTGGGCAATCTGGCCGGTCAGGGCAAAAATGCCCGCGCCGATCATGACGCCGGTGCCCATGGCGACGGCCCCGCCAAGACTGATCGAGCCTTTTGCGTTATCACTGCTCTTGTGGTCGTGCTGCATGTTGATCTGCTTTGCCTGTTTCAGAATTCCGTTTTGGTGGCCCAAGGGACAAGACCCCGGGCCACCAACTGACGTCACGTTCTAGCCGTGATCGTCCTCTTCTTCCTCGTCTTCATCGTGGTCGTCGTCGCCTTCTTCTTCCTGATGCTCCATCATCGCTTCGATTTCTTCGGGAATATCGGCCTCGGAGAATTTCGCCTGTTCGTCGCCATCGTGCACGAAGGCGATGATAGCGGCCAGTTCATCACCGTCCAGATAGATCACATCGCCCAGTTCGTCACGCTGCAATTCCACCATCGCTTCTGCGCCGGTCCACATCCGGGCGGCGAATTGAAAAGGGTTCATCGGCAGGTCCATGAACTCGGCATCCAGCGGCGGGGCGTCCACGCCGCCGACACCGTTGATCGAGTGGCACACGACACAGCCCTTGGACGCAAAAAGCGCGCGCCCTTCGACGGCATCGAACTGGGGTATGACCAGACCGTTTGCTATCGGGTTTACCCCGCTCTGGCTGTCGGAATCGGCGATCGCCGGTGCCGCGCCCAGAATTGCGGCCGTCGTTGCCAGCAGTCTTATAGATAGTTTCATGAGAAGCTCCATTATGGTTTTGATTAGATTTGTCGGGTGCTTGTTCCGTTTCCCGCCTTCGTCAGTTTAGGGAAAAACGCTGGTATCGCCTTGATATAGCGCAAGTAGTCGTCCCCGAAACGGGCGCGGCTGTCCGCCTCTTCGCTGCTCGCCAGTCGCGCATACATCCAGACCAGCACCGGAAACATCGCCAGCGTCAGGATCGTCGGCCACTGTACGAGAAACCCCAGCATGATCAGAACGAAGCCGACATATTGCGGGTGGCGGATGCGGGCATAGGGGCCTGTGGTGGCCAGAATTCCGCGCCGCTGCGCATACCACAGATGGTGCCATGCCACGGATATCAGCCAGAAGCCACCGCCGATCAGCGCGAAACTGAGCAGATGGAAGGGGCCGAAATGCGGGTTTGCGCCCCAGCCGAACATCATTTCGGGCAAATGGCCGCTGTCATGGGCCAGCCAGTCGATGCCGGGCCATGTCGATTGCAACCAGCCGGAGAGCAGGAAAATGGTCAGCGGAAATCCGTACATTTCAGTGAACAGCGCGACGATAAAGGCGCTGAAGGCTCCGAAACTGCGCCAGTCGCGTTTGGTCTGTGGCTTGAAGAAGCTGAAGGCGAATATGATGAAGACTGCGGAATTGATAAAAACCAGTAGCCAAAGGCCGTATGAGGACCCGGCGTCAGAGATCACTTGTCGTCTCCTGTGCCGTGGCCGCCGTGGCCGCCATGCCCTCCGTGCATGAAAAAGTGCATGCCGACACAGAGGAGCAGGGGCAGCCAGATCAGCAATCCGCTGCTCAGAATATGGACCCTGTGTTCGTAACCCAGCAGCAGACCTCCGATGACGAGGGCGACGATCAGGTAAATCCCCGCCCGGGATCGCCAGAAAGACGGCGGTTCTGGCGCCTGGTCCGTCTCGTCGAGCTGGTCATGTGATTGCTGTATCATGCTGGGCGTCCACTGTTACATATTTTCGCCGCGTCTGCTCTGCGACACACCCGCGCGCACCGGACGGACATGGCCGACCGCGTGTTGTCGCGCGGGTGCAAAAGGTGCCTTGTCCGGGTCATGCCTGGACGGTTCTGTTCGACAGGGCGTTGAACAGCCCGCCGAAAATCAGCGCCACGTACCAGCCGTACAGGAAAACCTCGACAAGTCCGATGAAGAACCCCGCCGGTGTCAGCCAGACAAATCCGGGAAGCAGGCCGGCCCAGGTTTCATACATCGCATAGCCCGGTAGCAGCAGATCGAATGCGACGCAGGCCAGATAGGTCAGCACCAGAAACAGGCTTAGCGCCCATCCCATGGGTATAATGGGCAAACGCGCCGGACCTGATCCGGTACGGTTGCCCATGACACAGTCGCCACAGGTCAGGCGAAGGACAAGGAAAAACGCAAGCAATATCACTGCAAAATACAGAAGTGGCATCATGACTTTATCCTTTGTTTTTGAGCGGAGCCCCGGACGGCGCGCTCATCCGTTCGCAATTCCTCATCGGGAATGCAAAATCGGATGAAACGCGCGCTCTTGTGCGAGTGGCCTCAGCTTTGGCTGCAACAGCAGCCGGATTTGACCGGCTTGTCTTCGACTTTCTGTGCCACGCGTGTTTCAGAAACGGGTTCTGACTGTGCCTTGGCCTTGCCGCCGCAACATCCGGTCGATGCCGGGGCGGAATCAGTCCGGGTGTCGGTGATGGTGGAATTGTCCATGGGTACCTTCTTTCATGTGGTTTCGTATGAGTAGACGCCGGCCGCTGGACATCATTACAGGGTTTTGAAATTTTCCAGCGGCTGCGCACAACAGACTGCGCAAGACCCTTCCGCGCGAAATGACGCGCGCAAGGGTGCCAACGTGGCCGCGTTTTTGCGCAGCAAAGGCCATCGGCAATTGATCAAGGCCCAATAGGCCGGGCGTGGCGCCCGGCCCTTGTTTTCCGTTCAGGTCCGGCTGGGGCTAGATGCCATAGCCCCAGGACGGCAGGCGGCCCATCTCGATATTCAGACCGCGCACACCCGGGACATTTTCAACAGCCACGCGAATTGCGTTTTCCTGGAAATCGCTGTCGGCCACGCCCCAGACGACGACATGGCCATCGTCCACGGTGTAGTTGATCAGGTTGACCGCAGCGCCCGGAACGTCCTTGAGGGCCACGCCTATTCTGGTGCGCAACACGCGGTCGTCCTCTGTCGGGCCGCGCAGCGCGTCGCTCCGCATCGTCGACAGGGCGTGCAGCAGGTTTGCGCGGCTGACAATTCCCACGACGCGGCCCTGACGCAGGACAGGAACGCGTTTGATCCGGTGTTTTTCCAGAAGGCGCGCGATTTCGGCCACCGGCATGTCTTCCTTGATCGAAGCGACATCGCGGGTCATCACGTCGCTGATCCGGTGACTTTTCAGTTTGACGAAGTCCCGGGAGTTTTCATCCGGCCCGCTGAGAACTTCGAGCCACCATGACCGGCGCTCACCGTCGTATCCCGGAACGCGCCGCATCAGATCGCCTTCGCTCAGAATGCCTTTGATCTTGTTGTCGCCGTCCACCACGGGAAGTGCGCTGATATGATGGTCGAGCATCAGGCGGACCGCGTCCGCGATATCGCCGTCCGGCGAGACCGTGATGACGGTTGTTGTCATGATGTCCTTGGCTAGCATGGCAGAAACTCCTGTTTTGATTGCTGAGGTGGCGCCGCCCGTCACGTGCCGATGACGAGTTGCAGATCCTCGTCCAGAACGTAGGGCGGTATGTCGAGGTTGCGCGGCGCCGGACCCTTCCGAATCCGTCCCGACGTGTCGTAGTGCGAGCCGTGGCACGGGCAGAACCAGCCCCCGAACTCTCCCACTGCCGAGCCGTCCTGGCCCAGGGGTATACAGCCCAGATGCGTGCACACACCGATGACAATAAGCCACTCGCCAGCCTCATCCGCGGTTCGATTCTGATCCAGCGCCGATTCGTCCGTGCTGTTGTTGGGGTTCTCTTTGACATAGTCGACAGGGTCGGGAAGCACGTCGAGGTCAACGGCGCGTGCGGCCTCGATCGCCTCCGATGCGCGGCGCCAGACAAAGATCGGGCGGCCCTGCCACTTGACCGTGATGCGCTGGCCCGGCGCGACGCTTGACACATCGACCCTGACCGTGCCGACGGCAGTCACGTCAGCCGAAGGATTCATGGAATTGATCAGCGGCCAGACGGCGGCACCGGTGACAACCGCACCGGTCGATGCTGTGGCATAGTACAGGAAATCGCGGCGCTCTGATGTGGGCGGTTTCCCCTCGTCTTGCTCTGCATGGGTCATTCGATGTCCTTGCGTTTTGGTCGGGCGGTCTGTCGCCCGCTACGGGGTTTCGAGATAAGGTCGCTGCGTCATGCCGGTTTCCATATGGATGACGAAGGGATCAGTGATGCTTTGGTTGATCGACGCCTTTTTCGTCAGGCGCCGCCTCGTCCCGTGACGGGTTGTCAGAGCGGGGCTGTGCGGTGTCTTGCGGGACGATATCGGGTTTTGTCTTGGAGCCATGTTTCTTGCCATGTCCGTGCCGATGGCCAAACAGATGCATCGCCGCCATACCGCCGAACAAGGCGACCAGCACCCAGTTTTCTGCAAGCCATTCCATGAATATTTCTCCTTTGGTATTGATCGGGTTGGATCAGACGATCCGGGTCATGACCGGGCAACGGAAGGGGTCGAGATGAGCAACGCCAGCTGCGTGGCGAGGTCTTGTCGCAAACCGCCAAGCAAATAGGCCGCATCGCCGGTTTCAATCCCCAATGCCCGCGCCGCGCTCCTTTGAGATTCGTTCAGAACGTCCACACGATGGAACAACGCCTGCGCCATGGGCGCATCCAGATGCCTGCCCGTGCGGGCGCATGCGCATGTCATCTCGCTCAGGAGCGCATGAAATTCCTCATCCCGAAACGGCGGGGATGTTGCAGACGAACCGGCGGTTCTGGTCGGTTTTTGCAAAGCGGCAGGCTCCCTCTTTCGTGTTGCGTTCAGCAACGGTCACAAAAGAAGACGCCGGTCGTCGGCAAGCGTTACAAAGATTTGACGCGCCTGCGTTCAGGATCGCGCTGTTTCCGGCGCACAGTCAGACTCATCGTCCTGGGTTGCGCAGCCCTCAGGTGGACAGAAACAATCGTCGCGGTCCTTTTGGCAACATGCACCGCAATGGTTCACCAGTACTTCGCGCAGGGCGGTCCGCGCCCGATGCAGCCGGACCCCCAGGGCGTTTCGGGTCAGTCCGAGGTCAAGGGCAACTGCCTCTCGATCTTCCTCGCCAAAATCAATTCGGCGGATCAATTCCGCCTCGGCAGGGCGCAATTCCTTGATCAAGCCATTGTGACAGGTACACAGATGCGCCATCTGTGTCGGCGCATCCGCAATCCATTCTTCGGGCTCTTGCGCGACCGCACCGGCCAGTCGTTTGTGCCGTGCGCCTTTTCGATAGTGATCATTCAAGGTGGACCGCAGGATGGCACAAAGCCATCCATCCATCCGCTCGGCGTCGCGCAGTTGATCCTTGCGGGTCAGCACGCGGATGCAGAATTCCTGCAGGACATCCTCGGCATCTGCGCGATTGCCAAGCCGCTTGACGAGAAACCCCATGAAAGCGCCACGTCCGTCCAGAAGCGCACGTTCAGCCGACCTCGAAGACCTGTCATCGGTATCGGGTTCTTGCAGTGCCATTGTGAGTCCGTTCTTCAAAGGCGATTCATGGTTTCGCGCCCATTGAACTTAGCCATTTTGCCCGGTTTTTTCAATGCTTGCGGGCCTGGCCAGGACTTTGCCCCGCGTCGGGAAACATAAGGACGGTCGCCTATTAAGGGGTGTCATCACCGCGCTTGCCTTTGAAATTGACGAAGACGATGCCGAGGATGACCAGCACAATACCGGACATTTGCAGGCCCGAAAGGCGTTCTTCGAAGAACAGGGCACCCAGAGCGAGACCGAAGATCGGAACAAGAAAGCTGAACACAATTGCCCGGTTCAGTTCGACTTCGTCCAGAACCGAAATCCACAGCCAATACACCAGTGCAGAGCCAAACAGCGCCAACCCAAGCAGCGACGTGATGAACACTCCGTTCCACTGAACCGTCGTCGGCTCCTCCATCACGAAGGCTGCGATGGCAAGGGGCACACTGCCGATCAGGAACTGAAAACCCATGGCGAAAAGCGCATCCACTTTGCCTGCTATGGATTTGATTGCCACATTGCTGACGGTCACACCGACTGCGGCCAGGACGATATAGGCAAACCCGATGGCCGACCCGTCCTGCCCTCCGATTGTCAGTTGCGGCAAGGCGATCACCAGTATTCCCAGGAACCCTGTCAGCAGGCCAAGCCACCCGATCTTCGGCAGACGCTCGCCAAGCCATGCGACGCCAAGCATGACCGCCAGAAGCGGTTGGGCGTTGGCGATCACGGTGGCAAGCCCGGGTGAAACGAATTCGGCCGCATGAAACATGCCAAGAAAACCCATGCTTGTCGCACCGATTCCAACCACACCAAGCACCGACCAAGCCCGCCAACCGCGCGGCAGAGGCCGGCGCAACATGACCGCAAGAAAGACAAGCGTCGCCCCCGCCAGAACCGCCCGCAGTGTCGCAAAGGTCAGATGCGGTGCGTATTGCAGACCTGTGGTGATCAGTGGAAAGCACGCCGCCCACAGGAACATCACCAGAACGATTTTCGCAATTGTCGTCGGCGGCATCGGAGTTTCCTTTTCCGGATCGGAATTTACAAGAAATGTGAAAATCGCACGGCGTGCCGACTCATGACCGAATGAGACGCATGCGGCTGCAACTGGCGATAGCAAACCATATCGAAATTGCAATTGCCAAAAGTCGGGAATCCGCGCAGCCAAGGAAATAGAGTGACGACCCACCCGGGAACGGCGCGATGCGGATGAAGGCAGAACGCAGCGCTGGACTGTGTGCGGGAAAAGGGCTTGAACTTGTCCGGCACCTGAGGCCGTTGAACGAGAGGGTTACGCAATTGTTTCTAAAGAACGCCTGGTATGTCGCCGCCTGGGATCATGAAATCACCCGTGACCTGCAGCAAATCATGGTGCTTGGTGAACGGGTCTGCGTGTTCCGCACAAGGGCGGGGCAGTTGGTTGCGCTGGAAGACGCCTGCCCGCACCGCAAGCTCCCGCTGTCCAAGGGGCGCATCAAAGGCGACACGCTGGAATGTGGCTATCATGGCCTGACGTTCAATTGTGCCGGTCAATGTGTCTGGGCGCCCGGGTCCGGCGGCATCCCATCCAATGCCAGTGTCCACGCCTACCCGCTCCATGAAAAATACGGGCTGGTGTGGATTTGGATGGGCAACCCGGCCCTGGCCGATCCATCGGACATCATCGAGATCGAAAACTACGACAACCCCGAATGGGGTATCAACCGTGGTGCGGCGATGGAATTGGACTGCAACTACCTTCTGATGTGCGACAACCTTCTGGACCCGACCCATGTCGCGTGGGTTCATCAGTCAAGCTTTGCCACGGATGCGGCCAAGGACACGCCCTTGCGGATCATCAAGACCGACGAGGGCGTGATCGTGCAGCGCTGGATGATGGATCATGAACCGGCACCGTTTTATAAGAAGGTGATCGAATTCCGGGGAAACTGCGACCGCTTGCAGCATTACGAAGTGCGCTATCCGTCCCATGCGCTGATCAAGGCCGTGTTCACGCCCGCGGGCACCGGTGGTCCCGACGGTCCCTTGCACGAGAACACCTTTGTCATGGACAGCTACAATTTCATGACCCCCACAACCGAAGCCCGGACACGGTATTACTGGTTCCAGCTGCGCAATATCCGCCCGGACGATGCCGCGCTGTCCAAGATGATGTCTGAGGACGTGCAACACGCCTTTGAAGAAGACAGGGACGTGTTGAACGAAGTGCAAAAGGGTATGGCCAACAAGACCTCTCCGCATATCGACCTGCCGATTGACGCCGGGCAGCTGCGGTTTCGCCGTCAACTGCACGCGATGATCAACGAAGAACGCCGGGTCGATGATCAGATGGCTGAATAGGCCCGGTCTGTTCAGAAAAAGCACTGAATTACGGCGTGGCATGACGCGCCCTTTGCACATCGACGCCCGTGATGGCCGCTGGCTTGGCGCCTCGGACCGAGGTCAGGGCAAACCATGCCTCGCCCGTCAATCCATGGGAAAAATCCGGGGCAGATCCGCTGTGAAATGACCATGCGCCCTGTGTTGTCCGATGTGTTCACTGTCTCTGTTCTTGCATTCATGCAAAAGATGCAGGACAATTTTTTAGCGCGCGTCAAAAAATCACGGTGATATCGTGGTATTCATACCCGGGACGCGCGAAAGTGAAGGGAATCGTTCTGTGCCGGACAAAAAGAAACGTATCGACACGATGGAGGAACTGGCGGTCGCGATCGGCGTCTCCAGACCCACGCTGTCGCGTTATTTTCAGGATCCTGCACGGGTAAGCAAAACCTCGCGGGATCGCATCGCGCAGGGATTGGAACGGGTCGAATATGTTCCCAATTTTTTCGCCACACGGCTGAACCGCAAGTCGACCGGCATGATCGGGGTCATCATTCCGTATCTCAACGATCTGTTTTTTACCAAACTGCTGGAAGCGATTGAGCGTTCCGCGATGGAGGCCGGGTTTACCGTGATCACCCAGTGTTCCCACTCTGACCCGCTGATCGAGGCGCGTGCTGCGGAAACTTTCATGTCGATGAGTGTCGACGGTGCGCTGGTGGCGCCACTGGGCAACCACAGCGATATGAAAGTGTATGAACGGCTGCGGTCGCGCCTGCCCTTCATGCTTTTTGACTCGCGTCCAAAAAACATGCCGGATGTCGATTTTGTCGGCACAAACCACGACCAAAGCACGGGACTCGCCACCGAATACCTGTGCCGCGTCGGCGCGCCGCCTGTCTTTCTTGCCATGCCAAGGGTGAACTTTAACGCGATGGAGCGCGAGCACGCCTATATCGCCAAGATGCATGAACTTGGCCACGAACCGCAGATCGTCGGCACCGAGATGATACAGGACAACGGCCTGTTCGAAGCGCATGGGCAGGCTGTTCTTGATCACGAATTCGCCGCGGGCCGCCTTCTTGAATCGTCCGTTCTGTGCGTGAATGACCGGGTCGCCATCGGGGCCTTGCGGGCCGCCGCGTCACATGGGCTGGAGCCGGGCAGCAGACGGACCGGCGGATTGCGTATCATGGGGCACGATGACTATCCCTTGTGCCCGTTTACCGTGCCAAGCCTGACAACTGTCGCACAGAACATAGAAGAAATCGGAAGCACGGCGGTGTCCCGGCTGGTTGGGGCGATACATGCCAGGAAAACGCCTGACAAACAGTTCGTCAGGTTGCTTGATGGGGAAATCAAGGTGCGTGAATCCGCCTGAAAACCCGGTTCTGACCAGGGTCGCTGAATGCATACGCGGGTGAACACACGTCAAACCAACGATTGCGCCATCCGGTCATTCCGTGTTCTGATCCATCAGGTCGGACGAGCGTTCAGTACGGCAGGCCGACATAGTTGAGCGCCATGGCGGCCTGCGCCTCTGAACTGTCCCGCAAGAAGGCAAGCTCGGCCAGTTGCATCTTTTTGTCAAAGTCGGTCTGGCCAGGATAGTGGTGCATGAGGTTTGAAAACCACCAGCTGAAGCGTTGCGTCTTCCAGACCCGCGACAGCGCCTTTTGCGAATAGGTATCTATCCCCTGGCTGTCACCATCCTTGTAAAACCGGCGCAATCCCTGATTGAGATAGTGGACGTCGGACGCAGCGGTATTCAGCCCCTTTGCCCCGGTCGGCGGCACGATATGTGCCGCGTCCCCGCACAGGAACAACCGCCCCCAACGCATCGGTTCCGTCACGAAGCTCCGCAGGGGGGCAATGGATTTTTCGATGCTCGGACCCGTCACAAGCGCCTGTGCCGCCGCTGCCGGTATGCGCAACCGCAGTTCATCCCAGAAGGCATCGTCCGTCCAGTTTTCCGGGCTGTCCCCGTTGGCACACTGGATATAATAGCGGCTGAGCTGCGCGTTTCGCATCGAACACAAAGCGAAACCACGGTCTGAATTTGCATAGATTATCTCGTCGTTGACGGGCGGCGTTTCAGACAGAACGCCGAGCCAGCCAAAGGGGTAGACTTTTTCATAGTCGTTGCGCACCGCATCCGGGATCGTCTGACGGCTGACCCCGTGAAACCCGTCACAGCCAGCAACGAAATCGCAATCGATGCGCGTCGTCGCCCCATCCTGTTCAAACGTCACGAAAGGCGTGTCGGTGTCCGCGTCGTGGATGACCACATTGGCGGCTTCGAACCGTGTCTCGCCGCCGGTCGCGGCACGCGCGTCATAAAGATCACGCGTCACCTCGGTCTGGCCATAGACGACCACAGTCGCATCCGTATGTTTGGAGAAATCGACGCGGAACATTTCGCCGTCATAAGCGATCAGCGTGCCATCATGCACGAACCCCTCGGACTTCAACCGGGCATCCACGCCCGCCTCGCGCATCAGATCGACCAGCCCGCGTTCCAACACACCGGCACGGATGCGCCCCAGTACATAGTCGCGCGACTTGCGTTCCAGGATGATGGCGTCGATCCCGGCCTTGTAAAGCAGTTGCCCAAGCAAAAGCCCGGATGGTCCGCCACCGACGATGACAACCTGCCTGCGCATATGGCCCGGATTTCGCCCCATGACACATTGCTACACATCCCGGCCGGATTGGCGCAACCTCAAAGCGCGGGTGACTGTTCTGTCAGCTTTCCGGGGCGCATCCACCCGAGGCGGTACGGGCCGCGATATAGCGATCAAGCGTTTCGAGGCGATCACCCTCTGCGCCCTGCGGAACAAAGTCGCGCAGGATGCCTTGCCAGACCTGTGTCGCACGGGTGGTCGCGTCCATGCCGCCGCGTTCTTGCCATGTGCCGAAATTGGAAAAATCCGCCACAAGAGGTTCATAAAACTCGGTTTGATAGCGGTCCATGGTATGCGCCGCACCGAAGAAGTGGCCGCCTGGCTGCACCTCGGCCAGTGCATCCATGGCGATCTCTGCATCCTGTGCAGGGGTATGCATGCACAGTTCGGCCATCATCTGCAGCACCTCGACATCAGTGATCAGCTTTTCATAGGACACGGTCAGCCCACCTTCGAGCCAACCGGCAGCGTGCAATGTGACCGTGGCCCCGGCCAGCAGACAACCCCACGTCCCGAACTGGGTTTCGTTGGCCGCCTGCACATCCCCAAGGTTCGCCGCCGACCCCGACGCGCACCGCCACGGCAACCCGATATGCCGTGCCAGTTGTCCGGCGGCAAGGGAGGCCTTGAAGTGTTCCGGCGTGCCAAAAATCGGCGCGCCCGATTTCATGTCCACGTTCGAGGTAAAGGTGCCATAACATACGGGCGCGCCCGGCTTGACCAGTTGGCCCAGCGCGATGGCGGCCAGTGCCTCGGCATGGGACAGGGTCATGGCACCCGCCACGGTGATCGGAGCCATTGCGCCCATCAGCGTAAACGGTGTGACAATCGCCATCTGCCCCGCGTGTGCGAAATCCATGATGCCCAGCGCCATCGGCACATCCAGTTGGCGCGGAGAATTGGTGTTGATGATCGTGTAGCAATGCGCGTTGGCGGCAAATTCGGCATCCGAAATCCCACGCGCGATTTGCAGCATCTCGAACGATTCCGTCACCTGCCCTGTGCCGCGTGAATAGATGAACGGCACCTTGTCCGTCAGTTCCATCTGGCCCTTCGTCATCGCGTAGTGACGCAGGTGGATCGGAACGTCCTGTGGTTCCACCAGCGGGGGGATCATATGCAGCACGTCAAAGTGCTGGGTCAGGGTGATGAGTTCGCGAAAGTCCGCCTCGGTGCCCGGCCTGCGCCCGCGTTCAAGGTCTGTGGCATGTGGGCATCCGGCGCCGGGCTGAAAGATCATCGCGCCCGGTTTCATGGTCAGATTCCGCCCCGGATCACCTGCGATCAGCGGAAAGGATCCGGGTGCGGTGTCCAGGGCGGCCTCGATGATGTCGCGCCCGATATGGACCATCTGTTTGTCTTCATCGACGCGCGCACCTGCGGCCCTGAACGCGGCGCGGGCGGCGGGAAGCAGCACCTTGATGCCAAGGCGTTCGAGCACCTCCAAGGCCGCGTCGTGCATCGCGGCAATCCGGTCGGTCGAAAAAACGCCCATCGGCGGGAAAGGATTGCTGAGGGTGCGGTAATCCGGCGCGCGGACCCTGGTCGGCGGTGCCCCGCGCCCCCGTCGTTTTCGCCGTTCGTTCATCCCCGCATCGCTTTGCCCGCCGGGTCATAGGGTGAGGGTGCGATCACCGTGGCGTCCCGTTCGACCCCGACGATATGCACCTTCAGATCTGATCCGACCCCTGCATGTTCCGTGTTGACCAGCCCCATGGCCAGAGACGTGCCGCACGTGTGCCCGTATCCGCCCGACGTCACAAAGCCGACCTTTTCGCCGTCCTTCCAGATTGGCTCGTATCCCGATGCATCCGCGCCGTCCGCCGCGATATCGAGCGTGACCAGCACCTGCGCCGGCCCGTTGCCGTCACGTTCGGCCAGTGCCGCTGCCTTGCCCACAAACGCCTTGTCCCAGTCGATCCAGCGATCCATGCCGGTCATTCCCGGCGTGTAGCCTTGAGTAAATTCCGCCGACCAGATGCCGAATGATTTTTCCAGACGCAGGGACAGGAGCGCGTTGAAGCCGTATTCGATCATGCCATGATCCGCACCCGCCGCCAGCAGCGTTTCGCGCAGCGTGACGTGATCTCCCATACGGCAGTGTATTTCGTATCCCAACTCTCCGGTCACGGACAGGCGCCCGACTTTGCAGCGCAGCATGCCGATGTCGAAATCACCGCAGCCCATGAAAGGCAGACCGCCAACCGGCCCGTCCGTCAGTTTTTCGATCACCGCCAAGGAGCTTGGTCCCGACAGGGAAAAGCCCGCCATTTCCTCACCCAGATCGCGCAGGGTGACGCCATCCATCATGTGATCGTCAAACCACCGTATGTGCCAGGAACGCAGGTAATAACTGCCCATGATCCACCAGGTGCCGTCACCCCAATTGAACAGGGTCAGATCGCCCTTGAGCCGCCCGTCGTCCCCCAGCATCGGGGCAAGGCGCGCGCGGCCCGGTTTGGGCAATTTCGAGGCCATGATGGTGTTCAGCCACGTTTCGGCATTTGCCCCCGTCACTTCGAAGCGGGAAAAGCCGGTGATGTCGAGCAGACCGACCTTTTCCCGAACGGCCCTGCACTCGGCGGCCACGATATCAAAGGCATTGGATCGTTTGAGCGACGGTGTTTCCCTGAACCCCTCTGGCGCGAAATACAGCGGCACCTCAAGATCCCAGCTTTGTCCCCACTGGCAGCCTGCCGCGCTCATGTCCGAATGGGCGGGTGCGGTTTTGAGCGGACGCCCCGCTGGCAATTGTTCGTTCGGATAGGTCATCACGAACCGGCGCGAATAGAATTGCCCGGTGGTTTCCCTGATGTACTGTTTGTTTTCTGCCCAGAGTCCATAGCGGGCAATGTCCATGCCATAGACGTCCGCCTCTGGCGCGCCGTGGATCATCCATTCGGCAAGGGATTTGCCGACGCCACCGCCCTGCAGAAACCCGGCCATGACCGCACAGGCCGACCAGTAGCCGCGTTTGCCGCGCACCGGTCCGACCAGCGGGTTGCCATCGGGCGAGAAGGTGAACGCACCGTTGACCCATGTTTTGACGCCGACATCCTGCAAGGCAGGGTAGCGTTCAAAACCCATGATCAACTCTTTTTCAATGCGATCGGGGTCTTCCTGCTGCAGCTCGAAGCCGTAGTCCCAGGGCGCGCCGTCCATGTTCCAGTGCTGGTGGTCGATCTCGTAAATGCCCAGCAATACACCCTTCTGATCCTGGCGCAGATAGGTGAACCCTTCCAGATCAACCGTCATCGGCACTTCGAAATCAATTTCTGCCAACGCGGGGATGGTGTCGGAAATCAGGTAGTGATGGTTGAGCGGGGACACCGGCAATTCGATCCCGGCCATGCGCCCGACCTGCTTGGCCCACAGACCTGCGGCATTGACCACGTGTTCGCAGGTCACGGTGCCCTTTTCGGTCACCACCTCCCACCCTTGAAGCGTCTGGTTCAGTTCCAGTACGCGGTTGTGTTCGATCACGGTCGCGCCACGCTTTTTGGCGGCCCCGGCATAGGCGTGCACGGTGCCTGTGGTATCAATATATCCCTCGCGATCCGCCCACATACCGCCCAGCAGTCCGTCGCCCGACATGATCGGATTCAACGCAACGGCCTCTTCCACACTCACCAGGCGGCAGTCTTCGATCCCGATGGACTGGAACGTGCGGTATGCCGACTGGAGCCATTCCCAACGGTCCGGCGTGCCTGCCATGGTCAGGCCACCGGTCATATGCAGCCCGATATTCTGGCCGGACTCAGCCTCGATCTCGGACAACAGGTCGATGGTGTAGGCCTGGAGTTGAGCAATGTTGGGGTCGGCATTCAGCGCATGAATGCCCCCCGCTGCGTGCCAGCTGGACCCGGCTGTCAGAACCGAGCGTTCGATCAGGCACACATCGCTCCACCCCAGTTTGGCAAGGTGGTACAATACCGATGCCCCCACGACGCCGCCACCAATCACGACAACCCGGTAATGCGAATTCATGTCTGTCCCCTGTCACTTGCGCATGGGAAAGGGTCTTGCACCTGACACCCCAAGTCCAATGGTTTCACGACATGCGTTGGGCAGTCAGCGACCTCGACCTTGTGCTTGATGGTCCCGGGCAAAGTTGTCATCGTGATTTTCATCAAGGCATCCGCAGGACTCCGGGGCTTCAATTGCGGCCGCATCGCAGACAGCGATCGCATCGACACAGACAGAAAAGGCGACTGACCCATGGCAAAGACCAAAACAATCATCACCTGCGCGGTTACCGGGTCGATCCACACGCCCACCATGTCCGACCACCTGCCGATCAGCCAGAACGACATTGCCGAACAGGCCATCGCGGCGGCCGAGGCGGGCGCGTCGATCCTGCACTTGCACACACGCGATCCCGGTGACTTTCGCCCATCGGTCGAGCCGGACCATTACGCGCCGATCCTTGCGCGGGTGAAACAGTCGACCAACGCGGTCCTGAACATCACCACGGGCGGCGCACCCACCATGCGGATCAAGGAACGGATCAAGGCCGCCACCCAGTTCAGCCCCGAAATGTGCAGCCTGAACATGGGGTCGATGAACTTTGCCTTTCACCCGCTGGCGGCGCGCTATGACACGTGGAAATACGACTGGGAAAAGGATTACATCGAAGGGTCCGAGGCCAACATTTTCCGCAACACGTTCGCGGATATCCGCGAGGCCGCCGAGACGCTGGGACCGCTTGGCATCAAGTTCGAACATGAATGTTACGATGTCGGCCATCTCTATAACCTCAAGCATTGCATGGATGTGGGGCTGTTCAAGGCACCGGTGTTCCTGCAATTCGTGTTCGGTGTGCTGGGCGGGATCGGCGCGGAAATCGACAACCTGATCTTTATGAAACGCACCGCCGACCGGCTGTTCGGCGATGATTACCGCTGGTCGGTTCTGGGGGCGGGCGGCGCGCAGATGCCGCTGGCCACCGCCGCCAGCCAGATGGGCGGCAATGTGCGCGTCGGGTTGGAGGACAGCCTGTTCATCAATCGCGGCGAACTGGCCACATCCAATGCCCAGCAGGTGGCCAAGATCCGGCGCATCGTCGAGGATCTGGGCAATGAGGTCGCAACCCCGGACGAGGCGCGCGACATACTGGCGCTCAAGGGCGGGGACCGCGTCGCGTTCTAGCGGGACGGCAGGCGGTCGATCCCGATCTGCGCCATGGCAATGCTCAACTCGTCGCTCAGAACATCCCACAGGCGCGTCAGCCCGGGTTCGCCCGCTGCCGCCATGGCGAATTGCAGGATGCGGCCAAAAAACACGAAATCCGCGCCCACGGTCAGCGCCTTCAGGGCATCCTCACCTGAACGAAGGCCGCTGTCATAAAACAGCGGAAAACCGTCGCCGACAGCCGCCCGGATCAAGGGCAGCATTTCGATCGGGGCCGGTGCGCTTTCCAACTGGCGCGCACCGTGGCTGGACACCTGAATGGCGTCCACACCCGCATCCCGCAGCGCCACGGCGTCTTCGGCATCCAGCACACCCTTGACCACCAGATTGCCGGGCCAGGCATCGCGCAGGCGCGCCAGCGTGTCCCAGTCCGCCCTGGCGCGGCTTTCGGTGCGGTCGAATTCATATCCCGGCATCTCGAAATTCGCCATCTGCGGCTTGCCTGCCGCCAGCGATGTCAGCGACCAGCGCGGGTGCAGGGCAAAGTCGATGAACTGGCGCGGGCCGATCCTGAACGGCATCTTGAAACCGTGGCGCAATTCGCGCGGACGGCGGCCCACTTCGGGCACATCGACGGTCAGCACAAGCGTCTTGTACTCGGCGGCCCTGGCCCGCTCGACCAGCTTGAAAGTGCCCGCGCCATCACCGCTGAAATACAGCTGGAACCACGCATGCCCTTTCGCCACCTCGATGATCTTTTCCATCGGGGTTGAGGCGACGGTGGAGACGCCATGCGGCACCTTGTGGCGCGCAGCAAGCCGGGCAAGCATCAGATCCGCACCCGGGGCCGACAGGTTGCACATGCCCATCGGCGCGATGCCAAAGGGGCGCGCGGTGTCTTGACCGAACAGCCGGGTGCCAAGCGAACGGGTACTGACGTCGCGCAGGATACGGGGGCGCAGGGTCAGGGCATTCATCGCGGCACGATTGCGATCCGCGCCGGTTTCGGCACCTGCCGCGCCGTCGATATAGTCGAAAATCATCCACGGCAGACGGCGGCGGGCCAGCCGCCGCGCGTCTTCCGCAGAATGGATGTGGGCAGCAGCGCCCATGGCCTAGCTTGCCACCGCCTTCATGAAGCGGTCCTTGATCACCACGGGGTCCATGGTGATGACCGGCAGCTTGATGTTGCCGCTGTCGCATTTGGACACGATCACTGTCATCTTTTTGCTGTCGAGTGCCGCTTGCAGGGCCTTTCCGGTGTCCACGTCCTGACAGGTCACGACATTTTCACAGCCACAGGCCGCCGCGACCGCTTCGAGCTTGGTCTTTTTGCCGGCATAGGTCGGCTGGTCCCCGGTCGAGCCGTAAGACCCGTTGTCGATGATCAGCAGGATAAAGTTGTCGGCCACGTTGTTGGCGATGGTCGGCAAGGTGCCGAGGTTGGTCAGAACAGACCCGTCGCCATCAATGGAAATGACCGTCTTGGGCTGCGACAGGGCAAGGCCCAGACCGATGGAGGACGACAGGCCCATGGTGCCGAGCATGTAGAAGTTTGTGGGCTGATCGTCGATCATGTGCAGTTCCTGGCTGGGCAAGCCGATGTTGCAGACAACCAGGTGGTCACGAAGAATGGGCGCGATCTCGCGCAGGATTTCGGAACGTATCATTGGTCGCCATAGCCTCCCCAGAAGTTGGCGTCGGTCAGGATCGCCACGGGTTTGTTGCACATGAAGGTGTATTTCAGGATGTTGTCGAATTCCTCGACGTCCTTTTGCCAGTGAAAGTGATAGGTCGGAATATTCAACTGGGCCAGCAGCGCCTTGGTGTGCACGGCCATTTCGACCTGACAGGCGACGGGTTCACGCAACTCTCCGCGATATGAAATCAGCATGGGCAGCGGCATCCGGTAAAACTGGGTCAGCGTGGCCAGCGTGTTGATGGTCACACCGATGGCCGTATTCTGCATGATGATCATCGGGCGTTTGCCACCCATATGGGCACCGGCGCACAGTCCCATGCCTTCGTCTTCCTTGTTGGCGGGAATGTGGAAAATCTCGTCGCGCGCTTCGACTTCCTCGATCACACCGGCCAGCTGTTTGCACGGCACGGTGGTGACAAAGGAAACGCCGTTCGCAACAAGATCGTCCGCGATCTTCTTGTCGATATTCATGAGGGATTTCGCCTTTCTTGGGAGGGGGCCGGAGGGGGCCATTTTCGCAGATTAGGTATCGGACCGGTGGACGTGCACGGCGCAGGGTGCGTGACGTACCACGCGCGCCGAAGTCGAGCCGAGGAAATAGTCACTGAGGCCGGGTTTGTGAGAGCCAAGCACGATGCAGTCGATGTCGTGGCTGACCGCATAATCAATGATCGCGCGGGCCGAATGACCTTCGACAAGAACGCCGTTGACCCCGGGATATGCGGCCAGCTTGGCTGACAGGTCGGTGCGGGCCTTTTCAAAACTTGCGGCGATGATCTTTTCATCCACATAGGCGCGCACGGACCCTTCCGGGGCTTCGTGAACGTGCAGTGCGACGACCTCGCCACCTTCGTTCAGCAGGGCCTGCGCGATGTTCATTGTTTGCGCGGAAACACCGTGATCAAGCGCCATGGCGACCATGATTTTATTGTACATCCGAGTTCTCCATTTTATCTGGTTCTGGCCTCACGCCCACGGGTCCAGAACGATTTTCGGGGCGGCAACGGTGCCTGCACGCAAATCGGCAAAGGCTTGCGCCCCGTCCCCAAGCGGGCGGTGCTGGACCCAGTCCAGCGGGCCCAGGCGACCGTCGTAAATAGCGTGTGCCGTGTCGCGGAAATCCTGCGCGGTGTAGGTATATGTCCCGATCAGGGTGATTTCCTGCAAGGTCATGCGACGGATATCAAGGCCACCGGTGTCTTCACCCAAACCGACATGGGCAATCACGCCCCCGGGCGCGGCCAGGGCGGAGGCGGTGGCACGGGTGGCGGCATAGCCCACCGCGTCGATGACAATTGCGAACTGGACGCCTGCCGATTCTACGGCCATCTGGCCGCATTGATCGACCAGAAAGGCACGGCGCACGGCGTTGGGTTCGGCAATCACGACCTCGGTCACGTCCATCGCCTTCAGCGCGAGCGCTGCGGCAAGGCCGATCGCGCCGCCGCCGATGACCAGGGCGCGTCGCTGCATCGCTGGATGCAGCGCCTTGAGTGCAAGGCGCACCGCGTGCCAACTGACGGCCAGAGGCTCTGCCAGTGCGGCAACATTCAGGGCCACACCGTCCGGCACGTCCACCAGGTTGCGGTCGGGCATCGCGATGTACTGGGCAAAGGCCCCCTCCCGCGGTTGCATCGAAATGATCTCGCGGTTCGGGCACAGGTTCTCTCGACCAGACTGACACGCGCTGCACCTGCCACAGTTGACCAGCGGATTGATCGTCACACGCGCACCGTCACGGGCACCGCCCACGATCACGCCCGCCGCCTCGTGCCCCAGGATCAGGGGCGCGGGCCTGCGTGCATCATGGCCAAGATAGGCATGCATGTCCGACCCGCAAATGCCCACGGCCTCGACCTTGATCAGGTGCTCGCCATCCTGCGGCACGGGGTCGGGCACGTCACGCATGGTCAGTGTTTCAACACCTTCGTACACCAAAGCTTTCATTTCGCCGTATACCCCCCGTCAACCATCAGGATCTGCCCGGTGACATATGCCGACGCATCCGAGCACAGAAACAGAACCGGGCCATCCATGTCTGCCATCGTACCGTTGCGGTTCAAACAGGTTTGCGCAGCATTGCGGGCCGCACGCTCTGGGTCGGAAAACACGGCTTGCGTCAACTCGGTCGGAAAAAAGCCGGGGCCGATGGCGTTGGCGGTGATCCCATCGCGGGACCATGCCTCGGCCATGGCGCGGGTCAACTGCCCGATACCGCCCTTGGTGGCGCCATAGGCAATGCCCGCCGGAAAGGCGCGCGTTGTCTGCAATGACGCGAAATTCACGATCCGCCCCCACCCCCTGGCCCGCATCGCCGGAACCAGTGCTTGAGACAGAAAGAACGGAGCTGACAGATTCAGGGCAAGGGTCTGATCCCATGCCTCAGGTGTCACATCATCCGCGACTTGGCGGGGGTTGAGACCGGCGGCATGGATCACGATGTCCGGTGCGCCAAACGGGTCGGAGATCGCAGCACAGGTGGCCTGCACCGCATCACGGTCTGCCACATCAGCCACCACGACATCCGCCTTGTCGCCAATATCGTCCTTGAGCGACGCCAGCGCCTCGGCCCGTCGTGCCACGCCGATCACGTTGGCGCCTGCCGATGCCAGAACCATGGCGGCACGGCGGCCGATGCCGCTACTGGCGCCGGTCACACATGCCACACGGCCCGTCAGATCAAACAGGCGGCGCGGGTCATCCATCGGCGGACAGGTCGAAATTTTCGCCCGGGAAGTATTTGGCCAGACGCACGTCAGCCGCGCGGGCGTGGCCTTCCATGCCTTCGAGGCGCGAAATACGTGCTGTTGCCTCGGCCACGGCCTTGGATCCGTCGCGGGTGGCACGCTGCCATGTGACAATTTTCATGTACTTGTGCACGCTGAGACCCCCGGTATAGGACGCCGCGCCCGAGGTGGGCAGCACGTGGTTGGTGCCTGTCGCCTTGTCGCCATAGGACACGGTGGTTTCCTCGCCCAGAAACAGTGATCCATAGCAGGTCAGGCGGTCGAGCCACCAGTCAAGGTCAGCGGCTTGCACGGTCAGGTGTTCGGGCGCGTATTCATCGGAACAGGCCGCCATGTCCTCGCGGTCCTTGCACACGATGACCTCGGCATAATCGCGCCACGCCGCGGCGGCGTTCTCGCGATTGAGTTCGGGCAGATCGGCGATCAGTGCGGGGACCATATCAATGACCTTGACCGCCAGATCGCGGTCGTCCGTGACCAGCCAGACGGGTGAGTTATAGCCATGCTCGGCCTGGCTGACGAGGTCGGTGGCGACGATGTGGGCGTCCGCATCTTTGTCAGCAAGGACCAGGCTGTCCGTCGGGCCAGCGATCATGTCGATGCCAACGCGGCCAAAAAGGATACGCTTGGCCTCGGCCACGAACTGGTTGCCGGGACCGACAAGGATGTTGGCCTTGGGCAGACCGAACAGGCCATATGTCATCGCGGCGACACCCTGCACGCCGCCCATGGCGAGAATGTTGTGCGCACCGCAAATGTGCGCCGCGTAAACGATGGCGGGCGCGACACCGACGCCGGGGCGGGGCGGGGAACAGGCGGTGATATGGCGGCAACCGGCCACATTGGCTGTGGTCACAGTCATGATCGCACTGGCGATGTGGCTATAGCGCCCGCCGGGCACATAGCAGGCCGCCGCATCCACCGGGATCAGCTTTTGCCCGGCGACAAAGCCCGGCGCGATTTCCATCTCCACATCAGTGGTGGTGCCCTTTTGCAGCTGCGCAAAGCGGCGCACGTTGTCGTGGGCAAAGCGGATATCGGCCTTCAGCTTTTCCGGGACCAGCGCGCAGGCGGCGTCGATCTCTTCCTGGGTCATCAGCACGTTGCCCTCGAAACGATCGAACTTGGCCGCGTATTCCCGCGCCTTGTCGTCGCCGCCCGCCTCGATATCAGCAAGAATGGACTTGACCGTTTCGTGCACTTCGGAGGCATCCGACGCGGGCGTAAGGGTCGCTTTTTTCAGGTATTCACGTGTCATGATCTGAGGGTCCTGGTCATTGGTGTCTGGCGGGCTCATGTTCGCGTGCCGTGGCAACCGATATGCGGTGCGGGTGAGCATCGAACAGGCGATAATTCAATTGCGCCCCGCACTGGTCGCCACGGTCGGTTTGCCGAAGCCAAGAGGCCCGCGGTCGTTTTCGAAGTGGGCATGAACAGAACGATTCGCACCTCACATTAAGCGCTTACGGAGGCTTCATGCAAGCGCTTACATTTTTTACGCGACATTTCGTTATTTTGGAATATGGTGTTCGGGATAAGTGAATCACTGCGACCGGAATTCGATGTCCAATCCGCGAACCATCCCGACCCTTGACGATGTTGCCCGCGCCGCAGGAGTGTCCACGGCAACGGTTTCGCGCTGTCTGAATTCGCCCGAACGGGTGATCGAGAAGACCCGGACAAAAGTGATGGCAGCGGTTGAAAGGCTTGGGTACACCCCGAATTTCGGGGCGCGCGCGATGGCGGCAAAGCGCACGTTCACCATTGGCGCCATCATTCCCACAATGGAAAACGCGATCTTTGCGCGCGGGTTGCAGGCCTTTCAGGAGGCACTGCACGCGCGCGGTTACACGCTGCTCGTCTCCAGCAGCGGCTACAAGGCGGATGTCGAAGCCGAACAGATCCGCGCGCTGGTGGCCCGAGGTGCTGACGGTCTGTTGCTGATCGGGCGTGCCCGCGATCCGTCGCACTATGACTTTCTGCAAAACCGATCTGTCGCCACCCTGATCGCATGGACCTTTGAAAAAGAAAGTACGCGGCCCTCTGTAGGCTTTGACAACCACGCCGCGATGAAGGCGCTTGCCGAGGCGGTTATCGGCAAGGGGCATCGGCATATCGGCATGATTTCAGGTATCACCGACGGCAATGACCGCGCCGCGGGGCGATATGCGGGGATATGCGATGCGCTGGTGGCGCATGGGCTTGATGCCGGGGCCATGCCGATCATCGAAACACCTTACGAAATCGAGAACGGGGCGGCAGCCTTTGAGAGTTTGATGCAACACAACCCGCGCCCCACGGTGGTCATGTGTGGTAACGATGTTCTGGCCGTCGGCGCGATGAAACGGGCGCGTGATATGGGTTTGAGGGTGCCCGAAGACGTGTCGATCACCGGCTTTGACGACATCGAACTGGCGCGCATCGTCACGCCGGAACTGACGACAGTGCATGTGCCCCACCGCGAAATGGGGCGGCGCGCCGCCGAAGAGTTGGTGAACATGCTCGAAGGCAAGGGCAATGGCCCCGTTGTCGAGTTGACCTGCGCGCTGAAACTGCGGGCCTCTCTGGCGCCTCCCCCATCCTGATCCTGCTTTGATGGGCCGCCAGGATGAAAGCCGCGCGCCTATTCCGGGGGCTTGTCGTTGCTGGCGACCTTGTCGCGGTTCCGTCCGCTGGTCATCATGTCGCTGATGCGGAATGTGGATGGGGTGCCGATGCGGGAGCGGGTGCGCAGCACGGGCGTGTTGGCCGAATTGCCGCCGCGGCTTTCGCGGAACACGATGAAAAGGCCCGATGCGATGATTATGGCCGCACCGATGCCGGTAACAAGGTCGAGGCCCTCGTTGAAGAATACGAATCCATACACCGCCGCCCACAGGATTTGGGAATATTGCATAGGCGCGACGATCGCGGCTTCGCCCGTCTGATACGCGGCAATGATGATCCGCCCCCCGACCCATGCAAACACAGAGATGACGGCGAGGTATCCCAGATCCTCGATCGGCATTGGCACATAGACAAACGGCAGCATCGCGCCCATCACCACGAAATTCGCAACCATCGGGTACAGCATCACGACCACGGGGCGTTCCTCGCCCCCGATCTTGCGCAAAACGATGGAGGCAAAGGCCCCGGTGAACGCGGCCAGAAGGGCCGCTGCGTGACCAAGGCCCAGTTCGGAACCGCCGGGGCGCAGCACCACCATCACCCCGATCAGTCCGACCAACACGGCAAGCCAGCGCGGCAAGCGCACCTTTTCCCCGAGTATCGGGATCGACAGTACGGTGATCAGCAGAGGCGTGGCAAACAGGATCGCATATGTCTGCGTCAAAGGCAGGTTGGAAAACGCATAGAATGCGGCGAACCCGGTGACCACCGCCGCGACAGTGCGCATCGCGATCCACCACGGATGCACCGGCACCAGCGTGCTGGGCGCACGGTCACGCATCAGGGCAATCGTTGCCAACGGGAAGCTCAGCAAGACGCTGAAGAACACCAACTGGATTGGCGAATAGGTCGCGCCGAGCGTTTTGATAAACACGTCATGGGTCGCATAGACACCGAACGCGATCAGGGCGAGGACAGCACCTTTGATATTCGGAGACATGAAGCTGACCCTTTCGCCGGGTTAGAGGCTGGCATCCAGTGCGGCGAGGATCACGTCACCCATTTCCGTGGTGGACAGGGGCGTGCCCCCCTCCGGTCCCATCAGATCGGCGGTGCGTGCGCCGTCTGCCAACACTTTCTCGATTGCCCCTTCGAGGCGCGCGGCCTCATCGCCCTGATCAAAGGAATAGCGCAGCGCCATCGCAAAGCTGAGCATGCAGGCAATGGGGTTCGCCTTGCCCTGCCCGGTGATGTCGGGGGCCGAACCGTGCACCGGTTCGTACATCGCCCGCGCCCGTCCGTTTTCCATCGGCGCGCCAAGGCTGGCCGAGGGCAACATGCCAAGGCTGCCGGTCAGCATAGCGGCGCAATCCGACAGGATGTCGCCGAACAGGTTGTCGGTGACGATGACGTCAAACTGCTTGGGCGCACGCACCAGCTGCATCGCGCCATTGTCCGCGTACATGTGGGACAGTTCGACCTCCGGGTATTCCTCGCCCACTCTGGTCACCACCTCGCGCCACAGAATACCCGATTCCATCACATTGGCTTTTTCCATCGAACACAGCTTTTTGCTGCGACGCATCGCCAGTTCAAAGGCCGAACGTGCAGCCCGCTCGATCTCGCCCTCTGTGTAACGCTGCGTGTTGATGCCAACGCGTTCATTGCCTTCCTCGAAGATGCCACGCGGTTCGCCGAAATAGACACCCGAGGTCAGCTCGCGCACGATCATGATATCCAGGCCGGAAACGATGTCTTTTTTCAGCGATGAAAAATCCGCCAGCGCATCAAAGCATTGCGCCGGGCGCAGGTTGGAAAACAGGTCCATCTCTTTGCGCAGGCGCAGCAAGCCGCGCTCGGGTTTAACCGAGAAATCCAGATCGTCGTATTTCGGCCCGCCCACAGCACCCAGCAGCACTGCGTCCACCTCAAGCGCGCGGGCCATCGTGTCGTCATGCAACGGCGTGCCATGTGCGTCATAGGCGGCCCCACCGACCAGATCGGTCGTGACATCAAAGGGCAGGTCACGCTTGGCACCGAACCAGTCAATCACGCGGACAACCTGATCCATGACTTCGGGGCCGATGCCGTCACCGGGCAGGATCAAAAGCGAGGGGTTGGACATGTGAGGACTCCTGAAATCGACGTTTGGGTTCGACTACGCCCGCAGGGGTGCCACGTCAATAAGGCGGGGTTCAATAAGACAGGTCGACCCAGACAAGGCGGTGGCGACTGGCCGTGGCCGCGGTTTCCGCAAGCGGATCGCCGGGGGTGGGCCACATGACGGCGCTGTCGGTCACGCGCCAGTGGATCGAGGGCAGGACGTAATCCACCCGCAAGTCGCCTGGCACGGGATCATCCCAATCCACTGTGTCCGTCCCTGCGCCGCCTTCAGGGGCCACATCCTGCAACACCGGCGATCCCAGCAAAGCCTGAATCGCGGCCTTGATGCCCGACCCGTCAACCGGGTCGAGGTTGGCATCCCCCGCTATGACAAACGGACCGGGGGGCGGTATGCCGACTTCACCCGCCAGAACCTGCACCCACAACATGATTTCGTCATGGTTGCGCTTGCCATTGCGATCCTCGGGGCCGTCAAAGACCGGTGGACTGGCGTGAAACGTCATCAATTGGAACGGACCGGCCGGCCCGAGAATGGGAACGATCCAGTGCCCGGTGGTCGAAAGCCGCTGAATGGCCTGTGCCTCTGCACCCGGAAAGGGCGCGCCGTTCACCTCGGGCAGCAAGGCGCCCGGCACATCCTTCCACAGCAGGGCGGACAGGTCCTGCACGTTTTCGCCGTCAATGGGGAACCGCGACAGGATCGCCATGCCGCCCTGCCCGGAAAACCGCCCGTAGCCCTGTGCATCGCGCGGCCCGCCCAGCCGCCCGTCGCCATCCATATCCAGACCCGTCGGCATGCCCGTGTTGGGGCGCAGTGCAAAATAGTGAGGGTATCCCGCCGTATCCGCAAAACGGCGCAATGCTTCGCCGGTCAGATCATAGTCGATGCCTTGCAGCGCCAGAACATCAGCATCCGCCGCCGCGATGATGTCCAGAACTGCGGCAATCTGATCGTCCTGGCCGCGCGCAAGATCGCGCAGGAACAGGCCCGGCCCATCACGTTGCAATTCGGTGTTGAAAGTGGCGATGCGCAGGGTCTGCGCGTAAACACCTGTGCCCGCGATCAGGCACAGGCACAGGGCAATCAGGCGACCTGATATTCGTTTTCCGCAGTGGCGTAGGCACGTTTGCGCTGGTCGCGGATCATATCGGCAATCCGCTGCAACGCGATGCCGCGCATGATCATACTGGCAGGAAGAAAGGCCCATGCGCTCATTGTCCAGATCAGGGTTTGCGGGTTTTCCAGCGTGATCGGGTTTACCAGATCAGCGGCCAGTTTGACCACCGCCGGAATGGCGAAGGGCAACAGGAACCCCAGAACAATGTTGATGCGGGCATCACGGCTAAGTCGCTGCAACACATCGCCGCCGGTGGTCGGATCGAACAGGGGCAGATTGACCCACACGTTGAAGCCGCCCTTGCGCGATGGCCAGCCCAGAACGCGGACCAGCACAAGAAACGCGGCCATCGCCGTCAGTGAAGACAGGTAGGACAAACCGGCCGCCGTGCGCACCGATTGAACGATTTCATAGTCGGACCCGGCAGGCAGCATCAACACGACCAGGCGGACGGGCGAATAAGGGAAATCAATGCTGTTGCCGACAATTGTGCCGACAGACGTCAATGCATTGGTGGTGAGCGTCGGATCGACCTTGCCCTTGTAGATGAGGCTGAGCATCAGAACCGTCACGAACAGCGCGATAAAGCGCAGGCGGTTGAACGGTGCGGCATCGCGGAATTCGACAATGCTCGGGCTGGAGGAGTTGTATTCGACAAATGTCAGGAAAGCGGCCAAAAGCGCAACCAAAACAGTAGCTTGCGATGTTTCAACGGACATTCCCGGCACAATCAGTGCAGGCAGTGCAATCATCAACGCCATCAATAGGCCGCGCACCGCGGCTCCGTATAGTCGTGCTATCACGTCTCGATCCCTTCAAACTGGCCAGCCGCGATACGTTGCCGCGTGCTTGTCCCAACTTGATCCCACCGGGTCCGGCAGGCTGCCTCATTGTTGCCTCATTTGTGCCTTGATTGACCCGGTCGCTCAAGTGTTGTGGTTACTGAAACGTAACTGCTGGGGCAATTTGAAGGAGGGGGTGGTGCCTTTGTGCATCATTTCCATGGCGGGTTTTAGGCAAGGCCCAACATATTGTGTTTGGGCCTTGCAGGGCGCATAGCGACGTTAACGCTTCTACCTCAGGTTGGATTGTCTGTTGTCAGACCCAGGGACGGGCTTGTGCCGCCTGTTCCTCAAAGCTCTGGATACTGTCGACCTTGGCCATGGTCAGACCGATATCGTCCAGCCCTTCCATCAAGCAATGCTTTTTGAACGCATCCACTTCAAAGCTGAACACCTCGCCATCTGATGTGGTCACCGTTTGCGCCTCAAGATCGACGGTCATGCGGGCGTTGGCCCCCTTTTCGGCGTCCTTCATCAGAACATCGACCGCTTCGGCAGGCAATGCGATCGGCAGGATGCCGTTCTTGAAGCAGTTGTTATAGAAGATATCGGCAAAGCTGGTGGAGATGACGCAGCGGATTCCGAAATCCTTGATCGCCCAGGGCGCGTGTTCTCGCGAGGACCCACAGCCAAAATTTTCCCCGGCGACAATGATTTCCGCATTGCGATAGGCATCCTGATTGAGCACGAAATCGGGGATTTCGTTGCCCTGCCGGTCAAAACGCATCTCGTCAAACAGGTTCACGCCAAGGCCCGACCGCTTGATCGTCTTCAGGAACTGCTTGGGGATGATCATATCGGTGTCGATGTTGACCAGCGGCATCGGTGCCGCGATCCCGGTGAGTGTGTCGAATTTGTCCATTACATCATCTCCCGCACATCGGTGAGTTTACCAGTGATCGCCGCGGCCGCAGCCATACCGGGCGACACGAGATGCGTGCGCCCTTTGTATCCCTGACGCCCCTCGAAGTTGCGGTTGGACGTCGAAACGCAACGCTCGCCCTCGCTCAGCTGGTCGGGGTTCATCGCCAGGCACATCGAACAGCCCGCAAGACGCCATTCAAACCCGGCCTCGATAAAGATGTCGGCCAGCCCTTCTTCTTCGGCCTGCGCACGGACAAGACCCGAGCCGGGCACGATCATGGCGCGCTTGACCTTGATCTTCTTGCCTTTGAGGATTTCAGCAGCAGCGCGCAGATCTTCGATCCGGCCGTTGGTGCAGGAGCCGATGAAAACGGTATCGACTTCGATGTCCGTCAGCGGGGTGCCGGGCGTGAGGCCCATATAGTCGAGCGAGCGTTGCGCCGCGCCGACCTTGCCACCCTCGAAATCGTTCGCCGATGGCACGTTGGCGGTGATTGGCAGCACATCTTCGGGCGAAGTGCCCCATGTGACAACAGGCGCGATGTCTTCGGCCTTGATCGTGATGACCTTGTCCCAATGCGCGTCGTCGTCGGAATAAAGCGTCTTCCACCACGCCTCTGCCGCTTCCCATTGCGCACCCTTGGGCGCGTGCGGGCGACCCTTGCAATAGGCAAAGGTCTTTTCATCGGGCGCGATCAGCCCAGCGCGCGCGCCGCCTTCGATGGCCATGTTGCAGACGGTCATGCGCCCTTCCATGGACAGATCGCGGATCGCCTCGCCGCAATACTCGATGACATAACCGGTGCCGCCAGCGGTCCCGGTCTTGCCGATGACAGACAAGGTGATGTCCTTGGCGGTGACGCCGGTGGCGAGCTTGCCGGTGATCTCGACCTTCATGTTCTTCGACTTCTTCTGGATCAGCGTTTGCGTGGCCAGAACGTGTTCGACCTCGGATGTGCCGATGCCATGCGCCAGCGCACCAAAGGCACCATGGGTCGCCGTGTGGCTGTCGCCGCACACCACGGTCATTCCGGGCAGGGTCCAGCCCTGTTCGGGGCCAACGATGTGCACGATGCCCTGACGGATGTCGGAGACGGGATAGTAGTGAATGCCAAAGTCCCTGGCGTTCTTGTCGAGTGCCGCGACCTGGATTGCGCTGTCCTCGGTCATGTTCTTGGGATCGTCACGGCCCGCTGTCGTGGGCACATTGTGATCAGGCACAGCGATTGTCTTGTCCGGGGCATGCACGGGACGGTTGGCAATACGCAGTCCCTCAAAGGCTTGCGGGCTGGTCACCTCGTGCACGAGATGGCGGTCGATATACAACAGGCAGGTGCCGTCCTCGGCCTCGTGGGCGACGTGGGTATCCCAGATTTTGTCATAAAGCGTCTTGGGGGACATGGCTGGTCCTCTCCCTTTGATTGGCGGTGTTTGAAACGGTGTGCGGGCAGGCGCGCCTATAGGCGTGCGAGCACCGAATGTGTCGCCCCGTAGAAGCGTTCGCGCAGGCGGGCGCGGTCATCCATGTCAAACAGGCGGGTCATGGCGATGGCATACTGCGTCACCCGGTTTGCCGCAAGGGCGCTGAGTCGACAAAGGGCGGGACTGCGCAGTCCTTCACGCCGGCGCGCCGGCGCATTCTGGGTGGCTCGTTTGATTGTGATGCGCGCGGCGACCTGTATCCCGTGGTTGTGCGCAACCTGCCCGCGTTGCATGCTTGATCGAACAAGGGGACCATATGGCCAATCATACGACCGAACCTGTCATCGATTCCGTAGCCGACGCGCTCACCTCGACCGCCGAGGCGGCGGCGCGCGGTGACGGGGCCACATTGGTCGACTCCGCGACTGACCTGTTCAATTCCCTGGTTCTGGCGGGTGAAGCGATGTTCATGTCGCTGCTGCGGCCCTGGGTTGGATACCAGGCCCTGATAGCGCTTGCCCTTTTTGTGCTGGCATACATCCTGCGCAGCACGCTTGGGCCGCGGATCCGGGCGTGGATGGGCACACGCGAAGGCTGGCCAAAATGGCGCATGCGCGTGCTGGTCGTTGTGCATCAACGACTGCTCCAGATATTTTTTGTGATCCTGATCTGGACCGTGGTTCTGGTGATGCGCGAAATCACGTGGCCGTCGCGCAGCTATATTCTGTCCCTGATCGGGACCTTGTCGCTGGCGTGGCTACTGGTTGCTTTCGCAACCCGCCTGATTCGGTCCGTGCTGTTGCGCCGCCTGGTGCGGATCGGGGCCCTTGCCTATGTCACCCTGTACATTCTGGGAATCGTGGAACAGGCGGCACGTATTCTGGATGCCGCCGCCATCAGCATGGGCGATTTCCGCCTGTCCCTGCTCATGATCGTGCAAGGCTTCGTCGTTATCGGAATACTTCTGACGCTGGCCCGCTATGTCACGACCACGACTTCTGCCCGCGTCGCAAAGAACGAGGATATCTCGCCCTCGATGCGGGTGCTGATCACCAAGGTCGTACAGATCGTATTTTACACCATGGCGTTCTTTATCGGGGTGCGGTCCCTCGGTATCGACCTGACCGGCCTTGCCGTATTGTCCGGCGCCATCGGCGTTGGCCTTGGCTTTGGTCTGCAAAAGGTCGTGTCCAACCTTGTGTCGGGGGTGATCATCCTGCTCGACAAGTCGATCAAGCCCGGCGACGTGATATCGCTTGGGGACACCTTTGGCTGGATTCAGACCCTTGGGGCCCGCTATGCGAGCGTCGTCACCCGGGACGGTAAGGAATACCTGATCCCCAACGAGGACCTGATCACAGGCCAGGTCGTGAACTGGTCACACTCGGATCAGTTCGTGCGCCTCGATATCTATTTCGGTACTGCCTATGACGACGACCCGCACCTGGTGCGAAAACTGGCCGTCGCTGCGGCAAGCAAAGTGGATAGGGTTCTGACCACGCGCGCGCCCGTCTGCCACATCGTCGGGTTCGGAGACAGTTCGGTGGACTACATCCTGCGCTTCTGGATTTGCGATCCGTCCGCTGGCCTGACCAATATCCGGGGCAATGTCTATCTGGCGCTATGGGACGCGTTCAAGGAAAACGACATCTCGATCCCGTTCCCGCAGCGCGAGGTCAAGATTCTGGGACAGGACCACACATTCGAGCCATCCGGCACCGCAGGCAAATTACCCGGCTGACGAACCGGTTTCGCGCACTGTCGCGGCGCGCATCTGTGACGTTGCCCGACTGCGACAGGGCCGGGTTTTGTCGGGATATCCCGAATCCGGGCGGCCAGGTGTTCAAAAATACCGCACAAGACCCTGTTGCGCGCCGCAGATGACGTTCGGTTTCATTGAATAGTCACGCGCGCATTGCTATTATCAGGACATCCCAGCACCGGGGATTTTCGACGGTGCGATGAAAAGGAGGACGATGTCCTGTCAATTTCTGCAGAAGCGGTGCGCGCCGCTGATGGGGCTGCGGCCATGATCCCCACAGCCAAAACCGAAGCCACAAGCGAATTGCTTTTGTCGGCTGTTCTTTCCTCACTCTCCGATGACAAGGCCGAAGACGTTGTGCAGATCGACCTGCGCGGCAAGACCGAGATTGGTGACTACATGGTCATCTGTTCGGGCCGTTCGTCGCGTCAGGTTGCCGCGATGTCGGAGAAACTGGTCGAACGGCTGAAAGCTGAATTCGGTCGGACCGCGAGGATCGAGGGCAAGGGTACGGGCGACTGGGTGCTGATTGATACCGGCGACGTGATCGTCCATATCTTCCGCCCTGAAGTGCGCGAGTTCTATCAGTTGGAGAAGATGTGGCAACCCACCGCCGCCGCCAATTGATCGAATAACGATGCGCGTCCAAATCTGCGCCGTGGGCCGCCTGCGCGGCGGACCCGAGGCCGACCTGATCACGGATTACACCACCCGTTTTGACAGAACGGGCCGGGCGCTGGGCCTTGGCCCGCTTTCGATGGCTGAGGTCGAAGACCGGAAAGGTGGAGGGCCCGGTGCCGAGGCAGAGCTTTTGCGCCGCGCTGTATCCAGGGGCGCGGTGATCTGTTGTCTCGATGAACGGGGCCGCGTCGAATCCTCTGTAAAATTCGCCAATCGACTTGGCGCGTGGCGGGATTCCGGGCGCGGCGACGTTGCATTTGTAATCGGTGGTGCGGATGGGCTTGATCCGTCCTTGCGGGCCGAGGCGGATCACCTGCTTTCTTTCGGGGCCATGGTCTGGCCACATATGCTGGTGCGGGTGATGCTGGCGGAACAACTCTACCGCGCCGCGTCCATCCTTGCCGGATCACCCTATCACCGGGTGTGACAACTGCGGCGCGTACACCGCCCAACCGTCTCTGATGCAAGGAATCCCGGCCGAGAGGTTCAACGGGGCCGCGGGCGCAGACCCCCGGTCTTGGATGACGTCAGCGCAGATCGACGATGGTTGTGCCTGCGTTCCAGCCCGCAGGCAAATCGCGCGCCTGCACCTGAACCTGCGTGGTTCCGGCAGGAATTTTCACGCCATCAAGACTGCGCGTGAAGGGCTGCTCGTTGACATGAGGGTGAAACAGGACGCGCATACCCAGTTCGTTCCCGTCCATGTCCAGCACGCGCCAGCCGTCGGCATAATGATCCCAGCCCGTTTCCGGATGTCGGATCGTCACGTCAAAGCGATAGGTTTCAGAGGCCGTCCCGGTGAAGGAAACATTTTCGATGACAGGCTCTTCGGCCAGAGCCGGCGAAGCCGTGATCAGAAGGGCAAGGGCAAGCTTTCTCATGCGCTCAACATAGTCTCGCGGCGATCCGTTTGTCTTGTCACGTCTGCGTGCCCAGCAATATGGTGCGCGAGTTGGACGCAAATTCGCGCCGCCAGATCACTCCGACGGTAAAAAGTGTTGCCACGATCAAGGCGATCGGTCCGGCCAGCCACGCGGCGCAGGTCAGTCCGAAATACACTGAGCGCAGGCCGCGGTTGAACGAGCGTGCAGCGGTAATGTTCACCTCTGCCGCCTGCATCGCGCGCGGCTCGCACATGGGATCAGTCGCGTCGTTCGGGACGGCCGCCATGACCACGGCCGCATAGCCAAACAAGCGGTTGGCCCAGACGAACTTCAGGAACGCGTTGGTCAGAAACAGGCACAGAACGACCAGCTTGACCTCCCAGACAAAGGCGGGGGTATCCATCAGGGTCAGGTCATTGGCAATGTCCGTCACCCGTTCGGCGTTTCCGATCACGGCCAGTGTCCCCCCGATGGCAATCACAGAGGTCGATGCAAAAAACGCCGTCCCCTGTCGCAGGCTGGCGACGACCTGGGCGTCAAAGATACGCGGTTGACGGGTGATCATCTGGCGCATCCATTCACGGCGAAACCCGGCCATGATCTGCGACGTCGAAGGGTGGCGCGATGTGGCATGTTCGATCCGCCAGCCAATCACGAGCCAGGCAACCAACAGCAGCCCGAGGGCGGCGCTGTCCAGCACCGAAAAGAATGTAAATCGTTCAAGCCATGTCATGACCGCGCTCTTACACCGCAACAATTCAGATTGCATCCTGTCAAAATTGGTCATATTATTTTACCAATCCTGAGAGGAGCCGTTTCATGGAAATGCCAATTCCCGATTCCACGGTGCTTGCGCGCAAGGATCGTGTCGTCGCCCGCCTGCGCGAAGTCTTGCCCCGCGATGCAGTGATCGACGACCCCATGGAGACCCGCGCCTATGAATGTGACGCGCTGACAGCCTATCGTTGCCCGCCCATGGTTGCCGTGCTGCCATCCACAACCGCCGAAGTATCTGAAACCCTGCGCATTTGTCATGAGATCGGCGTGCCCGTTGTCCCGCGTGGATCAGGGACGTCACTGGCCGGGGGGGCTTTGCCCACCGCTGATTGTGTGATCCTTGGCGTGGCCCGCATGAACGAGGTTCTGGAAACCGACTATGACAACCGCTTTGTCCGTGTGCAGACGGGGCGCACCAACCTGAGTGTCACCGGAGCGGTCGAATCGGACGGGTTTTTTTATGCGCCTGACCCTTCCAGTCAGCTGGCCTGCGCCATCGCAGGGAATATCGCGATGAATTCCGGCGGCGCGCATTGCCTGAAATACGGCGTCACCACCAACAACCTGATGGGCGTCACGCTGGTGCAAATGGACGGCACCGTGGTCGAGATCGGCGGCGCGCATCTGGACTCCGGCGGGCTCGACCTGCTTGGCGTTATCTGCGGCTCCGAAGGACAGCTGGGTGTCGTAACCGAGGCCACGTTGCGCATTTTGCACAAGCCCGAAGGCGCGCGCCCGGTGCTTATGGGCTTTGACAGCGCCGAGATCGCGGGAGCCTGCGTCGGCGACATCATCAAGGCGGGCGTGCTGCCCGTTGCCATCGAGTTCATGGACCGGATGCTGATTGAGGTGTGCGAGGATTTTGCCAAGGCCGACTATCCCCTGTGCGAGGCCCTGTTGATTGTCGAGGTCGAAGGGTCCGAAATGGAAATCAACGACCAGCTTGCCCTGATCACCGACATCGCCAGGCGCCACAACCCGGTCGCCTTGCGCGAAAGCGCGTCGCCGGAAGAATCGGCGCGCATCTGGGCAGGTCGCAAGGCCGCCTTTTCCGCAATTGGGCGCGTCAGCGACTATATGTGTCTGGACGGGACGATTCCGGTGTCCGAGTTGCCATATGTCCTGCGGCGTATCGGCGAAATGTCCAAGCAATACGGCCTGCCCGTCGGCAACGTGTTTCATGCAGGCGACGGCAACATGCACCCGTTGATTTGTTATGACGCCAACAAGCCCGGCGATCTGGAAATCTGTGAAGAATTCGGCGCCGAAGTTCTGAAACTTTGTGTCGAAGTCGGCGGGTGTCTGACAGGTGAGCACGGGGTCGGCATCGAAAAGCGTGATCTGATGACCCATCAATACGCCCCGGACGATCTGAAGGCGCAAATGGCGATAAAGGACGTATTCGACTCCAAATGGCTACTTAACCCCGCCAAGGTGTTCCCGCTGGCGGTGTCAGAGACGCGCCGTTCCACCGCACTGGCCGCCGAGTAGGGGGCCAGCCCCCTCGGCGCGATGCGCCCTACCCCCGGGATTTTTTGGAATCAGAGAAGATGACCATATTGAAAAGTGAAGCAGACGTGGCAGCCGCCGTGCTGGATGCAACCGGACCTTTGGTCATACGTGGCGGCGGCACACGTCTGGTGGGCCGTCCGGGAGACGGTGACATGCTGGATGTTTCCGGAGTGTCCGGAATCACCCTTTATGAACCCGGCGCGTTGACGGTCGTGGCCAAGGCGGGCACGCCCGTTTCCGAGATCGAAGTGACGCTCGCGAAAGAGAACCAGCGCCTTGCTTTCGAGCCATATGACCTTTCTGGCCTGCTGGGCACCAGGGGCAAGTCCACCATCGGTGGCGTGATCTCTACCAATGCCTCCGGTCCGCGCCGCATTCAGGCGGGTGCCGCACGCGATTTCGCCCTCGGGGTGCGATTTGTCGACGGCGCCGGAAACATCATCAAGAACGGCGGGCGTGTGATGAAGAATGTCACCGGCTATGATCTGGTCAAGCTGATGAGTGGATCCTGGGGAACGCTGGGCGTGTTAACCGAGGTCAGTCTGAAAGTGCTGCCGGCGGTCGACGCCATGACGACACTTGTCATTCCCGGTCTGAACCCAAAGCAGGCTGTTGCCGCCATGAGCAGGGCCCTTGGATCCCCATATGAAGTGTCCGGTGCGGCGTGGATCGACGGCGCGGTCTGGCTGCGCCTGGAGGGGTTTGCATCCTCAGTCGATTACCGGGCCAAGGCCCTTGGTGATGTCCTGACCAGCCATGGCGAGATCACCCGCGATGATGCCGCCGACTGGGCACATGTGCGGGATGCCAAGCCGCTGCACAATTGTGCAGCGGTCTGGCGTATTTCGGTCAAACCAGGCGATGGGCCTGCCGTGATCGCGTCCCTGCCTGAGGGCAGTCACAAGCTGATGGATTGGGGCGGCGGACTGATCTGGGCCGGGCATGACGAGGCGGATGCCGCCACGCACGCACGGTTGCAGTCGACGGTCGCGGCGATGGGTGGACATGCCACGCTGATGAAGGCCGATGAAGCGATGCGTTCTTCCGTTCCCGTTTTCCAACCCGAGGCCGCGAGCGTTGCCGCGTTGTGCGCTGCCCTGCGATCACGATTTGATCCACGTGGTATCCTTAACCCCGGCCTGATGGCAGCGTGATGCCGGGTGTCGATCCGGTGCCCGTTTTCCAGAGCATCCTGTTGATCTGGCGGCTGTGGATTTTGGTGATGATCACATGTGCTGTGCGCGCCGCCGGTCCCACACCCGCCGCACATCGAAGGCGCCGCGCAATCGGCACAACCGTGCCATTGTCCGGCTTTGCCGCAGCCCAAATCATGGTGAAATGAATGCAGACGACCTTTACGCCCGAACAGTTGAAAGACCCCGCCATCGAGCGCAGCAACGAAATTCTGCGCAACTGCGTGCATTGCGGATTCTGCACGGCAACTTGCCCCACTTATCAAGTCCTTGGCGACGAGCTGGATTCGCCGCGCGGGCGCATATACCTGATCAAGGACATGCTCGAAAACGACCGCGTTCCTGACGAAAAGGTCGTCAGACATATCGACCGTTGCCTGAGTTGTCTGGCTTGCATGACGACCTGTCCATCGGGCGTACACTACATGCATCTGGTGGATCATGCGCGTGAGTATATCGAAGACAATTACAAACGCCCCCTGACGGACCGGTTGTTGCGTTGGGTACTGGCGCAGATCCTGCCCTATCCGATGCGGTTCCGGGTTGCCCTGCTTGGGGCCAAGATCGGCAGGCCCTTTGCGTGGCTGATGCCAGATGCGCGTCTGCGTGCGATGCTGGAAATGGCCCCGAAGCATATTCCGCCCGTCAGCCGAAACGACGATCCACAAAGCTTTGCACCGGAGACAGCCAGGAAGATGCGCGTTGCGCTGATGACGGGCTGTGCGCAAAAGGCTCTGAACACCGACATCAACGACGCCACCATCCGCCTGCTCACGCGGTTGGGTTGCGAAGTCGTCGTGGCCGAGGGCGCGGGGTGCTGCGGCGCGCTGACACACCACATGGGAAAGACCGCAGAAAGCCACGGAACGGCGGCCAAAAATATCACTGCATGGGCCAGGGAAATGGACGGCGAAGGATTGGACGCCATCGTGATCAACACGTCCGGATGTGGCACAACAGTCAAGGAATACGGGCATATGTTCCGCAATGAAGCATTGGCGGAAGACGCCGCCCGGGTGTCGGCCATAGCAATGGACGTGAGCGAAGTGTTGATGAAACTGGACCTGCCCGCAGGCGCGCCACAGGATATGACCATCGCCTATCATGCGGCGTGTTCCTTGCAGCACGGCCAGCAGATCAAGACCTATCCAAAGGACCTTCTGAAAACGGCCGGGTTCAAGGTTGTCGAACCTGCCGACAGCCATCTTTGCTGTGGGTCGGCCGGCACCTACAACCTGATGCAGCCCGAAATTTCGGGTCAGTTGAAGGAACGCAAGGTGCGCGCATTGATGGCCAGGAAACCCGACATCATTGCCGCAGGCAACATCGGCTGCATGATACAAATCGGGTCGGCCGCTGGCGTCCCGGTGGTGCATACCGTGGAACTGCTGGATTGGGTCGGCGGAGGCCCGCGCCCAGCGGCCCTGGACCGCGCCATATCCGATGTGCCGGTTTTGCGATAAATCCGGTGCATGCCCTATTTTTGCCCCCATTTGCTTTTAGACCAAATGGCAATTCCAAGGTACGAAGTTAGGTAGTGTATGCGCCGCTGGATGGCTCTTTCGATCATGGCGCTCGTTGTGACGACGACTGCGTTTGCGCAGGATTCGCAATTGCGCAGGTTGACAAACGGTGATGACGCCAAGGCATGGGAAGCCGTCGGACGATTGAACATCGGCGGCACCGGATTTTGCACAGGCGCGCTTATTGCACCGAACATGGTGCTGACAGCTGCGCACTGCCTTTTCGACAAGAAAACCGGCAAACGGATTGATCAAGGACAGGTGGAATTTCTGGCTGGATGGCGCAATGGCCGCGCTTCGGCCTACAGAAACGTCAAACAGGCCGTGGTGCATCCAGATTTTGTCTATGCGCCACGGAACGGCACAAGCAGCGTTGGCAACGACCTGGCGCTGCTGCAGCTTGATCGTCCAATCCGCAACGGGACGATACGACCCTTCTCGACACAAGCCACTCCGCAACGCGGTGCCAAGGTCGCCGTGGTCAGCTATGGTGCGGGCCGGTCCGAGGCACCATCCTTGCAGGAATTGTGCAGCGTGCTTGCGCTGCAACGCGGCGTGCTGGTGACGTCATGCGCTGTTGATTCGGGCAGTTCCGGGGCCCCGATTTTCATGGTGCAGGATGGCGAGGTTCAGATCGTGTCCATCGTCTCGGCCAAAGCCGAAGTCGAAGGCAAGGCCGTGTCGCTTGGCACGTCACTCGGCGCTCCGCTGGCGCAGTTGCAGGCCGCGATGGTGGCACAACAAAGCCTGTTGGCCGGGCGTCTTGGCCCCGGAATGCGCAAGGACACGGGGGCGAAATTTCTGAAACCATGAGACTTCTTGCGATCTTTCTGTTTCTGGTGTTGGGGACTGCGGCGGCGGCCCAGACAACATCCCTGCGCACACTTGATACGGACTATGCCGCTGCAAGCTGGAAGGCCGTCGGACGCATAGACTTTGGGCGCGGCGCGTTTTGTTCGGGCACGCTGATCGCGCCGGACCTTGTTTTGACAGCTGCGCATTGCCTCTATCAGCCGGCATCAAACCGGCTGTGGCCAGAGGACACCATACGGTTTTATGCGGGCCTGCGGGATGGCGAAGCCGTGGCGACGCGCACCGCCAAAAAAGCGGCGGCCCACACCGATTTTGACCCAGTTGGCCCTTTGACGGCGCGGAATGTGGCCTATGATGTGGCACTGATTCAGCTTGATGAGCCCATTTCGACTTTTGACGTTCCGCCGTTCTACATCCACACCGACCGCATCACCCCCGGACCGGTCAGCGTTGTTTCCTATGGCCGTGACCGCGCGCAAGCGCAGTCGCGCCAAAAGCAATGCCAGATGCTGACACGATTGGGCGACACCATGGTATTTGACTGCGACGTGACGTTCGGGTCATCCGGGTCCCCGGTCTTTTCGCATCTGAATGGACGCGGCAGGATCATGGCCGTGATTTCCGGAATGATGGAGGTCGATGGCCAGAAACGCTCGGTCGGGATGGCGCTGCCCGAGCGGGTAGCCGAACTAAAGCGACAACTGCGCCTGCAAGTTGCCCCGCCGACCGCGCAAGTGCGCCGGATCACTGTCGGCGGTGGCGCGCGCAACAGCACGGGCGCCAAATTTGTGCGCCCCTGAGGGGCTTGAACACGCAAAAATACACACCACATTTGTGCTATCGGATGCCCGAACGGGGTCCGACCATAGCAACCCTGCGGGTCTGTCCAGCTTGGAAGGCCCGCCTGTCATCGCTCAAGTGAGGATAACAATGCGTACATATGATTTTGCACCGCTTTACCGCGCAACCGTTGGTTTCGACCAGATTGCCGACCTGATGGACCGGGTCATGGCAACGGACACAAACGCCAACACCTACCCGCCCTACAACATCGAAAAAACAGACGATGATGCCTATCGCATCTCTGTCGCAGTGGCCGGGTTCTCCGACGCCGATCTGAATGTCGAGGTCAAGGAAAAGAACCTGATCGTGTCCGCCAAGAAAGCGGATAGCGAGAAGAAGACGTATCTTCATCGCGGCATCGCAACCCGCGCGTTCGAACGCCGGTTCCATCTGGCGGACCACGTTGTTGTGACGGGGGCAAGCCATGTCGATGGAATGCTGCACATTGATCTGGTCAAGGAAGTGCCTGAGGCGCTGAAACCGCGTCGGGTCGAAATTGCAGGCCAGAAAGCAATTGAAACAGATGTGGTCGACGCCAAGGCTGTCAACTAAGCCACGCGTCTGATCCAAAGGAGCCGGGCGCCAGCGCGCCCGGCACTCTATATTTTTGTGTGAATATTGCCCTGTCCTCCGCACGATACAGTGGAATTGCGGGACGGCAGTTTACTCGCTCAGCAGATAATCCACCCGCTTTTGAGCGATCCAACTTTAAATTTATGCGGCTTTTTCAAGTTTCATTGCGGGGAGTGAACGGCGGAGAAATACTCGGCCACGGTAACCGCAGCTCGGAATAAGGCGACCGGACGCCACTGACCCTGTTGCTGACGTAGATGTGCACGGCCTCAGACAAAAAAATAATGACGAAAATACGTACCGAGTAGGACAAGACCTACCGATGCTTGCTGTTCCCATGCGCAACGTACGATTTCCCCACAGCTGCGCGTCTGGTGACCTTGAATGAAGTCATCGTTGTTCGAGCCTGAAACGATTTTCAGAGGTGTTTTCTGCTGTGATTTCAACCATTTTGTAGTCCCCCCACGTAGCAGTCCAGGTTGCCGACTCAAAAGTCCGCAACCAGATGCGAGCTGCACTGAGGCCAATAAGTTATCATTGCGTTTGCCATATCGTGTCGCCACAGCGCGGAAGTGTTTGAGTTTGCTAAAGAACCTCTTGGCTTGATAGCGTCGTTTGTAGAGTTCCGCATCGAAGGTCGGGAGGCGCTTTTGGGTTGGCATCAGGCGGATGTTGGCGATTGCGCCCCGTTCGGCCAACGTGTCGCGCAATCCATCGCTGTCATAAACGCTGACCCGGCCGGTTGGTCTCAGTCTGCCTCCATCTCGCTCAACACCTTGCGTGCCGCGCGAAAGCATTCGAGCCCCTGTGGGACGCCGCAATAGATGGCGATGACGTGGATGATGGCGCGCAACTCTTCCCTGGTCACGCCGTTGTTCAGCGCCCCGCGGCAATGCAGTTCCCATTCGCTCATCTTGCCCAGGGCGCCAATCATCGACAGGTTCATCATCGACCGGGTCTTGGCGTCGATCACATCGTCGCCCCAGCCAAACCCCCAACACCATGCCGTCATCGCCTCCTGGAAGGGGCGGTTGAAGTCATCGGCGGCGGCCAGATTGTTTTCCACATAGGCCGCGCCAAGCGTGGCCTTGCGCTGTTCAAGACCTTTCAGAAACAGATCTTCATCAAATGTGCTCATTTGTTTTCCTTTGGCCAGGGACAATATGCGGAATGGGACAGGCGGGGTTTCGGCTTTCATCTTCGGCTGAACCATGGTGGTGAGACAAGTCATCGCTCTCTTTCAGCCACTGTACATGCCAGGCGCCGTGATATTGCACCTGCGGCGAAACAAGCGCCGTCTCGTGTTGCCATCTCTTGCCGTGACGATACCTCGTCCAGAGCACCGGACCAGATGGCACACACCGCACAGCGCCGCAGGCACGCCCACCGGAAAGGTCACCCATCTATTGCCTCGCGCATCCAGCGTTGCAGATGCATGACCGAATGTTCGGAGTTCACGCCACACTCGGGATCAAGGACCAACGGCCCCGGCACATAGCCACGCGATTTCAGGCCGCGCTGCACCGATTCGACGAGGTGGATGTCTTCTGCGACTGTTGTCGCGCGGTCCTGCTTGGCCATGCGCCGCACGGTTTCATCGTCAACGCCGCCCACCGAGTACCAGCCGCGCCACACCGCCACGCGATCAGTGTCTATTGCGCGCCAGTGGTAGGTGTTCAGCAGGTTGCCCGGATAGACCTGAAACGAAAACATTGGCCACAGGAACCAGCTGGAATACTTGTCATTGTTGGCAAAGCCGCTGTCGATGTCGTAGGACCGCTGGTCTTGCGGCCCGGATTCAGTCGTGTGGCGCAGGCAATACCCCTGGGGCTGAATGTCATAGGTTTCCGGCTTGATGACGCCGGTCGAAAAAGTCGGGTGGTTCAGCGCGCAGTGGTAACATTCCGAGTAGTTCTCGACCGAAACCTTCCAGTTGCACTGTTCCAGAACCTCGACCCATTCCAGCACCTTGAGGTCGGCCCAGTGCGGGACAAAGCCTTGCAATTCGGTACGAACGCCGGGGAACCAGTCGTCCATCGGTTCCGCATCAGTGTCGAGGTTGACAAAAATAAAGCCCAGGAACACTTCGGTGCGCACTTCGGTCAGGCAGATCGTGGACCTGTCAAAGCCCGCGACGGATTTGCTATTGGGCGCAGCACGCAGGCCACCAGTCAACTCGTAAGTCCATGCATGATAGGGGCAGACAACAACGCGGGCATTGCCGGTATCGGCCACAAGCTGATGTGCACGGTGCTGACAGACGTTGTAGAAGGTGCGGATAGCCCCATCGTGCCCCTTGATGCAAAACAGGCCCTGATCGGCGAGTTCAAAGGCAAAGTAATCACCAGCGCCTTCCAACTGGCTGGCATGCCCGGCAAATTGCCATGTCCGCGTCAGGACACCTGCCATTTCCAAGGCAAATATCGCCGGGTCCGTGTAAAAGCGCGCATCCAATGCGCGGATCGGTTCTGTTTGGCTGTTCAATCCCGCTCCTCCGCATAAATCCCGAGCTGGTGGCGACGTTGGTGAAATTTTTCGACCCTGTCCACGATCTCGTCAGAGGCCATCGCAATCACGAAACTCAGCAAGGTTTCCAGCACCGCGATGGTCGAGACCGACGACGGAAAGAACTGAGGTGTGTCCACCGCAACGACAAACGGGTGATCGGCGGCGCGGACAATCGGGCTTGCCGGACTGTCGGACAGACCGATGATCTTTATCCCCTGTTCGCGCGCAACGTCCAGCGCGGCAATCACTTCGGACCGGTACGGGTGCATGGACATGACAATCAACACATCGCGACCATCCGCCCATGCCAGATCATCCACTGCGGTCGAGCCGGGGCGCGGGATGGCGTGAAACTGGGTCATCCCGGTCGAGGCGAGATAGGTGAAATTACACGCGTTCGCGTTGTTGACGCCAACACCCAATGTGAAAACCTGACGGCTGCTCCAAATCGTTTCAGCGGCGGCTTTCATGCGGTCCGCGCCGATGGCGGCAAAACTGTCCTCGAGGTTGCGGATCGCCGCTTCGGCCATGTCTGCGTACAGTCCACCCAGATCGCCGGACTTGCGAATGCTTTGCAACCAGCGGGCGCGGTCGGGAAAGCTGAACGCGCCCTTGCGGATGGCATCGCGAAACGGGGCGCGGAATTCTTCGTATCCGTCGAACCCAACCTGTCGCGCCATGCGCACAAAGGTGTTCGGTTTGACATTGGCGGCCTCGGCGATCTCGCGCACGGTCGACACCCCGACATCGCCGGGGTTTTCCAGTACATACCGGGCCGCCTTTCTTGCCTCGGGCGTCAGCGTTCCCCAGTCCTCGGACAGGCGCTCCAGAACCTGCGATGATACATATGTGCCATTCATAGTTGACAATGGTACATATGCGCACTTAGCCTGTCTACACTTTTTGCGGCTCCAGTCCAAAGGACGCAACGATGGCGGACAGACCCTTTCCAACCCACGCCCGCGTGGTGATTGTAGGTGGCGGCGTGATGGGTGTCGGGTTGGCCTACCATCTTGCGCACGAAGGGTGGGGCAAGGACGTCGTCTTGCTGGAAAAGGCCGAACTGACCTCCGGCAGTACCTGGCACGCGGCCGGTCAGATCACGCAATCGACATCAAGCTTCAGCCTTGGCAAATGCGTCGATTACAATATCGGGCTCTATTCCGGTGGCCTGGAGGCTGAAACCGGTCAGGCCGTCACATGGCACGGCTGCGGATCATTGCGGCTGGCCTACACCGCGCACGAAATGGACTGGTTGCGTCACACGTTGTCGGTGGCGCGCGCACTGGATTTCGCAATCGAACTGGTCACGCCGGACCGCATCGCGCAGCTGCATCCGTTCTATAACCTTGATGGCGTGATGGGTGCGCTTCACACCCCGGACGACGGACATGTGGACCCGACCAATGTCACCATGGCGATGGCCGCAGGGGCACGGGCAAAGGGTGTCCGCATCATCCGCCGGTGCCGCGCCACCAACATCACCCGCGCCACAGGCGGAGATTGGGTGGTCGCGACCGAGCACGGTGCAATCACCTGCGAACACGTCGTCAATGCGGGCGGCACCTATGCCCGCCAGATCGGCGAATGGTCCGGGCTGCAATTGCCCATGACGTCGATGACTCACCACTATTTCGTAACCGACGAAGTGCCGGAATTCCGCGACCTTGACCATGAATTGCCGGTGATCCGCGATGACCGGAAAGTATCCGGATATATCCGAATGGAGCAGAAAAAGGGCCTGATCGGTATCTATGAAAAGGCCAATCCAAACACAGTATGGGAAGACCATTGTCCGTGGGACGCAGAGAACGAACTGTTCGAGGCGGATTATGATCGGGTCATGCCGTGGCTCGAAGAAAGCCTCAACCGTATGCCGATCTTTTCCGACCTTGGCATCACGCGCGACGTCCACGGCGCGATTTCGCATCCTCCTGACGGCAATCCGCTGATCGGCCCGGCGCCGGGTGCGCAAAATTACTGGTGTTGCTGCGGTACGCAAATCGGCATCGGCTGGGGGCCGGGCCTCACGCGGGAACTGGCGCGCTGGATGGTGCATGGTGCCGCCGACATCTCGATGCGCGATTTCGATCCGCGCCGTTTTGGCAGCTATGCCAACAAGGACTGGCAGGTGATCAAGGCGAAAGAAGATTACTGTCTGCGCCACGAAATCCCGTTCCCGCACTTCAATCGCCTCGCGGGGCGCCCGGTCAAACCCTCTCCGCTGTACGATATCCTGAGCGCCAAGGGTGCTGTGCACGAAGAAGTCTATGGGTTTGAACGCCCGCGCTGGTTTGCCAGGAACGGTGTCGCGCAGAAAGATCACTATGCCTTCCGGCGCACGCAGGTTGACGATCTGGTCTCTGGCGAAGTGCGCGCGGTACGAGAACGCGTCGGCCTGATGGATGTGACCGCGTTTACAAAAGTGCTGGTTGATGGCCCGGACGCATACGCATTGCTGGACAGGCTGACCGCAAATCGCATGCCGCAACAGGCCGGGTCCATCACGTTGACCCACATGCTGAACCGGCGCGGGCGGATCGAACTGGAAACGACAATCGTGCGGATGGGGGCAGACAGGTTCTACCTCGTCTGCGCCGCCTTCTTTGAACAGCGCCTGCTGGATCATCTGGCCTGCCATCAAGGCACTGATCAGGCGACATTCACCGCGCTTTCGGACAGTTGGGGCGCTGTGTCCCTGAATGGACCACGGGCACGCGACGTGCTGTCCGAGTGCACGGATACCGCGCTCGACAATACGTCCTTTCGATGGCTCTCGGCGCAAGAGATTTCTGTGGCCGGGCACACCATGTGGGCCCTGCGCATGTCCTATGCCGGAGAACTCGGTTGGGAGCTTCACATGCCAAACGCCGCAATGGTCGACGTATACACCGCCCTTTGGGCCGCCGGAGAGAAACACGGCATTGTGGATTACGGCAGTTTCGCCATGAACGTCATGCGCATGGAAAAGGGCTTCAAGGGGGCAGGCGAGCTGACCAACGAAGTCACGCTTGCCGAGGCTGATGTGCTGAAATTTGCCCGCAGGGACAAGGACTACCTCGGGCGCGATTGCACACTGAACACCGATCTCCCGTGGATATGTGCCTATCTCGCCATTGAACCGGACGGCGAAATTGATGGCCATGGCGGAGAAGCTGTGGTGTTGAACGGGCAGGTTGTCGGGTCCACGGCCTCGGTCGTTTATGGCCCCACCGTCGGGAAAATCCTGGCCTTTGCCTATATCAGACCCTATGCGGCGGCACCGGGCACCGAACTGCAGGTCATCATCCACGGTCAGCCACGTGCCGCGCACGTTCTGGGTGAACCGGCCTATGACCCCGCCAGCCTGCGACCCCGCACAGACACAATAATGGAACCCGCTCAATGACCCTGCCCAAGACAATGAACGCCATGGTAACGATGGGCCACGGCGATCTGAATCAGATCGTCTGGCAAAACAACTGGCCCCGGCCTGACCCCGCAAGAGATGAAGTATTGATCAAGGTCGGGGCCTGTGGGTTGAACAACACCGATGTGAACACGCGCGTCGGCTGGTATTCCAAGGCGGTCACGGGTGCGACGGATGCCGCGGCGGGCGCCCCTGCGGACGAGGACCCGTCCTGGGGCGGCGCACCCATCGCATTTCCGCGCATTCAGGGCGCTGATGCCTGCGGCACGATCGTCGCTGTCGGGCCGGGTGTGTCACCAGGCCGGATCGGTGAACGGGTGATCACCGACAACTGGCTGCGCGACCCGGATGACCTGCTGGACAAGGGCAAGACCGGCTATTTCGGGTCGGAACGCGATGGGGGGTTTGCAGAATACACAACCTTGCCCGCCCGCAATGCGCTGGCGGTGACCACGGATCTGTCAGATGCGGAACTGGCCACCTTTTCGTGTTCCTATTCCACGGCCGAGGGCATGCTGACACGGGCAGGCGTCACTTCGGCCGACACGGTTCTGGTTTCAGGTGCATCCGGCGGCGTCGGAGGTGCGGTCGTTCAGCTTGCCCGACGCCGGGGTGCGCGCGTCATCGCACTGGCCTCGGAATCCAAACACGCAGACGTCGCCGCATTCGGGGCGGACCGCGTCCTGCCACGCGCGCCGGACAATCTGCGCGGCCTGCTGAAGGGCGAAAAAATCACCGTCGTGGCCGATGTGGTCGGCGGCCCCTATTGGGGGACCTTGATCGACAGCCTTGCCCGGGGCGGGCGCTATACATGTTCCGGTGCAATCGCAGGCCCCATCGTCGCATTCGATTTGCGGACGTTTTATCTGCGTGATCTGGTACTTTTCGGATCGACAGTCATTGACGCCGAAGTGATGCCCAACCTGATCCGCTATATCGAAGCCGGGGAAATCAGACCTGCACTGGCGGCGGCGTATCCGCTGGAAAAGCTGCATGATGCGCAAACTGCCTTCGTCGCAAAGCAACACACAGGCAATATCGTCGTTGTCCCATGAAGATCAGCCGGATCACAGTTTTCCAGATCGACCTGCCGCTTGAGCATCCCTACTGGCTGTCGGGCGGGCGCCTGAAATTCGAAACCCTTGATGCGACGCTGGTCAAGGTTGAAACAGACGCGGGCATCATCGGCTGGGGCGAGGGCACTCCGTGGGGACACACCTATGTGCCCGCGCATGGTCCGGGTATTCGCGCAGGCATCAGGACGATGGCCCCTTTTGTCCTCGGACTCGATCCGCGCCGCATACTCGACGTCGAACGGGCGATGGATACGGCCCTGCCGGGGCATCTTTATGCCAAATCCCCTGTCGATATGGCCTGCTGGGACATCGCGGGGCAGGCCGCAGGTCTTTCGATTGCGGATCTGATGGGCGGCGGATCACGCACGCCGCGCGCCATTGCCTCTTCGGTCGGCGCAACGTCAGTTGCCGACACCCGCGCCGTGATCGAACGCTACCGGGCAAGGGGGTACGTGGCCCATTCCGTCAAGATCGGCGGGGATGTGGAACGCGACATTGCGCGAATCCGCGATGTGGAAAGCATCCGGCGGGACGGCGAAATCATCCTTTATGATGTGAACCGCGGCTGGAGTCGGCAACAGGCCCTGCGCGTCATGTCGGCCACTCAAAACCTGCAGGTCATGTTCGAACAGCCCTGTGAAAGCCTGGACGACATCGCATCCATCGCGGGCAAACATGCCGCGCCGGTGTCCGTCGACGAAAGCCTCGTGACCTTGCAGGATGCCGCCCGCATCGCCCGCGACGGTCTTGCCGAAGTGTTCGGTATCAAGCTGAACCGCGTCGGCGGTCTTACCAAGGCGGCGCGAATGCGCGACATCGCATTGGCGCATGGCATTGACATGTTCGTCATGGCAACGGGGGGCACGGTTCTGGCCGATACCGAGGCCCTGCATCTGGCAGCCACCGTTCCCGACGCAAACTGCCACGCCGTCTGGGCCTGTCAGGACATGATCACAACGGACATCGCCGGAGGTCGCGGCCCGCGCAACATCGACGGACATTTGCGCTTGCCCGAAACACCCGGCCTTGGCGTGCACCCGGACGAGGACACACTGGGCCCGCCCGTCGCCGTCTTTGAGCAAAACAACCTTGGGGGGCCCCTGAACGCAGGCAGGACAAGCATCATGCACCGCACACACACACAAGCCGAATGGATCGAAAGGGCACGCAGCGTGCTACCCGCCGCCGGTTTCGGCAATTTCGATTCAAGCATTGTGATCTCGCGTGGCGAAGGCAGCCACGTCTGGGATGAGGATGGCAACGAGTACATCGACTACCTGATCGGATCCGGCCCGATGTTGCTGGGCCATGGCCATCCGGAAGTGATCGAGGCGGTCCTCGAACAACTGCCCTTGGGCATGACCTTTTTTGCCAACAATGCGCGTGGCATCGAATTGGCCGAAGCCATCGTCGACGCGGTGCCATGTTGCGAACAGGTGCGTTTTGTAACCTCCGGGGGCGAGGCCGACATGTACGCCATCCGTCTGGCCCGCGCCCATACGGGAAAGACCAGGATACTGAAATTCGAGGGCGGCTATCACGGGATGAGCGCCGAAGCGCAGATGAGCCTTGCGCCCGCGCGCCGGGTGAATTTTCCAACCGCAGTTCCCGACAGTGCAGGTATTCCGCAAGGCGTCGCTGACGAAATGCTGATCGCGCCATTCAACGATCTTGATGCCGTTGCATCGCTTTTGGCCGAGCACGACGATGTGGCGGCGATCATCGTCGAGCCGCTCCAAAGGATCATTCCCGCCCGCCCCGGTTTCCTGCAGGGATTGCGCAATCTGTGCGACAAATATCACGTCCTGCTCATCTTTGACGAGATCGTGACAGGGTTCCGACTGGCCTATGGCGGGGCACAGGAACGCTATGGTGTCACGCCGGACATCTGCACGCTTGGCAAGATCATCGGCGGCGGCTTTGCGCTGGCCGCGCTGGGCGCACGTACCGGGATCATGGATCATTTCGACAAATCCCGTACGGGCGCGGACAATTGGCTGATGCAACTGGGGACGCTGTCCGGCAATCCGGTCGCTGCCGCCGCCGGGCTGAAAACCATGGAAATCCTGCGCCGCCCCGGCCAATACGACGCATTGCGCGCATCGGGACAGCACCTGATCGACATGCAGAGCAAGGCGCTTGATATGGCAGGTATCGCCCATCGGGTGTGCGGAGACCTGACGCTGTTCGATCTCTACTTTACGTCCGCCGAGGTCGTCGATTACCGCAGTGCCAGACACGATGCCCCGCAAGACAGCGTCGTGTGGAACGCCAGCCTCCGAAACCAGGGTCTCTTCAAATCGGCGGCCAAGCTCTATCCGTCTCTGGCGCTGAGCGACGCTGACCTGCAGCACTCGGAACGTGCATTTGCACAAGCCGCTCGGGCCGTGGCTGAGGGGCGGTGAAGACAGGCCGCGATGCACCTTAAAAGACGAAATCGTCCACGCCCAGATCAGCGATGTTCACATCAAGCAGCCGGATCGAACTGTTCGATCCGGTCGTGATCAAAACGTCTGCCCCGATCTGCTGAGAGGCTGCGAGGACGCTATTGACGGTATCAAACACCACCAGGTTGGAAAAATCCATCAACTCAAAGCCATTGTTTGCGTCAAAATCCTGGATCGTGTCGTTGCCGTGATCCACGTCAAAGACGAAACGGTCTGCGTTGAAATCCCCGGCCATGAGGTCATCGCCCGCGCCTCCGACCAGGGTGTCAAACCCGGCACCGCCATAGAGTGAATCGTCGCCAGATTCACCCATCAGTATGTCGTTGCCCGTCCCGCCAAAGAACCGGTCATTGCCGGACCCGCCCCAGGCAGTGTCATTGCCGGATTCGCCAAAATGCCCGTCGTTACCCGATCCACCGATCAGTTGATCGTCACCGGCACCCCCGAACAGCCGATCAAGACCCTGGCCACCAAACAACAAATCCGCCCCCTCGCGCCCATAAAGGTTGTCTGCCTGATCGCCACCATCCATCACGTCATTTCCGACGCCACCATCCAACAGATCGAACCCGGCGTTTCCGAACATGGTGTCGTTGCCCGCCTCTCCCCAAAGACCATCCACGGTCATCCCGATATTGATCCCCGCACTCATCCAGTCGTCGCCCTCACCGCCATACAGCCGATCAGCGGTGTCGCCCGACCACATGGTGTCGTTGCCATCGTCGCCAAAAAGCTGGTCGAACCCGGCACCGCCGATCAGAACGTCCTGACCATCACCACCATAAAGTGAGTCGGCACTTTCTCCACCAACCAGCGTGTCGTTCCCGTTCACGCCGTACATCGTGTCAAAGCCGATCCCCCCGAACAGCAGGTCTTCGCCTGCACCGCTGTTGACCAGGTCTGCGCCGCCGTCGCCGCTGAGAGTGTCATTCCCAAAGCCCCCGACAATCGTATCGTCGCCCGCATTGCCAAAGATCAGATCGTCGCCGTTCCCGCCATTGGTCTGCTCTGGCCCTGCACCGCCCTGAATCGAACCCGCGGGGTCTGGCAGTTCAATGGTGGGTTCCGCGACCCAAATGGGCGCGGTGGGCTGCGGACCGGCGGTTTCGGTCGGGGGATGGATCGGGTCCGGATCAGGCTCCGCGTCCTCGTAGACCGACGGGTCGGTCGGAGGGCGATTGCCCACAATGATTGCATCCCCGGAAAAATCGGACACCGACAGCGACGCCCCATTGGCCGAGCGCACCTCGATCACCGAAGTGCCATAGCGCAATTCGGCCCCCCAACTGCGCGACGAAATGATCAGGTTTTCCACACCGCCAACGACGCCCAGCGCCGATATGTCGATGCGGTCCTGGCCGGGTTGATAATCAAGGATAACGTCGTTTGCGTCATCCTGCGTAAGAACAAACAGATCCGCGCCCGCATCACCGCGCAAGGTATCGCTGCCTGCACCGTCCATGATGATGTCGTTGCCCGCACCGCCCTGCAACAGGTCTGCACCCTCCGCGCCGTTCAGGATGTCATCCCCGCCGGTGCCGCCAAGTGTGCCACCGCCGGCATCTGCAACGCGGGTCTCGCCCGGTGCAACCTGACTGATCGAGTATTCGACCAAATACGGCGCCGACTGGGTCGAGACAAACAGGCGAATGCCGTTGTCCGTTGCCACGGCTTGGATGCCCGAGATATTGTCGAGCGGGCTGCCCGCACTGCCCGCAATGGTTTCTACAAGCTGAAGGCGACCGCCGTTCAGCATGACAAACAGGCTAAGCCCCGAATCCGTACCGGCGGCCACGACGAAATCCTGACCGTTGATCGTGACCGTGCTGACATAACTTGCATCGTCAAAGCGCGTATCGAGCGTGTCGAGTACGTGATCAACCACGTCGAAACCGGTGCCATCGCTGTCAACGGACAGAACAGAAAGTGACCCGCTGCCAGAGGCCGCCACCACGACATATAGCCCGCCATCTGCCCCGATTGCAGTCGTCATCGCACCGGGCCGGTCCGCCCAAAGCCCGTCTTCGGCGTCAAGATCGGCCATATACTGAACGCTGCCGTTTCCTGCCATTCTGAACAGCGAAACCGTGTTGTCCGCACCATAGGTGACCACGGCCAGGGTCTGCCCGTTATGGGTCACGGTGGTGATATCCGTTACCGTGCGCCCGTTCATGGCATCGCCTTGCCAGACCGGCTGGCTTTGCATTTGGGTGCCGCTGCCGAAAGTGACTTGTGACAGGCCACCACCCCGCACGGCGACCAGCCCGCCAGAGCCATCGTCCCAAAGGGCCATTTCGGTGATGTCACCCGCGTCAAGGCCGGTGGCGGAACGGGTGATGGAGCCGTCGAACGTTCCCGATCCGGCACCGGCATTCACCGTGACCCCGCGCAGCGCATCGCTGTCCAGGCCTGCGAGGTACAGTTCAAATCTGGAACCTCCGGTCGCGCGGATTTCGATATCCGTACTTTCCAGTTGCAGGAATGTTGAGGCGATGGACCAGCTGTCCGTCTCTTGCGTGTCACCACCGTTTGCCCCGAGATCAAAGGCCGTCAGCCAGCCGTCTCCGCGGGTGGCGGCAAACAGGTATGTCCCCGAGGTAGTCTGGACCACGTCCAGATCCATCACCCCGACCAGGGCGTCGGACTCTGAAACTGATACAGCGCCGTGCGCCGTGAATGACATCCGCATTCTTACCCCCGAGGCATCGCAGTGTTGTGGCGATACCTGGCAGTGCGGCGTGCAATCCTGCGGTCGAGTTTGTGGCGCTTCTGCGACCTATCGGATAGATTTTAACGTCTCGGACAAGGCCGGATTTGCCATGCCAGCACAGCCGGAGCGTTGCCCTATTGCGCGGCGGACCGCGCGCCTGCTTTTTCTGAATTTAACGCCAAGCGGGGAACGTGCGCCGCATTAACTCACGATCTTCCCGAAAGGACCGCCTGCATGTCTGAGACTTCACCGATCCTGTCTTTGCCCTATATCCAACCTTCGCAGGCGCAAAAGCATGTCACCCATAATGAGGCGCTGCGCCAGCTTGATGCCATCGTGCAACTGTCGGTCATTTCGGCCGATTTGACCGCACCTCCGCCGACACCGGACGAAGGGGACAGGTACATCGTCGCGGCCGCTGCGACAGAAACATGGACCGGCGAGGACAACGCCGTGGCCGTTTGGGCCGACGAGTCGTGGACATTTCACACCCCGCTTGCCGGTTGGCGTGCAGATATTCAGGGCTCGGGCGCAGTCTTGCGCTTTGACGGGTCTGGCTGGGCAACGCCGGACATCGGCCCGCTGCAGAACATCGACCGGATGGGCGTGAATACGACAGCGGACGACACCAACCGGCTGAGCGTCACGTCACAGGCAACGCTGCTGAACCATGCCGGCAACGGCCACCAGTTGAAGCTGAACAAGAACGTGCAGGCAGACACCGCAAGCCTGCTGTTTCAAACCGGGTTTTCGGGCCGTGCCGAGATGGGGACAGCCGGAAATGACGACTTTGCCATCAAGGTGTCCGCAAACGGGGCCCTGTTCAACACAGCCATCGTGGCCGACGCGGTTGATGGCGCGGTGCGCTTTCCGCAAGGCAAATGCTATTTCGACGAAGTCTTTATCGCTGACGATGCGGCATATGGCTTTGACATTCCGTTCTCGGACCCGGCGCGCATTATGATGTGGCTGTCGCTTGACGTCACCGGTCAGTACCACCTGTTCTCGGTGACAGGCCCGCTGACCGGTGCCAGCAATTTCGCCGCCATGTTCAACAGCCCGTCGGGCAGTCTCAACTTTCTGACTGGTGCACTGGATGGAACAACCGGCCCGGACGACGCAATCAGCATCTCGATCGACACAACCGGGGCCGCTCCGCGCATGTATCTTGAAAACCGCCTCGGGTCGGACCGCACATTCACCATGTCGACGCTGGGCAAGTAAACCGGCCACGAATCGCTGCCCGGTCCGCACCCGGCAGGTCGATACCGGATTGAGTGCCAGCCCGTGTCGGTAAAAGTGTCTCAACCCGCGACGGTCTGGCGCCTTTTGGCACATCTTTCGTGACATACAAACACCCCTTTGCTATGCGCCAGACAGCATTGCAAAGGGACCCTCCCTGTGAAGATTACCGAGACCGCACTCCCCGGTGTTCTACTGATTGAACCGCGTCGCTTTGGCGATGATCGCGGGTTCTTCAGCGAAAGCTGGAACCGCAAGACACTGGCGTCCCACGGTATTTACACCGACTTCGTTCAGGACAATCACTCGATGTCGGGGTCGGTCGACACCGTCCGTGGCCTGCATTTTCAGGCGCCTCCTTCGGCACAGGCGAAACTGGTGCGTTGCGGGCGTGGTTCACTGTTCGACGTGGCCGTCGACATCCGGCGCGGATCGCCCACCTATGGTGCGTGGTATGGTTGCGAGCTGAGTTTCGACAATGGCCTGCAACTACTGATCCCCGAAGGCTTTCTGCATGGCTTTGCCACCCGCGCGCCGGACACCGAAATCATCTACAAATGTTCCGACTTTTACGATGCGGCGGCAGATGGTGCCGTGGCCTGGAACAGTTTTGACATAGATTGGGGGCTGACGGGCGACCCGCTGCTGTCTGAAAAGGACGCTGCGGCCCGGACGTTCGACAAGTTCGAAAGCCCGTTCACCTACGAGGCGCCACAATGAAGCTGCTGGTGACCGGTGGGGCGGGATTCATCGGGTCAGCCGTCGTGCGTCAAGCTGTCAGCGCGGGTCATCACGTCGTCAATCTGGATGCGCTGACCTATGCGGCCTGCCTCGACAACGTGGCCTCCGTCTCGGAAAATCCGAACTACACCTTTGTTCACGCTGACATCCGTGATCGCGCCGCGCTGGATGCAACCCTGCAGGCCCACCGCCCGGATGCCATCATGCATCTGGCCGCTGAGTCCCATGTTGACCGGTCCATCGACGGCCCCGGAACATTTATCGACACAAATGTGATGGGCACGTTTCACCTGCTCGAAGCAACCCGGAGCTATTGGGAGGACACCGGTCACCCGGCGCATTTCCGGTTTCACCACATCTCGACAGATGAGGTTTTCGGGTCTCTCGGGGCAACGGGCATGTTCACCGAAGAAACGCCATATGACCCCCGCAGCCCCTATTCGGCCTCAAAGGCATCGTCGGATCATCTGGTGCGCGCGTGGGGCGAAACCTATGGCCTGCCCACCCTTCTTACCAACTGCTCGAACAACTACGGACCTTTCCATTTCCCGGAAAAGCTGATCCCGGTGATCATCCTGAACGCGCTGGCCGGCAAGCCCCTGCCGATCTATGGCGATGGATCGAACGTGCGCGACTGGCTTTATGTCGAGGACCACGCCGCCGCCCTGCTGTTGGTCGTGCAACACGGACAAGTCGGGCGATCCTATAACATCGGCGGACATAACGAACGCTCCAACCTGGAACTGGCCAGAACGCTGTGTGCCATTCTGGACGAGGTGCGCCCCAGATCGACCGGATCTTATGCCGATCAGATCACCTTTGTCGCCGACCGTCCCGGCCACGATGCGCGCTATGCCATCGACCCGGCACGCATCCAGGACGAACTGGGCTGGTCGCCTTCCGTGACCGTCGAAGACGGATTGCGGCGTACCGTGCACTGGTATCTCGAAAACGAAGACTGGTGGCGGGCGTTGCAGAACCGTGCCGGTGTGGGCGAACGCCTGGGCACAGGCACATGACCGTCCTTGTCTTTGGATCGACCGGGCAGGTCGCCACTGAACTGGCCAGGTTGCCCGACACGCTGTGCCTGGGACGCAACGACGCCGATCTGGGCGATCCCCAAGCCTGCGTTGCCGCGATTCACGCACATGCACCGCGCGCCGTGATCAACGCCGCAGCGTACACGTCTGTGGACCTCGCAGAAACCCAAGAGGCACTGGCCACAACCGTGAACGGGCTCGCCCCCGCCACCATGGCCGCGGCCTGTGCCACATTGGGCATCCCGCTGGTACACATCTCGACGGACTATGTGTTCAATGGCCGTGGCACCACTCCATGGCTGCCGGACGACGCAACGGACCCGCTGGGGGCCTACGGCAGAACAAAGCTGATCGGCGAGGCAGGCATAGGTGCAACCGGCGCGGTGCATGCCATCCTGCGCACGTCATGGGTTTTTTCCGCACATGGCTCCAACTTTGTGAAAACGATGCTGCGCCTTGGACAGCAGCGGGATGCGTTGACGGTTGTTGCCGACCAGATTGGCGGCCCCACGCCCGCGCGCCATATCGCGGCCGCCTGCCACGCCATCGCCACCCACCTCATCAGCAACCCGGACGCCTCGGGGATCCACCATTTTTCCGGGTCACCCGATTGTTCGTGGGCCGACTTTGCACGCGCCATATTCGACGATGCCGGCATTGACTGCACGGTATCCGACATCCCCACATCGGCATATCCGACACCCGCCGCGCGGCCCGCCAATTCACGGCTCGACTGTACGTCGCTGACGGATACATTCGGGCTGGATCGCCCGGACTGGCGCGCAGCCCTGCGCGAAACGATCAAAGAGCTGAAAGAGGCGTCATGACCAAACGCAAAGGCATCATTCTGGCAGGCGGCTCGGGCACGCGGTTGTATCCAATCACGATCGGCGTGTCCAAGCAGTTGCTGCCCATTTATGACAAACCGATGATTTACTACCCGATCTCTGTTCTGATGCTGGCCGGTATCCGCGAGATCGCGATGATCACCACGCCGCAGGATCAAGAGCAGTTCAAGCGGACGCTCGGGGATGGCAGTCAGTGGGGCATCGCGTTGACCTACATCGTTCAGCCCTCACCCGATGGGTTGGCACAAGCCTATCTGCTGGCAGAAGAATTTCTGGACGGGGCGCCGTCCGCGATGGTGCTGGGCGACAATATATTCTTTGGCCACGGCCTGCCCGAATTGCTGGCCGATGCCGACCGGCAGGCAACAGGCGGCACCGTATTCGGCTATCACGTCGCCGACCCGGAACGCTATGGCGTGGTCGGCTTTGACGAAGACGGGCTTGCCCGTGAGATCATCGAAAAACCAACCGATCCGCCATCGAACTATGCCGTCACCGGCCTGTATTTTCTGGATGGCGACGCGCCGCGCCGCGCGCGCGAGGTCACGCCATCCGAACGGGGCGAACTGGAAATCACCAGCTTGCTCGAAATGTATCTTGCCGATGGCATCCTGCGGGTGAACCGCATGGGGCGCGGTTATGCCTGGCTGGACACCGGTACACATGGCAGCCTGCTCGATGCGGGCAACTTTGTGCGGACGCTGACCAACCGGCAAGGCCTGCAGACCGGCAGCCTCGAAGAGATCGCCTTTGAGCAGGGTTGGATCACAGGGGACGACCTGAAAAAGCGCGCCGCCCTGTTTTCCAAGAATGATTACGGCGCATATCTGGACGGTTTGACGGACTGAGACCTGACGCCCCGTGACCGGCGGCAACAGCCCGCTGCGTCACCCAATGACCCCGAACACCCAGGCCGATCCGCACGCCGCCGGAATGGCCGTGTGTGAAGATCAGATGGCCCGCGACAGGACTGCAAGTGGATTCAGCTGAACAACTGTGCCCGATTGCGACGACACATCCCCTGTCGCGCTGGTTTTGGCTAAAAACGTCTGAATTTCGCGACCCGCGTCGCCAAAGTTGCGCCCGATTTCTGGCCGAAAACCTGTTCTCACATCCTTCGCTGATTTCTGTAACAAGGGCCCCTCCGTCATGTGTTCGATCTGTTTCGCCACCCGTAACTTTGATCCCGTGCGCCACACCGGGGGGGGCGATCCCGCCTTTGCGAACCTGACCGAAGACCCGAATGCACCCGACTCGATCCTGACCACAAACAGCATGAGCACAGGGGACACGTTTTCCGGCACCGTGTCCCAGAGCGGGGACGAAGACTGGATCGCGATCTCGCTGACCGCCGGGGAACAGTACCAATTTGCCCTCGATGGCGGGACGCTCGGTGATCCGCTTGTTCGCCTTTTCGACGCGCAGGGCAATCAAGTCGCCGCAAATGATGACGGTGGGCCGGGCCTCAACGCGTTGCTGGTGCATACCGCGACCAGCACAGGAACATATTACGTCGTCGCAGATGCGTTTTCGACACAAACCGGCAGCTATACCCTGAGCGTGACAGACAGCACCACACCGCCGGACCCCACCGGGACAGGCACCCTTGACAAACTGGCGCTCTACCTCACGGAAGGCTTTTGGGGCAACCGCGAGTACAGTTTTGACACAAGCCAGTCCAACGTCATCACCGTCAGCATTGCCGGACTGACAACAGCCGCCCAGCAACTTGCCACCTGGGCGATGGATGCGTGGGAAATGGTCGCGAACCTGGACTTTGAAATCGTGACCACGAACGAGATGATCACCATGGATGACGAACAAAGCGGTGCCTTTGCCTACGCGCCGAACACCGGATCGTCGTCCGGGGTCGAACTGAACGTGTCGACCAGTTGGGTGACCACATACGGCACCACGGTCGATACCTATTCCTTCCAGACATTCATGCATGAAATCGGGCACGCCATCGGCCTTGGGCACCAGGGCGACTACAACGGCAGTGCCGACTATGCCACAGACGCGACATTTACCAACGACAGCTGGCAGATGTCGGTCATGTCCTATTTCAACCAGAATGAAAACACTTCAATTACAGCGAGTTACGGATTTACAGCAACGCCCATGATGGCGGACATCCTTGCGATCCAGAACCTGTACGGCGCACCGGACAGCAACAGCGTAACGGCGGGCGATACCGTTTTTGGCCTCGGGGCTCAGTTGGGCAACTACCTTGATTCCGTCTTTGACTGGCTGGCGGGCGGCGGCACGTCTTCGGCCGTGTCCGGCAATGCCGTGGCCTTCACGCTTTATGACCAGGGCGGCAGCGACACACTGGATTTGAGCTTTATGCAGGATGCCGCCCGACTGGACCTGCGCGCCGAGACATTCTCCGATTTCGGAACCCTGATCGGGGTGATGGGAATTGCGCGCGACACCGTGATAGAAAACGCGACACTCGGCAGCGGCGACGACCAGGTAACCGGCAACGATGCCGCCAACACCATTGATCTGGGTGTCGGCAATGACAGCATAGCCGCCGGTGGCGGAAACGACGACATCACCGGCGGTGTCGGATTTGACACCATGGACGGCGGAACCGGCAACGATACCCTGTCGGGCGGCAACGGCGCGGATTCCCTGATCGGCGGCGCCGGTGACGATCTGCTCGAAGGTGGCAACGGGTTTGACCAGATCAACGGCGGCGACGGCAACGACCGCATAGTGGCAGGCGATACGGCTGACCGGGCCTATGGCGGCGAAGGCGATGACTGGATCAGCGGCGGGTCCAACTTTGGCATCACCGTGGATGGCCTTTGGGGTGAGGCGGGGAATGACACGATTGTTGGCGATGGCGGCTTTGACTATCTCGACGGAGGCGACGGCAACGACCTGCTGGACGGGGGCGATCAGGCCGACAATCTTTACGGTCGAGAAGGCGACGACATAATGCGCGGCGGCAACGGCCTGGACCGGCTGTTCGGCGGAAATGGCAACGATCTGGGCCGTGGCGGTGACGGCAATGATGGACTGTTCGGGGATGCGGGCAACGACTCTCTCTATGGTGAGGCAGGCAATGACCGCTTTTTCGGTGGCAGCGGCAACGATCTGCTGTCGGGTGGCAGTGGAAATGATACGCTGAACGGCGGGTCGGGCTTTGACACCATCCAGGGCGGCAGCGGCGATGACAGCATGTCGGGTCAGTTCAACGCCGATGTCTTCGTTTTTGCCGACGGGCACGGCAACGACACGATCGGCGACTTCAACGCATTGAACAATTTTGAACGGATCGACCTGGGCGACGTCAGTGCGATATCGGGCCTGGCCGATCTGGACCTCGGCAGCAGCACGACCGGTGCCGCGATCCAGTCAGGCAATGACGTCCTTATCACCACGGGCAGCAATTCCTCGATCGTCCTGTCCGAGGTGATGCTCTCGGACCTTGATGCTTTTGACTTCATCTTCTAGCCGCCCCTTGAATGATCGGGAAAGCAGGAATCGGTTACCGGAATTTAACCAATTCAGCCAAAAGTGTCCGCAACATGCAGACACCCAGACCCTTTGACAAACTGTTCCTCAGCATCGGCGCGATGAAGGCGGGGACAACCTGGCTTTATGCTGTTCTGGGCCGCCATCCCGAACTGCACTTTGCGATGGAAAAGGAAATTCACTATTTCTATCACCGCTTCGTCAATTCGAACCAACTGAGTGAAAAACGCCGCCTGCAAGAAGCGCATGATCGCTATATGCCGCGTTTTGATCCCGGAACGAGCCACGTGGATGTCGTGCGCCACAACCTGCGCTGGATCGCGTCCTATCTGGACCGGCCAGTGGATGATCTGTGGTACCGCAACCTGTTTCAACTGCGGGATCACGAAACATATGCCTGCGACTTTTCCAACCTGAACGCCCATTTGCCCGCCGCGGCGTGGCCAAAGATTTCGGACAATTGTACCGAATTGCGGGTGCTGTACACGCTGCGCGATCCTGTCAAAAGGTTGTGGAGCCACACCAAGTTTCATCTTGAGGTTACCGGCAACGCAGACAAACTCGACAAGTGGGGCGAACGCGATTTCAAGGCCTTCCTCCGGCAACCGCACATCTGGGACAATGCGGAATACGGCGGCGTGCTGCGCCGGGTCCGTTCGGGGTTGAGGCCGGAACAGTTCAAGGCCATTTTCTACGAGGATTTGCACGCCGATCAGCGCGGGACACTCGCCGCGATCGAACAGTTCCTTGGGGTGGCCCCGTTTGACTATCCCCAATCCCTTCTCGAACGGCGCTTTACCGAAAGCATCAAGCATCCGATGCCTGCATTCTTCCCCAGCCTGGTCGCACAGGACGTTGCGCGCATCACGGCCGAGGTCGAGGCCGAGGGGTACGACATCCCCGACAGCTGGACGCGTTGACGCCTGGCCAAATGCCGCAACGGCGCCGGGGCCGGATGGCTATTTGTCAAGGATGTCGCGATGGTACCGGTTCAGCAGGAACAATCCGCTCAGCAAAAGCCCTCCTCCGACCGCAATGGGGTAGACCACCGATACATAGGACGGTTGGTAGAACGGGTAAAACCCGTCCCGCATCATCCCGACCACATGCACCAGCGGATTGTACCACAGGTAATCACGATAGGGCTGCGGAACGGCCTCGAAGTTAAAGAAGATGCACGAGATCAGAAACAGTGGCCTGCTCAGAACAGCCCACGCGGTTTGCCAGACCGGATAGGCCAGCGTCAGAAAGCTGTTGAGCGCACCAACCCCGGCGGCAAGCGACAACAGCATGACATAGGTCAGGGCGATGCTGGAAATATCAAACCCCGTTTCAGGGCGTTGCAGCATGACAATAAAGCCCACGACCAGCCCGTGCACCACCAGTTGCGTCAGTGTGTTCAGCAGGAAACGCGCCAACAATGCGTCCAGAAACGTGACCCGCGGATAGGCAAGTAACGCGCGACTGAACTGGATCGTCTGACCCAGTTTGGCCGAAACATCCGAATACATCAGAAACGGCAATACGCCGGCGGCATAATACAGCGCAAAATTCGTGCCCAGCGGCGGGCTGCGGAATCCTGCGGAAAAGATCAGGGTAAGCAACGCAATGCCCGCTGCCGGTTCCACAACGGCCCAGATATAGCCGCCCGGAGACCGCCCGTAAGTCGTGGAAACCTCGCGCAACACCAAGGCCGCAACCGCCCGCAAAGTGGTCAGACGCGTGGCCTGCCGCTGATCCGGCGACGCAGAAACCAGATGCATTCGATTCCCCTCTCATCTGTAGAAAATCTTAAGAAGTTCAGGCTAGCCAAGTGAGAAGAACAAACACTTAACTCGCGGCGGAATCGAACTTCATGGCTCAGAGCACCTCAAATCCGGCAGCGCTGGACGTCACTGAATCGCTCAGGAAACCCCGCGTCCTGCGCGCCAAGCAACGGGCAGATGCGGCAATCGACAGCATCAGATCCGATGCCGCAAGATCGCAGCTTCCTGCGCCCCATGCGACAGACACCGCCGCGACCGAGACCGCATTGGCGCCCGCAACGTCGAAAGCACCGCCCCAGACAAGCGAGGCATCCAGGGTGCCCGATACACATCCGGACAAGGACGTTGTTGTGGTCAACCCGGCGCCCGCACCGGGAAACGCCACGCCTGCACCTGCCAGCCGCGCGCGCGCCCGTGGTCGCCACTGGTTTCTGGCGCTGTCCTTTTTGCTGATATGCGCCGCACCCATCGCTGGCGCCGCCTACTATCTCTGGACTTTCGCAGAGGATCAGTTTGCATCCAACCTCGCCTTTTCGGTTCGCTCGGAAGAACAGGGTTCCGCTGTCGAACTGCTGGGCGGCGTGACGGAACTGTCCGGGTCCAGCTCTGCGGACACCGATATCCTTTTCGCCTATCTGAGCAGTCAGGAACTGGTGTCCAAAGTAAATGAACGCCTTGATCTGGCCCGAATCTGGAGCCGTGTTCCGGTCACGTCCGACCCTCTGTTCGCCTATGATCCGGACGGCACCATCGAGGACCTTCTGACACATTGGAAGCGCAAGATTTCCATCATCTACGACAGCGGAACACGCCTGATTGACGTGCGTGTTCTTGCCTTTGATCCGAACGACGCACAGGCCGTCGCACAGGCAATTCTGCAAGAAAGCACCGCGATGATCAACGCGCTGTCCGACATCGCACGCGATGATGCCATCAAATACGCACGTGAAGAACTGGCGGTCGCGTCGCGTCGGCTCAAGGAAGCACGTCAGGCGCTGACCCGCTTTCGAAACCGCACCCAGATTGTCGACCCCAGCATTGACACGCAAAACCAGATGGGCGTTCTGGTGACCCTGCAACGCCAATTGGCGGACGCGCTGATCGAATTCGATCTCCTGCAGGACACAACCCGCGCAGGCGATCCGCGCATTTCGCAGGCCACACGCCGGGTCGATGTGATTCAGAAAAGGATAGATGCCGAACGCCGCAAGCTGGGCCTTGGTGCGGGCGGGCAGGAAGGTGTCGTGTTCGCCGATCTGGTCGGCGAGTACGAGGGGCTTATCGTCGACCGCGAATTTGCCGAAGCCGCGTACACAAGTGCAATGGCGACCCATGATGCCGCCCTCGCCGAGGCCCGGCGTCAAAGCCGGTACCTGGCCGCACATATTCGCCCGACGCTGGCGCAGCAGGCAGAGTATCCTGAGCGGTTGAAGATTGTGCTGATGGTCGCGCTGTTCAGCTTTCTGGCGTGGACCATTCTGAGCCTTGTTTTCTACAGCCTGCGCGACCGGAGCTAGAGGGGAAAAGCAATGATAAGACTGGACCGGCTGACCAAGACGTTCTGGACGACAGGCGGACGCAGGCGGGTTGTTGATGACCTGAGCGCAACCTTCCCGACCGGTGCGAGCGTCGCCCTGCTGGGGCGGAATGGCGCGGGCAAGAGCACCTTGCTGAAGTTGATCGCCGGCACTGTTCGCCCGACGTCCGGGCGGGTTCTGTCGACCGGGTCCATCTCGTATCCGGTCGGCTTTGCCGGGTCGTTTCACCCGGACATGACCGGCGTTCAGAACGCTCGGTTTGTCGCGCGCCTTTACGGCGTGGACACCGATGAACTGGTCAGCTTTGTCGAAGATTTTTCCGAGCTCGGCGCACATTTCAGAATGCCCCTGCGCACCTATTCTTCCGGTATGCGCGCCCGTCTTTCATTTGGCGTGTCGATGGGAATACCGTTTGACACCTACCTCGTGGACGAGGTGACGTCGGTCGGTGACGGCGCCTTTCGCGACAAGAGCGTGGCGGTATTTGACGAAAGGCGGCGCACGGCGGGCGCCATTGTCGTGTCGCATTCGGAATTCATGGTCCGGCGCATCTGCGACATGGCCGCCGTACTCGAAAATGGCAAAGCCACCCTGTATTCCGATGTCGAGGCCGCATTGTCGCATCACGCGGAAAACCTCGGTCGCGCGCCCTCCCCCAACCTGCGGCGCGCCTCATGAGTGCAATGGATGCGATGCGTGGTGTCGCCACCGGCCGCGCGGGTCCGATATTGCGCGTACTGCGCCATTGCTTTCGGCTGTCCCTGTTTCAGCGCTTTGCAACCATCGCCCGACAGGACGGATTGCGCCGCGCGGCGGTCAAAGGCCGCAACTATGTCGTCATGCAATGGCGCGGGTCCTCCCATACCGTCCTGCGCGATACCTCCGCAGGCGCAAAAGACGACGCGCAGTATCTGCAGGGAGTCTGGCAGCAGTTGGCCCAGGGAAACGCGTTTCACGTCGGCGCGCCGACTCCCGGCAATGGCACGCGGTTTGTGGCCATCATCGGCGACCTGAACCTCCCGCAATGTCGCAAGTATCGCGTTGAGCAACTGGAAAGTTTCTGGCACGCGCAAGGTGTTTCCTGTGGTTTTGCCCATTTCGAAGACCTGCCGCGCGTCACCCGTCTGTTAAGCCAGGCCACCCATGTCATCGAGTATCGGCTGCCCGAGACACCGTTGACTGTCATGCTCCGTTACGAGGCACGCAGGCTGCGTCTGCCGATCCTGTATGACATTGATGATCCGCTGTTTTCGGTATCCGCCTATGAAACCTACGGCAACATGACCGCGCTTGATCCGTGGATGAAACAGCACTTTGCCGCCGAGGCCCCGAAATACCTGGCGATGATGAACGGCGCAGACATGATTTCCGTGTCGACTCCGGGTCTTGCCCGGCATGTCGCCCTTTACTCTTCGCGGCCTGTCCATGTGCGCCGCAACTACGCGGATGCAGTGACGCTTGCCGCAGGCGCACGCGCACACGCTCAGCGTCGCGCCGGTGACGGGATATTTCGCGTCGCCTTCGCCAGTGGCTCTCAAGGGCACGAGGCGGATTTCTGCGAAATCGCGCAGTCCGTCGAAACATTCGTGATGTCGGCACCCAACCGCAGGCTGTTGCTTTTGGGGCGTATTGATCAATCCGCCCTGCCCAGGGCACTGGCCAGTCGCACCGATACGGTGCCGTTCTCGAACTACGACGACTATCTGGCGGCTTTGGCCCATGCCGATTGTGCCATCATGCCGCTGCTTGATGACATGTTCAACCGCTGCAAAAGCGCCGTCCGGGTGATCGACGCGTCCGCCGTCTCTGTTCCGTCGATTGTCACTTCGGTCGGCGATCTTGCACAGATGATTGTACCGGGTGAAACGGGCCATGTCGCAAACACGTCTCAGGACTGGCTCACTTTCCTGAATGCGCTCGCGGATGATCCGGAACTGTGCGCCCGGATGGGCATCGCGGGCCGGCGCGCGTTGGAGGCGCGATGGTCCGGCACGGATACCGGTCAGATTGTCGATCCGGAGATTCTCGATTGGGTTCTGGCATGAAAAAACGGCACATTCTGCTGGCGAATGTGTTTTTTGCCCCGTTCACCTACGGCGGCGCGACGGTGGTGGCCGAGGAACTCGCAAAGGCACTGATCGCGCGGGGCGATTACCGGGTCACGGCCGTGTCGATGTGCACCCGCGCCGAACTCAGGACCTATACGATGGTCAAATCCGAGCGGGACGGCATCGTGAACTACATGATCAACGTTCCCGAACACCGCAGCTACCACGAAATGTACAACAATCCGCAGGTCACCGCGCTGTTGGGCGAGGTGATGGATGCGCAGCACCCCGATCTGGTGCACGCCCATTGCGTTCAGGATATGGGGACCGGCGTGCTTGAGGCGGCCCATGCCCGCAACATCCCGACTGTCCTCAGCATGCATGACTTCTGGTGGATTTGCGAACGCCAGTTCATGATCCGCCCGGATGGCACATATTGCAAACAGTCCCCCGTGCGCATTGACGGCTGCCGTGGCTGCAGCGGCGATATGGGTGCGACGCGTACGCGCTTTGATCATTTGCGGATGATGGGCGCGCTGGCGGATTGCGTGACATACCCAAGTCAATTCGCCCACGATTTGATCACGGCATCCGGATTCTCACCATCGCGCGGCGTCGTGCTGGCAAATGGTGTGCGGTTGCCCGGGGCGGATTTCGCCGACCGACAGGCCGCGCGCCGGGCAAAGGACCCGACGCTGACAATCGGTTTTGTCGGCGGGCCATCGCACATCAAGGGATGGCCCGCGATTCGATCCGCATTCCAGAACATCGAGCGGGACGATTTCAGAGTGTTGCTGGTCGATGGCAGCCCGGACATGTCCTGGTGGCACCCGTCCGAGGTCGCGGGACTGCCGGGGAACTGGCACATCCACCCCCGCTTTGATCAAGGTGACATGGACGCGTTCTATGCCCGCATTGATGTCCTTCTGTTCCTGTCACAATGGAAAGAGACATACGGCCTTGCCATACGCGAGGCTCTGGCGCGTGGCATCAAGGTCATCCAGACCGACAGCGGTGGCACGGTGGAACATGCCGCTGCGTCCACGGCTGACCTGATCCCGATCGGTGCCCCTGCGGGGGATATTCGGGATCAGATCGTCAAGGCACTGGACCAGCATCCGGCACCCGCAGAATGTTTGCCCGTCGCAGGATATACAGATCAGGCAAAGGCCTTTCACCAAATTGTGGAGAATATCCTTGTCGCCCGACACTGAAGGACACCGTGATACCGTTCACGTTCTGATGGCCGTTTACAACGGGGCAGACACATTGCCCGCGCAACTGGACAGTCTTGAGGCACAGACACATGCGGATTGGCGTCTTTTGGCCAGCGATGACGGGTCTCGGGACACCAGCAAGGCACTGCTTGCACACTTTCGGAACCGGCACAAAGCAGGGCGGGTCGAGATCATGGACGGCCCACAGCAGGGCGCGGCCGCCAATTTCCTGAGTATGTTGCGCCACGTGGCGGATCAGGGTCTCGCCCCGCGCTGGATCGCGTTTTCCGATCAGGATGACGTGTGGTTGCCCGACAAGATCGCCCGCGCGCTCGCAGCGCACAGGCAGGGCGACACGTCGGTGCCCGCGCTTTATTGCAGCCGCACTTTGGTCACCTGCGCCTCTTTGACGACCCGTCGCCTGTCGCCCCCAAGGCCGCGACCACCGGAGTTTGGCAATGCGCTGGTCCAGAATATCGCCGCCGGAAATACCATTGTCCTGAATCCGGCGGCGGTCAGGCTGGTTCTGACGGCGGTGCAGACTGTCGGGCCTGTCGTGGTCCATGACTGGTGGCTGTACCAACTGATTACGGGGGCGGGCGGGACCGTCTATCACGACAATGCCCCCGGTCTTCTTTACCGTCAGCACGGCGCGAACCAGATCGGGATAAACGACACGCTGAAGGCGCGCATGCGGCGCATGTCGCAGATGTTGCGCGGTGAATTTCGCAGGTGGAACAAAACCAACATCGCTGCATTGCGCGCAACGTCCGGCGTGCTTTGCCCCGAGAACCGCGCCCGCCTCGAAGGGTTTGCGCGGCTGTCATCCCTGCCTCTGTTGCCGCGCCTGATGCTGTTCCGAAAGCTGCGGCTTTATCGGCAGACCGCAGGGGGCACGTTGACACTGTGGTTCGCCGTCATGTTCCGTTTGGTGTGATCCCGGGCACAGTCGGCCATGCGGTGTATGTGCCGGTTAATATAGGCTTGCGCTGCTGCACGTTCTCCCCAAAACAGAAAGAGAGCAGTTAACTCACGGAGTAAGAACATGAAAATCGCGGTGATTGGCACGGGCTATGTCGGACTGGTGTCGGGTGTATGTTTCTCTGACTTTGGCCACGACGTGATCTGCGTGGACAAGGATTCCAGCAAAATCGAAACCCTGAAACAGGGCGAAGTGCCGATTTACGAGCCGGGCCTTGATGCGCTCATGGTCAAGAACGTCGAGGCCGGGCGGCTGTCATTCACCGTTGATCTGGCCGCCGCCATTGAAGGCGCAAAAGCCATCTTTATCGCGGTCGGAACGCCGACGCGGCGTGGCGATGGCCATGCGGACCTGACCTATGTCATGGCGGCCGCAGAGGAAGTCGCCAAACTGGCAAAAGACTATGTCGTGATCGTCACGAAATCGACCGTGCCCGTTGGCACAAACCGGCAGGTCAAACAGGTTGTGCGCAAGGCCAACCCCGATCTGGATTTCGATGTCGCCAGCAACCCCGAATTCCTGCGCGAAGGGGCGGCGATCGACGATTTCATGAAGCCGGACCGGGTTGTCGTCGGTGTCCAGAATGATCGCGCCGCCGAAGTGATGTCGGAAATATACCGCCCGCTGTTCCTGCGCGACTTTCCCATCGTGACCACCGATCTGGAAAGTGCCGAGATGATCAAATACGCGGGCAACGCCTTTCTGGCGACGAAAATCACATTCATCAACGAAATCGCCGCGCTGTGCGAGCGCACCGGGGCAGACATCAAACAGGTCTCCAAGGGCATGGGCCTTGACGGTCGCATCGGCAACAAGTTCCTGCATGCGGGGCCCGGTTATGGCGGATCATGCTTTCCCAAGGACACCAAGGCGCTGGCCCGCATTGGTCAGGAACACGCGGTGCCGATGCAGATCACGGAAACCGTCATCAAGGTGAACGAGGAAACCAAGCGGCGCATGATCGACAAGATCTTTGATCTTTGCGACGGGCAGATGTCCGGAAAAACTGTCGCGATCCTCGGTGTCACTTTCAAGCCGAATACCGACGATATGCGAGACGCCCCATCACTCACCATTGTACCGGCGCTGATCGGGGCGGGGGCCAAGGTGCGCGTGACCGATCCCCATGGCCAGCACGAAGGCAAGGCCCTGCTGCCCGGGGTGCAGTGGATGGACAGCGCCTATAAGGCGGCACAGAATGCCGACCTGGTGGTGATCCTGACCGAATGGAATGAATTCCGCGCGCTTGACCTGAAACGGCTGGCCCGCCGCATGGCGACCCCCCGCATGGCAGACCTGCGCAACATCTATTCCGCGCAGGACGCCAAACGTGCCGGGTTCACCGCCTATGACAGCATCGGACGCGCGCGCTGGTCCGCGGAACAGGCCGAGTGATGCCAAAAGTTCTGATCACGGGCAGCTCGGGCTTTATCGGGTATCATCTGGCCAGACGCCTGCTGGACGACGGGTACGAGGTAATCGGGCTGGATGCCCTGACCGATTACTATGACGTGACCCTCAAACAGCGTCGCCAGCAGATGCTGTCGCAAAACCCCGGCTTTCATGTGGTCAACGACCGGATCGAAAGCGACGGCGTGCTTGCCGACCTCATTGCCGGAACCCGGCCCGACGTGATCGTGCACCTCGCCGCGCAAGCCGGGGTAAGATATTCGATCGACAACCCGCGCAGCTATGTCGATTCAAACCTGATCGGCACCTTCAACCTGCTCGAAGCCGTGCGCGCAACGCCCTGTGATCACCTGCTGATCGCATCGACGTCGTCGGTCTACGGGGCCAACGCAAAAATGCCCTATGCCGAAACCGACAAGGCCGACCTGCCCATGTCGTTTTACGCCGCCACCAAAAAGGCGACCGAGGCGATGGCGCATTCCTATGCGCACCTCTACGACCTGCCCGTCACGATGTTCCGCTTTTTCACCGTCTACGGCCCTTGGGGGCGCCCCGACATGGCGCATTTCAAATTCACCCGCGCCATCCTCGAAGGGCAACCCATCGACATCTACAATCATGGCGATATGTCGCGCGATTTCACATATATCGACGACCTGGTTGCAGGTATTCGCGGCCTGATGGACGCCCCCCCGAAACGGCCATCGAAAGACGAAGGCGTCGCACAAGGCGACAGCCTGTCACCCGTCGCCCCTTACCGGGTTGTGAATATCGGCAACTCCGCGCCTGTCCCCCTGATGGATTTCATCGGCGCGATCGAGGCGGCATTGGGCCAGGAAGCCCGGAAAAACTTTATGGACATGCAGCCCGGCGACGTCCCGGCCACGTGGGCGGATGGCACGTTGTTGTCCAGCCTGACCGGTTACGCGCCACAAACATCGGTGCAGGACGGCGTGGCCCGCTTTGTCGCGTGGTATCGCGCGTATTATCAGGTCTGACCCGCCAAAGCGTTACAAATATCCCAGCCGCACGCAGGTTCATGTAACATTTTATTTGCCGCGACCCGCGCCCTCAAATATAATGCGATCAGGGAGGACGGCATGGATGCACTGATCTGTGACGCACAGCGCACACCGATTGGCCGATACGGAGGGGCGCTGTCGTCCGTGCGGCCTGATGATCTGGCCGCCATCCCTATCGCCGCACTGATGGCGCGCCACCCTCAACTTGACTGGTCCGCCATCGACGACGTGGTGATGGGCTGCGCCAATCAGGCAGGCGAAGACAACCGCAACGTCGCCCGCATGGCGGGCCTGCTGGCGGGTCTGCCGGTGGATGTTCCGGGCATCACCGTGAACCGCCTTTGCGCGTCCGGCATGGACGCCGTCGGGATAGCGGCGCGCGGCATCAAGGCGGGCGATCTGGATCTGGTGATCGCAGGCGGCGTGGAAAGCATGACGCGCGCGCCCTTTGTCATGCCCAAGGCCGACAGCGCCTTCAGCCGCAGCGCGCAGATTTATGACACCACCATAGGCTGGCGCTTTGTGAACCCTGCGATGCAAGCGGCCTATGGCATCGATTCAATGCCCGAAACCGCCGACAACGTGACCGAAGACCGGCAGGTCAGCCGCGCCGATCAGGATGCCTTTGCGCTCCGTTCACAACAGCGGTGGGCCGCCGCCCACGCCGCCGGTGCCTTTGCCGACGAAATTGCCCCGGTCACCATCCCGCAGCGCAAGGGCGATCCGGTGGTCGTCACCGCCGACGAACACCCGCGCCCCGGCACAGGGCTGGACACCCTCGCCAAACTGCGTGGCATCAACGGGCCGGACAAGGCTGTAACGGCTGGCAACGCATCGGGTGTCAACGACGGCGCGGCGGCTTTGCTGCTCGCCTCGGCGCCTGCCGCCGAAAAACACGGGCTGACCCCGATGGCGCGCGTCGTCGCGATGCGTGCCGCAGGTGTCGCCCCCCGCGTCATGGGCATTGGACCCGTGCCCGCCGTGCGCAAGGTCCTGGAACGCGCGGGCCTTGCCATCGACCAGATGGACGTCATTGAACTGAACGAAGCCTTTGCCGCCCAGGGGCTCGCCACCTTGCGCGACCTCGGCGTGGCGGACGACGATCCGCGCGTGAACGCGCAGGGGGGTGCGATTGCCATCGGCCACCCGCTGGGCATGTCGGGCGCGCGCCTGGTCATGACAGCCGCATATCAACTTCAACGCACCCAAACCCGCTATGCGCTGTGCACAATGTGTGTCGGCGTCGGGCAAGGCGTCGCGCTTGTCCTCGAAAGGGTCTGAAACATGTACGCACAGATGATCAAATCCGAAGCGACCACAGACGATCCCGAAAAGCTGGCCGCGTTTCAGGCGCGCATTGATGCCGGAGACAAGATCGAGCCCAAGGACTGGATGCCGCAAGGGTACCGCAAGACCCTGATCCGGCAGATCGGCCAGCACGCGCACAGCGAGATCGTCGGCCAACTGCCCGAAGGCAACTGGATCACCCGCGCGCCCACGCTGGAGCGCAAGGCCATTCTGCTCGCCAAGGTGCAGGACGAGGCGGGCCATGGCCTCTATCTCTATTGTGCGGCCGAAACGCTGGGCGTCAGCCGGGATGAACTGACCGAAATGCTGCTGGACGGGCGGATGAAATTTTCATCCATCTTTGCATATCCGACCCTGACCTGGGCCGATATGGGCGCGGTTGGCTGGCTGGTTGACGGCGCTGCAATCATGAACCAGGTGCCGCTGCAACGCACGTCCTTTGGGCCCTACGCCCGCGCTATGGTGCGCATCTGCAAAGAGGAATCCTTTCACCAGCGGCAGGGGTTCGACATCATGATGAAGATGGTGAACGGGACCGAGGCGCAGAAATGCATGGCGCAGGATGCGCTGAACCGGTTCTGGTATCCCGCGCTGATGATGTTCGGCCCGTCGGACGCTGAAAGCGTGCATTCCGAACAGTCGATGCAGTGGAAGATCAAGATGAACGGCAATGACGAGTTGCGCCAGAAATTCGTGGATCAGACCGCCCCACAGGCCAAATATCTCGGCCTCACGATCCCCGACCCTGACCTGAGATGGAACGAGGAAGAGGGCGGCTATGATTTCACTGGTCCCGACTGGTCGGAATTCTTCGACGTGCTCAAGGGCAATGGCCCGTGCAGCATCGAACGCATCGAGGCGCGGCAAAAGGCGTGGGACGACGGCGCATGGGTGCGCGAGGCACGCATGGCCCATGCCGCCAGGAAACGCGCGACATCAGTGGCGGCGGAGTAGCACATGTCAAACGAATGGCCCCTGTTCGAGGTGTTTATCCGTGGCCAACACGGCCTGTCCCACCGTCACGTCGGCAGCCTGCACGCCACAGACGCGGCACATGCAATCCAAAACGCCCGCGACGTGTATACCCGCCGCAAGGAAGGCATCAGCATATGGGTTGTCCCTGCCGCCGCGATCACGGCATCCTCGCCAGATGACAAGGACGCGCTTTTTGATCCGGCGGATGACAAGGTGTATCGCCACCCTTCGTTCTTTGACATCCCCGACGACGCCGGTGCGATGTGAGTGTCGCGGGCCTGATCCGTCTGGGCGACAACACACTGGTCCTCGGGCAACGCCTGTCTGAATGGTGCGGCCACGCCCCGGCCCTGGAAGAAGACATCGCGATCGCCAACATCGCTCTGGACCTGATCGGGCAAACCCAACTGTGGCTTGGCCTTGCCGGGGCGCGGGAAGGTGCGGGGCGCACCGCCGACACGCTCGCCTTTACCCGCGACGCATGGGATTTTCGAAACCTGTTGATGGTCGAACAGCCCAACCAGGATTTCGCCGTCACGATGATGCGGCAGTTCCTGTTTGACGCGTGGCATTTCGAGGCGCTGCGTGCACTGAAAACGCATGACGATGCCGAGATCGCCGCCATTGCACAAAAGTCTTTCAAAGAGGTCACATACCACCGGGAACGCGCGACGGACATGGTCGTGGCCCTTGGCGACGGCACCGAAGAAAGCCGGACGCGGATGCAGGGCGCGCTGGATCGTATGTGGCCCTATGCGGGCGAAATGTTCACCACGGACGCAGATGATCTGACGGACATGGTCGCGCTGCGCCCACATTTTGACGCCCATGTCATGACAGCACTGGCCAGGGCGACGCTCACCTGTCCGCCGTCTGAATTTGCGCATCAAGGCGGCAAGACAGGGGCGAGGCACTCCGAACATCTGGGGCACATGTTGGCCACGATGCAGGTCCTGCCACGCAGCTATCCGGACGCGACATGGTAGACAGGCGCGCGGCGGTATCGGACGTCTGGGACTGGCTGGCCAACGTGCCAGACCCGGAAATCCCCGCGATCTCTCTGGTCGATCTCGGCATCATTCGGGACATCTCGTGGCGCGGTGACACGCTTGAGGTCACCGTGACACCAACCTATTCCGGCTGTCCCGCCACCTCTGTCATCAACTTCGAAATCGAGGCGGCACTGACCGCCCACGGCATCGAAAACCTGTCCCTGAAACGGCAAATTGCGCCGCCCTGGACCACCGACTGGCTGTCTGATGCCGGTCGCGCCAAACTCGAAGCCTACGGCATCGCCCCGCCCCGAACCGCTGGCGGACCGCAACACTGTCCGCTCTGCAAATCGAAGTCGGTGGAGCGGATCAGCCAGTTCGGCTCGACCCCCTGCAAGGCGCAATGGCGTTGCAAGGACTGCCTGGAACCCTTTGACTATTTCAAGTGCATATGACTCGATTTCAGCCGCTGACCGTCACACATATTCACCACACGATCCGGGACGCGGTGGTGCTGACTCTCGCGCCCAAGGACGGGACCGCGGTTGCGTTCACGCCCGGTCAGTACCTGACATTCAAACACGACTTTGACGGGACCGAGCTGCGGCGTAACTATTCCATCTGTGCCGGTCTTGATGACAAAACGCTGCAAGTCGGGATAAAGCGCGTGCAGGGCGGTGCGTTTTCGACTTTTGCCAATACCGCCTTGCGCGTCGGCGATGTGCTTCAGGCCATGCCGCCCATGGGCAATTTCCATGTCGAAATCGACCCTGATCAGGGCAAATCCTATCTGGCATTCGCGGGAGGATCCGGGATTACACCCATCCTTTCGATCCTCAGAACGGTTCTGGCCCGCGAACCTCACAGCACCTTCACTCTGATCTATGCCAACCGGGCGGTGCACACGATCATGTTCCGCGATGAACTCGAAGACCTGAAAAACCGTTTCATGGCGCGGTTCACCCTGATCCACGTGCTGGAAACCGGGCAGGACATCGACCTGTTTTCAGGCCGCGTGGACAGCGACAAATGCGCTGCCCTGTTCAAGTCATGGATCGACGTCGGATCGGTTGACACCGCCCTCATTTGCGGGCCAGAGCCGATGATGTTGGCCATTTCCGCAGCGTTAGAGACACATGGGCTGAAAAAGGACCAGATCAAATTCGAACAGTTCGGCGCAGGCCAGCAGGGGCGACTGGCGAAACAGGCCATCAAGGATGAATATGCCGATGCTCCGGAAACCAATGCCCGGATCACGCTTGATGGCACGACGCATCGCGTGGACATGGCCAAGAGCACCTCTGTGCTGCAAGCCGCGATCGACGCCAAGCTCGACCCTCCGTTCGCCTGTCGTGCCGGGGTGTGCAGCACGTGCAAGGCGCGCGTGACCGAAGGAGAATACCAGATGCTCAGCAACCACGCGCTTGAGGATTACGAGGTCGAAGCCGGGTTTGTGCTGACCTGCCAGTGCTATCCGCTCAGCGACGCGCTTGGCGTCGACTACGATCAACACTAGGGGGCAGGCGATGCGTCAGGTTCACAGTTTCGCGGCAGGCCAGTGGATCGCCCCGGCAAAAACCGGTGCCCGCACCATTCCAAGCGCGATCACGGGCGCGGTGATCGCGCAGGCGGGCAACGATGCGCTCGACGTTCAGGCGATGCGCCAGTTTGCGCGCGACGTTGGCGCACCTGCCCTGCAGGCGGCCACATTCCATGATCGCGCCCGCATGCTTAAGGCCCTCGCGCTGCACCTGCGCGCGCACCGCCAGACCCTTTATGAGCTGAGCTTTGACACCGGTGCCACGCGGTCTGACCACCTGATCGACGTGGACGGTGGTATCGGCACGATGCTCGTCTTTGCCTCGAAAGGGCGCCGTGAAATGCCGGATGGTCAGGTCTATCTGGACGGCGCCCCGGAACAACTGGGCCGGTCAGGTCAGTTCATGGGCCAGCATATCTGCACGCCGCTCAAGGGGGTTGCGCTTCATATCAACGCCTTCAACTTTCCGGTTTGGGGGATGCTGGAAAAGCTTGCCCCGACCCTGTTGGCCGGAATGCCCGCGATCATCAAACCGGCAACCGCAACCAGCTATGTCACCGAGGCCTGCGTACGGTTGATGATCGACAGTGGCGTGCTGCCGGACGGCGCCCTGCAACTGATTGCCGGGGGCACCGGCGATCTGCTGGATCATCTGGACTGCCAGGATGTGGTCACCTTTACCGGGTCGGCGCAAACCGCCGCGCATTTGCGAGGCAATGCCAACCTGCAAGCCAACGCCGTTCGCTTTACCGCCGAACAGGACAGCCTGAACGCAACTGTGCTGGGCCCGGATGCGGTGACCGGCACGCCCGAATTCGATGTGTTCATCGAAGAGGTTCTGCGCGAGATGACGGCAAAGGCCGGTCAGAAATGCACCGCCATTCGGCGCATACTTGTGCCGCAAGCGCACCTCGATGCCGTGACCTCGGCCCTGGCCCGCAAACTGTCCGGCATCATCGTCGGTGACCCGCGCGACAAGGCCACGCAGATGGGTCCATTGGTCTCTGACGTGCAGAAAAACGACGTTCTGGCCAAAACCGACCAGATCGCGGGCGAAGCCGAACAGGTATTTGGCGACATCGAAAACTTTGCCATGGCGGGCAGTCCGGGCGCCTATGTCCCGCCGATGCTGTTTTGCTGCCGCGATCCGGACGCCGCGCAGGCGGTACACGACACCGAAGCATTTGGGCCAGTGTCGACCGTGATGCCATATCGCAGCGTCGATCATGCCGCGCACCTTCTCAACCGGGGCAAGGGGTCGCTCGTTGCCTCTGTCATGACACGGGACGCGGATGTCGCGCGCGCGCTGACCATGGCGTCAGCGGCGTATCACGGTCGCCTCTATTTCAACAACCGCGACTCGATGGCCGAGGCGACGGGCCACGGTGCGCCCTTGCCACATCTGGTCCACGGGGGTCCGGGCCGCGCTGGCGGAGGAGAGGAACTGGGCGGCGTGCGGGCCGTCAAACACTACATGCAGCGCACCGCCATTCAGGGCAGCCCGGATCTGCTGTCTTCGATCACCGGCCAGTGGATGCCCGGCGCGCGTGAGGTGAGCGGGCACGCGCACCCCTTCACCCGTCCGTTTTCAGACCTCAGGGTCGGCGAAACCCTGCACACGGCTGCGCGCACTATCACCATTCAGGACATCGACACATTTGCGCATTTCACCGGCGATACCTTTTATGCCCATATGGACGAGGACGCGGCGGCCGCAAACCCGTTCTTTCCGGGGCGCGTGGCGCACGGCTATCTCCTGCTCAGCTTTGCGGCAGGGCTGTTCGTGCAGCCCGATCCGGGCCCCGTTCTGGCCAATACCGGTCTCGATTCCCTGCGATTCATGAAACCCGTGCAGGCAGGCGACAGCATCAGCGTGCGCCTGGTGGTCAAGGCCAAGACACCCCGCAATGACGCCTATGGCGAAGTGCGCTGGCATGTCACTCTGACCAATCAACATGGCGAACCCGTCGCCATGTATGAACTGCTGACGATGAATGCCTGAGGACGCGCACGCACAGGCCATTTCGACCCTAAGTGGCCTTGGCCCGCTGCGCGTTTGGTCCTTGTTAGTGACTGTTTTCGGCGATCTCGCCCCCGATGGGTCACTGGATGGCCCAACGCTGTCTTCTGTCATGGACGGGATCGGCATCAGGGCCGAGGCGACGCGGGTCGCCCTGCACCGCTTGCGGGCCGATGGCTGGATCACCTCGCACAAACAGGGCCGGATCAGTGCGCACAGTCTGACACCCAAGGGCCAGCAGGACAGCCTGGCCGCCCGACCGCGAATTTACGGTCGCCCCGACGCGGAACAGGCCGGTGCAAAACTGGTGCTGATGCCCGACAGCGCACCCGTGCTGGATCCGGCAGATTTCGCCCCCGTGGCGCCACAGCTTTATCTGTGCGCAACCGACACAACCTGTCCTGACGACGCGATGATCCTCGACCCCGACAGGTTCCCGGCATGGCTTGGCCACAGGATCGAACCGACAGCCTTGCGCCAGGGCTATGCCGCCCTGCACAGCGCCCTGAATGCGATTGCCGCCGACGCCGACAGGCTGCGCGACCTCGACGCACGTGACACCGCCGTTCTGCGTGTGATGATCGTGCATACGTGGCGTCGCCTCGTGCTGAAACATCCCGCTCTGCCGCGCGACGCACATTCACATGACTGGAAGGGTCACGCATGCCGTGCGCTGGCGACGCAGCTTCTTGATCGCTACCCGCGTCCGACGCTTGATCGGCTGCGGGCCACATAAACCACGCTTTCCCAACCCTGTTTCACCAGTTATAGCGGGCGCATGACAAACCATCTCCATATATCCGACCTCCCCGACGCCCTCGATCTGGGGCCAATCGTTGCAATCGACTGCGAAACCATGGGCCTGCACCCGCACCGCGACCGCCTGTGCGTCGTGCAACTGTCGGGCGGCGATGGCGATGCCCATGTGGTGCAGATCAGGCAGGGTCAGACCGAGGCCCCCAACCTGTGCGCCGTGTTGACAGACCCGCAGGTGCTCAAACTGTTTCACTTCGGGCGCTTTGACATTGCAGCGATGCAAAACGCCTTCGGGGCCGTGACCGCGCCGGTGTACTGCACCAAGATCGCCAGCCGTCTGGTGCGCACATACACCGATCGCCACGGGCTCAAGAACCTGCTGCAAGAACTGCTCGACGTCGACATCTCGAAACAGCAGCAATCCAGCGACTGGGGGGCGGACACGCTCAGCAAGGCACAGATCGACTACGCGGCGTCCGATGTTCTGTACCTGCACCGCTTGCGCGAGGTACTGAACGAACGCCTGCTGCGCGAGGGACGGATGGACATGGCGCAGGCCTGTTTTGACTTCCTGCCCATGCGCGCGCAACTGGACCTGGCCGGATGGCCCGAAACAGACATCTTTGCGCACGCATGACCAGCAAAACACCATTCATTGACACCGCCCGCGACGTCATCCGCACCGAAGCCAAGGCGCTGGGTGTTCTGGCGGACGGGCTTGATGACACATTCCGCGCCGCCATTGACCTCTTGCTTGCGACGCGCGGGCGCGTGATCGTCACCGGCATCGGAAAATCAGGGCATATCGCGGCCAAGATCGCGGCAACCCTCGCCAGTACCGGAACACCGGCCCAGTTCGTGCACCCGGCCGAGGCAAGCCACGGCGATCTGGGCATGGTCACACGCGACGACGTGGTGCTGGCGATTTCAAACTCGGGCGAGGCCCCTGAACTGGCGAACATGATCGCCTATGCGCGCCGTTTCGACATTCCGCTGGTCGGGATCACCAAGGCGCCGCGCAGCGCACTGGGCAGCCAATGCGACGTCGTTCTGCGCCTGCCCGACCTGGGCGAAGCCTGCGGCACCGGGGTTGTGCCGACCTCGTCGACGACAATGACACTGGCGATGGGCGACGCATTGGCCGTCGCGCTGATGCGACACCGCGCCTTTACCGCTGACCACTTTCGCGATTTTCATCCGGGCGGTAAACTGGGCGCATTGCTGACACGCGTGGCCGATCTGATGCACACCGGCAAAGCCCTGCCGCTGGTCGGGATGGAAACCCCGATGCAGGATGCGCTGATCGAGATCAGTCAAAAAGGGTTCGGCGTTGTCGGCGTGACGGACAGCGATGGCACACTGGCCGGCATCATCACCGACGGAGACCTGCGCCGCCACATGAGTGACCGGTTTCTGGACTTGAAGGCGCGCGACGTGATGACCACATCACCCAGAACGATAAAGCCGACCATTCTGGCACAGGAAGCGGTCGGGATCATGAACGGGCAGGATGGCGGACGGTCGGTAACCTGCCTGTTTGTGACGGACAGGGACGCGGCGACGCCGCCGCTGGGTCTGATCCACATACATGACTGTCTGCGGGTCGGACTGGGCTAGGGAACATGGCATGGATGGCTATTCAAGACTGGTCGCCTGGCTCAAGGTGCTTCTGCCGCTGATGGCGCTCATGTTGCTGTCGACGCTGTTCCTGCTGTCGCGCAATGTCGATCCAATGGCAACTTTGCCCTTTGCAGACACTGAAATCGACGAACGCCTGCGCGGCCAGCAAATCACGTCGCCGTTCTTTTCCGGCACGACAGATGCGGGCGATCAGGTGACGGTTTCGGCCAGCACAATGGCCACACGCAACGAGCTGAACAACGAGGCTACGGATTTTTCGGCACAGATCGACCTTGCCTCGGGCGCACGGATTATCCTTGTCGCCGACCAGGGGCATTTCGATCTGCCGGCCAACGCGTCGCGACTGCAAGGGAATGTAGTGATCACAACCTCGTCCGGCTTTGAACTGGCCAGCGCCGAATTGACCGCCGAATTCGACACGCTCGTGCTTGAATCCCCGGGGCCGGTGCAGGGGCGGGGGCCACTGGGCACGATTGACGCCGGGCAGATGCGACTGGAACGAAAGGCGGCGGGCCAGGGCGCCCAATTGGTTTTCACAAACGGGGTGAAGCTGATATACACCCCGAAAATAAGAGAAGAGTGATTTATCCGTGATGTTCTTTCGTACCCTTGCCTGCGTTGCACTGCTGGCCGTTTCATCACCCGCGTGGGCACAAGGGACGCAAGTCGCCTTTGGCACGATACAGCAAGACACATCCGCACCTGTCGAGGTCACCGCCGATGAACTCAATGTCGATCAGACAACCGGAGAGGCGATTTTCACCGGCAATGTCTTGATCTCTCAGGGCGACATGCGGCTATCGGCGGCACGGGTCGTCGTGATCTATCGCGACGACAGCGACGGGATCCAGCGGCTTGAGGCAACCGGCGGTGTCACCCTGGCATCCGGGCAGGATGCCGCCGAATCCCAGCGTGCCGACTACGATATCGACAGCGGCGTGATCGTCATGACCGGCGATGTCCTGATGGCACAGGGGCGCAGCGCGATCAGCGCGGATCGCATGACGGTCGATCTGGATGGCGGCACGGCGCGGATGCAGGGCCGCGTCAAAACGATTCTACAGGCTGGCGACAACTGATGCCCAAACCCAATCTGACAGTGGCCTCCGGGACATCCGGGCTCAGGATTTCCCACTTGCGCAAATCCTACAAGAAAAAGCTCGTGATCCGCGATTTTTCGATGGAATTGCAGCGCGGCGAAGTCGTCGCGCTTCTCGGTCCCAATGGATCCGGCAAGACGACCACATTTTACGCCATTGCGGGCCTTGTGAACCCGGAGGGCGGCACCGTGCTGCTGGACGGAACGGACGTGACGACCCTGCCGATGTACCGACGGGCGCAGATGGGCATCGGGTACCTGCCGCAGGAAATGAGCATCTTTCGCGGGCTCAGCGTGCAGGACAATATCCTTGCCGTCCTCGAAATCGTCGAACCCGACAGGCACAAACAGCGCGAGCGCCTCGAACAGTTGCTCAGCGAATTTTCGATCGAACACATGCGGCGCGCGCCCGCACTGGCGCTTTCGGGTGGTGAACGCAGACGCGTTGAAATCGCCCGCTCTCTGGCGGCAGATCCCAGATACCTGCTGTTGGACGAACCCTTTGCCGGTGTTGATCCCATTTCGGTCGGTGATATCCGCAATCTGGTCGCCGATCTCAAAAAACGTGGCATCGGTGTCCTGATCACGGACCATAACGTGCGCGAAACGCTCGAAATTGTGGATCGCGCCTACATCCTGCACGATGGGCAGGTTCTGATGTCCGGCACACCCCAGGAGGTCGTGCAAAACGAAAATGTACGGCGCGTGTATCTTGGCGAAAACTTTCGTATTCAATAGGCGATCACGATGGGCATCTTTGCGGTTTTGATTGACAGGACGGGTGTTTGTGGCGTGCAATGCCTGCATGGCTTTGACGCTGCCCACGACTCACGAACCCTGTTTTGCACCAGAGCGGCGCATGGGATGTCATTACAGCACACAGCCAATTCCGTTTAGTTGATTTTCGCGTTCAGGTTGCACTCGCAACCCGTCCGTGGTGTCCATGCGGAGCCCAAATAAAGGAGTGAAAATGCAGTACCAAATCAGTGGCAAACAGATCGACATCGGCGAAGCCTTGCAAACCCACGTGCGCGACGACCTTGGCACGGTGGTCCGGAAATATGCCGAACGCCCGACAAATGCGCAGGTGATTTTTTCCAGGTCCGCACACGAGTTTGTCTGCGAGGCAACCGTGCATCTTTCGACCGGTCTGACCGCTCAGGCCAAGGCCCATGCCACTGAAATCTATGCTGCTTTCGATGCCTGCTCCGAAAAGATGGAGAAACAGCTGCGCCGGTACAAGCGCCGTCTCAAGGACCATCACAAGGACCGCGCGCAACCGGTTGAACTCTCTGGTGCGTCCTCGTATATCCTCGCGTCTGATTCAGGGTCGGACGACTCGGAACCGGAAAGCCTGCAGCCGATCATCGTGGCCGAGATGGAAACCAATATTCCATCCCTGTCCGTGGGCGAGGCGGTGATGCAGATGGAATTGGCCGGTGCGCCCGTGTTGGTGTTCCGGAACGAAGGCAAAAATGGTCTGAATGTCGTGTACCGTCGGGATGACGGCAACATCGGCTGGATCGACCCCTAAAGGATCGGTGTCAGCATGGGCACTGACGGTGCGAACAAGATGACGTTTGGAAACCTTCTGAAACCCGAAGCGGTAAAGGTCGTGAGTTCGGTCACGTCCAAAAAACGGCTGCTTCAGGAAGTCGGGGAACTGACACAGGCCGCGCATGGCATTCATGCCGGTCTGGTCACCGAAGCCCTGATGGCGCGCGAAGCGTTGGGGCCCACCGGCGTGGGCCATGGTGTGGCCCTGCCCCACGCCCGTCTCGACGAAATCGACGCGGTGATGGGTGTGTTCGTTTTGCTCGACAAACCGATCGACTTTGATGCGGTTGATCGCCAGCCGGTCGACATCGCATTTGCGCTCTTTGCACCGGAAGAAGCAGGCGTCGAGCACCTCAAGGCGCTGGCCCTCGTGTCGCGCACGTTGCGCGATGAAAATGTCTGCACCAAACTGCGGGCCAACCCGGATGCATCGACCTTGTATGCGATCCTCAACGAGTCAAAACCCGCCAAGGCCGCCTGACAGGGCCTTGACCCGGACACCGCAGGAACCAGGCGCTTTTGTTGCGCGCGGTCTAACCGCCGGACCAGTCGGTGAATCCAAGCAACAGATAATCGCGCGCATATGCGGCCCGCGCCAGCCGCTCAAGGTCCACATCGTACATATTGGCCAGTTTCACCCCGCCACCGGACGGGGCTGGCGGCAATTCGGGGGCATCGTCCAATCCGACGACATCCGCCAGCCGGGCCAGATCCTCGGCCAGCGTTTCTTGCCGGATCAGGCGATCAGGCAACACGAACTCGGCGAAGCCTTCGATGATCTTGGTTTGGCTGGCCCAGTCCGGATCGACCCGGATCGACGTCTGCCCGGCAAGGTTGGGCTTCAGAAACGCAAGAAACTGGGCAAAGGCGCTGCGGTGCTCTGCCTTGCCAAAGCCGCCGTCATGCGGATCATCCGGCAGAGCCATCTTGTAGCGTTTGATCAGTGTCGTGCGAATTCCGCCATAGGATCCCTGTCCGGTGTTCAGGATACGATGGCAAAACACCGCGTGCGCGCGCGCAAGCGGATGGCGCAGAACCGAAAAACTGCGATGGCCCGGATGCGCACGCATCCATCCCCGCAGATCGTTTTGCGACTGTTTTGTGACCGGCCTGACGCCGTGGGATCGGTCAATGGACTTTAACCACGCGACAACCGGATCGTCTGTACCACCCCGGATCGGCAGATAGACAAGCGGGGCATGTGTGCTGGCCACATATGTCGGCACAGCCGCGCCGCGACGGGGTTCGAAATTCGGCGTCCGCGTCAGGTTGAACGGATCACCCGCGGCCAGCGCCTCTGTCATCTGATCAAAGTTTGCAACCTTGTCGGACAACGCACTGGGGTTTTGCACTTTCAGCTTCTTGTCCAACCCTTCCAGCCGGGCCTCGACACCAAGCCACGCGGCAAGCCCGTTCATGACATCCAGCGACCGCAAGTCTTCATAGGCGACATAGAATGCTGTCTGCCCGCTCACCTGCAGACGGTTCAGCAGGGTGACCTGAAACGCCTGAAGCGCGGCCAGATGGGCCCTGAATTCATCCGCATCGAACTGGGCCTTGGCCGCCTTGCGCGCCTTGGCATCCGTCAGCTTCCACTGGCCGGTGCTTTGCGCAATTTTCCAGGACACGTAACTTTCCACCGGATTGCGGGTCAGCACGATCTTGGCGCATTTTGGGTCGCCCATCACGTGATCGAACACGCGCGGGTCGTGATCGTGAAAATAGCGAAACCCGCTCAACTCGGGCGTCTTTTTGATGGCATTCAGCAGGCGTTTTGGTTTTTCATCCCGCTCGGCAAGACTGACATCCAGGATCGTGTCGCGGTTTGGGTAGCCGATGAAATGCGGATTGAATGCCTCGCCATGGCAGGCAAGGCCGTCAAACGCATTCAGGTTCGCCTCAAGGAAATTCGAACCGGTGCGCATCTCGGCAAACACCACGAAATAGTCGAACTGGGCCATGCCGTATTACCGCACCAAATAGGGTTTTCTCGGACGATCTTGCGCAGGTTTCGGGCCCAACACCACCGGAAAATCGCCCATCAGATAGGGGTGCATGCCCTGATTCTTGAGGTTTTGCAGGAACTGGCCAAACCCTGTCAGATCGACCATCTTGGGCACTTCGGCAAGGCGACGGGCCTGAGTCTGGCCAATTTCGTCCAATATCCCCTGCAACGGCTCCATCGGGGCTTCGATGAATTCGGCCATCGTCCAGATGCGGATGCGGGCCTTGGCATAGGGTGCGCGCAACGTGTTCAGGTGGTCGCTTTCTATTTTCTGAAGGCGTGCCGCCTCTTTGCGGATGTCGATGAAATTCATGTTGGAACGGAACAGCGGCACCGCCCATGCCCCGGAAATTACCGACACCTGCGCGTTGGGATCCTTTGCAATCCGCCACGTCACCTTTTGATTGTCCGCCGGTCCGAACTGGAAACACTGCCGTTCGCCGCGCGTGTTCCAGATCAGATTGGTCAGAAACGCGTTGGCATTATAGTCGCGCGCCGCCGCGCTGTCGCTCAGCGCACCGTTCAGAGTGGCTTGCCCTTCGGCATATTCCACCCTGTCGGGGCCAAACAAGTGACCATGTATGCGGGCGCCGGTCGCCTTGGCCAACCAGGGCTCAAAATTCTCGAATATCTCGGTAAAGCCCTGAAAAACCGAATACGGGCCCGCCGTCACACCGTTCTCCCAATCCTCGTTCGGAAAGCGGCTTTGCATATACAAGCCCGGCCTGCCCCGCGTTCTGCGGTCGACCGCCTTTGCGAAAATCCGGTCAATCTTGCCCGGGTTCGGCTCTGTTCGCTTCATCGCGCCGGCGGGGTCAGTCAGGAACGCATCATAAAGACGGTGCGCATGCGGCCATATCTTGCGCGCCACAAAACAGTCCGAGCGGCGCAAAAGCTGCAAATGGTCATCATAGAAAATGTGCGGCTTGCCCTGAAAATCGAACTTGGACAGGGTCAGCGACCGGCTTTCGATCTTTGTCGAAAACTGCCGTGCCAGGGTCTGGAAATAGCTTTCATCCGGGATCCAGACATGGCGAAAGAACGCATCGTACTCGCGCCGGTCCTCACCCTGCAGGATCGCCGACAGGGTCTGCCGGGTCAGGCACCACCACTGGCTGCCCATATGCGGAACCAGACCCTTGGGCACCTTCCGCCTGAGTTTGAGCCGCCGCTGCAACTCGACATATTTGTCAAACAGGATACGCTGTCGTTTCCACGAGAACGGAAAGCGCAGCGTGAACCGTTCCTGATCCAGCCCACCGACCGTCCAGGGCACATCCGCCGTTGTCGCACTTTCGATAAAGTCGGTGCGCGGGCGATCGGCAAGATACTCGATCAACTCCTCGACCGGGCGCAGTGGCAGGCACGAACCCGAGGCAAGATAAACATGCCGCACATCCTCGAATTCGGACAGCATCAGCTCGGATGCCGCCTGGCTGGCCGCCACAATGCCCCAGGTGCCCCATTCACAGCGGTAACGTCTGGAAAACAGGACCGTCGGAACATCCGACAATGACGCAACGAAGGTGTTGTAGATCTTGCGCGGCACGAACGCATCGACATGTATCACCACCGGGCAACCGCCCATCGCCCAATGACGCGCGGCTTGTTCGGCCCTGTCCAGCGCAGTGTGGACAAGCATGACAATCCCGACACTCATGCCCAGTTGCCCTTGGACATGAGGCCCAGAATTTCAAGCTGTCGCCAGTTTATGTATTTCTCCGACCACTTGCACCACAAGTCCGGATTGTCATCCATCATACCGGCATAGGCCTTGTACTCCACCGATGCGGAATAGTGTTGCCTGCGGTCCAGCTCTTCGGCGGCCTTGGAATTGAACGTGTCAAGAAACTTGGCATGGAGCAGAGCCCCCGATGCCTTTTCGCCGCCCCATTCGTCATAGACCTGGTTCAGCCCACGCGGCAACAGCATGTGGGTCGAACTGACATAGGCATAACGGCGATCCCATTTGACCAGCGGTATCTTGTTCAGCGCAGGTGCCTTGGCCGGAAGGTCGGGAAAAAAGACGCGCGCGCGCGGGCCGCCCTGAATCCACAGATTGCCGAACTTTTTGTTGCGCGCAATCGTGTAGTTGCCACTGTCAAACCAGCTTGCGATTTCCAGCGGGTTTTGCCCGACCTCATAGGGTTGTTCGTCCAGCCGCCCCTTGGGGTACATATCCAGAAGCATCGCGGAAAACGATTTGATTGATGAGGCATCCAGCCAGTCGGTCAATGCGCGCAGCGGGCGCGTGTCACAAAACGGATAGACAAGGAATTCGTCGGGATCGACAACCAGATTCCAGTGCCCGTGCCCATATTTCGTCTGCAACCAGTTCAGCCAGTCGACCCCAAATCGGGCACGCTTGTAACTTGCCGTGGTCGACCAGACCGACACATCGGGCTGCGATGCGAGGTAGTCAAGCGACCCATCCGTACTGCCATTGTCCACGATCAGGAACTGATTGATCCCCATTTCGCGATAGTAGTTCAGGAAAAACGGCAGCCGCACCACCTCGTTGCGCAGGGTGGAAAAGGCCAGCAGATCATCGGGCCTGATCTGATCCGTGCGGCTGACAACGCGTTTCAGATCGCGTCGCTTGCGAAACGCACGAATGCGCCACCGCTTGCGCTGAAGCCTCAGCCTGTATGACTGCCAAGCGCCCAATCAAAACCGTCCTCTACCCGCCGCCAGATGCGACCCCGCCGCTCGTATCAGGTCAACCTTAACACAGTCTTGAAATATGTGTCCCATGTGGTTGGGAAATACGGCTGCTGCTTTCTTGCGTCTGGCCCTGAGCTGGCCAACTCTCTTATTTTATTGATCCATAGATAACGATCTGAAACGCATGCGTAAATGGGAATATCCCCCAATATCTCCCGCATGACTGGAAGATCGTTGACAATAACGGGCACACCGCGCGCCGCCGCCTCTGTCGCGGGCAATCCGAACCCCTCTGCATGGGTTGCAAACACCACGCCGCAGGATTGCGCGACAAGGGCTGCAAGGGCGCCGTCACTCAGCCCCGAAACCTCGTGGACGGGGCCATCGGGCGGCAGCGCGTCCAGGCGTGCAAACACCGCGTCGTTGTTCCAGCCGCGCCCGCCTGCAAGGATCAATCCTGGCGCGTCAGGCCCCATTTCCGCCCAGATATCCAGCAAAAAGGCGTGGTTCTTGCGCGGCTCGATCGTGCCGATACAGACGAAATAGGGGCGCGTCATTGGCACGTTTTCCGGAATCTCCCCGGGCGCGGGCACAACGCTGTCTGTTCCCAAATGCGAAACAATCGACTCCGGCGGATCAGGCAAATACGCCTCGGTTCTCTGCCGCGTGACTTCGGAATTGTAGATCACAAGGTCTGCGTGTTTGCCGACCCGCGCGATCATGCGCGCAAAGGGTTGAACGGTGCCCGCGCGCTGAAATTCGGGATGATCCAGCGGGATCACATCATGGATCAGAACCACGATCCGCGCGTTGATACGGCGCATCGCACCCAGCACACGATCTGTCAGGTTGGAATGACCAACATTCAGATAGGTGGCCCCAGTCGGCACCTTGCGCCGCAACATGGCCGCCAGCAAAAACGGCGGGACACGGCCAACAGCACATCGACGCGCGCAGCGCCACGCATCGCGGGACATCATTTCAGGGGTCGCGTCACAGGATGGACCGGACAGAAAAGGGCGCAGCTCTGCCAGCCCCGTCGCGTCCAGCAGAATGTACCCAATGCGGGATCTGATCAGCCCATAAACGGGAACTTCATCCGTCAGCAACGCCCGCACATAGGCCAGTTCGACGCGATCCACACCGGTCAGCACCCTGCCGGCGCGGCGCATCAGGCGCGTCACGTCCAACAGACGTGCAACAGGTGTTTTATGCGAACTCTTGCCCAGCCCAATGCCTTCCCGCTGCGACCTCGCGCACCGCATCACCCCACACCGGGGGCGCGTCGTGCAGGCACCCGGCCTTATTCCGCAGCCTGGTCCATCTGAACCACATCGCGGATGTAGTCCAACAGATCATGGCGCAGTTCTTCGCGGGCCAGCCCAAAGGACACAGTGGCCTGCAGGAACCCGGATTTCGACCCGCAGTCAAACCGCTGACCCCGGAACCGATAGCCATATACGTTCTCTTCGCCGCCAATGGCCTGCGCGATTGCATCCGTCAACTGGATCTCACCACCAGATCCGCTCTTCATCTTGTTGAGCGATTTCAGGACGTTGGGCGACAGGATATACCGCCCGATCACGGCAAGGTTCGAAGGCGCTTCGCCAGCGGGCGGTTTTTCAACCATGCCCCTGACCTTGACGATCTGTCCGTTCTCGGACTGGACATCCAGGACACCATAGGACGACGCCTGTTCGGGGGGGACTTCCATGGCGGCGACCATGTTGCCACCGGTTTCGGCATAGGCCTCGACCATCTGCTGAAGGCAGGGTTTTTCTGCGGCAATCACGTCATCCGGCAGGATCACGGCAAACGGTTCATTGCCGATCAGGCGCCGCGCACACCATACCGCATGGCCAAGGCCCAGCGCCTTGTGCTGGCGGATATAAGCGATTGCGCCGCTGTCCATGTTGGTGTCCTTGAGGACCTCAAGCAGCTGTGTCTTGCCCTTCTTGCGCAATTCCTGCTCAAGCGTGGGTGCGTGATCGAAATAGTCCTCAAGCGCGCCTTTGCCGCGCGAGGTCACGAAAATGAATTCCTTGATGCCTGCGGCGCGCGCCTCGTCAATGGCGTACTGGATCAACGGTCGGTCAACCAGCGTCATGATTTCCTTGGGGACCGACTTTGTGGCAGGAAGAAATCGCGTGCCCAGCCCCGCGACCGGAAAAATCGCTTTTGTAACTTTCGTACGCATACAAACCTCAAAAATGTTAATTGCCCGTGTTGGAGCCTTGACTATCAATAGAATACGACTGGAAAATGTCCAATTCCTGAAATTGGCATGGTGACGGGGAATTTTTGCGGAGAAGCGCCTGTTTCGTCATCCTGACAGGCGCAGATGGGCAATGCGCCGCCGTTCGCGGGCAATGCGCCCGGAAAACGACCAGAACCTGAACAGCGGATCGTTGCGCGTGGATCGCCCGAACAAGCCCCCGCGCTGCTCCCAATAGCCATCGCGATGAAACCTCACATGGTGGAACAGGGCGGTCGGCGACAACAGGATCAGGGTCACGATATAGCCATCACGGACCCGTTGCGCCGCCTCTTTCCGCAACCGCCTGTGTTGCCAGATACGTCCAGAGATCACGACGCTTTTGCGATAACGACCCAGACCCGGCAACAGGGGCGCCGCCGCACTGCGCGCTACCAGCGCACCGCCACGCGGACGCTGCTGGCCGTCCTTGTATCCCGCTTCAAGACGTCTGAGCAGGCGTGAAACCTCTCCCGGCAGCATCCGCCCTGCGACCATGTGGTCAAGGCACCGCCGTTTCTGCTCCAGGCGAATGGCGTGCCAATGACGCTCCCGGTCGGCCTCCTCCATGTACTTGCGCTGAAACACGGCCCAGCTTGCCCCGATATCGTACAGGTCACGCGGTGCGCGGTTCTTGTGACGCCGTTCACTGGCTGCAAATCCGTGGTGCACCTGTGCCATCGGTACGATCGCAGTCGCATAGCCTGCGCGCGCAAGGCGCAGGTTCAGATCGGTCTCGTCCAGAAAAAAGGCAAAGCCGGGGTCAAACCCTTCAAGCGCAATCAGCACGTCACGCCGCACGGCCATGTTCGTCCCCTCGGTCTTGACCGCACGCCGCGCCTTTGGGGCAAGAACAGTGGCGCGTTCCCTGTCCACCTCCAGCGGTGCCGGTGTGCCTGTTTCATCGACGCTGCGCGCCATCCACTGAAACGAGATGCCGTTGCGCCCGCGCACAAATCCGCCGCTGGCCGCGACATCGGCGCGCTGGAACGGGGCGACCAGATGGGTCAGCCAACTGGGTTCGGGAACAGCATCGTCGTCGATAAAGGCAACGATATCACCCGCCGCCCGGCTGACCCCCAGATTGCGCGCTTCCGAAATGTTCGGGCGGTCAAAGGCAACGACCTTCAAATGGTTGCAAAACGGCAACTCCGATACCGCCGAACGCCCCGGCAGGTCGGCCACAACAACAACCTCGAAGGGCGCGTACTGTACTTGCGAAAGACCCGTCAGACAGCGCATCAGCGCATCCGGCCGGTCGCGGCTCGCCACCACAACGCTGACCGGCGGATGGGTCATTCCAGACCCATCTGCGCCATCATCGCCTCGATCCGGGGCACGTCGGCGGGGTTGTTCAGCTCCCAGAACTGCCGGCCACGCGCATCGACCTCGACACACAGCACCTGCCGCCCGTTTTCAAGGAACCGCAACTGCTCCAGCCCTTCGAGCTGTTCCAGCGGGCCAACTGGCCAACCCGGATAGGCGGCCAGCGCATCAGGGCGAAAGGCATAGACACCGACATGATGGAACACCGGCGTGTCCGCGTCATCGGCATATGTCTGATTGGTGTAGGGAATGACCTCTTTCGAGAAATAAAGCCCCTGGTTCTGCGCCCCGAACACGGCGGTTGTCCCGCCAACACGCCCTGCCCTGCGGTCTTCCAGAAACCCGGCAAGCGTCGCCCCGTCACATCGCAGAACCGGAGTCGCGATTTCGGCCTCCGGTGCCGCGCGCAGACCATCCACAAGGCCCTCGACAAACCACGCCGGGGTCAGCGGCGCATCCCCCTGAAGGTTGACGACGATGTCATAGCCGCCGCCCAGCGCCCCATGCGCCTCTGCGCAGCGCTCGGTGCCGTTGCCGCAGGTCTCGGATGTCATGACAACCTCGGCGCCAAAGGCCTCGCACGTGTTCCTGATGCGATCATCATCGGTCGCAACCACCACACGATCGACCCCGGACACCCCAAGCGCGGCACACCAGCTGCGCTCGATAAGGCTCTGTTCAACGCCTGTTGCGCCTTTCAGCGGAACAAGCGGCTTGCCCGGATACCGCGAAGACGCGTAGCGGGCGGGAATGACCAGCAGGACCGACATCAAGCGGGCTTCAGGGTGACAGACGGCGCACAAGCGATGAAAAACGGATTGGCATAGCCGTCCTTGCCATATTCCAGCGGTGCGTGATTATCAAAACGCACCACTTTCCCGCCCGCTCCGGACAACACGGCGTGCCCGGCGGCCGTGTCCCACTCCATCGTCCGCCCCACCCGTGGGTACAGATCCGCCTCGCCGGTTGCGACAAGACAGAATTTCAGGGACGACCCCGCACTTTTCATGTCCTTCACGGCGTATTTGCTGATGTACGCATCCGTGGCCTGATCCCGGTGCGATTTCGAGGCGACAACCAGCAAGGCGGCATTGTCGCTGTCGGCCACGCGCAACGGCGTGACGTCGCCAATCCTGTCCCTGGCCAGCGCGCCGGTTTCCTCGACGGACTGGCCGTCGGCTTGTGTGAAAAACATCCGGCCCTTCGCGGGGGCATAGACAACACCGCGCGTCGGGACACCGCCCTCGACCAGCGCAATATTGACGGTAAAATCACCACGGCGAAGCACAAATTCCTTGGTGCCATCCAGTGGATCGACAATCAGAAACGTGTCGCCTGTGCTCGAATGAGTCGCGGCCTGCTCTTCGGTGACAAGCATCACATCGGGAAATGCCGCGCGCAAACCGGCGGAAATCAGGGCATCAGCGGCCTCGTCGGCGGCGGTCACCGGACTGTCATCCGCCTTGGCTTTCACGTCAAAATCGTCGGTGCCATAGATATCCATGATCTTGTCGCCCGCTTCCAATGCAAGCCGCCTGATCACCGGGATCAATTCGTCATAATTCATAAAAGCGCTCCTTGGCCGGGCATTTGTTGAAAAGCGGCAACGAGGTCCTTATGCTGCGACGCTAACGGAACGGCAAGAATTCCCTGCGAACATATCCGCAATCGAGGCAGACAGGCACATGTTTGAGTCAACCAGAAAACCGCAGACCAGCCTGGGCACAGCCATTGCGATGTCCGAGGTGGTTTACCACTCGATCGTGCGTTCGGTGCGCAAGACACACAACAACGCATTCATGGCCATCGCCCTGAACATGCTGCAAATGGTCATCTTTGTGGTGGCATTCTATGTGATGTTCTCCGTGCTTGGCCTGCGTGGCACGGCGCTCAGGGGTGATTTCCTGATCTACATCATGACCGGTATCTTTCTTTACATGACACATTCCAAGACGCTGGCCGCCGTGGTCGCATCCGAAGGGCCGGCCACCCCGATGATGCTGCACGCGCCGATGAACACGATCATATCAATCTGTTCGGCAGCGCTCGGGGCGCTTTATATTCAGGTGCTGTCATTGCTGATGATCCTGTTCATCTATCACGTGGCCTTTACCCCGGTCGTCATCGACCAGCCCTTTCCCGCCTTCGGGATGCTGATCCTCTCCTGGTTCACGGGCGCGGCACTTGGCCTTGTCCTGCTGGCGATAAAACCGTGGTTTCCCACATTCGTATCCATCTTTTCCCAGATCTATCAACGCGCCAACATGATTGCGTCGGGCAAGATGTTCGTGGCCAACACATTGCCCGGCTTCATGATCGCGATGTTTGACTGGAATCCGCTCTTTCACTTCATTGACCAGGCGCGCGGGTACACATTCATCAATTACAACCCGCGCTATACGTCCTGGGAATACGGGTTCTGGGTTGGCGTTGTTCTGATCATGCTGGGGCTGATGGGCGAATTCTATACCCGCCGCCATGCCTCGGCCAGTTGGGGCGCGCGGCGCTAGGGGCGCGCATATGGGGTCCGCGCTGTCTGACTATGCCGCCCTCGCCCCGCATGTGATCAAGGCGCACGCACACCTGTCGGACGACGACATTTTCCGCCCGGTCGCGGCGTACCTGCCGACAGCACCCGGCACAGTTCTGGACATCGGCGCCGGAATTGGGCGCACCGCCGCCTGGTTGTCCCGACAGGGCATCGACGTCACAGCGGCAGAGCCGGTGCCCGCCCTGCGCACCGCCGGGCAAGCGCGCTGTCGACACCTTCCCATCCGCTGGATCGACGATGCGTTGCCACGGCTAAAGCGCACGCGGGCGCTCGGGGCTGCATTTGACTGCGTGATCCTCTGCGGGGTCTGGCACCATCTGCCGCCGGATCAGCGCGCCGGTGCCATGCGCAATATCCGCCACCTGATCGGCGCGCGCGGTCGGGTTCTGATTTCCCTGCGTCACGGGCCCTCACCCTCCGGCCTCACATCATACCCGGTCAATCCCGGGGACACGGTTGCCCAGGCCCAATCGCACGGGCTGGAGAAAGAGTTCGAGGCGACAGTGCCCGCCGTACAATCCCGGAACCGCGCGCAGGGCGTCACATGGACGTGGGTGTCCCTGCGCCCGGACTGATCCGTCCACCTTTGTCGGCAAAACGTCAGACCCGGCACGCACACGTTGCAGGCACCGCAAGACACTGCTTTCAAACGGGATCCCCTCAGAACACCACCCGGCAGGTCAGATTGATCCGCCCGCCCCTGGGCAACAGCCCGGACGACCCAAAGCGGATACGATCCACCCCGTGATAGGTCAGCCGCGCCTGCCCGCCCATCACAACGACATCGCCGCTTTGCAGCCAGATCGATTCGGTCCTGCCGCCCCGCACCGTGTTGCCAATTCGAAACAGGCCGGCGTCCCCCAGTGAAATCGACAGCACCGGCCAGTCAAAGCTGGCCTCGTCATGGTCCCGGTGCATCCCCATGCGCGCACCCTCGCCATAATAGTTGATAAGACAGCAATCCGGGTCCCGGCCCAGCTTTGTCAACGCGCACCACAGGGCCAACACCGCAGGCGGAATGGCGGGCCATGGTCCGCCAGCGGGATGACGCGCCACATAGCGATAGCCAGACCTGTCCGCATACCACCCAACCGCCCCGGCGGACGTCATGCGCACGGACATCGGCTTGCCATGGGGCGTTTCAGGCGAAAACATCGGTGCGGCCTGCGCCACATGACGCACATCCTGCACCAATCCGCGCTGCGCATCCGCATCCAGAAGGCCCTTGTAGATGTCAAAACCCCGAATGTTTGCCTTCATCGCCCCATATCTCGCCATAATGCGCAAATTTTGCCGGATTCAGCCCCGTCCGAACGGTTGCAGCGCCAAATGACCCTCCTTATATACGCCGCAGCGCGCTCGGAAACGTGCGCAAACTTTCGTGGCGTCGATGCCGACTTCGGGTCGCCGCTTCGTGTCATCGCCTTGAGCTTAGAAAAGGGATCGAAAAACATGGCCAAAGTCATTGGTATTGACCTGGGAACCACAAACAGCTGTATCGCCATCATGGATGGCAGCCAGCCCCGCGTGATCGAAAACGCGGAAGGCGCACGGACCACGCCGTCTATCGTCGCCTTTACTGAAAACGAACGCCTCGTCGGGCAACCCGCCAAACGGCAGGCGGTCACCAACCCCGACAACACGATCTTTGGCGTCAAACGCCTGATCGGACGCCGCAACGACGACGCGGACCTGGCCAAGGACAAGAAAAACCTGCCCTTCGCCGTGATCGACGGCGGCAATGGCGACGCATGGGTCGAAGCGCGTGGCGAAAAATACTCGCCCAGCCAGATCTCCGCCTTCATCCTCGGCAAAATGAAAGAGACAGCGGAAAGCTATCTCGGCGAAGACGTGACCCAGGCGGTCATCACCGTCCCCGCCTATTTCAACGACGCCCAGCGTCAGGCCACCAAGGACGCAGGCAAAATCGCCGGCCTCGAAGTGCTGCGGATCATCAACGAACCGACAGCCGCCGCTCTGGCCTATGGCCTCGACAAGGAAAACAGCCAGACCATCGCGGTCTATGACCTTGGCGGCGGTACGTTCGACGTCACCATCCTCGAAATCGACGATGGCCTGTTCGAAGTGAAATCGACCAACGGCGACACCTTCCTGGGTGGCGAAGACTTTGACATGCGCATCGTCAACTACCTCGCCGAAGAGTTCAAGAAAGAGCACGCCGTCGATCTGACAGCCGACAAGATGGCGCTTCAGCGTCTCAAGGAAGCCGCGGAAAAAGCCAAGATCGAACTGTCGTCCTCCAGCCAGACCGAAATCAACCAGCCCTTCATCTCGATGGGCAGCAACGGCCAGCCGCTGCACATGGTGATGAAACTGACCCGCGCCAAACTGGAAAGCCTCGTCGGTGACCTGATCAAAGCCTCGATGAAACCCTGCGCCGCCGCGTTGAAAGACGCCGGTCTGTCGGCCTCCGACATCGACGAAGTGGTTCTGGTCGGCGGCATGACCCGTATGCCACGCGTGGTCGAGGAAGTGACCAAATTCTTTGGCAAGGAACCCCACAAGGGCGTGAACCCCGACGAAGTGGTCGCCATGGGTGCCGCCATTCAGGCCGGTGTTCTGCAAGGCGACGTCAAGGATGTTGTCCTGCTCGACGTGACACCTCTGTCGCTTGGCATCGAAACGCTGGGTGGCGTGTTCACCCGTCTGATCGACCGCAACACCACGATCCCAACCAAGAAAAGCCAGATCTTCTCCACCGCCGAAGACAACCAGAACGCCGTGACAATCCGCGTGTTCCAGGGCGAGCGTGAAATGGCGTCCGACAACAAGATCCTCGGTGCCTTCAACCTCGAAAACATCCCGCCAGCGCCGCGCGGCATGCCCCAGATCGAAGTGACCTTTGACATCGACGCCAACGGCATCGTGTCGGTGGGCGCCAAGGACAAGGGCACCGGCAAGGAACAGCAGATCACGATCCAGGCCTCCGGTGGTCTCAGCGACGATGACATCGAACAAATGGTCAAGGACGCCGAGGACAACGCCGAGGCGGACAAGGAACGTCGCGAGCTGATCGAGGCGAAAAACCAGGCCGAAAGCCTCATCCACTCGACCGAAAAGTCGATGGAAGAACATTCGGACAAGGTCGACCCGACCACCATCGAGGCGATCGAACTGGCCATTGCCGCGCTCAAGGACGATCTGGAAACAGACAGCGCCGACAAGATCAAGTCGGGCATCCAGAACGTGACCGAAGCGGCCATGAAACTGGGCGAGGCGATCTACAAGTCGGCTCAGGAAGACGGCGAAGAAGACGAGCCTGCGGGCGCGGACGAGCCCCGCAATGCCGACGAGGACATCGTCGATGCGGAGTTCGAAGACCTGGACAACGACAAGCGCGCTTGATCGGCGTAGCGTACGGAACCAATCACGAGGCCGGCCCGCTCAGGCCGGCCTCAGACGTTCCAGCAAAGGACATGATCCATGGCAAAACGTGACTATTACGATGTTTTGGGCGTCAAGAAGGGCGCCAGCGCAGACGAGATCAAAAAGGGCTATCGCGCCAAGGCCAAAGAGCTGCACCCGGACCGCAACGCCGACAAACCCGATTCCGAGGCGCAGTTCAAAGAAGCCAACGAGGCCTATGACGTCCTGAAGGACCCCGAAAAAAAGGCGGCCTATGACCGCTTTGGCCACGCCGCATTCGAAGGCGGCATGGGCGGCGGCGGTGGCCGGCCCGGTGGCGGATTTGGTGGCCAGCAGGGCGATTTCGGCTCTGCCTTTTCCGACGTGTTCGACGATCTCTTCGGTGATTTCATGGGCGGCCAGCGCGGTGGCGGTGGTGGCGGCGGACGGCGTGCCGCGCGCGGGTCCGATCTGCGCTATAACCTGCGTGTCACACTCGAAGACGCCTTTGCAGGCATTCAGAAAACCATCAATGTCCCCACGTCCGTCAGTTGCAAAAGCTGCGACGGCTCCGGCGCCGAAGGCGGCTCTGAACCGTCCACTTGCCCCACATGTTCGGGCATGGGCAAGGTCCGCGCGCAACAGGGTTTCTTTACCGTCGAACGCACCTGCCCAACCTGTTCCGGCATGGGCCAGATCATCCAGAACCCCTGCAAATCCTGCGGTGGGGCGGGCCGGGTTGAAAAAGACCGGTCACTGTCCGTCAACATCCCCGCAGGTGTCGAAACCGGCACCCGCATCCGTCTTGCCGGTGAAGGCGAGGCCGGAATGCGCGGCGGCCCCTCGGGTGATCTCTATATCTTTGTCGAGGTCGCGGCCCACGACCTGTTCGAACGCGACGGCAACAACCTGTTCTGCCGCGTGCCCGTCTCGATGAGCGCGGCGGCCCTTGGCGGCTCCATCGAAGTGCCCACCATCGACGGTGGCCGTGGCCGCGTGCAAATCCCGGCCGGGTCGCAATCGGGTCGCCAGATGCGCCTTCGGTCCAAAGGCATGCCCGCCCTGCGCGGCGGCGGCAACGGCGACATGTTCATCGAACTGGCGGTCGAGACCCCGGTGAACCTGACCAGCCGCCAAAAGGAGCTGTTGCGCGAATTCGAAGACCTGAGTTCCGAAAACAACCCGGAATCCACCAGCTTCTTTTCTTCCGTCAAATCCTTCTGGGATTCGATGAAGGGTTAGGGCCCGGTCAACGCCGCGTCTTGCACGTCAGGGCGGGCGACATCCACGATACCGCTCACCTGTGGCGCGCCCCGGTTTCATGCCGACCGGGGCCGGTTTTTTCCTGAATCGTCCCGAATGTGACAATCGGTGCACAATCGGTGCACAGGTTGTGTACGGGTGGTGCACACCCGTTTTTGTGATCCGTTAACCCATCGCTAACCACTGCGCGGCAAGGTCAGCACATGACACATTTCGCAGAGCAGCCTCTTCCCTTCGACCTTGACGAAGCGGTGCCGGTGCCCCTGCCCACGGGCCGCACGCCGTCCTACATGGCCGACCATCGCAAGCGGTTGCGCACCCGTTTCATGGACGGTGGTGCCGGTGCGATGCCCGATTACGAACTGCTGGAACTGGTCCTGTTCCGCGCCATTCCCCGGCAGGACGTCAAACCGCTGGCGCACCTGCTGATGGCCGAATTCGGCGACTTCAACCGGGTGGTATCGGCCCCTGTCGAACGGCTGCGCGGGATCAAGGGCGTCGGCGATGCCGTGATCTGCGAACTCAAGATCATCGAGGCCGCCGCCCAGCGCCTTGCCCGCGCCAAGGTGATGAATGCACACGTTATTTCCAGCTGGGATGCGCTGGTGGACTACTGCCACACCACCATGGCGCACCGCGAAACGGAACAGTTCCGCGTGCTGTTCCTGGATCGCAAGAACGTGCTGATCGCGGATGAAGAGCAGGGAAAGGGCACCGTCGATCACGTGCCGGTCTATCCGCGCGAAGTGGCCAAAAGGGCGCTGGAACTGAACGCATCCGCGCTGATCCTCGTGCACAATCACCCATCGGGTGACCCCACGCCCAGCCAGTCAGACATCGACATGACAAACCAGATGGAAAACGCCTGCGGGGCCCTTGGCCTGACCCTGCATGATCATCTGATCGTCGGGAAATCGCGTGAGTTGAGTTTCAAATCCGAAGGCTATCTTTGACGCCTCAGCGCACCCAGACTTCGACGCGGCGGTTCGCCTGACGCCCCCACGCACTGTCATCGCACGCCATGGGCAGGGCCTCTCCGAATGCGTCCACATCCATTTGAATACGTTCGAAATTTACCGTCTCGGCGGCGGTAACCACGGCGCGCCGGACGGCCTCTGCCCGGCGCAGGGCGATATTGCGATTGGCCGCCGCAGGCCCGTCGCCGTCACTGAATCCAACCAGCAGGATCTGGCGCGCATCGTATGTTCCCTGCTCCAGCGCGCGCGCCAGTTGCTGTACATTGGAACGCGATTGCGCATCCAGGCGCACCGATCCCGATTCAAACCGGAAAGAGGTGGTCAGTCGCGCCATGCCATAAAGCGTCCGGGTCATCCGCTGCAACTCTCCCAGCGAAACTTCCGGCCCGGCAGACGTCACCGCGTTGGCAAACCGATAGCCCTGATCATTGATCGACACTTCCTCGGGCGCCTGATCGACAAACCCGACACGCCGGATGACAATCTGCGCGGACGAACCGCGCATATAGGCCAGCAACTCGCGCGCGATCTTGGGCAAGCGGCGGGCAGGGATGTAAAGGAACATCGGCGCAGTCAGCGGATAGTCTTCGGTCTTGATCGTGCCGCGCCCTGCGGTCAGCGAAAACCCACAGGTGCCCGTCAGGGTCAGCGCGCGTCCATTGCCGGTTTCAGCATAACTGGCAATCCCTATGGCAAACGGGTCCGCCAACACGGCGTCCACCACGTCACCGGCCCGGTCGTGACGCATGACGGTTTCCGCAAAAGGCAGCTTGATCGGGCCCATCACCTTGTCCTCGACCGACTGTCCCAACCCGGTCCGCGCGCCGGGCAAGTGCAGCGAAATCGGCGCATCCGCGCCCCCCAGCACCGACCAGTTGTCGATCCGTCCGGCAAAAACCTGGGCCAGCGCCTGTGGCGAAATCTGACCCACCGGGTTCGAGGGCGCCACAATCGGCACCATCGCATCCAGCGCCAGAACACGGCTGCGGTTGGCGGCCGTCATGTCGCCCATGCCCGCCTCGCGGGCACGCTGGCGTTCCTGGGGGCGTATTTCGCGCAATGCCATGACGATGTCCGCGTCGTTGGCCAGCAGGTCGGCAAACCCTTCGTCCGTCGTCGACGCCTGAATGTAAAACCGCGCCACGGGTTTGTCTGTGTCCACATCCACGAGCACGTACACAAACCCAAAGGAATCTATCGGTTCCCGTCGCACGACATAGTTGTTTCGCAGCGAAAAAGCTTCGATCAAGGAAGGAAGCAGAACTGCGCCCATGGTCGAAGAGCCCGAAATCGAAACCTCGGCGACAAAGTCCTGCAGGTTCGGACAGGCCGGCCCTTCGCACAGCACGCCCGAGCCATCGACGGTCAATTCACCATATATCGTTTCGAGTCGGTAAAATTCGCCATCAAAACCCAACAGGGTTCCGCTGAGTTCGACCTGACCATCCGGCGAGGTCAGCGTCACATCCTGCGCGGCAAGCGCAGTGCCCAAAAAAGAAAGTGCGGCGAAGATCGCCGCACGTGCCCAAGCCATGAAGTGCCCTTTGCCGCAACGGTCAGTTGCTGGCGACTTTCAGGTCTGCGACAAGATTGTTCAACACCAGAAAACTGCCAACAGCGTCACATTCGGGAACAGAAAGGGTCAGATTGCGGGTTTTCAGTGCACCCTCGCCCATCATTTCCAGAGACTGCGCCTCGATTTCCAGGCCGCAGTTGTCAGCGGTCACTTCGGCTTCGACGCTCATGTCGATAATGCCGGGGCGCGCGGACATGGAGCGTGGAAAGGTATAAACCTCGGCCATCTGCGGGTCTGCGGACAATGTGTCACCAAGACGGGTGATCAGGCCATTTTTGCCCGATGCAAAACCATCGACATCCGAAGCGACGCCCGACCACATATGCCCGGGCTGGCCGTATTCCGCGCCGAACTCTCGGGCGTGCAATTCAAAACCCGCGTTGCCGCGCCATTGCAGAACAACCCGGTCATATTCGGCAATGTCCGCGACAGTGGCCTGCGCAACGGCACCGTCACCGCTGGAAAACGCCATGATGAATATGGCCTGCTCTGCCAGGGCGGGAACCGTCATTGACGCGTTGCCAGAATCGTCGGTGGCATAGGTAAACATCATGCCGTTGTGATGCACCGTCAGCCGTTCGTTCGGCGCACACGGCGCGTCCATCGAAATTTGAACCATCGCGCCCGCAATCGGCGTTGCCTGTGCGGTAATTTCGCACGCGGGTGACAATGGAACGACTTCCGGCTCCGGTGGCATGTCCTCGACGGTGAACGACGCGCGCTGTACCGGCACATCGGTCTGTGGCACTGCGGTGTCTTTTGTTTCGTTCCCGGACGTCAATTCGATGCCCTGTACCTGAAGCATGATATCTGCACTGCCAGCGCTGTTCAGCGCAATCTCGGAAGGCCCGGATACAATCTCCGAGGTCGGTCGCGCTTGCGCGCCATATCGTTCCTGTGCGGTTTCACTGCTTTGCATGACAAAACCGATGCCGACAGCGATCGCCAGAGTGGCTACACCCGTCAAAACTTCTTTCAAATGTTTCATTTCCCACGTCCCTTTCACGGACTTCCCTGTGGAAAGAAGTCGCACGGCAAATGGGCCGGGTTATGACCAGCAAGCGGAGTCTTTGGGGCGGGAATGAGGCAGGCGGTCTAGGTCAGACGCCCGTGGCAGTGCTTGAACTTCTTTCCTGACCCGCAAGGGCAGGGCCCGTTGCGGCCCGGATTGCCCCACGTAGTTTGGTCGTTTTCATCAAAGCCACTTTCGAGCGCTTCGGCCGTCGGGGCAGGCAGCGCGCTTTCTTCGGCCATTTCGGTTGCGGCCCGCTGCTGGGCGGCAATGTCGGCCAGCATCTGTTCGCGTTCCTCGTCCGTCATGGGGCGGATCATGGCCAGCTTCTGGGTCACTTCGGTGCGCAGGCTGTCGAGCATGGATTCAAAAAGCTGGAACGCCTCGTTCTTGTATTCATTCAACGGGTCACGCTGCGCGTAGCTGCGGAACCCGACAACGGACCGCAAGTGTTCCAGCGTCAGCAGGTGTTCGCGCCACTTGCCGTCGATGGCCTGAAGCAGCAACTGCTTTTCGATGCCGCGCATGTTTTCGGGGCCAAAGGCCTCGGTCTTTTGGGCCATCAGGGCATCGCTTGCCTCGATCAGGCGCTCGCGGATCTGTTCGTCGTCCACGCCTTCTTCGTCGCCCCACGCGACAACAGGTGCATCCACGCCAAGCTGCTCCTGAACCGCTTTGTGCAGCCCCTCGGTATCCCACTGATCGGCATAGGTGTTGGGTGGCAGAAACTGATCAAGCAGGTCGTCGACCACCTGATCACGCATGTCGGCGGTGATTTCCGACAAATCCTCGGCCTCCATGATGTCGCGGCGCTGGGTAAAGATCACCTTGCGCTGTTCGTTCATCACATCGTCGAATTTCAGCAGCTGCTTGCGGATGTCAAAGTTGCGCCCTTCGACCTTGGCCTGCGCGCGTTCCAGCGACTTGTTCACCCATGGGTGCACAATCGCCTCGCCTTCTTCGAGGCCAAGTGTCTTGAGAACCTTGTCGAGACGACCGGATCCAAAAATGCGCATCAGGTCATCTTCGAGGCTGAGATAGAACGAAGTCCTGCCCGCATCACCCTGACGCCCGGAGCGTCCGCGCAACTGATTGTCGATCCGCCGGCTTTCATGGCGTTCAGAGGCCAGAACGAACAGGCCGCCTGCGTCCAGCACCTGCTTGTTCTCTGCGGCGTGTTCCGCCTCGATCCGTGCGCGCAGCTCTGCGGGGTCCGCGTCGGGTTCTGCCGTTATCGCCTCAAGCACTTTCATCTCGACGTTGCCGCCCAGTTGAATGTCGGTGCCGCGTCCGGCCATGTTGGTCGCGATGGTGACCGCGCCGAACTTGCCCGCATCCGCGATGATCTGCGCCTCTTTCTCGTGCTGGCGCGCGTTCAGGACATTGTGCGGGATCCCTTCGGCGTCGAGCAGTTGCGAGAACATCTCGGATTTGTCGATGGACGTGGTGCCGACCAAGGCAGGCTGACCCTTTTCGTGGGCTTTCTTGATTTCTTCGATCATCGCCTTGTACTTTTCGCCCGCGGTGCGGAATACCTGATCGTCCTCGTCTATGCGGGTGATCGGCCTGTTCGTGGGCACTTCGACAACGCCAAGCCCATAGATTTCGCGGAACTCTTCGGCTTCGGTCGCCGCTGTCCCGGTCATGCCCGCCAGCTTGTTATAAAGACGGAAGTAGTTCTGGAATGTGACAGAGGCGAGCGTCTGATTCTCAGGCTGGATCTTGACGCCTTCCTTGGCCTCGATCGCCTGATGCAGACCATCTGACAGACGACGTCCGGACATCATGCGGCCGGTGAATTCGTCGATCAGCACAACCTCGTCGTCGCGCACGATGTAATCCTTGTCCTTGCGGAACAGTTTATGCGCGCGCAGACCCTGATTGACGTGGTGCACGATGGATGTGCTTTCCGGATCATAAAGCGAAGCACCTTCCTCGATCAGACCGCGGGCGCGCAACTGTTCCTCAAGAAACTCGTTGCCGTCATCCGTGAACGTCACGCTGCGCTGTTTTTCGTCCAGCTCAAAGTGATCTTCCTCGATCAGTGGAATGATCGCGTCGATGGTCACGTACATCTCGGAACGGTCCTGAAGCGGGCCGGAGATGATAAGCGGCGTGCGCGCCTCGTCGATCAGGATGCTGTCGACCTCGTCCACGATGGCAAAGTTGTGACCGCGCTGCACCATCTGGTCGATAGAGGGTTTCATATTGTCGCGCAGATAGTCAAAGCCCAGCTCGTTGTTGGTGGCATAGGTCACGTCACAGGCATAGGCGGCGCGTTTGGCGTCTTCGTCCATGCCCGCAATCGCCATACCGGTGGTCATGCCAAGCGCGGAAAACACCTTGCCCATCCATTCCGCATCACGCTGCACAAGGTAGTCGTTCACGGTGACCACGTGCACACCCTTGCCGGTGAGCGCGTTCAGGTAGCAGGCAAAGGTCGCTGTCAGGGTCTTGCCCTCACCGGTCTTTTGTTCGGCGATGTTGCCCTGATGCAAGAATATCGCGCCCAGAAGTTGCGTGTCATAGGCGCGCAGGCCCAGCGTGCGGTGCGCAGCCTCGCGGCAATTGGCAAAGGCCTCGGGCAGCAGATCATCAAGGTTTTCACCCTTCATCGCGCGGGTGGCAAGTTCTTCGGTCTTGTCCTTGATGCCTTCGTCGCTCAGTGCCTTGGCGTTGGCCTCAAGCGCATTGATCTGCTCGACCAGAGGTCGGGTCGCCTTGACCAAGCGATCATTAGGCGTGCCAAACACCTTCTTGGCGAGGGTTTTGAAACCGAGCATGCGTTCTCCAGCCGATCAATTCATGTTCAACAGCAATTGCTTGCCGGGCGCGCGCCAAGCCCATAGATACGGTAAGGCAATAACGGCCCGAGCCGCGTCCATAGGGCGATGTAAGGGTCACGCCAAACCGTGTCAATGCACGCCTCCGCCGCGTGCCCAGCCCAAGGACTTATCATTCATGAAACACCTACTTTCTCTGCCCGCTCTGGGCCTTGTTGCCGCAATGGCATTCCCCGCTGCGGCACAGGACGCGGACAAGGTTGTGGCGACAGTGAACGGCACGGACATTACCGTTGGGCACATGATCGTGGCACGTGCCACGTTGCCGCAACAGTTTCAGGAATTGCCTGACGAGGTTCTGTTCAACGGCATCCTTGAACAACTGGTGCAACAGACCCTTCTTGCCCAATCCTTTGAAGGCGACTTGCCGAACCGCGCGCAGCTGTCGCTGGAAAACGAAACCCGGTCCCTGACCGCTGGCGAAGCCCTGGAAATGGTTTTTTCTTCGGCGCTGAATCCCGTTGCCGTCCAGTCCGCCTATGAGGCGCGGTTTGAAGGTGCCGAAGCGGCACAGGAATACAATGCGTCGCACATTCTTGTCGAAACCGAAGAGGCGGCTCAGGCCGTCAAGGAAGAGATCGAAAACGGAGCGGACTTTGCCGCGACCGCGCGCGATAAATCGACCGGCCCATCGGGGCCGAATGGCGGCCAGCTGGGTTGGTTCGGCGCCGGGGCCATGGTCCCCAGCTTTGAAGAGGCGGTGATCGCACTTGAGGTTGGCGAAGTGTCCGACCCCGTGCAGACACAGTTCGGATGGCATGTGATCACTCTGAATGAAACCCGCGTGCAAGAGCGCCCCTCGCTGGACGAGATCCGCCCCGAGATCGAAGAAGGTTTGCGCACCGCCGCCCTCGAAGCCCGGATCGAAGAATTGACCGCCGATGCCGAAATTGATCAGTCGGGTGCCGAGGGTCTCGATCCCTCGATCCTGAAAGACCTCGCGCTGGTGGAATAACGATGGCAAACATCACCAAGGTGTCACCGCTGGCACCGGCGGCGTTTCCCCAATTGCCGGTCATCGAAGGTGTTGCGTTTTCCACCATTGCGGCCGGTGTGCGATATGCGGGGCGGGCCGATGTGATGTTGGCGCATTGCGTTCCGGGCACGACGATCGCAGGGACGTTCACGCGCTCGGCCACGCGTTCGGCGCCGGTTCTGGATTGCCAGGCCAAGCTGGGGGGGCCATCCCGTGACGGGGTGGCCATACTTGTCAATTCCGGCAATTCCAACGCATTTACCGGGCGCAATGGTCAGGCGGCGACAGCGGCCATTGTCGAACGGACGGCCGCGGCAACCGGTGTCCCGGCGTCACGGGTATTCACCGCTTCCACCGGTGTCATCGGAGAGCCGCTGCCCTACGAGCGTATCACCGCCAAAATATCGGAACTGAACGACACGCTGTCGCCCGGCGCCATCGCTGAAGCGGCCAGAGCGATCATGACAACCGACACCTACCCAAAAGGCGCGCACGCCACTTGCGAGGTCGATGGAAAGACGGTCAAAATTGCCGGATTTGCCAAAGGCAGCGGGATGATCGCACCGGATATGGCGACAATGCTCGTCTATATCTTTACCGACGCGCGGGTGGATCAGGCGGCCTTGCAGGCGATGACCAGCACGGCATGCGATGCCACTTTCAACTGCATCACTGTCGACAGCGACACGTCGACATCCGACAGCCTTTTGGTGGCGGCAACCGGCACAGCCGGGGTGGATGCGACCAATGACGCCGGATTTGAAACCGCGCTGCACGATGTAATGCTCGACCTTGCCCATCAGGTTGTGCGTGACGGCGAAGGGGCCACCAAGTTCGTTGAAATCACGGTGACTGGCACCGTGGATGACGCCAGCGCCAAAGTGCACGGGTTGTCCATTGCAAATTCCCCGCTTGTGAAAACCGCGATTGCGGGTGAGGACCCGAATTGGGGTCGGGTGGTGATGGCCGTCGGCAAATCCGGCGCGCCGGCGGATCGTGACACCTTGTCGATCTGGTTTGGTGATACGCTTGTCGCTGAAAACGGCTGGGTCAGCCCCGGTTATGTCGAGGCGGACGCAGCCGCGCACATGAAATCCGACCACATCCGCATTCGCGTCGATTGCGGCATGGGGCGAGGGTCAGCCACGGTCTGGACCTGCGACCTGACGCACGGATACATTGACATCAACGCAGATTACCGATCGTGAAGGTCGTTCTGGTTTCGGCCGTTGCGCTGATTGACAAAGACGGGCGGGTGTTGCTGGCGCAACGCCCCGAAGGCAAGTCGATGGCAGGTCTGTGGGAATTTCCGGGCGGCAAGGTCGAGACTGGCGAAACTCCCGAAGTTGCGCTGATCCGCGAACTGGAGGAAGAACTGGGGATCAGCACCTGGCAGTCCTGCCTCGCCCCGCTGACCTTTGCCAGTCACGGCTATGACAGCTTTCATTTGCTAATGCCGTTGTTTGCCTGCCGGAAATGGGACGGCACGCCGCAATCGAGGGAAGGGCAGGCCCTGAAATGGGTCAGGCCCCGTGACCTGAAAACCTATCCGATGCCCGCCGCAGACGTGCCTTTGATCCCGATTTTGCGTGATTGGCTCTGAACTTACGGCAATTAGCCCACAGTTTGAACAAAAAGTGTCATTTTGATGACATTGTTGATGACTTTTCCCTTTTTGATTGTACAGAGTGGAAGCACGTTTTTCTTGGGGAGGAAGAGCAATGATGCGAACTATCGCAATGGGCACTGCGATTTTGGTGCAGGGAATCTATGTTAGAACCCTGCCAGACGGGCGCGTTACAGTCCGTGTGGACGGAGCGCATTATTCCGGAACACTCATTTCTCAGGCCGCCTGACACGTATCAGGACTAACCTCGCGAAAAAGGGGACAGTGCTCACTGTCCCCTTTTTTGTGTTCTGTCGTATGTAACATCTTAGTCAAGAGAGCGTGAAATCTCTTCCCGCTCAAAGATCTCGATGACGTCCTTGGGACGGATATCATCGTAGTTCTCGAACGCCATCCCGCATTCCTGACCCGACTGCACTTCGGGCACTTCGTCCTTGAAGCGCTTGAGAGTCTTCAGCGTGCCCTCGTGGATCACGACGTTATCGCGCAGCAGGCGCACGCCCGCGCTGCGACGTGCAACACCTTCGGTGACCAGACACCCGGCGACCTTGCCGACATTTGACACCTTGAACACCTCTTTGATCTCGGCATAGCCGATAAAGGTTTCGCGGACTTCGTTGCTGAGAAGACCCGAAGCCGCCGCCTTAACATCGTCCACAAGGTCATAAATCACGGAATAGTACCGGATTTCGACACCCTTCTGGTTCGCGGTGTTCCGGGCAGAGGCATTCGCACGCACGTTAAAGCCCATGATGGGCGCGTTTGACGCTTCGGCCAGGCCCACGTCTGTTTCGGTGATGGCACCAACACCCGAATGCAGGACGCGCACGCGCACCTCATCGTTGCCGATTTTCTCCATCGCCTGAACAATCGCCTCGGCAGACCCCTGCACATCGGCCTTGACCAGAATCGGCAACTCCCTGACGTCCTCGTCGGCCTTGGCGTTCGCCATCAGCTGTTCCAGAGTCGTCGCAGCCCCCGCCGCCGCGCGTTTATCCTTGGCGGCGTTGGCGCGGTATTCCGCGATTTCACGCGCCTGCGCTTCGGTTTCTGTCACGTTCAGCACGTCGCCCGCTTCGGGTGTGCCGTTGAGGCCAAGAACCTCGACAGGGACAGATGGTCCGGCTTCCTTGACGCGCTCGCCTTGGTCGTTGATCAGTGCACGGACTTTACCGTACTGCTCGCCTACAACAAAGATATCGCCTGTGCGCAGCGTCCCGTTCTGAATCAGAACGGTGGCAACCGGGCCACGGCCCACATCAAGCTGCGCCTCGATCACGGCGCCTTGGGCGGCGCGATCCGGGTTCGCCTTCAGTTCCAGCAGTTCCGATTGCAGCGCAATCGCCTCAAGTAGCTCATCAAGGCCTTGTCCACTGATGGCGGACACTTCGACATCCTGCACTTCGCCCGACATCTTCTCAACAACGACCTCGTGTTGCAGCAAGTCCGTGCGCACTTTGTCAGGATTGGCCGCCGGTTTGTCGATCTTGTTGATTGCCACGATCATCGGCACTTTTGCCGCCTTGGCGTGGGCAATCGCCTCGATTGTCTGGGGCATCACGGCGTCATCCGCCGCAACCACCAACACCACGATATCCGTCACCTGCGCCCCGCGAGAGCGCATCGAGGTAAAGGCCGCGTGACCCGGTGTATCCAGGAAGGACAGCACCTGACCGCCAGCCGTCGTGACCTGATAGGCCCCGATATGCTGCGTGATACCGCCTGCTTCGCCTGCCACAACCTTGGCGCTGCGGATCGCATCCAGAAGGGATGTTTTACCGTGATCAACGTGACCCATGATCGTGATGACCGGTGGTCGCGGGATCAGATCCGCTTCGTCGTCCACGATCTCTTTGATCACGTCTTCGACGTCGGCGTCAGATACGCGCTGAATTTTGTGGCCAAACTCTTCGATGATCAGCTCTGCAGTATCGGCATCAATCGTTTCGTTCTGCGTGACCATCATGTCCATCTGCATCAGCGATTTGACAACGTCACCGACACGTTCGGCCATGCGGTTGGCCAGTTCCGAAACCACAATGGCCTCGGGCAATGCGACTGTGCGCGTGACCTTTTCACGTTCGACCGAACCACCCATCGCTTTTTGACGGGCGCGTTCCTGCTTGCGTTTCATCGCCGCCATGGAGCGATGACGTCCCCCCTCTCCACCAGACAACGCTTGGTTGAGGGTCAGCTTGCCAGAACGGCGGTTGTCTTCGCCCTTGTTACGCTTGTTCGTTTCCTCGCGGTCGCGATCCGTCTTCCGCGGTGTCTGAGCGGGCGCGGGGCGATTGCTTGGCGTGCGAGCCGCTGTCGGCTCAGACGGAGCAGGGGCCGCAGCGGCTTGCGCGGCGGCAGCAGCTTCGGCGACCTTGCGCGCCTCTTCTTCTTCCTTGGCGCGCAGGCTTTCCTCGCGCTCTTTCTCCTCGCGCTCCTTGGCCTCCATCTCGGCCCGGCGGCGCTCGCGATCTTCTTCGCGGGCCTTTTCGTTGGCCTCACGCTCTGCGGCCTCTTCGACCTCACGCGATTTGGCCGCCTGCAACGCCTTCATGCGGCGCTCCATTTCGGCATCTGTAATTCCCGCAGGACGACGGCTGGGGTCGCCCCCGGCAGCCGCAGTTCCGCCTGCTGGCTTGGTTGCACCCGGTTTGGGCACAACGACCCGCTTGCGCTTGGTCTCGACGACGACATTCTTGGTCCGTCCGTGGCTGAAACTTTGTTTCACGTTGCCCGGACGCGCGCCGCCGCGCAGCCCCAGTGTCTTTTTCCCGTCAGTATCGCTCAAAGCTCGTCTATCCTTCCCGGCGACCGTTGCCGCCGTCATTTTCGCGCACACCGCGTAAACGGTTGGCTTCCTCTACAACACGTTGCGTGAGTCCACCAGAGGCGAGCGCGCCATGTATCACAGTTTGGCGCCCAAAGGCCAAACCCAACTCATCAGCCGTCAACCAGCCGATATACGTTCCAAAATGCGGTGTGCTCAGCTTGGACTTGCCACGCCCTGAACCATCCACCGCCTGTATCAGCACCTGGGCCTCTTCCATCTGAAGCCAGGATTTGACTTTTTCATAGCCAGCGACCGCGTTGCCCGACTTGCGGGAAAGGGCGATCAGATCAACCACGCGGCGCGCCAGTTGGCGCTCGACCTCGTCAACCAGACCCTCGGGCACCTGCACAGGCATCTTGGCGCCCCGTGCAAACAGCTTTTTGGCGACCGCCTTGTCCAGCGCCGCCCGATCTGCGGCAACATAGATACCACGCCCGGGCAACTTACCAGCGACATCGGGCACAATCTGCACATCGGGTCCGACCACAAAACGGATCAACCCGTATTTCGGCCGCACCTCACCTGTCGCAATACATTTGCGTTCAGGTCCATCCGACCGATCCTTTGAGACGCCACCGCGACCCATGAGGCTGCCCCGAGGCCTGAGATCAGGCCTCGGACTCCTCGGCGCGATCGCCATCTGCGTCTTCTTCGGCGTCCGCTTCCAGATCAGCCGGGTCAACCCAGCCCAACAGGATGCGCGCCGTCATCACCAGATGCTGTGCCTCTTCCAGTGACACTTCAAAGGGTTCCAGAACCCCGTCATCCTTGTGACGCTCGCCGTCCACGGTCGTCCAGCCACCAGCCAGTTCCCAGTCCGCGCAGGTCGCAAAATCTTCGAGTGTTTTTACATCGTCCTTGGCCAGCGCCTCAATCATTTGGGGGGTAAGGCCGTCAAAATCAATAAGGCTGTCTTCGGCACCCAGCGCGCGGGCATTTTCCAGCGCCGCCTTGGCCGCCGCTTCCAGAACATCACGGGCGCGGGCCTGCAATTCGGCTGCGGTGTCTTCGTCAACGCCGTCGATCACCAGCAATTCGTCCACTTCGACATATGCCACTTCTTCAAGGTTCGTGAACCCTTCGGACACCAGCAACTGGGCAAAGAATTCGTCGAGGTCCAGATTGTCCATGAACAGTTTGGTGCGAGATTCGAATTCGGCCTGACGACGCGCCGATTCGTCGGCTTCGGTCATGATGTCGATATCCAGACCGGTCAACTGGCTGGCCAGACGCACGTTCTGTCCACGACGGCCAATGGCGAGCGACAGTTGTTCCTCGGGCACAACAACTTCGATCTTGCCTGCTTCCTCGTCCAGGACCACCTTGGAGACCTCGGCGGGCTGCAACGCGTTCACAAGGAAGGTCGGCTGATCCTCGTTCCATGGAATGATGTCGATCTTTTCGCCCTGCAATTCGTTCACGACAGCCTGAACACGGCTGCCGCGCATACCAACACAGGCGCCCACAGGGTCGATGGAGTTGTCATAGGAGATCACCGCGATCTTGGCGCGGCTGCCGGGGTCGCGGGCGACGGCCTTGATTTCGATGATGCCGTCATAGATTTCCGGCACTTCCATCTTGAACAACTCGGCCATGAATTCAGGCGCGGTGCGGCTCAGGAAAATCTGCGGGCCGCGTTGCTCGCGGCGCACATCCTTGATGTAGCAGCGGATGCGGTCATTGGGGCGGTACGATTCGCGCCCGATCTTTTCGTTGCGGCGCAGAATCGCCTCGCCCGCGCCCACATCGACGATGACGTTGCCGTATTCCTCGCGCTTGACCAGCGCGTTAATGATAGTGCCCGCGCGGTCCTTGAATTCCTCGAACTGGCGATCCCGTTCTGCTTCGCGGACCTTTTGCAGAATGACCTGCTTGGCCGACTGGGCGGCAATCCGGCCCATTTCGACGGGGGGCACTTCCTCGATCAGCTGTTGGCCGACCTCGGGGTTTTCCATGTACTGCTTGGCCTGCTCGACGGTAAACTCGGCCTGGTAGTTTTCCAGCAGCTCGTCTTCGACCACGGTGCGCACGCGGGTGAACGTGGCGCGGCCCGTCTTGCGGTCGATGGCGACGCGAATGTCCATTTCAGCGCCGTAACGCGACTTGGCGGCCCGGGCGAGCGATTCTTCCATCGCTTCGATGACCAGCACGGGGTCGATCATCTTTTCGCGCGCAACCGCTTCGGCGGTCTGGAGCAGCTCAAGCTGGTTTGCAGATGTAATGGCCATCAGGTGTCCTCCTCAGACGTGTCGGTCTGTATCTCGTCAAATTCAGTTTCTTTGATTACGCCCGCAGCTTTGCGTTGGCGCAGCATTTCCTTGATCAGCTCGTCGGTCAGGATCAGCTTGGCTTCGACCAACCAGTCGAACTTCAGACCAATCGTGCCCTCGGCCACGTTGATCAGCACTTCGTCATCCTCGACGCCCGCCAGCACACCCTTGAAGCGGCGACGCCCGTCGATCAGCTCGTCCGTTTCCAGCTTGGCGTCATAACCTTCGAACATGTCAAAGTCCTTGAGCCGGGTCAGCGGGCGGTCGATGCCGGGCGAGGACACTTCGAGCGTGTAGGCATCCAGAATCGGATCCTCGACATCGAGCGTCGCGCTCACGGCGGTGGAAATCGCGGCGCAATCATCGACCTCGATCCCGCCATCGGGCTTGTCGGCCATGATCTGCAAGGTCGATTCCTTGCCGCTCATCAGGCGCACGCGCACCAGTTCATAGCCCAGATCCTCGATCACCGGTGTGATGATCTCGGCCAGGCGACGGTCAATGGCGGCTTTGGCGATCAGGTCGTTCGACATGGGTCTTTCAGGCACAAAAAAACGGGCGCGCGGCCCGTTGATGATTCTCGGTGGAGCGTCGGGTTTGGACCCCAGCGCGCCGCTGTTGAAGGGCATATACGCACGTCGACCGGGCGATGCAAGGCCTGTCAGCCGATCCACCACCGCTCGGCCATGCGCAGGTTGTCCAAAGGCCATGATTTGCCGATGGACAGTGGTACGCCAACGGACGTCGCCGCGATGTGCGTGGCGGCATGTTCGCCCGGCAGCATCTGAAAATCCCCCGGATCCGCCAGCGGATCAAGGGCGGCGATGTCAGCGACATCGACCATGCCGTCACGCAACGCCTCGGCGCGCACGGCATCGGCACTGAAATGCACAAACTCCACGCTGTCGAACCACCCCGCCTGTTGCTTCCAGTGATCGGCGACGCGGGTTCCGATGAAATGACGGCCCTTGTCCAGCTTTTGCACGTGGTACAAGCCGGTCCCCTCACCGGTGGTTGAGCGAATTTCGTATCCCGGATGAGCCAGCAGATAGGGCAGGTTGGGATTCGGCGCGTCCAGCACGATGTCGACGGCGTTTGCATCGACCACCTTGACCATCATTGGCAGGGATTGCACGCTGTATGCGTCAAACGGCATCCCATCATGGAACGTCACGCCCTGCCGCAAGGTGAACCGCCAACGCAGGGCCGATGCATCCGGTGACCAGTCCGTGGCCAGTTCTGCGCGCAACGTCCCGTCTGCTGCGATCTCGGTCAGGTTGTCGAACACGGTTGCGGCCACCGCCTTGTCAAACAGGGGCAAGGACAGCGCCGCGCGCAATCGCCCCCCGCGCCGCGGGGTTGCCGACACACCTGTTGCAGCCAGCAAGGCGGCGGCGGCACCAGATGCAAACAGCGCGCGGCGATCCAACCGGGTCATTTGCCTGCAATCCTGTCCATGGTGCGCACCAATTCAGCCGAAATTCCCGGTTCTGACAAGGCATGACCCGCGGTCCGGATCAGTTTCAGGTCAGAGTTGGGCCAGGCGTTGGACAGCGCATAGGCGCTTTCAGGCGGGCAGATCATATCATAACGCCCCTGCACAATGGTGCCGGGAATATGCTTGATCCGGCCCGCATGGGCGAGAATCTGGCCATCAAATTCAAGGAAACCGGCATTGGTGAAATAGTGATTCTCAAGCCGGGCAAAGGCGCGCGCGTAATCTCCGGGCGCTTCGCCCCCCTTTCCGGTCGAATGTATCGAGGCCAGCGCGTTTTCCCAGGATGACCATGCGCGGGCAAACCGGGTCTCCATCGCGACGTCGCCCGAAAACAGGCGGCGGTTGTAGGCCGCGATCAGGTCGCCCCGTTCGTCTTCGGGAATCAGCGCCTCGAACCGGGCCCAGACCTCGGGCCAGAAACGACCCGCTCCGCCGCCGTAAAACCAGTCAAGTTCGCGCTGGGTCATCAGGAACACGCCGCGCAAAACGATGTTGCGCACCCGCGCGGGATGCGCCTGTGCATAGATCAGCGCCAGTGTAGCGCCCCAACTGCCGCCGAAAACGATCCATGCGTCAATGTCGAGAGTGCGGCGGATCAGTTCAATATCATCGACCAGATGCCATGTGGTGTTGTGGGCCACGGAGGCATGGGGGCGCGACCGGCCACAGCCACGCTGATCAAACAGAATGACACGATAGTGTTCTGGATCAAAATAGCGCCGCATCGCCGGGCTGCATCCACCGCCGGGGCCGCCATGCAGGACCACAACCGGGATTCCCGAGGGATTGCCGCACTGTTCCACATAGACACGATGACCCTGCCCTACGTCCAACATCCGTTGGTCGTAGGGATCGGTGGGCGGGTACAGATATTGCACCGCGCGCTTTTGGTCACTGTGTTTGTCCATTACTGACCTACATAGAGCATTGAGAGCACATGAGCATACGGAGACGAAAATGCAAACGCATCAAACTACCGTTGATCCATCCGAAATCGCCAAATTCGAGGCGATGGCCGCAGAATGGTGGAATCCGAACGGAAAATTCAAGCCGCTTCACATGCTGAACCCCTGTCGGCTGGACTATATTACGACCCAGATTGCAGCTGAATTTGACCGGGATTTGACCGGGCCAAAACCCTTTGACGGATTGCGCATTCTGGACATCGGCTGCGGCGGCGGCCTGTTGTCGGAACCTATGGCACGGCTTGGCGCGACTGTGGTTGGTGCCGACGCGGCAGAGCGAAACATTCCCGTCGCGCAGCTTCATGCCGAACAATCCGGTCTGAAAATCGACTACCGACACACCACCGCCGAAGATCTGGCGTCAGCCGGTGAACAGTTCGATGTCGTCCTGAACATGGAAGTGGTCGAGCATGTTGCGGACCCGCTGGGCTACCTCACGGCCTGTCGCGCGTTGCTGAAACCGGGTGGCCTGCATATCTGCTCGACCCTCAACCGAAATCCAAAATCGTTCATGATGGCCATCATAGGCGCGGAACACGTGATGCGCTGGTTGCCAAAGGGCACGCATGAATGGTCGAAATTCATCACCCCTGACGAATTGTTCGATCTTTTGCGCAATGCCGGCCTTGAGCCGGTGGATCGACAGGGGTTCGTGTTCAACCCGCTGACCTGGGCCTGGAAGCTGTCTGATCGGGATTTGAGCGTGAACTATGTCACAGCCAGCGTGAAGCCGCGTTAATCGGCCCTGTCCTTGTCAGACATACGCAGGCGCAATTGGCGCAGGATCGGCAGGGTTTCCTTGACCCGATCTTCGCCAAGCTTTTCAATGACTTCGGTGATCATGGGTGCAATGCCGCTCAGCGCAGTCTCGCGGGCGCGGCGCCCGGCGGGGCTGATCGCGACCATTTTGCGCCGCGCATCGTCCCAGTCCGGGCGGATATGGATGTACCCCGCCCATTCAAGCCGGTTCAACGTGTTGGTCATCGCGCCGCGTGTTACGTTGAACGTCTCGGCCAGTTGCGCCGGGCTGCGTTCCTGATCGTGCCACACAAGATGGTTCAACACCGAAAAATGCGAGATTTCCATGCCCTTGGGCAACACACGGCTCAGCCGGTAGCGGACCATCTGGTCTGCCGCCAGCACTTCGCTGAACAGCGAAATTGCCAATGCGTTCTTTTCAGTACTCATACACCTTAAGGGCCGTCAAAGGGACGTGCGTTGTCGCGCGCAGGGATACGGCTGCGCGCTTCGGCCACTTTATTCAATTCCAGATCAAAAACATAAACGCCCGGTGCGGTGCCCGCGTCAAGCATCACCTCACCCCATGGATCGACCGCGAGGCTGTGACCGTAGGTGGTGCGTGTCTTGTCAGAACCGCTTGGATGCGTGCCCGTCTGCGCGGGCGCAAGTACCCACGCACCCGCTTCGATCGCACGGGCACGCAGCAGGCTGTGCCAATGGGCCGCACCCGTGACAGGGGAAAAGGCCGCAGGATAGGTCAGTATTTGCGCACCTGCGGAAACCAGGGCATCCGACAATTTGGGAAAGCGCATGTCATAACAGATCGCCATGCCAACAGGCGCAAACGCGGGTTGCGCCAGCACGGCCCTGGAACCGGGCCGATAGCCGGACGATTCTGTATAAGTCTCGCTGTTCGAGATCGCGACATCGAACATGTGAATCTTGTCATAGCGCGCCAGAACGCCGCCATCCGGTCCGATCAGAAAAGACCGGTTCGCAAATCGTCCCTGCGGATCATCCGTCTTGAGCGCCAGAGAGCCGATCAGCAAATGAATGCCGCAATCCGCCGCGACATCACGCAACGCGGCAAGGGTCGCGTCGTTTTCTTCCTGCGTCAAAACCTGCACCTGATGTGACCGACTGGTGCTGACGCAATTGGTGACTTCGGGGGTCAGAACAAACGCCGCCCCCATGTCCACGGCCTGTCGCACCATCTGAACAGTCCGGGGCAGATTTGCCACCGGGTCATCGGACACGTTCAGTTGCAACAGGGCGGTTTTCATTTATGCCGCCAGCAAGCCATCCAGTTTTCCGGCACGTTCCAGGGCATTCAGGTCGTCATATCCACCCACGTGAGTCTCGCCTATGAAAATCTGCGGGACGGTGCGGCGCCCGTTGGCGCGCTTGATCATCTCTGCCTTGCGGTCAGCATCCCTGAGCACATCGAGTTCGGAAAATTCGACGCCCTTTTCATTCAGCAATCGTTTGGCGGCTTGGCAAAATCCACAAATGGGCGACGTGTAAATTTCAACGGGCTTCATCAGGTACGTCCTTTTGGCAATAGATCTGTCGCACCAGACTTAGGGATGTTTGATCGCCCGCGCCAGTACACTCACGCACACCTGATCGGCACCCGCTGCATTACAAGCCTCTGTACAGGCCGCCAACGTCGCCCCTGTGGTCATCACGTCGTCCACCAGCAGCACCGGCCGACCCATGACACGGTGCCTGCGGCGCGGATTGGCCCGAATTGAGCCTCGCAAAATGTCGCTGCGTTCCGCGCTTGTCTTTCCGTCCAGCGACGCGGTGCGAACCGGCCTCTCCAACAGATCGGCGCACCAGTCGCATCCGGTCAATTCCGACAGGTTCTTTGCGATCAGCGCCGACTGGTTGTAGCGCCGTTTGGCCAAACGCAGCCAGTGTAGCGGAACAGGCGCAATCAAGGTCTTTTCTGTAATGAGGCTCTGCACCGACATGCGCATCCAGTTCGCTGCAGGCCGCGCAACGTCTTGCCTGTCACCATGCTTCAGCCCAAGCACCAGCTTGCGGCCCATTCCGGTATACACCAGGGCCGCCCGCCCGTGGGCCCAGGGTTTCGGCGCGCGTATGCACGCATCACAATGCACCGCATCCCGCGTTACCTCGCCCGGCAACGGCGTCCCGCACCCGTCACAGGACAGACCGCCAATGAATTCCGTTTTGGCCCAGCAAGGCCCGCACAGGCCAAAGTCGCTGTCGACAGTGTCGCCACATCCCAGACACCGGGGGGGGTAGATCGCAGCAAGCGTTGATTGTAACAGGCCCATGTCATCCCTTACCAAAGCAATCATGTCCAACAGCCCCGCGCAGACCCGACTGACCGACCTGACCGCGTTGCAGCGCAATCGCGCCCGCGCCCGCGCCGAAGCGATGTTCCTGCAAGAAGCGGCACGGGACGAGGTAGAGGATCGGCTTGCATTGGTTAACAAAACCTTTCGCGACGCTGCGATTGTGGCGGCATTTCCCGAGTTGTGGCGGGATCGCATCGCCGGATCGAAAGTGGTGAAAGAGGCAGATGTCCTGCCGCTGGACCCCGCCTCGCATGATCTGGTGATCCACAGTATGGGTCTGCACTGGGCAAACGACCCCGTCGGACAACTGATCCAGTGCAGGCGGGCACTAAGGCCGGACGGCATGATGCTGGCCGTCGGTCTGGGCGGGCAAACCCTGCATCAATTGCGCAGCGTTCTGGCAGAAGCCGAGGTCGCTGTCAGCGGCGGCCTGTCGCCCCGGGTCGTCCCCATGGCCGAGGTGCGCGACATGGGGGCGCTGTTGCAACGCGCCGGATTGGCGCTGCCGGTGGCTGATTCGGTCACCCTGTCTGCGCGCTATCAATCCATGTGGCACCTTATGGGTGATCTGCGGCACATGGGCGAAGCGAACGCCCTGCAGGCACGGCTTCGTCAGCCCACCCGCCGCGCGGTTTTTCGCCGGGCCAGCGATCTTTATGGCACGGCCTTTCCACACCCCGACGGGGGCATCTCGACAACCTTCGAATTGATCGTGCTGACGGGGTGGGCGCCGGATGAAAGCCAGCCCAAACCGCTGCGTCCGGGGTCCGCGCAAGTGCGCCTGGCCGACGCCCTGCGAACAGACGAAACGCCGCTGCCTGATTGACGTCATGGCAAATCCGATTATCTGAGGCGGAACAAGAACAGGAAACCCCAACAAATGCTTGAGTCCAGCAAGGCCGCGCGCCGCCCCCAACATGCCGCCGAAGATCACCCTGCGATCAAGCCTGCGCGCGTCGGTATCTTGTTGGCCAACCTCGGGACGCCGGACAATTACGACTATTGGTCGATGCGCCGATATCTGAACGAATTCCTGTCGGACCGGCGCGTCATCGACTACAGCCCGTGGGTCTGGCAGCCACTGCTGCAGTTGATCATCCTGACGAAACGCCCGTTTTCGTCCGGTGCGGCCTACAAATCCATCTGGAACCACGAGGCCGGCGAAAGCCCTTTGATGACAATCACAAAGGACCAGACGGCCAGTATCAAAGCGGCGATGCATGACCGCTATGGCGATCAGGTCATGGTTGATTTCTGCATGCGCTATGGCAACCCATCGACCAAATCCAAGGTCCGCGAGATGCGCGAGGCGGGTTGTCAGAAGATCCTGTTTTTTCCGCTTTACCCGCACTATGCGGGGGCCACATCAGCCACCGCCAATGACGCGTTTTTCCGCGCGCTGATGCAAGAAAAGTGGCAACCGACAACACGCACGGTCGAGCCGTATTTCCAGCATCCCAAGTATATCGAGGCCCTCGCGCAATCAATCGAACGCGCCTATGGCGCGCTGAACACGCGCCCCGACATTCTGGTGTGCAGTTATCACGGCGTCCCCATCCGCTATCTGATGGAGGGCGATCCGTATCACTGCCAGTGCCAGAAAACGACGCGCCTGCTAAAGGAACGCCTGGGCTGGGAAGACACCGAAATCAAAACGACGTTTCAGTCAAAATTCGGACCCGAGGAATGGCTGCAGCCCTATACGGTCGAAGAGGTCGCGAGACTGGCGGAAGCGGGGAAAAAGAGCATCGCCATATGTGCGCCTGCTTTTTCAGCAGATTGCATCGAGACGCTCGAAGAGATCAACGAAGAGATCAAGGAAAGCTTTGAGGAGGCGGGGGGTGAACACTTCACATACATCCCGTGCCTGAACGATGACCCGGCGCATATCGAAGCGCTGGGCATAGTCATTCAAGAGAACCTGCAAGGGTGGCTCGACTGATCTAGGGCCTTATCACGCAAAAAAAAGGCGGCGCTTTCGCACCGCCTTTTTTGTTTTGTAGTAACGGATATTAGTCCGCAACAGCCGCAGCAACGACGATCAACAGCAGCAGGGGCAGGATGATGCCGCCCGAAGAGCTTGTTGTTTCTTCGACGATGACAGGTGCTTCGATGATCGGTTCGGCAGGAGAGCCGGCAAATGCGGTCGAAGCAGCAGCAGTCAGAGCAGCGGCGAGAACGAGTTTTTTCATAGTATAACCTCCAGTTACGCACGCGCGGCAAATACCGCGACGCACTCAAGACTTACCTCGTGTTTCTGTGTAAACAGTAATGCAACTCGAATGCAAAGTCTGATTCAAAAGCTGACACGCCGATCCACCGCGATGTCGTCAAATAAGCAACACTTGTGTGCCGACTTTCGCCATTTCGTACAGCTCTTCGATATGCTCGTTGTACAAGCCAATGCATCCATTGGAAGATTTCCGGCCGATCTTGCGTGTGTCGTGGGTGCCGTGGATTCGGTAATATGTCCAACTCAGGTGCAAGGCGCGCGAACCCAGCGGGTTGTCCGGTCCGGGCGCGACATAGTCCGGCCATTCCGGATTGCGCTTTTTCATCGCAGGCGTGGGGCGCCAATCCGGCGCGGGGTCTTTCAGAATAACTCTCGTGCGGCCGCGGCGCGTCAGGTCCTCGGTCAGTGGCACGCTGGAGGGATACAGCTTGTAGATCGACTGATCCTCGCTCCAGTAGCGCACCACACGGCTGTCGATGTCGACAAGGATCGCGCCGTTGCGCAGATTTTCGAAATACGGCTGCCAGTCCAGCGTGCGAAAGCTCGAAATATTGCGGCGCTCGGATTGTGTCGGATCACGCTCTGCCTGACCGGCAACGGTTTGTGCGACGGCGGGCGTTCCGAAAAATGCAGCCGATCCGGCCAGAAACGTCCGGCGGCTCGGCAAGTTCGATGAGGGTTTGGACATGGCCTGTCACTCCTTGATGGGTTCCTACCAATTTCCCCTACTTTATTGCGTGAATGTCGCAGTCGCAAATCAAAGGGCTGAAATCTCGCGGGATCACGCCGATGTGCGTTTGTAATGCAACGCACAAGCCGCTATCGAATTGGGCGAACACCTCAAATGATGTGCAGGATAAATGCGTAGACTTTCTTTCGTTCTGGTCGCCCTTCTCACCCTCGCTGCATGTGCCGCACCCTCCGCTCCCAATGTCGGAGAGGACGGACGCCCAGTGCCCAATCTTTACAAGATTCGCAAAAATGACACGGCCAAATTGCAGTTCCGCATGTTGGATTCGGTCAATGCATTGCGCGCGGCCCGGGGCGCACCGCCAGTGGCGCTGAACCCGCAACTCAACGCCGCTGCGGCCACGCATTCTCAGGATATGTCGCTGCAAAACCGTCCCTGGCACTTTGGCTCTGACGGCTCGTCACCCATCGACCGTCTGGCGCGCGTCGGATACCAGGGCAGGCTTGTGGGCGAAAACATCTCGGAAACCTACGAGACCGAGCTTGAAACACTCGCCGCATGGATGGAACAGGAAGACACCCGCCGGACTATCCTGTCCCCGCAAGCGCGCGAAATGGGCTTTGCGTGGTTTCAGGAGACCAATGGCAAAATCTGGTGGACTATGGTGATGGGAGACCCCGGCGGTGCCCCGCGCATTCCGCAGGCCAATCCATCCGCGGCACGCCTTGTGCCGAATGCGGTGGATAATCCCGACGCTGCGACCGCCGAGCAAGCGGATCCGGATATCGTCGTTATCACCTCGACTCCCGCAACCTGACGATCCCGGATTTATCCGGATCAAAGGCCATGTTTGCACTACGGTCGAGGCGTCTATGCCCACCGCGTGATCTGGGGTCGCGGTACAGCCCAGTGTTCCGGTCACTCATGCCTCGGCGGCGCAACGCCCGGCAAAATACCGTACACTTGTGATAATTTTCAGTACGACAAAGCCGCCTGCCAGAACGCAGTGCCGAATTTTGCCTGAACGTCCTGCGGCGTCAGGAGTCGCGCTTGTCCAGCTTCGCCTCGATATCATTGAGCCGCTTCATCACCAGATCACGGTATTCGTCCGTGGCGGCGTTGGATTCCTCGGCATGCGCATCCTGCATCGAATTCACAATCAGACCCACCAGAAGGTTCACCACTGCAAAGGTGGAAACCATGATGAAAGGCACGAAAAACGCCCAGGCATAGGGAAATTCCTTCATCACCGGGCGCACGATGCCCATGGACCAGGATTCAAGCGTCATGATCTGGAACAGGGAATAGCCACTCAGACCCAGTGTACCGAACCACTCAGGGAAGCTGGCGCCAAACAATTTGGTCGCCATCACCGCCCCGATATAGAAAATCATCGCCATCAGGACAAACACACTGCCCATGCCGGGCAACGCGGTTACGAACCCTTCGACCACACGGCGCAGGCTGGGTGCGACGGAAATGACGCGCAACACCCGCAAGATACGCAGGGCGCGCAGCACTGACAGCCCTTCGGTGCCCGGCGCGAGCGCAATGCCGACAATAACGAAATCAAAGATGTTCCAGCCGCTGCGAAAGAATTTGAAGCGGAATGCGTACAGCTTGGCCAGCAGTTCGATCACAAAGATCGTAAGGCAAGCCTGGTCAATCACATTGATCAAACCGCCCGCTACACCAACTGCCGTCTCGGAGGTTTCCAGCCCCAGCGTGATGGCATTCAGTACAATCACGCCGATGATAAAGTTGCTGAATTTGGACCCTTCGAGAAATTCACCCAAGCGTGCGCGATCAATCATGCGGCGTCTCCTTTACGTTATCGCGTATGCGACAGACGGAACGCTCCGACAAGTTCTACATGCGCGGCCCAGCGAAACTGATCCACCGGTTGCACCCATTCGAGCACATATCCGGCATTGATCAAGGTCGCGGCATCTCTTGCAAAGGTTTGTGGGTTGCAGGACACATGCGCGATGACCGGTGGTTTTGCCTGTGACAGTTCCGCGATCTGGTCAGTGGCACCTGTGCGCGGGGGGTCGATAACAACGGCGTCGAACGCGGCCAGTTCGTCCGGCAATAACGGTCGGCGAAACAAATCGCGCGCAACGCTTTTGATCGGTTTGAGGCCCTGCGCCTGCCGCCATCCCGCATCCAATGCCGCGACCATCTCGGGGGCCCCTTCGACCGCCAGCACTTCGGCATTTGCCGCCAAAGGCAGGGCAAACGTGCCACATCCTGCAAACAGGTCGGCAACATATTTCGCCCCGCCGACAATGTCCTGCACCAGACGCGTGAGTGTGTCCTGACCATGCTGCGTCGCCTGCAAAAACGCCCCCGGCGGCGGCACCACCCGCGCTGCACCGATGATCTGCGCCGGGGGTACGCGCATGGCAATCAGCTCTTCCTGCCAGGTCAGACGCGCAAGTCGATGGGTTTCGCACAAAGCGGCCAGCGCAACCCTGAGCGGACCGTCGAGCGGCTTGCCCCCGGTGACAGAAATATCCAAACCATCCATACTTTGGGCAACTGTGACGGCCAACGCGCCCTTGCGGCTTGCACCCACCACCGCCAACGCTTCGGCAAGGGGGGCAACACCGGCCAGGGCAGGCGTCACCAGAATGCAGTCCGGCACGGGGATAATCGCATCGGATTTGCGCGCATGAAACCCGACCAGCGCACCTTTCTTGGTGCGGCGCGCCGCAAATGTGGCACGTCTGCGGGATCGGTCGGGTGAGGTCAGCGTCGGGCGCACCTCAGCCTCGATGCCATGAACGGCAAGGGCGGTCACAACCAGATCACGCTTCCATGTCGCCACCAGTTCATCGCTGGCGTGCTGCAACTGGCATCCGCCACAAGACCGGAAGTGAGGACATGGCGCCGAAACACGGTCTGGCGAGGGCGTGTCGATTGACACGTCCATCAGCGCGTCACCGTCCACCGTGCCGCTGACGACCTCTCCGGGCAGGGTCAGAGGTACAAAAAGCGGGCCGGGCGCGACTCCGTCGCCCTGTTGGCCCAATCGATCAATGGTCACTGTTGTCATGACAGACGCCTAGCGGTCGCAGGGCGCGGGCAAAAGCCCTATTCGGCGGCTTGGGTGCTGATGAACCCACCCGATTGCCGCCGCCAGTAACGGGCATAAAGCCCACCCTTGGCCAGCAAGACGTCGTGCGCGCCTTCCTCGACGATCCGGCCTGCGTCCATCACCACGATGCGGTCCATCTCGGTCAGGGTCGACAGGCGGTGCGCGATGGCCAGTACGGTTTTGCCCTCCATCACGCGGTGCAGGGCCGTCTGAATAGACGCCTCGACCTCGCTGTCCAGCGCGCTTGTCGCCTCGTCCAGCACAAGGATCGGCGCGTCTTTCAGAATGGCGCGGGCCAGTGCGATCCGCTGGCGCTGACCGCCCGACAATTTCACACCCCGTTCACCCAAATGCGCGTCATAGCCGGGCCGCCCTTTATGATCCTGCAGATCAAGGATGAATTCGTGCGCCTCGGCCTTTTTCGCGGCGGCAATCATCGCATCCTCGCTGGCGTCGGGTTTGCCATACAGAATGTTGTCACGGGCCGAGCGGTTGAACATCGCGGTTTCCTGCGTAACCATCCCGATATTATGGCGCAGGCTGTCCTGCGTGACGCTGCGCGTATCCTGCCCGTCGATCAGAATGCGCCCGTTTTCCGCTTCATAGAGCCGCAAAAGCAGCGACACCAGCGTCGATTTCCCCGCACCTGACGCACCCACGATCCCGACCTTTTCGCCGGGATTGATGGTCAGGGCGATGTCCTGAATGCCGCCCGTATCGCGCCCGTAGGAAAAGCCAAGGTGATCCAGCTTGATCTGACCCTGCGGCACGTTCAGCTGCGTGGCACCGTCGGCATCTTCGACCCGCGCGCGCGGGGTCAGGGTGCGCATCCCGTCCTCGACCTCGCCGACATTGGAATAGATCGCCATGAGCGTGAAACTGACCCAGCCCGTCATCTGCGCGATGCGGATGGCAATGGCGCCCGACGCGACGATATCACCGGGCGTGGCAAGCCCGCGCTGCCACATCAGAATGGTGCCGCCCAGCAACAACACAGGCAACAAGCCCGCCAGTGTCATCAGCGCAAACCGGAAGCCCGCCGACAGGATACCAAACTGCACCGCATTGGCGCGAAAGGTGGCCATCGCGCCCAGCGCGGCCTGATCCTCGTGATCATCATGAGCAAACAGCTTGACCGTCTTGATGTTGGTGATCGTGTCCACCACCTGCCCCGACACCATCGCGCGCGCCGCCGCACGGCTGGCCGAACGTTTGCGGATGCGCGGCAGATACCAGCGAATCAACGTGAAATAAAAGACGAGCCACACGCCAAAGCCCAGCGCCACACGCCAGTCGATCGCCAACAGCAGCAGGATCGACCCGACCAGAGACGCCAGCGCAAACGCAACCACATTGATGAATTCCGACACGACATCGGTGACCGCACGTGCTGCCTGCATCTGTTTCTGCGCAATGCGGCCCGCGAAATCATCATCGAAAAAGCTGACCGACTGGCCCAGCGTCCAGCGATGCAGGCGCGACAGCACCAGCGGGTTCACATTGGGCTGCACGATGATCGCGTTGGTCGCGGCGCTGAAGCCAAACAGGATCGGACGCGCAATCAGGAAAAACGCCAGCGCGCCGATGATCAGCCCCGTGTTAGTGACGGAAAAGAACCCGTCCGGACCCAGGGCAACGGTCGCGTCAATGACGCGGCCAAGGATCAGCGCCGTTCCCGCCTCCAGCGCGCCAGCGGCGGCGGAACAGAACCCGGCCAACCACAACGCAGGCCATGCGCCGGACAGACACCAGCGCATGAACGGCCACAACTGCTGTGGCGGCGGCCCTTCCGCGCGGCGAAAGGAATCGATCCAGTCAGATATCTTCACTCAGCTGCCTCGGCTCCGATGAACCCGCCCGACTGGCGTGCCCAGAATTCTGAATATAGGCCACCTTGCGCCAAAAGCGCGTCGTGCGGTCCGTCTTCGACGATTTTGCCGCCGTCCAGAACAAGGATACGATCCATTTCGGCGATAGTGGACAGACGGTGGGCAATGGCAATCACTGTCTTGCCCTCCATCATCTTGTAAAGCGTGTCCTGAATCGCTGCCTCAACTTCGCTGTCGAGCGCGCTTGTCGCCTCATCCAGCAACAGGATCGGCGCATTCTTGAGGATCACGCGCGCCAATGTCACCCGTTGCCGTTGTCCGCCGGACAGCTTGACACCGCGCTCACCCACTTGCGCCTCATATCCCTTCCGCCCCTCGGGATCGGCAAGATCGAGGATGAATTCATGCGCCTGCGCCTGCCTTGCGGCCTCGATCATCTGTGCCTCGGTCGCGTCGGGGCGTCCGTACAGAATGTTTTCCCGGACCGAGCGGTGCAGCAGAGAACTGTCCTGTTGAACCATACCGATGTTCAGGCGCAAACTGTCCTGAGTCACGTGCATGATGTCCTGACCGTCAATCTCTATCCGGCCCGATTCAGGGTCGTAAAACCGCAAAAGCAACTTGACCAAAGTCGACTTGCCCGCGCCAGAGCGGCCCACGAGACCCACTTTTTCGCCCGGACGAATTGTCATGCTGATTCCATCCAGACCACCGCTGTCGCGGCCATAATGATGGGTCAGATCGCGCACTGCGATCTCGCCCGTCCTGATCTGCAATGGCGTGGCGTCCTTGCTGTCGACCAGCGTAATGGGCTGGGCAATCGTCTCCATCCCCTCGGCCACGACACCCAGTTCCTGAAAGAACGAGGTCAGCGCCCACATGATCCACCCGGTCATCGCGTTCAGGCGCAGGGTCAGCGCCGTGGCCGCCGCAACGACACCGACACTTGCCGCCCCCTGGGTCCAAAGCGCGATGGCCCAGCCAACGACCCCGACAATCAGCAGACCGTTCAGAAAGACCAGAATCACATCCATGATGGTGAACAGGCGCATCTCGCGCATGAAGGTGCGGCGTGTGTGTTCGATGGCACCCCTGGCATAGTCCAGCTCACGTTCATGATGGGCAAACATCTTGACCGAATGAATGTTGGTATAGGCATCGACCACCTTGCCGGTCAGCTGCGACCGCGCATCAGACGCCGCCTTGGACGCCGGGCCAATGCGTTTGACCGTCCACACCACCAGTGCGGCATAAAGCGCGAACCAAACCAACAGCGGCAACAACAGCCGCATATCGGCAACCATCAGCAACACCGCCGCGCCCAGCAGGTAAGCCAGCGAAAATGAAATGGCATCAAAAACCTGAAAGATCACTTCGCCGGCGGACCGCGGAGTCTGCATGATGCGATTGGCGATGCGACCGGCAAAATCGTTTTCAAACCAGCCGACGGACTGGCGCAGCACATGCTTGTGTGCCCGCCAGCGGATCAACGTGCCGAAGTTCGGCAGGATCGTGTTGTTGAGCAGAACAACGTCCATCATCTGCAGAATAGGGCGCGCCAGCAGCACGAACACGGCAACCAGAATGACTTCGGTGCCGTGGGTAGCCCAGAATTCATCGGGCGATGTGCCAAGCAGATCAACAACCCGGCCCATGTAATAGATCAACCCGACCTCGATCGACGCCACCACCAGCGACATGATGGCCGCCAGCACAAAGAGCCCTTTGAACGGCTCTGAAAAGCCGCGCAAAAATGGCCATAGCCTGGTCGGTGGCGTGTCGGTTTCGGTATAGGCAACGTAAGGATCGACAAGCGATTCAAAGTATTTGAACATGGGGAAGTCTCGTAAAGGTATGGTGCAACATGGGTGTGACGCAGGCCAGGGCCCGTCCCGTCACATCAGACGATCGGCGACAATGTCAGGTGTCGTCCCAGATCCCGCGAAACATGTTGTACCCCTCCCTGCTTGCCCCAAGCATTAGCGCCGGACGCCGCAAAAGTCACGTCCCCAAAAGCCCGTCCCTGGACTTGGTCAGGTCCGAGGCCAGCCAATCCCGTTTCAAAGCGGCCAGCCTGTCGCCCAGCGCCTTGCCACGCAGGTCAGGTAAATCACTCGCCTTGATGGGAAATTCTGTCTCCGCGCCGTCACGCACAGCGCGGATTGATGAGGCGCTCAGCGGGGTATTTGACAGCGCCGCACGCAGCAGAATCGCGCCGGCCCCTGCTTGTGTGCCCGCCAGGTGGCCGATGGCTTTCGCACTCAAGGCGCTGGCCGAATGCGTCCTGATCGCCTCCAGCCTTTTCTGATCCGCACGCGACAGGCGCAGGCATGAGGCGATGTCTTCTCCGCCCAGCGCCGCCAGCCGGGTCATTGGGTCAGGGTCCGTGGCCACGGTCTGTTCCAGATAAACCAGCGGAGCCGCCAAGGTCGGGTCTGCGCCCGGCAGAACAGACGCCAACACGCCGGTCTGCGCCATCACGGCCAAGGCGGGGGCGGGATCAGAGGCGGACAGCAGTTTGATCATCTCTGCCCCAACCCGTTCCGCCGACAGGGTTTCGAGGCCATCGAGGTTTGCCGCGATCCCGGCCAGCGCCTCTGCGTCCCATCCCGGGTCAGGGGATGCATACCAGGCGTGAAAGCGAAAAAAGCGCAGCGCGCGCAGGTAATCCTCGCGAATGCGCTGGCCGGCATCTTCGATAAAGCGCACCCGACCTGCATGAAGATCAGGCAATCCGTTCAAAGGATCGACCAGAGCGCCGGTGCGATCCGCGTAAATCGCGTTCATTGTGAAATCACGACGGCGCGCGTCGTCTTCGATGCTGCTGGAAAAGGCAACGACGGCGCGGCGGCCATCCGTGTCCACATCACGCCGGAACGTCGTCACTTCGAACGGCTGACCATCCACAACCACGGTGACGGTGCCATGGGCAACGCCAGTGGGAATTGCCCGGAATCCTGCCGCTTTTGTGAGTTCACTCACGCGCTCGGGCGTCGCGTCTGTTGCGATGTCGATGTCGGTTGCAGGCAGACCCATCAGCGCATCGCGCACGCAGCCCCCGACGAACAGAGCCCTGTGGCCCGCATCTTCCAGAACACCAAGCAGGGCCATGACGGCGGCGTTGTTCAGAAACGGGGTATCCTGGTCTAGATGTCGGGCAATGCGTCGGTCCATGCGCGCAATATACGCGCGGTCGCGCCCCATATGTAATAGGGACCAAACGGGACAGTGTAGTAAGATCGGTAAGATCCCCGCCATCGCCTTGATTCAACAATGTAATTTGACGGATCAAGCACATGGAGAAGTGGCACGCGGAACACTTCGGCGACTTCTCCGTCTTCGGGGGTCGCCTGAAATTCCTGTGTGATCAAGGCAACCACCGGCGTCACGGTAAAGGACGTGACGGTTTCGTGCGGCGAAAAAGTGCCCAAAACCTCGACATTCTCAAACGGCAGGCCGATTTCCTCGTGCGCCTCGCGCAATGCGGTGGCGATCAGGTCAGCATCCGCCTCGTCCTGTTTGCCCCCCGGAAATGCGATCTGTCCGGGGTGATGTTTCAGGGCCGAGGACCGCTTGGTCAGGATCAGGTCATAGCCATCAGGTCCGGCGATGATCGGCGCAAGCACGGCCGCAGGACGCAATTTGCGCCCGGCGGCCAGAGACACATCCGGATTGAGATCGAAATCAGACGAGGCGTCACCGCCCCGCGCGAGGGCGGCGCGGGTGCGGGATATCAGGTCACTCACCGGTCTGGGCTTCGGCCTCGAAGCCAACGGATGCCGGATCAAGGTCGTAATGCGCCCCGCAGAACTGGCAATCTGCGGTCACGCGCCCCGCGTCCGTGGTCATCTTTTCGATATCACGCGCCGAATAGATCGACAGGCTTTGGCGCACGCGATCCTCGGAACAGGTACAGCCAAAGCGGACCGGTTGCGCGTCGTACACGCGCGGCGTTTCCTCGTGAAACAGGCGCATCAACAGATCGTTCGGCGGCACTTGCGGGCCGATCAGTTCCATTTCCTCAACCGTATCGAGCAGGATGTTCGCACGGTTCCAGTTTTCGGACGCGTCGCCGTCAAGCAGGTCATCCGCCGCCAGCAATTCACCCGTGCCCTCGCCTTTGGCCACCAGCGGCGACGCCTTGGGCATATGTTGCAGCATCACGCCGCCCGCGCGCCAGTGTTCGGGCACACCGGGTTCGGATGATTTGCCGAAACTAAGCTGGAAGCGCGTCGGCAACTGTTCGGATTGCGCAAAATACGCCTCGGCACAGGCCGCAAGCGACCCGCCCGCAAGGGGCGTGATGCCCTGATACGGCGTCATGCCCTCGCCCTGATCAATCATGATCGCAAAATACCCCTCGCCCACCTGATCAAAGGGGGCCGCGTCGGTCAAACGCTCCTTGTCATAGCTGGCATAGGCGCGGACGCGCGCGATGTCGCCCTCGCCTTCGGGCGCGTAGTAATCGGTCGCAATCATGCGCACGGCCCCCTTGGATTGTACCTGCAGCGACAGCTTCCAGCGCAGCTTGATTGTCTGGCCGATCAATGCAGTCAGCAAGGCCATCTCGGCGACCAGCGCCTCGACCTGGGCCGGATAGTTGTGTTGCTTGAGGATTCCACCGAGCACCCCGTCCAGACGCGCAACGCGCCCGCGGATGTCAGCGCCATCAAGCTGGAATGGCAGAACAGTGTCGTCCCACACGAATTGCGAACCGAGAGTCATGGGGTTTCCTTTGGCGCCACGTGTTGGCATATCGAAGCCCTATATAGGAATGTGGCTCAGACTTGAAAGAGGGTGCCGATGAACCGTCGCATGGGACGCCCGCCCGAGGCTGGCCGGCGCTATACAGTCCGTCCGGGTGTCTACGCCGTTTTGCCGCACAATGGCGGTGTGTTGCTGACCTGCCAGAACGAGGATCAACCGGATTTTCAACTGCCCGGCGGCGGCATTGATCCGGGGGAAAGCCCGCTGCAGGCCCTGCATCGCGAAGTGTTCGAGGAAACCGGCTGGCATATTGCACGGCCTCGGCGGCTGGGTGCTTTCAGACGGTTTGCGTACATGCCGGAATACGCGCTGTGGGCGGAAAAGCTGTGCCACATCTATGTGGCCTCCCCCACTTTGAGGATCGGTGACCCGACCGAAGTCGATCATTGGGCCGTATGGATGACACCTGATGAGGCGATCCATCATTTGGGAAACGAAGGCGACCGCCATTTTCTGGCCCGTTACTTTGCCCGAGCGGCTCCGTGATACTCGAACAGGATACCGGACACGTCGTCAGGAAACGTCTTTTCAGCCGCGAATTCGCCCAGTTTCCATAGCATCGCCTCGAAAAACGCTGGCCCTGAGACATCGGCCAGGTCGCGCATCATCGTCTCCAGACCGGTTTCTTCCAGCATATCGCCCTGGGCATTGGGGCATTCGGTAACGCCATCGGACAAAAGCAGAATTCGGTCACCGGGGTTGAGTGTGGTTTCAAACTGGGTGAAGGAAATGCCGTACATCAGGCCAACCGGGAAACCACCCGGCCCATCCTGTTCGATCCTGCCATCCTTGCGTTGCACTGCGGGGTGCGGATGCCCCGCCTGGGCCATCCTAACGTGACCGGTGTTCAGATCGACATCGGCCAGCAGAAGCGTGAAATAATGCTCTGTCTCCATTTCATCCAGAACAAGCTCGTTCAGCGATTCGATCACCGTCTCGGGCGGGTGGAAGGCATAGCTGCCATCGGCCAGCTTTTGCAGCGCGACATTCTGATCGGGTGCCGCCGCAGACAGATATCCTGCCAGACGGGCCGTCATCAGGGCGGAGCTGATTCCATGGCCGGACACATCAATAGAGAACAATCCCAAATGCCCCTCACCCGCCGGAAAAAAGCCGACCAGATCGCCGCCCACATGCCCGCTGGACCGCAGCATCAGAGACACATCGCCCGTCTCGAATGATTTGTTTCGCTCCCTGATCAGAGATTGCTGCAACTTTTTTGCCTCAAGCAGATCACTGTCCAGCGAGTCATATACACGTTGCAGTTCGTCGAGCGTTTCCGAGATCAGGTCGTTCTTTCTGGTCAGTTCGCGCTGCATCACAAGAATGCGTTCGCCCGCAGTGATCCGCGCACGCAGTTCATTTGCATCCACCGGTTTGGTGACAAAGTCGTCGGCCCCCGCCTCGAGCCCCATCGCCACTTCGTTCTTTTCGCTTTTGGATGTCAGAAGGATGAAATAGCCATACCGGTCACCCGATTGTTTGCGAAAGGCGTCGCAGAATTGCAGGCCGTTCATACCGGGCATCATCCAATCGCTGAGAACGAGATCGGGCTGAATGTCTGCCGCGACGATCAACGCCTCTTCGCCCGATGCGGCCTCGTACACGTCAAAACCCCAGCGTTTGACCGAACTGCACAGGATCTTGCGTTGCAGTTTGCTGTCATCGACAACCAAAACCTTGTGCGGCCCATCTGCAGTCGCAGATGTAGATACGGACACCTGTTCCACATCAATATGCCTGCCCTGAAAGTTCATCTCACCCGGGTATCCAAAATATCTCGGCCTTGCCTAGCCCAAAGCGCTTAATGGTGCATGAAGCCATGCGGATGAGTGCCTAAACCTTTAATCGTAACCGGTTCTTAATGTGACCCGTGCTGACATGCCCGGGATTCGTCGGAGGCAAACATGATTGACTGGCAGCGCGTGATAAGCCTGAAAAAGGAAATAGGCGAGGACGACTTTGACGAAGTTGTCCCGCTGTTTATCGAGGAGGTTTCTGAAATCACCGAACGATTGGGCAACCGCGTCGATCTTGACCGTCTCGAAGGTGATTTGCATTGCCTCAAGGGCAGTGCTCTCAACCTTGGTTTTTCCGAATTTTCCGAACTGTGCCATGCCGGAGAGGCGCTTGCCGCAAAAGGAAATGCCGCAGCCGTGGATGTTGGCCCGATCCTGAACAGCTTTTACGCCTCGAAAAAGGTGTTTCTGGCTGGTCTCGAAGACGGTGTTGCCGCCTAGCAACTGTATCGTCAAAGCTGGGCTGTTCCAGCAATTTGACGATACAGTTGCTAGATCACGAACTGCGCAAGCATTTCGTCATTTGTTATGTCGGAATAGGTGAACCCAGCCGCATCCAACGCGGCCCTCAATCGGTCAAAACTTTCGGGGCGCTGTGTTTCAATTCCAATCAGCACAGACCCGAAATTTCGGGCCGACTTTTTGAGATATTCAAAGCGTGCGATGTCATCTTCCGGGCCCAGGATGCTCAGAAAGTCCTTTAGCGCGCCGGGCCGCTGAGGCATCCGCAGTATGAAATACTTTTTGACTCCCGAATAGCGCTGGGCACGTTCCTTGACCTCGGGCAACCGTTCGAAATCGAAATTCCCCCCCGACGCAACACAAACGACGGTTTGGCCCGCGACCTGATCTGCAATGTCCTTTAACGCATCAATGGCGAGCGCACCGGCAGGTTCAAGCACCAGGCCCTCGACGTTGAGCATTTCGACGATGGTCGTGCAAATGCGGTCTTCGGGTATGTTCAACACGTCCGACAAACTGACATCGGCCAGCCGCGCAAAGGTGCGCTGCCCGATCTTGGCGACAGCAGCGCCATCCACAAAGCTGTTGATCGGTGACACATCGACAGGTGCGCCGGCCCGCAACGCCTCGGCAAGTGATGTCGCGCCGTGCGGTTCGACGAATGTATAGGCCACGGTGCCTGCAAAATAGCTGCGCGTACCCGCAGACAAACCGCCGCCGCCGACAGGCAGAACAATCCGGTCCGGCAAACGGCCCAGTTGCGCCTCCATCTCGACCGCAACCGACGCCTGTCCTTCTATCACATCCTCATCATCGAACGGCGACAGGAAATGACCCCCCGTCCCGGCGCAAAAGGACTGTGCCGAGGACAGCGTTTCGTCAAAGTAGTCCCCCGTCAGACGCACCTCGACGTGATCTCCTCCGAACATCCGGGTTTTCAGGATTTTTTGCTGAGGCGTCGTGACAGGCATGAAAATGACACCATGTACCCCGAAATGGCGACACATATACGCGACCCCCTGTGCATGATTTCCGGCGCTCGCACAGACAAAAACAGCGTCTTTGCGCATCACCTTGCGCATTGCGTTGAACGCGCCACGCAGTTTGTACGAGCGCACCGGGCTCAGGTCTTCGCGTTTTAACCAGATGTCTGCGCCGTATCTCGCGGACAACAGATCGTTGCGCAACAACGGAGTCGGCGGGAACACAGCGCGCATCGCTTGTTCCGCGGCACGCGCACTGTCCTGAAAGTTCATGAATTGACCCCTTTTCGGCATTCTGGCTGACCTACACGCCCCTGTACCTGCCGGTCAATCTTGCCCCTGATGTGCAAAACCGGTATCGGCTCCCAAACCTGATGAGGAACAAAGAAATGAGCGCCCCAAAGAAAGTTGTACTGGCCTATTCCGGCGGTCTGGACACCTCGATCATCCTGAAATGGTTGCAGACCGAATATGGTTGCGAGGTGGTCACCTTCACCGCCGATCTTGGTCAGGGTGAAGAGCTGGAGCCGGCGCGCGCCAAGGCAGAAATGATGGGCGCGACCTCGATTTACATCGAGGATGTCCGCGAGGAATTCGTGCGCGATTTCGTTTTCCCGATGTTCCGGGCCAACGCGCTTTATGAGGGTCTGTACCTGCTGGGAACGTCCATCGCCCGCCCCCTCATTTCCAAACGACTGGTGGAAATTGCCGCTGCCGAAGGCGCGGATGCCGTCGCCCACGGTGCGACGGGCAAGGGCAACGATCAGGTTCGGTTTGAATTGGCCGCTTACGCGCTCAACCCGGACATCAAGGTTATCGCGCCCTGGCGGGAATGGGATCTGTCCAGCCGCACCAAACTGATCGACTTTGCCGAAAAGAACCAGATTCCGATCGCCAAGGACAAACGCGGCGAGGCGCCGTTCAGTGTGGATGCCAACCTTTTGCATACCTCGTCCGAAGGCAAGGTGCTGGAAGACCCGGCCGTCGATGCGCCCGACTATGTCTATCAGCGCACCGTCGCGCCCGAGGATGCGCCGAACGAACCGGAATACATCGAAGTCGGTTTTGAAAAGGGCGATGCAGTCTCTATCAACGGCGAATCCATGTCCCCCGCGACAATTCTGACCGAATTGAACCGGCTGGGCGGCAAGCACGGCATTGGCCGCCTCGATCTGGTCGAAGGACGTTTTGTTGGCATGAAATCACGGGGCATCTATGAAACACCGGGCGGCGCTGTCCTGCTTGAGGCGCATCGCGGGATCGAACAGATCACGCTGGATCGCGGCGCCGCCCACCTCAAGGACGAGATGATGCCGCGTTATGCCGAACTGATCTACAACGGCTTCTGGTTCTCGCCCGAACGCGAAATGTTGCAGGCCCTGATCGACAAAAGCCAGGACCATGTGACCGGTACCGTGCGCCTGAAACTCTACAAGGGTCTGGCACGCACAGTGGGCCGCTGGTCGGACCATTCGCTGTATTCCGAGGCGCATGTGACATTCGAGGACGATGCGGGTGCCTATGACCAAAAGGATGCGGCCGGGTTCATCCAGCTGAATGCGTTGCGCCTGAAACTGCTGGCCGCGCGCGACCGCCGCCTCAAATCCTGAGCCTGAAAGCGCAGAGCGCCTCGTAATGGGGCATCGCCGCATCAGCGAGCCGCGCATATTCGCCTTCCAGCCTGGGGAGGTTGCCTTCGGCCGCCTCGAACCCGGTCGAGCGGTGCACGGCGCCGTACCAATGCGGTGCCCATGCGCCATCCTGCGGATGCCCGCCCGCTGGCCAGTTCAGCATGTTCGGCGTCCATGCAACCCCAATCCTGTCGCACAACGCCTGCAGGGTTTTGCCGGGATCGGCGCGGATATCGTTTGTATCCACGACAATGGGCGCATGCGTTTGCGCCAGCAATGCAGCCTGTTGGACAAATCCCAGATCGTCCAGCGTCGGTGCCTCTCTCTTTCTGGCGTAGCTTGCGATGACACGCGCCGGATGACGGATCAGAAACACGTGGCACATCCCCTCCATCCAATCGGTCGGCCAGCCCGGCGACATGTGATGTGCCATGTGTTTCTGGTAAAAAACAGGCTCTGATACGGGTCTGCTCAGCCTTTTTGCCACCTCGACAGGATCATTCGGCTGGCTGGCCAGAACAGCGTCGCGCATGGGGTGATCCGCACCAGTGTGCGTCAGGAATGCCGCATAAAACGGTTCGTCCACCACCCGACAGTCGCCGCGCGCAGCAAAACTGTACATCATGGCCGTCGACAGGTTGCGTGGTCCGGACCACATGGCAATGCGTTTCGTCATGGCGCGCAGGCTAGAACCGAGCGCCCGGCAGGTAAACGGTCGATCACAGATGCGCGACCTCGCCAGCCTGTGGATTGTGCGCCACGCCACTTTGACGCAGAGTTTGCGCAAAGGAGCTTTGCCATGTCCGAACACCGCACGTTCAAGACCGTCTCATTGGCCCTGACAATTGTTCTGGGCCTTGTCGCACAGTCCAATACCACTCCTGTGCAAAATCCCGGAGCGCTCACAGTCGCAGGCGGCTGTTCCTGGTGCGCCGGGGCAGATTCCGAAAACGCGGCCGGGGTGATTTTGGCCCACTTTGGCCCCAAGCCCAACGTCAATGCGCATCAGATTGTCGGCGATGCCTGCGGGCGCGACGCGCGGGTTAAAGGGATGCGGGAATCAGATGCGCCCCTGGTGAGCGGTTAGGCCAGACGCGCATCCTCGATATCCTTGAGGTCGGGGATCACATCCGCCGTGCCCATGCGCGTCACCATCAACGCCCCGGCCTGCGTGGCAAGGCTCAGCGCCTGAAGCATCGGCATGCCGCGATCCAGACCCGCAACCAGATATCCGGTAAACGTGTCACCGGCCCCGGTTGTATCGACCGGCGTAACGGGAATGGCGGGCATATGTGTCTCTGATCCGCCCAAAACGTCCAGCCATCGGCACCCGTCTGCACCCAATGTCACGACAATCGACGCGACGCCCAGATCCGTCAGGTTGGATTTGAGGGCTGCTGTCAGCTGATCCGCCTCCACCTTGTTCAGGACAAGGATATCCGTGAACGGCAAGACATCTGCGACGGCCGCAGAATCAAACGGGGCCGCCGCATAGACAACGCGCAGCCCCAGCTTTTGGGCGATCTCGGCGGCATATCTTTGGCCATTGGTTTCGTTCTGCATGATCAAGAAATCACCAGCCGCCGCATCCGACAGGGCCGCGCCGATCATATCCTCGGTCAACGCCCGATTGGCACCGGGAAAGACGATGATCTGGTTTTCGCCCGCGTCATCCACCGCAATGTTGGCGTGGCCCGTCGCCTGATCGGCCAGAATTGCAATCGGGCGGGTGTCGACGCCGTATTCCAGCAACCGTTCCACCGCCCAGGCCCCTTCTGGCCCCACCGCACCGATATGCGTCACGCGCGCCGCCGCGCGGGCAATCGCGACGGACATGTTGGCACCTTTGCCGCCCAGCCCCTGGATATAATTCGCGGCGTGCAACGTCTCTCCCGGCTCGGGCATGTGAGATACACGGTAAACGTTATCGACATTGATCGACCCGAGATTCCAGACGGCCATTAGCCCACCTTGCAGGCCGCAAGTACAGCCATGTTGAGGATATCGTTGGCGGTGGACCCGGACGAACAGATCTGTATGGACCCGTCCACCCCGGCCAGGATCGGACCGATCACCGTCGCGCCACCCATTTCCTGCATCAGCTTGACGGAAATGCTGGCCGAGTGCCGCGCGGGCACGACCAGGATATTCGCGGGGCCCGTCAGACGCGAAAACGGATAGGCGGCCTGCGCCTGCGTGTTCAGCGCAACATCCACGGTCATTTCGCCCTCGTATTCGAAATCTACACCGCGCGCGTCCAGAACACGCGCCGCCTGGTGCATCTTTTCTGCGCGCTCGGACACCGGATAGCCAAAGGTCGAAAAGCTGACAAAGGCCACGCGCGGCTCAAGCCCCATGTTGCGGGCAACCACGGCGGCCTGGGTTGCGATGTCTGCCAGGTCTTCTTCATCGGGCCATTCATGCACCAGCGTGTCGGCGATAAAGACGATGCGGCCCTTGTGGATCAGGGCCGTGATGCCCGCCGCCTTGCTGTTGATATCCGCATCATAGACATGATTGATCCTGTCCAGAATATGCGAGGATTTGCGGGTCGCCCCGGTCACCAGCCCATCGCCGTGACCATGCGCCAGCATCAACGCAGAAAACACGTGACGGTCGCGCGCAGCAAGGCGATGTATGTCCTGACGGTCAAAACCGCGCCGCTTGAGCCGGTCATAAAGGTGCGTCTTGTACTGATCCAGATGGGTCGTGTTCGCGGCATTCACCACGTCCAGTTCTCGCACCGCATCCGCAAGGCCCGTCTCTGTCAGCCTGGCCTTCACATCCTCGATCCGGCCCACCACCAACGCTTTGCCAAATCCGGCGCGCTGATACATGACGGCGGCGCGCAGCACGCGCGGGTCGTCCCCTTCGGCAAAGATCATGCGGGCCTGTGCCGCACGGGCACGGGCGTTGATGCCGGTCAGAATGCTCGCCGTCGGGTCCATCCGCGACTTCAGGCTCAGTTCATAAGCCTCCATGTCGATGATGGGGCGACGCGCGACACCGGTGTCCATTCCGGCCTTAGCCACCGCCGTCGGGATGCGGTGGATAAGGCGCGGATCAAAGGGTGTCGGAATGATATAATCGCGTCCGAAAGACAGCGATTTGCCATAGGCCAGGGCAACCTCGTCCGGCACATCCTCGCGCGCCAGATTGGCCAGCGCATGGGCGCAGGCGATCTTCATCTCGTCATTGATGGCGCGGGCGTGGATGTCGAGCGCCCCGCGAAAAAGATAGGGAAACCCAAGCACGTTGTTAACCTGATTGGGATAGTCGCTGCGCCCTGTCGCGACGATGGCGTCCATGCGGACCTCGTGCGCGTCTTCTGGCGTAATCTCCGGATCGGGGTTCGCCATGGCGAAAATGACCGGATTGTCAGCCATGCTTTCGACCATTTCGGGCGTCACGGCACCTTTGACGGACACGCCCAGAAAAACATCCGCGTCCTTCATCGCGTCCTCAAGGCTGCGCAAATCGGTCTTGACGGCGTGGGCCGATTTCCACTGGTTCATCCCCTCGGTACGGCCCTGATAAATCACGCCCTTGGTGTCGCAGGCGATGCAGTTGTCATGCCGCGCGCCCATCGCTTTCAGCAGCTCGATACAGGCAATCCCGGCGGCACCGGCACCGTTCAGAACAATTTTCACATCCTCGATCTTTTTGCCTGAAATGTGCAGCGCGTTGATCAGACCGGCGGCGCAAATCACTGCTGTCCCGTGCTGGTCATCATGGAAGACAGGGATGTCCATCTCTTCCTTCAGGCGCTGTTCGATGATGAAGCATTCGGGCGCCTTGATATCCTCAAGGTTGATACCGCCAAAGGTCGGGCCCATCAGCTTGACCGCGTTGCAGAACGCATCCGGGTCCTCGGTGTCCAGTTCGATGTCGATGGAATTCACGTCGGCAAAGCGTTTGAACAGCACCGCCTTGCCCTCCATCACCGGTTTTGACCCCAGCGCACCAAGGTTGCCCAGACCCAGCACCGCAGTGCCGTTGGAAATCACGGCCACCAGATTGCCCTTGTTCGTGTAGTCATAGGCCAGTTCAGGGTTGTCCGCGATCGCCTCGCACGGCGCCGCGACACCCGGTGAATAGGCAAGGCTCAGATCGCGCTGCGTCGTCATCGGGACGGTCGCACTGATCTCGAATTTTCCGGGCGTCGGCTCCATGTGAAACGCGAGCGCCTCTTCTGTTGTCACCTTGTTGCTTGCCATGTCATGCGTCCTCCCCTGACCCAATCGCTCTTAGCCCAGCGCGCAGCCCGTCTCAATCGACTTTGGCTTTCGCTTCGCCGCGACGCTTTGTAAGGTCTCCCGACACTTGCCATTTTGGGGGCGGAACATGTCGACCACGCCGATGATGGCGCAGTATCTGGAAATCAAAGCGGCCCACCCCGGTGCGCTGCTTTTTTATCGCATGGGCGACTTCTACGAAATGTTCTTTGAAGACGCCGTGGCCGCCGCCGCCGCGCTCGACATAGCGCTGACAAAACGCGGCAAGCATGATGGCAAAGACATACCGATGTGCGGCGTCCCGGTGCATTCCGCCGAAGGCTACCTGCTGACCCTGATCCGCAAGGGATTCCGCGTCGCCGTCTGTGAACAGATGGAAAGCCCGGTTGAGGCGAAAAAACGCGGCTCAAAGAGCGTCGTCAAACGCGACGTGGTGCGGCTGGTGACGCCGGGCACGCTGATCGAGGAGTCCCTGCTCGAAGCCCGCCGGCACAATTTTCTGGCGTCCTTCGCCGAGGTCAGGGGCAGTTGCGCACTGGCGTGGGTCGATATCTCCACAGGGGCCTTTCATGTGATGGCGGTCGATTTGGCCCAATTGGGGCCCGAACTGGCACGACTGGTTCCCTCTGAATTGGTGGTTGTCGACACCAAACAGGACACTTTGCGCCCCATTAGTGACGATTTCGGCATCGCGCTTACGACGCTTGGCCCTGCCGCGTTTGACAGTGCCGCCGGTGTGACGCGCGTGGCGGCATTGTTCAAGGTCGCCACGCTGGACGCGTTCGGGTCCTTTACCCGCGCCGAAGTCGGAGCGATGGGCGCGTTGGTGGAATATCTTGAGGTTACCCAAAAGGGAAACCTGCCACTGCTGCGGCCACCACAACAGGAAGTGCGCTCAAAGACGGTACAGATCGACGCGGCGACGCGGCGAAATCTGGAATTGACTGCGAGTCTGTCCGGCGGGCGGTCCGGATCCTTGCTGGAGGCGATTGATCACACGGTCACAGCGGCAGGCGCACGGCTTTTGGAACGGCGCATTTCATCACCGTCCTGCGTTTTGGATACAGTGCAGGACAGGATCGAAGCTGTATCTTTCTTTGTGTCTGATCAGGGGTTTTGCCAGTCTCTGCGATCCGAACTGCGCAGCGTGCCGGACATGGATCGCGCCCTGTCCCGCCTGTCGCTGGACCGGGCGGGCCCTCGCGATCTTGCGGCGCTGCGCGCGGGGCTGACCCACGCACATGCAATCAAAAACCTCGCACATGCCGATCTGCCGCCACTGCTTGCCACTGCATTGGCCGACCTGACCGGTCACGATGATCTGATCGACCAGCTTGACAATGACCTGATTGCAGAGCCGCCGCTTTTGGTGCGCGATGGGGGGTTTATTGCCTCGGGCTGTGACACGGAGCTGGATGAGGCCCGAAAGCTACGCGATGAAGGCCGGTCCGTCATCGCGCAACTGCAAATGGAATACGCAAAGCTGTCCGGCGTCCAGTCCCTCAAGATCAAGCACAATAACGTTTTGGGATACTTCATCGAGGTCACGGCAACCCATGCCACCAAGATGATGTCAGCACCACTGAGCGAAACGTTCATTCACCGTCAGACCACGGCCAATCAGGTCCGGTTTACCACTGTCGATCTGTCAAGCCTTGAGACGCGCATTCTGAACGCCGGATCACAGGCCATAGAGATGGAAAAGCGTCACTATGAAAGGCTGAAATCACTGATTCTTGATGCCGCGCCGCAAATTGGCCAGACCGCGCGCGCGCTCGCCGAGATTGATTTGTCCGCCAGCCTTGCGCACCTTGCCGTGTCCGAGGACTGGTGCAGACCAGCACTGGATACATCCCGCGCGTTTGATATCGCGGGCGGTCGCCACCCCGTCGTCGAACGTGCGCTGCGCCAACAGGGCGGCGCCCCCTTCATAGCAAATGACTGCTGTCTGAGCGCAGAGGCGTCTGCCGCGATCTGGTTGCTGACCGGTCCGAACATGGCCGGCAAGTCCACTTTTCTGCGTCAGAATGCGCTGATCGCAATTCTGGCCCAATCAGGCAGTTTTGTACCTGCGCAAAGTGCACATATCGGGCTGGTCAGTCAGATTTTCAGTCGCGTCGGAGCGTCCGACGATCTTGCGCGCGGGCGGTCCACCTTCATGGTAGAAATGGTGGAAACGGCTGCAATTCTGAATCAGGCAGATGATCGCGCCCTGGTTATTCTGGACGAAATCGGGCGTGGAACAGCAACCTATGATGGGCTCTCCATTGCCTGGGCAACGTTGGAACACCTGCACGATGTCAACCGGTCCCGCGCATTGTTCGCCACGCATTACCACGAAATTACGGCGCTCGCGGCCAAACTGGAGGGCGTCGAAAACGCGACGGTGACGGTCAAGGAATGGGACGGCGAAATTGTGTTTTTACACGAAGTGCGGCGCGGCGCGGCTGATCGGTCCTATGGTGTTCAGGTGGCCCAATTGGCCGGGCTGCCGCCGTCCGTGATTTCGCGGGCGCGCGTCGTTCTTGATGCATTGGAAAGCGGAGAGCGCACAGGCGGCGCCACGCAAAAGACGCTGGTGGACGACCTTCCGCTTTTTTCCGCCACGCCTGCGCCGCCGCCGCCCAAAACGTCCGCATCACCTGCGCTTGAATTGCTGAAGTCGATTCACCCGGACGACCTGTCTCCACGGGAGGCGCTGGATCTGATCTACAAACTGAAAGACGCGGCCAAGGAGTGACTGCGTCCCCGTTTTTGACCTGACTTTTTTGCCCTTAACCGGCTGGCATTGACGACACGCCAACCTGCGCGGGGCGCAAAAGGCGGTCATGCAGCATGAAACCTTCGCCGGCGACCTGAATGATCTCTCCGGCTTTCGTTCCTGGCACGGGCGCTTCGAACATGGCCTGATGATGTTGCGGGTCGAACGCGTCACCGACCTCGGGTGCGATCACTTCGATCCCGTGCTTTTTGAACACGTTCAAAAGCTCGCGCATTGTCAGTTCGACACCTTCCAGCACGGCGCCGGATACTTCACGCTGCTCGTCCGTGATCGATTCGAGCGCGCGCTTCATGTTGTCGTAGACAGGCAACATGTCGCGGGCCAGTTTCGAGCCGCCATAGTTTTCTGCCTCGCGGCGATCCTTTTCAGATCGTTTGCGCGAATTTTCCGCATCCGCCAACGCGCGCATGAACCGGTCTTTCAACTGGTCCCGTTCTGCCCGCAGCTGGTCCAGCTCCAGCGCTTCGTCATCAATTTCCAACATCTCGTCGGCATAGGCTTCGTCCTCTGCCTCTTCGATGTCATCCAGAAAATCGTCGTTTTTTGGCTCAGCCATTTGTCACCTTTCACTGCGGTCCGACAGCATCCGCCCGACCAGCTGGGCTGTGTAATCTACAATCGGAACGATCCGGCCATAATTCAGCCGCGTGGGGCCAATCACCCCAACCGCTCCGATAATCTTTCGGTCCGCGTTCATATATGGGGAAACCACCAAAGAGGAACCCGAAAGTGAGAAAAGTTTGTTCTCTGAGCCGATAAAAATGCGCACACCGTCGCCGGTTTGGGTCAGGTCCAGAAACTCGGCAATGTCACGTTTGCGTTCAAGGTCGTCAAAGAGGCTGCGAATGAGGTCCAGATCGCCGCCCTCTGCCGTTTCGTCCAGCAGATTCGCCCGCCCCCGCACGATCAGCCGGTCCGGGGAATCGCCCGCCCCTTCCCACGAGGCCAGCCCGCTTTGAACCAGCGCATGCGACAGGGAATCAATTTCCTGACGGCGGTTTTCGATTTCGTGCTGCACGATGGTCTTCACCTCGCTCAGCGTGTGGCCTTCGATCATCGCATTCAGAAAATTGGCCGCTTCGCGCATCGAAGACTGGGTCTGTCCGGGCGGCGGCTGAAAAAGGCGGTTTTCAACGTGACCATCTGCAAACACGATGACAACAAGCGCCTGGTCCGGGCCAAGCGGAACAAAATCCAGATGCCTGATCGGCGCTTCGCGTTTGGGGGTCAGAACCAGTGACGCGCCATGGGTCACACCCGACAAAGCAGAGCCTACACGGTCCAACAGGCCGGCAACGTCCTTTTCGTTCGACCCAAGCGTGGCGTCAATCTTTTCCCGGTCGGATGCGTCTGGCAGGCCAACCTCCAGCAACCCGTCCACAAACATCCGCAATCCCTGTTGCGTCGGCACCCGGCCCGCACTGATATGAGGGCTGCCCAGCAGCCCCAGAAATTCCAGATCCTGCATCACGTTGCGAATGGTCGCGGCGCTGACCTTTTCGCTGAAATCGCGCGTCAGCGTCCGGGACCCCACAGGATCACCCGATTCAAGATAGCCTTCGACCACGCGACGAAACACTTCGCGCGAGCGGTCGTTCATATCATCAAGGATTTTCTGTGTCTCGGTCATCACCTGCTATTAAGGTCCACTGAAATCAAAGGTCAATCGGGGTTGCCAGCGGGTTGGGGCCGGCGTTATCCCCACTCAGCAGCAAAAAGGACATTCCATGCGCCCCTCTGGACGAGAGTTAAGTGAAATGCGTGCCGTTTCAATCGAAACGGGCTTCACCAAACACGCCGAGGGGTCTGCCCTCATAAAAATGGGGGATACCCATGTTTTGTGCACGGCCACGATAGAAGAGCGCGTTCCGCCCTTTATCAAGGGGTCTGGTCTGGGATGGGTGACGGCCGAATACGGCATGTTGCCGCGCGCCACCAACACCCGGATGCGGCGCGAAGCGGCGTCCGGCAAGCAGGGCGGGCGCACGGTGGAAATCCAGCGCCTGATCGGTCGTGCCCTGCGTGCCGGTGTGGATCGCGTTGCATTGGGAGAACGCCAGATCACCATCGACTGTGATGTATTGCAGGCAGATGGCGGCACCAGATGTGCTTCGATCACCGGGGGTTGGGTCGCCCTGCGTCTCGCCGTCAACAAGCTGATGAAGGCCGGCGATGTGATCAGTGATCCGTTGATCTCGCCGGTTGCGGCAATCAGTTGCGGAATCTATGCGGGTCAGCCCGTGCTGGATCTGGATTATCCCGAAGACAGCGAAGCGGGCGTCGACGGAAACTTTATCATGCTGGGCGATGGCCAGTTGATCGAAGTACAGATGAGCGCCGAAGGTTCGACGTTCTCTCGCGCTCAAATGGATCAGCTTATGGAATTGGCGGAAAAAGGTGTCGGCGAACTTGCCACTCTTCAATTGGCCGCCTGCGCATGACACGGCGCTTTGACGGCCAGCGCATCCTGATCGCGACCCACAACGCTGGCAAGCTTGAAGAGATGGAACAGCTGTTTGCGCCCTTTGGCGTGACTGTTGTGGGCGCCGCGTCATTGGACCTGCCCGAGCCCGAAGAGACCGAAAATACCTTTGTCGGCAATGCCCGGATCAAGGCGCACGCCGCTGTTGCCGCCACCGGGCTGCCTGCGCTGGCCGATGATTCCGGGATCGTGGTCGACGGCCTTGACGGGGCACCGGGTGTCTACACCGCGGATTGGGCGGAAACGCCCGGCGGTCGGGATTTCATGATGGCGATGACGCGCACGCATTCCGAACTGATCGCGCGCGACGCGCCACAGCCGTGGACAGCGCGGTTTTGCTCGACCCTCGTTTTGGCCTGGCCGGATGGGCATGACGAGGTGTTCGCAGGCACCGCCGAAGGCGCGCTTGTGTGGCCGGTGCGTGGCGCTCTGGGGCACGGCTACGATCCCATGTTTCAGCCAACCGGCCATACGCGCACGTTTGCCGAGATGCGCGCGGACGAGAAGAACGCCATAAGCCACAGGGCCGACAGCTTTGCCAGGCTGATCGCAGGTTGCTTTGGCTGACGATTGGGAAGCCGGGGGCTTTGCCCTGTATGTGCACTGGCCGTTTTGCGCTGCCAAATGCCCCTACTGCGACTTCAACAGCCATGTCACCGCATCTGTCGATCACACGGCCTGGCGCGCCGCCTTTGTGACCGAGATCGAGCGCGCAGGCCGGCTTACGCAGGGTCGTGTGTTACATTCGGTGTTTTTCGGCGGCGGTACGCCCAGCCTCATGGAGCCTGAGACCGTCGCGGCCATCCTCGACTGCGTTCAGCGCACCTGGCCAATCGCCAACGATATGGAAGTGACCCTCGAGGCCAACCCCACTTCGGTGGAGGCTGGCAAGTTTGCCGATTTTCGCGCGGCTGGCGTCAATCGGGTCTCGATGGGCCTTCAGGCTCTGAACGACGCCGATCTGCGAAAACTGGGACGGATGCACAGTGCCGCCGAAGCACTGGCCGCATTCGATATCGCACGGCGCACTTTTGACAGGGTAAGCTTTGATCTGATGTACGGGCGGCAAAACCAGTCCCTGTCTGCATGGGAAACTGAGCTCACCACGGCCTTGAACTATGGGCTGGATCACGTGTCGCTGTACCAGTTGACCGTTGAACCAGGAACCGTGTTTGGCGACCGCTACAAGCTGGGCAAGCTAGCCGGCTTGCCCGACGACGACCTTTCGGCGGACATGTACGCGGTGACTCAGGACATTTGTAACAGTTTCGGAATGCCGCGATACGAAGTGTCAAATCACGCCACGCCCGGATCAGAGTCCCGCCACAACAAGGTTTACTGGCGTTACGGCGACTATATCGGGATAGGCCCGGGTGCGCATGGTCGGGTGACTGTTGAGGGAACGCGGATCGCCACCGAACAGAAACGAATGCCTGCTGGCTGGTTGAACGGCACGGACCGACAAAGTGAAGAGGTTCTCTCGCAACAAGATCAGGCCGTTGAATTCTTGATGATGGGGCTGCGGCTTGCAGAAGGAATTGACCTCGTGCGCTATGCAAGCCTGTCAGGGCGCCAATTGTGCAGCACCCGAATCCGCGAACTGAAAGATATGGGCCTTGTGGGCACACGGGGCTCCATTTTATTTGTTACAAATCAAGGGTTTAGCCTGGTAAACGGGATTCTCAGAACCCTTCTTGCTGACTAGCTGACACTCAGCCTGCGACACAGATCATCAAGCTGATCCAACGTGTCGTATTTGAGTGTGACCTGCCCTGATTCACCATCGGCGTTGTGCGACAAGGTCACTTTCACCCCTGTGGCGGCAGACAAATCTGCCTCGAGCGCGCGGGTGTCTGCGTCTTTCTCAGGCGCACCTGCATTTGCGCGTTTCGCTGGTCGATCGTTCGTGCCTGACGCATTCGCCTGTTTTACCAGCGCTTCGGTTGCGCGAACCGACAAGTCACCCGCAATCACCTTTTTCGCCAGACCTTCAGGATCCGCTGCCGTAATCAGTGCCCGCGCGTGGCCTGCGCTGAGTTTGCCTTCGGAAATATATGTCTGGATCGACTCCGGCAGGTTCAAAAGTCTGAGCAGGTTGGCGATATGACTGCGGCTCTTGCCAAGCGCCTCCGCCATCCTTTCCTGCGTATGGCCAAACCGATCCATCAATTGCCGATAGCCTGCCGCTTCTTCAATGGGGTTCAGGTCGGCCCTCTGGATGTTCTCGATAATGGCAACTTCGAGCACTTCCGTATCTGAAAAGTCACGCACAAGCACCGGAAGGCTGTGCAATTGCGCCTGTTGCGCCGCGCGCCACCGGCGCTCACCAGCAACAATTTCATACCCATCCGAAGACGGGCGAACTATCAGCGGCTGCAAAACGCCCTTTTCCTTGATCGAGGCCACAAGATCATCAAGCGGTGCAGAATCGAACCGTTTGCGTGGCTGATCCGGGTTCGGGTGAATACGTTCGATCGGAACCTGCTGTTCGCTCATTCCCAGAGCTGCATCTGTACTGGCCGCTTCCGAGACATCCGCCATCAAAGCGGACAAGCCGCGCCCCAAACCTCGTTTCTTTTCTACCGCCATGCTCTAAACCCCCGCATTAAATTTGTTTCCCACCAGTTCCTTGGCCAGATCACGATAGGCAATCGCGCCCTTTGACGCGCTGTCATATGTCAGAACCGGCATTGCAAAGGACGGCGCCTCGCTGACCCGGACGTTCCTGGGTATCCGGGTCTTAAAAACCAGATCACCGAGGTTGTCGCGCGCATCCTGTTCCACTTGCTGCGACAGGTTGTTCCGTGCGTCATGCATTGTCATCACAACACCCTCGATCCGAAGATTTGGATTGCCTGTCTGGCGCACTTCGCGAATCGTCAACATCAGCTGGGACAGCCCTTCGAGCGCAAAAAACTCGCTTTGCAGCGGCACCAGGACAGAGTGCGACGCGATCATCGCATTTACCGTCAAAAGGTTCAGCGAAGGCGGGCAATCAATAAGGATATAGTCGAACTGAAACCGGTCCATTTGCGGCTGACGCAGGGCATCGTGCAAAAGGAAGCTGCGCTTTTCGTTTGAAATCAGCTCAATATCCGCCGAGCTGAGATCAACGGTTGCCGGTACAATCATCAGATTATCAATGGCCGTCTTGAGAATGACATCCTTCAGATCAACGTCTTCCAACAGCAACTCGTAGGTTGTGAACTCTCTGTCATCCAGATCAATCCCCAGGCCGGTCGATGCGTTTCCCTGTGGATCAAGGTCGACAACGAGGACGCGATAGTTCAGCTCGATCAAGGCTGCGGCAAGGTTGATCGTTGTCGTCGTTTTCCCCACTCCGCCCTTCTGGTTAGCAACGGAGATAATCTTTGGTCCTGTGCTATTTTGGGGTTCAGACACGCTCGATATCCTTTATTCGCAATATTGCCGCCCTTGGGTTTGTCTTACTTGGTGTAGCGTCGCAAGAAAACCGCCAGTTTCGTTTTGCTTCGGCTATTTCGTCCTGCCACGCTTCTCCCTTCATAAAGATACACGCGCCATCACTTGCCAGGTGGCGGGCCGCGAGGTCAAGCAGGGTATCCAGTCTGGAAAGCGCCCGCGCAGAAACAGTGGCGGCGGAGTGCGGCTCAATGCTTTCTATCCGTTGCGCGGAAACCGCAAAGGGCACCTCCAGGTGGCGTGCGCACGTCCGCAAGAACATCGCCTTTCGCTGATCGCTTTCCACCATCGTCATATTGACGCTCCGATGGTCGCCCTGAGCAAGAATGGCGACCACCACAGCGGGCAAACCCCCGCCGCTGCCGATATCGAGCCAATCCTGGTCATCTCCGCCATAGATCTGGGCCGAGTCCCAAATGTGGCGCGCCTCGATATCGTCCACCGTCCCCTTGGAAATCAGGTTGATCTTTGACGTCCACTTGCGCAACAGCTGCTCATACTCGGAAAGCTTGTCCAGTGTTTCACGTGAAACATTGCCCTCATACCAACCCGGCGTGTCCATCAGGCTTTCTTCTTTTCCAAAGCCCGGATGCGCCCGAGAACCAGCGCAAGAGCGGCGGGTGTCATTCCGTCAATACGTCCGGCCTGCGCTAGATCACCCGGCCGGACACGTTCGAGCTTGCTCATCAATTCAGCCGACAGCCCGGTAATCTGCGCATAGGAAAAATTCGCTGGAATTTCATATGCTTCGTCCTTGCGCAAACGCTCAACGTCCTGCTTTTGCCTCTGGATATAGTTGGCATATAACGCTTCCCTGGACAGTTGTTCGCTCACCTCTGCATCAAGCCCAAGCAAACCGGCGTCCAGCTTTGCGACATCGGCGAACATTACGTCCGGAAACGACAAAAGTTGAAACGGCGTGCGCTTGGTGCCGTCCTGATTGATCTTGATGCCCACGGATGCAATTTGCTTGGGAGTATAGTTTTCTGCGGTCATCAATGCGCGACCAGCCGCAAGCTTTTCCTGCTTTTCCGCAAAAGCTCGCGCCCGATATGGGTCAACGCACCCAAGCTCGATGCCCAGAGGCGTCAGGCGCTGATCTGCATTATCCGCCCTCAGAGACAATCGAAATTCGGCCCTTGATGTGAACATTCTATACGGTTCCGTCACGCCTCGCGTCGTCAGATCGTCGATCATGACCCCGATATAACTTTGGTCACGGCGGAAATAGACTGGCGGCACATCCCTCGCACACCGCGCGGCATTCAATCCGGCAACGAGGCCCTGCGCCGCCGCCTCCTCATATCCGGTGGTTCCGTTGATCTGGCCCGCCAGGTACAAACCCGGCACCTGTCGCAATGATAGATTGGCATCCAGGACGCACGGATCTATGAAGTCGTATTCAATGGCATAGCCGGGCTGTAATATGGTCGCGCTTTCAAGCCCTTCGATTGACTTGATGTACGCGTCCTGAACATCCAGAGGCAGCGACGTTGACACGCCGTTTGGATAGACCGTGTAATCATCAAGGCCTTCTGGCTCAAGAAAAATCTGGTGTGACTCCTTGTCGGCAAAGCGGACAATCTTGTCCTCGATTGAGGGGCAATAACGTGGGCCCGTTCCATCAATATGCCCGCCATACATGGCTGATTTGTCCAGATTTTCCCTGATAATGTTGTGGGTGCGTGGGTTTGTATGGGTGATGCCGCAGGCCACCTGCCTCAGCTGTGCCTTGTTCGACAGGAAAGAGAAGAATGTAGGCTCATTATCGCCTTCCTGCCGCTCCAGCCGATCCCAGTCGATGGTGCGGCCGTCAAGACGTGGTGGCGTGCCCGTCTTCAACCGCCCCAAGGGCAGCCCGAATTCATCAATGCGCTTGGCCAGACGGGTGGATTCACGATCTCCCATCCTACCCCCGGCATAGGAAACGCTTCCGATATGAATGAGGCCTCGCAAAAAAGTCCCCGACGTCAGCACAACCGTCTTCGACGGAATGTCGGCTCCATCGGCCAGTTGAACGCCGCAGACCGCATCCCCGTCCATAAGAAAGTCGACAACTTCGCCTTCAATAACCGACAGGCCTTCGGCGCCCGCGGTCAGTTTTGACATTTCGCTTTGATAGACGCGGCGATCCGATTGCGCCCGTGGCCCTTGCACGGCGGGCCCTTTTCGCCGATTGAGAAGCCGGAACTGGATGCTCGATGCGTCGGCAACCTTGCCCATAAGCCCATCCAACGCATCAATTTCGCGAACAAGGTGGCCCTTTCCAAGACCGCCTATCGCGGGATTGCACGACATGATCCCGATGTCAGACCGCTTCATTGTCACAAGAGCCGTCCGCGTACCGCTTCTGGAGGCCGCGTGGGCGGCCTCGCACCCCGCGTGACCTCCGCCGACAACAAGGACGTCAAATTGTTTCACGTGAAACACTCCCATCATTTCCCCAAGCAAAAGCTTGAAAATATCTCATCCAGCAGGTTTTCGACGCCAATGCGTCCCACCAGAGCTTCCAAGGATCGAATCGATATTCTGATTTCCTCGGCAGCGATATCATAGTGGTCTGGGCCATTGCCAACCCGCTGTATCGCCAATTCCAGCGCTTTTACAGAGGCAAGCATGGCGTCCCGGTGGCGCGCATGGGTGGCAAGGCCCGCATTTGCCGTCTTCGTGGACAGGGCTTGCGATATTCTGACATTCAGTTCTGCGATGCCTTGTCCTGTTTTGCCAGATACCGCCGGCACACTGTCAGTGCGTTCGTCTGCTTTTGGGGCCACAAAAACATCGCCCTTTTGCGACGGAACCTGAACAATATCATCGGGTTCTTTCAGAAAGATACGCAAATCAGCGGCATTTGCCCGCCCTATGGCCCGTTCAATGCCCGTCTTTTCGATCTCGTCATCACTGTCCCGCAGGCCCGCCGTGTCAAGCAAAGTCACGGCGTATCCATCCAAATCCATACGCACCTCGATAACATCACGGGTCGTTCCGGCCCGTTCAGAGGTAATGGCGGCATCCCTCTTGGCCAAGGCATTCAGCAACGTGGATTTTCCGGCATTCGGCGGTCCGACAATAGCGATCTCAAATCCCGTTCGAATCCGCTCAGCGGCAGCAAATCCGTTCAGCTCCTTTTCAACGTCTGCCAGGACGGATTTCAACAGCGTCAGAACCTCGGGGCTAACATCTACCGGGACTTCCTCGTCCGCGAAATCAATGGTGACTTCGATGAGGGCGGCGGCCCGGATCATCCGTGTACGCCAGGATTCGATCCTGGCCCCCAATGCCCCTTCGACCATCCGCAAGGCCTGGCGCCTCTGGCCCTCGGTCTCTGCGGAAATCAGGTCGCCAAGCCCTTCGACCTGAGCTAGGTCCATTCTGTCGTTTTCAAGGGCCCGCCGGGTGAATTCCCCGGGTTCTGCCAAACGGGCGCGCCCACCCCCAAGAGAGCGTAAAACAGCCCCCACAACGGCAATACTGCCGTGCAGGTGAAGCTCCACTACATTCTCACCGGTAAAACTTTTGGGGGCCCGAAACGCCAGAACCAACGCGTGATCCAGCAAATCACCGTCTGAATCGCGCAGCTCTCGCAATCCGGCCTGCCGATTCCGCGGCAAAGATCCGCAAAGAACCGTTGCACAATCAAACGCCTCTGGACCCGATATGCGCACAACGGCAACGCCTGCACGCCCCTGTGCCGTGGCAAGGGCAAAGATCGTATCCATTCAGATGCCCTCGGCCATGGCTTTAGGTGTTCATGGAATCAAAGAATTCTTCGTTGGTCTTGGTCTGTTTGAGCTTGGAAATCAAAAATTCGATGGCATCCGTCGTGCCCATCGGGTTCAGGATCCGTCGCAGAACAAAGGTTTTGGCCAGGTCCACCTTATCCACCAACAGTTCCTCTTTCCGGGTGCCGGACTTGAGAATGTCGATCGCGGGGAAGACGCGTTTATCCGCAATCTTGCGATCCAGAACAATTTCAGAATTACCGGTGCCCTTGAATTCTTCAAAGATGACTTCATCCATCCGGCTGCCGGTATCAATGAGCGCAGTGGCAATGATTGTCAGCGATCCGCCCTCTTCGATATTGCGCGCTGCACCGAAAAACCTCTTGGGCCGTTGCAATGCATTGGCGTCGACACCACCGGTAAGGACTTTACCCGAAGACGGCACAACAGTGTTGAAGGCTCTACCAAGTCTTGTGATCGAATCCAGAAGGATAACAACATCTCGTTTATGCTCGACCAGACGTTTGGCCTTTTCAATCACCATTTCCGAAACAGCAACATGTCGCGTCGCGGGTTCGTCAAAGGTTGAACTCACCACCTCGCCCTTTACGGACCGCTGCATATCCGTGACTTCTTCGGGGCGTTCGTCGATCAGCAAAACGATCAAATAACACTCGGGGTGATTTTTCTCGATGCTGGCCGCGATGTTTTGCAGCAAAACCGTCTTACCCGTGCGCGGCGGCGCAACGATCAAAGACCGTTGGCCCTTGCCGATGGGTGACACCAGATCAATAATCCGCGCCGAACGGTCTTTGGTTGCTGGCTCGTCTGTTTCCATCGTCAGACGTTCATCGGGGTAAAGCGGCGTCAGGTTGTCAAAAGCAATCTTGTGTTTGGCTTTTTCAGGTTCTTCAAAGTTGATCCGGGTTGCGCTGGTCAGTGCGAAATAACGCTCTGTGTCATCAGGCGCTTTGATCATACCGTCGATCGTGTCGCCCGTGCGCAGCGAATACTGGCGGATCATTTCGGGCGAGACATAGATATCATCAGGCCCCGGCAGATAATTCGCCTCGGGCGAGCGCAGGAACCCAAAACCATCCTGCAGCACTTCCAGCACCCCGTCGCCGTAAACTTCCCATCCCTCGTCCGCACGTTCGCGCAAGATCTGGAACATCATCTCGCCCTTCCGCATGGTCGAGGCGTTTTCGATTTCCAGTTCCTCGGCCATCGCCAAAAGGTCTTTGGGGCTTTGCGCCTTGAGCTCGGCAAGCGCGAGGACTTCGATTGTTTCTTCAGATGTCATGGGAATACTCTTGGCCCGCCTGCAAACAGGCGAAGCGCGAACCTTGGGATGTAAAAGCTGTGTGCGGTCCCCGGACGGGGTGCAAAGGTCAGATAAGCGGATGCGGAGCGCGAGTCAACGGTGTCAGAACTTGATCACCACGGACAGCACGATAAGCACCATCAGCACAGTGGGAACCTCGTTCATCAACCGGTATTGGCGCCCCGATTTGACCGGCCCGCCATGCGCAAAGGCGCGTTGTTGACCGCTGAGCCATCCGTGAAATCCCGACATCGCCAAAATCCCGACCAGTTTGGTCCACGGCCAGATTGCTCCCCAGTCGACGACACCGGGAACAAGCACCAGACCCAGCCCGAAGACCCAGGTCGCTATCATGGCAGGCGTCATGATCACCCTGAGCAGCCTGTATTCCATCGTTTGAAAAAGGGCGTGGGTGTCACCGGTCAATCCAACCTGTTCTGAGTGATAGACAAACAGCCGGGGCAGATAGAACAACGCTGCCATCCATGCGATGACAGACATGATATGAAATGCCTTGATCCATGGATACAGATTGGCAAGCAGATCAATCATCTGGCGTTCCTTCCTTGCGGACCCCACCTATAAATAAATAAAGAATTAAAAAGAAGATGATGATGATGTAGGGGCGGCGAATTCTGTGGATTATATAGTTGTCCATCAGGTTATTCCCGGTGATGACAAGATTTGACAGGCAAGATCCATAGACCATAGTCTTCAGATTAAGTATCTTTATTTCAATGGCTTATACTACTTTTAGCGGTTGGAACTGCTGGATAGTTTTGTGGATAATTCTGTATAATGGGGGTTACTCACCGCCCGGCAGTTATCCTTGTTCCTTATGTGTTAAGTTGGGTTAAGAGGGGTGAGGTGACGGCCAAACCTGGCCGGTCCTTAAACTTCGCCGAACTGTACACACGGCATCAACGTCTTGCCCACGATTTTCACACAAGGTTACCCACATGGCCACATCGCTTGTTCTGGCATCCGGTTCGCAGATCAGGGCCCAATTGTTGCGCAACGCCGGGCTGGATTTCACTGTGCAAGTGGCGCGGATCGACGAAGACGCCGTCAAGGAGGCCTTGTTGGCCGAAAACGCTCCGCCCCGGGATATTGCAGATACATTGGCTGAAATGAAAGCACGAAAGATCGCGGACAAGGTGCCGGATGCGATAGTCATCGGATGTGATCAGGTTCTGGCCCATGGCACAACGATCCTGTCCAAACCAGCCAGCCGTGCAGAGGCGCTCGACCAGCTGCGCAGCTTGCGTGCAAGCCAGCATATGCTGCTATCTGCCGCAGTGATCTTTCATGACGGCAAGCCGGTGTGGCGGCATGTGGGACAGGTTCGATTGCGTATGCGGGATGTGTCGGATCAGTACCTGGATGGGTATATTTCCAGAAATTGGGATGACATTCGCCATTCAGTTGGCGCATATCAGCTTGAGGGTGAGGGCGTGCGTTTGTTCCATACCATCAGCGGCGACTATTTCCACGTGCTTGGTTTGCCGCTGCTGGAACTGCTGGCCTTCCTCACCCTGCGCGGCGTGATTGAAGGTTAACGGACGGTAAGACTATGGCGGGAAAAATTCCTCTGGCTGGTGTCATTGGGTCTCCAATTTCACATTCCAAATCCCCTCAGCTGCACCGTCACTGGTTGAAAACATACGGAATCGGGGGCGACTACATTCCAATGGACGTGGCAGCGCAGGACCTCAAAGAGGTGCTGACAGCGTTGCCCAAGGCCGGCTTTGTCGGCGTGAATATCACGATCCCCCACAAGGAAGTCGTTCTGGACATCGCGGATCTTGTCACTGATCGCGCAACGCTGATCGGCGCGGCGAACACGCTGATTTTCCGCAAGGACGGCAAGATACACGCAGACAATACGGACGGGTATGGGTTTCTCGAAAACCTGAAATCCGGAGCGCCCAACTGGAATGCCGCATTTGGACCAGCGGCCGTCCTTGGCGCTGGTGGTGCCGCCCGAGCGGTGATTGCATCGCTACTGGACGCCGGTGTTCCAGAGATTTTCATCACCAACCGGACCCGTGTGCGGGCCGAAAAGCTTGCCGATGATTTTGGCAAACGCCTGACGGTGGTGGATTGGGTGCAGGCGGGAAATATCCTCGAAGACTCGGCGCTGATCGTGAACACAACCTCCCTTGGGATGATTGGAAAACCAGCGATGCGGGTTCCGCTGGACGGATTGCGGCGCGGATCCGTGGTCACTGATCTGGTCTATACACCTCTGAAAACCGATCTTCTTGCGGCAGCCGAAGCTGCGGGCTGCGTCACCGTGGACGGGTTGGGCATGTTGCTGCATCAGGCCGTCCCGGCGTTTGAACGCTGGTTCGGCCAGCGACCGGAAGTCGACAGCCTGACACGTGCGGCGGCGCTCAGATGACATTTCGGCTGGGGCTCACCGGGTCCATCGGGATGGGAAAGTCCACGACGGCTCGGATGTTCGTCGAGGCGGGCTGCGCCCTGTGGGACGCTGATGCCGCGGTGCACCGGCTGTATAGCCACGGGGGCAAAGCCGTCGGCCCGATGGCAGATTCTTTCCCCGAGGCGATTGTTGACGGGCAGGTTTCGCGGGCCGCCTTGCGTGACATCATTTCAGCCGACCCAAAAGCGCTGGAACAAATCGAAACGATTGTGCACCCTCTTGTCGCCGCCGACCGTGCGGAATTTATCAAAAACGCGAGGGCCGACATCATTGTTTTCGACATACCCCTGCTGTTTGAAACGGGCGGTGACAAGGGAATGGACGGTGTTGCAGTCGTATTTGTAAGCGATGAGGAACAGACAGCGCGCGTGATGGAGCGCGGGACAATGACTATGGACCAGTTCCTTGGTATAAAAGCAAAGCAGATGCCGACCGCGGAAAAATGCACTCGTGCAGATTTCGTCATTGAAACCGACACAGTTGAACATACCCGTGCGCAGGTTCAACATATCGTCGAGCACATCAGGAAACAGATCATAGATGCGTGAAATCGTTCTGGACACGGAAACCACCGGTTTTGATCCCGAAAGCGGGGACCGTATCGTTGAAATCGGTGCCATTGAGCTGATCGGCCACATGCCGACAAAAAACGTGTTCCACGAATACATCGACCCGGAAAGATCGATGCCGGACGAGGCATTCCAGGTGCACGGGCTTGGCGACGACTTTTTGCGGGGCAAGCCCAAATTCGCCGAACTGGGTCAGAAGTTTGTCGACTTTATCGGCGATGCCAGGCTGGTGATCCACAACGCAGCCTTTGACATGAAATTCCTCAACGCAGAACTCAAATGGATGGGTCTGCCGCAATTGCCATTCGATCAGGCCATCGACACGCTGGAAATCGCCCGGCGCAGATTTCCCGGATCTCCGGCGTCGCTGGATGCCTTGTGTCGGCGTTTCGGGATCGACAATTCGGCGCGCACCCTGCACGGCGCGCTTCTTGACAGCGAAATCCTGGCCGAAGTCTATCTGGAACTGATCGGCGGGCGGCAACCGGATTTCGGATTGTCGACCAGCGCCAGCCAATCTGTGCAACCGGGCGACACGTCCCAATGGACGCCGTCGCCGCGCTCGTCGCCCCTGCCCTCAAGACTGACAAAGCCAGAGGCAGAGGCGCATTCGACGTTTGTCGCCGCTTTGGGTGACAAAACGCTGTGGCCAACCTGAGACACCCGCCGCAAATGCGCCGGGTGCAGAGGCGCAAATATCAGGCGTCGGCAGGGGCGGCCTGATTTTGGCGCCGCGCGATTTCGTTGCGATAGAGTGACATGAAATCAATGTTTTCCAGGTTGAGCGGCGGGAAGCCGCCATCGCGGGTGATGTCACTTACAACACGGCGCAGGAACGGGAAAATCATGCGCGGGCATTCGATCAACAGGAACGGATGCATCTGATCGTCTGGCACGTTTTCAATGTGGAACATGCCCACATAGTCAATTTCCAGCACAAACAGAACGGTGTCGCCTTCCTTGGCCTTTGACGTGATGTTAAGCTTGATCGCAACTTCGTACTGGTTGTCCACGGACCGCTTTTTGGCGTCGAGGTTCACCTGAACCTGAACGTCCGGCTGCACATCGGGCGACGCGCCTTTTTGCGCGACGATATTCTCGAATGACATGTCGCGGACGAATTGCCCAAGCACACGCATTTGCGGCTGGACGGGTTGGGCTGCTTGTTCTTCGGCCATTGGTATACTCCCGAGGGCGATTGGTTTATTGAATTTGGTGTCTGGTAGCAGCTTGCTCGCGTGGCCTCAATGCTTCGTCCAGCCTGACGGGGGGCGTTGATCGTCCGGGTCCGGGTCAATTTCTGCATACTCACCTTCGATCACGTCCGATTGCACCGGGCGCTGCGGATGTGTGCTGAAGGTCTGGACGTTGATGCGCGCGCGCACCCATTTGAAAACCGCAAGGCGAACAGCCGGAACAAGGAGCGCGAAACCGACCGCATCGGTGAAAAACCCCGGTGTCAGCAACAAAGCGCCGGAAAACAGAATCATCGCCCCGTGGGCCAAAGCCTCGCTTGGGTCGCGCATTTCGTTGAAAGAGGATTTGACCTGCCCAAGGGCCATCATCCCCTGCGCACGCACCAGCATCGTGCCGATTACGGCTGTTAACACCACGATCAACAGCGTGTACCAAAGTCCGATGGCGCCACCGATCTGGATAAAAAGCCCGATTTCGATCAGCGGAACGGTAAGAAATGCTATAAACAACCACATCTGCGACATCCTTTCCCCCGCCGTTTCGGGGCGCGTAGTGGACTTGGTGCCACTGGTCACCTACATAGTGATCAGATGTGGCGGATGCCACCCGACCCCGCTGAACGAGGTATGAATGAACTCTCCGTTAATCCAGTTGCTTGTTTTGGCAGGCATAGCTGTATTTTTGATCCTGCGTTTGAAAAACGTACTTGGAACGCGCGAGGGTTTTGAACAGCCCCCCGTGCCCAAACAGGCGAATGATCGCCTTGGCCGCCCTGACCTCGAGGTGATAGAGGGCGGACCCGATCTTGATATCACGGATCATGTGGACGAGGACAGCGAGGCAGCCAAGGCGCTGTCTGGCATGAAACGCATAGAGCCGTCGTTTAACGTGGCTGATTTTCTTCAGGGCGCGCGCGGTGCATACGAGATGATTGTGATGGGTTACGAAACCGGCGATCTGTCGGCGATCCAGCCGTTTCTGTCCGAGGACGTGTATGAATCCTTTATCGACGGTGTTGCTGCGCGCGAGGATCAGGGCCTGACCATCGAGGCCGAGTTTATCGGCGTGCGCGAGCTGAAACTGGTGGACGTGACCTTCGACGAAGAGACAAACGAGGCGGAACTCAACATTCGCTTTGTCGCGGAACTTACATCGACCGTCCGCGATCAGGGCGGCGACATCGTGGAGGGCAGCCCCACGAACGTGAAACGGCAAAAAGACACGTGGTCCTTTGCCAGAACCATGGGGGCTGACGACCCGAATTGGCTCTTGGTGTCTACAGACGCATAGTTCGGCACTGTGTCGGATTGTTCTGTGCTGTTGCATTCCCGATGAGTGCGGCAGGCGCAGACATCCGGTACAAGGTGTTGGACTATGGTGCCCTGGATGGATGGGCCGAGGACGATCACGGCGCGGTGCTGGACGTATTTCGCAACACGTGCCGTGACATGAATGACCCGGACTGGCGTTCCCTATGTGCGGTTGCCTCCGAATTTCCTGATGCAAAGGCGTTCTTCGAGCTGTTTTTTCGCCCTGTCCTGATCGAGGACGGCAAGCCTGCATTGTTCACCGGCTATTTCGAGCCGGAATTGGAGGGATCCAGACGCCCAGGCCCGCGCTATCGGTATCCGGTTTATGCCATGCCGGCAGAGGCCCGCGTGTCCCGCCCCTGGTTCACCCGGCGTGAAATCCTGCAAGGCGGAGTCATGTCCGGCCGGGGGCTGGAGATTGCCTGGGTCGATGACCCGGTTGAATTGTTTTTCCTGCAGATTCAGGGGTCGGGCCGGATCAATCTGTCCGGCGGTCGCACGATCCGTGTCGGGTACTCGGGGTCAAACGGGCACGAATACCGATCCGTCGGAAAGGAACTGGTGCGCCGCGGCACGTTTTCCCCCGATCAGGTCAGCGCGGATGTCATCAAAAACTGGGTGAAACAGAACCCGGCAGCGGGTGAACAGTTGCTGTTTCACAACCCGTCCTATGTCTTTTTCCGCGAGGTAAGCGAGGTTCCGGCAGAACTGGGCCCGCTCGGTGCGATGAACCGGTCCATCACGACGATGCGCACCGTTGCGGTCGACCCCGCCTTTGTCCCGCTTGGTGCGCCGGTCTGGATCGAAAAGGATGGCAAGAACCCTCTGCGCCGCCTGATGGTCGCGCAGGACACCGGATCAGCCATCAAGGGCGCGCAACGGGCCGACGTATTCTTTGGCACCGGGGATCGCGCCGGGCGCGAGGCTGGCAAATTGCGTGATCCGGGGCGGCTGATGGTGCTGATGCCGATCCAGCGTGCGTATGCCCTGCTGCCTGAGAGCGCGATATGAAACGCCGCAGGTTGCGCCCGGACGAGGAAGAATTGTGGCGCAAGGTTGTGTCCAATGCAGAACGGTTGCATCCCGAAAAGCCACTGAAACCGGCAGATTTTGTGACCTCGTCGCCTGCCCGGCCACGCAAGAAGGCGTCATTTGACGCGGTGCCGAAATCACTGACGATTCAACCGTCCCGGCCCACGGCGTCTGCGCATCTTTCGCCGTCGATCGCGGAACACGTGAGTGCGCAGCCGGTTCAGATGGATCGCAAGGCCTTTGACCAGATGAAGCGGGGCAAGTTGCGCCCCGAAGGCAAGCTTGACCTGCACGGGATGACGCTGGAACGCGCGCACCCCGCCCTGACCCGGTACATTCTAAGCGCGCACAATCAGGGCAAGCGGCTGGTTCTGATCGTCACCGGAAAGGGAAAACAGCGTGATGACGGTGGGCCGATCCCGGTGCGTTTTGGTGTGTTGCGCCATCAGGTGCCGCACTGGTTGTCGATGCCGCCACTTTCCTCTGCCGTGTTGCAGGTCACGCAGGCGCATCTGCGCCATGGCGGCGGCGGGGCCTATTATGTCTATTTACGCAAGGCGCGTTAGGGTCGTTCGATAGCGCCGGATACCCAGCCACATGCACAGGCTTGAAAACAGGAAATAGACGGAAACGCCGATGTATTGTGTGGTCAGCTCGACCTGAAGGTCGATCAGAATACCCGTGATCCCCGGTCCAATGGCCGACCCCAGAACCATGACGGCTGTCGCCATTGCCTTGACGGATCCGATAAACCGCGTGCCATAGAATTCCGCCCAGAACGCGTTGGGCAGGGTCGAATTCGCACCTGTCGTCAGGGCGAGAAAGACAAAGCCAATGGCGGCATGACCAAGCGAGGTCGCGACCGCGAACACTGCGAATGCAATGACCATAGGCAACTGGTACAGCGGGATCAGCCGGGCCGTTCCGAACCTGTCCAACGCAATTCCCGAGACCACCATCGCCCCGATCGCCACGGATGTGTACAGCGGAAACAGCGTCACCAGTGACAGATGCGTCCAGCCCTTCAGCTGGGCAAAGTATACCTGATGGAAGAAAAACGCGGTGTTGAAAGCCGACGGACCCAGCAGCGCCGGGATCATGAACCAGAACAGCGGATGGTGCAGGGCCGAGCGGCGCGACCAGTGCACATCGTTCATGCCGACGCTCTGGTTTTCATTTGCCATGGACTGCGGCGTGCGTTCCGTGCGCAAAAGCGTCAACAAAACCGGAATGCCCAATATGGCGATGCCCGCGGCCACCAGCCAAAGGGATCGCCAGTGAAACAGCCCAAGCAGCGCAACAAAGATCAACGGCAACAGCGCCTCTCCGGCAGCAAAGCCCAGCGACGCAAAGGAAAGCGCACGCCCCCGCGTTGCCACAAACCACCGCGCCATGGACACGACGGCAATGTGGCTGCACATCCCCTGCCCCATCAGGCGCAGTGCAAAGATGACAACCGGCAACACTGCGACATAGGTGTTCCACGCCATCGCCAGACAGGCCAGGGCCAGACCGCCCAGCACGAAAATGCCAAGCGAACGGGCGCGGAACATGTCTGTCAGGCTGCCCGCCCAGATCATCACGGCGGCCGAGGCGGCTGTGCCAAGGGAATAGATCGCGCCCCAGCCTCCGTGGCTGAGGCCAAAATCCGCCTGAATTTCGGCTGCAAACAGCGAAATGAAATAGGTTTGCCCAAACGAGGACAACAAAGACAGCAAGGCGCCCGCCGACAGCCAGTTCCGGTTCTCTATCACAAAGGACCAGAGGCCGGAGCGCACGATTTGACCGCTCACTCGACCTGGCTTTCCGACGGGGCGCTTGATCCGACCGAGATCCGGCGTTGTCCCGGCAGCAAGACAATCGCCCCTCCTTTGCCTTCAAGGAACTGACGATCCAGATCAGACGAGCGGCGCAGCAACTGGATCAGCGCGGGCGAGTTTCCGGCAACGAAGTGATTTGCGCTTTTGCGGTCCGTGAACTGCGTAACATCGACAACGGTGACAGGCAGATCCGAGATTTCTGAGGTATTCTTGATATTGCCCAACTGGCTTTCCTGCCCGCGCAGGCGTGAAGATAGCCGAAGCACGGCATCCTTGCGCGACACGACCACCACAAACGGGCTTGGCACGTCCCTGATCTGGCTGAACTGGCTGCGAAAGACATCCACGTTGAGGTCAGGGGAAATCAGCAGGACACCGCGGATATTGGCCCCCACCCAGCCGGGCTGCGCAATTTCCAGCTGGCGAAAGGTTTCCATAAGCAGCGCACTGCCCAGCGAATGCGCAACAACGACAATATCGGGCTGACCTGCCGCGCGCACGGCGTTCAGCAGATCGGCAAGGCCATCGCGCGCAAAAAGGGCGCTGTCCCGGTCATATTCATACCCCAGCGGATTCGCGCGGCTGGGCCAGGCATAGCTGACATGAGCGCCCGGAATTTCGAGGTCATGCCCCAACTGCGCCATGCGAAACGCCGAGTCCGCAAAGCTATTGTTAAAGCCATGCACAAATACGGTGACTTCCTGGCGACCGGTTGATCGTTGTGAAATTTCTGCGCGAAGGCTGCGCGCAAAATCAGAAGCCGCGTCAAATTGCTCAAGCCTGGCTATTGCGAAATCCCGGTCGGGTCTGGGGCTGTCATATCCGTCGGACACACTGCCGATTTCCCGGTTGGGCGGGATCGAAACGGTCGCCCTGAACAGGCGCAGAGAGGTTGACCGGCCAATCCCGAACTCGCCCGCATCGTTGATGGCGCGCGTTGTGCCGATGTACACCGGCACATTCAGGCCAAAGTTCAGCGCATCCGGCACAACAGGCGCGGCGGTGCGGTCGCTGCATGCGGCGAGGGTCGTCAAAAGCGCAATTGTCACCCACCGCATGTTTGCCGCCCTGCCTGTTTCTATCCCAGCCTTAGCCGAGAACGGACCGCGCGACTACAGCACATAGCGACTGAGATCGGTTGACCGCGACAGCGCGCCCAAATGCTGTTCGACAAAGGCCGAGTCGACCACGATCTTTTCGCCGCCCCGATCCGGCGCGGTAAAGGACAATTCCTCGAACACACGTTCCATCACTGTATACAGTCGCCGCGCCCCTATGTTTTCGACCGCCTGATTGACCTCTGCCGCGATGCGCGCCAGAGCGCGAATGCCTTCGGGCTCGAACGTGACAGTCACCTGTTCCGTCGCCATGAGCGCCGAATACTGAAGCGTCAGCGCATTGTCGGTTTCTTCGAGAATGCGGACAAAATCGTCCTCGGTCAGCGCGCGCAGTTCGACCCGGATGGGCAAGCGGCCTTGCAGTTCGGGCAGCAGGTCGGAGGGTTTGGCAATGTGAAAGGCGCCGGATGCGATGAACAGGATGTGGTCGGTCTTGATCGGCCCGTGTTTCGTGCTGACAGTTGTACCTTCGATCAGGGGCAGCAGATCGCGCTGCACGCCTTCGCGGCTGACATCGCCGCCACGCGCGTCTGAACGGGCGCAGACCTTGTCGATTTCGTCCAGAAAGACGATGCCGTTTTCCTGCACCGCCTCCATCGCCGTTTTGGTGACGGCCTCGTCGTCGAGCAGCTTGTCCGCCTCTTCCCCGATCAGCACATCATAGCTGGCGGAGACGGTCAGTTTCTTTCGGGTCATGCGGGCGCCCATGGCTTTGCCGAACAGATCGCCAAGGTTCATCATGCCTGCGCCGGCTCCCGGTTGGCCGGGGATGTCCATCATCGGAAACGGGTTCGAGGTGTCGGCCACATCCAGTTCGATTATCGTGTCATCCAATTCGCCCGACCGCAGTTTCTTGCGGAACATCTCGCGCGTGCCGTCCCGGGCGTCCGTCCCGGCGATGGCGGTGATCACGCGATCTTCGGCGGCTTGTTTGGCTTTGGTCTTGACGTCCTCGCGCATCAGATCGCGGGTCTGAGCGATGGAGGCATCCACCAGATCGCGGACGATCTGTTCGACATCGCGCCCGACATAGCCGACCTCGGTGAACTTGGTCGCCTCAACCTTGAGGAACGGCGCGCGCGCAAGCTTTGCCAGACGGCGGCTGATCTCGGTCTTGCCCACGCCGGTGGGTCCGATCATCAGAATGTTCTTGGGATAGACTTCGTCGCGCAGATCATCACCCAGTTGTTTGCGCCGCCAGCGATTGCGCAGGGCGACGGCCACGGCCCGTTTGGCATCCGCCTGTCCGATGATGAACCGGTCAAGTTCCGAGACGATTTCGCGCGGGGTCAGGTCAGTCATTCTTGGTTCCTTTGATCGTCTCGACGGTCAGGTTTCCGTTTGTGTAGACACAGATATCGGCCGCGATGGCCATGGCGTCGCGCGCCACGGTCTCGGCGTTGCGCTTGCTGTCAATCATGCCGCGCGCAGCCGCCAGCGCATAGTTTCCGCCCGACCCTATTGCCGCCACATCGTGTTCCGGTTCCAGCACATCACCGGCCCCTGTGATGACAAACATATCCGAGCCGTCGGTTACGATCAGCATCGCCTCGAGTTTTTGCAGGTATTTGTCCGTGCGCCAGTCCTTGGCCAACTCAACGCTTGCCCGGGCGAGTTGCCCCGGCGTCGCCTCCAGCTTGGTTTCCAGCCGTTCGAGCAGTGTAAACGCATCCGCAGTGGACCCGGCAAAGCCTGCAACCACGTCGAACCCACCGGGGTTGAGGCGGCGCACCTTGCGCGCCGTACCCTTGATCACGGTTTGACCCAGCGAAACCTGACCATCACCCGCAATCACGACCTCACCGCCCTTTTTGACGCCGATGATCGTGGTTCCGTGCCAGCCGGGGAAACTATCATTTTGCATGCGATCTACTCCTATGGCGGGTTATTTGAAACGTCGGCGCGCCGTTCACAAGGGCTAAACATAATAATGATGGCAACACAGCATCATCTGTCGAAACGCGTGCCGCAGGATCGCCGCCAGTCCAGGTCGGGGACAGAAAGTTGGTTCTGGCCGACCAGATCGACGGCGGCATACACGAACGCGGGTGAAGAAAACACCGCACGTGCCAAACGGGGCAAGACGCCACCAACGCCATGCCATGTTTATCGGAAGCTCGGAGTTGTCCCCCCGGAGGACCCGGGGGCGACATCCATGATGCGCAGTCAATTTGTGCCGGAATGGAACAGGCCCGATGACACCGATGACATTCAAGCCAGGGCGCGGCTTCAACGCTGTCGCAAGACTGCGAAACGCACCCGCGATTGATCAGATCGCGTCTTCGATCCAGCTTTGCAGGGCTGCTTTCGGTTTGGCGCCTGCCATGTTCGAAACCACCTGACCGTCCTTGAAGATGAACAGCGCAGGAATGCCGCGCACTCCCATCTGAGCGGGCGAATTCGGGTTCGAATCGACATCGACCTTCACGATTTTCACTTTGCCTTCCATCTCCAAAGACAGCTCTTCCAGAGCGGGGCCGATCTGCTTGCAGGGGCCACACCACTCGGCCCAGAAATCCACCACAACGGGGACATCGGAATTTTTGACTTCGGCGTCAAAGGTTGCGTCAGTTACTGCGACAGTCGCCATTGTGTTTCTCCTGGATGGATCGTGCGTAGGGTCGGAACCTATGTATCCCCCTTGGTATCGTCAAGATATGGCGTGCGCCGCAAGGCATCCATCACCATATCGTGCGGCAAAGCCATAAGTTTTCCGGTGCGCGTCCACAAAATGCTCAACCTTTGTTCACGACCCGGATAAATCTGCGCAATCGCTTCGGAATATGCAGCCATCTGGCGCACGACACCTTCAGGACAGTCCCGAGGATGATCCGGAACAACCCGATTGCTTTTGAAGTCGACGATGTGAACATGTTCGGGCGAAACAACAAGGCGGTCGATGGTGCCGTGCAGACGGTGTGCGCCAAGCCGGGCGGTAATTGACACTTCGGCCAGCGCCGAAGGGGCAAAGATGTCGGCGAGGTCTTGGTTGTTCAGGACTGCGGCCGCCTCTTGAACAGCGTCTTGCTGCAAGTGTTCGGGCAATTCGCGCGGCGGGTTTTGCGACAGACCGGGCGTTCCGGTTTCAAGCAGGTGATGAACCCAGGAGCCGTATGCCTTGGCCGTCGTCTCATCCAGCCCTTCGCCGGGCAATGCCTTGGCCCCGCCCAAATCGGATGGTGAAAGGGTGTCTGACTGGCCCGTTACGGCAGGTGCGGGTGCCGAAAAACAGGCGGGCAAGCCGGGCGGTGCCGTGATTTTGGCCGCATCGACTGGAACATCGGAGAAATTCCAGGACGCATGTTCCATGCGCAGCCCGGGGCCGACAGGTGTTTCGATGTCAAACCCACCACTTGCCCGCATCCCTGCTTCCACCCGTTGGTGCCAATCGTCACCCGCCTTGTCCAATTCGCCTGACGCACCGACAATCAGCCACTTTTCCGCACGGGTCAGGGCCACGTAAAGCAACCGCAGCGATTCCTCGCGCTGGGCGGTTTTCATCTCTTTGATCCGCTCGATCATCTGGTCCGGCTGTGTCGCCGACGACATTTTCCAGACCGGTGTGCCGTTCAGAGATATGATTTCATCGCGTATCTGGATGTCGCGCTTGCCGCATTCCGGCAGAATGACGATCGGCGCCTCCAGCCCCTTTGAGCCATGGACGGTCATCACCCTGATCTGGTTCGACGCGCTGTCAATCTGGCGCTTGACCACGAGGCCGTCCGTTTCCATCCAGGCCAGAAAGCCGGTCAGGCTGGGCACCGACGCGCGTTCGTAAGCCAGGGCCTGAGACAAAAGCGCATTGATGCCGTCTTCGGCCTCTGTCCCCAGCCGCGCCAACAGACGCTTGCGCCCACCGTGCCGGGTCAGGATTCGCTCGATCAGTTCGTAAGGACGAAGAAAGTCGATATTGGCGCGCAAATCCCGGAGGATCGAGACTGTTTGGGGGTATTGCGCCGCTCTCGTGCGCAGTTCGGCCCACAGGAATTCGTCCTTGCGGCGATGGGCGAGGGTAAACAAATCCTGCTCTGACCAGCCGAACAAGGGGGAGCGCAGCGCCACCGCAAGCGAAAGACTGTCATCGGGCGTGGACAGAAAAGCAAGCAACGCACCCAGATCGCGCACGGCAACCTCTGCGCCGACTTTCAGACGGTCCGCACCGGCGATCGGCAATTCCGCTTCCTTGCAGGCACGAATGATATCCGGAAATATTCCGCCCCGTCTTTGAACAAGAATCAGAAAATCACGGGGCTGAACAGGGCGCGGGCCGTCAACGTCCGGAATCTGCACCCGCGTGTCGATCATCTTTCTGATGTGTCCGGCGATCTGCTTTGCAAGGATGCGGAACTGATGTTCGGGGTTGCGTCGATCAAGCGGGTCGAACCAATCCTGCCGCGCTTCCTGTTCCGGTTTGGGCACCAATGGCCACAGATCGACGCGCCCGGGCAGATCACCGTTGAAGGCGATATGCGACCCGGTTCCAAACCCGGCCGATGGTGCATCCTGAAACACCGTATCCACCAGACGCAGGATCGCAGGCGAAGATCTGAACGAGTGATCAAGCGTCAGATCACGCAGCGATTGACCGGACTCACCCAGTTTAGAGCCGAATTCACGCTGCATTCGATCGAACTCGCGCGGGTCGGCACCCTGAAAGGAATAGATGGATTGCTTTTTGTCGCCGACGACGAAAATTGTGCGCTTCACATCGGGCCGCGCGCCCTCGCCGCTTGAAAACTCCTCTGCCAGACGGCGGATGACGTCCCATTGTGCGGGGCTTGTATCCTGTGCCTCGTCGACAAGAATGTGGTTGATCCCGCCGTCCAGACGGTAAAGCACCCAGGCCGCAACGCGATCATCGCTTAACAACTGGCGCGCCTTCTGGATCAGGTCGTCAAAATCCAACCATCCGCGCCGCTGTTTCACTGTCGCGTAAAGCGCGATAAACCGCCGTGCAAATTGATGCAGGACCACTGTGCGTTCTGCGGCCTCCAACGCCAACATCGGTGCGCGCGCATCCTCTATCCGCTGCATCAACTCGTTGAGCGGGTCGATCAGGTGGGGCACCGCCTTTTGCGTGTCCTTGGTCGGGAAGCGACCGGTTTTCGCCTTGTGGGGCGCTTTTGCGGTCGGCCCGTACAGAAACACACCCATCAAGGTGGGCAGCGCGCCGAAATCCAGCGCCTTGAGAGCGGCAAGCCTTGTTCCTTCCTTGGAATCATTGCCGCCACGCGCCTTCAACGCTGGGATCAATTCCTGGACAATGTCCCAGTCCCCGGGCGCATAGGTATTCCGCTCGATCATTTCACGGGTGAGGTTTGGCGGTTGGTCGAAAAACGCCAGCCCGTCGCCCAGAGTCAAATCATCGAACTGACCGGCCATGCCCACTATCATCCCGGTGAGGCTCAGAAAGTCTTCGCCGCCATAGTGCTTGGCCAGCGCCCCGAGGATATCCGCGTCCGGTCCGTCCGCCATCTGGTCCACAAGCTCGGCGCGCAGCAGTTCTGACGCCCGATCCTCGATCTCGGTGAACTGTGGGCTGACCCCGGCCTCTAACGGAAAACGCCGTAACAGAGACGCACAGAACGAGTGGATCGTTTGAATTTTCAACCCACCCGGAGTCTCGATGGCGCGGGCGAACAGGGTTCTGGCGCGGTGCAGATCTTCGGGTTTTGGGGCGCGATCAAGGCCCAGATCAGACAAGGCAGTGCGCAGGGCGGTATCGTCCAGCATCGCCCAGGCGCCAAGGCGCTGGAACAACCGGTTCTGCATCTCGGAGGCGGCGGCCTTGGTGTATGTCAGGCAAAGAATATGCTGTGGCTCGACCTCTTCCAGCAAAAGACGGGCGACCCGGTCGGTCAACACACGCGTCTTGCCCGAGCCTGCGTTTGCGGACAGCCACGTCGACGCCACCGGTTCCGCCGCATCGTGTTGGCGGCGTGTCGCCTCATCCCGGGGGGTCACGACAGCACCTCGGGGTCAGCGTCGGCTGAAACGTCCCATTCCCCGAACCGCGCAAGCTGGTCATAGTCGCGGGCGTCTGAATCCTTTTCCATGGCCCTGCGCGATGCATATCCCTTGTCGCCCTCCAGATAGGCCGACAGGAGGCTGACCAGTTCGGCGAGGATTCTTGTGCCGGGCTCGTCTTCGATGGGGGCGTCCTCGGTTTTTGGATTTGCCCCAAGTCCGATGAATTGTGCGGCCACGACCGAACGCACCCCCAGCTTTTCGAACGCACCCTCTTCGACCATTGCCGCTTCGATCAGAAGCTGTTTGTCGAAATGGGTTTGCTTGTCCTTCGAAGGGGGCGCGCCGGATTTGTAGTCATAGAGAATCACATCGCCAGCCGCATTCACGTCGATGCGATCCGCACGCCCTTCCAGCGTTGTCGCAATCGAGGGCAACGCAAGCCGGCCAACAGCATCGTTTTCAAAGAGGCAGGGCGTAGCGATGATCTGGCGTTGTATTTCGCTGTCCACGATCCAGTCGGCAGCGCGCGCGAATCTGGCCAGCCACAGCGCACGCGCGGCGGGCCACGGGACATCCTTGCCCAGCACGCGGCGCGCATGGTTCAGAAGCGCTTCGACACTCAAGGCGCTCGGGTCGTCCAGCGTCGCTTTGACGAAATGCTCCATGACGTCGTGGGACAGGATACCGCGCAGCAAGGCGTCGGGTGTCTGGACAAGCGGTTTCAGCGCGCGCAACTTCAGGCAATGCCTGGCATAGATCGCGTAAGGATCCCTTATCAGTGTCTGTATTTCCGTCACGGTGAACCGGCGTGGACGGGCCGAAACGGGCGGGCAAGGGGCGGGCCGCCTGGCCTTTTCGACGTCCGGTGCGGCATCCAGCTGACGGGCGCGATCAAGCCAGACCGCACCCCGATTCCGCATGTCTTTCCACACATCCGGCGCCCCTTGCGCCGCCAATCCGACCGTCAGGTTTTTCAACCGGTTGATCCAGCGTGATGGCACGGTTTCCGCGTCATCAGACCGAATGGAGCGTGTCAGCCAAACCTCTGGCGCGGCAATGGCCTGCTGAAAATCGTGCGCCGACAGCCCGATCCGCCGCTCAGGCAACAACAGCCCCGCATCAAAGCGCATCTTGCGGTTGAGCCATGGATCGGGCTTGGGTGCTTCGGGCCATGTTCCATCGTTCAAACCGGCGAGGATAACCAGATCCGCACCCTGAACGCGGGCCTCCAGCGTGCCCCAGATCATGATGAAGGGATGCGGCGAGTCGCGGTCGCGCACTTCACCCTGGCTGAGCATACTGCCGATCAGATTGGCATAGTCAGACGCGGTCAGTTCCACGCTGGAATCGGCTTCTTCCAGAACGTCGTTCAGCGTTTTGCGGGCTTCCTGCCCGGCCTTTTGCAACCACAACTCACCCGCATCGGTTCCGTTTGGTCCGTTGGCGATGGCCTCGGCCATGGCGATGTGGCGATGAATCCAGTCCCGCAGTGTCAGTTTGTCATCGACCTGCTGCGCGCAGACGAGATCGGCAATCCACTTGGCCCAGGATTCCATGGCGTCGGGGTGTTTCCTGTCGGCACGCCGGGCACAGTCCAGCAGGCTGTTCCGATCGGGATAGGGCAATCCCTGACGGCGCATCCGCAGTTCAAGCTTTTGCGTTCTCAGCCCATGTTCGTTGCGGTCGTGCGCCGAGTGGGTCAAGGGGTGTTTGAGCAGGGTCAAAAGGGTCTCTGCATCCAGTTGGCGATCAAACAGACCGGCCACACGGCGCAAGAACCGACCCGGTGGCGACAAATGCAGCGGCGTGCCGGCGCTGTCGTCCGGCAGAATGTTCCAGCGATCCAGAGCGGCCGTCACTTGCCGTGTCAGCATCCGGTCCGGAGTGATGAGCGCCGCGCGCTGTCCGGTTTCCGCCGCTTGCCGCAAGCGCATGGCAATGGCGATGGTTTCCGCCCGCGGTGAATCGGCTTCGACCAGCGTGATGGGGGCTGTGGCGGCCTCCAGATCCGTCAACGAGGGCCCTTCGATGCGCCAGGCGCCGGTGACCGGAGCGGGGCGCATCGCCAGCGACACGAGGCGGTTGCGCGCCCTGGTCGGCGCGGCCATGTCGGACCAGTGCGGCAGTGTGGCGGGATTGATGTTCAAGGCCTGCGCCAGCTTGAAGAACCGAAACTGCGGATGATCTTCTCCGGCGGCGTCATTGGCGAATTCGGGCCAGACGTGGGGCATCTCGAAATCAAATCCCGGCAGGATAACGGCCCCTTGAGGCAGCGCCGCAACGGCCTGCATCAGCAGCTGGGTTGTGCCACGCGATCCGGTGGACCCCACCACAAGAATCGGCTCTGACACGGGGTTTTCGACCCAATGCGCGGCAAGGCGCAGGACGGTTTCGCGCTGTCGGCCTTCGGGGTCCGGCGCAGCACCGGATGCATCTATGTATGTCTGCGCAATCGCAATGAACTGTTGTGCGCGTTCCCAGTGGCCGGATTGGTCAGAGACGTCCAGACGCGCGATATCTGCCGCACTCACACCTTCGCCCTGCATTTCGTCCATGAGGGCCGCCAGGCTGTCTGCCATGTCGAACCCTGCGGTGTCCGGGGCAAACCCGGTCTGTTGTTCAACAAGCCGGTTGGTCAGGGCAACCAATTGCAATCGACGCCCCAGAGCGGTTGCCGCCGGAGGAAGGACATCACCGGGCAACAGGTCGTCGAGGTCGTTGATCATCCGAATACGCGGCAGGAGCCGCGCCGGCCCCGCGTCGAACAAATCGCGCAAGCGGCGTGCCATCCGGCGGGTGTTGACCAACAGCGTGACCCGCGCCCAGTCTTCGGGCGCCGCACCCCGCAACCTATCTTCCAGTCCCCGGATCACGGCGACCGGGAAATCCACCCCCGGCGCGCACCCGAAAACACGAGGGAAGGGCGCGGGATCAAACATCATATCGTTTCAGCATCGCCTCGGCCTCAAGAACACCATCGGGATGGCCCACGTCACACCAATGGTCAGGGTGAAACACGCCGAACAGCCGATCCTTTTGCGCCATCATGTCCCACACGACGTTCAGCGAAAAGACCTTGTCAGGGATTGAATGAAGCAATTCAGTCTTCATGATCTGCGCGCCGCCAAAAACAGCATCACCTCCGCGGTGCAGGCGCCCGGCTGAATCAACGCGGAAATCGGCCTTACCCTTTCGACCATGCGCCCGTGCCAGCGGCACACAGATCAACAGGGCATCCATCGCAGCCGGATCCCAGGCATCCATCAGAAGGCGCAGTGGATTTGGCCCGACCCAGATTGCATCGGAGTTGAGGGTCGCCACAGGACCATTGCCCAGGTGCGGCAAGGCATTTCGCAACCCGCCGCCGGTTTCCAGGATATCAGGCTCTTCCCGCAGGGTGCGGATGCCGGTTCCGTCCAAATGTTGTTCCAGCATTTCGGGCAGGTAGTGCAGATTGGCGACAATCGGGCTGGCCTGAACATCGTGGGCCAGGGCAAGTGCGTGGTCGATCAGCGCCCGCCCGGCCACCTTGACCAGTGGCTTGGGCTGATGCGCCGTCAGGTGCCTCATCCGCTTTCCAAAGCCCGCGGCAAACAACATCAGGGGGAGGGAATCGTGGCGCATTGGTCCTTGAGCTTTTGCAATAGGGCAGGGGTCGGTTCAGGCAACGCCGCGTCGATCAGCGGTTTGATTGGGAACAGCGCGGGGTGAGACAGGTTGGTTTGAATGTGGCCCCAGACACGTGGAATCAGATCAATATAATGCGGTTTCCCGTAGTGCATCGACAGTCGCGAAAACACCCCGAGGATCCGCAGGTTTCTTTGTGTCCCCAGCAGGGTAAACGCCGCCAGAAACGCGCCCGCGTCCAAACCCGTGGCGTCCAGATAGCGTTGCACCATCATATCCGTCATTCCGACGGGCACATCCCTGCGGGCGTCCTGCGCGATTGACATCAGATCATAGGCGGGATGACCCAGCATCGCGTCCTGATAATCCAGCAACCCGACCCGCCGCACGCCTTTGCGCGCAGGCAGCCAGATCAGGTTTTCCGCATGATAATCGCGCTGGATCAGCACCGTTGCATCACGATCAAATGGCGCGAGAAGCGCGTGGAACCGGGCCTCGAACCGGGCCTTTGCCAATGTATCGACCGATCCAAGGGCACCCCGCTGATACCAATCATAGGCCAGCGCGGCCCGCTCCGTCATCACGTCGGCATCATATGTCGGCAAGTCCGGGGCTGTCGAAGCATGCAATCGCACCAGAACATCAACCGAGGCTTGATAGAGCGGCAATTCACAGGTTGCATCGGCTCTGATCACCCGCGCGAACAGGTCGTCTCCCAGGTCTTCTATCAGCAGCAAGCCGTTCTTCTGGTCCTGCGCGAAAATCTCGGGGGCGGACAGCCCGACGCTCCGCAGGTGGTTTGTGATGTCGACGAAGGGGCGCACATCCTCGCCCTTTTCCGACGGTGCGTCCATCAGGATAACGGTTTCCGCCTCGGGCCGTTCCAACCGCTCGTATCTGCGGTTCGAGGCATCACCGGCAACGAGTCTGCGTGTTGCATCGCCCCAGCCCGCCTGTTCCAGAAAGGACGAGATTGTGGAGTTTCGATCAGACATTTTGCACCATGTCCGCAAGCCGGCTGTGCCACTTGGCGTCTGTCCAGGTGAACAGTGCCGTCCGATCTTTCCGTCCTGATGAGATTTCGATGCTCAGCGCGTTTTCCGGGGCAAATCGCCCCAGACGATCGGGCCATTCGACCAGACAGATCGCATCCTCAAACGCTTCGGTCAGGCTCAGTTCGTCGATTTCGGTTTCGGTGGAAAGCCTGTAGAGATCAGTGTGCCAAAGCGTTCCGCTCTGCGTGTCATAGGTCTGGACCAACGTGAATGTCGGGGAAGGGACGTCTTCGGGAACGGTCAACAGTGACTGGATCAGCGCGCGTGCAAAATGGGTTTTGCCCGCCCCGACGGGTCCGCTCAGCAGAATGACGTCGCCGGGTTGCACGATCCTGCCCAACGCGACGGCACAACGGGCTGTCGCGTCCGCATCGGGCCAGTCGAGTGTCAGCGGGCTTGCGATCATGCCGCCAAACTATCGGCATCCCCGGTCGCTGCAAGCGGAATGACCTATGCCTGAACGGATGATTTTTTTCTTGGCGCGAGGGCCGGTTCGACAAAGCGGATGACAGTGGCACCTGACGCAACCGGGGACAGGCGCACCGTATAGGGCCCATCGCTGAGGTGCGTCACCTCGGCTTCCCATTGTGTGCGTTCGCCCAGTTTCATGACGAAATCACGGATATCGCCCCATGCCGGGTTCGGTTTTGTCTGTGCCCGCCATTGCTTGATCGAGTCGACGATGGTGACATCCGCAAAACTGCAATCCGGGTCCATTTTCCACATCTCGCGAAATGCGGCATTGCAAAAAGTCAGCACACCAGCGGATGAAAACACGGCCAGGGCATCCTCGAACGTGTCCATCAACGACTGGCCCAATTCCAGTTCAGCCCTGAAATTGCGCGTCAACGAGATTTCAGCGGTAATATCCTCGATCAAAAAGGCAACGGCACCATCCGGGTGCGGTCGTCCGCTGACGCGGTAGGTGTGCCCGGTATCCAGCGTCCATGTCTCTTGATAGCTGGCATGTGTGGCGGCCGCGATCATGTCTGAAATTTCCTGCCGCCAGGAGTTGTAGTTTTTCGGTTCTGGCATAACGCGATTGTCCCGCAAGCGGTCAAAAAACGCCAACAAAGCGGGTCGGCTGCTCAAGAACTCGACGGGCAGCGACGTCAGGTCGACAAGGGCGGGATTGAACAGGGCCAGCTGTTCATTGCGGTCAAAGATCGCAAGGCCAATGGACAGATGCGCAAAGGTCTTGGCCAGGGTTTGCACGAAATTGCGCTGGGCCACTTCGGCCTCGATGACGGCGTTGATGTCGACGGCGTGATAGATGATGTTTTCGTCCACCCGACTTGCAGTCACGTTATACCATTCGGTTGTTCCGGTTTGCGCAATATTGATCGGCACCCGAATGGAGCGTTTTCCCTCCAGATCCGCCTCAACCAGTTCAAACAACGGATCATCCAGACAGCAATCCTCTGACCGGGCCGCATCCGCAAGCGATCGGTAGGCGTGGTTGTGCCATTGGGTTTTTCCGTCCGCATCGACAAGCCAGATGGGATAGGGAGACGCCGATGCCGCAAGCCTGAGCGTGCCGAGTTCCGCTTCGAGCGTCTTGACCTCATGTACCGCGCTGGCATTGGTCATGATCGCGTCCTTGATCACGACACGTGTCATGTCCTGTTCGCGGTCGAGATGGAGGGTTGCGGTGTCGTCCAGCGCGGCGGCGCGCAGCGTCAGCGAGCTCATGCCACTCAAACCGTCGGCATCAGGAAATCCGGGGAACCGGGCGATCAGCGCAGAGCGCAACGCATGCCAGTCCGTTTCTCCTTGCTTTTTGGCCAGGACGGCGCGTGCCTGATCCGTTGCATGTTCAAGATCAAGATCGCTGAACAGGAAAAACATGCCCTGCGGACCGGGTTGCGCCAACGATCCTTGCGGCGCGCGCCGCACAGTCAAAAGGGCCAGACCCGCAATAACAGCAATGACTGCGGACATGAAAACAACAATGATCTCTACTGCAGGCACGCTTCGCCACCTTCACAAATCCGAAGGTTCATCAATGCTTCACTAAGGTTAATGCACTGTTAATGCTGCGTCGCCGAACGGTGGTCACGCCATAATTTTTTCGTTCAATCCCTGCGGCACCGCGTTTTCACCCACCCGGGCGTCGATCTTGTGGCGTGGCCAGACCACCTCGACGATCGCGCCGCGATAGGCACCCTCGACCGGTGTGCTGGAATACGGGTCTGATCCGTTGGAAAATGTCAGTTCGGCGCCAGACCGTTCCAGCAGTGTTTTTGCGATAAACAGCCCAAGGCCCATGCCCTCGTATTCGGGGCGCTGAACACGCGCAGTGGCAGATTTGCGCCACCGCACGAACGGATCGCCGATCCGGCCCAGGATCTGCGGCGGAAAACCCTTGCCGTCGTCCATGATACGCAAGGCAATGCGCTCGTCTGTCCAGTGCGCCTCGATCCAGACGGTTGAACGGGAAAAATCCACCGCGTTCTGCACAAGGTTGCGCAGCCCGTGAATAATCTCGGGCTGACGCACGATGGCGGGTTGGTCAGTTTCGCCTCCGGACTCGGGGTCGTGGGTGTAATTGATGTGCTTGCCGCGATGGATATGGGGCTCGGCGGCTTCCTGGATGACCGTCATCAGCGGGGCCTGCCTGAGGTGCAGATCGTCTTTGCCAGCCCGTCCCATGTCACGCAGGATGTCGCGGCATCTGTCGGCCTGCGCGCAGATCAGGGCCGCGTCATCGCGCAGGTCGGGTTGATCGGACAACTCTTCCATCAACTCGGCGCTGGCCAGCTTGATCGTCGCCAGCGGGGTTCCAAGCTCATGCGCCGCCGCGGCAACCACGCCGCCCAGATCAGTCAGTTTTTGTTCGCGGGACAGGGCAAGCTGCGTGGCCGACAGCGCATCGGACATGGCGTTGATTTCGATCGTCACGCGGCGTGAATAAAGACCAATGAAACAAATGGCGATCACCAGCGCGATCCAGTTGCCGAACACAAACAGGTCTGGAATGCTGAGCGTTGCGCCGTCCTGAGTGCGCAGGGGCAGGTGGTATTCCGACAGAAGTGTGACGATGACAATGGCCGTCGCCCCCACCAGCACAGTGGAGCGCGTTGTCAAAACCGCCGCCGATATCGTGACCGGCCCCAGCATGAGCAGGGCAAAGGGATTGTTCAGGCCACCGGTCAGCGCCAGAAGAAAACCAAGTTGCAACAGGTCAAACAGGACCATCAACAGGTTTTCGGATTCCGCGAGACGCTTGTTTTCGGGGAACACGAAAATAGCGATCAGGTTTCCGATTACGGAAATGCCCACAACCAGATAGCACAGGCCCAGTTCCAACTGCAGCCCGAACATGCGCTCTGCCACACTCAGCGCCACAAGCTGACCGACAATCGCCACCCAGCGCAAAAGGATCATGGTGCGCAGCTTGATCCAGTTCGACCGCTGTCGCCCGGTTACGAAACCAATTTCTGATTGAGCCATCCTGTCACTACTTCGCTTGTTTTGCCGGAGTTTAAGGGTGTTCGCCGGGACATCAACATTCGCACCAGGCGAGAAACACAATGGCACGTATCATCGCACCCGTCACATGTCTTGTCGTTGTCGTTTCATGGGCGGAGTCTGGTGGCTGTCGCGCCCGATGCCCGTCGCACATGTTAAAACAGGCAGGGCGGGGCGCACGAAACCTGTGTGGTCGCCCACGCCACTTTCACCCGGATGGTTTTCCTCAAGGTTCGGATTTTGCGAGTTTTTCCGAAGGGATACGTTGCCCGAGGCAATGGCACCCAGTGCAACACGATTGTGGAAAACGTCTGAAATCACGGAATAATTTGACCCCGACCCCGGTGCGCTCCATATCTATCCACAGCCATCAAGGACGAAATATGGGAACTGGAGCACCACATGGCCAATACCGCGCTGCCTGAACTGGGCACTGACAAGACACTAATGCTGGTCGATGATGACGAACCCTTTCTGCGGCGCCTTGCCAAGGCGATGGAAAAGCGCGGATTCGAGATCGAAACGGCAGACAGTGTCGCCGGTGGCAAGGCAATCGCAACTGCGCGCCCACCTGCCTATGCGGTGGTTGATCTGCGTCTTGAGGATGGAAACGGCCTTGATGTTGTTGAGGTTTTGCGCGAGCGGCGGCCGGACGCGCGTGTGGTTGTCCTGACGGGATACGGTGCGATCGCCACCGCGGTGGCCGCCGTGAAAATTGGCGCAACCGATTATCTGTCCAAACCTGCGGATGCCACGGACATCACCAACGCCCTGCTCGCCAAGGGCGATAATTTGCCCCCGCCGCCAGAGAACCCGATGAGCGCGGACAGGGTGCGTTGGGAGCATATTCAGCGCGTCTATGAATTGTGTGACCGCAACGTGTCCGAGACAGCGCGTCGGTTGAACATGCACCGCAGGACATTGCAGCGTATCCTGGCAAAGCGCTCTCCGCGTTAGAGCGGACGAGCGGGGCCGTCTGTTCGTGGCGCAGTCCGGCAGATTGTCACGTCACAGGTCATAGCGTTCGAGGATCTTGTCGACACACGTCCCGTCGGCCAGCTCAAAATCCTTGATCCGCCCGTAGTCCTGAAATCCGCGTGACTGGTAGTAGATCAGCCCGCCCTCGTTATCGGCACGTATGTTGGCGTTGATCCATGTGTATCCCAACGCCCTCGCCGCCATGCATGTGGCGTCGAACAATTTGGACCCGATGCCAAGGCCGGTTTGACCGATCTGCACGAAGGTCGCGATTTCGGCGGCTTCGGCGGGCAGGTAATCTGCCGCGTCGATCCATTGAAAGCCAACCACATCATCGCTTGGGGTGACGGCCACATGCCATGCTGCGCGTCCGTCATTGGATGCCATCTGTTCCGACAGGTCCGCGGCGGAAACAGTCCCTGTAAGGGCCGTTGTTCCGCCCTGTGCGATGATGGCGTTCAGCAATTTCGCCATGGACGGCGCATCAAAAGCGATGGCGGAGCGGACGGTGATCACGTGCATTGCTTCAGCAGGTCCGCATGGCGTGCGGTGAAAGCATGGCGGGCGTCCAGCGGTGGGCGCAGTACGATTTTCAGGGTGTCGATCAGATCAGCAGGCGGGCGTCCGAAAAACCGGTTGGCCTCTTGTTCGTTAAAGCCCGCGATCTGTGTGGCTTCCATCCATGCGCTGATCTTGTCGGCCTTCTTGATCTGCCTCTTTATTTTATCGGGCACCTTTGCCGGCAGGCCAAACCGAAGATGGATTGCGGCCTCAAGCCGTTCATCAAGCGCGCCATAGCCCGGCCCAACCGCCGCCTTTACCGGTGAAATCATGTCACCGATTACATATTCGGGGGCATCGTGCAGCAGGGCCGCCAGCCGCCATTTGGGCAGTGCCTTGGGGGCGATACGGCCAAAAAGCGTCTCTACCAAAAGGGAATGTTCGGCCACGGAATAGGCGTAGTCCCCCAGAGTTTGCCCATTCCAGCGCGCCACAAAGGCGAGACCGTGGGCGATATCCTCGATTTCGATATCCATGGGCGTCGGGTCAAGCAGGTCGAGCCGACGCCCCGAGAGCATTCGTTGCCAGGCGCGGGGTTGTTTCATACCCCTGTCTGTAGCGCGGGTTTGCACAAAGAAAAAGCCGCGGCGTGTGCGCTGTCCTTGCGTCATACCCTGCCGTGAATCAGGTGCTGCGCAATTGCAGGGCCGCCGGTGTGAAGGCCGGAACAGACAGGCCGGCGAACGCCGCGTAAGATTTTGATAACGGCTTTGACGATCGCCGAGAGATGTTCGGAACGCAACCTTTCTGTTGAAACACGCTTCAAACGGGCCACCTGTGGTGTCCCGACTTCGGGCCTGCATGTGTCGGGTGTTTGTCGCGCGGCCAACAGCCGTATTGAGAAACCCCGCGCAAGCTGTTACGCGGCGCTGGAAAATCACATAAACGAGGGCTTCATGGCCGAGGATTATATCGTCAAGGATATCGCGCTGGCTGGTTACGGGCGCAAGGAACTGGACATCGCCGAGACAGAGATGCCGGGCCTGATGGCCTGTCGTGCCGAGTATGGTGAGAGCAAGCCCTTGTCGGGTGCCCGCATCGTTGGCTCGTTGCATATGACCATCCAGACCGCTGTCTTGATCGAGACACTGGTCGCACTGGGCGCCGATGTGCGCTGGGCGTCGTGCAACATCTTTTCCACGCAGGACCATGCGGCCGCAGTGATTGCAGAAAGCGGCGTGCCGGTGTTTGCCGTCAAGGGCCAGTCGCTGGAAGAACATTGGGATTACCTCGACAGGTCGTTCCAGTTTGCGGACGGGCCGAACATGATTCTGGACGATGGTGGCGATGCGACCCTATATGTCCTTCTGGGCGCGCGCGCCGAGGCCGGTGAAGAGATCATTCCCGTTCCCACATCCGAAGAAGAGACGGTTATCAAGGCGCAGATCGCCAAACGCATGGCTGAAAGCCCCGGCTGGTTCACCAAGTTGCGTGACCAGATCAAGGGCGTTTCGGAAGAGACAACAACAGGCGTGCACCGCCTTTATGACCTGGTAAAGCAGGGCCAGCTGCCCTTCCCCGCCATCAACGTGAACGATTCGGTTACGAAGTCGAAATTCGACAACAAATATGGCTGCAAGGAATCGCTGGTTGACGGAATTCGCCGCGCCACGGACACCATGATGGCGGGCAAGGTTGCCGTCGTCATGGGCTATGGCGATGTGGGCAAAGGCTCTGCCGCTTCGCTCTCCGGTGCGGGCGCGCGCGTCAAGGTGACCGAGGTTGACCCGATCTGCGCACTTCAGGCCGCAATGGACGGGTTCGAAGTTGTTCTGCTTGAGGATGTTGTGGATTCCGCAGACATTTTCATCACGACCACAGGCAACAAGGACGTGATCCGCATCGAGCACATGCGCGAGATGAAGGACATGGCGATTGTCGGCAACATTGGCCACTTTGACAACGAAATTCAGGTTGCCGCGCTGAAGAACCACAAGTGGACCAGCATCAAGGAACAGGTGGACATGATCGAGATGCCGAATGGCCATCGTCTGATCCTGTTGTCCGAAGGGCGCCTGTTGAACCTTGGCAACGCTACGGGCCACCCCTCGTTTGTCATGTCGGCAAGCTTTACCAATCAGGTATTGGCCCAGATCGAGCTGTGGCAGAACACCGACCAGTACAAGAACGAGGTCTATATCCTGCCCAAGCATCTGGATGAAAAGGTGGCACGCCTGCATCTGGATCGCATCGGCGTGAAATTGACCAGACTTGACGGGGATCAGGCAGCCTATATCGGCGTGACACCCGACGGTCCGTTCAAACCCGAACACTATCGCTATTGAACATTGTGGTGGGGTGAAACCCCACCCTACCGCCATGTGACCGGGCCCCGTGCAGCGATCTGCCGGGGCCTTTTCCCTGGCTATCCGCCGTTTACCGCGTTGCTGACCCCAACGGCGGACCCGATCAGACCGAATACGGTGCGCACGGAACCAACCGGGCTTTCTGTTGCCATCACAAGGTCGTTCGGGTTGATCTGGAACTTGCGCGCGGCAAAAATGTCCTCGGCCGAGGTCAGATCGACAGAGAACACCACCTGCGTTTTGGACGGACCGGACCCGTCGCTGCGCAGGGCTTTTTCCGGATAATCACGCAGGATAAGGATACCCTTTGGGTTGGCGCGTGTGTCGTTCAGACCACCCAGCAGGGCCAGCGCTTCGATTGCGGTGATGTGTTCCTGATCAAAAGGCACCACAGCTTCGGAACCGGTGGCGCCAAGGGCGACGAAATAGCGGCCATCTTCTTTCACGATCACACTGTCACCGCCGCGTAAAACGACATTGGCCGAGGGGCGTTCGAACAATGTGTCTGCGCGGATCTCGTAGGACCTGGAGTCCCGGATCACGCGAACAAGGGGGTTTTTCAAACCTTCCGTTATGCCGCCCGCGACAGAGATCAGGTTGAGGATCGAAAAGTCGCGGTTTGGCATCGGGTAGGTGCCGGGTCTGGCAAAGCCGCGCACCGCACTGACCGAATTGTCCGGCCCCGCTTGCAGACTAAGTTGGACCTGAGCATCCGGCACAACGACCTCCAGCCGTTCCTTTATCAGGGCGCGCGCGGATTCCGGAGTCGAACCGCCCACCTGTATCTCGTCGATATAAGGGACAAAGATTTTTCCGGTTGGCGAAACGCGCAGGCCGGACAATGTGACGTTACTGTCGCCCTGTGACGTCAGCAGGGAACTGTCCTGATTGTCCCAGACGATCAGATCAATCAGGTCACCCGGACGAATGATGTTGGATTTCGGCCCGCGTGTGTCACTGAACCAGCGATAATTCCCGGCCCGTCCGGTAACAGGCCATGTGCGCAACTGGGCAATGTTGGCCGATTTGACAGGCACGACCGAATAGGCGGCTGTTGCGTCGTCCCGGCTGCTTATCACCTCGCTTTGAATGGCCGCGCCGCGCGGCAATGTGCAAGCCGCGAGCACAAGCACAAGACAAAGCGCGATCAGGGTGTTCAATTTTCTTCGCACGACGCCGGTTCCCCCATCTTTCGAACGGCAACACCGGCGCAAAATGGCCAAGCCCCAAAAGACAACATGAAACACGTATAACGCGAGCAGCCGAGCCTGCAAGTGTCGCGGGAATGAGCGGGTGGATTTGCCCGGCTAAGACCCCTTTTTCCCCGGATTGCCAAGGTCCTCAGCCTCGATCACGTCGCCGTCTGCGCCGGCATCCACGACGGTCACGGCATTGTCGCCGGATTTGGATTTCTGGGCCCCCAGCAACGGCAACATTTCCGTGCCGCCGGGCATCGCCACTTCGGCACTGGGCGGGCGTTTCCATGATAACGTGTCGAAGGCCGCGCAGTTGGTACAGATCGGTGTCCATTCCGCGTGGATGTTCCGGCAATTGTCACAAACCCATTGTGGTCCGCGCGGTGCAGACAACGCGCGCGTCAGCCACCCCTGTATGACGGCATCGCTGGCGCCCTGACCACGCTCGATGGCCGCCATCAGGGTGGCTGACCGCGCGGTCGGGTCCGTTTCGAACAGATCGCCCAATGCGCGGCGGGCTGCCGGAAAATCCTCGGCGGCGATGTTCAGTTCGGCCATGAGCATTTTGGATTCCGGATCATCCGGGTGGCTGCGCGACAATTGGGCAAAGCGTTTCAACCGTGCGGCGGGCGTTTCGTCTGGCTCGATTGCGGCGAATGCGCGGGCGAGGTCGGGATGAGGCTGAGCCTCCCATGCCTTTTTCAGAATGCGCGTCGCGTATTTCTTTTGACCTTGCCCGATATGGCCTTCTGCGGCCATTACGGCGGCAGGTATCAGGTCGGGCGATTGTTTGTTCGCCGCAATAGAGGCTTCGCGCGCTTCGATGGTTTGATCCTGGTCCAGAATCTTCTTTGCTTCGCTCAGCGCCAGAACAGCGTCGCGGCGTTTGTGGACATCACGCGGCAGGTTGCCGTATTTCAGCTTGGCCGACAGGGTCTGGCGTGCCCCTTTCCAATCCTCGTGCCCGGCTTGGAGTTTCAGCAACACATCTTGCGTGTCTTCATGCTTTGGCTTCAGGGCAAACGCCTTTTCGGCCAGTTTGAGGGCCGTGTCAGTGTCACCATCTGCCAGCTTTTGCTTCATGATCCCGCGCACCCCGACGAAACGCGTCGAATCGTTCTGCACCAGCTTGCGATAGGTTTCTTCCGCCTTTTTGCGATCCCCGGCCAGTTCCGCGGCTTGGGCTGTCAACAGGTTCGTCAATTCGGGCCGGTTGAGGTAACGATCCGCCTTTTCCGCCTTTGCCAGGGCCACGCGCCCCTCGCCCGAGGCCAACGCCATCATCCCTTCGGCCAGGGCATCGAAACCCTTGGCCGATTTGTTCCGGGCCCGATATCGCGACCAGGCCGTTTCATCGCCGTTCAGCACCTTCCAACACACGACCAGCAGCCCAAGCAGCTTGAGGCCGATCCAGATCACCAGAACCAGCAACAGGAGGGCAACGACGGATTGCAGCGGACCTAGGGTGAATTCCTGACCGGCCACGATGATGCGCACGCCGCCTTCGGCCTCAAGCAGCCAGCCCGCGCCGAGGGCAAGCGCGGCGACGGCCACGACGAAGACGATGATTTTTACCAATGACCAGATCATAAAGAGGCCCCTTCAGAGTGCAGACAGGCGTTCTGCCAATGCGTTTGCCGCGGTTACGGCGTCTTGGCGCGATTGCGCCTGTTCCAGCCATTGACCCATGGCCGCACGTGCAGATTCGGGCAGGGCCTCGGCTTCGGCCAGCGCGTCGCCAAGCCGTCCGGCCCGAACCGCGCCCTCGACGCGGGACAGGACCGAGTTCGGGTCGGAGCCTTCACGCGGGGTAACGGCGCGCGCGCCAAGCTGACGTTGCAGGAAACTGCCCAATCCACCATTGTCGTCGCCCACATCGCGCGCGGCAGCCAGGGCGTCGCGCGCGGCGTCTGAAACAGCCTCCTGCAGTGCAGCAAGCGGCACAACGCCGTCACCTGCCGTCAAGCGCAGTGCGTCAGGAATGTCGGTGGCCCCGGCCTGTTCAAGATCGCCCAGCGCCGTGGCAAACGGTGCCCCTGTGTCGATCGCTGCCCGAATGCGCGTCATGGCCGCGCGTATCAGCGTGGCGTTTGCCTCGGCCGCCGTGTCATTGCGGATGGACTGTGCGTCGGCCAGCAACCGGTCAATTTCCGACTGTTGGGCTGCGGCGGCCGCGCGCAGTTCAGCCATGGCGGCCTCCAGCGCTTCGTCCGGTACGGCGACGGCGGGTGCCGGTTGCGCGACCAGCGTGTCCACGCGTGCCGTCAGGACATCAAGTCGCTCGGACAGAGGTGCAAAAGCGGCCACCTGTTCGGACAATGCGGTCAGTTCATCCGTGACCGGGGTCAGATCGACCTGTCCATCGACCACGACGGGTGGTTGCATTGCAGGCAGTTCCGCAATGGCCGTTTCAAGGTCGGAGAGGCGGTCGTTGGCGTCCGCGATACCTTGTGCAATCGCCGGATCGGCTTCGGGCGCCGGGACTTGCAGGCTGGCGGGCAAAAAATCGCTCCGCGCGGCCAAAAAGCCCAACAGTGCGGTCAGAATACCTGCAAGGATCATCGGGAGAACAGACGCACGCGCGGGCTCTGCCGGGACCGGGGTCGGCGCGGGCAACAGCGTTCTTTCGCCCCCGGTCTCTTTGTCCGTCTGGCCTTTGGCTTCATCGTCCGAAACGTCAGCCTCGACCGGTTCTTCGGGCTTGGACGTGTCGACGCCTTCGGCCATCGGCGCACCTGAGTCATTCGGGTCCGTCTCGGGCGCGACGGTTTTGTCGGCGCTGTCAGACTCGTCGTTCGTGGTCGCGTCGATTTCGGACCCTTCAACGACCGTGTCCGCAGTATTGTCCAAATTGGGGGATTCAGATGGTGACTCGCCCTTGGCGGCCTGATTCGGGCGTTTGCGGTTAGCCAAGGCTGTCCCCTCCTTTCGATTCTTTCGGCGTGCAGTGCCGCCATTGCAAAGTCTACTCCGCGCGTCGTCGCCCCTCAACCCGATGGGGTGCAATCATTTCCATGGATCAAGGTTGGCAAGCGCTTCGCCCATCGCCTGCGCATCCGGCCTGGCTGCAACCGTCACGCTGGCAAGCGGCACATCCGCCAGTTCATCGGCTACCGCCGCACTCAGGGCAATGGCGTGAACGACATCGGGTTTGGGGACCACCTTGGCGAACTGTGCGGCCGTGCGAGGCGAAAACAGCGGGACCATTACATGAGGCGCGTCTCGGATTTTCTGTACCGCAGCGTCTGTCAGCGCACGCAGGCGTTGTTCATAAAGCACCACGCGGGTTATGGTCAGACCGGCCCGCGACAATCGCGGTGCAATATCCCCCCGCGTGTACTCACCGGACAGATGAAACAGGCGATTGTCCGGCCTGATGTTTTGCAGCGTCGCGACAAGGCTTTGCGCATCCTCGCCCGCCTGCTTTGCGACCCACCCTTTTGACCTGGCCACTCTGGTCGTCGCGGGACCTATGCAATAGGCTGTTCGTCCCTGCCCGTCGGGGGCCGCACGGACACCGTTTGCCGAGGAAAACACAGCGCTGTCCTGCGGCCCCATTGCCAAAGGCGGCATGAGGTTCACGATTTCGACTAGCGGGCTGAGCACCGGTTCAAAACGGGCGAGAACCGTGTCCGGCAGCATGGCAACAAAGGCCGCTGACGCGGATTTCGGGCGTGTCATGATCAGCGGGACAGGCGCAGGGGATGCATTGTTTGCCACAGTTCAAAGTGTTACCCCCCACGGGCCCTACGTGCAACGGACCTTACCGATGAGCCACCCTCAAACCCTGCTTGGCATCGAGAGCAGTTGTGACGACACCGCAGCCGCGGTTGTGCGCGGTATTCCGGGTGAAATGTCAGTGATGTCTTCTGTTGTTTACGGACAAACCGACCTGCACGCGGCCTTTGGCGGAGTTGTGCCCGAAATCGCGGCGCGGGCGCATGTCGAACGGCTGGATGTCAGTATCGTTGCCGCGCTTGAACAGGCGGGCGTCGGGCTGGATGCGATTGACGGGATCGCGGTGACATGCGGCCCCGGTCTGATCGGCGGTGTGGTTTCGGGCGTGATGATGGCCAAGGGGCTGTCGATGGCCACCGGCCTGCCGATGTACGGCATCAATCATCTGGCAGGCCATGCGTTGACGCCGCGATTGTCCGACGGTGTCGCATTTCCCTATCTGATGCTGCTGGTGTCGGGTGGACACTGCCAGTTCCTGATCGCGCATGGCCCGGATCGGTTTGACCGTCTCGGCGGCACGATCGACGATGCGCCGGGCGAGGCGTTTGACAAGGTTGCGCGTCTGCTGGGTCTGCAACAGCCCGGAGGCCCCGCGATAGAGACGATTGCCGCAGATGGCGATCCGTCGCGTTTTGCCTTTCCGCGTCCGCTTGCGAACCGTTCCGGGTGCGATCTCAGCTTTTCCGGGTTGAAGACGGCTGTTCTGCGTGCGCGGGACGATCTGGTGGCGTCACAGGGTGGCTTGCGCATGCAGGATCAGGCGGATCTGGCGGCGTCATTTCAGGCGGCGGTGTGTGACAGCCTTGTCGGGAAAAGCGCGCGGGCCCTTGAGGCTTACCTGGCATTGTCGCCAGGGACCCCGACGTTCTGCGTGGCAGGCGGTGTCGCGGCGAATATGTCGATTCGTGCCGGGTTAGAGACTGTTTCAGACACACATGGCGCGCGCTTTCTGGCGCCGCCGCTGGCGCTGTGTACTGACAATGCCGCCATGATCGCTGCCGCCGGGATCGAGCAGATGGGTGTGCGTGGGCCAGACAACATGGAATTGTCGGCGCGGCCACGCATGCCGCTCGACACTGCAAGTGCCGCAATGCTCGGCTCTGGAAAGAAGGGAGCCAAGGCGTGAGTGTTTCCGTGATCGGAGCGGGTGCGTTTGGCACCGCTTTGGCCGTCACGCTTGGACAGCATGGCCCGGTGACTTTATGGGCACGCGACATCGGCACGATGAACACCGACCGGCAAAACAAGCGTCGTCTTGCAGGCGTGCCCTTTCCTGAAAACCTCGCGGTAACCGGCGACCTGGAAAGAGCCTTGGCCGCCGAAACGCTGCTGATGGCCTTGCCGATGCAAGCGTTGGGTGCGTTCACGTCGACCCATGATCTGAGCGGAAAAACCGTGGTCGCCTGTTGCAAGGGCATCGACCTCAGCACGGGCGACGGCCCTTCGAAACTGCTTGGAGCGGCCAGACATGTGGCTGTACTGACCGGACCCAGCTTTGCCACAGACATTGCGCGTGGCTTGCCCACAGCACTGACCCTTGCCTGCGTGGACGAAGACGTCTCGCGAACTGTGCAAGCGCAACTGTCCACGCCCACGCTGCGCCTGTACCGCAGTACGGATGTGATCGGCGCGGAACTTGGCGGCGCGCTGAAGAACGTGATTGCCATTGGCTGTGGCGCCGTGATTGGCGCCGGTCTGGGTGCCAGCGCACGGGCGGCGTTGATGACGCGTGGTTTTGCCGAAATGCAGCGGGTGGCTGCCGCATTTGGCGCGCAATCCGAGACACTTATGGGGTTGAGCGGGCTTGGAGATTTGACACTTACCTGCACGTCCAGTCATTCCCGCAACTATCGGCTTGGACTTGCGCTGGGCGCGGGACGTGCGTTTGATGCCGGTGTAACGGTAGAAGGGGCCGCAACCGCGCAGGCGTTGCGCAAGGTCGCGGCCGAACGGGGGCTGGACCTGCCGCTGTGTTCCACCGTTGCTGATCTGGTCGACGGGCATTTGGATGTGAGGGGCGCAATGCATCAACTGCTGGGCCGCCCCCTGAAGGAGGAATGATATGATTTTTGCGTTGATGGCATGGGACAAGTCAGGCGCACTGGCCATTCGGATGGAAAACCGGCCCGATCACCTTGCCTATCTGGAAGAAACCGGTGTGGTTCAAAAGGCGGGCCCGTTTCTGGATGGCGCAGGCCAGCCTTGCGGGTCGCTGATTGTACTGGATGTCGCTGACATGGCCGCCGCACAATCCTGGGCCGACAATGACCCCTATGCCAAGGCCGGGCTGTTTCGCGAAGTACAGATCATCGCGTGGAAACAGGTCATGGGCACATGAAGTACTGGCTGTTCAAATCCGAGCCCTCCACCTGGAGCTGGGACGATCAGGTGGCAAAGGGCGACGCCGGAGAAGAGTGGGACGGCGTGCGCAACTATCAGGCGCGCAATTTCATGCGCGAGATGGCGGTGGGGGATCGCGGGTTCTTTTACCATTCCCAAAAGGAAAAAGCGGTCGTTGGCATTGTCGAGGTGATCGCGGGCGCGCATCCTGACAGCACCACCGACGATGAACGATGGGAATGTGTGGACATCAAGGCGGTGGAATCGGTCAAGACCCCGGTCACACTCGAAATGGTCAAGACAGATGAACGCTTGTCCGACATGGCCCTGATCCGCAATTCCCGCCTGTCCGTTCAACCGGTGACCGACGACGAATGGCGTATCGTCTGCGAAATGGCAGGCGTGTCCGCGTAACCATTTGTCGATTCACGTCCGCTCTGGCACATTGCATTAAAGTGCCAAGAGGAGGAACGGAAGGGATTTCTAGACGTCATCGCTGCGGGTATCGCGGGATTTTTGTTCGGGGCCGTCTGGTACACAGTGTTTGCCAAACGCTGGATGACCTTATCGGATGTGCCGTTGAATGAGACAGCGGATGCGCCAGCCAACCGGTCTGATCCGATCCCCTACATCACCAGCCTTGTCGGGGCTGTTCTGGTTGCGGGCATGATGCGCCACGTTTTTGCGTTGAGCGGGATTGATACGGTGGGCGAGGGGCTTGTGTCCGGCTTTGGCATTGGCCTGTTTCTGGTCAGCCCGTGGATCGCGACATTCTATGGGTTCAGCGCACGCCCGTTTCGATTGACGCTGATCGACGGTGGCTATGCCACCTTTGGCTGCACTGTCATTGGGGCTGTATTGATGGTTTTCTGAACGCCAAAAGGGTTCTGACCCGATGTGATCAGAACCCTTTCACCCTCGGCACGCACTCCCAAGAGCCACCGCACGTGTTGAAAATCGGGTCTGACCTTTCTGGTCTGACGAGCTAGATTTACGAGGACAGCCGCCCAATAGCAAATCCTAAGTGCTTCGTATTATAGTAAAAACAGAAACACCCGCTCAGTCGGCGGGCGCTCTGGTCTTGCTGGTTGGCACCGATCAGCTATACGCCGACTCTTTGCCGAAATGCTTGGTCAGCATGTAATAGACAACGGCGCGATACTTGTTGCGCTCGGACTTGCCATAAATCTCGATGACTTTGTCTATCGCGCCCATCAATTCAGGGCCGTCCCTGAGCCCCAGTTTCTTCATCAGGAAGTTTTCCTTGACGGTTTCCAGTTCGGATTTCTGGCTGCCGGCAACGGTTGATGCGTCGGCATTGTAAATCGACGGACCGCAGCCAATCGTCACCTTGGTCAAAAGATCCATGTCCGGAGTCATGCCGCACTTGTTCTTGAGGTCATCCGCATATTGCGCGATCAGATCGTCGCGTTTGCCCATCTTGTAGTCTCCCACCTGTGTACTGCGCCCCGATTTCTTCAGCGACGCATTTCATTGCAATCGAGTTTGCGCAGGTTAGCGGGAAATCCTGCCTGCTCAAAGAGATTTTGACGGGGAAAATCAAGACTGTTTCCCCTGTCTGCCTCAGAAGCGGTTGATCTTGATCTCTTTGGACCTGGATGTGGGCACGTCACTGGCAGTGTCGCCTTCGTCCTTGTCGCCAATCACAAAGCTGACACCAGAGATGTAGAAGGATCGCGGTTCGGTCATTTCCGTCGTGCGTTCGACCCATTCGGGCGAAAACGCGGTTGCCCAGACCGTGGGAAAGGCGTGGACTGCGTTGTGCATGCCGGTCAGCGCGATCCAGATGCCTGCCGCCTTGCAGGCCAGATGCTCCTTGGACGTCATGTTCAGCGCACTTCGGATCATGAAAGCCAGCACTGCGGCCAGGCCCCCGTCGATCAGCATTGTCATGTCCGCGTCCGCATCCGGGTCGGGCACACCATTGAGGTGGAACATCACATAGCGCGACAGCAGGACGGTCAGGATTCCAATCAGGAACGCACCAACAAGCGAGCCGGGATATCCCATGTTGCGCACCCATTCCGGCACACGCCCGCGTGCGGTTTGCGCCGCAACCTTCTGGCTGTCTTTCAATTGGGTATGCGCCCCGTCAAGCCGTGCCAGCCGGGCTGCAAAAACGTCCTGTGACATCGAATTGCCTCGTATCTCGTGCCTTGTTACGCGCAGATGACACACAAATATCGGCGAAATTGAGGCTTACCTGGTCTGAAATGACGTCGTCACCGGACCGTCAGAATATCGTCCAGCGGCTTCTTGAGTTTGGCGAATTCAGGCACTTTCGCGTCCCTGGCGGGGTGCCCCACTGCGATGATCATTGTCGCCTTTTCACTGTCGGGCCGTTCCAGAAGTTCGCGCAAAAACCCCATCGGGTTGGGCGTATGTGTCAGCGTGGCGAGCCCGGACAGGTGCAGCGCCGTCAGCAACATGCCGGTGGCGATTCCGACGCTTTCCGGCACGTAATAATGTTTGTGCCGCGTGCCGTCCGCATCCACGCCATAGCGCTGGGCAAAGACGACGATCAGCCATGGCGCGTCTTCGAGGTGGGGTTTGTCCGCATCCGTCCCGATGGGTGCCAGCGCCTCCAGCCATTCTTTGCCGGCGCCGCCTGCGTAAAACTTGCGTTCTTCCTCTTCGGCGGCGGCGCGTATCTGTTTTTTGAGGGCCGGGTCGCGGACAGCAACAAAATGCCAGGGCTGTTGATTGGCCCCCGAGGGCGCAGTGCCTGCGGCAGCGACACAGGCCGCGATCACCTCTTGGGGTACGGGCGCGGTATCGAAATCGCGGATCGTGCGGCGTTTGGCCATGTCGGCGTAATAGCTGCGCGCCCGGTCGAGCATTTCGTCATCCGGTACGGCGGATCGCGGCGGCAGGGGGTGGTGCGTCTGCTCGGCCATTGCTCAGAAATCCAGGTTCTCGACACTCAGAGCGTTTTTCTGGATGAACTCGCGGCGCGGTTCCACGACGTCACCCATCAGCTTGGTGAACAGGTCGTCGGCCTCGGCCATATCCTCGACCCGCACCCTGAGCAGCGTGCGTGCATCCGGGTCCAGCGTGGTTTCCCACAACTGGTCGGGGTTCATTTCGCCCAGACCCTTGTAGCGTTGCAGCGACAATCCTTTTTCACCCTCGGCAAGAATCGCGTCCAGCAGATCCATTGGCCCCATGATCTGAAGGCTTTTGTCCTTGCGGTGCAGCGCGGCGGGGGTGCCATAGACATCCTTCAGGCTTTGCGTGAACGTGCCGGTCTTGCGCGCCTCGCCCGATCGCAACATACGCCCGTCAAGCGTGCGCACTTCTTCGACCCCGCGCAGGATACGGGCCAGTCGCACGCCCTTGTCCTGCGTGATTCGACCCGCCCAGCCACGCTCCCATTCCAGCGCGATCAGGTTCAGGCGCTCGGCCACCTTGTCGGCCACGCCCTGCAAATCGCCTTCGACCGCGCCGGGAACAAAGGCCCCGGCAATCGCGGCCTGCTCAAGGATGTGGCGGGGATAATGCGTTGGAAACGCCTGTAGCACGCGCCGCAACTGCCGCGCCTCTTCGACCACGCGGACAAGGTCTTGCCCGGCGATTTCCTCGCCATTGCCCTGACGCAGCATGGCGCCGTCGATCCCTTGCCGGACAAGATAGTCCTGCATCTCGGCCTCGTCCTTGAGGTACACCTCGGACTTGCCGCGCGACACTTTGTAAAGCGGTGGCTGCGCGATATAGAGGTATCCGCCCTCGATCAGTTCGGGCATCTGGCGGTAAAAGAACGTCAGCAACAGCGTGCGGATATGCGCGCCGTCCACGTCCGCATCCGTCATGATGACGATCTTGTGGTAGCGCAGTTTTTCGATGTTGAATTCGTCACGCCCGATACCGGTGCCCAGCGCCATCACCATGTTGCCGATTTCCTGACTGCCCAGCATCCGGTCGAACCGGGCGCGTTCCACGTTCAGGATCTTGCCCTTGAGCGGCAGGATGGCTTGCGTCTTGCGATCCCGACCCGTCTGGGCCGACCCGCCGGCGCTGTCGCCCTCGACCAGAAAAATCTCTGTATTGGCGGGATTCTTGTCGGAACAATCCTTGAGCTTGGAGGACAGGAAATTCATGTCCATCGGGTTCTTGCGGCGGGTCAGATCGCGGGCCTTGCGCGCTGCTTCGCGGGCCAGCGCGGCCTCGACGATCTTGCCCACGATGATCCGGGCCTCATTCGGGTTCTCTTCGAACCACTCAGCCAGCTTTTCGTTCACGAGGCCCTCGACGGCGGGGCGGACTTCGGAACTGACCAGCTTGTCCTTGGTCTGGCTGCTGAATTTGGGGTCCGGCACCTTGACGGACAGCACACAGGTCAGCCCCTCGCGGGCATCGTCGCCGGTAAAGCTGACCTTTTCCTTTTTGGCGATGCCGCTGGTCTGGGCATAGTTGTTGATCGTCCGCGTCAGCGCGCCGCGAAAGCCCGCCATATGCGCGCCGCCATCGCGCTGCGGGATGTTGTTGGTAAACGGCAGGACGTTTTCATGATAGCTGTCATTCCACCACATCGCGACCTCGACACCGATGTCGTCACGCTCGCCGGTGATAAAGATCGGTTCAGGCATCACCGAGGATTTGTGGCGGTCAAGGTATTTGACGAATTCCTTGACGCCGCCTTCGTAGAACAGCTCGGAACGCAACTCTTCAACCGGGCGTTCATCTGTCAGGACGATGCGGACACCGGAATTGAGAAAGGCCAGTTCGCGCAGGCGCTTTTCCAGCGTCTCAAAGGAAAATTCGAGGTTGGAAAATGTGGCCGTAGAAGCGAGAAAGCGCACCTCGGTCCCGGTGCGCGTCCCGGCGTTGCCCACAACCTCAAGATGTTTGGTTGTAAACCCACCCTCGAACCGGGCCACGTGTTCCTTGCCGTCGCGCCAGATGCGCAATTCCAGCCAGTCGGACAGGGCGTTGACCACCGACACGCCCACGCCGTGCAGACCGCCTGACACCTTGTAGGAATTGCTGTCGAACTTACCGCCTGCGTGCAGCTGGGTCATGATGACCTCTGCCGCTGATACGCCTTCTTCTTCGTGAATTCCGACCGGAATTCCGCGCCCGTTGTCACTGACCGAAACGCTCGAATCCGCGTGAATTGTCACGGTCACCACATCCGCATGGCCTGCCAGCGCCTCGTCGATGCCGTTGTCGACAACCTCGTAGACCATGTGATGCAGACCGCTGCCATCATCGGTGTCGCCGATATACATGCCCGGACGTTTGCGTACCGCCTCCAAGCCCTTGAGAACCTTGATTGAATCCGCACCGTATTCTTCGGGCGCTTGCTCGTTGTCTGCCATGATCCGGCCTCTTGTTCTGTTCCCCTAGATATACGGTTTTTCAGGGGGATTGTCACGCGACTGACACAAGATTTTGCGTTTCAGGTCAGGGGGATGACAAGGCCGACGCAGATCAGCAGGACGCCTGCAAAGATGTTCATCCGGCGCAGGGCCTCGGGGCGTTGCATCAAGCGCCGCGCGCGGTCGATGAACAGCGCCATGGCGAGGTTGCCGAACAGCGGGACGATCATCGAAAGTGACACGATGATCGCGATGTCCATCGCTGTCAGACGCGTCAGATCAAAGAACCCGGGCAGCATACCCGCATAGAACAGGATCGCCTTAGGGTTGCCGAGGATCACGACCAGCCCGGCGACAAATCCCGCCCACATACCGGGCCGTGTCAGGGAACTGTCCGTGCTGATCCGATCGCCTGCATGGCGGATCACCAATGAGCCCATGACCAGAAACATCGCCGCCGCGACCCATTTCAGCACCTCAAGGAAGCCTCCATAAACGGACAGCACCCAGGTGATGCCAAAGATCGCCAGCAACGACCACAACACGTCGCCCACAACCACGCCAAGGGCAAGCGGCCATGCGGCATGAAACCCGCCTGACAGGCTGCGGGCGATCAGCCCGACCCAGACCG
>Ga0316204_10000270_pt1 | contig 212524 bp, 170 predicted proteins | sample 6monrhotite_MG_2_FD_205661 | JGI IMG/M metagenome (GOLD analysis project Ga0316204, IMG submission 205661) | Microbial mat bacterial communities from mineral coupon in-situ incubated in ocean water Damariscotta River, Maine, United States -... | ecosystem: Environmental > Aquatic > Marine >... | reverse complement strand
CCGCGAAGCCGTGTGGTGGTCCAGTGTCTGCGCCCGTTACCACTACGATGTCAGTACAAGTAATGACCAAACAGCACTAGTGGCCGCCGAAACCTGGGTCAGAAACCCCAATGACACCAACCGGCGCTTGGCCGAAAAGTACGCCGAAGCCGGTGATTACGCCACCTCTGCCAGTTGGGCGGCAGCGGCAGCATTTTGGAGTGGAGGTAGCATCAGTGCAGAGGATGACCCCGTTATGGAACCACCGCCCTACTTATACGCCCATGCCGTGGCAGGCGCCGTTATTATGGCGGCCGGGTTAGCAACCCCTGCGGTGAGTGTCGTCGAACAGCGTTACCAGACCTATGTAGAGCACGGCACCAATATCGCCATGGGGGGCACCGCTTGATGTGAAGGAAAAGCTATAAAAGGGAAGATTATCCCTATAGCGAGCAAACCGACAACATCAAACAACAACTATCAAACATCAAAAAAAACAAAGAAAACCAACGGAGCGCATCACCATGGGAAAACCCGCCGCCAGAATCACCGATATGCACATCTGCCCCAAGGTCAACCCCGGGCCAGTCCCCCATGTTGGCGGTCCTATTGTCAAAGGCTCGCCCAACGTATTAATTGGTGCATTACCCGCCGCGCGAGTGGGTGACATGGCCGTTTGTGTAGGCCCACCCGACAAAGTGTCGGCGGGCTCATCCGGTGTTTTGATCAACGGCAAACAAGCGGCGCGCCTGGGTGATGGTACTGCGCATGGTGGCAAAATCGTGGTTGGCTGTCCCACCGTGCTCATTGGCGATGGTGGTGGCGGTGGTAGTGCCCCCAAGGCGCAACGTGTGGATGAGGCCAGTATCGTGGATAGCGCGCAAACTATTTCGCAGGCCGACACCCTGAAAAAAGCCGCTAAAGGCGGCAAACCGTTTTGTGAAATTTGCGAAAAGCTAAAGCAGGCGCAAGCTGGCGAATAACCATTAACAATGACTAAGACAATCATGACCAGGACAACGATGACCAAGGCAGCTACGACCAGGACCGCTACGACCAGAATACGGGCTAACACAACCAAAAACGCAGCCAACGAGCAAGCATTGCCATGCACTTTGACAAACAGCGTAACCTGATAAACGAACAATTGTTTGGCGACCCGACCTTGCAAACGTATGCCGTGGTCGATGGGGCATCCGCCCCCGGGCTGGTGAAAAAGTTAAACAACTGGGGTACCGACTACGCCTGTTTGTTCAGTGGTGAATTAGCGCCTGAGCTGATTGAAACAGCGCCTTATTTGCTGAGACTTGAGCCCTATGCCCATGCTAGTGAGTGGTTGTTAAATAATTGGGGCGAGCATTTGGGTATATTTGCCGTTGTTCCAAAAGCCGTTGAATTTAAAGCCGTGCGTAAACACTTTCGTGGGTTTTTAATTGTTACCGGCCCGGATAAGCAGCGTTTGTATTTTCGGTATTATGATCCGCGTACCTTAAGGGTTTTTTTACCTCTATGTAATACGGCACAGCAACATCACATTTTTGGCCCCGTCAAGCACTATGTTGTGGAAGGAGAGGATTCCTTATCGGTCGTACGTTTTTGGACGGGTAAAGAACGCGTAGAATTTAAGCAATTTAATGATAAGGCAGTCATTGAAGCGAGAAACACCGCTTTGATACAAGTAACTGATACAAGTAAGGGATGTCATGCTCACCATTAGCGCCAGCCAAATAGACGCCTTGGAAAATGCCGTATTTCGTCGTTTTCAGTGGCGATTGATCCCCCATGTCCGTGAACACTTTCCCCTTCATGCAGACTATTTGGGTGATCACGGCACCCTGCGCGTTATAGAGCAAGCCTGCACGCGGGCGGAAACATTCGGTTTCGAGACCGAACGCGATCTGTGTTTGTTCACGGATTTGAGTATTATGCTTGGGGCGGGGTTTGATTCAGATCCCCAGTTGCCTTGGGCAAAGGCATGTTTAAATGGCACGTCGCCTGTTGTGCCAGCAAAACGTATGGACGTGCTTTGGGATAGTGCCATGGGCTATTTAGAAACGGTGCTAGGGCCTGAGTGCATTTTTCCCGTGCGTCCATTTTCTTTGGATCGCCGCCAACGCAGCATGGCTGTGCTACTTAACGGGTCCAAGGGTTCGGCTGCAATTTCAGATCATTTTTACACTATATGGCCGCAAAAGGTGGATTACCTTGGCGTTCCTGCGCTTAATGTGCTCATTCAAAATTCACTACAGCTCGCACGTCATTACCGGCTCCCCGAGCACGAAGGTGGTTACGAATTCGCGGTGAATGCGTTTTTATTTGGCCATCGTTTTTACGCTGATCCGCTTTATCCCTGGGTCAATGACATTCTTCACTCCAACGCAGCGCAAGCCGGTCAAGAGCGTATTGGACAACTAACGAGCGCTTTTAACAGGCGTTTTGGTTGATATAAGGACAAGGCCGGAAGACATGAGCGAAGACAACAACTGGGGCGCAAAATCGCCGGACAAGAATAATGCTGGTACTGGCGAAAGGGCACGGTCATCGTCTGCCCAATGTCCTTTAGAAGAGAAGAATTGGATAGCGTTAGAATATCTCTACTGTGATGGTAAGGGCGTAGCGGATGCGCACTATAGTGTTATCAATAGTGAAACGGGCAATGTGGTCGCCGAGGGAACCCTCGACACGAAAGGCCGTGCCCGCTGTATTTTGCCCGTGTCGGTTAATAATGTGTCATATAATTTCCACGAGGACCCGCCAACCATTGAATACTTGATACAACCCGTCCCGAATCCCGAGTTAGCTAAGGTTAGAAAAGGTTGGTTCGATGGAATGCTTGATGGCATTGCTGAAGTAGGAACCTGGATTTGGGGTACCGTTCAAGGGGACTTCAACGAGAACCAGACTGTAGGGCAAATTGCAACCAACGCGGTAATTACGATGATTCCCATTGTCGACCAAGTGGGTGATGTTCGGGACATCGTTGCAAACGTAAAGCTCCTTATTTGGGACAAGCGTTACGGTGATAAGTGGGTTTGGATTGCATTGGTCTTGACCTTGATTGGGCTGATACCGGTGCTTGGCTCAGCTGCAAAGGGGGTACTGAAAGCGGTCGCCAACGGCCTAAAAAAAGGTGGTACCGTTCCATTGAAATGGCTTATGGAGATCCTAAACAAGTTCCATAAGGGCAATGCGGTAAAATGGCTTCGGAAGCTTGCGGCGGAGCTACCTGAGCATGCGGTTCAAGTGAAAAAGATGTTCCACGACATTCTAATGAACCTACGCGATAAAATGGGTCGGCTCGCCGACCGCCTGCCTGGTTCGCTGGGTAAGCAAGCTAAAGAGACAGTAGAATCCATAGACGAAGTTGCCAAGATCGCGGATAATAAGATAGACGAAGCAGTCAAAGAACTTCAGGATGGATTAAACAAGTCGCTGGATGACGGGGTTGATTTCGAGCGGAAAGGTGCTACAAAAAGCAACAATACGCGACAGCAGACGGATGCTGGGGCGCCGGATTTTGACCCGCAATCGAGAAAGGTTCCTCCTGGTCACACGGAACCTACCGGACCGTTGGGAGGTAAACCCACAGGTAAGCGTACAAAAATATCTGACATGGATGACGAAGCTACTTCAAGGTCCTTGAAGGCAGAAAACAAATCTGCTGACAAGCTCGCAGACGCGGGGTACAAGGTAGAACAGAATCCAAAGGTACCAGGCAGCGGCAATCCTGACTACCGGATTGAAGGTAAGATTTTCGACTGCAAGGCTCCAACGAGCCCACGCCCGCGTAATGCTGCGTCCGAAATGGAAAAAGCAGTTAGGAAAAATCAAGCCGATCGAATTGTACTGAATTTGGAAGATAGTTCTATTCAGTTGGATGCAATGAGGGCTCAGTTGAATGACTATCCCATTGAGGGGCTTAAAGAAGTAATTGTTATCAAGGATGGGCAGGTATTACCTTTTTGGCCGTAAGGAGCATAACTATGGCAATTGAATATACACTTGAAATAGCGGGACCAGCGCAGTGCGATACACTAGCGACACGGCTCTGCAGTATACCTGGATACCGGTGCACCACCGAGGGTGTGATCTCATCTGGATTGCATGTATACATCAGTCAGCCCGGGCCGTTGGAAGTCGAGATGACAAAAGAAGAGTTCGGGTTCACGCCTACTGCTAGTGTGACTTTTCGACGGGACAAGGAAGCCGACCCAGTAATGGTGCGGATGAGTCTGTTGAGGGGATGCATGGCGTTATTGGAGGAAAATACCGAAGGTGCGGTCCTGCTGTTTAATGGCGAGACAGTTATCCTGCTGCGCCGAAATGGTAAGCTCGTGCTTAACCCGGTTGATGGATTTTGGACAGATGAGGTAATAGTGCTGATCTCCGCTCCCTATGAGTTCGAGCACATTGAAAGCATCTGAGTCCGCGTGACTGTACCAGTATTAAATATGTCTTATCTTCGCCTAGAAAAATTGAAAGAATCACCAAGCACGAAGCAAAAAATCCTAATAGCCACGGATAAAACCAACGGCTACTGGCAAATCACGCGAGACTCCGATAAGCAATCGCCTTGGGGATTGGTGCTCGCGGTTAATCAAATGGATATTAAGCCTGTTAGCTTGCGCACTAGCAGAGGTGTATTATTTATAGGTGTTGAGCAGGCAGTCTTTTGTGTTACGGAGAATACGGGTGAGATTATTTCATCAATTACTGACCTGACATTTTTGCAGTCTATTGAAATGTTGTTAAAAGAACGAGTGCTTGTTGCGGCTGAAGATGAGATGCTTCTTTTTACCGAAAGTGGTGTACTAAAATGGAGAGTCAACCTTCCCGACGTTATCCAGGACGTTAAGGAAATAGCAGACAAATTACAAATAGAGTTGGATTCAGGAGAAAAGCTCTTCGTGATTACCGAAACAGGGCTGGTTTCTAATGAGGAAATTTAGACAAGGTGCGGGGATATATAGGGCATCCAGTGAGCTGTGAGCCAAACGTAGCTGGCGATAAATAGAAAAAATAATCAAGCTGAAGTCACTGAAAGAGACGCAGAATAAATTAGTAAATGGTAAACCAATAAAAAATCCTGATTATAGAGTTGATAATGAGATTGTTGAAATTAAAACACGAGATGAGCCACTTGATGATCGATATATTAAAGATCAAATTACGAAGGCAAATAAGCAGATAAAGCGATCTGATCTTAAGGAAAGTGGAGCTCTGGAGGTGCGATTGAAAGGGAATGCTACAACAAGTGCTTCTGTTGAAAGTGTAGAAAGGCAGATAAAAGGAAATTTTACAGAAAATCGCTCTTCCAAGTTACATAGAGGTTCGGTATTTAAGAATGGAGAATTACTTGGTGAATGGGTTCGCGATACTAATGGTTTGGTGATTAGAAAATTCCCATGATTAGAGGAAATATTATGGATAATTTGTCGACCGATACTTGGCGGTTTGATGTGGGACTGGCATGCTGGGATTTTCAGCTAGGAACAGGTGATATCAAGTTGCAAGGTGCTTGGAGACAAAAGTTGTTGACTCAACGAGTACTCGATGTAATTGGTGCGCTTAATAATAAAGCGGGTCAGGCTTGCATTGTTGCCTCATTAGGATGATTCAACTGATATAGATGCTAGGCTTATAAAGCCACAAATTAGTGTCACAGACGATGTCTATTGCGTAATGCTTTGAGGAAACGGATGTGAGGAAATATTTTTGAAGTTGAAGTTTGTAACGGCTATGGGGGGGGGATGTAATAGTGCCGAATGTTTAGCTGCACTGGCAGATTAATCAATCTATGCCCTACAGAACAAGTGACGAAAAAATGCATGAAAATTTTAGCGATAGGGCAATAATATTTGTGATTTAGAAAATAGTATTTAATTCAAAATGTAGCGGATAGAAAAACTGCTTTTAATGTTTTCTGCAGCTTCGTTAGTCGAAGGGAGGATGCTAATGAGTGACGATATACCAGAGGAAGTAAAAATAGCCAAAGAGCTTAGCCTCGGTGACGTTGTGCCAGAGATATATAAAGACCTTTTTAGGCCTGCGGCGATAGAGCTGGGGAAGGGGTTGGAGGCTACTGCAAAAGCTGTCAACTTGGCGCTTGCGCCAGTTCAGGGTTTGGTGTGGGGGTCTGAAAAAATAAAGGCTTACTTAACAGCAACCTTAACAAAACGCCTTAAAAACCTACCTCCAGAAAAAATAGTAACCCCCAACCCTAGTGTTGCCGGACCGGCAATAGAAGCTCTAAAGTTTAGTGGGCACTGTCCAGAATTAAGGGAGTTGTTCGCGAACCTGATCTCATCGTCGATAAATGCCGATGAAGCTGATAAAGCTCACCCCGCTTTTATTGAAGTTATCAAACAAATTAGTGCTGATGAAGCCAGGATATTGCATCGGGTATCGAAGCTTAGGGATTATCCTGTTATAACAAGTTGGGATATACGTAATATTGAGTATCAGCTGCCTACTCCAAATAATCGCATCTTAGAAGAAGGCCTAAGATCCTTGTGTAACGATATTAGCATTGATAATTCGGACTTGTTTCCTAATTATATCGACAATCTTAGGAGGCTTCGATTAGTTGAGATTATTGTAACTGAGCCCAATGATGTATTAAAAGAAGTGCTTAGGCAATCTTCAGTCAAAAAATTAGATAACTTCAAAGAGTTTAGGCAGGAACTCGACATGAAATTACGCATGAGGCGCCCGAGTAAGGGTGAGTTTGTGTTCACCAGTCTTGGTCAGCAATTTGTTGATATATGTGTGAAGCCAGGTGTCGAACAACAAACTAATGGGTAACAACATCCCTGCTTAATTAGGTTGTATTAGCTCCAACTTCTCTGAAGTTAGCCTTTTGCCCTCTTGGGAGACCATAAATGGTTTCCAGTGTAGCTAAAGCATCGCTCTGCAATAAAAATTAACGCCGAATTGTATTGTCACAACCTGATTCCCCATGCATAAAAACCCGAGGTAAGCCTCGGGTTTTTATATGCGCTCAAATTAAACGTTAAAACGCTTTTTGAATCCCAATCCCCACTAAGATGGCATTGGACTCATAGTTACCGTTATATGCAGCAGTGCCGTTTGCGTCTAAATTGGTTTGGCTGGCCGGAAAAGGTGTTGAACTGTTAATGGTTCGGTCATCCCACACCGCATACATCAAGCCCCATTCCAAATCCAAACCGGATAGGGAGTGTTTTGCGCCAATGCTAAACAACTGCCGGTCGGCATCAGGCACTCTGGCACTGAAGTTTTCATCGGGCTGTGGGTTTTCGTCGAAGGTGTAGCCGAATCGCAGCTCGGTTGTCTGGCTTAGTTGATACGTGAGGCCAACACGATAGGCGTTCACGTCTTCCCAGCTGTTGTCATTAACGATAGGGTTTGCAGATACGGCGGGGTTGGAATGTTTGATTATGATCTCATCAAAACTGCTCCAGCCGGTACGCTCAATATCAAATTCTACGGCTAATTTTTCATTTGCTTGATATCGTGCTCCCACCTGTAGCATTGATGGAAATTCCAGTGCAGTGGAGGCAGAGCTGGAGCTGCTGGATGTCGCCACCTTGCCGTCAATATCCACCTCGACTGATGAACGATAGGAGAGTCCAAAACTCCATGCATCAAGCGCATAAAGGGCGGCGATATTCCAGCCCCAGCCACTTCCGTCACCACCCATTTCAACGGCCTGTGTATTCAATGCCGTTTCATCCACATAATAATAATCGACGCCGAAGGCCAGGCTGGCATTGTCCTGGAGTTTATAGGCTATATTGGGGTTCAAATTAATCATTTTAATTCTGCTGAGTTTGGGTTCGAGCGCAGTCAGCGGTGGAGAAACTGAAAAACTTGGAAATGTACCCTGTTTCCATTTTGTCTCCAGTCCGAATGGTGCACTCAAGCTTACGCCGTATGTCAATTGTGTATCGACCTGACGTTGAAAATGCAGGCTGGGAACAAAGACGGGGGATGCCCCGTCGCTGTCATGCGATCCGCTAGTCGTCTTTACGCTGATATTAGGGTCGACTGCCAATAACCCGGCTAGTAGGTTGCTGCCTGTATGAAAACTCATTGCTGCCGGATTGTAGGCAATCGCCCCACGATCTTTGTGATTGGCAACTAAGGCGTTTGCGGTGCCCAAACCGGCGATAGATGCTTCCGGTAGCCGAAAGCCCGATGCGTAACTCATGCTTGCGGGGATACAAAGCGTCCCGCAAACCAATAAACATTGAACAAATTTACTGTTTTTATTACAACGATCCATACTGCTCTCCTTGTCATTGAGTGACAACTATTTATTAACTTACGGTATATTGCTAACTTACGATATATTGTTAACTTACGGGATAATTCATGGCATAACTTGTTGATATAAAAATAGGGCATAAATGCATAGCGCGAAGCTGGAATAGTACTTAATTGCTACCGGTTTTCCAAGGTCTAGAGTTGATACTTATTTACAGGTTTAAATGAACACAATGTATAACACGCCACCACTTGCCGCTGACTGGTCCTGTTTCTCGGCAAGTATTGGTGGTCATTACGAACGATGTAAGCTGAGTGTTACAGATAGGTTGAGATCCCTTTTTAGACGCTGTTAGCCGTCTGTCGTTTTGCAATATATCTTGAAAAAATTATCAAAAAAATAAAATGGGACACTTTTTCATGAGGGCTATAAAGCGACTCTGGTGGACTAACACAGCCCTTTGTTGTCATCGTCACGTTTGCCCTAGTTAACATCAGTCTAAATCCCGGGCGAGACGAAAACCAATCAGGTGGGTTCGGGTATCGGTACTGTGTCTGCTACGGAAGGATGATCGTAAATACCACGACGCATTGGCCCAGGAGCCGCCACGGAGTACACCAAGATCACAGTGGCCGTCATTCGCTTCCAGCCAGGCCGAGCCATCATTTGTTGCATTGTGGTAGGACTCATGCCAACAATCCTGCGTCCACTCCCACACGTTTCCCGCTGTATCGAAGAGTCCGAATGGATTGGCTGGGAAAGAGCCAACCACGGCGGTTTGTTTTCCGCCCCAGCGTGTATCACAGCCATCGCAGTTTACTCTTTCCTTTTTCATTTCATTTCCCCACCAATAGGCGGTCTGCGCATTGGCGCGCGCGGCATACTCCCACTCTGCTTCGCTGGGTAGGCGATAGGGCTTATTGGTTTGTTGCGAAAGCCAGGCAGCGTAATTACGCGCATCCTCCCAGCTGACATTAATCACCGGCCGGTGGCCACGACTCCATCCCTCATCATTAGGTAATGTTCGTTTTGTTGCGGCGGCGTATTGATCATATTGTTCGAAGGTGACTTCATAGCGACCTATTGAAAAGGGTTTTGCAATGTGTACTGGGTGCACTGGTTGTTCATCTGCATCACCGTTACCCTGTAGGTCACCCATATCAAACGAACCCGGCGGTATTATCACCATTTCCGGGCCTTCTGTTCCGTTCTCTAAGGTATCGTGAAAACTTTTACCTGGTAGGGAGTTGTTTATTTCGCGTAGTCCTGTATCTAGAGTCTGCGTGTTTTGCGTCGCAGCCATGAGTGGTGATGACAGTGGTGCTGTGCTATTGCTTTTCCAGATGAATCCGCCGATAGTAACAATGCTTAATGTCGCAAGCATCATAAGTGCATGGTTGTTACGGTGGCCGAGGGGCGGCGGTATAGTCGTCTGAGTATTTGCGGTAGCCTTATCACTTGTTGCGAGGAGTGGTTCTGGCGGGTGTGTTTTTTCGTCGCGCTCCAAATTTTTGCGTTGCCACTTGGTTTTTTCTGCCCGTTTGCGTGCAGAAGGCGTTATTTCGGTTTGCTGCCGTCGCGCAGAGGCTGTTGTGACCGGCGGTGGACCGAGTATCGTTGAGATATCCGCGATCAAACTCTGCAACCCGGCGGCTTCCTCGGTGCCATCCCAGCCGATGAGTGATGCGGTATGAAGCCGAGAGAAACGGAAAGGGAGTTCGACCTCCTCAATGAAAACAGGGATTAGTTTCTCTAATTGTAACGCGCGGCTAGCCTCGTCTTTGACGTAGTCTGATGTTACGGATAAGCTTGACCATAATACGATGACACACGTTGCTTCTTGTAACGATTGCTCAATCACATCATCAAAGCGTTGGCCGGTTCTAAGCTTGAGGTCCCACCAAACCACCCAGCCTTGGTCTTCAAGCACACCAGAAAGTGCACGCGCCTTTGCTTGCTCCTCTCTCTTGTAGCTAATAAATATATCCGTCATAGCAAGAGGTGTCCGGCTACCCTAGGGTTGAGTTTCGACGCACACCGCATAAGTTTATCTATAATGAAGCGTCGAGCGGTGTATTGGGCTGAATAGTGATAATTATCGGTTGTTATTATTTTCCGGGAAAATGTAATCTACAAACTGCTTGTGACGAAATTTGGGTTTTACGTGTGATGTCAGGTACACCTTTAGGTAGCCAGCAGCACTATTATTTAAATTAAAGCGGGTATTTAAATTAAAATGGTTATTTAAATTAAAACGGGCATTTAAATTAAAGTGTGAAAACCCAAACCGTTGTTTGGGTTTTCACTTTGATGTTACAAAACCCCTTAGGCTGATTTTTTAAAAGAGGCTTCCAACACCGACGGCAAACGGCTTTGACAGTCATCGGCCAAGCGTACCTTGCCATCTTCACAGATCACCAATTCATCACGTATATCTAGCATGGCCATGCTAAAGCGCTCGTCAAATCGGGGAACTAATGCAGTAGCACCGCTACTGGCAGCGGAAGCAGCTATTAGCGCTGGCGATACAATATTTGATTTAAACTGATCATCGTTTTGCACATCATCGGTATTCATCTCGAGCACTTTGTCCAGATGCGGTTGAATATGGGGTGTAATGGTGTCGACGACCTGAGTCATCGCGCCACCATCCATCGCTCCCTTCACTGCATCAATGCCACCTTTTAATTTATTAAACATTTTCTCGCCCTTTCGCTGTTTTATCAGCGTTTATTTGATCTATTATCACGTAGTAAAAGAAGAGTAAAAAAATAAACAAAACCTGTACGTCTATTTTTCGCCCCTATTTTTGGAACGACAATCAGTATACAGCGCATTCCCTGCGCTTCATATCGTGTCGTCGCTATTAACGCTCTGTGTATTATTTCGTCATTTGGTTAAGAAAAACCCATATGGCAGCACAAAACATAGGCGCAATGCCTCTGATTTATTGAGATAGTTTATTGAGATAGTTTATTGAGCCAATCTAATTGACCTCATCAATTGCGTTATGTTGGTATCCATTAAATCGTTGCGCTTTGAGAGTAGCCACCTTAGGCGGATTCTGGAACCCCCCGAATAGGGGGGAGGGCATAAAAATCGCCCATGATGAATATGCTGGCGACATTATCAACGCAATAGGAGCCGTGGGGGAGCCTGCAATTCCTGCGTTGCTTGATATATTCAACACTGGTAGATATTCTCTGCAGCGGTCGGTGCCTTAAAGACCATCGGTACCGTAGAAGCGCTTACGGTGGCCAAACAATGGGAACGTCAGAATAAATAGACTTGATACTCTTATGGTTGCGGGTCATTATTTAGAGTGCTTGTCCAGCTCCCACGCAAATATGTTTTTGCCATTACGCCCAATCATTCCAAATAAAACTCAGCAGCACGTTGAATGTCATGCTCAGCAAATAGATGATCAAAAAAATGGTAAATGTCGTTGATGTCAATAACAATGTCGACCGGCTCCAGGCCTTCATCATTTTTGTCAAGCGGAATTACCCCGGTCATCACGGCCCTGTAGTGTTCCATGTCGTCGATATGCCCAATGTGTTTAACTGTGTTGATATTATCTCGTCAAGTGAGTAGGCATAGTCCCTGGCAAGTACCATCAAATCGAATAAGTCTCTTGATCGCACCCGGTCGGCCAATACCAGTGTTTTTGCGGCTTTGAGTCCGTCGATTCCCAGTACCTCAAACGTCATTTCTTGGGCTTTGACTTTTGCCGTGTCTTTGTAGAACTGTCTTTGTTTCTGATTTTTGCCATGGGCGAAAAAAGTCACTTTACTATTATTGATCACATAATCCCTGGCGTAATCACGCAAATTTTCACCGGTATTAATTTTAAATTGCGATACGGCGTTAGAATCCGCTATTTCATTAACACGGTTGTCCCCGGCTTTAAGCCAGTCAATTAATTGATCAATGCTTCTTGCGGGTAATTTTTCCTCAAATGTCGAAAATTCAAAATCGAGACTGATGCGATGATTAATTTGCAGCGCCAACGCTGTGCCGCCCACCAGGGTTAATTCTTCAAGTTCGGGGGATTGGGCCAGCAGGTCAAATAATCGCCTGCTCTCATCTGTTAATACTGACTTTATTCGCTGTGTCATGTCGTGTTTCTTGCCCGTGCGATACCCGCACGAATGCGGGCAAGTAGTTTGTTAATGATAGCAGCTTGCGGTATATCGGTTAGTTGTTCTGCTTCTGATTCCAGGCGCTCAATGCCGAAATGACGGGCAACACGCAAAATATCATTGAAGCGGGTTTTTTCCAGTACCAGGCGTATAAAAGTGGATTCGTCGAGTTGTGGATTCGACCAATCATAAGGAAACTCCAACTGCAGTTGCTGCGATAAACGTTTGTTGCTGTTCAGCGTTGGCGCATTGCTTGTGTCAGCTTGAGGGGGAGAGGCTAATCGGGGGACAACCGCGAGGTCTAGTCCGGCGGCATGAAGTGCCGTGATGACTTTGCCAATTTCTGTTGTTGGTTTTCCCCGCTCAAATTCGGAAAGAAATCGCGCCCCCACATTGTTGGCAGCAGCGGTTCTACGCAATGAAGCGCCTGCCGCCATCCGCTTTGCTCTGGCTAATTCGCCAAGCTCTTTTGGCGTGTTTACTATCGTCGTGTTGTGGGTGGTGCGTGGAGTATCGGACACGTTAATGGCCTAAAAAAATCCCCGTTCGGGATACATTTGTTGGGTATATAACAGAATACCACTAATAATAGTACCGTTAAGGGAATTAAGTGAAAGAAATGCACGATAATCATACACTTTAAATCGATATTGAGTCTGGTTTTCTCAGTTTTCTACATAAAAATACGCTAACTTACTGATATTAATGGTTAATAGGTTGGTTTTTAGGGCGATTTGTGAGCGTTGGATTGGTGAATTGCTTACAACGCCATCAAACTGTTGACAGGGTAAATTCCTTGGTCGGGATTACCGAATCAATTGTTAGCTCCACGTGGCCACTGAGTTGGCGACATTATTTAGTGAAACGTTCTCGTGACTAAACCGAGTGGAATGGTGCTCACAACGAAGCTTGGTTTCCTATGCTGAGTCAATTCGGCAATTTGTCGTTGAAAATAGGAAAGAAGAATAATGTATATCTGCGCACCCGGGCTAATAATATAGCCATCAACAACGATGCCGACGTTTGTCCACCACCGCTGTTAGTTGGGTTATTACCGGTAGGGGTATCAGTGGCAGGCGGGGGCTTGTCAGTCTTGGGTTGATCGCCAGGGGGCGGGGCGCTATTTATTTCAAATGTTCTCTCGAATACAGCACCATTGGTCGCAATTTGAATACTTAGGTTGCCACCGGGTATGGCAGCCAACTTTGATACTTTACTGGTAAAATCTAAACTTTCCAAATGTTGCCAACGCTCACCGAGGTTAGTATTTCTGTGTAAGGGCCGATCAGGACCTACCTGGCTCATGGCAAATAATCCCAGCGTTATTCTGTCTTAAAAGATTCTGGAGCTTGAACCCGGCAATGCGTCAACTATACTTCACTAAAATTTCACCGGCCGGGATAGGGCCGGACTATGAAAATAAAGTATAAAAATCATACAACACAACGAATGGACACGTATCTTGGGGAATATAACCGCAAAAAACTCCGGTCTCTGTTGGATAAATAATCACTACTGCAATCGCGAACATTTACAGGAAGTAAACGTGGTAAACATTTTGCCAACAATGGACAGCGTCAATGAATGAAGTGAATACACCGCCGTCTCAGGCCGAAGCAATCAAGCAGACACCCGTGGGGATTGACTATTTAGTATTGCAAGGCACGGACTTGCGCAATACTGATCTTAGTGACGCGCAGCAACTATTGAGTTCACAACTGGCCGGCGCAAACTTGTCGGGAGCGGTGCTGCCGCCGCATCTACAACTGGACGAAACGTTAACGCTGGTTGAGAACCTGTCTAAAAATGCGCGCAATGTTTTTTTGTCCAGTATTTTCGCCTGTATTTACTCCTGGCTCACCTTGGCCACCACGTCGGACATGGCCCTGATTGGCAATTCCGCTTCTTCAGCGTTACCGATTATTAATACCGCGATTCCCATTGTCGGTTTTTATTGGATCGCACCACTATTATTGTTGGGCCTCTATTTTTACCTGCATCTTTATTTGCAACGCTTGTGGGATGTACTTGCCGAACTGCCGGCGGTTTTTCCCGATGGAAACTCATTGGATAAAAAGATCTATCCATGGCTACTGTCGGGTTTGGCGCGAGGCCAGGTCAGCCAGTTGAAGCAACAACGCCCTCGTTTTGCCCGTTTGCAAGTGGGGTTATCAATATTTCTGGCGTGGTGGCTGGTGCCGATTACCTTTGTGGTTTTTTGGATAGGTTATTTACCTCGCCATGACGGTTATGGCACTGCTTTACACACCACACTGTTGTTAGTGGCTGCCTATGCTGGCACCTGCTTCTATGTGGGTGCCAGGGATACCTTAGAGCGGCGGCAAAAATCGGTCTTTGATTGGCAAACCGCCTATAAAAGCAGGCGTTTTTACCAACAGGGTGGTGTAATACTCGGCATAAGTCTGTTGTTGGGTGCCTTGTCTTTAAGCGTTATTCACGCTGTGCCTAGCGATGCGAGAGAAAAAATGGGGTTAAGCAGTATCAACCCTAGGGTGTGGTTACCAAGCACCCTGCAATGGTTGGGGATAAAAGTATTTCCTGAGCTCACTGAGGCACAGTTTTCAATCAAGCCCGATGCCTGGGATGAGTCTGGTGAGAATGAGACATTAATCGCACGGGTAAAAGGCGCGCAATTAAAAGGGGTTCAATTAGCCTATGTCACTATCGATGGTGCCTTCCTGGTGAATGCGGATCTGCGGGGCGCTAACCTGGCTTGGGCGGATTTACGCCAGGCCGACTTGCGTGGTGCCCGCCTTGATGGGGCGAATCTTTACGGCGCGAATCTTCAAGGAGCCCAGGTAGACGGCATCTCGCTGCGAGGAGCTGATCTGCGGTTGGTGAATCTCAGTGGCCTACGTAGTCCCAGCACCCGGCGTATATCTTTTAAAGATCTTCGGGATGCGAACTTCGCCAATACAAATATTAGGGGGCTTAATTTCAGCGAGAGAAAGCTTGAGGGTGCTAATTTTCAAGGGGCTAATCTAAAGAATGTTAATTTTAGGTATGCCGAATTATCTGGGTCTAGCTTTCAGGGGGCCAGCTTGGAAAATGTGGAGTTTAGTAAAGCAAATTTAACAGACGTCAATTTTCAAGAGGCCGATTTTAAAGAAAGAACGAATTTTCTCGATGCGAACCTGCTCCGTACCCATTTTAAAGGGGGCAAGGGCTTGGTATCAACAATGTTTTTAGAATCCTTGGGTTCCAAGGCTCCGGTAAATTGGGTTTTTGCTATTTTTAGTGACGAAATGCTAACTAAGTTGGAGTTGCCGCTCGATCATAGTTATAAAGTGCGCGAGAAAAATTTGCAAGCTTATGATCTGCGTAACGCTACATTTGAAAATGTGGACTTAAAACAATTTGATTTCCGCAGTGCGAATTTGGAAAATGCTTCTTTTAGTAACGTTGATTTAAGTGGGGCTAATCTTCGAAAAGTAAACTTAAAGAATGTGTATATGTTAAATGTCAATTTTCAAGGCGCTGACCTTCAGGGTGCCGATCTGGAAAAAGCACGCTTGGGTAAAGTTTATTTCACCAGTGTTGATTTACGCAATGTGAATTTTAAAGGCGCGCGTTTTAACGAAAGCAGAATTATCGATGGCCACTTGGATGGTGCTAATTTTGAAAATATTGATTGGGAACGTTATGCGGGTAAAAATTACATAAAAACTGATCTACGTGGTACGACAGGTTTAACGTGTGATCATATTTTAAATCGTCATATGGGTTTAGCTTTGGCAAGCCAACTTCCCAATGCCCTAAAAGTCTGCGGTAAAGCGGCAAGCATCGGGAAGTAGTGGCAGAGTAGATCACAGTGTGCATTAATTTCATTGTTACTTTACTGTCATTGTTATTTTACTGTCATGCTGGCGTAGACTGGCATCCAGCATGGATTCTGGCCTGCGCCGGAATGACGCGCTAATATTTCACTTCAACCGTTACCGGGTAGCCTTGGTTCACTAAATCATTACTGTCAAGCAGGGTACTATTGCCCGCATCGTCGAAGATTTCCAGCGCATTGATGGTCCAAGTACCTTCTTCCAGCAAGCTGCTAAGGGTGGAGGTATTCACCTCGGCGATCGCACTTAGAGGGTAGTTGCTTTCATAGTTGCCCCAGGCGTAAATGATCTGCCCCGATGGCCCGGTGATATCAATGCGTATGCGTTCGATACCCGCGTTGTCGGCTACGGTGACGGCGAAGCGCATGCGGGCATCGCCATTGGCCGGGTAAATCTCGTCAGTGAGTATTGATAGGGCGCTGAATGTCGGGGCCGTGGTATCGCTTAGGGGGTTGGTGACCTGCAAGGTGGTATCAAAGCCCAGGGTGCTTAGCTGGTCGGCCAGTTGCACGCTGTTGCCAGCGGCGTCCACTAGCAGTACACCATAAACGGTCCAGATGCCTTCTTCTAAGTGTTGGCTTAGTCTGCCCGTGTCCAGGTTAATGGTTGTCGACGTTGGGTTTTCCGCCAGGGTTTGTGAGGCACTGACGATGGTGCCGGTGGCGCTAATAAAATCCACACGGGCAGAGCTGATGCCGGAACTGTCGTCGCTCAACTCAAGGGCCACCTTCATGCGATCGTTGTCGGTGCCAGGGTATACATAGGTACTTTGGATGGTGAAGTTGTCCAGGGTGGGCGCGGTGGTATCGCTATTGGTATTGCTCACTTCAATCTCAGTGTCAAATCCGGCGTCGCTTAAGTCGGTGGTGCTTAAGTTTAGGCGGTTGCCGGCTTCATCAAACAGCGTAATGCTGTTGATGGTCCAGGTGCCGGGTTCGGCAAATTCGCTGAGCGGGTCGTTGTCCATTAGGGTGCCCGTCAGTATCGGATGGCTCTCAAACGACAGGGATGTTGTTACAAATACCCCGGTGGGGCTAACCAGGCTGAGGCGAATGCGTTTTATCCCTGAGGCATTATCTAGCAAGGTCATGGCGTAACGAATCGTAGTGTCACCCGCCGCGATGTCTCTGGTTGGTGTGACGATATCAAAGCCGATGAGGCGCGGTTTGATGCCGTCTGATATGGGGTCAAAGCAGGCGTCCAGTACGTTTTCAGGTTGTGAGTTTTCATCCGCTGGATCGGCATCGAGCCATATCTCGACAAAGTCTTTGTGGCTGTCACTGTCATCGTCGTCATTGTATACGATGCCCAGGTCAGCGGCGTTGAGACCGGCGGGTGAGTCCAGTGGGTCATCAATGGCGGTGTTAAACATGGCTTCGAGAGTGTCCACATAACCGTCGCCATCGGTGTCCAATCCAGCAACCGCGCCACCAGTTCCGCAGGCTTGTTCGGCACTGATGATATTGACCGAGATGGTGGCGGTATCGGAGGTGTTAACGCCATCGGTGACACGGAAACTGAAAACATCACTGCCCAGTACATCGGTTTCGGGGGTGTAGGTGTAACTGCCCGTGCTGCTGTTAAGACTAACCGTACCTAACAGGCCGTTGGTGATGAGTTCATAGGTTAAGCTGTCGCCATCCGGATCTGCGGCGCGTAAGGTGCCGTTGTAAACGGTGTTTTCAAACGCAGTAATGCTGTCACTGTAAGCCACCGGTGTATTAACAATGTTAACCGAGACGGTGGCGGTGTTTGAATCACTGAGGCCATCGTTCACTTTAAAGGTGAAGGTGTCATCCACATCTTTGTCGGCACTGGCGTCTGCATTGGGACGGTAGACAAACTCACCGGTTTGGTCATTGCTTAGGGTGAGTATGCCTTGTTGTGGTGCTGCAACAATGGAGTAGGTGAGGGTTTCGGTATCCAGGTCGCTGGCAACCAAGGTGCCTTGATAAGCAATGTTGGCGGTAACACGAATAGTCGCGTCATTAGAAACCGGCGCTTGTGGATCTCGATTAAGAGTAACGGTTACAAGCCCCAGGTTAGAGTCATCCAGACCATCATTAGCGATAAAGGTAAAGCTATCGGTGTCGGTTTCTTGGTCTAAGGTATGTGGTGTATAAAGGTATTCACCGGTTGATGCATCCACCAGGGTAACGTTACCCAAGCTGCCGTTGGTCTCAATACGATAGGTGAGGGCGTCGTTTTCGGCATCGGTGGCTACTAGGGTGTCTTGTTTTGGCGTGCTGAGCGATGTTACCAGGGTTTCCTCGGTACTGGCCACGGGGGCGGTGTTATCCCGGACTTCGAAGGTGTTGCTAAAGCCTAAGGCAGCAATATCATTGGTGACGGTTTTAAACAGGTCTTCGCCCAGTTTCTTCACCAGCAAGTCTTTGAATGTCCAGGTGCCTGCTTCGAGCGGGAAGTCGGGGGTGTGGATTTTGTTTAATATAACAAAGGGGTAGGCGCTCTCGCGTATTTCCGCGCGCAAGGTGGTTTCCTGGCCGGAGGGGCCTTGAATGTTAATCAAGGCTTCCGTTAGCGCGGCAATATCTTTGGATATGGTAACGTCACAGCTGATGGGAACCAAACGGTTTTTACCGCTGACCACCGGGGTCAGTACATTAAAATCTATTAAGGTTAATTCTGGATATATTTCCACTGATACCGTTGTTACCCGTGAGGTGGAGTTGCTGTCGCTCACCTGAAAAGTAAAGCTGTCACTGCCAGTGGTGTCCGGGTTTGGGGTGTATTGGAAGCGACCGGTATTGGCATCAAGAAATGAGGCGGTGCCGAGGCTGCCGTTATCCACAATGCTGAAGGTCAGCGTTTCATTATCATCATCGGTGGCGTCAAGCGTTCCAAAATAGGCGACATTTTCGGTGACGATGATGCTAAGGTCTTCCACCAATGTATCGTCAGCGACGGGTTTCACAACGATAGCGATGGTTGCCGCATCGGACTCCACGTAACCATCGTCTACCTTGAAGGTAAAGCTATCGGTGCCGTGGTAGTTGGCCGTTGGTGTGTATGTAAAGGCACCTGTTGCCGCGTCATCAATTACCACACTGCCGTGCAAGGGTTTGGTGGCAATGAGATAGGTGAGTGGGTCATTGTCGGCATCCACTGCTTGTAGTTTGTCACTAAAAGCCACATCTTCATCGGTCTCAAAACTGTCGGAATAGGCATAGGGGCGGTGGTTGACCTGGCAGATATAATTCCAGCCGCTGTTTTTGAATCCAAACACTGTGCTGTAGTCCAGTTCGGTGAGCTGCTCTGTGCTCCAGGTGGCTTCGTTACCGGCGACATCCGAGAGCCGTATTGAAGCAACCACCCAGGCGCTGCACAATGAGTTTGAGCTGAAGTCGTTGCTGTTTACCGTGGTAGTGACCTCCGTGGGACCGCCCAGGATGGAGTGGGTCACGGTCATGGTTTCGGAGGATGATGATTGACGCTGCAGGGTCATGACAATTTCGCGCACCCCGGACTCATTATCCGTGGCGCTAACGGAAAATTTAGCCGTTTTATCCGTCAGGTTAAGATCAATAATCGGGGTTAGAATTTGCAGGTCCGTTAATGCCGGTGGTTCGGTATCCGGTATGGCGGGTGGGTTGCTGTTAATGACGGTGAGTGTGGTTGCAAAACCACTGGTGGTTAAGTCAGCGGTTTCGAGTTGCAATACATTGCCCGCATGGTCGCTGATAGTAACACTGGTTACTGTCCAGGTGCCCAGCTCTGAATAAACATCGAACGACTCACTGTCAATTTGTTCGTCCACTGAGGTTTGGTTTTCAGTCGCAAGGGTTTTTTCCCCAATGCGGAACTGGCTGCCCGATGGACTTTGCAGGGTGGCCGCCATGCGTGCCACGCCTGCGGGGCTGTCGGTGACCTGGAAGCGGTAACTGGCATACGGAGTTGCGCCGCTAACGTCAACGGTTGGCGTCAAAATTTCAAAATTCAATAACGAAGGTTTGTCGGGATCACTATTGGCATTAATGAGGGTTACCGTGGTTGGATAATCCAGTGCGGTTAAATAGGCCGTGTCCAGCGACAGGCTGGATCCAGCGGCGTCAGTGATTTTTAGTTCGCTAACGGTCCAGATACCCGCTTCTGCATATTTGTTGAAGGTGTCCGTAGCAAATTCGGTATACAACACTGGGGTGCTATTTTCCACAGTAACGCTGCCTTCGATGGTGCTGCCGGAGGGACTGGTTAAGGTTATTTCCACCAACTTCACGCCAGCAGCATTATCAAGTGTGGTTAGGGCAAAGCGGGCTTTGTCGTCGCCGCTGTCCATATCCACGATTGGGGTTAAAATGCTAAAGGCGAACAGCGCGGGAGCCTGGGTATCAAACAGTGCGCTAAGACATAGGGGCACGCCATATAGGGTTGACAAGGTGGGAATAGATGCGTCGCTAAGGTGGTTGGTGCTGAGCCATAACTCATTTATATCGGTAAAGTTATCGTTGTCGTCGTCATCTGCGAAGGAGACATTGTAAGCGACAGGGTCAAGGCCAGCGGGTGTATCCGAGGCGTTGTCGATGGCCGTACCAAACGCGATCTCGACGATATCGGCATAGCCGTCACCATCGCTGTCACGTTTTTCGTTACCGGGTCCCTGGCACACCAGGGCGGAATCAAGAACATTGACCTGAACTTTCACTGCAGTTGATGTTTTGTCGCCGTCGTTAACGGTGAAGGTGAAATAGTCTTCACCGGAACTGCCGGGTTTTGATACATAGGTAAAACTACCATCGCTGGCATTGGTGATAATGGCCGTGCCTAGGCGCCCATTTTCAGCTATGGCGAAACTTAAGGTGCCGCCATCGGCGTCGGAGCCACTAAGCTGGCCGCCATAAGTGACGCTTTCATAAACGCTAATGCTTTGTGGGTTGGCCACCGGTGCCATGTTAGCCACCAGGATGTTTAAGCTAACGGTTGCAATATTAGAGGTTGTATAGGCGTCACTGGCGGTAAACGTAAAACTGTCTTCACCCAAATCAGTGCCGTTGGAGGTAAAGCTGAAGCTGCCGGTGCTTGCATTGAGGTTAACGGTGCCTTTGCTGGGGTTGGATACGACTTTATAAATTAATGCATCCTTGTCAACATCGGTGGCCAGCAATTCCCCTTCGAGCACTTCATCCGTATGGGTTGTCAGCGGTCCTTGATTGTCGGCGGTAGGCGCGTCGTTCTCGGGTAGAATATTGATGTTGACTTTGGCAACATTGGACTCGAATTCGCTGTCATGAGCGACAAAATAAAAGCTATCTTCGCCGTTTTTATTGTCGTGTGGCGTATAGGTAAACGCGCCGGTTGTAGTGTTGGTAATTGTTACATCACCCTTGTCCGGAATTGTGGCGAGGCGAAAATCAAGGACATCACCATCAGGGTCGGTGGCTCCCAGGGTACCGTTGGTGGCCGTATCTTCTGGGGTAGTTAGTATACCGGCATAATGGGCGACTGGGGCATCATTGGTGTTGATAATGGTTACGGTAATGGTGGCTGGCACTGAATCTTCCAGTCCATCATTGGCGATGACGGTGAAAGTATCTACGCCAAAGGCATTGGGGTTTGGTGTATAGGTATATTTACCAGTGCTTGCGTTGGTGAGCACTGCGGTGCCCAATGTGCCGTTGCTGTCAATGCGTAGGGTAATATCGTGTTGATCTTCATCGCTTGGATTTAGGCTGCCGGATACTGGGGTGTCTTCCGGGGTGCTGATGCTGGCGTCTGCAACCACAGGCGCTGAGTTTTCCCAGCCAATGGTGATTCTTACAGTGGCAATATTCGAGAGCCCCAAACTATCGCTGACTCGGTAGGTAAAATAGTCGACGTAGCCGGTTTGTACATTGTGGTCGATGGTTTCGCCGCTGCCGCTAATAAGTACTTCGAGGCAGGCGGTGCTGGTGTTTTTACTCTGTCCAATATTGCCCGTAATGCATATTTGATGAAAACCAGGCTCAGTACTGGTGAATGTGGCAAGACGAATATCATCGGGATCGCCAACAGCGCCACCCAACCAGGTATATCCGCTAAATTTTGAGGCATTAATACTGTTGGAGGTGGTGAGGGTAATCACTTCGCCGGGGGCGGCGACAAATTTGTCGGCACAGAGCTTAATAACCGGGACGTCTTTGCCGCCTTTGTCGTTGTCGCTAGGTCTGGCGTAGGGTTTGTATTGGCAGCCCTTTACGCCGCCTGGTAAATATGTATAGGCGCCTGTGGTTTCATCAAGCGTAATGCCGCCGAGTTGTGGTTCTGAAATGAGAGTATAGGTTAGTATGTCCCGGTCTCGATCGATGGCCAGTAACTCGCCAGTAATGATTTCATTGAGCAGGTTGGCAACCACATCATCACTGGCGCTGGGCAAATGGTTGCGCACACTGATGGCTACGGTGTCTGCTACCGATTGATTGCCATCGGAGACATCAAGGGTTACCTGGTATTCACCAATCTCAGCGGCGCTAAATTGAGTGCTGGCGTTAGTGGGGGATGCCAGTGTTCCTGTGGTGCTTGACCATTGGTAGCTTAAGGCAAGGCCCTGGCTGGCATAACTGCCGGTGCCATCCAGTTTTACCGCTTCGTTACGGAAGGTAACCTGGTCGGGGCCGGCATCGGCAAAAGGGGCGTCAGTCTGGCGGATTTGCAGGGTGATTTCTGCGCTGTGGGTGGCATCGCGTTTGGTGGCGGTTAATTGTAAGGTGTAATTGCCGGGGGTGCTGGTGCTAAATTGCGTTATGGCGGCCTGGTTATTCGCAATTGACGCGGTACTACCCTCGGGGGATTGGCTAATGGACCAGGTGATGGAATCCACCGCAGAACCATCCGTTGAAATACTGCCGGACAGCAACGAAACTGTGGCGCTGTTGTTGGCCAGGTAGGTGACATATTGATCTGCTTCAGCGACTGCCAGGGGCAATACGTCGAATACGTCGACACTTAAGGTGTCGGTATCTTCACCATTATTAATGGCTAAGGTGATTTCGTAGCGACCGGGTTCATCGGGTGCTGTCCACACTGCATCGCTACTAGTGGCATTTGCAAAATTTCCTGGCCCCGACCATGAATAGCTTTCCGCGCCGACGCTAAGTGAGGCGGATAAGCTAAGGGTGTTACCAGTGCCGATGCGCTGGGAGCTGGCGCGGGCGATGGCATCCACCACATTCTTGACGGCAATGCGAATGCAATCGGTACTACTGTCATTGGCATTGTCGATCTCGCCAGTAACGCAAACTAAATAAGAACCTTTTTCGGATTTTTTAAAACTTGCGGTAGTGGTTTCGCTGTCGACACCTTTCCAGGTGTAAGCAAAAAACTGCGATGGGTTTCGGCTGTTAGCGGTTGAAAGCTGGGCGAGTTCATTAAGGTAGACCATGTAACGGTCTGCTTCCAGTAACATCACGGTTTCGTCACTGGTGCCGGCTTGTATTTCTGAAACATGGCTATAGACGCGGGTGGATATCTCTTCCAAGGTGGCGGGGTCCACCAGTGCCTGGATGACGTTTTTACGGATGTAGGTTTGGGTTGACGGGTTGTCTTCATTTTCCAGCGCGAGGGTAGCCATGGAGACCAGCAGTTCTTCTTCTTCGTCATTGAGCTGCGCTTGTTCTGCCGTAATGACGCCATGTTCGTGTTGTTTGTATTCGTCAGTGGGCTTATTGTCCGACTTGCTGTTTCCCATGCTGGTGTTAATAGCATCGGTGTCCAGATCTTTGGCCACCGACGCGAGCTCTTTGTCCACCTTGCCTTTTTTACCTTTAGGCACATTTTTAACTTTTTCTACCGCTTTAACTGTCGCTTCGGAGACGCGGTTAATATCGACACCGTCATTGGTGGTTTCTTTCTCTATGTTGTCTATGCGACGTTTGGTGTCGAGTAAAATATAGGTGTCAACCGTCAGATCTTTGCTGCCGGCGGGAATAAGCTGATATTCGTTGGCGACCAAAACCAGGTTGCTAGTGTCAAAGGTACCGGCGGTCAGGCTCAAACTGTATTCGCCTTTGCTATCGACCTTAACCCCATGGCATGTGGTGGCCGCTGAGGTGTCTGCGGCGGGGTCTGGGCACTGTTCGGCGGCATTATTGGGTAATAATAACGTACCGCTGCCATTGTAGGCGTAGACAAATTTTACATTTTCTGCCAATGCTGGGGGGGTGGTGGCCCCAGTAAGTAACAGTATGGCCAGCAAAGCATAAACAGATTGCACGATGTGTTTTTTCACGTTAGATATCCAAGGCTAAAGTGTGGGTGTTAAACAGAGTGATTAGGCTTTGCCTTTGATAACGGTTTCTTGCGGTGTATTCTGATTTCCAGGATCGGTGGTATTTGCCGGACTACCGCCACCACCTCCGCCTCCGCAGGCAGTAATGAATAATGTCAGCGTGGCCAGGAAAAATAGGCGTAGTGTTCGATGCGTGCCAGCCTGTTTGTGCATTTTATTGTCCTTTGTACGCTTAGTGCGTGGAGGCCAGTTGTAGTAGCCTGCTGTCGTGCAGGGTACTGACCGGAAAAGCGGAGTCTGATTGGCAGGCAGGCCAGGAAATAGAGAATTGTGTTGCTAAAACAGGCTAAGCTGTTGAATGACATTAGCAATTAGGACTCAGGTAATCCCGCTGTCGTAGGGCGTAGCCCCTTAGACCGGTGATTTTGCGCCCTCAGTTTTTCAAATGAGGTGGCCATTAATCAGATTCCAGTTTTTAATGATCCAAGTGGTTGCGAATTACTCGGATCTCTAGGTTCCGGTATCGTCCACCCCTTGCATTTCTTTAAAATGTAAGGGTTGATTCCACATTAATTTAGGTTTATGGGGCAGGGGGGAAGTATCGGGGGTGAAGCACCTCGCCCATCGACGATAGTGCTGTTTTAGGACGTTACTTTTACAATATGACGGGATGCGCGGACGTTGTGAGGGGGAGGTTTGTCAGGTAGGGGGCATGGGGTGGTTTCGGTTAGTGTGGAGCCATTTGTTGTGCGATTGCTAATTAATGATTATGTGCTTCCGATTCCTTTACCGGTTGTATTAGGTTGCCTGGCATTGGCTCGGGTTGGCCATATTTGTAGCCTTGGGCATAATCAATTCCAATGTCGTTGAGAGCGTCATGCAGGCGTTCATTTTCAACGTATTCTGCAATTATTTTGATGCCTAGTATTCGCCCTATGTTGTTGATAGACCAGATAATGGCGTGATTTACGGTATTGTTTAGCAGGTTTTTTACAAACTCACCGTCAATTTTAAGGTAATCAACGGGCAGGCTGCTAAGATACATAAACGAACTGACTCCTTTGCCAAAATCGTCCAGGGCGAATTTAAATCCCAGTTTTTTTAGTTCCCGGACCAGTTTGGCCACTTTTGGCAGATTATTGATGGCAGCGGTTTCGGTGATCTCAAAGCAGATGTTTTCCGGGGTAATGGGGTATTTTTCGTATTCTTGTCTGATGTATTTTAATAGGGTATTGGTATTCAATGAAGTTCCGGATAAGTTAATGGAATAATTTTCATTGCTGTGTCCGGTTTCGCACAAGGTTGAAAACGCGGTGCGTATTACCCATCGATCCAAGGTTGGCATAAAGTTATAACGTTCTGCAGCCGGGATAAATTCATTAGGTTGAATCAATGCGCCATCCGCATCAATTAACCGTAGAAGCAATTCATAGTGATAAACGTCCGGGCTATCAGCGCAGAGTGGAACGATGGGTTGGCGATATAAAATAAAGCGATTTTCTTTAAAGGCGGTGGTTAATTTAGATACCCATTGCATTTCGTCGCGTCGTTTTATGAGTTCTTTATTGCCTTTGCTGAATACGTGTACACGGTTGCGTCCTGTATCTTTGGCAACGTAACATGCCATATCCGCTGCACTCATTGCAGAGACCAGATTGCTGCTTTTTTTGTTGATGATGGCTATTCCGATACTAACCCCCAGTTGAAAGTGTATGCTTTGCCATTCAAAACGAAATTTTTTGAGTGTGGTTAATAACTCATCAGCGAACTTTCTGGCGGTTGGCAGCGCGTTTTTACGTAATAAGATCCCAAATTCATCGCCGCCCAGGCGGGCAAGGGTGTCGTTAGATCCAAGTTTTGATTGTAACAGAGAGGTAATCTGAATAAGCAACTGATCCCCTGCGTCGTGACCACAAGTATCATTGACTACCTTAAATTGGTCAAGATCCAAATACAGCAAGGCATGTACTTCATTGCTGTGCTTGGCGCGGTTAATGGCCTGGTTTAGTTGTACCTCAAATGCTCGGCGATTCATTACATTGGTTAGCGCATCATGACTGGCCTGATAGGTTAGTTTTCGACTTAACTCCCGGTTGCGGCTTACGTCCCTGAATACAATAATGGTTCCAATAATGTCATTGTTGACGCCCCGAATGGGAGCGACGCTGTCCTCAATATCTGTTTTCTTTCCGTCGCGATTGATTAACACGCTTTGCGTGGCCGAGGCGATATTGCGGTTTTCAGTAATGCAGCGCTCCACCAAGCCTTTGATGCGAATATTGGTGCGCTCGTCATAGACATGAAAGATATTTTTTAGGTGATTGCCGTAAGCACTGCTGTTTTTCCAGCCGGTGAGTTGCTCTGCCACTGGGTTTATATACTGCACTATACCATCAGCGTTTGTGGTAATAATGCCATCGCCGATTGAGTGGAGTGTTACCAGGGCAAGGTTTTTTTCTTGCTCAAGCTCGTGTGTTTTGCGTTTTAGTTTGAGTAGTATGTAGGCGGTTGACGATAACAAAATGACGGATAATAGAAACAAAATAATGCGGTAGATATTGCTTCGCTCCAGCATACCCTGGTTGTGCAATACATAACTTTTTTGTAAGTTATAAGTGACGAACTCAATTGGCAGGTTGAGTAATTTATTCATTATTTCATTTGAGTCATTGCGGTTATCGATAACCGTTTTTGCATGCTTATAAATGATGTGTAAATAAGGGATAACTTCTGTATCGACGGTAAACTGCATGTCGTTGAGCTGGTTTACTTTTTCCAGTACTTGATTTTCCAGCTGGTCGTCGTTAGTTAGGGTGTATAAATAGATGTCTCGCAACAGGCCATCTACCTGTCCTGCAAGCTCATCGTTGTCGGTGACTTTAAGCTGTAGGTTGGCGTTTAGTTTTGGGAAAACCATTAATGAGTTTTTCAATAATGCATTTGCAGTTTTGAAATCCCTGGCCAGTTGAAATTTCTTATTCAGATGCTCCTTGAGTTTGTTTATATCTTCAGGTTTTATTTCAGGGAGGGCTATTCTGTTTAGCAAATCAAGTTTTTTGTGTTCCCCTTTTAGTCGTGCCAAGTGCTGGGAAAGTAAATCAAAATTAGTAAATAATTGATACCGAATGGTCAATAATTCCTGATTGACTAAGGCGTTTGCCAGGCGAATATCGCGCATTAGCTTAATTTCTTCATGGTGTTGTTGCAGATTGTTGGACCTGCTGTTTAAAAAAAGCACACAAAACACCAGGATTAATGCGATGCCGGTAAAGATAGTTTTTTGGAATACTAATTTCAAAGGCTTTGTCCTTTATATTCTCCGGTCAGTGTGTTTAAAAAATTGACAATAAGTTGAATGTCTTCTGCCGGGACATTCGTGCCGAGGTATTGTTTTAGCATCCGGTTAACGGCTTCACGTAGCGTGCGGGCAGAACCATCATGAAAGTACGGCGCAGTACGGGCGATATTTCGCAAACTGGGGACACGAATGTACGGCAATTCTATTCCCGTGCGATTTGACCATTGCGCCGGAGCGCTGTAATCAGCTTTATTGGTTTGTTTGTTTATTTTTAATAAAAAATTGCCGCCAATATTAATGCCTTGGTGGCAGGTGATGCAGCCATAGGTTTTGAATAATTGGTAGCCGCGTTTTTCATTAATACTAATAGCATTGGAATCCCCCTGTAGATATCTGTCGAATGGGGCATTGGGCGTTGTCAGCGACTCTTCGAAGTGTATGATGGCATCCTTGATGGTGTCGGCGGTGATTCCCTCTGTGTATATGGCCTTAAAGGCTTCGCGGTACTCCGGTATTGAGGTCAGTTGTTTTATGGCATAAGGCCACGTCGAATTTATATCAATTAAGGCATCATCGAGCTGTTCTTGCAGGGACGAGAATTTTCCAGACCAGTAATAGTAGGCATTTAATGATACATTGAATATGGATGGCGTATTAAATTTGGTAATTTTGCCGGTATTGTTGCGGGTTTGTGCGCGCCGGTTTGTACCCCCGAACCTTAAGTTGTGGCAACTTGCGCAGGAGAGTCGTTGATTTTTGTCTAGGCGTTTTTCGTGGAATAGTTTTTGGCCCAATGCCAGTTTGCGAGCATCGGTTTGTTGAGGTATGGATATCGCCTTAATAGGTTCGGATGCATCGTGCGTATTTAACAATAGATCGGGGTTGAGATTTTCTGCGATCGATGTATCTATAGACCATGTAGGGGTGCTTAGCATACTTGCCAGGCCGAAAAATAGAAGTCGCTTTATTTTGATGGACAAGGGCGTTATCATTGCTCAGGTTACCTTAATACTCCATTATTTATGCGTCTGGTGGTGGGCTTTACCAATGGGAACCAGAAGCGGAGACGTTATTTCCTTTAATTCGGTGCCGGGAAACGTTAATGCACGGCGCACGTATATGTCAGTTATAGTAAGCAGTGAAAAATCCAAAGCGATATCGTATGCGCAAGATATGCGCTTTAGTTTGTGCGCTATTAGTTAATGCGCTATCAGTCAATATGCTATCAATTATTCGTCATGGATGGTGGATCGATCGAGGTCGTCCTAAGCCTCCTGTTTACCCAATATAGATAGCATTCATTTATGTTATGTTTTGCTGTGCAAAGCAGCTCGCAAAATCACCTCAACTTGTAGCATATTGGTGTGAAAATTGCGAGGGCAAGGCCCGTTAGTTTGATATTACTATAAGTTGATTGCATACAGTAGACCCCGCATCCTTGATGCCTGAATTTGCTCAAAGCGTTGAGCGCTGTTGCCGAAGCGCTTGTTGCCGAATAAATAGCACGTCTAGGGTTATTTGCGTAGGGTGGAGGGGGTGTTGGGAGCCGCTTTTAGCAATAAACCTACAGGATGGATTTGTTTTAATATATTTTTATTGAATATACAAGCGCAGTTAAAGTTGTTATTGTGCTATAGCTTTAACGGTCTTGATTTTATCCGTTGTGTATTGGCGTGGGGGTGGTGACAGCCGTCGCGTGGGTTTTCTGATATATTGCATCATGCTTTACTTTAAGCTGGGTTATTTAGTAACTGGGTTATTAGAGCCGCTGTTATTAGCGCCAGAGTTGCTAGGGTCAGAGTGATTAAAAACAAGGTTATTAAAGTCAAGGTTACTTAAGTCAAGGTTATTAGCCGACTAGCGGTAGATGCACAAAATTGTCTATTCGTTATTGGTCTGGTTATATTTTTTGTCAAATCCAGTGATACCAGGTAATAGGTATGTTTATTAGTCGATTATTTACTCCAAAATGGAAGCATAAAAACCCCCAAGTACGTAAGCAGGCGTTGCTGTCGTTGGATACCAAGCAGGAAGAATCACAGGCAATATTGACTGAGGTTGCCAATAAGGATGCCGAAATTTATTTACGCCGCTTCGCGATCAGCAAGTTGAATGACATAGATTGTGTACAGGCTATGCGCAATAGTGATATTGAATATTTGCTGATTGAGGATTTAACAAAACGATTGTGCGAGCTGTTGACGGGGCAGTGTGGCCCTAATGGGGATGCGGCGAACGATGGTTATCTTTGTAACAAGCTGGAGGAAATTGGCGAAGCACGTGTGGTGGATTATGTGGCGCGTCATGGTGCGAGTGTCAGCCTTCGGACGTTTGCGTTGGCGAAAATAGAAAATGAGTCAATATTGGCAGATATTGCGGCAACGGATAACGACGAACAGGTTAGGGTTGAGGCATTGGCGCGGGTAACGTCATCAGCGGCTTTGGAGCGGATTGTAAAAACAGTACGACGTAAAGATAAGGCGATCTATTCCGCGGCCCAGCAAAAGCTAAAAGCACTACAGGATCAGCAGCAGGCGCTGGTTATTCAGAAGAAAGCCAGGCAGCGTATTGGAGCCGACATAGTGGCGCTCGTGAATTTATGTGAGCACAGTCAGCAGTGGTTGAAAAATGAAAGTAGATTGCTTGATTTGTTTCAGTCATGGGATAAGAGCGCTACGCACTTGGATAATGGTTTAACAGATACTGATTCAGCGTTGGTAGCCAGTGTGGCCCAGGCGAAGGAGCAGTTTCAGCAGGGGCTGGCAGAGCAAAAGGAAAGGGAGGCAATGATTGCCCGGAAAGAGCAGGTCTTTACCCCTGTTTTTGAGCAAATGCAGCGTATTTGTGATTCGTTGTTGAGTAAAACTAAAATATTGCAACAGGACGTAGACCCCGATGAGGAGCGCCTGGTAGAGGCTAATCGTTTTATCGATAGCACGAAAACACAATGGCAGCAGTTACAACGACAATATCACGACAGCGTGACAGCAGGCGCTAGTGCTACAGACCGCTTTAAGGCATATAATGATCAATATGAAACCCTGATTGAAGCACTATCGCTGTGTATAAAAGAAGCGAACACGTTGGGAAAATACGTGGCGGAACTAAATAAATTAACGATAACGGCCGGTGAATGGCTAAAAAAAGCCAAACCTATTTCAGACCAGGAGCTTGATACGCTGCAACAGCAATACCGAGCGGTAAAAGCGCCGGATACAATGACCCCACCGGGTGGACTGCAGCAACGGTTTGAAGAGCTCTTAAGTGAATTGTCAGCTGTGCAGCAACAGCAGGTAAGCAGACAAAAACGGCGCGTCGACGATATAAAAACATTGACTACGCAGTTGGAAGAGGCTATCACAAAAGGCAAGACAAAATATGCAATGAAGTTGCTGAATCGGGGTAAAAAATTATTTAGGGAGTTGTCGGATAGGGATACGCGAATTTTACAAAAACAAGGCGTAACCGGTTCGTTTCATAGCGCTGAGCTTAAAATCAAAGAGCTGTCGGATTGGCGGCAATGGTCTAGTAGTCCAGTTAAGGAGCGGATGTGCGAGTCAGTTGAACAGCTTGCTGAGGAAATTTTGGCCAATGGGGATATGATAAATTACGATTATAGTGCCGCGGTGCAACAGATCAAGCTAGCTCGGGAGGAGTGGCGTCGTATCTGTTCAGGTGAAGGCGATTCCGATGCACGGATTTGGGAGCGCTTTGACCAGGCTTGCAACCGGGCGTATGAACCCTGCCAACAGCATTTTGATAAACAAGCCGTGGAACGGCAGTTGAACTATGAAAAGCGCGAGAAGTTTTGCGACGATTTGGCATCGTATTATCAAAAAATCAGCACACAGCCTGAGGCTGTTGATTGGAAAGCATTGAGTAAAATCTTGCAGGTCGCAAGGCAGGAGTGGCGGCAGTTGGGGGCCGTTAATCGGAATGACAAGGATAAAATCAACCAGCGCTTTGGCCGTATTGTTGAGCAAATTGATGGCGTTAGTCGCGAGCATAAGGTTCAGAATTACGATGAAAAGCAGGTATTGATTAAGCGGGCTAAAACCGCGTTAACTTCTTTGGACGATGGTCAGGCGCTATTGAGCGAGGCTATTGAATTAATTAAGGATCTTCAGCGTAAATGGAAACAGATAGGGGCCGCTAAGCAGGACAAGCAGCTCTGGGATGAGTTTCGCGCAGCCTGTGATGCTATTTTCTCACGGCGCCAGGCTGAAATGGAAGGCATAAAGGAAGCCCGTGAAGCTGAAAATGCTAAACGCGAAATGGTTTGTGAGGAAATAGAACGTATAACGCAATTAACTGGTGAGGAATTCAGGCAGACCAGGCAGGCTGTACAAACTCTCAAAAGTGATTGGGATGGGATGGCCGAACTAAAAAAACAACATGCCCTGGAGCGCCGTTTTCGGCGAGCCTGTGACGCATATCATACTCAGGAGAAGCGTGTCCGCAATGAGATTTTGGCACAGGTGAAACGGGCTATTAACCAGAATGTTAAGACTTGTTACCAGATGGAAAGGGGGTTATTTACGTTTTTGGCTGGCCAGAGCGATCTCGCGTCGCTGACAACGTTAGCAGAAAAAAGTCAGCAAGAGTGGTGCTCCGATCATCACAAAAGTGTTGTTGTCGATAAGGCGGTCAATGCTCGTTTCAGTCATGTGGCGTCGTGGGTGGAAAAACTGCAACGTGAGGATAAGGCGCTTGTGTTGAGTGAAATCAAGTCGTTGGAAGCTGGCATTGTCCAGGAAAAAGAACTATTGTGCCTGGAGGTGGAGATATTGGCAAATACAGAATCGCCACCAGATAAAAAACAAGCAAGAATGGAATACCAGGTATCCCAATTAGCGAGTAAAATGCAACAGGTTGAACTCCTCAGTCCTGAAGAGGAGCTTGAACGCTTGCTGGTGCGTTGGCATCAGGCGGGGGTTTTAGCAACGCCATTGAACGACGTTTTCGAAAGTCGCTTTTTTTCAGCCTTGCAGGCCATTGATAAAGAGTACCAATGTGCCATTTAGCCAATAATAGGCTTTAGTGCGTTGACGTTAACGCAACATCTATCTATTCTTTTTTAGTATATTGATAATAGCTGTTTTTCATGGATAAAATATTGCTGGATATTGGATATTGGATATTGGATATTGGATATTGGATATTGGATATGTATCGTTCGGTGTAGGTAGGCTGGGTACGTTATACCCAATCACCTTATAATCATCAAAATTGGTGATATACCTAAAAAAATTTAAAGACGCGGGTTTAAGGGGGGCAAGGCTATTCTGTCGCTAGGTTTGAAATATATTCGGTGTGATATCTGGCTGAGATAGCCAGTTTACTCCATCTGAATTTGACAACATTGATTTTTACGTTATTGATCTTTACGTAATTAGTCAACCTGGTTTCTGGCAGTACCTCTAGCCGTTGATCTTTAAAATCCCATTTGTTGAGAATAACTCAATTATTGGGGTGTACCGTAATATTTCGGGGAGAATGTAGCTCGTGACACTTAAGTTGGTTACTGATACACCAACCGTTCTTATTGTTGATGATGAGCCTGACGAACGATTCTTGATACGACAAGGCCTGGAATCGGCGGGACTGCGTGTGCACGAAGCTAATAGTGGGAAAGCAGCGTTCAAAATGCTGTCGCAATTTACGCCCAATGCAATATTGCTGGACGTTCTCATGCCTCAATTGAACGGGATTGAGGTGTGTTGTGAACTACGATCAAAAAAAGCCCATCGTGATACACCGATTCTTATGCTGACCGGCATGGACCACATAGAGTACGTGCGGCAAGCCTTTGATGCCGGTGCAACTGATTTTATCACTAAATCCACCAACCCTCATTTCGTTGCGCAACGTGTGTTGTATGCCTTACGTAACAGCCGTCTTTCCCTGGACTTGACAAAAAATCACCATCAACTCAGGCAGGTTCAGCGTGTTGCAAAATTAGGGTATTGGCAACTAAATTTATGTGATAACTATCTTGCTTTGTCGGACGATGCATTAAAAATATTTTTTCTGACGCGGGGTGAGTTTGATAATTCGCTTGAGATGTTTCTTGATTTAATTCATCTTCGTGATCGCGAAGGGGTAAGGGTTGCAATTGAAGAAGCTCTGTATCGTGGCCATAAATTAAATATCGATCACCGGATTGTCAGAAAAGACGGGCGTGAGCGTTATGTTAATTCTCAGGGCGAGGTTATTTATGGGGAGTCGGGCCAGCCTCTGAGTATGCTGGGTGTTGTTCAGGATATTGATGAGCGTAAACGCACCGAAGCGGCCATGTTGCATCATGCGTTATATGATAGCTTAACCGATTTATCAAATCGGCGGTTATTTCAAGATAGGCTTAAACACGCCATGATCGTGGCTCGCCGTGAAGAAAAATTGTTGGCGGTTTGTTTTTTTGATCTGGATAATTTTAAAATGATTAACGACAACCTGGGGCATGCGGTTGGCGATGAGCTATTGAAGTCCGTGGCAAACCGGTTGCGTAGTACGATGCGTCAGGGGGATATTATTGCCCGCATCAGTGGCGATGAGTTTGCGGTGGCGATTGAGGGGCTGAGCACTGTGGATGAGCTGGAGAAGATAGTCGAAAAACTAAGAGCACGGCTGAGTGAACCCTACCAGGTTCGTGGTCATAAGGTATACGCCAGTGCCAGTATTGGAATGTCGTTATACCCCCTGGATAGCTCTGATCGCGATACGATGCTGCGTAATGCCGATGCGGCGATGTATCGTGCGAAGGAATTGGGCGGGAATAGTTATTGTTACTACACCTTTGATATGAATGATAAGGCTCGGCGGCGTCTGGAAATGGAGAACCAATTACGCAGCGCGTTAGAGAATAACGAGTTATGCTTGTATTATCAGCCACAAGTAGATACTGCCACGTTAAAGATTGTTGGTATGGAGGCATTGTTGCGTTGGCAGCATAAAGAGTACGGTTTATTAGCGCCGTCAAAGTTTTTGCATGTTGCCGAAGAATGCGGGTTGGTATATCCCATTGGCGTTTGGGTCATTAATACCGCCGTGGAGCAAATGGCACATTGGCATGACAACGGTTATAAAGGGCTGCGGTTGGCAATTAATATGTCATCGCGCCAACTCTCGCAGGAAGAAAATATCAATGCGATTTCGCACGTATTGCAGCGTACTGGCTTAAACCCAAAGCTGCTTTGTATAGAAATTACTGAAAGTGCGGCAATGAAAAATCTTACCGGTACATTGGACCGGTTGCAACAACTCAAGGATATTGGCGTCAGTATAGTGCTGGATGATTATGGGGCTGGGCATTCATCAATGAATCTGCTGCAACGATTGCCAATAGACTGTCTCAATGTTGACCGGTCTTTTATAATGAAAATTGCCGGTCGCGAACAAGATGGTAATGCTGCTAAAGGCATAATAGCATTGGCGCACGGTTTAGGGCTAAGGGTGACGGCAGAGGGCGTTGAAACGAAAACCCAATTTAATTTTTTGCGTGCGCATCAGTGTGATGAGTTTCAGGGGTACTTTTTTAGTCCACCGTTGCCGGTGGATGAGATCACTGAAGTACTTAGAAAAAACAACAACAAGAAACCCTTGGTTGAAAGCGTATTAGCAAACTGACAGTTACATTGTATTTTGCATGAATTGACACCAACGGCAGGCAAGGCCTACTATTCTCACCATCACCATTCTGTTTAATACACGATACTAGAAAAACCAGTTGGATAATGAAAGTCAGTATAAACGCTGGATGTATCTAGGGGATGTAACAATTAGAAAGACGGCCCTTCGGGTTGTGCCTGAAAAAACACCAGGCTGCGTTGTTTGTGGTTCATTTGGAATAACCAAACCTCTCTCCTCACGCCTTGACTGGCGTTTTTTTAGATTCAACAGGGCTACCTTTCTAATTGTTAACACCCCCGAGTCCTTTCCAAAATGTGTCATCATCAATTTTTGCGTTTATCTAGGGCAGGATTACAAAACCATTGCCAAGGTCTATCTGGCTGTTTCTAGATGAAATACAGGTATACACCATTGAGTTAATACAGGGGTACTGTAGGCAAAGCGATGTTATCGAGTACTGAGGGTTTGGCGAATGGTAAGGCGAATGTGTTGTAATGCGGTTACCCAGGCGAATCGTATTATGACGGATTTTCAAGGGAGGAGGATATTTGTAAATATCTTCATGACCGGAGGTAAAAAGGTGGTAAAATGAGCGGTTTGGCGTTGGCCGAGGTATAGTTAGGTCCACCTTACGGTAACCCTGTTAATAATGTTGGATTTCGAGTCGTAATTGATTTAGGACTTGTTCCACTAAGATCGATTAACTGTTTCTCGATTGGTTCCTGCGACGGTCGCTTTGCGTTTTGATAGATTGGATACCATTAATATGTTTTAGGGAATATGTTTTAGGGAATATGTTTTAGGAAATATGTTTTAGTGAATATTTTCTAACGAAGGTTATTTATTTAACCCGTTTTAATTAACCTGCTTTAATTAACCCAAAGTCACTCCTATGTTGAAATTGAATACCCGGCAGCGCGAAGCTGTGCGCTACATCGACGGCCCGCTTTTAGTGTTAGCAGGGGCGGGTAGTGGTAAGACTCGGGTTATTACCCAAAAAATTGCTTATTTAATTGAGCAGTGCAATATTAAGGCGAATAAAATTGCGGCGGTTACCTTCACAAACAAAGCTGCCAAAGAGATGAAAGCAAGAGCGGGCGGCTTGCTGGATAAAAAACAGATCAAGGGTTTAAAAGTATCCACTTTCCATACGCTGGGGCTTAATATTCTTCGTAAAGAATGCCAGCATCTTGGTTATAAAAAACAAATCTCCATTTATGATTCGCAGGACAGTCAGACATTATTGAAGCAGCTGACACCGAAGAACATGCTGAAAGAGATTGCGGTAGAGAAGGTGCAGCAAAAAATATCGCTATGGAAAAGTGCGCTCATTGAGCCAGAAACTGCGCTGCGGCGCGGTGAAAGCGATGACGATTATGCGATCGCAAACATATATGCTGAATATATTCGCTATATGAAAGCCTATAATGCATTGGATTTCGATGATTTGATCCGCTTGCCAGTGATGTTGTTCCGGGAGAATAGGGAGGTTCTGGATAAATGGCAGAATCTCATTCAGTATCTGCTGGTCGATGAATATCAGGATACCAACGCCACTCAGTATGCCATGGTTAAGTTGTTGGTAGGTGCCAGGGGAGCGCTGACCGTGGTTGGCGATGACGATCAGTCTGTGTATGCTTGGCGAGGTGCAAACCCTGAAAACATGGCACAATTACAAACAGAGTTTACTAACCTCAAATTAATTAAATTGGAACAAAACTATCGTTCATCAACCTGCATATTGAAAGCCGCTAACGGACTCATTGACAATAACCCGCATATTTTTACCAAAAAACTATGGAGCGATAAGGGGTTTGGCGAAATGATTAAAGTCATTAACGCCCGTGATGAAGAGCAGGAAGCAGAGCGTGTTGTGAGTAATTTGTTGAACCACAAATTTCAGAATCGTACGGAGTTTGGTGAGTACGCAATTTTGTATCGTGGGAACTTTCAGTCTCGATTATTCGAGCGGTGTTTACGTGAGCATCAAATCCCATATTACTTAAGCGGAGGAACATCCTTTTTTGCGTATACGGAAGTAAAAGATATTATGGCTTATTTGCGGTTGTTGGCCAATGGTGATGATGATCAGGCATTTTTGCGGGTTATTAATACACCCCGCCGTGAAATCGGCCCCAGTACCCTGGAAAAATTGGCATCCTATGCCACGCAACGCAATGTGAGCCTCTGCGAAGCGGCCTATGAGTTAGGGCTGGAAACCGTGTTGCCGGAACGGCAAATTACGCGTTTGCGCCGGTTTGTGGAGTGGTTGGCCGTGATGTCCGATCGGGCGCAACGTGGTGACATTATGCAAGCGATTCGTGACCTTATTGATGATATTGGCTACAAGGCATGGCTGGAGGATATTTGCCGGGATCTGGCGAGTGCAGAGCGTAAAATGGAAAATGTCACTGAGTTAGTGAGCTGGATAAACCGTATCGTTGATGCCGCACCTAAAGAGGTGAGTTTGAGCGAGTTGATACAGCAAATGACTGTGATGGATATTCTTGATCGAGAGGATAACGCGGATACACCAAATAGTGTTCGTTTAATGACGCTGCACAGTGCGAAGGGATTGGAGTTTCCTCATGTCTATATCGTTGGTATGGAAGAGAATTTGTTACCGCATTATGTCAGTCTTGAGGAAGATAACCTTGAAGAGGAACGGCGGCTGACCTATGTGGGTATTACGCGCGCTCAGAAAACACTAACATTTAGTTGTGCGGCAAAACGTAAGCGCGGCGGGGAAATGATCGATTGTGAACCAAGCCGGTTTTTATCCGAATTGCCAGAGGATACCATCTGCTGGAACAAAACCGAAAACCAGGATCCGGAACAACGTCAGCAATTGGGCCGTGCTCACCTTAATAATTTGAGAGGGTTGTTGGGGGACAGTGGAGATGCACCTATTGATGATGCACCTATTAATAAAAGTTAATGATGCATAAAATATCATGTGGATAGCACCCACCTGCGAGCGTCAGCATGGCGATAAATGATGTGTGACGGGTGCATTTTTTAGGTAACATACCGATAGGTAGAATTGAGTAAATGTCGGTGCCTAATACATGTATTAGGTGGTTTTTGTGGGTTAGGTCGAGGTGTGTCATGATTCTTACGATAACGAAATGTGGAATAAGGCAGCGTTTTGCTTTTCAGCGATGGGGTTGGGGTGAACGGCCTTATGTCAGGCATTCAAGTCATACTCGTTGGTGGCTGGTGATCTTGTTTTTACCTGTTGTTTTCGTATCAGGATTGGTTAGTGCAAATGAAACTCCGACGTTAACGCCGCTGGTAGTTGCTACCGACTTACATCAGCTTTCCCATCAATCACGGCAACAAAAATTACCCATCTTGTTAGTGTATTCTGCAGAGAGCTGCGAATATTGCCAACGCCTTGAAGAAGATATACTGGAGCCAATGTTGCGTGCTGGTGAATTCAATGGACGGGTTATTATTCGTAAAGTGATGGTGGACAGTGTGTTAGATCTTAAGGATTTTGGCGGCCATAACATAAATGCCGAGGAGTTTGCTTTTCAACAAGGTGTGCAGGTGACGCCAACACTGCGTTTTGTTGATGCCAGTGGTAACGATTTGGTAACGGAGATGATTGGTTATAATACGCCTGCGATGTACGGCGCCTACGTTATTAATGCGATTAATCAGTCACGTCAGCTGATGTTGCGGCAGCATTGATTCGGGGGAACCCCGCGTGGGTTTGCCTGAAATGTGTAGCCGCCATTCTGCAGAGGGTGTCGCGGGTATTATACCTCTACTTGCTGGTGTTCTTTAGTAGTTTTCTCACTATGCTCATATGACGACGACTCATCTCCAGTTTATCTTCCAGACCTCTGATTTTAACCGACCATTGCCCGGGTGATGTTTTTTCAAGGCGATCGAGATGGGCTTTTGCCACAAGCGCGTTTCGGTGGATGCGAATAAACCGCTCGCCAAATTCTTCTTCGAGTGATTTTAACGATTCATCAATAATGACTTCGCCTTGTTTGTGCCGTACCGTAACGTATTTTTGGTCGGCCTGAAAAAAATAAACCTCGTCGATAGGGATCAAGTGAATGTTGCCACTGATTTGAGCGCTGATATGGGAACGCACGTGGTCGGTTTCTTCATTTTTACCTAGTTCCACTAATTGGGCGCGGTTCACTGTGCGTGCCTTTTTTAGTGCCTGCTGCAGGCGCTCTTGTCGTATGGGTTTTAATAAGTAGTCGACCGCATTGTTGTCAAAAGCAGCCAAGGCGTGTTCGCTAAACGCTGTGGTGAATATAATGGCGGGTGGATTGACGAGATGTGACAGGTGGTAGGCGGTTTCCAGGCCGTCCATGCCTGGCATGCGAATATCCAGAAGAATCACATCTGGGTTTGTTTTTTCGCAAAGTAGCAATGTTTCTTTACCATCACCGGCTTCGCCTACAACGTGAATATCGTCACTTTCTTCTGCCAGTCGCTTTAGTCGGGAACGAGCCAACGGTTCATCATCAGCGATTAAAATATTCATTGTGATACCTTGTTCATTTTCGTACTTGAGTATAGGGGAATTGAATGGTTAATTGGTACCGGTTTCCTGTTTGTTGCGCAATTAACTTGCCTTTGTTGCCGTATACGGCAGAGAGACGTTGCTTGATGTTTTCCTGCGCCATTTGCTTACCCTTTCGGTGTGACGCTTTGGTATATTCCGGTACCGGGTTAACAATGTTAATCGTAATCAGTTCGTTTTCCAATTGACCGCTAATGTGGATCGTCCCACCATCGAGCATATGCTCCAGCCCATGATAAATGGCATTTTCGAGCAGTGGTTGTAACGTAAGCTGTGGAATGAGTGCATCGTTGGGCAGGTCGTCAACATGCCACTGCACAGTGAGTCGATCGCCCATGCGTAATTCTTCTATGTGTAGATAGCGCCGGGCTAATTCCCATTCATCGATAAGCCGTACTTCATAGCTGGTCTCGGCCAGGGTGCCACGAAATAAATCGGCTAAATCCTGTGTCGCCTCTTCTGCTACTGCCGGCTGGGTTCTTGTCAGGCTCGCAATGGTGTTTAGGCTGTTAAAGAGAAAATGCGGCCGAATACGTGATTGCAGTGCTTGAATACGGGCCTGGGATTTGGCCTCCAGGTTTTGCGCCCATTGGTGTTGAACGTAGAAATAGCGAAGCGCCACCGCGGACACAATAGCGCTAATACCTAAGTTTCGTAATAAAAAGTCACTATACCAGTCGATTCTGGCCGTTTCAGCCACGGTTAACCAGCGTACTGTCCAATAGGTGATTTCGCTTACAATGGTCGTTGTTGAAATCAGAATCAGATAACTGGTTGTCGCGGCGAAAGTGTCATTTAATTTTTTCAACCACGGCCTGGTGACACACAGTACGCCGGTGCTAATCAGTGCTACCCATTGAACAAATAAAGAGATCACGCCTAATTCTTCCCAGCGCGTGCCTTTTGTGTCCATTGGCGCCAACATGAGTATTATGGAGAGCAATTCGGCAATCAAAATCACAGCAAGGACCATTTGCACATTGCAAAAATCCGGCAAAAAGAAATCGTCAACGATTGGCGTTGTTTTGTTCGGGCTGGAATCTTTGGCAGAGTCGGGAGGTAAATGGTTCATTTGTTTTGTGTTTTTATATTAATCTTGAGTGGTTTCTTAGGCTAGTACCCGGTTAAGGCCATTTTGGCGGGTTTATAGTTGGTCTGTCAGTATTCATGGCAAGACAGGTCTCGCCGCGAATGGCTGACATCCTTTTCACCAACAGTAGGCGCGTTAGACGAGAGCGGTAACGCGGCCACCGATGCTGGCAAATCAACCCTTCGGGCGCTACAGTGGCGTAGCGCCACTGCATTACCGCTTTTGGCAAGGACGACGGCCATTGCCTGCAAGCTGCGTTTGGTGGCGAAACGCCATTTTGGCGTTGAACCCGCGAAATAGCCTTGACAGTGTACTAGTGTAGTGCTTTTTACGCATAACGGGAATGTCCAGGCCATCGATTGAGCGTATCGACGTGCCGTTTTGTTCATGATTAAGGCTTTATTGCTGCGATTGCTGGGCGCTGACCCTACGATGACGATGCAATATAGTGCCAATATCGACTATACTGCGCCATACCTAAATGCAGCTGATGAGTAAGCAATATGAGTAAAAAAGATAAAACCGTCGTAAAACCTTGGGGGGGGCGTTTCACCGAGCCTACCGATGTCTTTGTTGAAGCATTTACGGCGTCGGTTGGATTTGATAAGCGACTTTATGCCCATGATATTGCGGGTTCTATTGCGCATGCGCGTATGCTGGCTCATGTGGGGGTATTGAGCAGCGAAGAATATGAGGCGATTGTAGAAGGCTTACAGTCCATTCGGGATGATATTGAAAAAGGTAATTTCAATTGGGACATTGCCCTTGAAGATGTTCACATGAACATTGAGGCAAAACTAACACATCGAATTGGTGATACCGGTAAAAAACTGCATACGGGTCGTTCGCGCAATGACCAAATTGCCACTGATATTCGCTTATATTTGCGAGAGGAAATTGATGCTATTAAAGCGCAGCTATTACGCGTGCAAACGAATCTGGTGGATTTGGCTGAACAGCAGGCCGGCACGATTATGCCGGGATTTACGCACTTGCAGACTGCGCAGCCGGTTACGTTTGGGCATCACTTATTAGCCTGGTTTGAAATGTTAAAACGCGATAGTGGCCGATTGGACGATTGTCGGACCCGGGTTAACGTTATGCCATTGGGTGCGGCGGCTCTGGCGGGTACCAGTTATCCCATTAATCGAAGTTATGCGGCTGAACTGCTGGGGTTCAATGCCGTTGCTGAGAATTCCCTGGATGCGGTGAGCGATCGGGATTTTGCCATCGAGTTTGTTTCAGCGTGTTCATTGATTATGACCCATTTATCCCGTTTTTCAGAGGAACTCATTTTGTGGATGTCTGCTCAGTTTGGCTTTGTTGAAATAGGGGATAGTTTTTGCACCGGTTCTTCGATTATGCCGCAAAAGAAAAATCCGGATGTGCCGGAATTAATACGGGGGAAAACAGGGCGTATTAATGGCCATCTGGTTGCGCTGCTTACGCTAATGAAAGGACAGCCACTCGCTTATAACAAAGATAACCAGGAAGATAAAGAACCGCTGTTCGATACCGTGGATAATGTTAAAGCCAGCTTGCGGGTGTTAGCGGATATGATACCGACCATTAAGGTGAATAGCAGCAATATGCGTGAGGCGGCATTGCGCGGGTTTTCCACGGCAACCGATTTGGCCGATTACCTGGTCAGGAAAGGGTTGCCGTTTCGTGATGCGCATGAAGTTGTTGGCAAAGCCGTGCAACAGGGGATTGCCCTAGGCAAGGACCTGGCGGAAATGAGTTTGCCACAATTGCAGCGGTTCTCGAAGGTGATTGAGGAAGATGTCTACGATGTGCTGACCTTGGAAGGCTCTGTCGCATCACGGGATCATATTGGCGGCACCGCACCTAATCAGGTTAAACAAGCGGTTGGCCGTGCCCGGGAATGGTTACATTCGTCCCGCATAGGGTTCCTCGAAAAATAGTGGTTGTAGGGGCATCCTAATAGCGTTTTAGCGCGTTTTTTATATATAAAATGATGGGGAGTATCGCTCGGCCCTTCGGCGTATACCGGGGCTCGAGTCCATAGGTCTTCATCGCCAGAAAAACGCTTAACAGTGGGGCTTATCGGTTGTTGGCGGAATATTGTCTTGAAATAATCCCACCAAATTTGTATCCGGGTCGGTAATTTGTGCATATTGGCCGTAATCGGGGATATGAGTAGCATCCACCACGATGTGGGACATTAGTGCCAGCGCTTGATTTAGGCTGGAGCGAATGTCCGTAACTTCAATAAATGCGTGACAGGTTTGGCTGGCTTCAACACGGTCTGTGAGCATCAAACCCACGCAGGGGCCGGGACCGTGTTCCGGGGTATATAAGGAATAGCGTTGCCCATGGCGCTTGAAGTGCCAGCCAAATAACTGCCCATAAAACTGCTCACTTCGAGAGAGATTGGTGCAGCACCATTCTATATGGGATACATGAGGTGGTTTCATTATTTCCATTCTACTTTACTCATTCAGTGGTAAGGGTCACTCGTTTCAAATGAGCAATGCACTTCAATACCTTACCTGTTTTTTACGCGCCTAATCGATATTTCTAGGATAAAGCATTGCAAATTTGGGCCGATAACTAAACAGGCTATTAACACGCCATTTTCTATTGAAAAAAATCATATACAACAACTACTTGAGGTTCGAAGGTTGACGTTGAAAAAATTATGGTCGTTAAAAGATAAGAATATTCTTATTGTGGACGATTTTCCAACGATGCGTTCAATGCTGAGGACTATTCTATTAAACTTTGGCGCTAATAACATTATGGAAGCGCGCAATGGCGAAGATGCCATTGAAAAAATGGTAGAAGCCACTCCAGAGATTGTGCTCTGTGATTATAATCTTGGCGAAGGTAAAGACGGACAGCAAGTGTTGGAAGAGGCCAAACAGCGGGGGTTGCTGCCTCATTCATCAATATTCTTATTAACGACTGCCGAAAATACAACGGATATGGTGATGGGGGCGTTCGAAAATCAACCCGATGACTATATTATCAAGCCGTTTGCCAAGGCGGTGTTGCAAATGAGAATCCGTAAGCTCGAAGAAAAAAAGGAAGGTTTAACTGCAATATCAAAAGCCATTGCGCGTAAGGATTATCAAAAAGCGTTACTGTTATGTGATGAAAGGATCAGCGAAAACTCGAAAAGCTATTTTGAGTTGCAAAAAATAAAGGGCGAAATATTAATGAGCCTTTCATCCTATGACGAGGCAAAAATAGTGTATGACGGCATATTAACACAGCGGGACATTCCATGGGCAAGCAAAGGGCTGGGATTAATCCATTATTACCGGGGGCAGTACGATGAAGCAAAACAGGTTTTTTTTGAGTTAAAAGAAAAAAATAAGCACTATTTAACGGCTTATGATTGGTTGGCTAAGGTGGAAGAGGCGCTGGGCAATAGCCAGGGATCACAACAATTGTTAATGAGCGCCTTAGCGGTGTCCCCGAAAGCGATTTTAAGGCAGAAAGCCTTAGCGGAAATTGCGTTTAAAAATGGTGACCTGGATACCTCTGAGCAGGCGTACAAATATACCGTGCGCCATGGTAAAAACTCCTGCTTTAAGCATCCCTCCGATTACGGCGGTCTGGCGAAAGTGTATCTGGAAAAATCGGTTAATAAAGATGCTGAAAAAATTATCCTGACTATGAAAAAAGAATTTCAGGGCAGCAACGATGACGCACTTTTGCAGGCAGCGGTGATTGAAAGCACGGTGTATAAAGACCTGGGGAAAGTGGCAGAAAGTCATGCCGCATTGGATAAAGCGCTGGAACTGTTTTCGGCCGACCCAGGGAGCTTGTGCAGTACCATTGCTGTTGAGCTTGCGCAGGCCTGTTTTGCCGCTGACAAAAGTGAGCAAGGTAAAGAGTTAATCCGGCATGTAGTGCGCAACCATCACGATGATGCCGATACTCTGAAACAGGTGCAAACCTTGTTTGATGAGCAAGGTTTGCAAGAGGAGGGGGCGGCAATTATTAATAGCACTCGATCAGAAGTTGTCGCTATCAATAACGATGGTGTCGATCTTTTAAAGAGCGGGAAATTACAAGAATCCATTGGGTTATTTACCAAAGCGGCGCGGGCCATGCCTGAAAATGTCATTATCAATTTGAATGCTGCACAGTCATTTATTATTTTTATGCAACAAAGTGGCGTTAATGAACGGATCATGTTGCAGACCCAGCAGTACCTTGATCGGGTTAGGGCTTTGGATGCCGGCAATAATCGATATAAAAAACTTATGTCGTGTTGTCAGGAACTTTCAAAAAAAAATGCGTGAATTGAAGAAACCACTATTGAGGTAAAGTAATGACCCCGGAACAACACTTGGATTTTTCCACTGTACTGGCAAGCTCCGTACATGATATGAAGAATTCACTGAGCATGTTGTTGAACACGATCGAAGATATCGCACAGCAATGTGATCCAGGTACCTTTGAGGCTGAAAAGTTAACCTTGCTCCAATACGAAGGCCAACGTGTTAACAATCATCTAATTCAGATGTTATCGATTTATAAAATAGAAAACTCTCAATGCACCGTCAATATGAGCGAGCATTGCGTTGCTGATTTTCTTGAGGAATCAGCGTTATTGCACGAGCCACTGCTAACACCGAAGGGCATTTTGATTGAAACAAGCTGTGACCCGGATTTAATGGGGTTTTTTGACCGAGAAATGGTTGCCGGGGTCATCAACAATATTGTCAACAATGCGTATCGTTACTCAAAAGATCGTATTCGGCTTAGTAGTAGTATTGTTGATGGGTATATGGTTATTTCCGTTGAAGATAACGGCGAGGGTTACCCTGAATCGATGCTTTGCGAAGACAGGGATATTTTCACCATTGGTGAAAACCAGTTGGGTAGTACTGGTTTGGGGCTGTATTTTTCATCGCTAGTGGCTAACCAGCACAAAAATAAAGATAAATCGGGATTTATTCGTTGTACGAATGAGGGCATTGATGGCGGTGGTAGGTTCGATTTCTATTTTCCATGATACCCATATAAAAATTTTTTTGTTACTGTCGTTTATCTAGCCATAGTACATTTGTTTTTTGATATTGGCGTTGGTGCGGGTAACGATGTATTTACGTAAAAAGATAAGTAAAAAGGTAAGTAGCTGCTTCAAGTCTTGTAATAACCGCAGGACGTTAGTGTTCCCTAATTTTTCATGGCCTGTGTTGTTCCTGATGCTTGTGCAGATGGTGGGCTGCGGGGGCGGTGGGGGAGGCGACAATGATGCTGCCGGACCCATTCCTGTGTTCATCCAATTATCGCCGGTTAATCCTGAAATGGTCTTAGGGACGACGGTTTCGATTAAAGCAACAGCGGTATATGCGGACAATTCCCGGGCAGATGTCACTGACCAAGTTACCTGGTCTTTGGCAGATGATGGTGATGTCGTTTTTATCAGCAATAACAGTATTGACAAGGGGCGGGCCTATTCATTGTCTGTCGGGAGTGCTGCGGTTGTAGCGGAGTTGGCCGGCAAGCGGGCAAGCACCAACATCGTTGTCAGTAAGGCTCAATTATTGTCGTTGGAACTTTCTGAGCAGGATGTAAGGTTACCTAATGGAACCACAAAAGTGCTAACCGTCATGGGGCAATATTCCAATGATTCCAGGCTGGATGTAACCGGGTTGGCAACGTGGTCAACGGCCGATGCCGCAACTGCGACGGTGACGGCGGGCGAGGTTGCGACACTTGAAAGTCTTGCCATTGGTGACACGGAATTACACGTTACATTGGATGGTATTTCTACCAACACGTCTGTATCGGTTACAACAGCATTGCTGCAGACGTTAACCATTGAGCCGTTTCAGTCTCGCCTTGGTGTGGGACTCACCACTACGCTATCGGTATTAGCTGGTTTTAGTGATGGCTCATTTGAGCATGTCAGCGATCAGGTACGGTGGGCGTCATCTGATGGATCTGTGGCTGCGGTTAGTAATGTCGTGGGGGCGGTTGGCGATGTGACGGCTAGGTCTACAGGCGATACGACACTAACCGCTACACTGCAGAGTATTAGCGCCAGCGCAGTTCTAACTGTGACTGATGCTGTGTTGCAGGAAATTATGTTATCCCCGTCCACGGTTTCTTTAGCCAAGGGAACGAGTAAGCGATTAATCGCCACTGGCCTGTATTCTGATAATTCGGCAAACGATATTACGGCGCAAGTTGTTTGGAGTGCCTCAAGTTCAAGCATACTCGATGTGGCCAATGTCGCTGGTAGTGCGGGTTTGGTCACGGCGCTGGCAACGGGGGAAGCCGAGATCACCGCTGCATTGGCTGGCCAGGTTGGTCGTATTAATGTGCAGGTTCGCACGGCGGAGCTGGTCTCAATTAATGTCACGCCCTTATCTCCCGTCATTGCTGCTGGTACCCGCTTGCAACTTGGTGCTGTTGGTAATTACTCGGACGGTGCAACCCAGGATTTAACACACTTGGTTGGCTGGCGTTCCGCAAATACTGGCATCGTGTCCGTGACCAATGCTGTTGCAAATGCTGCTGCCCGCAGTGGTACAAGCGGTGGTCTGGTTAGTGCGAATGGTAAGGGTAACACCACTGTGTTTGCAAATTACGCCAGTGTTTCAGGGTCGGTTACACTAACGATCACTGATGCTGCGCTAACGACTATTGCAATCGATCAGGACAATGTTAGTGTAGCGAAAGGGTCGATGACATCATTGTCCGCTACGGCCAGTTTTAGTGATGGCAGCACGCAGGATTATACTCGCGAACTCATCTGGCAGTCTTCTGCACCTACTATTGCGACAATCTCGAATGCCGATAATACTGAGGGGCAGGTTACCGCGCTTACTAGTGGTACGGCCACCATTACTGCCTTATTGCCTGGTACGATGATAGATTCGATTTCTATTATGTTAACGGTGACAGATGCGGTACTTGAAACGATTACGGTGCTTCCACAAAATGCGTTAATTTCCAATAATACAACGTTGCAATTTTCGGCAACCGGGCATTTCTCGGATGGCAGTGAGCAGGATGTTACCCAGCAGCTGAGCTGGGTGTCCAGTGATTCAACGCGGGTGGCTATCAGTAACGCCAAGGGGGCGCGCGGCTTGGCGACGGGTGTGATATCCGAGGGAGTCGACAGCAGCGTGACCATTACCGCCCGTTATGACGCAGGAGAGGCACTGCTCCAGGGGGATGCTAACGTGACGGTTAGTTTTGTACCGGAAAAACCGGTTTCACTTACTATCAATGCGTCACCGAATGTGCTTTTAGGTAATAATTCAGACACATCGAACTTGAATATTGTTGTGAAAGCTGCAGGTTCAGGTGCGGTCGTTAACGACGGTACTATTTTGGATTTGGATATTTTACAGGGAGACGTTACGCTTGATAGCAGCAGTATCAGTACGGTAGGTGGTGTTGCTGTGGCGGTATTGTCTAATGCTCAGGAAGGTTTGCTGGTGCTTCGTGTTACCGTTAATGAAACGCAAATTAGCAATATAGTATCAATACTTGTGGTGTCTTCTTTTGAAGAATCCGTACTGGATGTTTCCACGGCGATATACACGGTTGAAAATAATATTATTAAAGCCGGAGCAAAGTTTATTTTCTATATTACCAATAACAGTAATCGTGAATTTCAACTTAATAAATATGAGTTTTTAAATGGTAACGAGGTTGTTGGTGTGCCGGAAACTCGTGCAGAGAATTTAAATAATAATCGTTTGCCGGGTGGAGCAACCGTGGGCATTGTTGCTAACCTTAGCGGCGATCTGGTTGATAATGGAACAAGTTCACGTTTTACATTAGTCGATCCTGCCACGGGGCTGGAATTTACCCTGTCGACCACGTATAACATTGTACCGTAGCACCTCGCCATCCATTGTGGTTTGAGGCAGTGTAGTTTGAAACAGTGTAGTTTTAAGCGCAGGGACGCGTGCTGATATGCGCCGCAGTCGCAGATTTTTTTCGATAGAGTACGTTTTTAATCAATACGGGGTTTCGTAACACTCGGCCTGCGTCACTATTCTGTTTAACATACTATACTCATGTGTTGAGTCACTCTCCGCCTCCATTACCATCTTTAGTTATTACCCTGGTCAATCGAGTGATAGACAGGAAAAGTGGTTTATCCGGCGTGCGTTGTAGTGGATAATGTGCAGCCTCTATTTTTGCAGACCGAACCGTTATTCCGATGCATGCTCTATTAAATCAGCATAAGCACAGTCAGGATATCTGTATCGCCCGAGAAAATATGGCTCAAGGCCGTGTTGCAATAAGTGGCGCATTAATAGCCTATGGTTTTGGGTTATGTTACCGATATCGACTGTTTTTTGTTCAATGGGTGTTTGGGGTCGTGTTGGTGGTTCACCTGCTGCCAACACAAGGCTTTGCACAAACCATCCATCCTATCAGTACGACCAACCTTAGTCCTATTGCGTTAATTCAGGGAATTCCCGCAGCCAGTCAGTCCGTTATTATTCAGCGTAATGAAGCGGCGGTTCGAGTTGACTACAGCATTGCAAGTCACTATACCCTGGATAAATCTGCAACCGAACAGGTGCTGTTTGACGGTGAAACCCGTCGTGCCACGCTATCGATAAAAAAGGGCATTACCGCGCACTGGGATGTAGAGGTTTTATTGCCATATATCTCCCATGACGGTGGAACATTAGATGGGTTTATTGATGATTGGCACGAGGCTTTTGGTTTGTCCGAAGGTGGGCGCGATAAAGTTGCAAGAAATAAATTGCGTTATTTTTATCAAAAAAACGGTGAAACCCGGTTTGACGTTAATACCGCGAGCAGTGGCGTGGGGGATGTGCAGCTACTGCTCTCTTGGCAACCAAATCGCCAGCCAGTGTCGCAGCAGCGTCAGTTGGTTTTTAAGGGAGCCGTCAAGTTCGCCACGGGTGATGCTGATCGTTTACACGGCAGTGGTGCCCCCAGTTTGGCGCTGTGGTTGGCAGCCAATACGCGCTCCCAGTGGTTTGGGTTAGAGGGGTCGCATTATGGTTCATTGGGTGCAATCTTAATGGCAAAGGGGGATGTGCTGCCTGATCAGCAACGTCCATTTGCCGTGTTTGGGGGACTTGGCAGTGGCGCTCGTGTTTCCCAGCGCGTTGTGTTGCAGGCCCAGCTCGACGCACATACCTCGCTCTATTCCGGCAGTAATTTTACCGAAATAAACAGCATGGCCTTACAGCTAACGCTGGGAGGGAAGGTAGATATCAACCGCCATTGGCGTGTCGATATTGGTGTGGTTGAGGATTTACGGGTGCACGCTTCCCCGGACGTTGTATTTCATTTGGGTATTAAGCGTCGCTTATAATTGGCCGCCGTGAAATATCAGGCGTGGGAATACCCCGTTGTTGTGTGCCTGTAATTCTATGCGCGTAATGCTGGCATTTGCCACCTGTATTCGAAACATGTGTTCAACGGGCATTTGCAAGGTGTGGCTTATTATGGCGCGGATGACGCCAGCGTGCCCCACCAATAATACGTGCTGATGTTGATGCTCGGTAGTGAGTCGCTCCCAACTGGCCAGGACACGTTTTTGGAACTCTATGATTGGTTCTGCACCATTTGGCTGGTTATTTATAGGATCCAGTAAATGCCTGTTTACGGTAGATGGGTCGTTTTTATTTAATTCGGCAGGCGTGCGGCCTTCCCACTCTCCCCATGCTTTTTCTTTAAACCCTTCATCCAGTCGCAGGGGCGTTTTACTGTTGTCGGCAACTTCTTTGGCAAAGGCCGCACAACGCGATAGCGTGGAGCTGACAATGAATTCCCACGGCCGATGATCGGCGATGGCTGCACGCATTTGCCGCCAGCCCAGTTCACTTAGTGGGTCATCAACTTGACCCCGGTAGCGTTTACCGCCTACCGGTTCGCCATGTCGAATCATATCAATAGTGGTTTTCTTGTCTGAGCTCATTTTTTGTCCAAAAAAGTGACGAACGTGTTTTCGCCGCGTTGTTATTTACGCGTTGTAATTAATGTTTCGTTGCTGATGTTTCGTTACTAATGTTTCGTTAATAATGTTTCGTTATTAACCCGTCCAGCCTGCCAGCGTCATTAACGCTAACGCCGTTACCCAAACAATGATGCTACGCCAGCAAAGGGCCAAAACACGATTAATGGTTGATAGCTCAAATGTGTGGTTATCGGCATCTATTTGTAATGAGCTTAAGCCACTAGCCACGAGTGTTTCATTGGATTCGACCGGGTTCAGGTAATCGTTGGCAATGTGATCCTTCCATTGTTGGAATGCGTCGACGAAACTGCCGGTAATGGCAAAACACAACGTGGTTAATTGGTTGGGAACCCACAATAAAATGGCAAATAATAAGCGAGTTGAGTTATTGAACTCACTGTACTCTGCTTCATCAGGTTCAGCAGCGGCGCGTTCATGCAGTGTGCTGGTGATGCGGTACAAGAGGGCGCCCATTGGACCCAGTAAAACAAACCAGAAAAATACGGCGAGAATGTTATCGTTTGTCGCGATAATTAATTTCTCACATATTTTTCGGTTCGTTGCATTGTTGTCGTCTGGGCTTTCATGGCCAAGGATTTCATTGGCATAGGTTTTCGTGCTGTGTTGGTCGTCAAATTCACCAGCATCCAGGTATAGGCGGGCAAGATGGTGTATGCGCTGGGGCCCCAGGCAGTATACCAGCACAAATACTGAGAATGCGAAACCCAGTATGCCTAACGCATCGTAGAGTAATCCGTAGAGGTAGGCACCGGCAAATACGGGCACTAAGATGATCACGATTAAACCCAGGGTATCATTCCATAGTTCGGTGGTGGAGAACTTGTTTCGTACCCAGTTGGAAAAATTTACGCTCCAGTCGAAATTACGTTTGTTTTCGATATTGTCAAAAAAGCGCTCTATGGCTAGTCCGAATAGTATCGCTAATAGGCTCATTGTAATGGCTGTTCCCTGGCTGTTTTATAATGATGGTGTAAGTTTGGGTTACATTACGGCGTGTTGACATGATGCGTTACCTCTTTGTTGAGCCTGAGAAAGGCTTCCAACCGTGAGGTAATTTAAATATCAACAGACCCTAATGTCCTATTTTGGCCTTATTGTGTGAATGATTGCTTATCGTTGCTTTCTACACAGTGTGGACCAGGTTGTACGTGTCACTCATTTAGAGGCCACCGCCGCATTATACCTCATTGGAACCAGGAGGCGGCAAGTTCCAGGTAAATTGCATTTTTACCGATTCGAGGTGCCATCATCGGATTAAACAGCAAGTATCGAGGCCATTAATCCGGGAATAGGGTATTGGTGTATTCATGGGGTCAAGCCGAGTAATTTGTGCAATCTATGCCAGTCGAATGCAGGTCCTGGATCCGTTTTTCGACCTGGGGCTATATCGCAATGTCCTGTTAAGCGCTGAGTTGATAGTGTTGGGTAAGTGGTACATAAGGTGTCGATCAGGTGAGCAAGTTGACTGTATTGCGCATCCTGATAATTTTGTTCATCACAGCCTTCCAGTTCAATGCCGATGGAAAAGTCATTGCACCGTTCTCTGCTTTGATACTGCGACTTTCCAGCATGCCATGCGCGTTTGTGAAATGGCACGTATTGGGTGATCTTACCGTCGCGCCGAATTAAAATATGCGATGATACGTGTAATTGGTGAATTTCAGCGAAATAAGGATGGGCTTTCGGATCCAGTGTATTCGTAAACAGGGCATCAATCCAGGGGCCGCCAAATTGACCCGGGGGTAAGCTGATGTTGTGGATAACGACTAAGTCCATCTCGGATGCGTCCGGGCGTTCATCACAGTTTGGCGATGCCACGTGGGTGACATCTTCCAGTAGTCCTGTGGTGGTATTTATTTTCATACGTTTTTATAGATAGGTATCCGGGTCTGTTGACCATTGAGTTTCTTCACTGACGAAGCCGCTTTTTTCGCTCGACCAGGAGGAGCAGGTGCCGCGTAGTGATTCTATGCCAGCGAGTGACAACGCGGTCGAGGGGAAAAATCGGCCCGGCCCTGCGGGTTGCGCCATCAAAAACGCTACTCGGCGTTGCTCGTTGCTCATTTAGAATTACGAAACGTCGCACCTTGATTATACTCGCTTCATCAGCCGTTCCTGCGTTATTTGGCGCTACTTTGTGTGTTTTTCAATCATAAAAATAGCCTTTTGAAAATGGTTTAACCTAGATTAATCCGTTGAACACCCAATGGGGGAGTGTGAAATAACTATATTTCATTTTTACTTAATTTTTACTTTACGTTTTACGTTAATCTTGTTCGTGACTTAATAAGCGATCAACTGATGAGTCTAGGTTTAACGATACTCGAATATTAGATCATTTACCGCTATTATTTATCGATTTTTTATGTCGTGTGGGTCGGTTGAGCGGTTTATAAACAATTTAGATAGCTGATGACCAGAATAAAATTAATGTTAACGCCATTCATTTGGTTGCTCGTTGTGGCGGGGGGCGTGCTGGCCCCAATGTCGGTTAGTAATGCAGCACCTCTACATGTTATCGACGATGCAGGAAATACCGTATCGTTACCCAAGCCGGCGCGTCGTATTATTAGTTTGGCCCCCCATCTAACCGAATTGCTATTTGAAGCAGGTGCGGGTGATTATGTGGTGGGGGCGGTGGAATACAGCGATTTTCCAGCACAAGCAAATGCGATACCACGTGTTGGCAATCACAGCACCTTTGATTATGAAGCCATTCATGCATTGGCACCTCAGCTGATTATTGCCTGGCAAGGGGGGAATCCCAGTCAGGCCATTCAAAAATTGTCTTCTTTAGGCTTTACTATTTTCTTGAGTGAGCCTAAAACTTTAGATGATATTCCCAAAACGATTGAACGTATTGGTGAATTAGCCGGTACCTCGGAGCAGGCCAGGGTATCGATAAACGCATTTAAGGCCCAATATCGCAATATTCAATCGGATTATGCGAATCGTAAAACGGTGCGGGTTTTTTTGGAAATCTGGAACCAGCCGATGATGACCATCAATGGTGGGCATATTATTAATAATGTCATTACCAATTGTGGGGGCAGCAATGTTTTTTCCCATTTGAGTACACTAGCACCGGTTGTTGGTATTGAGCCGGTCCTGGCAGTGGACCCCCAGGTGATTATCGCCAGTGCCAGTGAAGGTAAGCGACCGGATTGGCTGAATGATTGGAAACAATGGCCGCAGTTGAGTGCCAGTAAATACGATAACTTGTATGCTGTGCATGCGGATTATCTTCACCGGCATACTCCCCGCCTGTTGTTAGGGATGAAAAAAGTGTGTGAAATTCTCGATATTGCCAGGCAGCGTTTGCCAGCACAATGAGGTATTGGTTGACTGATTAATCTATGGTCAACAGACCTAAGTGTGATGCACTGCACTCGGTTCAACGTGTTGGCGATCACGGTCACGTGAGGCCAGATACGCGTGATGGGTTGTTAATTAACTTACGGTGAGTTAACCGCTATAAATTAGGAATGAAAGAGCTACGCTTCAGTTTAAAAATACCGGCCCATGAGTACATTAAATTCTATCAGGGCATGGCGCGTGCTGTTTATGTCACGGACTGTTACGGACGGTCTATACAATTTCCCGCGGTGGTGTTGAAGCCATTTGTTACAAAAGACGGCATTTATGGGCATTTTCTACTTCGCATTGATGATAACAACAAATTAATTGATATAACAAAAACAGGAGAGTTGTGAACGCCCAAGACGTGCGAATTGGAATTGATCTTGGCGGTACCAAGACCGAGGTCATTGTGTTATCGGCTAGTGGTGAGACATTGTTGCGTAACCGGGTTGCCACGATTCGAGGTGACTATGCGGCGACGATTTCCACCATTGTACATTTGGTGCGGCGTGCGGAAGTTGAACTTGGTGTCCAGGGCCGTGTGGGGGTTGCCTGCCCTGGAGCGGTTTCTGCTGCCACCGGTCGGTTAAAAAACGCCAATTCCACCTGGCTTAATGGTCAGTGCCTTAAGCTGGATCTGGAGCACGCCTTAAAACGGCCAGTGTGCCTAGCAAACGATGCCAACTGTTTTGCGTTATCGGAAACGATGGACGGAGCTGCTAAAGGGGCACCGGTTGTTTTTGGTGTTATTGTCGGCACAGGTACAGGAGGTGGTATCGTTGTTAACAAGCAAATTCTGACAGGGCCTAACGCCATCGCCGGAGAATGGGGGCATAATCCGCTACCCTGGCCATTGACGGAGGAACTGCCTGGACCGGCGTGTTATTGCGGTAAGCAGGGTTGTATTGAGACTTTTTTGTGCGGGCCGGGCATGGCCGCTGATCACTATCGAACAACGAGCCAACAATTGACGGTAGAACAAATTGTGGATTTGGCGGCCAGTGGTAATGACGCGGCGGAGCTGACATTAACGCGTTATGAGGAGCGTATGGCAAAGGCGCTGGCCAGTATTATTAATATACTGGACCCGGACGTTATTGTGCTTGGCGGTGGTGTGTCGAATATTGCGAGATTGTACGTGAATGTGCCGGAACGATGGCAGTCTTATGTTTTTTCGGACCAGGTAAGAACAAACCTGGTACGGCCACAGCATGGTGATTCCAGCGGCGTTCGCGGGGCAGCATGGCTGTGTGGCGATAATGTATTTAGCCGATAAAGCATAAGATAGCTTGCCATCGGTTCAAATCACGTTCGGTTCAAGTAAAGTAGGGTATATGCTGTATTCACCAACCCCAAATAACGCCGGTTAACAGGTCCTCAAATTGATCAAATTCTTTATTCTTTATTGCGAGCAAGTTGTCGTTGGCATTGCCAAAACGTTTTAATAAAAGGGTCGCCGCTTTGTTTCCCTCCGCCGAGACTAAGTGTTGCGCAATGATATCTTTTTTGGGAGAAAGTCGGTGGCTAATGGTGATGGTTTGATTGGGTATTGGCTTGGTAACCACAATAACCGAGAGTTGTTTTTGTTCGTTAATGTTGAGTTTACGATAAAAGCTGTCGCGTAATACTGCTGCATCGCATTTGTCTTCTTTTAGTGCTTTGAATACGCCTTTAAATCCATCTTTTACTTCATGGATTCGAGGCTGATAAATAGGGCTGGAAAATAAGTTGTAAAAGGTAATCGTGCCAAGGTTGGGCGAGGCGAGGGTGCATACTTTTACTGACAGTAAATCTCGAACATTTCGTACTGCGGTGAGCTGGCGTTTTACCACGACCGCAAATTTCAGGCTACCGGGTAGACGTGCTACCGGAATATGGCTGATGTTGCGTATACGCCAGGCACCAAAGTGTGGGGCATCGAAAACAATATCGTAGCGGCCGTTTCGCATGTTGTTGGTGTATTGAGGCCAGCCGCCGGGGTGTTCGTAAACGACGGTTTCGCCTAATATGCCACTTAAAAATTTAACCAGTTCGCCATAGGTTTCTTGCCCCTGGTCTGGACTTTCTCTGGGAGGCGCTGAAAATATAATTTCGGCTCTAAGTGAAGTGATGGATAAAAGCGATAATGCAAGGACGACAAAAAATCGTAACGTACAGTACAGCAGTGTATCATCTGCGCGTTGCTTATTCATTTTACTACCCCGTCAAATACATAACAGTTACCGTCAATAACGTTATGGCCAATACGTTAAGAAAATCGACTATGTAAGTGATGTTTGGTGACAATTTTTATATTGCTGGCTGCTGCTGCGACGGGGCTTTGCGGGCGACCGCCTGCCGAGAAGCAGTGAGAAATATTATTAGTTTATTATATTAGTGTTTCGTTTTAATGAATATTTGTTTTACTGAAAATCAATTTTAACAAACATTGATTTTAACAAATAATATTGGTTTTGCTATCTAACTTAAGGGCAATTATAACGTTGTTGAAGTCTATGCGTCTATAATGAGTTGCAAGGTGTTTGTGTGTGGGGTTACTGGTTCGCTGGAAAAGTGAGATGAAAGTATGCGCAAAATGTGAAGTTTTGGCGTGATTTAATAATGCCGATAGGGTCATATTTTGACTGCTTATATACTTTTTGTGGCTATATACCCAAAGCGTTTAAGAATTAGGTGTTTAGAGTGCGTCATTTTTTGTTCGTGGCTAGGCGCGACAACGCAGCATGGCGGGCCCCATGGAAGGAGGAGCAACGCCGCCATGGACAAAAAGGGGCGTGTTATAAATACCTAATTCTTAAACGCTTTGGGTATATATTACGATGGTATAATGGTTTTGGGTGGAAAGCGATAGGTGGTTTGTGGTTGGGGGTACTGAGTAGTTTATCTAGCGATACTTCTTTAGCGATATTTGCCCCGGGTGTATTGGGTTGATTCTCAAATCGCTGTGTCTGCCGCACTGGATAACGTTAACCGTGACTTTAACTGTACAAATGGATCAAAGATGATGAGGCTTATTGGTTTTGCTTATCTCGCGTGTAGCGTGGCATACACAAGTGCTGGGCGCGTTGGTCTGCGGCGAAGGATGGGGTTGTTGTTACTTTTGTTTGCGTGGCTACCGCTTGTATTGTCATTGCTTGTATTTTCACTGCCCATTCAGGCTGAAGCCCTTAGCCATAAAATCAGTAACCAAATGCAAAATCATGCATCACCTTATTTGCATTTGCACAGCAATGATCCGGTTTTATGGCAGGAGTGGGGTGCTGATGCTATGGCGCTTGCTAAAGCGCAAAACAAAATTTTATTTATTTCTATTGGTTATTTCTCCTGTCATTGGTGTCATGTCATGCAGCGGGAAAGCTATAGCGACGCAGATGTTGCCAGACAGATGAATGCCAATTTTATCCCCGTTAAAGTGGATCGTGAGCTTAACCCCGCTTTAGATGCATATTTGATTGAGTTTGTGCGGCGCACCCGAGGTCGAGCTGGCTGGCCACTCAATGTTTTTGTCACACCGGAGGGGTATCCGATTGTTGGTTTAACGTATGCGCCTAAACCACAGTTTATAAAAGTATTACAGCAAGTAAATGAACGTTGGTTGAGTGATAGCGAATCCATTAAACAGACCGCCTTACAGGCAGCCAGCCAGCTAAAAGCCGAAAGTAAGTTGCTGGAAAGTGAGCTAGAGGAAGGTTTGGGCGAGCGCTTGTCGGTTCGTTTTTTACAACAGGCTATGTCAATAATGGATGATTTATCCGGTGGCTTTGGCGAGCAGAACAAATTTCCCATGAGTCCTCAGCTGCAGTTTTTGTTATCGCGGTATGAACAAAAGCCTGATGCCTCACTCAAGGCATTTATGGAGCTCACGTTTGATCAGATGGCTACGCAAGGGTTGCGTGATCAAATTGGGGGTGGTTTTTTCCGCTATACCGTTGATCCAGATTGGCAAACACCGCATTTTGAGAAAATGTTATATGACAATGCATTGCTGGCAACGTTATATCTGCACGCGGCAAGTGCATTTAGGCGTCGCGATTATGAGGCTATTGCAAGAGAGACCCTGGATTTCATGATACGTGAATTAAAGGCTAAAGACGGTGCTTTAATGGCCAGTTTGTCGGCTGTGGATGGGGCTGGGGTTGAAGGTGGGTTTTATTTGTGGGAGGAGTCAACATTACGTGCCCTGTTGGAAAAAAAAGCGTTTGAAGTGGTTGAGCTGCTTTGGAATATGGAGGAAAAACCTACGTTTGAAGCCGGCTATTTGCCGCGGCAGGTGATTTCTCCTGATACGGTTGCCAAGAAGCTGGGTATATCAACCGAGGCGGTAATGCAGACGTTGGCCAGTGCTCAGTTACTATTATTTAAAGTGAGGCAGGAACGTCATGTTCCTGTCGATAATAAACAACTGGCAGCCTGGAATGGCCTGGCATTAAGTGCTTTTGTTGCCGGTGCCAAGTTGAAGCAGGGGGGCAAATACAGGGAGGCTGCGCGCCAAGTGAGAGATTACCTGGTGAATACGTTGTGGGATGGTAAGTCCATTGCGAGGGCACGTCATCGTTTGGGGCAGCTAGGTGAGGAAACGCTGGAAGATTATGTTTTTGCAGCGCAGGGCTTGTTTCACTGGGCTAGGTTAACCAACAGTAAGGCGGATTTGCGCTTAGTGAGGCAGTGGTTAACATTGGCTTGGCAACGGTTTTACAGTCCAACTGGCTGGCGTTTGTCGAGCAACTCCCTGCTGCCCTATGATTTTGGCGCAGCCGTTGTTGATGATGGGCCATTGCCTTCACCATCGGCGGCCTTGATAAAACTTACGCTGGAAGTCGTCGGGGAAAGCGATCAGACGCTCAAAGGTAAGGCGGTTGCCGCCATGCGCGTGGGGCACGATTTATTACAGCAACAGGTGTTTGATTTTCCTGGGCAGATTGATGCAATTATTGCTTATCTTGATGCCAAGAATGCAAATTAAACGTGGCTGGTTTACCATTGGTTATCGTTGCTGATTGTCGTTACTGATTATTGTCGCGGGTTATCGCTGTGTTAGGGCTTAGCCTGGTCTTTGTGTTGGCCGTTCGCCGACCTTGCCGTTGAGTTCTAGTTTTTTGCCCTGACGAAGAATGTTTATTTTGATGTCATCGTTTGGTTTTATTCTGGCTATGTTATTCATAACTTCCTTGGTGTCGTGAATTTCTTTGTCATTAATGTCGAGAATCACGTCCCCTGGACGCAAACCTGCTTTATCTGCCGGGCCTTTGCGTAAAATGCCTGCTACTATGACGCCTTTGGGGTCTTTTAGTCGAAAGGATTCGGCAAGTTCGGGTGTTATATCTTGCACTTCAATGCCGAGATAACCGCGCACTACGCGGCCATATTGAATGAGCTGCTGCATGACATCAATGGCAAAACTGGCTGGAATAGCAAATCCAATCCCCTGGTAGCCACCGGACTTGGAAAAGATCGCGGTATTAACCCCGATCAGGTGTCCATACGGGTTAATGAGTGCGCCACCTGAGTTACCGGGGTTGATGGCTGCATCGGTTTGTATAAAGTTTTCGTAAGTGTTTATGCCCACGCTATTACGCCCTTTGGCGCTAATGATACCCATTGTAACGGTTTGTCCCACGCCAAAGGGGTTGCCAATGGCTAATACGACATCGCCGACCCGTGATGCATCGGATTCACCGATAGTAATGGCAGGGAGTTTTTCCAGCGCTATTTTTAAAACTGCCAGATCTGATTCGGGATCAGTACCAACAATCGTAGCTTCAGCGCTGCTTTTATCCCGTAGCGCTACTTGGATTTCGTCGGCACCTTCGACGACATGATTGTTGGTTAGTATGTAGCCGTTGTCGCTGACAATGACACCAGAACCCAGGCTGCTTTCCAGTCGCTTTCGCGGTGCGAGCTGGTCGCCAAAAAAATAGCGGAAAAATGGGTCGCGGTAGAGTGGGTTTACCCGTTCTGTAACAACTTTGGTGGTGTAAATATTGACGACTGACGGTGCGGCGATATCCACAGCATCAGCGTAGGAGGCAGGTCCGCCTGATAGATCCCGCGACAAATTATAACGGTTGGGTGATTTTGCTTCGTTGACTTCTACCACAGGGCGTCCTGTGCCTAATAAATCCGGACGCAGAATCAGAATAATAAAGGCGGCAGCGAGACCAAAAATGACCGATTTAAAAATAAATGCTGCGAGTTTGTTTTTTTGCATGTTATAAATTTACATTTTTTGAGCCTGAATACGATTCAGGCAAAAGGATACCACATGGTTCAATTAAAAGATTTAGAGAAATATGCAAACGCCGTATTGGACGCTGACCAATTTCAGGATTATTGCCCAAATGGACTCCAAGTCGAGGGCACTCATGAGGTGCGCACATTAATCTCGGGGGTAACAGCGAGCCAAGCGCTCGTGGATGCCGCAATACAGCAAAATGCCGACCTAATTTTAGTGCATCATGGCTATTTTTGGAAAGGGGAGAATCCTTGTATTACGGGTATTAAAAAGCGGCGTCTTAATGCCCTGCTTGACGCGAATGTCAGTTTATTGGCGTATCATTTGCCGTTGGATGCCCACGCTGAGTATGGCAATAATGCACAATTGGCCAAATTACTGGGATTAACCACGCAAGGACATTTTGGACCGATTGGCTCAGCAAAATTAGGGGTATTTGGTGTACTCAATCAGCCTATGAGCGGTACTGATTTTTCCGAGCACCTGCATCAGTATTTGGGGCGGATGCCATTGCATATTCCGGGTAGTGCGCCGCGTATTGAAACGATGGCATGGTGTACCGGGGCAGCGCAAAGTTATATTGAAGAAGCGGTAAGTCTTGGGGTTGATGCTTTTGTGAGTGGGGAGATATCGGAGCAAACCGTTCATATCGCCCGTGAGACGGGATTGCATTATTATGCGGCGGGACATCATGCTACCGAACGTTATGGTGTGCAGGCGCTTGGTGGGTATTTAGCCGAACATTTTCAGATATCCCATGAATTTATCGATATTGATAATCCTGTTTAGTCCAGTGTGTAAATAAGATGGTAAGTGCTTTAAATATATAGTTTATTTTGCTATGTACAGTATAAAGTAAAGTACCTCCCAGGCCGATATAACGTTATATGGGTACGAATAAGCGCGTACTCAGTATGCGTTATGAGGAGTGTAATGATGTCGATGCCCCAAATCAAACAAAACGATGAGATGTACCAATTACTTCGTGATGAGAAAATAGCGGAGTTCAATCAGCGAAAAGCAGAAGGAGAGGTTGTAGATCTTACTCATTGCGATCTTCGCAGTCTTGATTTACGGGGGATTGACGCTAAAGGCGTTGATTTTACTGGTAGTTATTTTCGTCAGACTGATCTGCGTGGTATCAACTTCTCCACGAGTATCCTCCAGGAGTGCAGCCTTAATGGCGCTAAAATCTCCGGCGCCTACTTTCCCAAAGAGTTAACACCCGCTGAAATCCAAATGTCGCTTACTCATGGCACACGTATGCGCTATCGCGACTAGTTGAGGTTATCGCTGACACTATCGTTGACATAAATGGCGGGCAATGAGCATTTTCCTGCCAGTGGGTTGATTTTTACTTGTCCCCAACCGGTTAATCCCATAGAATGCCTCGTTCCCTGGCAGGTGTAGAGCACAGTGCCTGACTTATTGAGGCTCAGCGACGATGGCGCTGGACGTGAAAATAGAGGTTATAGTAAAAAATGAAACCGGAAATTCATCCAAGTTACCAAAAAATCAGCGTTACCTGCAGTTGTGGTACGACATTCGAAACCAATTCAACCTTGAATAAAGAATTGCATCTTGACGTATGCTCCCAATGTCATCCGTTTTATACCGGAAAACAAAAAATTGTGGATGCAGGCGGTCGGGTTGATAAATTTCGCCAAAAATACGGCAAAGCTAAATAAGTCTGATTTGCGTGGCTTTCATGCAGCAGCTTAGGTGTATGCTTAGTGCGTTGTTATCCGGTGCAGGCGAGTATTGACAGGCACCTGATGGCAGCTGGTGTTTGCCCAAATTAAGCTAGTTATAGTGCAAAAGGGCGTCTTGCCTCAAGACGCCCTTTTTTGTGGCCAATGTTTTGTTCTTCAGATTATTCCTCAGACAGTAAGTCGAACCTTAATTAATGCTATTTTTAATTAATCCTCTTGTTCATTACTATCATTCTATTTAATACACTGCACTAGGCGTTCCATGGACATTGATGGTGATACATTGAGCTTGGACGAGGAGCGATAGGGGCAGATCGATGGTTAGCCCATGCTTTCTATGCCTTATAGTCTTGCCGGTGTTATCTTCAGCGCCAGCTTTTGCGGCGAGGGTTTGGTTCTTGGGTTGTGTTGGTGCTAAATCTCAAAAATAGGCTGTGTTATAAAAAATATAGGCGAATAACACGTAATAATGACAAGATTAATGTAAATTGTTATATAAACTGTTATTTCAGCTGTTATTTCAACTGTTATTTCAACTGTTATTTCAATAAATAAATAAATGGAAAACAATAATGAGCGAAGACTTGAAGCAACAAGCACTAAATTATCACGCGAATGGTCAACCGGGTAAAATTGCCATCCAGGCGACTAAACCGTGTGATACACAGCATGACTTATCCTTGGCTTATACACCTGGCGTGGCGGCACCGGTGCGTGAAATTGCGCGGGACGCGGAGCTAGCCTACCGTTATACCGCAAAAGGCAATTTAGTGGCCGTTATTACCGATGGTACCGCGGTACTGGGTTTGGGTAATGTTGGTGCGTTGGCTGGTAAGCCGGTGATGGAAGGTAAAGGGGTGTTGTTTAAACGTTTCGCCAATATAGATGTGTTTGATATTGAGGTTAATGCGGCAACGGCGCAGGATTTTATTGATACCGTTGCGAATATTGCTCCGACCTTTGGCGGCATTAATCTGGAAGATATTGCGGCACCTCATTGTTTTGAAATTGAAGCGTCATTGATAGAGCGATTGGATATTCCGGTCTTTCATGATGATCAGCATGGTACCGCCATTATAATTGCGGCGGGATTGCTCAACGCGCTGGAAATTCAGGGCAAAAAGATTGCTGATGCAAAAATAGTGTGTATCGGGGCGGGGGCGGCGGGGATTGCCTCTATGCGTTTACTCGTTGCCTTGGGTGCAAATAAAAACAATATACTTTTGGTTGACCGTAAAGGGGTGGTGCATGCCGGGAGAGACGACTTAAATAGTTACAAGCAGGAATTTGCTCTGCAGACCCAAAGTCGTACCCTGGCCGATGCCATTGATGGCGCTGACGCCTTTATTGGTGTGTCCGGGCCTAATCTGGTTTCGGCGCAAATGCTCAAAACCATGGCACCAAACCCTGTTGTGTTTGCATTGTCAAACCCTGACCCTGAGATTGCCTATGATGTGGCGGTTGCCACGCGGGATGATTTAATTATGGCGACGGGCCGTAGCGATTTTCCTAATCAGGTGAATAACGTATTAGGATTTCCATTTATCTTTCGTGGTGCGCTGGATGTCCGTGCCACTATTATCAATGATGCGATTAAAGTGGCTGCCGTAAAGGCGCTTTGTGCGCTGACACGTGAGCCTGTGACCCAGGAGGTGCTTACGGCCTACGGGTTAGAAGCATTGGAGTTTGGTCCTGGTTACATTATTCCCAAGCCTTTTGATTCTCGTTTAATGGATTTTGTGCCGCCCGCAGTGGCACAGGCAGCCATTGATAGCGGGGTTGCAAAAGCCGCTTATCCTGTTAGTTATCCTGCTGCGCCTAAGTATTGATTAGGTGCTGATGCAAAAATAGCATTTTCGAATATGTTGACATCATCCGTAGGATGCCCTGTGGAGTGGGTTATTGATCGTGACTTGTTAGGTGTGCCTACTATACCCAAAGGGTTTAAGCATTAGGTATTTATAACACGCCCCTTTTTGTCCATGGCGGCGTTGCTCCTCCTTCCATGGGGCCCGCCATGCTGCGTTGTCGCGCCTAGCCACGAACAAAAAATGACGCACTCTAAACACCTAATTCTCAAACGCTTTGGGTATAGATTGATACATGTGCGGTCCTTAGTATTGATCTCAACCCCGACCTAATACGGCTAACTGCGTGTGTGTGCTGCTGACGCACGAACGTCAGTGATGTTTTAAATGGGAGCAAGATCGCGCTATTTGCTTTTTCGTGCTGGTTTTGGAATTGTCAGAACATGTGCGATGCTTTCTTTGACGTATTTGTGGAGCACTTGGCTACTACCTGTCACGCCATCTGGGAATAATGCGTAGTCTTTTTTTATAGGGCCTTGCGGGAAATATTGCAGAGGGATGGCTTGGTGGTTTTTAAATAAGGCTAGCTTGGTTTTTTCGGGGAGTTTCATCGCCAAGCCGGCAGGTGTTAATGATACACAGATTCGTTCATCGGCATACAAGGCTGCGCCACTGAAAAAATGCTTGCACTCAAGGGGGATATTTTCAAAGCATCCATCACATGCTTTTTTTATAAAAGCGGACAGTGTCGTAAGATATACTTTAGCCATGTGTGTTTTTATACCGGTCGCGGTCGCGATTTTGATGCCTTTAGCGCGCCTGTTCTATTGTAGGGCAGTGTTAACATTTTCGCTATTTATTGAAAGGCCTGGAGCCTGCTTTTTATTTTCTGCATCTTGGTCGCTCTCGCTACGATTCAACTGATTAATTTAGGATAATGGTCTCACATCGAGTTTTTTGAAGGAGGGAATACAGGCCGTATTTTCGACTGAATAAAATTTGATGTGGAATCAAGAGGCAAGCCAGATCCCGAGAGAAATGCGGGCTAGATGGCGACGATACTTTCAGTCTGAGTGGCGCAAACCGGGCATGAGGCGTCTTTTTTTAATCTGATGGTGCGCCATTCCATATAAGCCCCATCCAGTACCAACAACCTCCCTTGAAGTGTTTGTCCAATATTAAGTAATATTTTCAAGGTTTCTGTAGCCTGTATGCTGCCTATAATACCGACAATAGGGGCCAGCACTCCGTTTTCACTGCAGGTTTCTGCTACCTCGGCTTCATCTCGATAAAGGCAGCGGTAACAAGGGCTGTCGGCCCGATCATTTCGAAATACGCTAACCTGGCCTTCCATGCGAATCGCCGCCCCCGAGACTAATGGCGTGTTTTCGGCGACGCAGGCCTCATTTAACTGGAAGCGTGTAGCGAAATTGTCGCTGGCGTCCACTACCACATCGGCGAGGTGGACCTGCTCAAGCAACGCTGCACCGCAGAGCTTATGGTTTAATGCAACGATTTGGGTATCCGGGTTGAGTGCCGCTAATGTTTCTGTTGCCGATTGGGTTTTCGTTACGCCGATGCGCTTGGTGTCATGGATTATTTGGCGTTGCAAATTGGATAAGTCGACGACGTCATGATCGCAAAGTGCCAGGGTGCCTATACCGGCAGCTGCCAGATACATTGCGACAGGCGAACCCAGGCCACCCAGACCGATGACTAAAACGCGGGCGTGTAACAATGTTTGCTGACCTTCGAAATCCACCGAAGGTAACATGATTTGGCGACTATATCGCAATAGCTGGTTGTCATTCATTGGACGTTGATTAATTACGGTAATAATTTGTGTCGAGTGGATGCACTGGTTATGGTGCTGCTAATTATATTGTCGATAGTAACTTGGCCGCTCGTCCCGGCAGCCGTGCCGTAATTGGTTGTAGCGATTAATGAAAATTTCTGTGGTTGATTTGGACTCGGCATGTTCGTATCCCATGTTTGCCAGTTGCGTTTCTTCTGTGTAGTGAAAAAGTGCTCGTTTGATTTTGGCAAATAAGCTGTTGTCGAGATGAAAGCCTACTTCCTGTAATGCATCTTCAATAATTCGTAAACCGATTTTTTGCAAATGGTAGGTAACGCTGATGCTGTGTTCGTGTTCCCGGGTCGTATCGAGAATGCCATCGATGCCTTGCAATAACACCATTGCAGACGCGGCGGGATCTACGTCTTTTTGCGGCGCTACAAATTGAATTTCACGTCGTTTGATTAGTTCTTCGGTTTCCGAGTCCATCCTTTCATCGTAGCGATTGATGGTAAATAATCAAGTGTTTTAAGTGGGTATTAAGGATTTTAGTGGGGTGGTAAAATAATCGGTTAACGAGTGAGTACTTTGGGTTTTGTGGGGAGCTAACGCTTAATTTTGGGTGTTAAATGGGGGTTTGTGCAAGAGTGGCCCGCTCACGGTCGCTATAATCATAATAACAAGTGATATTCTGGTATCCGTTGATGCGGAGCAGCTTGTTGACTGGATCGCCCTGATTAAAACCATGCTCAAGCAATAGCCAGCCACCTTTAATTAACGCACTAGAGGCGGATTGCGCAATGTGGGTCAGGTCTTTAAGGCCATTTTCAGCCGATATCAGGGCGCTTGCAGGTTCAAAGCGCAAGTCGCCTTGGCTCAGGTGGGGATCATCTTTTGTGATATATGGTGGGTTACTAATAATAAGGTCAAACATCGAGCCTACCAAGGGGGTGCACCATGTCCCCTGTTTAAATTGGAGGTTGTTAATACCTAGGTCAGTGGCATTTTGCTGCGCCACCTTCAAGGCTGCCAGTGACAGGTCGGTTGCTACGATATGACAGTGTGGTCGATGTTTGGCGATGGCCAGGGCGATTGCGCCAGTACCCGTGCCTAAGTCTGCAATATGCCAGGATTTTTCAAGAGGAATCAGGTCTAGGGCGATTTCCACCAGCCGTTCGGTTTCAGGGCGGGGGATGAGTGTTGCGGGGGAGACAATTAATGACAAGTCCCAAAACTCGCGTCGTCCCACAAGGTAGGCGATGGGTTCGCCGGTAACTCGGCGTGCGACCAATGCCTTGTAGAGGGACAGATGTGTTGCACTTATGGGGTTATGGGGCCAGGTATAAAGCTGGGCGCGGCTTTTTTGCAGGACATGCCCAAGCAGGATTTCTGCTTCCAGCGAGGCCGCTTCATGCACGGGTGATAATTGTTGTTGCGCCTCATTGAGGGCCTGTTGAATGGTCGTCAAGGCGGTCGTGTCAGGTGGTGCGGGCATTTTGTGTCAAATACAGTGGCATTTATAATCGTATTTTAGGAGGGCTTATTCCCCCATCGCGGTTAACAATTGTGCCTGATTCTCGTTGGTGAGCGGGTCAATGACATGGTCGAGGTTACCCTGGAGTACGTCCTCAAGTTTATAGAGGGTCAAATTAATTCGGTGGTCAGTGATTCGTCCCTGAGGGAAATTGTAGGTTCGAATGCGGCCAGAGCGGTCGCCGGATCCCACCAGCATTTTGCGTGTTTCGGCTTGTTCCGCTTCTTGTTTTTCACGTTCGGCGTTGTACAGTTTTGCCGCCAGCAAAGACATGGCCCGGGCGCGATTTTTATGTTGTGAACGTTCATCCTGGCATTCAACCACGATGCCAGTGGGTAAATGAGTTAGGCGAATAGCAGAGTCGGTTTTGTTAACGTGTTGTCCGCCAGCGCCGGATGCCCGAAAGGTATCAACCTTTAAATCGCCTGTGTTGATTTCCTGCTGTTCCACTTCAGCCACTTCCGGCATAACCGCCACGGTACAGGCTGAGGTGTGGATGCGACCTTGTGATTCTGTTTCTGGTACTCGCTGGACACGGTGGCCGCCCGATTCAAATTTCAGTCGTGAATAGGCGCCTTGTCCTGCAATGCGGAGTATCAGCTCTTTATGACCGCCATGCTCACCCGGGTTGTCATTAATAACTTCTACTTGCCAGCGTCGTTGTTCGGCATAACGGGAGTACATTCGGAATAAGTCGCCGGAGAATAGTGCCGCTTCATCTCCTCCCGTGCCGGCACGAATTTCAAGATAAATATTGCTGTCATCGTTGGGGTCTTTGGGGAGCAGTAATTTTTGTAGGTCCAGTTCTAGTGTTGCCAGTGCGGCTTTACCTTGTTTAAATTCCGCCTCGGCCATTTCGCGAATATCAGGGTCGTCGTCCTTGAGCATGCTTTCGGCGGCGTCGATATCTTCCTGGGCTTTCTGGTATTTGTTAAAACACTCTACAACCGGGCTGATTTGAGCGTGTTCTTTGGAAAGTTCACGAAATTGATTTTGGTCGCTGATAGTGCCGGGGTCCGCTAACAAGGCATTAATTTCTTCCTGGCGGTCGGATAGTGTTTCAAGTTTACTGCGTAACGATGTTTTCACGGTAATTTGCTTTTAATAGAGTAATGCCAATACCTTGGCGAGTGATTAATGGGCTTGAGGCTAAACGCTGAATTTACGTTGTAATTATAATGGGGTTCAATATTGTTGTTATTGTTATTGTTATTGTTATTGCACCACAATATTGCTGAGCTGTAGTGTTGAATAACCGTGTGCGCTGTTATATGTCAGTGTCTTTTATGTCGAAAATTGTTCGGGCTACGTTAAATATATCAGAACGTCCATCGTAACCTGCCTGCTTCAGTTGCACGCTGGGGGTATGGATTAACTTATTAGTGAGGCGATGGGCGAATTGCTCCATTACTTCTGCGGTGTCTTTGCCGCTAGCCAGTAACATCATGGCGCGCTTTAATTCTTCGTCGCGATTTTGTTCAGCCATTTCACGTACTGCTCGAATTGTCGAGACGGCACCGAGTGACCTTAACCAGGCCATGAAATGGGAAACCTGGGTATCGATGATTTCCTCTGCTTGTACCGCCGCTTCCTGGCGTGAGCGCAAACCTTCCTGGATAATTTCTTGCATATCATCTACGGTATATAAATAGATGTCATCAAGATCACCCACTTCGGTTTCGATGTCACGGGGTACCGCAATATCAATCATGAGGATAGGGCGGTGTTTGCGTATTTTAAGCGCACTTTCGACGCTGCCTTTTCCCAGAATCGGTAACGGGCTAGCCGTGGACGATATGACAATGTCCGCCTCAGCCAGATGCCCGGGTATTTCTGCCAGCGAAATTGCGTAGGCGTTAAATTCAGAGGCCAAATTGTGAGCGCGTTCAACCGTTCGATTGGCTATCACCATTCGACCAATGCCGGATTCGTGTAAATGGCGGGCAGCCAGTTCAACGGTTTCGCCCGCACCAATTAATAGTGCGGTATGATTTTCCAGATTGCTGAATATTTGTTTTGAAAGGCTTACGGCAGCAAACGCGACGGATACCGGGCTGGCGCCAATCTGGGTATCTGTTCGCACCTGTTTCGCGACAGCGAAGGTATGTTGAAATAAGCGATCCAGGAGGTTTCCCAGTGTACCGGCCTGATTGGCGGTAAAATAAGCGTCTTTCATTTGCCCCAGGATCTGGGGTTCGCCCAGCACCATGGAGTCTAGGCCGCTGGCGACCCGCAGCAGGTGACGTACGGCGTCGTGATCGGGGTGAGCATAAATATAGGGGTTTAAATCGCGCTCACCGAGCTGATGATAATTGCGCAGCCATTCGGTAATGAGGCCGAGATTATTTTGTTCCAGGCCGCAATACAGCTCTGTACGGTTACAAGTCGATATAATAGCGGCTTCGTTGACTGCGGGCTGTGCTACTAAGTCTTTGAGTGCATTGCCTATTTCGGATGCTTCAAAGGCGACGCGCTCGCGAATATCGACGGGGGCTGTTTTGTGGTTAATTCCGAATGCTAATATGGACATAAATTATGTTACACAGTCTGTTGATATCCAAATTTTGATCGATATGGTTTTAGAATACAAGTGCTTAAAACCCACAAAAATGTTCATGCAGTAGTATATATTAAGCGGCAAAATGTTGTATAAAAGAAGTTGTTGGTATTCGTGCCAGGTAATATGTGAATTTTTAATCGATATGTACTTAAGAATCGGCTGGAGTAGGAAATAATGAAGCTAAACCGTCAATCCGTGCTGCTGCTCGCCCTGAGTTTATTGTACGGATGCAGTGTATTGCAACCAAATTTGGATAACCAAGGGTCTGTTGAAGCAGGAAAGCGTGCTGTATCCAATAGCCAGATACCCTCAAATGACGCTGAATCCTTAGGCGACAGCAAAACCGTCACGTTTAGTGAAACACCGGCTGGTCTGGACTCTGATGTGCCGCCTCACTTGGTTTATAAGCTCCTGGTCGCTGAAATTGCCGGTCAGCGTGGAGAATTGGGTATTGCCATTAAGAATTATATTGATGTGGCGGAAGAGTCCGGTGATCCTAAAGTGGCTGCACGCGCGACCCAAATCGCATTTTTCGCAAAAGATTACGATAGCGCTCTAAAATCGTCTAATCTTTGGGTTACTGCGGAGCCAGAAAGCGCGGAAGCACGACGTAATCTTGCCTCTGCGCTTATGAAGCTGACTCGTCCTAACGATGCTATTGTGCATTACGAAAAAATGCTAACGCTGCTAGAGGATAGCGCCAAACCGGGGCACGGTTTTAGTACCATTGCTTCGCAATTGGCGCGTGAATCCGATCGAGATTTAGCCATCGGTGTCATGGATCGGCTTATTGAAAACCGAAAAGATAATCCTCATGCTTTATTTGCCTATGCACATTTAGCTATGCGTCAGGGGCGATTTGACGTTGCATTGAATACCCTGGACGAGGCGCTGGCCGTTAAGTCTAATTGGGTGAAGGCCGTGGTGTTGCGGTCAAGAATCCTAGCGATGCAGGGTGCGCGGGGCGAGGCAATTACGTATCTTGAAAGTACACTGAAGGGTGGGTTGTCCGAAAATGTGGAAGTTGGTCTGACCTACGCACGTATGCTAACTGAGGCACGGCAATTGGAAAAAGCCCTGGATGAGTTTATACGGCTTGCAGAGCTGGCGCCAAAAAATGCTGAAATCAATTATTATGCGGGTATTTTAGCCTTACAGTTAAAACAGCTGGATGATGCTCAAAAGTATTTGATGGTTGTGTTGAAGCTCGGGCGGCGTATTCAAGAAGCTAATTATTATCTGGGGCAGGTGGCCGAAGAAAGGCAAGATTATAAGAAAGCCATGAATCGTTACAGTTTTGTGCGTCACGGCGAGTTTTATTTTAACGCGCAAGTGCGTATTGCAGCAATATTAGCTGATACCGAAGAGTTTGAGCGGGCGCGTGAACACCTGCAAATCATTCGGGTAAACAGCGATAAGCAGAAATTGCAACTATTACTATTGGAAGGGGATATCTTGCGCGAAGCCGGCAAGTACCCTGATGCGAAGGACTTTTATACCAAGGTGTTAAATATAATGCCGAATGAAACCAGTATTCGTTATGCGCGGGCATTGGTTGCAGAAAAGCTAGGTGAGCTGGATCTGGTCGAAAGTGATCTGCAGACCATTTTAAAGCAGGAGCCAGGTAATGCGCAGGTGTTGAATGCACTGGGGTATACGTTAGCCGATCGTACTACGCGTTATGATGAAGCGCTGGACTATATCCAGCGGGCGCTGGAGCTGGAGCCAAATGACGCGGCCGTTGTGGATAGCCTGGGTTGGGTGTATTACCGTATGGGTAATTACAAAAAAGCCATTGAATTATTACGCCGCGCTAATGAGCAGGCGAAAGACCCGGAAATTGCTGCGCATTTAGGCGAGGTGCTTTGGGTCAGTGGGGAGCGCAGCGCTGCGTTAAAGATTTGGGAGGCATCATTGGTGGATCATCCCGATCATGAAGTGCTTCTGGATGTGATGAAACGCTTTGGTTTGTAGGTGGTAGCATCTCGGGCTAATTGCCGTTATCATTCGCGGATGAATAGGTGTTATTATTTTCAGCGGGTTATCAGCGGTTTTAAAACAGCGGTTATTCTGGGTATCGTTGGTCAATTCGTTACTGGTTGTGTAAACCTTGGCGATGGGGATAATGCAGCTGATGCGGCATTAAAAGCCAGTAAGCAGCTGGCGCTAAAGCAACGATCGGAATCATTGGGCGCATTGCAAGACTGGCAGATCGACGGCCGAATCTCCCTCACTACTGATGATGAGGCGTGGAGCGGCAAATTATACTGGATGCAGCGTCGCGGTAGTTATCAGATAAATTTTAATGCACCTTCCGGGCAGGGGGCATTACAGTTGCTTGGCGATGAATACGGCGTTGAATTACGGCTGGCCAATGGTGAATCATACACTGCCAGAGATACCGATACGTTATTGCGGGAGCAGGCCGGATGGGAGTTGCCCATTGGTTCGCTGTGGTATTGGATACGCGGATTACCAGATCCAGGTCTGCCGCAATCGGTGCAAGTTGATACCGAGGGCTTGGTGCAACGTCTGGAGCAGAATGATTGGGTTATTGAATATGATCGATATCAGCAATACCAGGGGTATCAGTTTCCTCGTAAAATCGTCGTGGAAAGCGAAGATATGAAAGTGCGGTTAATAGTAAGTCGATGGAATGTGAGTTAGCTACGAACTTATCAGACGTGAAATCCCTACATCGTTGGCCGGCACCCGCCAAATTAAATTTGTTTCTCCATATTACGGCCCGTCGTGATGATGGGTATCATGAGTTGCAGACATTATTCCAATTTTTGGATTTTGGCGACCAGCTAACCTTCGATATTCGCCTTGATGGTAAAATTCGACGTCTGTCTGATATCCCTGGCGTGCCGGCAGAGCAGGATTTAATGGTGAAAGCCGCGCAATTGCTGCAGGAAAAAACGGCTTGTCGATTAGGGGTTGATATTCGGATTGAAAAAAAAATCCCCATGGGGGGAGGGTTGGGTGGCGGGAGCTCTGACGCAGCGACAACGTTGGTTGTGTTGAATCATCTGTGGCAGCTCGGGCAAAGCCAGGAGCAGCTCATGGCCTTGGGGGTTTCCCTTGGTGCGGATGTGCCGATATTTATTTATGGGCATACTGCCTGGGCTGAGGGTGTTGGTGATAAATTGACATCAGTAGACGTGCCAGAGGCGTGGTATGTGGTCATTTGCCCCCAGGTTAGCATCGCTACAGCCGAACTTTTTTCAGTTCCAGAATTGACACGTGATGCTCAACCCCTCAGAATACGCGATTACTTCGCTGGGGCAACCCAGGGTCGTGTCAAAAACGTCTTTGAGGATGTTGTAAAAAAGCGATATCCACAAGTGGGTTTGGCGTTAAATTGGTTGTCTAATCAATCAGATGAGCGTAATCCGGCGATGTTGACAGGCACGGGGAGTTGCCTATTTGCACGTTTTGACCAGGAAGCGCGCGCGCGGGAAATCGTGCGGCAGGTTGAGCAAAATGACAAAAATACATGGCTGGCATTCTGTGCGAAAGGGTGTCGCGAGTCATCTTTGTTAACTCAGCTGAAAAAACAAGCTTAATATCGGTGCTGTTACTGTAGGCAAAGAAACTGTAGACACAGCTGCGGAGCAACGTTAAAAAGAATAACGCTTATGGCGATTCCGTTTCGAGGGTTTAACGTTATGAAATGTTTCGGTCGCACCACTCCAAACCGTGTTTTTTCAGACCTTGGTTTGTGGCATGATTGCTTACTGCTAATTGGTGGGTCGGTACGTTAAGGGCATTTAGCCGGTAAGTAAGGGCACTCATCGTCATTAGTCGTGCCATTAGAAATTAGTTTAGTTTATAGATATTACAGTTTATTGGGCCGTCGCCAAGCGGTAAGGCACGGGGTTTTGATCCCCGCATACCCAGGTTCGAATCCTGGCGGCCCAGCCATATTCATAACTTCGTTGTTACAGCCTGTTGTGCGTTTAAATGCGATGCGCAGGCTGTGACTGCGGGGATTTTTTGCGCCCACTATTTTTGCTTTCAAGAATTTTGCTTTCAAGAATGCCAATCTCAAGTGTTGACGGGTGTTCGGCCACTTTTAGGTATTGATTTGATGGAGAGAGAATAACGTGTCCGATGGACGAATGATGGTGTTTGCCGGTAATGCTAATCCACAATTGGCAGGCGCTGTTGTAAATTACCTGGGCATCTCGGTGGGTAAGGCTGTTGTCAGTCGTTTTAGCGACGGCGAAATTATGGTGGAGATCATGGAAAACGTACGTGGCCGCGACGTTTTCATCGTACAGTCTACCTGCGCACCTACTAACGATAACCTGATGGAATTATTGGTTATGATTGACGCGATGCGTCGTGCATCAGCGTCACGGGTAACAGCGGTAGTGCCTTATTTTGGCTATTCGCGGCAGGACCGCCGGCCGCGTTCTGCCAGGGTGCCTTTAACGGCCAAGGTTGTTGCCAATATGATCGAAGTGGCCGGAGCTGATCGAGTGCTTACGGTAGATTTGCATGCGGACCAGATTCAGGGCTTTTTTGACAAGCCTCTGGATAACATTTATGCCTCGCCTATTCTATTGGGTGACGTATGGCGCCAGGAATACCCTAATTTAATTGTTGTATCGCCGGATGTCGGTGGTGTGGTGAGGGCGCGTGCTTTGGCAAAACGCCTCGATGATGCTGAGTTGGCTATTATTGATAAGCGTCGACCACGGCCTAACGAAGCGCGGGTGATGAATATTATTGGCGACGTGGACGGTCGACAGTGTGTGTTAATTGATGATCTTGTGGATACGGCGGGTACTTTGTGCCTGGCCGCCGCAGCGTTAAAAGACCACGGTGCCGATAAAGTTGTGGCGTATTGTACGCATGCGGTGTTGTCAGGTAAGGCTGTTGAAAATATTACGGGATCGCAGTTGGATGAAATTGTGGTGACAGATACTATTCCATTATCCAAAGACGCACAAGCTTGCAGTAAAATCCGCCAGTTAAGTATTGCGGAATTATTGGCTGAGACGATGCGTCGTATCAGCAACGAAGAATCGGTAAGCTCACTGTTTATGGATTAGGCGCCATCGGCGCGATGTTATACCTTCGGGCGCTGTGTTTTATGCGATGAGGGAGTGGGGTTACAGATGCGGGTAAGTAACCGGTTTTGAGGGTTATCACCGGGCAGAAGGTGCAGTCGATTATGCTTGGTCGCGAAGACGATCGATTGCCTACTATTTAATATTATTGTATTGGAGTAATCAGTATGAGTGTTGATTTTAATGTTGTTGCTGAAGCTCGTAAAGATGTGGGGAAAGGTGCGAGCCGCCGCTTACGTCATGCGGGTAAGATTCCTGGTGTTATCTATGGTGCAGGCAAGGATGCGGTTACGTTAACCATGGAGCACGATAGTATACTCCACCATTTAGAGCATGAGGCTTTTTATTCGCATATTTTGAACATTACCGTGGATGGCGGTGTTGAAAGGGCGGTGTTGAAGGATGTGCAGCGCCATCCCGCCAAGCCCAAAATTCTACACGTGGATTTTCTCCGGATTAGTGAAGTGGATAAAATTCACATGAATGTTCCGTTGCATTTTATTAATGAATTGGAAGCGCCTGGTGTAAAAGCCGGTGGTCTGGCATCGCACTTAATGAATAATGTGGAAATTGTCTGTCTCGCAAAAGATCTGCCCGAATATTTGGAAGTGGATTTAGGTTCCTTGGATACGGGGGATTCTTTGCATTTGTCTGATATTAAGCTGCCAGCGGGCGTGGAAGTGCCGGCTCTGTCTCAAGGGGCGGATCATGATTTACCCATTGTGAATATTCATACGCCTCGTCAGAGTGTGGATGAAGAGCCTGAAGCAGCAGCGCCGGCAGCGCCCGATGCCGAGTCGTAACAGCTAACAGGTCGTAGCGATCAGGCAGTGGCAAAATAATATTGCTTGAGTGGCTGTTAGGTATTTAACCGAGTAACTGGCATTGTCGTCAAAAATAGAACTCATCGTGGGCCTGGGAAATCCTGGTGTAAAGTATGAGCAGACCCGACACAATGCCGGTTTTTGGTTGATTGATGGCTTAGCGCAGTCGAAGGGTGCCGTGCTTCGCAATGAAGCAAAATTTCACGGCGAATCCTGCAAAATAACCATTAGTGGACAGACAGTGTGGCTGCTCAAGCCCCTGGGGTATATGAACCATAGCGGTCAGTCGCTTGCTGCGATGGCAGCCTACTATAAAATTCCGCTGGAGACCATCTTGGTGGTGCATGATGAATTGGATTTGCCACCAGGTACGCTAAGGCTCAAAAAGGGCGGTGGCCACGGTGGCCATAATGGGCTACGGGATATCATGGCTCATTTTGGCAGCAAGGAATTCATGCGCTTGCGTGTTGGGATTGGTCACCCAGGTGACCGTCATGAGGTGACTGATTACGTGTTAGGTTCGCCGGGTAATGGCGATAAATCGGCGATAATTGATGCGATTAACGAGGCTTTGGCGGTGTTGCCGCAAATTATTGTCGGTGAATATCAAAAGGTCATGAATCATCTTCACGCCATCAAAGACAAACAATAAAACTGCGGACAACTGAGAGTTAAAAATGGGATTTAAATGTGGAATCGTCGGCTTGCCCAATGTTGGTAAATCAACGTTGTTTAACGCACTGACCAAAGCGGGTATCCAGGCGGAAAACTATCCTTTTTGTACCATAGAGCCTAATGTTGGCATCGTACCCGTGCCAGACCCGCGTCTGGATGTGCTTGCCGGTATTGTGAATCCACAACGGGTGCTTGCAACGACGATAGAGTTTGTTGATATCGCGGGGTTGGTTGCGGGAGCCTCTAAAGGCGAGGGTTTAGGGAATCAGTTTCTGGCAAATATTCGGGAAACCGATGCTGTTGCTCATGTGGTGCGTTGCTTCGAAAATGACGACGTGGTGCATGTGGCGGGAAAGGTGAGTCCCATTGATGACATTGAAGTCATCAACACAGAGCTGGCATTGGCTGATTTGCAGAGTGTTGAAAAGGCATTGGCTAAAGTGGTGAAAACAGCCAAAAGCGGTGATAAAAAATCCATTGCTCAACAAAAACAATTTGAGCAAGTGCGTGATCATCTCGATACGGGTGAACCGGTTCGCTCCATGGGGCTTGATGACGACCAGCAGGCGTTAATTAAAGAGCTGCATTTGCTGACAGCAAAACCGACCATGTATATTGCAAACGTGGCAGAGGATGGTTTTGAGAATAACCCTTATTTGGATCTGGTGCGTGAATTGGCGGCCCAGGAAGATGCAGAAGTGGTGGCAGTATGTGCGTCCATCGAGTCTGAGTTGGTTGAATTGGAAGATGAGGAAAAGGATGAGTTTTTAAAGGAGTTAGGGCTGGCAGAGCCGGGGCTTAATCGCGTTATTCGTGCAGGTTACAAGCTGTTGAATTTACACACCTACTTTACCGCAGGTGTTAAAGAGGTTCGCGCCTGGACGGTAATGGTTGGTGCCACGGCACCGCAAGCGGCGGGGGTGATACATACGGATTTCGAAAAAGGCTTTATTCGAGCTGAAGTGGTTGCTTATGATGATTTTGTTGCCGGTCAAGGTGAGCAGGGCGCTAAAGAAGCCGGTAAATGGCGGCTGGAAGGCAAGGATTATGTGGCTCAGGATGGTGATATAATGCATTTTCGCTTTAATGTATAAGGAGGGCTAAGGAGTGCTTTTTATGCGGCAATTATCTTAATGTGCTGTTATCGAGATAAAAAGACTGCTATTTGATTAAAATATACTCTGTAAAACTGGACATCCGGCTCAGGAGTATTTAGAATTTCGCTCCTCGACACATGTCATGTGGCTACGTAGCTCAGCTGGTTAGAGCACAGCATTCATAATGCTGGGGTCGCTGGTTCAAGTCCAGCCGTAGCTACCATTCCTGTTTTATTGGTATTTCACCTCTTCTTCGGTTGTAAATAAGCCTGATTGTAATAAAGTAAGCACAGTCAATATTGATACCGTAAGTCTTGTTAGTTTATGCCAAGGTTTCCTCGAATGTATACCCGTGGCGGTTAGGGGGCCGACATCATTGCACGCTCTATTTATGTCAAGGAAAGCTCCATAGCTACGTTGAAGTTCCTTGTAATAGCCCAGTTATTTCGCGTTATTTTGCCTTTCTTAAAGAACCTACTCTTGGTGCCATGAAGCAAATAGGGGGCACACTTAACACCTAAATCCTAAATGCCATGGGTATATTGAAGCTTTTTCCGATTGTTTTCGTGTTTTTCTCGCAAAATGGCCCATTATCGAAAGCGTTATTGTTGCGCTTAGCAATAATAAGAACGCGGCTGGTAATGGCACTGGCGTGTTGAGTATATTGCCTGAAATAACAGCAGTGCTGGAAAAGCGATTAGGACCACTTGAGCGTCCTTCAAAACTGAGGTTAAAACCATCGCTGTATAATGATGAACTGGGTAAGCCGTAATAATCAAGTCATTGTGGGTGTTTAGTGTCGGTGAAGGCGCCGCCAGCAATGTTAAAACCAAACACGCCAACGCCTAATTCGACCACAAATGCTTTATTGAAATGACCTGTTAGCAACGTGCTCCCTGGTTGAATATCATCGCCTGGCGGTAGCGCTAAAAAATCAACGCCGCCGATAACGCTGATATTGCCCCCACCAGTAAACGTTCAGGTTTTTGTTGCAACATCGTACTCAATACCAGCACCCGTTAGGGTGGGGTTAACTGGTGCATCTGAAGCGTAATAAAGAGAGCCTGTAGTTGGCGCTGCAATATTAAAGTCTAACGATGCTGCCTGAATTGATGTAGAGGTTATGCCACTTAAAGCAACTAAGCAAAGAGTTGTTAGGCATTGGTAATAGGTTTGTAATGCGTTTTTTTTGCTCATGAGGTTCACTCCCTGCGGCGGGTTATGCCGGCTGAACTCAGCGCGGCCTGCAGCGGCGAAATAAATTATTAATGGTGTTGGTTGCCAGTGAGTCTGCGGCAGCATTGGTTATCTATACCCAAAGCGTTTAAGAATTAGGTATTTATAACACGCCCCTTTTTGTCCATGGCGGCGTTGCTCCTCCTTCCATGGGGCCCGCCATGCTGCGTTGTCGCGCCTAGCCACGAACAAAAAATGACGCACTCTAAACACCTAATTCTCAAACGCTTTGGGTATACAATACCGTGTTTATAAGTAATTATTATGAAGCAAATATTAAAATTAATGTTTTGAGGTAAGTAAGTGCGATTGTTTTAGTGGCGTGTTACCTCCCTTTTATGACAGAACGGTAACAATTGGCGGGTTTGCGCATTATGAGAAGACACGTTGTGATCGCGCTACAGTGTCTTTGCCGTTAGTGTAAGTCGATCGTTTATTCTTGTATTTCATTCACGGTGACAGGTAGGTCAATTGCACTGAAATTCTATTAAGTGTTTATTGTGTTCTTTGATGGGTTCACCCAGACTGATTTTCCCGCTTCCCCACATGATCCATTCTTCATGGTGGAGGTAGACATCCAAGTCTTCGCTGTGGTGGCTGCCTGGGCTGGTATGAATGAAAGAGCCATTGGTGCTTTGGTCTGCGAACACAATTTTACCCTGAACCGATTTTATAACTGCATGTATTCGGGATACAACACCGGTAAAGATTTGTAATTCGCATTGGCTACCGCGACCGATTTCCAATTGGTGAGGATTGAGAGTGTATACTTTTTCTGACGTTAAATAGTTGATTTTTACTTGGGTAACCGTATGGCGGTTATATTCGCTTTGGTTCATGTGAGCGTATCGAATCGTTCGGTTGGTGCGATCGCTAAAATCCCATAAGGCTTCGTAAATATCACTTGGTTCCTTTTTGCCTTTTAACAACAGGTGGTTATAGTGACGCGCGCGACTTTTATAGGCTGGGGAAAGTTGCTGATAGGCGTGGTCACTGAGAATGATCTGTCCTGATTTTGCGATTTCGACCATTCTGGCGGCAAAGTTAACCGTATTGCCAAATGGGTGCTGCGCCTTATCAATATTGGTCTTGCCGTGATTGAAGCCAATGCGGACGCCTAATTCGTAAGATGAATTCGAGTGTAATGTTTCCTGGATTTCACAAGCGGCTTGAAAGGCAACGTCTGAATGGGGGAACGCACACATGATTTCGTCGCCGATCGTTTCGATCACACGCCCTTGGTGCTGCAGAACAATGGCCGACATAGCTTCTAAGCAGGCAACGATTTTATCGTGGGCGGCGATATCGCCTAGTGTCTCATGGAGTGCCACGCTGCCCGCTACATCTGCGAACAATATGGTCATTTCCTGTTTTTGTTTATGGACCACTATGCTTTATACCATTACGTAATTTTAAAGTGGGGTTACATAGGACCAATGCCGGATCCTGTCACTCTTGGTAATATACCAAGTCATGACGGGACTTGCCTAATTAAGTTGGGTCTTATTTATTTGGGGTGTTTTAAATGGCGTCTCTTGTGGCGTGCTGTGAGGACGTGTTCGGTGGGTTCGGGGGGGGGATTACGCACTTTTAAAGCGATATCCTGTGTCAGTCGTTGTCTATTGAGATGATTATTTTTCTGGCTATGTTGCTGCTGGCAATCAATTAGGCTGGTTGAAATTAGCGAGTACCGAAGACCACGATGGTTTTACCAACGGCGGTAAGAAGGTCTTGCTCCTCCAGTGTTTTGAGTACCCGCCCCACCATTTCTCGGGAGCAGCCAACAATGCGGCCCAGTTCCTGGCGTGTGATACGGATTTGCATGCCATCCGGATGAGTCATGGCGTCAGGCTCCTTGCATAGCTCAATTAAGGTGCGTGCGACACGTCCGGTAACATCCATGAAAGCCAGATCGCCTACCTTGCGGCTTGTTTTACGTAACCTAAGGGCCATTTGTGATGCTAATTCAAATAAAATTTTAGCATCTTTTTCTGCCAGTTGATTAAATCGGGAATAGCTGATTTCGGCTAATTCACACTGGCTGCGCGCACGGACAAAGGCGCTACGATTGGCGCGCTCGCCAAACAGACCCATCTCACCAAAGAAATCGCCAGCATTTAAATACGCCAGCACGATCTCGCGGCCTGTATCGTCTTCAATTAATACGGTAACCGAACCGTTGACGATATAATAAAGAACGTCGGGTTTGTCGCCTGCGTATATAATGAGGCTCTTGCTGGGGTAACGGCGCTTGTGACAATGCTCAAGAAATGATTGTATGGTTTCATTTTCTTGAGGTGGTGTGTAAATCGAGGTTGCGTGCATCATAGAATAAACTGGCCGGGATAAGCGTTAATTCAAGTCGTTAGACTGCTCTGGAGTAAATGTCGGCAGGGCGGTTCGATAACTTTAAGGAAATTATATTTTAGTGCCGCTGAGTTAGCAGTTGTTGGCTGGACTTGATCGGTATTGTTGGTCGTTTTTAGCCGGGTTTGATTATTGTTTTTTGTCTTTCAAGTGACTGATTTGAAAGTGTTGTAATAAGATTGTTGTCACAATGACGGAAATGGGTGACGTACTCTGCAGATATGCTACTCTTAGGCCCAAACCAAAATGTTCGAGGTATATCGATGAAAGCAAAGGTGAAGTGGGTACAGGATGCAACATTTATTGGTGAGAGTGGCAGCGGGCACGAAGTGGTTATGGACGGACCCAAGGAGTTTGGTGGTCGTAACCTGGGTGTGCGGCCGATGGAAATGATATTATTGGGGGTTGGCGGCTGCACGGCATTTGATGTGGTTCATATTCTTAAGAAGGCGCGCCAGCCTGTCGAAGATTGTGTGGTGGAGTTAAGCGGGGATCGTGCGATGAAAGATCCTAAGATTTTTACCCGTATTCATATCCACTTTATTATTTCCGGGCACGAATTACCGGAAAAGCAGGTGGCGCGTGCGGTAGGGTTGTCGGCGGAGAAGTACTGCTCTGCCACGATTATGCTGCGGCCGTCAGTGGAAATTACTCACGATTTTGAGATTGTTAATTTATAAGGGACATTTTTAATTTATTGTGTATTATGCGCGAGTTGGATTGGTGGGTAAGTGAGTGAGGAGCTCAGACTGATATTGGTTTAATTGCCAGCGGTGGGTTTTGTCATTACAAGAGTGTAGTAGCAAGAGCATGGTAACAAGGGTAGGGTAATCATGATATTTATCAATATCCTGTATAGGTGGAGTTTGATTCGTGGATAGCGCTAACAAAAAACTGCAATTAAAAGATTTTAATAACTTAACGAAAACATTGAGCTTTAATATCTATGATATTTGCTATGCTAAAACACCGCAACAGGTGCGTGAGTATATAGAGTACATCGATGAGGAGTATAATGCTGAGCGTTTAACGAATATTCTTCGAGATGTAGCGAATATTATCGGCGCCAGTATTCTTAATATTGCTCATCAGGATTATGATCCTCAAGGTGCCAGCGTTACCATGCTAATTGCAGAAGAAGAAGTGCATAATGTTGACATGCTTAATACTGAAGCACCGGGGCCATTACCCGATGCTGTGGTGGCGCATCTTGATAAAAGTCATTTAACCGTACATACCTATCCCGAAAGTCATCCTGAAAATGGAATAAGTACTTTTCGTGCCGATATCGATGTGTCTACGTGTGGGCAGGTATCACCACTTAAAGCGTTGAATTATCTCATTCATAGTTTCGATTCTGATATTGTCACGATGGATTACCGGGTGCGAGGGTTTACCCGTGATGTTTATGGAAACAAGCATTACATTGACCATGAAATTAATTCAATTCAAAATTTTATAGCGCAGGATACGAAAGAGCGTTATCAAATGGTTGATGTAAACGTTTATCAGGAAAATATATTTCATACCAAGATGCGATTAAAAGAGATTGATCTGGATGGTTATTTATTTGGCGTCGAAAGAGGGGATTTAAGCGGTGTCGAAAGTGAAAGCATCGAGAAACAATTAGAGCACGAAATTCTGGAAATATTCTACGGCCGTAATATTGTGTAAGTTAAGCTTGACGTAAGTAAGGCTATTTTTAGCGTATGGGGTTTCGGTTATTGGCGGTAGCGAAAGTTGGCGTAGCGAGAGTGCTACAGCCAAAATGCCGTCTTTGTCATTACCTTGGAGGCAAGCTTCATCAATTGACGAACGGGTAACGGAAGTTCAGCGCCACCGGCGTTGGTTGCAAGCGTTGCATGATGCTGTTCATCGATCTTCATTTGCTCCAGAATGGCGCGGCTTTTCTCATCGTTTTCGGGTAATTTATCGAGGTGCTTATTGAGATGGTTGACTACCTGTCGCTCAGTTTCCGCAACAAATCCCAGGCTCCATTTATCGCCGAGATATCCTGCTGAGGCACCGATGATAACTGAGCCCGTGTACCAGAGAGGGTCTAGTCGGCTGGTATGGGTATCTAGGGCCTGGGTTCTGCGTGCGCACCAGGCGAGATGATCGGTTTCTTCCTGTGCGGCGTGCTGCATTTGATCTCGCACATGGGGTAGCGACGCGGTCAGTGCCTGCCCCTGGTATAAGCCCTGGGCGGCAACTTCGCCAGCGTGATTGACGCGCATTAACCGTCCTGACAGTTGTTGTTCGTCTGCAGACAGCGATTTGTTTGTTTTTTGTGCGGAGGGATCCGGACGGGCAGGGTGGTTTTCGCCAGCAAAGCTTCTCAAGCCTGTGTCGAAAATGTTTAAAAATTGATCCAATTTGCTGTATTGCCGTTGCTCCATAGTTGGCAACATACCGTATTAACGTGTTGTGAACAACAATGGACCTTAATAAATTTGCAGTGGGCGGCAGGTATACGTTGTAACAATGGCGCGTTATACTTGAGCATTCGCCGTGCCGGGTTAGTCTCGGCTCAACGTGCTCATCCTTAATCATTCATTTTTAAACTTATTTTTCAGCTGCACATTTTTAGCTATTCATTTTCAACTACTCATTTTAACTATAGTGTCGGAGTCTAATGTCGTACTACAAACACCACATATTTTTTTGCACTAATCAACGTGAGGACGGGACTGCCTGTTGTCAGCATCATGATGCCAAAGCAATGCGAGACTATGCGAAACAACGTGCTAAAGCACTCGGTATCGCTAAAGGGAAGGGGACGGTGCGAGTTAATGCGGCAGGCTGCCTGGATCGCTGTGAGAAGGGCCCCGTCGCGGTTGTTTATCCCGATAATGTTTGGTACACCTATGTCGACAAAGAGGATATCGATGAAATCCTGGAGGAACATTTGTTGAATGGCCGTGTTGTAAAACGATTGGAAATTTAGTGTGTTATCCTGTTCGGCCTTATTGTTGGCAACAAATTAGTTAACCAATAATTGAAAATCCTTAATGTATATGTATAGCCCATTAGTGGCGCTTTCTAGTAGCGCTTTCGTTTACTAAAGGCGCCCAGTAATGCCCGGGATCTTGAGTGAGTGTATTAAATTAATCAGCTTGCTGTGCAATCGCAATGCTAATATGCCATTCAGCGCACCCAACTAGTAATGGAAATTGAATCCCTATGAGTACAGATTTCAACGAAACACGTCGCGCGGAACTCCATTTATACGATGGGTTGGAAGAGATCCCTTGTTCCGGCGAGCACTTTCTCATTCCCGGCGCAGTGGGTTCACTGGAGGCCGTTTTGGCGCAGCCTGATTTGCACCTTCCTGGTGATCCCATCGCGGTAATTTGTCATCCTCATCCGCTGCATGGTGGGAGCATGGCTAATAAAGTGGTGCATATTGTATCAAGTACATTAAACCAAATGGGCTTGGTTACGTTGCGGTTTAATTTTCGGGGGGTCGGTCATTCTGGTGGTCGGTTTGATCATGGCCGGGGTGAAGTGCAGGATTTGTTGGCAGTGGTTGATTGGCTGAAACAGCGATATCCATCGTCACCGCTTTGGCTGGCTGGGTTTTCGTTTGGGTCTTTTGTTGCTTTTTCTTGTTACAAGGAGGCGGGGGCTGAGCGTTTGTTGCTCGTAGCACCGCCAGTGACCAAGTTTAAATTTCCCGATATTGCGCCCCCGATTACTATTCCCTGGATGGTTATTCAAGGCGGTAAAGATGATGTGGTTTCGCCCCAGGAGGTTTCTGTTTGGGCGCAACGACAACCGAACCCACCGTATTACGAGTGGCTTGCGGACGCCGATCATTTTTTTCATGGCCGGTTAAACCGAATCAAGAATGCGATTAATAATCAATGGAATAACGCCGAAGGGTCGCCGATGTAGGTGTTCTCCCCAAAGCGGTCATTATGTTTGACATAATTAAGCTTATGCTGCACTCTTTGCGCTGGTGTTTGAATGGGGGGTCTCCATTACAGACATCTCTCTTTATCTCTGATGTTTTGCGGTGGTCATGCAGGCATGGCCATCGCCTTTTCCTTGTTTATTGTGCTTGGCGCGCGCATTAAACTCCAAGGGCAACAAATACCTTGATTGCGGACCATGCGTGACTTTAATGTTTCAGTCGAGAGTGTTTCAGCCGAAATATTAAAGCCGGAGTTGACTTGCATTTACATTACAATATTAATATACTCTTATTTATGTTTGTGTGGTAACGGCGACGCGTTACACTCGAAATATTTCCTCCACACCAAAACAACCTCCCTGTTTTGGTGAATCTATGATGCGCCAACCCCAATTGGCGCGTTTTTTTTGCCTTCACTGATTGTTTAGGGTACCATGCCCGCCCTGGCCACGGCCTGAAGAGCGTCAGTAGTTTTAGCCGTATTCTTAAGCAAGAGCTGACTGCGTTGGCCGCAATCCATAATTATCTTGACAGTTAAGCCTGTAGCAATTAAGCTTCTGCGGCTTTTCTGGGTGTTTTTTCCTGGAGTGAATTTGGAGCATCTGAATGAAGACTTTTAGTGCTAAACCTGCAGAGGTTAAGCGTGATTGGTACGTTATTGACGCCGCAGACAAGACGCTGGGGCGCATGGCCACCGAGATTGCTCGGCGTTTGCGTGGTAAACACAAGCCTGAATATACCCCGCATGTGGATACGGGCGACTATATTGTTGTTGTCAACGCAGAGAAGGTAAAGGTCACTGGAAATAAAGTCAGCGACAAAATGTACTACCGGCATACAGGTTATCCGGGCGGTATAAGATCTAAATCTTTTGGCAAAATGATTGATTCAACGCCTGAGCGATTGATTGAAATTGCTGTAAAAGGCATGTTGCCCAAAAATTGCCTCGGACGCGCAATGATTAAAAAGCTGAAGGTCTACGCGGGCTCGGTGCATCGGCATGATGCTCAGCAACCTAAGGTGCTTGAGTTGTCCTGATTAAAGGGTTCGGCTTCGATTGAGAGCCAGTCTACACAGATTTTTTGGCGGGTGAAGGTGAATGTTGGTTGCGGCGCTTAAGTGGCTCGCTGATACTTTCTGTTAAAATTTTAAATCAAAAAAGTAACGGGTTATGGCACAAACACAATACTATAGTACGGGTCGTCGCAAAAGTTCCTCGGCACGCGTTTTTATAAAGGATGGGACCGGCAGTATAACGGTGAATAAGCGTCCTTTGGATGAATATTTTGGCCGGGAGACAGCGCGGATGGTAGTGCGTCAGCCGCTGCAGTTGGTGGAGCTGGCTGAGAAGTTCGATATTAACGTTACTGTTAGTGGTGGTGGTGGCAGCGGACAGGCTGGTGCTATACGGCATGGGATTACGCGTGCGCTAATGGAATATGATGAGACCTTGCGTCCCGCACTGCGCAAAGCAGGCTTGGTGACCCGTGATGCTCGCGTTGTTGAGCGTAAGAAAATTGGTTTGCACAAAGCGCGTAAGCGCCCTCAATACTCCAAACGCTAGTTTTGCATACTGTTCTGGGTGCGGTGGAAGTCGCGCCCAGAGTGCGTTAAGTTACCTGCGTTACCTCTCCTTATGGTTCTCGTTTTTTTGTCTGCGTATTAGAAGTGTCCGCTGAGTTAGAGTTTGCTTGATTTTGTCGCTTCTCTGGTTGTGGCGCGGCTTGTTGTTTTTTCTCGTTTGTTTTTATCGTATTTATGTGTCGTTAAATTGCTTTGGCGGCAGTCCCCCTTCTCTTTTTTGTGTCATTAATACAACAAAAAACAAAAAAATCTTATTTTTTTTTAAAAGTTGTTGCGTTTTTGCAAATAGCTGCTATAAATAACGAATCAGATGACAGAAACCTATTTGGGGAGCACTAAAACTCATGAAGAAAAATTTAATTGCAGTTGCAGTCAGCGCAGCTTTTACCGGCGTGTTATCAACCTCCGTTATCGCGGGCGACGTTACGGTTTATGGTGCTGTTCAGGCGGAGTTGGTTAGCATTGATTACCAGTCAAATCTCAAGGACGATGAAGTGGACTTGGTGGATAATGCGCGTGGTCGGGTTGGTATAAAGGCTACGGAAGATTTGGGTAACGGCTGGAAAGGCCTGGCAAAATATGAATTTAAGGCGGATACCACAGACAATAAAGCGGCTGGTGATGCATCATTATCATCGCGCGAATCGTTGGTTGGCTTAAAAGGTAAGTCAGTTCAAATCGAGGCGGGTAACTTGAAATCGGCATATAAGTATACTGGCGGCGTGACTTACGACCCCTTTGTGACCACGATGTTGGAAGCGCGTACCAATGGTGGTATGTCAGCCCCAAGCGATTCTCGTTTTGGTCATAAGTCGTTTCATAAAGAAACCATCGGTATTCAGGGTGGGGGCGGTCCTGTGCAGGTTCGGTTAACTTATGGGCCGTCAGAAGATGATAGCTCACTTACGGCCTCTGTGAAATATAGTCAGGGTGGGATAGAAGCTTTTGTTGCAATGGTGGATAGCGGCGATATTAAATTTGATGTTGATGATGACGCTGGTACTGCTGACGATAGCTATTCTGCAACCAAGTTTGGCGGCGCGTTTAAGACAGGTAGTCACAAAATAATGCTGCAACATGAAATTACTGACGAGGGTGATAAAGATCCTACTTATACGTTTTTAGGGTATAACTTGGGGATGGGTAAAAATACATTTGTAATTGAGTTTGCCACGTTTGATAGTGATGGTGGGGCGGATGACACCGATATGCTGGTAGTTGGTGCTATTCATAAATTCAGTAAAACCACTCGGTTGTTTGGCGGCTTTCGTAGTAGTGACGCCGATGACAAAAGTCGGGAAGATGCGATTTCCGTTGGGCTTCGTAAAGATTTCTAACAATAATCACAATTTGTTGGTTGTATGATCTTAAGGCGGGACCCATTCGGGTCCCGTTTTTTTTTGTCATTGTGCCTCGGGGGCTGTCCAGGCATAATGTGGGCTAGCGTCACTAGGCAGGAATCCGTTAATTCACTCCCACACCATGTTAGGCATAATTTGGCCGGGTTAGTTCTGCGGCGGTATGTTTATGGATTTGCTTAAACTCTCACCGAAATGGCGTGAAATAAAACTTACTGAAAGGAATTAAGTTGGTTCGTACTTACTTTTTATTGTTATTGGTGCCTCTCTCGTTTACCGGCTGCGTAAACATGGAATCGAAAAAAAGTGAAGCTATCTACTGGCCTAAACCGCCTGACCTGCCTAGGTTTGTTTACGAAACGAGCCTGCGATCCACTGCAAGTATACGTGAAGACACGTCAATGGATCGATTACGCAATGTGGTGACGGGCAAAAGCCTAACCACGCAACGGCTATTTGCCAAGCCGTATGATGTAGCCGCTTATGGCGGTAAAATAGTGGTTACTGATTCCGTGACCCGCACCGCAGTGATGTTTGATGTGCCGCGAAAAAAGGTTTATCCCTTTGGCGCGCGTGGAAATGGTCAAGGGCAAGGGGCGATTGCTAAGCCACTTGGCGTTGCAATGGACAGCAAGCAAAATATTTATATAGCCGATGTTACTGAGCGCGATGTCAAAGTGTATGACTCGCTAGGCTTGTATTTGCGGTCAATTGGCGACCAATCGGTGTTTTCGAGGCCCGTGGATGTTGCTGTGAATCGATCGGGGGATCGGGTATACGTGGTTGATGCTGGTGGCATTCAGTCCGATATACATCGTATTCTGGTATTTGACGCGGAGGGGAGTCAAATTAATGAAATTGGGGTTCGTGGCTCGGGTATGGGCGAGTTCAATTTACCAAATCAGGCGGCAGTTGGACCCGATGGTACGTTGTACGTGCTTGATGCGGGTAATTTCCGGGTGCAGGCATTTACTGCGGATGGGGAATTTATCCGAGAATGGGGGAAAGTTGGTCGTAACCTGGGGGATTTTGCTAGGCCACGAGGGATAGCCGTGGACTCCAGTGGTAATGTCTATGTCACTGATGCTGCCTTTCGGAATTTTCAGATTTTTTCGTCCTCGGGGCAAATGCTGTTGTTTATTGGTGAGCCGGGGCTGGATGATAAGCCAGGCCAATATGTATTGCCCGCAGGCATTGCTATTGATGAGACCGACCGTGTGTATATTGTGGATCAGATGCATTTTAGAGTTGACGTTATTCGTCGCTTAAGTGATGAAGAGGTTGACGGCTTGTCAGTGCCTCAAGTTGGGTCACCAGGTGGTGAAAAAGGCGAGGTGCGAGGTGTGAGCTTGAACGAGAGGGTGCAGGGCGTGGCGCCAACTGAGGGTTTCGCTGATGAGGTGCCGTCCGAGGTCCCCTAGTTTCTTGGGTGGGAGTGCTTGTGCACGCTAACAAGGGGGTTAGTAGATAACGTCCTAAAATCCTACTCCACGTCAGCAATATTACCTAAGGCAACGTAAAATCCTGCAGGGGTGGGAAGTGGTTGATTTAAGGTCAGTTATTGTGCGAATAATTGTCAATTAGTGGCGCTCTGTCAGTATAAAAGATGTCCCGGCCTAGGCTTTAAAGTGTTCAATAGCCCTAAATACGAAATAAAACCTTCTGTTTATCCGCAAAATTGTAAATTTTATCGTCAAAAACGCGCCCTTTGGGGCAAGTATTTTGATAAATATAAATATCCAGTTTAAAATAATTCCCGAAGCTTTATAAATGCCTAAATAACTTCATTTTATTTGTTTTGAATGTAATTCAACCATTTGTTTTTACTGGCGAATTCAAAGACCGATAAAAAAAGAAATTGGGCCCATAAATGCTTCACTCATGGTGGTTATTGTTGACATTAATGAGCGCGGCATGATACAAATGCGTTCATTGATTAGTAGTATGTTTTACTTAATAATAACTACCCAGGAATGGTGGTTAATTTCACAGAGCGAGAGGCAGGGGGTTTACAATATGAACCATAAACAATTTACAAAAACGGCAATCTGCGCAGGCGTCGCCGGAGCCACGTTACTTTTAACGGGAGCGGTCATGGCTGCGACCTCACCTGGCGGCACGGGAGCGTTGCTAGGGAAGCCGATGTTAAGTATTGCTGATTCCTGGCATAACTTAGGGTCTGGCAATATTCGTGCGGATACGCCTAACGGCGGTACTACGTCTAATAAGAGTACTGATACGGCAGAGATTTGCGTATTCTGTCATACACCTCATGGTGGTGACAACAGTGCTGCGGTACCAATTTGGAATAGAAAACTGAGTGATCCGCTAAGTTACACTCGATATTCATCGCTAGGAACAACGACCTTTGACGCTGAAGAAGCGCCTATCGGTTCTGTAACTATCGCTTGTTTGTCTTGTCATGACGGAACGCAAGCGATCGATTCTTTGATCAATGGGCCTGGTTCCGGCTTTTTCAATCCAAATGGTGCTAGGATAGGCACTGGTTTTGAGGGTGATGATCAAGTGAATGGCGTGTTAGCTCCTGGGCCAGCGGCTGGCGGTGCAGGCGGTATTGTACAGAATCTGGAAACTGATTTGTCCAATGACCATCCAGTTAGTATGCAGTATGCTGGTGGTGGACTTAGTACGGCCAATTTAAATGGTACTACTGTCGATCCTGATTTTGTTGCCGGTGGTAATAGGGCGCATCCAGATGGTTGGACGCTGGAGAATTCTGCAGCTCCTGCTTCATCTAACTTGACCACGTTGTGGTGGATTGAGCGTAATACTGAATCGCTGAACCCTGGTGGGCGTGATCGTACTGATGTGATCATGTATACTCGTTTAGAGGCAGAAACCGGTTTGCCCGGTGAGCAGCCGTTTGTTGAGTGTGGCTCGTGCCATGATCCGCATAATGTAGACAACCCAACGTTCCTTCGGGTTTCTAACGGGATACCAGCTACGTTGGCAGGTGATTTTCCTTCGGCTATTGGCGGTGCTAGCGCGTTGTGTTTAACCTGCCATCTTAAGTAGGTTATTAGTGTTGGGTATTATGTAGGATTATCCCTATATAGTATCTAAGTAAAAGGACGGCTAAGCGGGTGATTATACTGCTTAGCCGTTTTTGTTTCTAAACCTGAGAAACATTACATTTTAATGAAATGACGTAAGTTTGGCTGAATAATATAATTTGTTAAGCCAAAATCCGCGTTAAATGAATATTACTATGTTTTATTTTAGCGAATTAATTCCATGAAACAATTCAAAATGCAAATACTGCTATTTGCAGTCTTAATTTTATTTAGCTTTTCTGTCATTTCCTTGGCTGATGAGAAGCAAGCAAATAAGCTTGAAAACGAAGCAGCAGACTTTTTTGCTATGGTTAATAAAGAAGCGATTCCAGTAGAAAAGTATTATGAAGAATTTCAAAAAGGTGTGCGCGAGACGTTTTTTCACGGTAAGGTGACGGAAAAAGAGTTAGATCGGTTTAGGCAAAAAGTCGCTAAAGAGTTAGTTGATAAAGCGTTGCTAGCGCAAGAAGCTAGCAAGCGTGGTATTAAGCCGAATGGAAAGCAGGTTGATGAAGAAGTAGAGAAAGAGACCAACAAATACCGTCAACAAGCAAACTGGGAGTCCAGCAAAGAGTTCATATTAGCGTCTGTAAGAAAAGAGGTTGAGCGGAAAAATATAATGGAGTTGTTGGAGCAAAAGGCGCGCTCTGTTAATGATCCTACGGAAGCTGCGGTTCGGAAATACTATAGCGATAATGCAGATCAGTTTACAGCGCCGGAAAAATGGAATGTCTCAATTATAATGTTAAAAGTCGACCCTTCTTCGCCCAATCAGGTATGGCAGGATACGATACAGCTGGCCGATGAGCTGGTGGTCAAAATACGCAACGGTGAGAATTTTGAGGAGTTAGCGCTCATTCATTCATCGGATGAGTCGTCCGTAAACGGTGGTAATATGGGGTATATTCACACCGGTATGTTGTCAAAGCCGGCTCAAAATGTTTTAAATGTTATGGATGCCGGTGTGGTTTCTGATTCTGTTGTACTGTTGCAAGGTGTAGCAATATTTCGCTTGAACGGTATACAACAGGCGCGTTTGAACACATTTGAGGACGTAAAAGCGCGGGCCCGAGACTTGCTTAAACGGGAATTGTCAGATGCTGCATGGGCGGATTTTAATACTAAGTTGCGAGAGGCTGCGGTAATAGAGGTTAACGACGACGTGGTTAATAACGCAAAAATGAACGCGGGCGGGCCTAACAGCTAAGTTGTTTCTAACTGATCGCTGTTTCACGGGGCAGGATAGGTCTTGATTGGGAGGGGCTTACCTTGTTCTTGTATATACCAAATTTAGTCTATGCTTGCCTCGGAGCAGGACGTTTTATCCATTCTCTAATCCCCATCGCTAAGCGAAAATTTATAATCTTGTAATTTAGGTGTTTACACGGATGCGAGTGCTGTCTTAGACTGGATTCTATTGAAGCGTGATTTTTTGGGGGCGGGGAGTGTGAGTCGGTTTTTTAGTGATGCGCAGATGCAATGCAATATCTAACTAATGTTGATGAGTTTTTATGCCTGTTATATTAAAAAAAAATCAGGTTCTGATATTTAGTTTTTGGTTGTTATTGTTGCTTATTAGCCTTTGGTCGAGCAAAGTCAACGCTCTGCCTATGGTGTCAATGAGCTATAACGGAAATATGGGTTATTCTTACAGTTATAGTAAGGCTAATCAGTCTGAGTTTGAGTCCAGCACCTTATCAGTTAGTATCTCCGGTTCGGGATTTATTTGGCAGCCATGGTTCATCGTGTTGGCTGTGGGGGGGAGTGTTGGGTTGTCAGAAAGTGGTTCGAATACTAATAGTGGAAATACGTCAGTGTTGGGGGCTGGGAGTTTTCAAATCACTGTTTTTCCGCAAAGTCGGTTTCCATTTGTATTGGCGGTGAGTCGTTCTGATAGTCGCCTGGAAAGCAGTGGGGCGGCCGTAAGAGCATCCCAGCGTTTCGTTAATTTACGTACCTTTCTTAGTCAAGCCTATCATGGTTTAAATGGAACCCTAACCAGGGTTTCCTGGAATCACAGTGAGTTTGAAACTTCTGGTGAAGATTCATCGGCTGATGTGTTAAGTGCGGCCTACAGGGCGCGAAAAAAAAATCAGCGTTTTTTCGTGAATGCAGGGTATACGCAGACCAAAAGATCGGACTCCGTTCGTGAGCCAAATAGTAGTGTGGTGGATGTTAATCACGATTACACCCCAAGCACTGAAATGGGGTTGAACTCGCTAGCTAGTTTCAATCGGAATGATAGCGATTCAGGTGGCGCGAATAGTGTTGTCGAGAATGCTCAAGCCTCAAGTGTATTTTCTTGGCGCCCTATTGATCGTCCTTACTCAATTTCGGGAAGTGCGCGTTTGGCAACGTCAGAGTCGGGCGAGGGGCAATCGAATAATTTCGCTGCTAGCGTTGGGGCTTCTTATCGTTTTACCCGATCGTTGCGGATGTTGGCGTCGGCCAATATAAGTTCCACTGATTCAGCAGATGCTCAAACGGTGAGATCCACTGAAAGCGCCAGTCTTAGCTATAGTTCGGCACAATTTTTCCTGGCCGGATTTAACTATAATTGGAATGGTAGTGCGGCGCTTAGCAATTCCAATCAGAAAGCGGATGAGGTAACTACTGATCAACAAAATTATTCTACCTCAGGGGGGCATAGTATTAGTCGAAGTTGGGCGAGTGGCCGCGCATCAACAATCAATTTTGCTTTATCTGAAAGTGCCAGCGTATCGATTAGTAGTGAGAGAGATGATCCCTCATACTCCATAGGGCATGGGCTCAGTATGGGGTGGGGTTTTCGTGGTGCAAAAACTAATACTTTTGCTTCTGTGTCTTTATCTGATTCTCGGTCTTTCAGTGATGTGGATACCAATTTTCAGTCCCTCAGCGCTCAATTATCTCAACGTATTACGTTGTCTAGAGTTAGTGGGGTATCGGCAAGTGCATCATTTCAAACTAGTCGGCAGGATTCTGGGGATGAATCCCGCGATAGCGGAACCCCTAAAACCTTGGTGGCTCTCGCATCTTATCGAAACTCAAGAGTTTTTGATATTTATGCGCTGCGTTTTACGACGAAATTGTCGTTAAATAAGCGCTTGGATGATACCGCTAACTCCCCGGAAACGACGGTATCGGAAAGTCGTTTCGATTACCGTGTAGGATTGCTGACTACGTCGGCAACATTGCGTATAATGCGCAGCCAAGGGGGCACAACCACTCAATCCGTTGTCTTTACCGCTACCCGATCATTTTAAGTAGGTTGTCGTTTCCAATTTCGTGTAGTTTGTAATATTGTTATGTCTATAAAAACATGTAATATAGTGTGTATTATAATTTGGCATTAAGATAAGTAGCGGAAAAGATATTAATGATAACAATTAGGGAGGAGGGCTCCATGTTTAAATCCGCAATAATAGGGCTGCTTGGCATGATGGTTGTGCTTTTGCTGCCTCAAGTGACGAAAGCAGAGTATGCTGATGTAGTGATCAATAATTACTCAGATGCGGCGGGGATGAGACCTGCTGTATTTCCGCATTGGTACCATCGAATTCGTTTTCGTTGTAAGGTATGCCATGCTGACCTGGGGTTTGCGTTTAAGGCAGGTGGTAATAAAATAACCATGGCTAAAATCATTGACGGCCAGTTCTGTGGTGCTTGCCATAACGGGGAGATTTCCTGGTCTGTAGAAAACTGCGGCATGTGTCACTCGGGAATACCGGGAACGCCTACTTCGATTCACGGTAGCACTGTTCAGCGTCTCGTTGCGCCCACTTATAAATCGCTTGACGATAAGTCAAAGCCAAAATAAAGGCATAGTGAGGGAGAGCACATAATGAAAATCAGAAGAAATCTACTCATTTCACTAGTAACTTGTACGGCACTGATGTTTATCGGTACCCCTGCTGTTGCGGCAGAGCCGGGTGCTGGTAAGAATGTGGATAAAAAAGGTAATGTTAGTTCAGCAAATGTTTTTAATCGCTTGTTGAAGAAGGAAGCAGCCCGTAATGCCGCGCCTGCAGATGACGGTATCCACGATACGGCTAATGATGGAACCCATGTGTTACAACCCCCATTAATTGCTTATGATGGTTTGCCAACATCAGATTTTGGTAATTATGTGGATTGGGTTAAAGCGCTTGATGGAGGACAGTTAAAGCCGCGTTATGATCGTTTTGATCCCAACGTCGAGCCTTTGATTATGGATCTTGATATTGTGCGTGAAGTGAAAGCATCGGTTCCAGACGTGGTATTCCCTCATAAACCACATACACAATGGCTGCACTGCTCAAATTGTCACCCTAAGATTTTTATTCCACAACGTAAAGCTAATGTGATCAGTATGTCGGCTATATTGTTGGGGCAAAAGTGTGGGGTTTGTCATGGCAAGGTATCATTTCCGATTACGACCAAATCCTGTAAAAAATGCCACTCCAAACCCAAGCCTAAAGATTGGAAGCCACCCAAAAGTGAAGCTAGTTTAAAAACACCGTGGCGGTAAATTTCATCTAAGTATATAGGTTAGGTTTTCCTGGCTTATTGGGGATATACATAGCGTGCGGCGCGTGGTGATATTTTGCTACGCGCCGTTCGCTTTATAACAACACGCAAAACGAATGAAAAGTTACTAAAAAACATAAATAAAAGCGTCGTTATAACAAGTCGTGGATTACCGAGTTTTTAGTGTACTCGATACAGCGAACAGCGTTATGCTGTTAGCACTGTTATGTTTGTTGTAATGTTATTTGTAAAGAAAGTAAAAAAAATCAGGCCGTTAATTATGAGACAAAAAACAGTTATTTTGAACCTCATCACACTTATGTATTTTATACTTCTGCTTGCAGGGTGCAGTAGTATCGAAGAAAAAGCCCAACGATCGGACGTGCAAAGTGATCCGGTTGGCGATAGTAAGAAGCAGATGAATTCACCTGTGATAGATAAGATGACGGATGATTCATCAATGAGCCCGGATTCCGTTGATGAGGCTATTGGTGAGATACAGGATGAGGAAGTGAAGGGAGCCGTAATCGTTGTTCCAGAATCCGCAGAAGAGCCTTCAACGCTCACCTTTGAGCCAATTCCCGAGGGTAAGGGAGAGGTTATTACTGAATCTGCACCGACATCTGAAACTCAAAATGTACCTGCGTCGAAAGGCCCTAAGCATTTTGTAATAACCACCCAAACCAAGAATGCATCCCATCCTTTATTTGGTAAGGGCCATGCCTTTGGGTTTTCAGTGAATAGTGTTCAAGGTAAAGACGTAGTCGTAGAAAGAGGGAGTACGTATCAGTTTGAAGTCGTGAGTGACCCCAAACATGACGTTTATATTTCAACAAAACAAATTGGCTGGGGTGGTGCACCATGGGTGGATGGTGTAGAAGGTATGTATACTTATAAAGGCACCATTAATTTTGTACCGCCTAAAAATACGCCAGACAAACTGTATTATGCTTGTCGTAATCATCCCTATATGGGCGGCACCATACATATTATAAACCCGGGTCAGCAGATTTCTTTGAAACAACCATTGTCATCGGATTCTGGCGCGAGTTCCGCTAATACGTCTGGTAGCGATGTTTCCGGGCCGATATCTGCTGCTACAGTGAAGCAGAAGCTAATGTATGCCAATATGCTAGTTAAATCAAAGGCCCAGCAAGGTAATAGTGGTAATGATAAAGCGTTGGCTTTGCAGAACAAGGCAGAAAAGTATATAGCAGAGGCGCAAAGTAAGTTAAGCGCTGGGGCGAATGCTGAGGCGCTGGCGCTGGCCGAAAAAGCGGTAGGATCCATTAAGCAGTCGGCTAAATTAGTACCGAATAAGAGTGAATTGGAGCGTAATAAGGCGAGGTACACGGAGTTACTGGCCTCAGTGCTGGATTTTGAAGCGTCTCATGAAGACAATTATGCGCGAATCGTTAAGAAGCAGGGTAAGGATGAAGCCGTTGACTACGACAAAAAAGAAGTGAAATGGCTAAAAGACAGTGCGGCTGTCTCGGCAAAAAAAGGTGATTACACAACAGCGAATAAAAGCCTTGAAAAAGCCCAAAATATGGTTACGTTGGCTGTTCATAAGATGTTAAATGACCAGACTATTGTTTATGACCTTAATTTCGAAAGTCCTGAAGAGGAATATGAATACGAGGCTAAACGGTTTACCGGTTACGAAGAACTGATTCCCGTTGCAATAGAGGCAAAAAAGCCAGCCCCGGGTGCGATAAAGTTAATGGAGTCTTTTCTTGAGAAAGGGCGTGGTATGCGTGATAGCGCTGTTGAAAAAGCCAAGCAAGGTGATTATCCAATGGCAATTGCAATGATGCAGGATGCAACAAAAAGTGTACGTCGCGCATTACGTATGGTTGGGGTGATGCAATGACAGGCGAAGCGTTCGGTCGGCATAACAACATTTTAATTGGTCTATGGGTGTTGTGATTCTTGACGCTGGTGTAGCAAGTTTTGCACGGTGTCCAATATAATAATTATTCATATTGTGAGCTGATATGTTAAATACAGTAATTCGTAATAGATTAATTTGTAGTAGAAAATGGGGATTGTTTATTGTTGCCGGTTTGTTGTGCGCTGCGGTAGCAACCGCTGTATTTGCTGAGGAAGGTGGCGGGCATTTTCAGTTACATGGTGATGTGGTGCCTATTGAAAAGGATGGTATTCATGATCCCAGCAATGCTGCAGTGAAAACGCTGCAACCGCCCGCGACAGCGATGCAGGATTTCCCCCGGGATGCACGCGGAATTATAAATTGGGTGGAAACGTTGGATCGCGAGTTGATTCAGCCACGCACGGGATTGACAGGGACAGAGAAGATGCACTCCGTGGATTTTGATGTTATTTTCAAGAACACGGCATCCATGCCCTATGTGCGATTTCCCCATTTGGCGCACACCAAATGGCTGACCTGCAAAAATTGTCATCCAGCGATATTTTTACCGCAGAGGGGTGGGAACTTTGTCACGATGGCGGCCATTATTGAGGGCGAGTATTGTGGTGTTTGTCACGGGAAAGTGGCATTTCCACCGTTGGAGTGTAATCGATGTCACAGCGTATCAAGAGAAAGTGTAGGTTTGCGTTAAGTTTATTTACTATATTTTGCGCCGCTGTTCTTTTAGCGGCATGTTCCATGGCAGGTTTGGAAAAATTTGCCTTGGAAAATAAGTTGGAAGAGCCCGCACAGGGTTATGTTGAGTCGGGTGCTGGTGGTGTGCCGCCAAATCAGGCCGCATCAGAGCTGCTGCAGTTTGAGTCGTTCATTATGGGGGGCAAACAAGCTGATACCGGCAGGTTGGGGGTGTTTAAGCGGATGCTAGTGGGGCCTGCGGACGATATACAATTTATTCGGCCAGTTGCCGTGGGTGGGATCGATAGCTACCTTTACATTGTGGATGCCGGGGCTCAAGCGGTCTTTAAATATGATTTAATTAACCAGATTGTTGAGCCTGTGGGGGAAGTTGGTCCTCAGTTTGCTGGTGAGCCGGGGAATATTTTTGTTGCTCGTGATCATTCTTTCTACATTGTTGATGGGGTAGGAAAGCAGGTTATTCAGTTTAATGAGCAGGGCGACGTTGTCCAGGTCTTTAAAGATCCTCCTAATTTGTCCCGACCGATAGATGTCGTTGTGGATGAACTCACAGGTAATGTCTTGGTAGCAGATGCCTCTTATAGTCATGTCGTTGTATTTAATAAATTTGGTAAATCCGTCAAAGCTATTGGCCGCCGAGGTAGTGGCGAAGGACGCTTCAGAGCCATCACGGCAATAACAATCGGTTTTGAGGGGTTGTATGTTGTGGATCGCTTAGAGCTGCCAGTGCAGGTTGTCACGATGAATGGCGACTTTAAATATTCTTTTGGTGAGTCCTACCATGTATTTCCCACTGCAATTGCTGTAAGTCAGGATCAACAGGTTTTTGTGGCCGATCAATCAGATAATACCATTCGCGTATACAAAGATGCGATTCTGCGTGGCGTAGTGGGCGGAACGGGCGCTGGTCCTGGGCGCTTTAGGGCCGTTACCAGTATGTGGATTAGTGATGATAAGCTTTATCTCGCTGACAGTCTGAATCGACGTGTACAAGTTATGCGTATTTTACCTAACGCATCAATACCAGCTGCATTAACATTATGATAATGAATTTACGTTCTCGCTTTATCCTTACCTGTGGCGTTTTAGGGCTTCTGTTGTTGGGTGGTTGCGCCAGTACCGAGTTTCGCATGGAATACGAGGTTGATCCTGCCAGTGCGCAAGTGTGGCCACTGCCACCAGAGATCCCACGTTATCGTTACGTTGGTGAAATTACGGGACAGCAGAATATTATTGAGCAGGAAGAAGGCAAGGGTTTTGGAACAAAGATTGCTGACTTTTTTAAATGGATGGTTGGCTTGAAGGGGCCGAATCCTGTTCCGGTCGTGCTACAACGGCCACAAATGGGGGCGGTTGATGGCGAAGGGCGTATTTTTGTCACTGACGTAAGCCGTCATGCGGTGTTTGTATTCGATATTAATAAGGGGGAACTCAATGAATGGGTCAGTGCTACCCAGCTTGAGAGTTTTGTTACGCCAGTGGGGATTGGGATTGATGGCGATAATATTTATGTTGCTGACGCGGATTTGCACTATGTTGCCAAACTGGATAAGGAAGGTAATCCTATTGCTAAATTTGGAGAGGATTCGCTTAAAAGACCGACAGGTTTGGCAATTGACCGGCAGTCCGGCAAAATTTATGTGGCAGATACCCATGCTCACGATATAAAAGTTTTTAATACTAACGGTGATTTACTTAATGTAATTGGGCGTAGAGGCACGGATATTGGCGAATTTAATTCGCCGACCCATCTCGCTTTTATGCATGAGAAACTCTATATAACCGATACATTCAATACGCGAGTGCAAGTTTTAACGCAATCTGGCGATTTTTTCCAGCAGTTTGGCGAAAGAGGTATTTATGTGGGTAACTTGGTCAGGCCTAAGGGAATCACCTCAGATAGTGAAGGGAATGTATATGTCATTGAGTCCTTTCACGATCATTTGTTAGTATATAATTCGGAAGGGGAGTTTTTGTTACCAGTCGGTGGTACTGGCACGGAAGTCGGGCAGTTTTATTTACCCTCCGGGGTTTGGTCGGATGATCAGGACCGGATTTATATTGCAGACATGTTCAATGGGCGGATTGTCATTTTGCAATATCTAGGGGGTAAGTATGCTAATAATTCTGTACTAAAAAATTGATGCAGGGCGATTATGGGTATACGGAAAGTAGTAATTACGGGGGCGTTAGTCTGTGTTGGGCTTTTATGGCATACGGCGGTATTGAGTGGTCGTACAGCCGACATAGCTAATACAAAACATAATTTTTCTGCGGGGGGACCGGCGACACTGCCGAGTGGTCAGCAGCGGGAGGTGAAGGCTAGCTCCGAAATGCAAATTTGCGTGTTTTGCCATACGCCGCATGCCGCGGAACCCACCCAAGGGCCGCTATGGAATCGCGAGTTATCAAGCGCCACTTATAATACTTATGTGAGTGGATCCTTGGACTCCGGCCGTCCAGGGCTAAATCCATTAGCAGACCCCCAGCCACTTCCACAACCCAATGGTGTGTCAAAGCTTTGTCTATCTTGCCATGATGGTACCTTGGCTATTGGTGCTGTGAATGTGCTTAACGGTAGTTTTACCGATCGTTCAGGGGTTACTGAAGATATTCAGATGACAGGAACCGGGCCTGGCGGCACCATGGCCCCTGGTGAAGGTGTAAGTACGGGGTTTACCCGTTATCTGGGCACCGATTTAACCAATGACCACCCAATATCGGTTCGTTTTGATGCGAATTTGGCCCAGGTGGACGGCGAGATGCGTTTTCCAAGCGTGGAGGAGAGCATCGTTGTTAGAGGCGTTGACCCATGGCCGGTAAATCCTGGGCAGACCAAGACCGAGTATATCCATTTAGAGGCCGATCCTGGGACTACAACCGGAGGGCTGGTGCAATGCAATAGTTGCCATGATCCGCACATCCGCAGCACCGATCCTACAGAAAACATCAAATTTCTAAGATTGAATCGCTTTCAGAAGGTGCGCCCGCAGGAAGGTATCTTTAATGCCGCCAACGATATTATTTGTTTGGCGTGCCATGACAAGGCGGGTTGGGTGAATTCGGCGCATGCTAATCCAGATGTGGCAGACGAGACTTACAGCAATGCGGCAGCACAAGTCAGGGAGTTTTCTACATCGGGTAATGGTACCCAGGTTTGGGAAAGCGCTTGCCTAGCTTGTCATGACACCCATACTGTGGAAGGCTCGCGCCGTTTGCTTCGCGAAGGTACTGATGGGACGGTTGCTGCTTCATCTTCAGGTCAGGCGATTAAACAAGGTAATGGTCAGCCAGCTATCGAAGAAACTTGTTATGCCTGCCATTCGGCTGATGGCGGTACCCTGGTTAATCAAGGGGTTGACCCAAATTTTCAAGTCCCCGATATAAAAACTGATTTTACCACCATGCGGACTCACATGCCGATTTCCAATAGCGACCAGCCGGCACAGCGGGAAGTGCACGATATTGGTACCCCCAACCCCGATGCAACGGACCCCAATGGTCTAGGTAAAGACTTTATTGAAAGCCCTGCCAATATGGGGCTTGGGAATTTAGCGAATCGACACGCAGAGTGTACTGATTGCCATAACCCTCATCGAGTTATCAAGAATCGTCAATTTAATGATGATCCTTTTGTTCCTGATGCGGCCGGTACCCATGAGCACACATCACCGCATACGAACCTTGCATCGGGTGTGTTGCGGGGTATTTGGGGTGTCGAGCCAGTTTATGGTTCCACTGCGTTTATGAGTATTCCCACTGGTTTTGAGTTAAAGCGGGGTAACCCGGGGGTTGGCGCTAGCACAGCTATCAGCAGCCCCTATGTCACCCGCGAATACCAGGTTTGTTTGAAGTGCCATTCAAATTACGCCTACGACGACGCCAACAATAATTTCGGCACAACACCACAGCGCCCAACCTTGGGTTCATTTACCGGGGGTACTGCGGCGGGTACTAACGATTTAAACACTTACACCAACCAAGCTATGGAATACCAATCTCCCGCGGATCACACGGGAGAAGGAACATCGCCGTCACCTTCTGGTGCTGCGCCAGCATTTGCCAATAATAATCATCGTTCGTGGCATCCTGTTATGCGCGAAACCGGACGAACAGGGCCGATCCGTAACGCAGACCCTACTAATTGGCGTGTCCCCTTTCAGACCATCGGAACCCAGACTATGTATTGCACCGACTGCCACGGGTCTGATACTAATACTGCAGATGGCGTAGTGCCGCGTCCCAAAGCAGGGGGTAACAACGAAGATGGATTTCCATGGGGGCCACATGGCTCCATTAATGACTTCTTGTTGAAAGGGCAATGGAGTGGTAATCGCAGTACTAATGTCGATGGTACCGGAAACACAGGTACCGGGGGGACAGGCTCAGAGGATCATTTGTGCTTTAAGTGCCATGAGTATAACCAGTATGGTAATGGCAGTTTTGGCGGTGGCATGGGCGGAATGGGCGGCGGCGGCGCAGCCGGTGTTAATAACAGCGGATTTTCGGTGCCAGCTTGTGGCGGCGGTTGCATGGGGGGTGCGGTAAATAATCTGCATATTTATCACACCAGTATTGTTTCAACCTGGCGTTGTAATCTGTGCCATGTGGCGATTCCGCATGGCTGGAAAAATAAAGTGTTTCTGGTTAACCTGAATGACGTGGGACCGGAAGGTAATGAGGCGCCTGGAACTCAGTTACGCAACGGTGCTGGCGGTGGTGGTGGTATGGGCGGTGGTATGGGCGGCGGTGGTGCCCCTGCATTTGTACGTGGTCCTTATTACAATCGCGCTGCGTTGAAGGTAGCTACATTTCAAATTAGCGGAAACTGGGTGCCTAATGCCTGTGGTTCGGTTGGGGCGCCAGGAAATGGCGTCAGGGGGGTCAATTGGATGTTTATGAGCAGCGAGGCTTGTAATAACTTGCCATGATCACACCATTATTGTAATAGCGATGGGGCATTGCTGAGCAAATGCAATACTGTTTCAACGTTTGTTGCCGCATGTTCGTATGTAGGAATGCAATATGGGATGTTGGTGTCGATGGTGTGAAGGGGGATGCCACAGCTGGCTGTTTATCGGCGAGGCGGGCTGAGTCTCATTGTGCTCGTCGTCGAACTGTGTGCCTTTTCTGATGTCTATTACCTTTCTGTAACGAAATTTAACGAGATGTAGTGGTTATGTTGCAATTCAGGTTTTGCCGTGGTGCCAAATATGCACAACTTGGCGCATGGCTGCTGCTAAGTTGTTGGGTTACTGCGACGTTAGCGGCTACGCGATTCGCGTATGTAGCGAGTCCCTACGATTACACCATTTCCGGTTACCTGGTTGATGATTCAGGTTTGCTGTTTCCTAATGGGTTAGTTTTTACAAAAGATAAGTACCCCTCAACGATCATTGTCCACCCATCAGGTAAGTTTTTATACTCTGCGTCACGTACCGTTGATACGGTGCCGATCTATAAAATAGATCCTGTTACCGGTTGGTTGCAGGAGACGAAGGAGTCACCTTTCGATTCACGATTACGCTCGCCTTTCTCTTACGGATTTCATCCTTCCGGTGATTATCTCTATGTTGCCGGACGTGGTGGTGGCGTTGCTGGTTTTAGTGTCGACCAAAACTCCGGTGCACTAAACTATGTGCCTGGCTCACCCTTTAGGGCAGGAGAACGAACCCGCAGCTTAAGCGTGCATCCTTCCGGTGAGTTTGTTTACGCTTCTAATGCCTACACAAATAATATTTCGGCCTATCGAGTTAACCCGAAAAATGGGGCTTTAGTCGAACTGGCGAATTCTCCTTTCCCAGCAGGCGAGGCAGGTCCCTTCGATGATACCTATGCCAAATTACCTGATGTTGGCATTAATAGGGGGGGGTTACCCTACTACATTGCCACCCATCCATCGGGGCAATATGTTTATGTGACCAATTGGGCCGCTGCCAGTATTTCAATGTTCCGGGTGGATCAGCAAAGTGGTGACTTAAGCTTGATTGAACAACCAAAAGAAACCGGTCTGACACCTTATGCAGTTGCTGTTCACCCATCCGGCAAGTATGTCTATGCGTCCACTTGGGGGTCTAATGACGTTTGGGCCTACACGGTAGACCTCGCCACTGGGCTTTTAAGTCATATCGAAGGTTCACCCTTCGCCACGAATGGATTTAAACCAGTGGATATTGCCTTCAACCGGGATGGTACTATGGCTTATGTGGCCAATATCAGTTCTAACAACACCACTATTTTTGAAGTTAATCCGGAAACAGGTGTATTGTTGTTTAAGGATTTGGCAATGGCGCGAGCTGGTGCGATTGATGTTGAACTCGTATCCATGCCAACCGCAGTAACCGTTGAGCCTAAATATGCTTTTATTATTAACAAACAAGATGAGTTATTGATTAGTTACCAGGTCAACGCAGAGTCAGGAGATTTAACAGAAATTTCCCGCGTTAACACCGGTAAAGATCCCTCGTCAGTGTCCCATGACCCGAAAAACCGTTTTGTATATGTAGCCAATGCCGGCTCAGATAATGTGTCTGCTTATCATGTCCATCACGATGGTAAAATGTCGGAAGTTACCGGTTCGCCTTATAGCGTAGGGAAAAACCCCGTTCAGCTGTATGTGGATGCAAATGGCTGGTATATCTACGTATTAAATAAAGACAGTCATGACGTGTCCGTGTTTTTAATTCATGTGAAAGAAGGACAGTTAGCAGAAGCGCAGGGTTCTCCCCTAAATGTTGGTCAGCAACCCCTGTCTATAAACGTGGACCCGCATGCCCGGTATGTTTTTGTCAATCGAGCGGGGGATAATGCGCTTGCGGTATTTCGATATCGCTCAGCAATTACGCCGGCTATTTTTGAGATTGCTGAATATGGTTCACCTTTTTTATTTAAGGATACCCCTTCTCTTTTTGCCGTGGATCCAACCGGACGATTTGCCATGGTTGTTAGCAAAGATACCGGTCAAGCGGCCATGTTTTATGTGCAGGTTGATAATGGTTCACTCATGCCAATTGAAGAAAACCTGGATACCGTCAATGTTGGGGCGACACCGATAGACGTGGTATACCACCCCAAGGGGCGGTATGTTTACCTATTGGATGAAAGCAGCAACAATATTAGCCAATTTCGTGTGGATCGATTATATGGGCGTTTAACGTCAATTGGCAGTCCGATAGGCAGTAAGGGGCGTTTCTCATCACTGGTGATGGACCCGGGGGGACGTTTTTTATATGCCGTCAACACAGATGGCAAAACACTTGTAAAGTTTAAAATTGATAGTAATAAAGGTCATTTGTCGTACGCCGGGGATATAAAGCTGGCATTTCCACCAGGAGCGATGAGCTTGTCTCGACAATTGAAGTAATTGTTTTGTTTGATGCGGTTGGATAACCCAGGTAATTAACGGTAAGCTTATCATTATCTGCGGTATTGCGTCGTGCCATTGGGTTTAGAATATAAAGTGACTTAAAAAGTAGTTTAATTAGCGTATTTTCTATCGTGTATGATCAACAATGTTAATGACTCTCCAAAAACTGGCATCATTAAAGTTTACCCTGGTTGGTATGATATTGCTGGCAATTGGTGCGTCGTTAAGTTATGGCAATCCTGCGGGGACTCCTGTGTGGGTGCTGATTGTGCCAATGATTATATTAGCCGTGAATTTATCCGCCGCGATATTAACCAATCCTCGTATCAACCAGCAATCCGGTTTGCTGGCGTTTCATATAAGTTTATTGGCGATGGTTATTTTGGCTGCCGTCGGGCGTTTGACTCACATGGACGCTCATATCGAGTTGGTGGTGGGGTCAACGTTTTCACATCAAAATTTATTGGAAATTAAATCCGGGCCATTGCACGGCGGTGATATTGAAAGCGTGAGTTTTGTGCAGGGACCATATAGTGTTCAGTATTCGCCGGGTATGCAACGTGGTTTAACCTATAGTCAGGTTAAAATTAAGGACAAACAGGGAGAGTGGCAAGATAAGGTTGTGGGGGATGACCGGCCATTGGTGATAGATGGTTACCGTTTTTACACCACCTTTAATAAAGGGTTTGCCGCTGTCTTAACATGGGCTCCTGACCAGGGGCAAGCCGTAACCGGCACTGTCAATATGCCTTCTTATCCATTATTTGAATATAAGCAGGACAATCATTGGACGCCCCCAGGTGATAAAGAGATCAAATTCTGGTTACAGTTAAAGACCGAAATGGATGAAAAAAGTGCCTGGGTATTGGAGCAAAGCAGTTCAAGCGGTGTGTTAATAGTGACCACTCCGACGGATCGGCATGAAGTGCCGCTGGGAGAGTCAGTTAGACTTGATGGTGGTCGCTTACAGTTTAGTGAACTCAGAATGTGGATGGGATATCGATTGTTTTATGACCCAACTATACAGTGGATGTTTTTCGTTTCCGTTGCCGGTGTTCTGGGGCTGGGGTATTATTTTTGGAAAAAAATCAATTTACATCCCTGGATGGAAGGTGCTGCGGCATCCACGCCGAAAACTCAAGGGGGGAGTTCGGGGGCGAGTGATGATAATGGTTTGTCAGCCCCATCAGTAGTATCAAATGCTGTCTCTGAGGGAGCATCATCAGCGAGTGCCGATGTATCTGGTGTAGAGGGGGATACCCCCGCTACTGCCAGTCCGGGATCATTGTCGAATCAACGCCTTGATTCTTTTGCTGCCAACGGTGGCAAGAAGCGCACGGTAGGAGATCAATCATGAATGGTATAGTATCTGAATTACCCTGGTTGTGGGCAGGCTTGGCGGCGTACTTTGCAGCTACGATCATCGCCATGTGGGGCGTTGTTCCTCGTTTTGCCGGTGTACCCTTTGTGAAAACCAAGCAACACGAACGTGTGGTGATGACCTTTTTGGTTGTTGGCGTATTACTGCTAGCACTCGCAATAACCGCTCGCTGGATTCGTATTGGGCATGGTCCCTGGATTAGTTTGTTCGAATTGCTAGTGAGCCAGCTATGGAGTCTAGGTATTATTTTTGCCTTGCTGTATTGGCGCTTACCGGGGCTAAGGCCCAGTGCCGTTATTGTTCTGCCGGTGATGTGGATACTTGGTAGTTGGGTGTTGACTTTAGAGCCTACCGCAAGCCATTTTCCTGCAACGTACTATAACTCGTGGAAATGGGTGCATGTGGGGCTTGGTAAAGTGTTTCTTGCCTTGTTATTGGCGGGGGTTGGATTGGCGGGAGTGATGATACTTCGGCGTACCCAGCGAGGGCAGCGCTGGTTTAGCAGTATGCCGTCCGACGTCGTTGTAGACCATCTGGCATGGCGGTTTATGATGTTGGCGCTGGTTTTCGACAGCTTAATGCTTATTGCAGGTGCAGTTTGGGCGCAGGACGCTTGGGGCCGTTATTGGGCTTGGGATTCCCTGGAAACCTCAGCATTTTTAACCTGGTTGTTTTTAGCCATTGGTTTGCATGTGCGGCTAAGCTATCGTGTACCGGCCTGGGCCAGTGGTTTAATCATCATTGGTATATTTGCCATGGCGTTCGCCACCTATTTCGGAACCCCATATATTAGTCCTTCGGCACACAAAGGAATGGTGTAATGCTAAATGAAAAGGTTATTCCATAGGCATTTTTGACTGAGTAACTCATTTAGTCACGTAACTTAGTTAATTCAATTACCCGTGACTTCCAACTGTCGGTTAGCATAATGATGAACACCGTTAATTTCGAAAATCTAATCTCAATCTCTGCGATTGCCAGTGTATTGATCATTGCCAGTGGTTTTGTAACGCTGGCGAAAGAGTATCCGCCGCAATTTGTTTCTCCACAGTCTTTCGTGCAAGCCCAGTCTGCCTCGGCCCCCATACCCGCCGCCATGCAGGCAAAGGTGCAAGGGTATGTAATGCCAGGCGTTGCGGCAGAAAATGGGTCAATAGCGAATAGTACGATTGAACAATCGGGAACCAAACAAAATTTTTTGGAAAAATTGCCAAGGCCGCGTGCCGAGCTATTGGTGCGCCGGTTTGATCAGGCGGCGTCTTTATTGCATGCAGGGCAATTTGAATATGCTATTAAGGCGTTGGATCAAGTTATAAGCATTCAACCCAATATGCCAGAGGCTTATGTGAACTTGGGTTATGCCTATTTGGGGATCGACGACTTTGTCACTGCAGTCAATGCTTTCTCAAAAGCGATTGACTTGAGGCCTAACCAAATTAATGCTTATTACGGTCTGGCGGAGGCATTTGAAGGGGTTGAGGATTATGCTGCCGCATTAGGTGCCATGCGCAGTTATATTCATCTTTCTCCTAAAAACGATCCCTATGTAACCAAAGCACATGCAGCAGTTTGGGAGTTGGAAACCAAGTTGGGCCGAAAGCCTAGCATTGAAAATGAGCAGCGGGTGATTGAGTTTGATGAAAATCGCTTTTCTTCGCCACACAACTCGCGGGCGGCATCGCCGCGTGCCACGCAAAGTGCATCACAAAACGCAATGCAACAAAATACTACGCAAGGTAGCGAGCCGCACAATCCTCACAACTAGGGCAAGAAATTGTGTCGGGTAGTATTTTTTAATTTATTGACGTACGTCTAACGTTATTAAAGTCATATGCCTTTATTTGGAAAATACGCAACTATTATTCGGCAACTTTTGTTGATTTTTTTTCTGGTGCCGTTGGTCTCCTGTGGCGCAAAGAGCCCCTCTCTTAATGTTAACGTTGGTGAAAAAGTTAGTGATCTCAACGTTAAAAGTTTAAATGGCGAAGATGAAGTTTTATCGCTTAAAACCGGGAAGGTGTTAATTGTTAACCTGTGGGCAACCTGGTGCGCACCTTGCCGACATGAAATGCCAAGTCTCGATCGACTTTCTACACTGCTGGATAAAACTAAATTTAGTGTTATCGGCATCTCCGTCGATGAAGATGATCACGTTGCACGTGAGTTTTTAATTGAGCGAAAAGTCGCCTTCAAAAATTACTTGGATCCTGCAATGGCAGTGGCTAATGACATTTTCGGCGTCAGAGTGTTTCCGTCCACTTTTGTTATTAGCCCCGATGGCATTTTGCTCAAGGTTATCGAAGGGTGGCGCGACTGGGATGGGTCGGAGTTAGTGAAAGAACTAGAGGGGTTTAGCATAATCATCGAATGAGCCTCAATTGAATCCGAGGGGGAAAGTAAGCGTGGCAAGTTATGGTAGGTCATGGCTATATATTGCTGTGTGTGGGCTTGTCGTATGGAATAGATCACTGACCGTTGAGCCGCTTCAGTCTATGCAGAGTGTTGGTGCAGGCAGTCTGTATTGTCTATAACCTAGAGTTTTTTTAATCCATTTTGCTTTGATGTATAGGGAATAATTCTTAAACATTATGAACTGCTCTGGGTTTAAGCATAAGGGTTAGTCTTATGTGTTAAGCCCTTGCCGCGCCGGCAGTAGTATATCCCTTGGCCAAAAAACCTTTTATCTTTAGTATCTTGGTAGTTTGTTTTAGCATTGCATAGCATAATTGGGAATAAACAAAAAGATTAAATCGAAATGAAGCAGATAATTACAAGATCGCAACATTAAACCTGGAGAACCCTATAAAAAAAATGATAGACTCAGTGGGATTGGTATCCTCGATAAGTGGTGATTAGGTAATACACAAAGGCAAAAAAATGCTTGAAGTACGCGAACTTGAGTGCGTGCGGGGTGATCATCGCTTGTTCAAAGGCTTGAATTTTACACTACAGGCCGGTGAGCTCCTGCATCTGCGCGGATCTAATGGGGCCGGTAAAACCAGTTTACTGAGAACCCTCTGTGGCTTAATGGTACCCGCCAATGGCGATGTGTTGTGGCAAGGGGAAAGTATTCGCTCTTCTCGTGACGAATATAATCGTGCCTTAACATACCTGGGTCATTTAAATGGAATTAAAGGTGAACTTAGTGCCATTGAAAATTTGCAGATTTCCAGTTCATTATCTGGTATAACTTTATCGGAAGAGGCTATATTGGATGCTTTGACCAAAATTGGATTGGCGGGCAGAGAAGACTTACCTACTAAGGTGTTGTCTCAAGGGCAAAAAAGGCGGGTTGCCCTAGCAAGGTTGTTGCTCAGTAAAACAACGTTATGGATATTGGATGAGCCGTTTACTGCACTGGATGTTCAAGCCGTTGATGATCTTAAGCGCCTAATTAGTGAGCATTTAAATGCCGATGGTATGGTCATTTTAACCACTCACCAGCACGTAGAAATTGAAGCCGGTGTCATGAAAGAAGTTGATTTGAGTGCATGAACGAAGGTAGTTTATTCCGGGCTTGGCGGGCCATGTTGGTGCGAGATATGCTGTTGGCGATGCGTCGCAAGGCCGATGTATTAACAACACTGTTCTTTTTTCTTATTGTTGTTAGCCTTTTTCCGTTGGGCGTAGGCCCAGAGATTGAGACTCTGCGTCAAATAGCACCGGGTGTCATCTGGGTGGCGGCATTGCTGGCGGCCATGCTTTCTTTAGGTCGTTTATTCTCGGATGACTATGACGATGGCACATTGGAGCAAATCTTGCTGTTGCCACATTCTTTGTCGATGATGGTGCTGAGTAAAGTTTTTGCGCATTGGTTGTTGTCAGGACTGCCATTGGTAGTTTTTTCGCCATTATTGGGGATGCAGTTAGGGCTAGACGGTGACGCTATTATTTTGTTGATGATTACCCTGGCGCTGGGTACGCCTGCTCTGAGTCTCATCGGCGCGGTCGGCGCAGGTCTTACCTTGGGGCTTCGTGGTGGTGGAGTACTCGTTTCTTTGTTGGTATTGCCGCTATATATTCCAATATTAATTTTCGGTGCGGGGGCCGTGGAATCAGCCGCATCGGGATTGGGGTCAGAAGCGCATTTATCGATATTGGGCGCATTCTTTATTGTTGCGTTAGTGGTTACTCCTATATCTACGGCAGCTGCATTGCGTATTAGTTTAGATTAGCCGTTGTTGAGTGAATTAATCAATTTATTAGTGTCATAACACGTATATAAATAAAGTAGCTATCTTATGGGTTTTAAAAATTCAATTATTTGGATGTATTTCTCCTCTCCGCGTAACTTTTATCCATTAGCGGGCACCGTTATCCCCTGGTTTGCGGGGTTGGCGGCTATTTTTGCATTGGTTGGTTTGTATATCGGTTTTTTCGTAGCCCCCCCCGTTTTATCTGATCAAAAAGAATATTATGTCATTATTTTCATACATGTAGCTGCAGCCTGGATGTCCATGTTTATCTACGTGGTTATGTCCGTATATGCCTTTATTGGCTTAGTCTGGAATATAAAAATGGCGGAAATGATGGCAACGGCGCTGGCACCCACGGGCGCTATGTTTACGTTTTTAGCGTTGTGGACAGGGGCCCTGTGGGGACGCCCCAGTTGGGGAGCCTATTGGGTCTGGGACGCACGCCTGACATCTGAGTTGATATTGCTGTTTCTATATATTGGTTTTATGTCGTTGCAATCTGCTATTGATGACCCACGGCGGGCAGCCCGCGCCAGCGGCCTATTGGCTATTGTCGGTGTTATCAATATCCCAATTATTTACTTTTCAGTGCGTTGGTGGAATACCCTGCATCAAGGGTTTTCCGTGGCCCCGCAGCAGACCAAACAACTGGTGGACCCATCGATTTTCTGGGGTATGATCATTGTAGCCTTGGCCTGCTGGATGTATACCATTGCGGTGGTATTGGCGCGTGTCCGAACAGAGATTTTGGAGCGGGAAAAGCAGACATCCTGGGTACGGGAACTGGTAGGTAATGAGAAATGAGTGCAATCTCTGAGTTTTTTTATATCGGTGGATATGGATTTTACGTGTGGGGCTCGTATGGCGCTACAGCACTGTTTGTCGCGATTGAAATATTCTTGGTGGTACGTGGTAAGCGTGTCATTACCAAGCGTTTGGCGCGCATGGGCCGGTTAAATGACAATGCTGAGTAAAAAATGCTGAGTAAAAAGATACTTAACAGTCGGTAGGGGCTTAACTTAACCGCGCGGCTTCGCAATTACGATTAATTTGGATGTTAAGGGTGTTGATGCCTGTTTATTATTAATGTATCAATCGATGCATCAATGGTAAGCAGTCGCTAGGGATGTTTTTAGATGTTTGATGTAAATGAAACAAGTCCACGATTCGAATTTTGTTGAGTAATAGGTGAATAATATGAAAGCGAGACATAAGCGTTTGGTGTTTATTGTCGTTGGTCTAGCCGGTTTGACGGTTGCGGCAACCCTGGTTTTTAATGCTTTTCAAAGTAACATGGTGTTCTTTTTCAGCCCTAGTGATGTGCATGCGAGTCAAGCGCCTGTTAATCGCGACTTCCGTTTAGGGGGGATGGTGGAGGAAGGCAGTATGAGCCGCGAAGATGATGGTTTGACCGTGCACTTTGTTGTCACCGATCGAGCCCAGACAATTCCGGTCATTTTTACCGGTATCTTGCCGGACTTGTTTAGGGAAGGGCAAGGGGTTGTGGCCCAAGGGCGTTTGAATGATAAGGGTATATTTATGGCAAGCGAAGTGCTTGCAAAGCACGATGAGTCCTATATGCCCCCTGAAGTGCAGGATGCAATGGAAAGGGCAAAGAAGGCAACGAGTGCTTCACTGGCAACACCAGAAAGCAAATAACCGAACACATGAAGGAGTAGCAGCATGATTCCAGAGCTTGGACTTTTTGCATTGATTTTGGCATTGTGCGTATCAATCGTACAAGGAATAGTTCCAATTGCGGGTGCCCAGCTCGGGTACCGTTCCTGGATTGCTATAGCACGTCCCGCGGCCCAAGCACAATTTGTGTTTGTTGCCCTGGCCTTTGGTTGTTTAGTCTATACGTTTGTTGTGAATGATTTCTCGGTACGTTATGTGGCAATGCAATCTAATTCCTTATTGCCAATGATGTATCGAATTTCGGCAGTATGGGGTGGCCATGAAGGCTCCATGCTGTTATGGGTGTTGATACTCGGCGTGTGGTCTATAGCCGTTAGTGTCTTCAGTAAAAATCTGCCAGACGATATGGTGGCCCGAGTGCTAGGGGTTATGGGGCTGATTTCTGTTGGATTTTATTTGTTTGTTCTTTTAACATCAAATCCCTTTGATCGGTTACTGCCTCCTGCCATTGATGGCCGCGACTTAAATCCCTTATTACAAGACCCTGGACTGATTATTCACCCGCCTATGCTTTATATGGGCTATGTGGGATTTTCTGTCGCATTTGCTTTTGCTATAGCGGCATTGCTTAGCGGACGTTTGGATGCTGCCTGGGCACGTTGGTCTCGCCCGTGGACTACGGTTGCGTGGTTGTTTCTTACTCTCGGTATTGGCCTAGGGAGTTGGTGGGCATATTATGAATTAGGCTGGGGTGGTTGGTGGTTTTGGGATCCAGTTGAAAACGCCTCATTTATGCCTTGGCTAATGGGGACTGCATTGATTCACTCACTGGCCGTTACCGAAAAGCGCGGCAGTTTTAAGAACTGGACCGTACTATTAGCTATTTTTACGTTCTCATTAAGCCTGTTAGGAACGTTTTTGGTGCGTTCAGGGGTCTTGACCTCGGTGCATGCGTTTGCAACAGACCCAGAGCGTGGTGCATTTATTCTTATGTTATTGGTCTTGACGATCGGGATATCGCTAACGTTGTTTGCGTGGCGTGCGCCGAAAGTGGGGCTAGGCGGGCGATTTAATCTCATTTCGCGAGAATCAGCACTATTAACAAATAACGTACTGTTAATCGTAGCCTGTGCAGCCGTTTTGTTAGGCACGTTGTATCCATTGCTGCTTGATTCATTGGACATGGGTAAAATCTCAGTAGGCCCCCCTTATTTTGATGCCGTATTTTTACCCCTAATGGCACCTGCGGTATTTTTAATGGCGGTTGGCCCTATTGCCCGCTGGAAGTTGGCAAGTGTACCCGACATCGTTGTGCGCTTGCGTTGGGCCGCTGTTGTCAGTCTGGTGATGGGGTTACTAACTCCCATATTGATGGGCGAATGGGGTGCTGTTCGCAGTCTGGGATTTACTATGGCATTTTGGGTAATGTGTAGTGTGTTTCTAATGTTGCGTGAGCGCGCCATGAAGAGTAATGCCTCGGGGAATGTGTTCAGCAAAATTATTTCCCAACCGAATAGCTTTCTCGGTATGTGTATGGCTCACTTTGGTGTAGCAGTGTTTATCATCGGCGTAACCATGGTGAGCAGTTACGAAATTGAAAAAGACATGCGGATGGACGTGGGTGATAGCACTGAGTTGGGCGGGTATCAGTTTACCTTCGAAGGCGTAACTCAGGTCAAAGGCCCTAACTATAACGCTGACCGTGGCCAAATAGTTGTTAAGAAAGATGGCGTTGTGGAAACAGTCTTACTACCAGAGAAACGTATTTACACAGTGCAAACCATGCCGATGACAGAAGCTGCCATTGATACTGGTTTTTTACGTGACTTATATGTGTCTTTGGGTGAGCCGGTATCCAACGGTGCTTGGAGTGTTCGTATATATTATAAACCGTTTGTGGATTGGATCTGGGGCGGGACGTTTATTATGGCATTAGGTGGGCTTTTAGCTGTAACAGATCGCCGCTACCGTTTAGTTTCTCGTATTGCGCGAAAGATTAAAGCGGATAATAAGTCAGGTGCTGAAGAGGTTAGTGCTAAAGGCGCGGCCACTCAGGAGTCTTGACATGGTTCGGTTTTCAATACCTTTAGTGATCTTCATAGTGCTGGCAGGTTTCTTATATGCGGGACTGAGCTTAAAGCCAAGAGAGGTGCCGTCGCCTTTTATTAATAAGTCGGCACCTGATTTTCAGCTGCAAAAACTCGATAATATGAACGAGCTGTTTTCCAATAAGGAGTTGCTTGGAAAGGTGTGGTTGTTAAATGTGTGGGCTTCCTGGTGCGTTGCCTGCCGACAGGAGCACCCTTTGTTGGTCAACATGGCGCGTAATGGCACGGTACCGATTTATGGCTTGAACTATAAAGATGTGCCGACTCAGGCGCGTCGTTGGTTAGAAGAGCACGGTAATCCTTACGCGTTGAGTATTGTGGATTATGAAGGCAAAGTCGGTATTGATTACGGAGTCTATGGTGTGCCCGAAACGTTTATTATCGATAGAGAGGGTATGATTCGCCATAAGGTGATTGGACCATTAACTCGCACCGAGTTGCGTAAATGCGTGTTGCCTGTTATCGAAGTGCTGGAGAAGAGTGAGCCAGTGAATGTTGTGGCACTTAGCGAGGTAAGAGAATCATGCTCGTCTTAAAACGTCCCTTGGTTTTGTTGAGTTTGGTGCTGCTAATGCTGGTTGGGATGCAATCGGTGTTGGCCAAACAAGCGGTGCCGATGTCAGAAGACCCAGAAATGGAAGCGATTGTTAATGAGATATCCGAAGAGTTGCGTTGCCTAGTCTGCCAAAACCAAACTATTGCGGATTCTAATGCAGAACTGGCGGTTGATTTAAAAAACCAGGTACGTGATATGGTGAAGGCAGGTAAAACGCAGGACGATATTGTGGATTACATGGTGGAGCGTTATGGTGATTTTGTGCGTTATCGCCCGCCGGTTAAGCCTAGTACTTACATGTTATGGGTTGGGCCGTTTATATTGTTGATTGTAGGGATTACACTATTGATGAGAAACTTGGGTAAACGCAAGAAGAACACCACTGATGCACCGCTTAGTGATGAAGAAAGCCAGAAATTAAAGTCGATACTGGATGCTAATTTGGTTGTAACAAAGGTCAAAAACGAGGCAGAGGGTACTCAATCATGATGGTGTTTTGGATAGTTGCAGTATTATTAATGGTAGCCGCGTTATTGTTCCTTGTGCCGCCATTGTTGCAACGTGATGCCGGAAAAGGTGTGCTTGAACGTAAGCAAATTAATGTGCTGCTCTATAACGATCAACTTAAAGAACTGGAGTATGATCTTAGTAATGGCACTATTACACAAGAACAGTTTGAGCAGGCCCATGCCGATTTGGAGCGTGGCTTAATTGGTGATGTGGCGAGCGAATCGGATGCCGTGCCAGTTGACGTTGATAGCTCCGCGCCCAGTACCTCTGGTAATAAAGCGGCTATTGTGGTGGGGTTGCTGGTGCCATTAGTGGCGATTGGCCTGTATGTAGAATTAGGTGAAAAGCAAGGGTTGGAGCCGGAAAAATTCAGGGCTGGAATGACGACGGAAGGCCATGAGGGCACCCTGGAGGAACAGGTTCGCGGTTTGCAGGATTATATACAGGAAAATCCTGATGATCTGGAGGCCTGGACAATGTTGGCCCGCTCATATTATTTTATGAAACAGTACCAGGGTTCCAGCGATGCATTTGCGCGCGCGGTAGGTATGACTGACGAAAAAGATCCGGATTTACTTGCCGATTACGCTGATGCACTAGCTATGGCCAGTGGTAGAAATATGTCGGGTAAACCGTATGAGCTGGTGACGAAGGCTATGCAGATTCAGCCGTTCCATCAAAAATCGCTGTGGTTGGCAGCGACGGCTACTTATCAAGTTAAGGACTACAAAACCACCTTGGAATATTGGCAAAAACTTATTCAGCTATTTCCCGAAGGCTCGGATAATTATCTGCAAATGCAGCGTAATATTGCGGAAGTTAAGGAGTTTTTAGGTCTGCCTAATGAGGCCGAATTGGCATCAATTTCCGCAGCGCAGGTACAAAGTACAGCTGGTGGGTCCGCAAAAGTATCCGGTGTGGTATCATTAGAGGCGTCGTTGCAGGCTAAGGTGTCGCCGAATGATACCGTTTTTGTGTTTGCCAGAGCCGCGAGTGGGCCTCGCATGCCATTGGCTATTATACGCAAGCAGGTAAGTGACCTGCCGTTAACGTTCTCTTTGGATGATTCGTTGGCGATGAATCCGGCAATGAAATTGTCAGCATTTCAAGAAGTGGTAGTCGGAGCTAGGGTTTCAAAAACAGGTAATGCCATGCCGCAAAGCGGTGATTTATCGGGTGCGTCAGACGTTGTTAAAGTTGGCACCGATGGTTTGATTATTGAGATTAGCGGTGTCATTCCATAACCTTTTTGCTGGGCAGGTTTGCGATGCAGCAGGTTGGAGAGACAGATAGTCGGGGAGCATGAGCCTAACAATGGGCTCTTGAGATATTCTCAAAAATATACGCGGGCTTTAATGCAGGCATAGTGATTGCGTCGATTTTTTGAAATAAAGTAGGGGTAGGCGCTAAGCGCAAACAGGGATGCTTTTGCTAACTTGGTTTTAACAAATTTCTGGGTTGATCCTGACGCATTTCCGGCACCGTCGAGTAAGCCTGGAAATACAACAAAAAATAGTGCCAATGCGGTAGTTAGCGTGTTGGGAATGCAATTGTTCGTTTAAATTAACTACTGACTGGATCCCGAGTCCCAACAAGCAGAGCTTATGGCTATGGTTGGTGGTACAGCGATTTGGGGGTGAGGAGGGGGGATGGGCGATCGAATCTTTTCCGTAATAATTTTATTAGGTCTGTTAATGCTACCTATGTTTGCCACCGCCGGTGATCCATTTGCGGGTTCGGCGATCTATACAGAGTATTGCACCGTGTGTCACGGTGCTGATGGTCGTGGTGAAGTTGCAGGCACCCCCAGTTTTCGTGGTGGTCGTCTGATGATGAAAGGTGATCGTGAGCTCGTCAACATCATTAATAACGGTAAAGATATTATGCCATCATTTCGAGGTATGTTAACTGATAGTGAAATGCAGGATATCGTTGCCTATTTAAGAACGTTTCTATAAATGATAACTGAGTTTTTATAAATGAGCTTTTATAAAGTGAGAAATAGCAATAATAAATTAAAAATAGCATTTTCTGCCATTGTGATCGCTGTAATGGTAGCGGCATGTTCTGAAGAACCTCAAACAGAGCCTCCAGTAGCGGCATCTCAGCCGTCGTCGGTTTCTGGTGTCGAGTCCAAGTCATCCATTCCTACCTCAGCACAGTCGGTTCCTTTGTTGCAAGAAAGAACACTTATAGGGCCGGCCGACCAGCCACCTCAGGTACCGTCGAAGGCATCTGGTTACCGCGTGGTTGATTCATTTAATGTGGGCGATCGTGTTTATGTGAGATCCATGGCGGTTGACCCGTTCGCCAAGACGCTTTGGGTCGGGACTTCCGTCGGTGTGTTGGAAGTCGATATAGCGACACGCAATATGCTCAATACCTATACGCGAGAGCAAGGTCTTGCCAATGAATACGTATTTGGCATGATGGTTGATAAAAAAGGGCGTAAATGGTTTGGCACCAATGGAGGGGGAATATCCCGCGTTCAAGATGGGCAATGGAAAACCTATTTTCCCATGCACGGACTGGCCGACTATTGGGTCTATTCATTTGCTGAGCAGTCTGATGGTACGTTGTGGATTGGCACCTGGGCTGGCCTAAATAAATTTAACCCCGAGAACGAAACATTTAATACTTATTTACAGGAATTGGTTAATGAGTGGGTGTACGGTCTTGATGTGGATGAACAGGATCGAGTGTGGATTGGTACCGAAGGTGGTATTAACATGTTCGATGGTAGCAGCTGGAAAACATGGACCCACAAGGACGGGTTAGGCGCAGGGAACACTGATAATTTGCCATTAAGTGACAACACGGGGTTGGGTACCCGATCGCGCCATGATTTGAGTGTTATGTCACAAGGCACAAGCACGTACAACCCTAATTATGTCTTTTCGCTCATCGTTGCTCAGGATCAGACGGTATGGGCCGGTACTTGGGGTGGTGGTGTCAGTCATTACGACGGCAGTCAATGGACCAACTACACCAAAAAAGACGGGTTAGCGGGTAACATTGTGTATTCGGTGGCTCAGGATAGCGCGGGTGGCTTGTGGTTTGGTACCGATGGCGGTTTATCACATTATAATGGCAGTACCTGGGAAACCTTTACGGTAAACGATGGTTTATTAGATAACAGTACTTATGCCATCGTGCATACCGATAATGATGAAGTTTGGGTAGGTAGTCGCAATGGGGTCGTGGTAATTACCAAAAGTCAGTAACCCATATTTAAAAGCGTTTTTCATAAGAGTTTGTTAAAGACTTCGCCAATGGGGAGGCGTGTTAGGTTAGGGGGAATGGGGTAAGGTTGAACCGACCTCATTCAAAAGCGTTAGGGTATATGCCATCTGTTGTGTGTACACTGGGCTTTTCCGTGTCCTGTTGCCTAAGACGACTTCATTTCGTTGCCAACGTTTTGAGCAAGTTCTAAAAAAGCATGTTGATGACAATTGTGTCAGGTTGGAGGTTTTAGTGGACATTAGTGCAAAAGGTTTAGCGGTTGTTGTATTGGTTGTGGGCGCGGCGGTTGTGGCCGCGTACACGGTTGGGGTTAATCAATCTCAAAAAGAGAGTGCGGCGACTCCCGCGAGTACGACGCCACCTGCGCCGCAAACAGGAGGTGCTGCAATACAGGCTAGCGTTGGGGCACCACCGACCTCCGCAATGTCTGGAGCGAATCCTCCCGTCACGGACTCCAGTTCACCGAGCTTTACGCATTTTCGCGTAGGTAATCGCAATGTCAAAGGCATGGTTGCCGTTGAAGATGCCGTTTGGGTGGGTACCTCCGGTGGTGCCATACGTTACGATTTAAAAACCGACGACTACAAACTGTTTGACGTTAAGAGCGGCAAATTGTTGTCTAACGGTGTGTTTCACGTCAGTAAGGTTCGAGAGGATATTGTGCTCGGCACCTATGGTGGTGGTATGTCGGTTTACAACGCCAAAGCGGAAAATTGGAAAAACTACAACATTCCCGATGGCCTTGCTGATCAATTTGTTTATGACATCGATGAAGACGAAAAAGGAAATTATTGGATTGCTACTTGGTCCGGGGTGAATTTTGTACCCGGTGGTAATTTAGATGATTCTTCCGGATGGAAAACCTATACCGTTAAAAATACTGATGGCGGACTACCTAACGATTGGGTTTATGGTGTTGAAACCGGCAAAAATGGTGAAATCTGGTTTGCGACGGAAGGTGGTTTGGCCCGATTTGACAGCAGCGGTAAATGGACTAATTGGCAGCACAAAGATGGTTTGGGTGCGGTCTATGAAAAAGTCAAAGATGACATTACCTATACCAATGATCCAGCCCAGGCTTCCAAGCACCATGCCGCACAGAAAGAAGAGCAGGGAATAGGTGCCGATATACAGGTTGGGTTTAACCCGAACTATATTGTGTCCATGGTTGTTAATGATGACGGCACCGTCTGGTGTGGCACCTGGGGTGGAGGGTTATCCCACTTTGACGGAAATAAATGGACGAATTATACGACGAAAGAAGGTCTTCCCGGAAATCACGTGTTTATGCTGAACAAGGGTAAAGACGGCAACTTATGGATTGGCACTAACAAGGGGCTGGCACGATTTAAAGAGGGTGGTGAAGGTTTTACCGTATATACCAAGGCGCAAGGGCTGTTTGCCGATAATGTGTTTTCAATGGCTGAGGCAGATGATGGTAGCCTCTGGGTTGGGAGTTTTGGCGGTGTGGCAAGAATTAAAAATTACGAAAAGTTGTAATTAGCGACAAGCTCAAGTTCGGTCTCCCTTAGGTATGAATAGCAATGGCCCCGGATGGAATTCGTTTCCGCACGGGGCTATTTTTTTGTCTAAAAAATGTCTTAAGTAACTTAACTTGACTTAACGTAAGTAACTTATTTGGCATAGAGTTAAAAAGCGGAATGGCGACATGATTAACAAAATTACTGGATTTTTACTGAGTGCATTATTACTGCTGGTTGCATGCTCTAATGATGAGCAACAGAGCGAATTACCCACGGTGGGTGATCACGTTCAACAAACGGCAACCGAGGGTGGCGTATTAACGTCATCAGAACAGCAATGGATAAGTGGCTGGAAAGAGGCGAGTTATTTAATTGCCCCACGTGCTGGTGCTGCAACTGTCGTGGTTAATGGTTATATTTATGTCATTGGTGGTATTGACGGTGCAAATTTCGTGGGTATTACCGAATATGCCAAAATTGCTGACGATGGCAGCTTAAGCCCTTGGCAACAAACCTCATTATTAAATGAGGAACGTGGTTTTGTTGATGCCGTAACTAAAGATGGCTATATCTATGTGGTCGGTGGTGGTAACGGACCTAATGGAAAAAATTTGTTACGTTCCGTTGAACGGGCGAAGGTAAATGATGATGGCAGTCTGGGTTTATGGAAAACACTTAAATCAGGCATGGTGATGCCTAGACGTTGCTCAAAAACGTTGATTAAAAATAATTTTATTTACGCATTAGGTGGTTTTGCCGGAGCTTTACTTGATAACGTGGAACGAGCGGAAATATTGCCGGATGGTAGTTTAGGTCCCTGGAGCATGGAGGACGCGACGATGACAATTCCCCGTTACGTGAACAGTGTTAAAGAGAGTCATGGTAATGCATATGTGTTAGGTGGGCACGATCAAACGCAAGGTGTGGGTATTACCGATGTAGAATGGACGGTACCGGCCGACGATGGTGGGGCTAAGGACTGGAAAAAAACCACATCAATGCAAACAGGCCGTTATGGTTTGGCCAGCGCCAGCCATAAGGATTCTATCTACGTTGTTGGTGGATTGACTGGTTTGGAATACTTAAACAGTATTGAAGTTACCACAATAAAGGAAAGCGGTGAGCTCGGTGATTGGCGTTATACGACGCCGCTGTCAGAGCCCCGGGCAACGTTTAGTGTGGTGGTGTACAAGGACTGGATTTATGCAATTGGTGGAACCAATCAGGATCGATATCTTAATACCGTTGAATATGCGAGCATTAATGAAAGTAAAGATATCGGATTTTACGGTACATCGAACGATGCAAAGTGGTATCAGGCGAAGCTGGATAAATTAAAGAACGCCAAGCCTCGCTTGCCCAATTACGGTACTGTAAAGGCTATTTTGCATGCTTCCATGTATACGTATGTGCAAGTCGTTAATGAATCAGGCGCTATGTGGTTGGCTGGCCCGAAATCGGAGTTGTCGATTAACGATAATATTCGTTTTAGCAAGGGGGTTTCTATGTCCAACTTCTATAGTAAAGAGCTACAGCGTGCGTTCCCGCTGGTATTGTTCGTTAGCAACATTCAGAAAGAATAGGCCGTTGAGGAAGCCGCTTGGGTATGAGATAAGCGGGCATTTTGTTTGTATTACTTGTTGTGCTAATAGCCTGAACGGACATGCGTGGTCCGGTTGGTTTTTTCAGGATAATATCAATGAATAAGCGGCAGCGAAGATCGCAGCGGTGAGCCGCTAAACGCACACCAGTTCGGACGTGCGTTTAGCGGTAATATAAAAACTCTCATTTGAGATTAGACGTACAAACACAGCAGGTCTCGTTATTTGAGCGTCATTTGCACCTCAAACACCATGCCTTGATCCGATATATCAAACGATTCCACCACTTGGGACTCCAGATTTCCCATGTTGTTGAGTAACGATAACTCGTTTTGTGAGCTTTGGTTTTGTGCGCTCTGATTTTGTGAACTCTGATTTTGTGAACCCTGGTTTTGTGAACCCTGACTTTCGGTATCCTGGTTTTCATTGGAGCCTTGGCCAAGGCTTTGGGCAACTAATTTCATGTATTTACCCATATCAATATTAAAGGCGAATAGGCCGTTTGCGACCAATGGGTTAGACGCCAATTGGTTGGCGGCTCGTTCGGATTTATCGCCGACGTAGGCGACCAGATGGTTGCCTTTTATTGCGAGCTTAGCTGTTTTGCCTTCGGGTAAAGGTAAGGGGATGGGGAAGTCGATGGGTGTTCCATCGGCCGGAATGTTTAGTGGTGGCATTCCCTGCATAAAGTTTGACGCTAACATCACGATTCCCTGCGGATTGCTGCTTGAAATAGTGAGTAATGCATCGATGTTAGTCACATCGGGCATAGATCCTTGGGTGCTAAAGTCTATTGCTGCATCCACCTCTAAGATACTGGCGGATACGCCTTGTAAGCCTGCGGCCATGCCCGCCATCATTCCTACCGCCATGGCTGGGTTAGTGCCCGCTAATTGTTGTTGTGCATCGAACAAAAATGCACACTTATAGGTGTTTTGACTAAATGATTGCAGCGTTTTGGTAAGAAACGGCATTAAGGCATCCACGTTTAGACCCAGGCCGAATCCAAATACCGGTTTTTCATTAATCTGCCGTATCGTTGCAGGAATAAAACCGCGCAAGGTTTTTAAGTCGGCTAAAAGATCGGTGTCGAGACTCTCAAGAATCATACGAGCCAGGAATTTTTTGGGTGTGGTGTCTACGTTGAATTCTGTGTAACCAAACACGGTACGTGGCCACATGTTTGCCACGGCCATTAATTCCGTTCGGCATTCTGGGGTGCGCATGTCATCCAGTAATTTTTTATCAGGCGTTGCGTTGCTCTGGGGTGCCTGGCTATCGTCGGTTTCTGGTTTATATTTATCGGCCAACTGCGTCAGCGTGTCCAGCATTCGACTGAAGTTATTGCCATCACTTGCTGTCATACCATTCATGATTTCCACATGGTTAATGTATCCGAGATACGCAGGGTGAAAACCATATTTTGTTTTTAGGTCGGAGAGTAATGGCGCGGTTGCCAGCGAGTTATCGGGTTTATTTACTCCCATGATAATATTTTTCGCTGCAGTGTCTTCCAGTGGGGTTGCAAACGTAAGTAAAGCGTATTCTTTATCGGTTGCGATAATCAGGTTGGACTCTGTGGGTTCTGCGGCGTCGGGGCGGTCAAAACTATAGCTACTAAAAGTGATGCCACCGTTTGGGTTATTTAACTGGTCTTTTTGGGGGGTTACTTTCACCGCTTGTTCAGCGCGACTTATAAATGTGTTAAAGGCGGTGGCATCAGCGAGTTTTAGCCGCAGTACCGGAATAGCGCCAACTGTATAGATGGCGCTCTCAATTTCGTCGCCTATGCCGAGGTTCTCAGCAACATGTGGTATGTCTTGTAACAGTCGCATGTATTCAACGGCCAACGCTGCAATCATTTTTTCCCCGGGTGATTTTCCGGTTAGCTGTTCCTCTCCCAGGAAGTTTGAGAGATTTGTATCGTTAATTATCCAGTCGTAGCCTGCTGTGTATATTTCCAATGAATCTTTGAGCGAGGCTTTTTCGAGCCCCCCATAAAAAAACAGTGTATCAGCGGGCACATACGATAAAATTCCGCCAGAATGGGTTGTTGACGAGTCAGCTTGGTTTACATTTTGCCAGTCAATTTTGGAGTACAAAATGTACGATACTATTAGCACTGCGCTTGCTATCGCGATGCCTTGAAAAAGTCGCGGATTTTTCATACGAGCCTCTTTATGTAGTAATGATTATTTTTCTGCTATCAGATTGCTCACAACATCGGGAAAAGTGCGCAGTGATGGAAATGCATGACTGCCGGTTGTGTACGTTAATAGATATTATTAGCGTCCCATATTGCAAGATTTATGCAGGTAAGTAATGCGAATAACTTACCTTATGTGTCTGTACTTGGGGTGATCTTGTAAATAAAACCGCCGACATACTATCAGATGCATGCAGTGTGGCCTAAATAATTTAGCCATAATGGTAATATTTCACATATTCTGATGTTATGGTTTTGAGGTTGTGTATTGGATGGGGTAAATAAATACAAGCGGCATCAAGTGTTTAATGCCATAGAGGGAGATCGCTGAGTGCGGATGAGCTGAAAGGGCAGGCTGATAAGTTATCCAACTGACATTGATTAAATATTTCTTATTTTGTAAATAAGAAGCTTGAAACCCTTTTTTTGGTTAATTTAGTGGTTTTTTTAAAGTCGGTTTTTGGCGGTGTTTCGTATTCTTTGGTTGAAAATTTAAGCCTGGTCTCACCGACTCGGATAATATCCCCATTTTTTAGCAAATGAGTCTTGATCTCCTTATTGTTGACATACGTTTTATTGGTGCTTTCCAGGTCTTCAATAATATGCTCATAGACGCTTTCATCTTTTGCTGATGGACGAACGGTAATGAGTGCGTGGTAACCACTTACGGTATCGTCTTCTACTACTATCTCATTGTCTGGTGCACGGCCAATACCCATTTGGCTTAGGTCCAGCGGACAGCGTTCTTCTTTGCCGAGTTTTTGTAGTGTGGCCATAGCAAATCCTTGTTTTATAAATGATAATTGTGTCTGCTGGCAGACCAGTATATCCATGTGGTCGAGCAATTTTCTTACCTGAAACAGCGCGCTGTATTTTTCAGGGAGTATGTACAATACATAGCACAAAATGTTAGCTTGAATATGCCATTATTCATGATGCGACATCGTTAATATGAAATCGCTTTAAACGCTCTGTATCAATGTCAAAACTGCCTGTATGACCACGGCCATTTGTTGCTATAGTTTATAGTTGTTGCTTATTGTAATAGATAGCGGGAACAGTACGAAGATATTGCAGTCTATAAATGGTGAAGTAATGTGGTTATCCAGATAACATGGTTATTCCAGCACTTATTTTGCAGGAATATACCATAATTTGTGGTGTCAAAGTGGCGCTTTTTTTAACCCATCCTCTCGCGACGGATGTTTGAAACGGAGATATACTTTATGCGAATTCGGTTAATTCAGTTGCTTGCATTAGCAGCAATCACAATCTTTTCATCAATGGCATTGGCGGGTAGTGCTGCGTGCGATTCCAAAAAAGGACATAAAGACATGTCTGCATCCAAGGAATTTAAAGATACGCATTCCTTGCTATTGTCTGAGGACGGTCAGCACGCGGGTAAATCACTTACCCACAACGACAGGGTTCAGAAACAAACCCCAAAACAATCAACAACTGGGCTGGTGGGAATCTAACCGTATACATCAAACATAGTGATTGAAAAACAAAGAGGGCTAATGCCCTCTTTGTTTTTTATGCCATTAATTCATTGCCTACTCAATTTTGGCTAGCAGATTCGGGTTAGTCGGTCTTGGTTAGCAAATCTTTGTTGGAAAATTTTGGTTGGCAAGTCTTTGTTGGCAAATAATGCAAACATTAATCCTAAGCGGCATACTGTCTTTATGTTGAGGTTAACAAGAGACTAATGTTAATCAAGAGACTACGGTTAGCGAGACCAAGGTTAATGAAACCCAGGTTAATAAAACCAAGGTTGACAAAGCGCTTCTGAGCAGTTAGCTTAAGGGCTATGCGTTTCAAGCGTGCTTTTCGTTTACTGTGTAGGCAAATCAATACTGCGATCAGTTGCATCATGCCCGCTAGTTATCAATGACAAATGTTGCACAATTATTAATCCGGTTTAACGTTATCAATAAATATTAATCATGTATCCGTTTTCTAACAAACAGGCGCGTTTTACCTATGCCCTGACGCTAATGGGCAGATCGGCTTATTGCTATGGTTTTGGCCATTTTGTGCTACGCATGCCCAGAATGGGCTGGCGACAGGAGATCCCGTCAATTAGCGACTGATATAGTAAACAACGTTTAATTTCCAGTTTCTAAAAAGCCTCCCGGGATTGCAAGCATACCGGGAGGCTTTTTTTTTGCCCACAATTAATGAGTGCTTTGGCCCAGCAATGCTTGTGAAGAAATGATTGTGAAGAACTGAGGGTTAAGAAATGAGAGTTAAGAAATGAGAGTTAAGAAATGAGAGGTAAGCACAGGTGCTACATCACGGGCATAGAATGGGGTTGTGACCGGTTTTATAACAATTTAGTAAAGTCGAAGGAAAAAAAATGAGTGCGATTAAGGCAAATGCCGTCACTGACAAGGTTGTTGTTCCTAATGCCAATGATACGACTAAAAGCAATGTCAGGATGGTTGAGCGTTATACCGATCAACCGGCAGTCATGCCAGAGTATATACGCAGGGAGCTTGAGGCTGAATGTAATAACGAGCTAGTGCAACTCTACGCCTTGGTTGATTTGAATGCGGTAATGCAATTGTCCCAGAACTGGATGGCGATAACGGATAATTTCTTGGCTATCGCGACCCCACATGCTGACAATGGCGCTGTATCTGTGCAGCGAATTGCACGTGCTTCTATTAAGGCCTTGGATGATCAACCGGGTTTAAGTAGCACCGTTTTATCACTGTTAGCCAAACCAGATGACCCTGCATTGGCGGTGTTGCGATACACTCACCGCCAACGCCAGGCCGTAGAGAATATTAAATTTGTTATTCAGCAGCAAATTTCGGGTTATACCACACGGCATGATGATGCTGACAGTGCTTACGCTGCGGCTACTGCAGAAGCTGTAAAAAATGCACAGGCCTCCGTATCAAATACGCGGTTGGCGGTAGTATTGCGGTTGATGACGTATCTTTATCCCTATCGTTTCAGGGTCGCCGTGGGAATGTTGGCGGCCTTTATAATGACAGGGTTAACGCTATTGTCACCTTATTTAACCAAATACATCATTGATGATGTGTACCAACCTTTTTCAAAAGGGGCAATAAGTCGTGATACGGCCATTGAGTTAAGTGGCATTGTTATTGCCATTTTGGCATTTGTTTATTTGTTGCGGGAAATCAATCATTGGATTCGCCTGCGTTTGATGTCAATTATTGGTGAGCATGTGGCGCATGATATTCGGCGTGAGCTCTACAGCCACATGCAAAAACTCAGTATTAGCTTTTTTTCCCGAAAACAAACCGGCAGCCTTATTTCTAGGGTAAGCCATGATACAGACCGGTTGTGGGATTTTCTTGCCTTTGGCGTGGTGGAGGTGACATTGTCCATTGCCATGTTGATCGGTCTTAGTGTGGTTCTGATTACCCTGGATTGGCGTTTAGGATTACTGATGACAGTGCCCGTACCCATACTGTTGGCGGCGTTTGTTATTCACAGCCGATCCATGAAGCGTTACTTTGTTCGGGCGTGGCGCAAATGGTCAAGTTTAACCGAAGTACTTACGGATACCATACCTGGGATCAGAGTGGTAAAAGCGTTTAATCAAGAAGATCGTGAGATTAAACGTTTTAATGAGCACAACGCCAATTGTTTGAACGACTTTAATTACATACACACGATTTGGACCCGATTCTGGCCACGGATTATATTCGCATTGCATTTTATTGTGGTTATGGTCTGGGTTTTTGCGATACCGCGGTTGTTTTCCGATGGCACGGTGACTACACCGCTTTCAGTGGGTACCTTTATGGCTTTTTTATTATACCTGGGAATGTTTTTTCAACCGATAGAAACTATCGGTATGATGACACGGATGCTGAATCGTGCAACTACATCAGCATTAAGGGTATTTGAAATATTGGATACGAATCCGGATCAGAAAACCTCAACAACTGCCATACAGCTCGAACCACTTAATGGTAGGGTTACTTTTGAGAATGTTTCATTTTCATATGATGGTGTGCGGCAGATACTGCAAGGGGTATCGTTTGATGTTAAACCGGGTGAAATGATTGGACTTGTAGGGCCATCCGGTGCAGGAAAAACCACGGTTACGAATTTAATCGTCAATTTTTTCTCGCGCAGTAGCGGTAATATACTCATTGACGATATTGACATCGACCAGCTCGACATTGGACCTTTTCGACGTCAGGTGGGAATGGTGCTGCAGGACCCGCACCTGTTTCACGGTACTGTGCTTGATAACATACGCTATGGCCTGGAAGATGCCTCCTATGACCAAATTATCGAGGCATCAAGAGCGGCAAACGCTCATGACTTTATATGTCGATTACCGCATGGTTATGAAACGGTAGTGGGGGAACGGGGCCATACTTTATCGGGTGGTGAACGCCAACGGATTTCTATAGCACGCGCCATTTTGGGAAACCCCCGTATTCTCATCCTGGATGAAGCTACCAGTAGCGTGGATACCGAGGCAGAACGCAAGATTCAGCAAGCCTTGGAAGTATTAGTGAAAGGTCGAACAGTGTTTGCTATCGCGCATCGTTTGTCCACCCTTAACAAAGCGGATCGGTTGTTTGTTTTTGAAGAAGGTAAGCTTGTTGAAGAAGGTAGTCATAAGGCGCTGCTGGAGCAGGAAGGTTTGTATCACCGGCTTTCAAGCTTACAACGGGAATTACATGGTATGTATGCGGTTTAATATTGGAGGGGTAATTAGGGGTGCTGAAATGAATTTATTTAAATTTTCTAAAAATCAACATGGTCAACTACAGGTGTTACGCGAAGGAAATATGCTGCTCTCTGTGAAACCTAAGCGTTGTTTTCCGTGGGGCGAGCAAAACCGTTATATTTCGATTAGAGATATGGAAAATAATGAAGTAACGTTGGTCCAAAACCTGGATGACCTGGATGAGGATTCCAGGCAAGCGGTTGGAGATGCGCTCAATGAAACGTCCTTTGTGTTTACCATTGAGCGCATTGTGGATATAGAAACGGAGTTTGAAATACGTGTCTGGCATGTGATAACCGACCAGGGCGAATATCATTTTCAAACAAAATTAGACGAATGGCCTATGAAGCTCGAACAGGGGCAGTTCATCATAAAAGATGTTGCCGGCAACTTATACTCAGTTGCTGATATCGATAGCCTGGATGAAAGGTCCAGGCGATTTTTGTGGGCTTATTTAGATTGATATGGGTATTGAACGATGGCAAGGCTCATGCTTTTAGCCAAATGTCAGGCCAGGATCTAACGCCACTAAGGTAAAGAATGAACGTTATGGCTTAGAAAAATTTATTTTTTTTAAGAACTGAAACCGACCTTGCTCTTTTCGTGCTTTTTCGTTTTCTTGCTCCTGAATTTCAGCTTCCTGCAATTCTTCCGAGCGTTGGCGTTGTTCTTCGGCGATTTGGGCGCGAATTTGTTCTTTGGCCGCATCGGTAATGTCAATTTTAAAAATATTCTCTTTTTGCCGTAATATGAAACGTCCCAGATCATCAAAAAAATCTTCAGTGAGCTGTTGGTGTTTGAGAGAATATTTTTGTGTGCCTAATCCTTCAAAGTTAATGAAGCTGAAATTAAGACAAGAGTTGTCAATGTCCACTTGAAACTGGAAGGCGATGGGGATGACGGCTTTTACTGCAAACGTTGCATTTATAACCTGATGGTTGGCGTTTTTGTTTTCTGTGTGATTGTATTTTAAATGATAATGGTTTAGGTATTCGATATGCTTTTTTATTAGTTGTACGTCGCTGGCACTAAAATTGATATCTGCGTCGCCGACACATTGAAAGCTAAGGCTTACCAGTTGAGTGTTTTCTATGCTATCGATTTCAATGCTATAGTTTTGTTGTTGGAGCTCTGCTTTCAAGTCAGCGGCATTAATGCAATAGGAAACCCGAATATCCGGTTTAATATAGTTTAAGTGGTTAACCAGTTCGCTGAGCTTATGGTAGAGCTCGATTAATTTGGGTTGTATATGGTTCTTATAAGTATCCTGCGCTTTGCGTTTTTTTTCACTTTCTCCCAGTTCCTTTTCTTTTAGCTCAGTGGACTGTTGACGTAAATCATCAAGAAGGCCCATAAGTCATCTCCAGTTAAATATACCCTATGTCGGGAAGTCAATACGAAATGGTTCTCTTATTATTGTATCGACTGTGGCAATAAAAAGTTTAATGAATGTGGGGGTATAACCTGCTCTAAACACTGCATAATTTGTGATGCAGTCATTGGTGCTGGTGATTCCGAATACCAGTGAACATTATATACGCACAATGTTTGGGATTTAGCTGTTTGAGCGTGTGCCATATTTAGGCTAGGCGAAAGGACAAGTAATAACCCGCCATTGACGCTTAAGTATTAATCGTTATAGCTCATATACTTCGGTCTTTTGCCATTCGCCGAGATAATGAAGGCAATGATCGGTGTGATGGGGGTAAATTATGGCGCACATAAATTTATTGCTGCTACAATAAAAATAGTAATCAACCTTAACTATGGGGGGTAATGTGACTATGACAGCGATGCGCGCACAAAACAGTTCTACAGATGTTGCGGGATTAACCCAACTGCCGGGTTGGCAGGCATTGCTTGATCATTATGACCGAGTCAAGACGCTCCATATCCGTGACCTGTTTGCAGAGGATGCGGGCCGCTTTAAAAAATTATCGCTTCAATTCAATGGCTTACTGCTAGATTATTCAAAAAATCGCATTACGGATGAAACGTTGGGTTTATTGCTTGAATTGGCGGAACAGCGAAATCTTTCGTCTGCTATAGAAGCAATGTTTACCGGTGCAAAAATTAATACAACTGAAAACAGGGCGGTACTGCATACCGCACTACGCAACCGTTCCAACCGTCCCGTTATCGTGGATGGGGTTGATGTCATGCCAAAAATACAGGCGGTATTGGACCATATTCGAGGGTTTAGTCGGGCAATTCGAGAGGAGGAATGGTTAGGTTTTAGTGGTAAAGCGATTACCGATATTGTGAATATTGGCATTGGTGGTTCGGATCTCGGGCCGTTAATGGTGAGCACGGCTTTAAAGCCTTATGCAAAACAACGATTACAGAGTCACTTTGTATCAAATATTGACGGCACTCATATCGCGGAAACGCTTAAGTCTCTTAACCCGGAAAGCACATTATTTATCATTGCCTCTAAAACGTTTACTACCCAGGAGACGCTTACCAATGCGCATACCGCCCGGCAATGGTTTTTAGATTCCGGAGCTGAAGTGGAGGATATAGCAAAGCACTTTGTGGCCGTTTCCACCAATGCTCAGGCCGTGGCTGAGTTTGGTATTAACACGGAAAATATGTTTGAGTTCTGGGACTGGGTTGGTGGCCGTTATTCGCTTTGGTCTGCCATCGGTCTATCGATTGCCGTTTCAATTGGAATGGAACATTATGAGGACTTATTGCTGGGGGCGCATGAGATGGATGAGCATTTTCGTTCTGCGCCACTGGAAAGTAATATGCCGGTAATCCTGGGATTACTGGGTGTGTGGTATAACAATTTTTTTAATGCAGAAACACATGCCATTCTGCCTTATGATCAATACCTGGAGTACCTGCCGGCTTATTTACAGCAGGGAGATATGGAAAGCAACGGTAAAAGCGTTACTAAAGAAAACCAGACGGTTGACTATTCCACCGGTCCGATAATTTGGGGGCAGCCGGGCACCAATGGCCAACATGCCTTTTATCAGCTTGTCCACCAGGGAACCAAATTGATACCGGCAGATTTTATTGCGTCAGTTGAGTCACATAACGCCATAGGAGAGCACCACGACATTCTTATTGCCAATTTTCTGGCTCAAACCGAAGCGCTAGCGCAAGGCAAAACCGAACAGCAGGTGCGGGATGAACTTAAAGACGCCAATTTAACCAGCGAGCAACTCGAGTCGTTAGTGCCTCACAAAATATTTTCCGGTAACCGCCCCACCAATTCCATCTTTCTACAAAAGCTCACACCCCGAAGCCTGGGGTCGCTCATTGCTCTATATGAACAGAAGATTTTCGTGCAAGGCGTTATATGGAACGTTAATTCCTTTGACCAATGGGGAGTGGAACTGGGCAAGCAATTGGCTAATAAAATTCTACCCGAATTAAGTGGTGATGGAACGGTAACCTCCCATGATGGGTCGACCAATAGCTTGATTAACTATTTCAAAAAACAGCGATCCACACACTAATGCATCGTTAGGGATGTTTCGTTAAGGATATGTCGTTGAGAATGCACCGGAGCTTGTGGCGATATAAAAAACTACGATGGTGATTATGCCATTGACAACCTGGGGGTACAGGCCAGTTCACGTCTTTAGCTGAGGTGCAGCTGGTATGCCTTCAACCTGCGCGTGGCCAACATGGATATCAGCTCAAAATCGATTATTATTAAATTCTGCACGAAACCTGTCCCCCCCTCCTCGAAAATTCACCCGTTTAGTCGACAGAGCTTGGACTGATTTTTTCTGGTAACTATTGATTGTTAGCGATTAATAGATAAAATGTTAACGACTGCACATGAATGTATAAGTAATAGGCTCGTCTCGGCAAAAAGTAACGTGCTCTACGATTCTTGAAAAAGTGAGTAAAGTCTGAATGTATGTCATTATTAATACCGTAAAAGTGTTAATTTTGTTAGGTTGCATCACGTGGGTCGAGGTGATTCTTTGAAATGAAAGCTTGGTATTTTGTTGTTGAGTGCGCTTGGTTTAATGGTTTTGTATGCTGCAGAGGTGGTTATGAACAGATGGTTTACTTTTTTGATGTTGATGTTGATGTTGATGTTGATTGTTGGCTGTAGTAACCGGCAGATATACGACTCTATTCAGGCTAATCAAAAAAATGAGTGTTTAAAACAGTCAATGCTGGAGTACGAAGGGTGCATGGAACGCATAAATAAACCCTATGACAAATACGAAGGTGAACGGCAAGAGATGTTAACTAAGTAAGATTGTAGCAGGAGGGGCCAGGGGGTATTCTTCTGGAGATATTGGGCTAAAAATATTGTGCCCGACAGGGGGAGGAGCGTACAATTTCGAGCCAATGTGGTATAAGAAAAAATAAAATAATAAAGGAGACCAATAATGTTGATTACTACATCACTAAAAGTGGCCAAATCGAATCAGGCTTCACAGTCAATTATTGAGCGTCTTGCTGCGGGCAAGCATGATATTGCATGGTCTGTCGACTGTGATGAGCTGACCGGGCTTGAGGGTGTAAAAGAAAAAATAGATTCAGCAGCCTCACATGAATTTCGTGTGCTTCCCCTAGAGGATGTGGTTGATAAAAAAGATCCCAAAAAGCTAATAAGTCTTAGAAGGTCTTATTTGACACTGGGTATGAATAGCACTGCGTTGCTTGGTCAGTATTTCCCGGAGGCGTTGGATCAACCCCTTCAGGGTATGGAGCTTCTCGTTGCTTCAAGTAACGCTTTTTATGAGTGGTCAGATAAAGATCGCACCAATAATGTGCGGGCGTCACTGGCAACCGGTAAAGCGGTATTGGAAGCTGTTGATGTCTTCTCGAATTTCTTTCCCGCGCTACAGACAGTCCAACCGTATACCAAGGTGGCAGGTCTTGCGCTAAAAACGGTCGAATCCGCTTACTTGGTTTATACCGCGCACCACGACGATTGAGCGTTACCAGGTGTTGCCGGACCAAGATTCGCGAGTATTGTTGCGTTTTACAATGGCAACAATAAGAGGAAGATATTGCTTAGTTTAAAGTGGCCATGGCGTGGCTCAAGAGTTGCCGCTGTCGATAGGTTTAGCGAAACTCTGTTTTGTGGCGTTATAGATGGTTTATGGAGCTGTGGCTTATGAAGCTATGGTTTATGAATCTATAGTTTATGAAACTGTGGTTTATGAATCTATGGTTTATGAAATAGTGGTTTATGAAATAATGCGCCCGGATCGGCATTTTTCCGGTCCGGGCGTATTGTTGGCGTTGCATTAAATCCAGCGGCGTGTTCTGGCCTGGTAATCCACGTATTTTTCCTTGAATATTTCGCTTAGTTTTTCTTCCTCACGTAATATTACGCCGTACTGCATTATAAGGAATAAGGGAAGCTCTAACATCAGTAACCAAGCATTACTGCTCAGTAAGGCTATTCCAGCGCATCCTAGAAACATGCCCAGGTAAATCGGGTTTCGGCTGAAGCGGTAAATACCTTGCGTTACTAGCGTGGGTGTTGCTTGATTGCTTTTCGAATTTTTTTGAGGCAATTTTAGCTGACGGATGGCAATGCCGATCATCACCAGTCCTTCTGCAATTAAAAAAGGACCGATTAAGTATTGCACATAGTCTGGAAATGTAGCTAGCGGCATTACAAGGTTCAATACAAGACCAACCATGATGAACGCTAGAAACATAGTGGGTGGCTTTATCATGAGGGGCGAATTGTTAGCCGTAATTGGGTGCATGATTTTCTCCTGACTGTTATTAATGGGCGACTAACGTTTATGAATGATGGTGTTGACGTTTACGATGTATCAGATTGTCGAGCGAGCGCTGTTGGTTGTTATCCAGGCTGTTATAAAAATCGACAATAGCTGGTTGTATACGTTGCAGCGTTTCTGCACCAGTGGACATGATTGCCTGAGCTAACTCTAATCGGGCAGGGGTCGTGTCGTGGTTTTCTTTGGTGAAAATTTTGTCACACAGTATATCAAGTGTGTCTTTTTCTCCTTGTATGGCATTGACTACCGTTTGCCACTTTTCCAGCTGTAATGGTCTCAGCTCAAATTCGTTTTCAATGAAGTAAACCATGTGCTCCATTTTTTCGCGGCCACGTTTATGGCAGGTCTCTTTTACGTGGTCAATGTGCTCGGAATTCTGCCAGCTGTTATGGTTTAAGAAATGAGAGGCGTTAAAGTCACTGAGGCTTGATGATCCCCCATGAGTGTGGGCGGCGACCATTTTGGCGGCGCCGAACATTGTTCCTATAACGATAACGGATACAATGGCCGATGTGGCAATTATGTGCGATGTGCTCATGATTGTTCTCCTGTAGTGGTATAAATGGCGTTGAACAGAGCCGGTTAGTTATCAGTACATAACGTTAATATAGCGACGTAATGTTGCGGCGAAATTTCACAAAGCGCTGTTTTTTATAACACTTTGTAACAGTGGGTGTCGCACAATGTTGCTTGTTACAAAGTGTTACAATAAAGATAAAAATCATCCACACGTAAAACGTATACTGATTGTTATGGTTAAAAAATTCACCGATAAATCTATTGAAAAAGAACGCATACTGGTCGTCGATGACGATCCTGGTATTCGCGATTTGGTATCACAGTTTTTGGGGAATCATCATTATGCTATCGATACCGCGGCGGATGGCCGGGGTGCATTTACGAAAATTTCGGTGAATCAGTATGACCTGGTGGTTCTGGATTTAATGCTGCCTGGTGAGGATGGGCTAAGTATTTGTCAGCGTTTACGGGCTCAATCGCAAGTGCCTATTATTATGCTCACCGCGCTCGGGGAGGAAACGGACCGTATTGTTGGGCTTGAAATGGGGGCCGACGATTATTTACCAAAACCGTTTAATCCACGCGAATTACTGGCTAGAATAAAGGCGATTTTACGTCGCTATAAATTGGCGGAGCGGGAAAAACTCGTGAGCGGAGTCACCGAGGTGGCTGTGTTTAACGAATGGCGACTGAATTTTGCTAAAAGAGAGCTGAAAACTCCTAATAATGTGCTTTTACCCCTAACCACAGGAGAATATGAACTGTTGCTTGCTTTTATAGATCACCCCCAGCGGGTGCTTGACCGAGACCAATTGATGGATATTACCAAAGGCAGGACGACATCACCGTTTGATAGAAGCATTGACGTGCAATTAAGTCGCTTACGCAAAAAGATTGAAACAAATCCTAAAAATCCCGAAATGATTAAGACGGTTCGAAGCGGCGGCTATATATTTACACCGCAGGTGGAGCGAATTTCGTGCGAATAGTGCCTCGCTCTTTATCTGGACTGTTGTCGCCATTAATACCGAATAGCATGTTGGCACGCACGGCATGGGTATTGGGGCTTGGCATTGCGATAGTGGTTGTCGACAGTATCCTCATAGCGACGCTTATTGTTCGTGAAAAATCGAGTCCCAGCAGTATTACCGAGATTGCGGCGAAAATTAAAACTATTACCTCATTAATGTCGGCCTTGCCAGACGTAGAGCGTAACAATGTGTTGTCGTACATGGATGATGAGGAGATTAGCACCGCTTGGCATGATAAAAATCAGCCTGTCATAATTGTTGGAAATGAGTGGGGCACGGCGCATTTATCGTCCCGGATTAAAAGATATTTGCAGCCATTACCGCTGTTAGACGTCTACGTTTCCCATCGGCGTTTAATGGCCGATCAGGGTGAGGCGGGGTCGGAGAGTGACCGGGTGTTTGTAACCTTAAAACTGAACGATGGAACGTGGCTCGAGCATCAGGTGTATATGCCCCATCATCATCAGCAATGGATTGTGCGCATTGTTGGGGTGATTACCATCTTTATTATTAGTGTGTATGTATTGGCATTATTGGTGACGCGACAGGTTATTAAGCCGTTAAAGCGGTTTTCATCAGCGGCAATGCAGTTTAGCACTGATATCAATGCACTGCCCATTGAAGAGCAAGGTCCCACGGAAATCAAGCAGGCCGTGGCAGCGTTTAATGTAATGCAGGAACGCATTAGTCGCTTTGTTAATGAGCGTATGCAGATGATTGCTGCGATTTCACATGATTTGAAAACACCGATAACTCGCCTGATATTGCGCATGGAGTCAATTCCGGATGAAGCGCAGAAGCAAAAGATTTTACAGGATTTGAATGAAATGCAGGCCATGCTTGAATCAACGCTTGCTTTTGCCCGTGATGATGCCTCTAAAGAAGAAAAAACACAGGTTGATTTGGCGGCATTGATTCAAAGTGTTTGTAGCGATATGGTTGATGCGGGCTGGCCGGTTTACTATGAAGGGCCGTTACACGTAAATTGTGATTGTCGTCCGCTGGCGATTCGGCGGGTGTTGAATAATTTAATCGATAATGCGGTTAAGTACGGTCAGCAAGCCACGGTAACGTTAACCGATAGCGATAACGGTGTTGAGGTCAGTATTGCAGATCGTGGCCCCGGTATTCCTGTAAGCGAAAGAGAGAATGTATTTGCTTCGTTTTACCGCCTTGAGAAATCCCGTAATCGGGATACCGGTGGTACGGGCTTAGGGCTTACGGTGGCGCGAACGATTGTTCGAAGTCATGGCGGTGAAATCGTGCTTAAAGACCGGGGTGGCGGTGGTTTGATGGTGGTGGTACGTCTGCCTGCATAAATGCCTTTTATATATAGCCCCATAAGCGAACAGTGTGAGGTGCTTTTTTTGTATGGCAGCAAGCTTACGTATTTATTGGTGATTTTCTTACGAACTTGCAGGGGTTTTTTGTGGAGAAGGTGTTTCATCGTTTCTTCGCGGTATCTAGATTGATTCTGGATGGCTTTTTTGTGATTTAGATCGACAGCAATAGTTTATTTAATTACATGCTATTGTCGATTTTTTCCTCCACACTGGTGGTCTGTCCATGGCCACTTATTAGTCTGCTAGTATTCTTGGTGTTAGTGGTTGAACTCGACCTGTTGACCTTATAAACTATCCTGCAGGGTGTCGGTTTGAGTCTTGGGCTTCGGGGTAAGTGCTTAGGTTAGATTCTTGTGTTAGATGCCTAGGTCGGATGCACTTGCTGGTCACTCAAGCGAGCGTTAATAGGTCAGAGTACTGAGATAGGAGCGCTGAGATAAGAGCACTAATATAAGAGCACTAACATGTAAACGTACTAACAGGCTGTAAAGTCAATAAAGGTTGGTTTTTTTTGAACAACGGGCCAACGAAATACGTCTTTTATTATAATGTTTTCGTTCTAATATGTGTGTTGTAATCTTTATTCTGATGTTCTGCATCCAGCCTGGAAATACTCTTTATGCGTTCCTCGCTTTTTTAACGGCGACACAACATAAGTGACACAATTTTTAAAACAACTATTACAGCAATACAAACACCACAATAAAACAATCACTACAACAAAAGAGAACTAACTGTTTCACGAACGGTATTTACGCCATAGTGTGCCAGTAGGGGGTAAGTGTTATGCAACAATATCAACATCTCATTTCATTGAAAAAAAAGTGCGCGGGTCATGTCATCAATAATGACAGGTATCGTATTGGTCGTTGCAAGGTAGGTGTGGGGGGAGCCGTGAAGTTTATGGCCTTAACACTGCTGTTACTACTGCTTGCGGCGTGCGAAGGTGCTGGTGAAGATGATGGCTCACCTAACGGTGGTGCGTCGAATAAAGTGATTACGGTACCGGCAGACGAGGCACCACAAACGGATTTGGTGACTACGGTTGAAGTAAGTGATATCTACGGTAATAAATCGAGGGTGTTAGCGCAGGCTAATGGCCTTATCGTACGATTTCACTCGGGATATTCCACATCCACACAGCAATCCGCGTTGTCATCTGCCAACTGCCGGCAGCAAACGAGTTTACCCATTGTGAGCGGATTGGCGCTAGCACGTCTGGAGTCGGGGCAAACGCTTGATCAGGCGATTCAGACCTTAGTGAGAAACCCGGCGGTAAAGTATGTGGAGCCTAACTATATAGTTTCGACTCAGGCGATACCTAATGATCCACGTTTTTCCTCATTATGGGGGCTTCACAATACCGGACAAACGGGAGGTGTCAGCGGTGCTGATATGGATGTTCCACAGGCCTGGGATCTACAGACGGGAAATAATGTTGTCATAGCTGTGATTGATACGGGGGTGGATTACAATCATCCTGATTTAGTTGGCAATATCTGGACCAATACAGACGAAATCCCCAATAACGGTCGCGATGATGATGGTAACGGGTATATTGATGATGTACGCGGGTGGGATTTTTCGGGTAATGATAATAACCCCATGGATGATAATAATCACGGTACCCATGTGTCTGGTACCATCGCGGCACGAGGCAATAATGGCACCGGTATTACTGGCGTGAACTGGTCCGCGCAAATTATGCCACTCAAATTCATGAATGCCTCAGGTCAGGGTACAACAGCTTCTGCAATTGAAGCCATTCAGTATGCTGTGGCTAATGGTGCACGTATTAGTAACAATAGTTGGGGTGGCCCTGGTTTCAGTCGGGCGCTTTACGATGCCATTGCATTAGCCAATGCGGCTGGACATGTATTTGTGGCTGCTGCCGGGAACTCCAGTAGGAATAACGATGTATCACCCGATTATCCGGCATCGTTTGATTTGCCGAACATCATTGCGGTGGCGGCAACAGACGAAAACGACCGATTAGCAGGATTCTCTAATTTTGGAGCGCGCAGTGTCGATGTTGCCGCACCTGGGGTTAATATTTTAAGCAGCGTGCGTTTTTCAAATTATCGTAGCTTTAGTGGAACGTCAATGGCTGCGCCGCATGTTGCTGGTGTGGCGGGGTTGTTGCGAGCCAGTCAACCGAGTTTATCGGCTGCGGATGTCAGGTCGATTTTAATTTCCAGTTCTGATTCTGTGGCATCATTGGCCGGGCGTGTTGTGGCGGATGGTCGAGTTAACGCGTTTCAGGCGTTATTGTCTTTGAATATTGACCCGGCGCCAACACCGGTAACAATCAGCATATCGCCTAATTCCAGTACAACCACCGTTGGCAATATGATCCAGTTTACGGCGACCGGCGGAACTGCTCCCTATTCCTGGTCGGTGAGCAACCCCGGAGTTGCGAGTATATCAGCGACAGGGCAATTAACGGCGCTTGCAGTGGGCAGTACCACCGTGACGGCAATGGATGCTAATGCAAATTCTGGTGCTAGTGGTACGATCTCGGTTACATCGGCAGAACCGCCATCACCCGCACAACTGGTGATAAGCCCGAGTAGCGCTGTACTGGGGGTTGGGCAAACAGTGCAGTTTAATGTCACGGGTGGAGTTGCACCGTATTCCTGGTCAAGCAGTAATGCCACTATTGCGAGTATTAACCCGATTACTGGCGTAATGTCCGGCCTGGCACTCGGTGCTGTTACTGTGAGTGTGACAGATAATGCTGGAACGACAGTGAATAGTGGTACGGTTAATATTGTTGAATTGACGATTACTCCTGCGATTGGAGTGCTATCCGTTGGCGATACCTTATCGCTTAGCGTCATCGGTGGTACAGCGCCTTATAGTTGGCGTTCATCAAACTCGGCAGTCGTCAGTGTTAACAGCAACGGCGTTGTCACTGCAATAGCGGCGGGAAATGCGATTGTGAGCGTGCTTGATAATAATGGCCTCACCGCAAGTACCGATGCGATTGAAGTGCGTAGCGTTAACGTCACTCCTGGCAACAGTAGTTTGCTCATTGGTGATACGTTGCAGTTCTCTGCCTCAGGCGGTGTTGCACCTTATCTCTGGCGTGTTAGTGATGGTTCGGTAGCGACCATCGACAGCAATGGATTATTAACTGCAAGAGCTGCCGGTAGTGTGAGCGTAGTGGCAACGGATGCAGACGGTTTTAGTGCCTCCAGTGGCAATATTATCGTTCGTGACAGTAATGTCGTCATTTCTATTACGCCTAACACGACGCGTGTAAGCCGCAATCGCTGGCAGCTTTTTACAGCAAGTGGTGGTACCCCTCCATATACCTGGCGTTTGAGTAATCCATCCGTTGGAACAATTTACAGCGAAACTTGGCCTGGTTGGTTTCTGGCAACAGGATCAGTGGGGGCCACGACCAAGGTTATTGCTACTGATGCAAATGGCAATAACGTTGAGTCTGGCGAAGTTACTATTACCGGCAGCCGGCGCCGCCACCGCTAGTTTGGGCGGCGTGCAGTCTGGCTAAACGCAACGCCCAACTTTTTACTGACTGAAGCACCCCTCCTGACACTATGCTGTCAGGAGGGGTGTTATACACTTCTCTCCGAGATACACCCTTATATACAACGGAGAGCTAAATGAGTATTGTTACCTTAACCACCCTGATTACCTCACCTAAAACCACCCTCTTCAATTATTTGATTGATATTGACAACTTGCCTGAATGGGCGACCGAATTTTGTCATAAATTAACATTTAATAACGGACAATATATTGTAACTACGCCAATGGGCGAATTATTTTATCGTGTGGATAGTGATTTGGCTTCCGGTGTCATCGATTTAATGACTTCACCTGATGGGGATCAATATGACGCCTTGGCGACTAGAGTGCTACGTGTATCCGAGCACGCCTGCGCTTACGTGGTTAGCGCGATACAGGTGCCAGCGATCAGTGACGAGATATTCAAGCAGCAAATGACGTCACTTGATAGAGAGATGAAGAACCTACAACGATTGTTTGCCTAAAACCCTGGAGCGTGACAGAACGATGGATCTCAATGTGGCAGCTCAATGATGAATAGGTTGTGTGCGGATAACATGGGCAGAAGCTGTTGGGTTTAGTGTTATAATGATCCTTCATTCTGTCGTTTAATCCTGGTTGGTGGAAAATAATATGCGTCGCGCAGATCGCTTATTCCAGATTATACAGTTGTTACGAAACCGACGTGTTACCACGGCCAAGTGGCTTGCCGAGGAGTTAGAGGTTTCCGAGCGTACGGTCTATCGTGATATCCAGGATCTCATGATATCGGGTGTTCCCATTGAGGGAGAGGCTGGCATAGGGTATATACTGAAGCGGGGTTTTGATCTGCCACCCCTAATGTTTACCAGAGAGGAAATTACTGCATTAACGCTCGGAGCGCACATTGTTAGCAGTTGGGCGGATCCACAGCTGGCAAAAGCAGCTGATCAGGCGCTGAATAAAATTAAAGTAGTGCTGCCGGATAAACTTAAAAATAATTTGTCCGAGACCAATCTTTTGGTTCCTCTGATGCAGATTTCGCCTGACGTGGCTTCAGCGATGGCGATATTGCGTGTTGCAAGCGAAGCACGTAGAAAAGTACAGTTTGGTTATATGCGTAGTGATGGTGAAAAATCAGAGCGGACAGTGTGGCCGTTAGGCTTGTTTTTTTGGGGCGGAGTGTGGACTTTGGGTGCCTGGTGTGAACTTCGGCAGGCGTTCCGTAATTTTCGTCTCGACAGAATAACTTGTTTAGTGAAATCCGATGATTATTTTTCTACGGAACAGGATAGAACGCTTGGTGCCTTTATTGCCGCGATGAAAAAGTGTTAGGTTAATTAGTTGATCGCTTATAAAGTTCGGTGAAAGATTGAAGTAAAGATGAAAAATAGTTATCTCTCGTTCAACCATTGACTGATAACTCAGTGTTGAACTGATTAATTTAGGTTTATACTCGTGCTACCCCCTAGTTCTTTTTCTCAACACAGTGCTGTCTATATTATCTATGCAGCAATATGCCTGGCAAAGAAGACTTGGCATTTTACGCTAAATGACGTGTTGCAAAATACCCGTTTTAAACTACACTTCTGGGCTTGTCGTTCGTCAGTTCATTAGCTGCTTCATTGGCTTCTTGATTGGTTCGATTAACTTCGGTTTTTAATCGATTGCGGCACTGGTTGTGTTGGTATTCAAGCGATTCACTGTGAAGTAGGTCATTTGAAGATGACTATTCGCTCGGGCGATGGTGTATTAATTGTGTTTAATGGAAAAAAATATGTTCATTAACAACATTGTCTCCAGTGCGACCACGTCCGTTGTAAGGGCCAGTTTTTTTTGCAGAAATCGTTTTCGGTGTTACGCGTCTAACTTGTGTGTTGCCAGTCTCATGTTCATCACCAGCGGAACTGAGGCGTATACCCAAGAGTATGTGGTTACACAAGAGCACCAAAAATTTTCTGAATTATTCCTTAAGATTGATAAGCATGATGCCATAAAAATTGTGAATTTAGACTCGGTTACTCATAAGCTTTCTTTCTCCTATAAAGAACGTACACAGTCGTTTACAGACATTGCTCCTGGGGGAAACCAGCTTGTTGAGTTTAATCAGCCTGGGGTTTACGATATCAAGTGCCACCTTTATCCTGATATGAGGTTAACCGTATTTGTGCCATATACTTATGGAAGCAATAGCGATGGAAGCCAGCGCTATAGTAACCAGACCTACAGTAAGCAAAATTATTGAGGCAGTTGTTGTTTGTGTATTATCACCACTCTGTTTGACACCCCCCTGTTTAACACCCCCCTGTTTAACACCCCCTAACGATGGGAAAGAAAAAAGCGGCTAATCGTTACATTAACGGATGTTGAGCTCCAACTAACTTTTCCAAGTTGTGTTTTGTAAGCCGCGCCATTGGATGGAAAAACCAGGTTTGTACCGCGGTCTGTTGTCCAGCGTTGGGTCATTACTTCAAACCCCAGAAACCAAGAATCATTAAATTCTTCACGCCAGCCTAACGCAAAGATAGTGCCAGTCGCGTCGGCGTTATGCGACAGACTGCGTGGGTGAGCCAATGTGTTATCCAGGTTGATATTAGCGTCGGCGAAATAGTCAGCGATGTGATATTCATAGCGAAATTGCAGCGCAGATGTAGTGGTTGCTTCGAAACGCAGATCGAGTCCAATCCACGGTCCATCCCACTGTGATTCGTAGTTCGAATCTAATCCACTAACGGCGCCGGTAGATGGTATTGTTTGTACGCCGTTTTGCATGTGCAAGGTTTGTTTGTGTACGGAGTAGCCTATTTGTGGAATAAGTAATAATGTATTTTTTACACTGTGATCGACAATTCGGAATAATGCGCCGAAAGAAATACTAATGTCGAATACGTCGCCATCATCTGCATCGTTAACGGAGTTGGCTATTACAGTGTTGTTATTGTTAGCATCTAATTCTGATAGTTGATTGTCTCCACTTGCTATTACGCCAAAACCGACAGTACTTTTTGCGTAAAGAAAATCATTAAAAATAATGGCAGATCCCAAATTTAATTGAAATATGGAAACATTTTTCCAGTCCAGCACGTAAGCCTTATTTGGGCTGCTGGAGATGCCCGTTGCTCCGTCAGAGCGCCAATCGACATCATCAAACCGAATTGAGGGCGTAAGAGAAATGTTGGAGTCCAGATTAATGGCTGCATGGGCGGTTTGCAGGTTTGTGAGTATAATAAGAACTGATATCCCTAATAGCGCGCTGAGACGGAGGTTGATCGGATGCGTGCTGCTTCGCCGGCGTATGTTGCAGCTTAATATATTAGTTAACGTTGAATTGTTGATGTACTTCATAATGCACCTAGGTATGGAGTTGAGATGTCATCGGTATATAACAGAAATATTATCATAGGCATTTGCGAGTTTGGTATGTTGTTTGGGTAATATGAGTAATTTATTCCTGTTTTTTTGCTATTTTTAATAGTTAAAGGGCTTGAAAATCTTCTTTTAAGAATAGCCTGCAGGTTTAGCTGTTCCTTTTGTGATAAGAAAAGTGTGTCCTTCGCGTTGCAGGCAATAGATCGCATAAGGTCATTAATGAATGATCAACAGTAGTGGTTTTATAGAGTAGCATTGGTTTTCTATTAGTAGTTGGTGGTTGTTGAGTTAAGAAATGTATCTGTCGCGATGGGTTTGTTGCTGCATACCTGCGGCGGTTAGGGTTTCGGTGTTACGAGTTAGGGAAGGGGGGCTTATTTTGTTTTATGGCACCAAGTAGGTTCTTTAAAAACAGCGAAATGATACGTGGGCTGGACTATAAGCAAGGTCAACAATGTTGCCATGAAACGTTGCCACGAAACGTTCCTTGGCCTAAAGAACGAAGGCGTACCAATTAGGCCTAAACCTTAAGCGCGACGGCGATATCTAATCCTCAAACGTGTTGGGTATATCGTGATAAATGTCGCGCAATGAGAAGTGGCACCCTTAAGTGAGATTATCACGTTGAATGTGGCAGGGGGATGTGATGAGTACCCGGGGGGTGGATTCTCTGCCGACAGAATATAGCGGATTTATAATGGCGAGTCGGTATTAGGCAAGTTTGCCTTACTGATCGGGCCTTGTTGGAGGGGTGGGTGGCGATCTGGTTGAATACTGACCAATTTTGGACGGTTAAGCATTATTATTGTACTTCATTGCTGTGGGACAGTTTACCTTGTATAGATTTAGGCGTATCGTTGCCGATAGCTATTGATTGACGCCAAATAGGCGGATTTTTGAATAATTCCTTTAGAGGATAGAGTGGGAGTCACATAGTAATGACGGATGATAGCAAACCGAGAGAACAATCGTTACAGGATACATTTTTGGAAAAATGCCAAAAAGAAAATATTCCGGTGCATATTTTTCTGGTTAGTGGTATTAAGCTAAACGGTTGTATTGACTCGTATGATCAGTATGCCATTTTTTTAAAAAATGGTTCTAATCAACTAATTTATAAACACCAGATATCCACGGTGTTACCTGTTCACTGATATTCTGCCGTTCTGGCAAAAGCAAGGACCGCAAGAACGTTTAGCTTCGAGCTAGGTAGGCTTGGGTAGGGAAAGGCGATAGCCTGCCGTTAAAAAAAGCGATATGCCCAATATTCCAGCGATGCTGTTTCTAGTGTCGTTTGGAAAACTAGCCAGCCTTAGCTACCTTACCTGTTACGCTTCATATTATTTATATTCTTTCCTGGGGGTCGCCCCGACACTCCTATTTTATGCCACTCGGTTTACCCATCACTAGGAATCTGGGCTAATGTTCGAATTGCACGGGGTCAAGCACCGAATCGAGGAGCGGGGATTTTGTGTTTCAGGATAAAAGTTGAGCGAATATCAGAGTTAAATCGATATTTACTTTTGTGTGATGATGAAGAGAAGATTACAATACCGCGCAATTACCGATTTTCTGCTGGTGGCCATACGTCGTTTATGAATGGCGCCTGTTGATTATCATTTGCTAATTATAAACAATAAAGGGTGGTTTTTATGAGGTTGGTTAGTGTGGTTGTTATGTCAGTATTGTATGGTCTGTTTAGTCAGGTAGGCGTGGCGTCTACCTACGAGAGCGAGCTAGCATTTTATATAGAATCAGCTGACATGGATGCTGATGCTTCAGAGGTGGACCAAACAGCATTTGGTATTAATTTTACTAAATATTTAACACCAGTAAATGAGGATAACTATCCACTGGAGGAAGCTAATTTTTTTGCGAGATCGCGTAATGTTAGTGCCGGTGTTGGGATCTTGGACACTGATTTTTCCGGCAATAGTGGAGACGGCTATATTTTTGAAATAGCTTATCAGCACTTGGAAAAAGAGTCGCCCATAGGATTTGAAGTCGAGTATGGCATATCAGACAGCACGATTGATGGTGGTACGTCCGTGGATATTACGTTGAGCGAATTTGCACTCAATGGTTTTTTCTATATAACGGATAATACCAGGCTGGGCATCGGCTATGGCATGAATAGTACTGATATTGATAGTAATTCCAGCCAGGCGCCTACGGATATTGATGTTAACTCTTTCGTGTTGCAGGCTAAGACGGTTAATCGATACGATGGTAAATGGGTGAATGTTGAAGGTCGACTGATTTATTCCAACGAGGATGCGTCCGGTGTGGATGCGGACAGTACAACGATATCGGTCGATGGTGATTATTATTTTAACACCAATACCAGTCTTGGGCTTGGAGTGGCCGCCACGACTGGGGATAATGATGCCGATAGCAAACAGTTTGCGTTGAGTGTTGTGTTTCATACAGACACAGGGTATGCGTTGGAGGCAATTGTTGAGAAATTGGATCGTGATTCTGGGGCTGACAATAGTGTGGTGCGTTTTTCGTTTGTTTCCAGAAACTTTTAAGTCGAACTTAGCGGTATATGGGGGCGCTTTTTTAGTGAGCAGTGTATAGCGTTGATTTTTACATTATGATGTTTCATTCTTGTTGCTAGCGTTTGCAGCAGTATGGCTTTTTAACGCAGAATGAGGAATGACGTAGTTTATAGTCAAACCACTGAGTATTTTGTGAAGAGGCAACACAGTGATGCGCGCAGGCAGGTCAGTGTTACGTGCCGCTGTGTTGCTTCCTGCTGTGTTGTTCTCCGGTAACGTGGCCGTATTTATTTAGCCCGGCGCGAGGTTATTGCCAGTAATACCTTGCAGTGAACGCAAGGTTGAATCAGGCAGTGTCAGCTTGACGACGTATTAGGAGGCTAGGTTAGAGGACATGTTTTCGGCAGTACAAAATGTATTAATCGTAAAATAAAAAGTGCTGCCTTCTCCCTGTATGCTGTCTACCCAAAGTTGCCCGCCCATTAGCTCAACAAAACGCTTGCTAATAGCCAAGCCAAGACCGGTTCCACCATATTGCCTGTTTGTCGATGAATCGGCTTGTACAAATTCATGGAATATTGAGGAAATTTTTGCCGCTTCGATACCAATCCCGCTATCTTTGATCGAAAACAGAACTTTGTTCGTGCCAGCTTCCAGGGATACGTGAACGCTCACGCTACCTTTATCGGTAAATTTAATCGCATTGCCCAATATATTTATTATCACTTGCTCTAATCGGTAGGGATCGCCTCGACATATTTTAGGTACGCTGTCAGTGATAAAATAGTCCAGCGTGATGTTTTTCAGTTTTGCCTGAATGTCCAGTAAATCTATGTTTCTAGCGACACTCTCGCGTATATTGTATTCTAAAAAATCCATTTTTATGGCATCTGCTTCCAATTTTGAATAGTCCAGAACGTTGTTGATGATATGAAGTAAACGGTCACCATTTCTGACAATAAGGTTCAGTTTCTCTTTCTTTTCGTTATTTACTTCAGCATGTTCGAGTATTTTTGCCATTCCCAATATGCATGTCATCGGGGTTCTTATTTCATGACTCATGTTGGCCAGAAATCTTGATTTTAGGTTAGTTGCAGCTTCTGCTTGGTGCTGGGCCTCTTTTCGTGTTGCGACTTCCTCTTGCAGTGAACGGGTTCGTTGTTTTACTTTGTTTTCCAGGCTGGCATTGGTTTTGTCTAATTCATTTTTGGCGATGGCCAATTTTTCAATCATTATGTTGAATGAGTTTTCCAGTACTTTTAACTCATTGTTGTTTTGGGATTCTATTTCTATTTTTGTATTGTCCAGGTTTTCAAAGTTGATATTGTTGGTAGCTGATGTTAGCTGTGTGAGTGGGCGACTCACTATTTTTCGTAAAAAGTAAATAAATATTAACCATAATACGAGTGTTTTTATGACGGAGTTAATAATGATCAAAATAAAGCCGTACTTTACTTGCTCAAAGATGATGTCGGTGCTTGAGTAGATAACGCCGTTGCCAAGTTCATGTTTTCTGGAGCCATCATCGTAGATGATGGGGAATTCGTATTTTATAAGGTTGCTGAATAACGATTCTGTTGATTTGGTGGTCTCGTGAATGTCATGTTGTTTTATTCTGTCAGCAACGATGCCTATATTGTAAGTGTTATTGCCATCATCTATTGTTATTCCTATAACGGACGATATTTCGTTGATCCCTTTTAGAATAGATTGAATTTGCGTTTCATTGTAAGTCCATAGTGCATTTGCAATGCTAGGGCCGTAAGATTTTTTGATGCCATTGATTCTGACATCCAGTTGTTCCCCGACATACCGATACTCAAATACCATTTGGGTGGCAGTAATGATGATTGCGACAATAAGGTATAGGCCAAAAACCACTCGGAGTAATTGAGTTGCAATGGGGGTTTTAAAGGCCGGTATGCGGTTCATGCGCTGGGATGGCGGTTACCGTTTCGGGGTTAATAGTTGTTTCAAAAAGGTGTCTCTGATTTTTTTAATGTCGCCCGATACCGCCATTTCAGCCAGTACCGTATTTAAACGCGGTACCAGTGCAGCATGCTTTTTGTGAAGATAGTGATATAGCGGAAATACTTGAATAGGGGGAGATACAGCATAAATTGATGTCAGGTTTAACTTTGATAACGTTTTTAGTCCATTTGTTAATGCAACGGCGGCTACGTCGATACGGTCGGCATTCAACATTTTGAATAACTGTTCGTTGGTGTCCACCAAAACGGGGCTCATACCCCTCGTGCCTCGTTCGGCGAATTTTATTCCCACCTGTATGCCAATGCTCAGTTTACTGAGGCTATGCCAACCGGAAACTATAAGGTCAGGTTGTTTACTAAATGCCACTGCCTCCAATATATTAATGGGGGTGGGGATGGGGATTAAGTTGGGGTATTTTTTTTGTATATTAATGATCCTAAAGACTTCTCCATCGACTTTGCCTGAATTGGCCGTTTGCAACGCCCTCTCGCCAGGCAGTGGATTGTATTCAACCTCAATGCCGAGTTTACGATAAGCTTGCTTCAGCACAATCAGGCTGATGTCTGAGTTTACTGAGCCTTCAATACCTGAGAGTATCAGCTTGGGGGGAGCGCTGACGTTGTTTGCATCCAGGGGGGATGCGTAGGTCATGCTTATGTAATTAATCGTTATTAATATTATTAATGAATATAGATGTCGCATGATATTGTCCCGTGAAAACCGCAAAATGTAAGGTACATCGGTATCTGTTAACGGCATAATCACCTGTTACTATACCCAAGGTGGTTGAAATTTAGGTTTTAGATTACGTTATTTTTTGTTTATGGCTAGACGCGACGATGCCGCATGGATGCTTTGGGTATATATACGTATTTTACATCGCCACAACAATGTGTGTTCACCAATAGACTACTGTCAGTATTTCACGGCGGTGTACTGTCGGAGTGATGCTGACATCCCCATATTATAGTTTAACAATATAAGTATTTTTTGTAACTCGGGGTGGGTGGCAAAGGGTGTTGACTTTGGTTAAGCGAGAGTGGGATACAGGCCGCACGCGTGTTATGCATGTTGCTCAGGTTTTATCATCGTATTGGCGCTTTTGTTATATAGTTTGCGTTTGCCTACGCGCTTTATGTCTTCCAAAATATGGTAAGCTGCAGGAACCAGAAGCAAGCTGACGGTCGTGGCAAACATGACGCCAAAGGCAAGAGATACCGCCATTGGAATGAGGAACTGTGCCTGTACGCTTTTTTCTAGCATTAAGGGTGTTAGCCCAGCAAATGTTGTTAATGAAGTTAGCAATATGGGCCTAAAGCGTGCTGCGCCGGCCTCTCGAATGGCTTTGGCAACGGGCATACCTTTGTCTCTTGCCCGATTGATGTAGTCAACCAACACCAGGTTGTCGTTTACCACGACCCCTGATACTGCAATCATACCGCTCAGCGATAACAGGCTGATATCCAATCCCAGCAATAAGTGGCCAATAATGGCGCCGATTAAACCAAATGGGATTGCGCTGATGACCATCAACGGTTGCCAGTATGAGCGAAATGGTATCGCCATTAGCGCATAGATCCCCAGAATTGCCAGTATAAAACCGTTTATCATGGCACCTATCAGTTCCTTTTGTTCTTTTTGGCTGCCAGACAAGCCCCATTTTATGGTGGGAAAATTAGCTGAAAATGTTGATAAAAAATTACCCTTTAGGTCTTCCATTACCTTGCCGGAGGTTGTTTTGTTTTCATCTATGTAAGCGGTAACGCGAACAATACGCTTCCTGTCTATGCGTTTTATTTCGCTGGGTCCCCGGTCGTATTCGATATTTGCCACATTTGAAAGTGGTACCGTTGCGCCATTTGTTAGGCGCACAGTCATATTTTCAAGCATGTAGAGTGAACGGCGTTCTGCCTCGGGATATCGAACAAATACCTTTACTTCGTCACGACCACGTTGGATGCGTTGTACTTCTTCGCCATAAAAGGCGTGCCGAACCTGGCGTGCCAGATCATCGAAATTTAACCCTAGATTTTGTGCGTGGGGCTTAATTTGAAGGCGAATTTCCCGCTTACCGGTTTCAAAAGAATCCTGTACGTCGTATACACCTGGATATTGTCTCAGTTGCACTTTTAGTGCATTAGCAGCCTGCCGAATGTTTTCTATTTTTATTCCGGATAATTCAATATCGATTCCCGGGCCATTATGCTGCAAGCTGGAGCTGAAGCTGAGTTCCAGTGCATCGGGAATGTCACCAATGGCTTGCCGCCACCGAGTGACGATCTCAGTATTGGCCATTACCCGGGTTTCAGCAGGAGCAAGTTCAATGGCTACTTCACCAACATTGCTTCCGCGTTTACCGCTATGGCTCATGGGTTGTGCGCCTATGCTGGTGGCTACGCCGCGAAACTCGTCGGCATTTTTTTCGTCGATTATCTCCATGCGCAGCGTTTGTGCGGCGTTTTCCATTCGCGCTATGGCATCCCGTGTTTTTTGTAAGTGAGTACCTTCAGCAAAGCGCACGTTTGCGACCACCATGTCACCTTCAACATTGGGGAAAAACACTAGCGGTAACCAACCGCCAACAACCACCACGGAAAAAATCATAAACATTGCCACAAAAACGGAGACAGTGGTGTAGCGCCATCGCAGCACTAATGCAAGAAAAGGGCGGTACATTTTCTGAATGAATCGTTCGACAAGGCTGACAAATGCCTCCTGCTTATTGGATAGATAGGCCGTGATTTTGAAACGACTTTGCGTGGTTTCCTTTATAGTGGACAGATGCGCGGGCAGTATTAACAGCGATTCTATCAAGGAGAATATTAACGTAGCGATAACAACAACGGAAATAATGCCCCATAGCTTCCCCGAGGTGCCGGGTAAAAATAAAATAGGCATAAAGGCCACTACCGTTGTTAAGACGGCAAATATTACGGGTCTGGCGACATCCTGGGTACCGGCAATCGACGCTTGCAGCCCGAATATTCCTTTGCGGTGTTGCGAGAAAATATTTTCACCGACGATAATGGCATCATCGACAACAATTCCCAGTACCAGAACAAACGCAAACATGGATATCATGTTGATGGAACCGTCAAAATAGGGTAGTACCAACAAGGCACCCATAAAAGAGACGGCAATCCCTACGCTAACCCATAATGCCAGTCGTAGTCGTAAAAACAGCACCAGCAGACAGAAAACCAGCGCCAGCCCCATGATTGCGCTTCGAATCAGCAAGTCCAGTCGGCTTTTGAACATTTCAGAGCGATCCTGCCAAGTGTCGATGGTCATCCCATCAGGAAGTAACGGGCGGGTTTTGTTGATATAGTCGTTGACTTGATCGCTGATCTCCAACACGCTTTGATCGCCAACACGGAAAACGGAAAGCATGACGGCGGGGTGTTGATTAAATTTCCCTTCAAGGTCTGACTGTTCAAATCCATCGATGACCTCCGCGACGTCGCCAATTGTAATTGTGCTGCCGTCCGGTTCGGTACGTAGTAACATCTGGTCAAAGTGTTTGCCCCAGTATACTTGGCCCTGAGAGCGCAACAATACGTCACCAGTGGGTGTTTTAACAACGCCCCCGGCCATATCTAACGATGATTGTCGCACGGTGTTGGTGATTTCGGAAAAGCGTAGGTTATAGGAATGCAACGCATTATCTGAGACTTCTATGGATATCTCGTAAGGTCGTATATTAACGGTTTCTACCTGGGTGATAGAGGGTAGATCGACTAGTTCATCCCGGACGCGTTCGGCAAGTTGCTTTAAGGTGTGCTCATTAGCCGGGCCTGCTATGATAAGGCTAATGACGCGATTACGGATGGCTATTTCTTTTACGAGCGGTTTTTCGGCGTTTGCAGGAAAGCTGGTAATGGCGTCAATACGGGATTTGACGCTATCAAGAATTTTCGAGGTATTAAAGCCTTTTTCAATTTCTATGGATACACTGCACAGGCTTTCCCGGGACATTGACGATAGTTCGCGTATTCCATCCAGATCGAAAACACTTTCTTCAACACGTGTACAAATACCCCGTTCGACCTCCTCGGGTGCGGCACCCGGGTACGGTACTTGAACCATAATCATATCCAAGGAAACATTCGGGATGGTTTCTTTGCGAATTTGTGACAATGCCATTACACCAGCGATGAGTATCATCAGCATCAGCAAATTGGCGGCGACACGATTACCGGCAAACCAGGCGAGCGCTTGATTCAAAAATTGTTGCCTCTCTGTGAATTAGTGGGTATACGTATACGGGATTGAATAATATGGTTGTTAGGCGTCGTCGCTGTGCAACGAAAACTACGATTGTGTTAATCTTAGCTGCATACCGTCTACCGCAGCATCAAGCGGACTGGTGATAATGCGATCTCCGTTTTTTAGTCCTCCGTTAATATACACGAGGGCATTTCCCCGGTGGATAATTGACACATCCCGAAATCGAAGGTTTAGCGATTCATCCAGTAACCAAACGGTGTTCTGTTCATGAATGGCGGTTCTGGGAATAACAATAACGTTAGTGAGTTGACGCCCCATTATTTCAGCTTGTATGAAACTACCTATGGTTAATGGCGCTTTGTGTTTCGTGCTGTTGCGCAGATTATAAGGATCATCGATTTGTGCAATTAAGTAGAGTAGCTGGTTGCGGGTATCAATGCTTGCATCGGTGCGTGTAATACGTCCTTTCCAACGGTGCTCATCCCCGGCGTAGTTGCCCCGAATAATGACTTCTGTCACCGGATCGTTTTCTAGTGATGTTTTATGAAGCTCCGGTAAATTAATCAGCTTGGTTTGCGATTGAGAAATAGGCAAACGTACTTCGGCGATATCGATAGCGTAAATCTCCGCCAGCATTTCGCCGGGGCGAACGTATTGTCCGACATCCGCTTGCTTTTTAATAATGCGACCATCAAACGGCGCCAATATATCGCATCGCTGTAATTGCAGGCGAGCTAATGCAAGATCCGCTTCGGCGGCTTTTAAACGTGCTTTGGCTTCTTCATATTGAGGTTTGCGTAATGCGTAGTCGCTAATTTTAGTAGGATCAACATCGCGATATTCTTTTAGTTTTTGCTTGTGTTCGGCTTCTGCTGACGCCAATTGTTGCTTTGCTCCTGCAACAGTGGCTTCCGCCTTGATAATGGCTAGTTTGTACTCCTGGGTGTCGACCCGTAGCAATATTTCGCCTTTATTGAAAAATCCACCTTTGGCAAATTGAGTGGCGGTTTCTTTAATACGACCGCTGACTTCCGCTGATAATTGAATGGTTGTGCGTGGTTCAATGGTCCCCTGTGTCTGGATGGGAATGCGCACATTTTCGGTCTTTATTTCCATGGTGGTTACCATAGGTGCCTGGATTTCCACGCTTTGACGTTTGACTTTTGGGCTATTGGCCATCAGCTGCCAGGCAGCGCCGGCGCCGAGGACAATGATGATTAACGGCAGCAGGATTTTGGTGATTGATTTGGCGTTGCTTGGCATGCTAATTTATTGAATTAATTAAAGAGTTTTTTTGTAGCCATTTTTTGTGGCCGTATTGGTGTGCCTATCGGTGCCTCGGTGTTTATAAGTGCTGATGCGACAAATTGTACCGTAAATTTGATTTCGATCCAGGGTAATTGTTCCACGGAAAATGGGAATCTTTACAATCCGAATGTTTCAGGTGATTGATATTGGCTACGGTTATGAATAGCACGGGGCCTCGGGACGATATTGGTATCCGCAACTTTGCATTGACCACTTCTGTCTCTACAACTTCCGTACAACTAATGATGGTAATTTGATGAGCAAAGTATAGGTTGATTAATGATCAATTTTTCGCATTATAATCATCCTCATCATAACCTGACATCATCAATAGATGACAAAATAGCGATTGGGTATTCCGCGCTAACTCGAAAATATAATCTTGTTTATAAAGACATAAGTAACGCAGTATACTGTCATTAAGTAGTAATATGAGAGTGGCATTGATCGTTATTTGATAGTTCCGTATGTGAAATTAAGGCGTATACTGGGCTCTGCTACTGGAAGACCTTATTTTGGAAGCCCCAGGGACGTGGCTTGTTTTGTTGCAATGTCCTGGAACTGTGAGCTTATTATATGAGTCAATCAGGAGTAAAAAACCCGGCTGACCGGGGTGTTCGTCCTCGCATTGTCAAACGCAATACGGTCGGGCATGCCAATAACCGTGGCTCCCAAGCTACTACCAGCACTGAAGTCCCTTCAGAAAATACGATTGACACGTTGGCTGCTGCTAACGAAATTATTCATTTTGACGCTCAATCTAATGATGTCTCTATCTGTGATTCGCTCAATAAGCCGGTGAACAATCTTGCTTGGCTCCGGGGGTACGGAATTTACCTTCTTGGCGCTTGTATTATAGCCGCCATTGCCTTTCTCTTGTATGGCAACCGGCTGACCACCCGATACTTTATGCCGCAAAATGCCCCAACTGTTGTTGTACAGCAAAATTCTAATACGAATGTGGAACAGGAGTTAGAGAAAATTACCAGTTTAATTATTCAGGATCGTGAATGGAATTTTTCTCGTATCAATAAATTAATTAATTATTGGAAATTGCTTGATACCCCGGAACGTAGTCGGGTCGCTGATACGGTGTGGTACCAGCATTTTGTCTTTGTGCTGCAAAACAAATTGATGGATTTGCAAAATAGCGCTGGGTTTTATGAAGCGAAAAACACGGCCTCCGAAAATCCGCTAATCGGGCTTGCCACCACGATGGGAATCAGCGTGCCAGTCGCCAATCCCAGGCAGCGTGATGGCGCATCCCAGCGTTTGGAAGACATTGTCCATGAGGTTGCCAGTGAACTCAAAAAGCATGAGGCAGAGCAGGCTACTCGTACAACTGAAGGCGAGAATGCCGGTGGTGTCAACGATACGATATTGATGGCTCGCACTAAACAGGAGCCAGAACACCTTGCCGCGAAAACCGCTCGCCAGGGGCCGTTGGTCGGTAATAATACACGAGACACTTCACTTCAGTCTGAGGAGGGTGCCACCACTGTTCAATTGAATCAAATTTTACAACAGTATGTATATGCTTATGAGCAGGGCAATACCAGCAGTTTGCTGCACTTGTTTGGGGAGAGAGGTGAGGCAGAGGATGATCCTTATATTCGCCAGCTAAAAAGCAATTTTGAACGCCAGTTCGCTATCAGTGTAAAAAGGCGCTTGGCCCTGGGGGTTAGTCATTGGACTCGTAAGGGCGAAAAAATAGTAGGGAAAGGTGATTACAATGCGATGCTGACATTGAATGACAAAAGTGGTACGCAATCGATCAAAGCAAAGCTTAATTTGGAAATGCAACGTATCGATAATCGATTACAGATTGTTAACTTTCAATTGCTGGATCGAAATGTGAACGTTGTTACACCAGAATTATCGTTAAGTAAAAGCCGTGCGAACAAAAATGTCCGTCAGCCGACGGCATCGGAGTTGCAGGATATGGTCACCCGCTTTATTAGCGCTTATGAAGCGGGTGACCTTGAGTTGTTAATATCCTTGTTCGCTGAAAATGCTAAAACCAACGATAAAAACAGTCTGGATGACATTGTAAAAGATTATACCGCACTATTTTCAAGTACCTCTGAGCGCCAGATATTTATTCAGGATCTTGATTGGTCCTATAATAATAATCGCGCCAAAGGCAACGGAAAAATTAATACGGTTGTTTTTGCGAATAACGATAATAAATTGCAACAATTAAACGGAAAAATTCAAATAGTGGCAAAAAAAATAGATGATAAAGTTTTAATTACTCATCTATACCATATTCTGCGGCGAGATTAGTCTTTGTTACGGTTTTTCTCCTTGTTTGCGTCCTCGGTGCTCGTGCCCGGTAGCTGAGCTAATCAAGTTATGTTCTCTGTTGTTTTGATCTGATTATGGACTTGCATTTGCGGTATTCTTTATGCATATTTGAGTATGTTAAGCTAATTTGCATTATTTAATGATTGTTGTGACGGTTCCTCGTCAGGTGAAATAACCAATGCTTGACGTCATTTTCTGTTAGATAACTAACGTGTAACGACACAAATGTCCCAATATACCCATGAGATATTGTGCGATTGATTAGAAAAAAAACCGCCATTTCATTCTTGTTTTGGCTATGCACGTATTACTTACTCCCGTTATCTATTTCTTCTGTAGCCGCCGATGATCACCTTACCGTTGAGTTAAACACAACGGGAATGCCTCCATTAAACACGCCGGACCAAAAAGGGTTTATGGATCTTATTGCATTGGCAGCATTTTCTCGTATTGGTGTTACCTTAAAGACTGTGCAATTGCCAGCCGAACGTGGCTTGTTAGATGCCAATGCAGGTTATGAGGATGGCGAAATGAGCCGTATTGCAGGGTTAAGTGAAAAATATACTCACCTTATTCAGGTGCGTGAAAAAATAATGGATTGGGAGTTTATGGCATTTAGTGCGCGTTTAAGTGATATGCAGGCAGGTTGGTCTGGATTGGCATCACAAAGCACTGCGATAATTACCGGTTGGAAAATATTAGAAAATAATGTGCCCCCTACGGCACAATTAACAAAAGTAAAATTTCCTTATCAGTTGTTTCATTTGTTGCAGCAAAATCGCGTGGATCTGGTGTTGTATGAGCGATGGGGCGGGCTGACCCTGCTAAAACATCAGAAAAAAATAAAATTACTGGAGCCACCGCTTGCGGTGAAAGCAATGTATATTTATTTGCACGAAAAACACTGGGCGCTTGTACCCAGGCTGGAACAAGCATTACGGAGTGTAAAACAAGATGGTACCTACGCCAGTATTTACAATAAAATTCTGGCACCGTTAGCACGCCGATGAATCGAGTTAATCCTGATAAAGCAGAGATGCAATCATCCATAGCGAAACGTTTTATCGTTTATGTAGTGGTGTTTAGTTCGATAATCACCCTGGTGATAACGGCAATTCAACTGTATCTGGATTACGCCAGGGATCTTAAAGGTATTAACAACCGCCTAGATCAGGTTAGGCGTGTTCATGTTGATGCGTTAACAAATAGTTTGTGGGCAGCGGACACAGAAACACTCAGGATACAGTTAGAGGGTATTTTGCGTATGCCGGATATGGAATTTCTGGAAGTCAGTGAGGGCGAGCACATTTGGGGTTCTGCTGGCCAACAGGTTTCAACGAATATTATTGCCCAGCAGTACCCGTTGCTCTATGAGAGTAGAGGCACGCTACGGACGTTGGGTGAGTTGCAGGTGGTTGCTACGCTGGACGGTGTCTATGATCGTCTTTTTAGCAAAACGGTTGCGATACTAATCAGTAACGCCATTAAAACATCATTAGTGGCGGGGTTTATTATTGTGATGTTTTATCGGTTCTTTACGCGGCATCTTAAAAAAATAGCGGAATATGTAAAGGCCCATAAAGTGGACGATGCAATGGCGGATTTGCTGGTGTTGGATCGTCGTGAAAACCTGCGCTATCAACGTGATGAGTTGGATGTTCTGGTCGATAGCTTTAATCAAATGCGAGATAATATTGAGCATTCGTACCAAAGCATAAAAGAAAAAGAACGTAAGTACCGCCAGCTGGTTGAGTTGGTGCAAGAAGGAATTTGGCAAATAGATAAGCTGGGGATAACAACGTATGTCAATCCGTCGATGGCTAATATGCTGGGTTACACGGTAGAAGACATGGTAGGGGCGTCTTTGTTTAAATTTATGGATGAACAAGGGGGAAGGTTAGCTGCAAAATATTTGCAGCTACGTGATGGCAGTTTTAACCGTCAACACGACTTTAAATTTATACGAAAGGATGGGGAACCTATCTTTACTACATTATCGACGACTCCGGTGACAACGGCGGATGGGGATTACCTTGGCGAAATAGCCGGGGTTGTGGATATTACCCAAAGTAAGTTGGCAGAAGATGCATTGCACTATCATCGGATGAAATTAGAAGAATTGGTGACAAACAGAACAAAGGCATTGGAGCTTAGTAACCGGGAGTTGGAGTCGTTTAGTTATTCGGTGGCCCATGATTTGCGCACTCCGTTACGCTCCATTGTTAGTTTTAGTCAAATTCTTGAAGCGGATGTGTTTCACAAGCTTAATAGTGAAGAGCAGGATGCGTTTAAGCGTATCATCAGGGCCGGTAAAAATATGTCAGGGCTAATCGATGACATACTGGAGCTTTCGCGGATATCCAGAACGGCAATGGGGAGTAAATTAGTTGATGTTAGCGAGATGGCCCGAGAGGTTGCTGAAGAGGTTAAGAACCAGTATACGGGGCGCGAAATGAACATAAACGTTGCCGCGGGTCTTGTTGTCGAAGCAGACCCTGTGTTGTTACGAGTATTATTGCAGAATTTAGTCGAAAATGCCTGTAAGTTTTCTAGTAACAATGACCGTGCCACGATTGAGGTAGGTCAGAAGATAGTAACAGGGAGACACTGGTTTTACGTTAACGACAATGGCGTAGGCTTTAATAGTAAATATGCACATAAGTTATTTTATGCGTTTCAACGATTACATGGGAATGATGAATTTTTGGGAACCGGTATTGGCCTTGCGACCGTACAGCGTATCGTAGAGCGACATGGAGGTGAGGTCTGGGCCGAGTCAGTGGAAGGGCAGGGGGCTACTTTTTATTTTTCGCTAGAGCCAAGTAGCGCAGGCGGCGTGGTGAGAATGCCGAGTGCGTAGCTTAGTCGTATTAGTTGTCGTAGTGCTGTAGCTACGACTATTTGTTAGTCGCTTACGCGGTTATGTCTTTATCGTTTGCCGGAGCATTCGGGTTGTTTTTTTTATCATCGTTTAAGGTCGGTAATTTATTATAAAATTCGCCAATAAGGCGTATGCATATCCCTATTTCGCTGTTGTTACGTTTTGATATAGCGGTTTCCAGAACCTGCGCAATTTTGCTTAATTGTAGATAGCCGTAGCTCCCAGCGCTGCCTTTTAAGTCATGGGTCAGGTAGGTCAGCGTATTCCAATCCTGATGGTCAATAGCGTTGTTAATGTTTTGAATGGTTAACGGTAATTTCTCCAGGTATGCGGCAAGAATGCCGTCCATATCCAGTTCTTCATTCAGTAAGGTCGACATAATGGGCTTGTCACTTATATGCGCAGGTGCTGGATGATTTTCGGTATACCGTTTAAGGTGTTTTTTGAGTTCAGAGAATAACAGTGATTTATTGATGGGTTTTGCTATGTAGCCATTACAGCCGGATTGGTAAAATCTTTCCTTGTCTTCCTTCATCGCGTTTGCGGTGATCGCAAGTATAATACCATTGTAACCGAATTGCCTGAGGCATGTTGTTGCTTCAATTCCATCGAGCACGGGCATTTGCATGTCCATTAGCACAATGTCGAAATGTTTGCTGAGTGCGGCATCCAGTGCCTGAAGGCCGTTATCGACTACTGCCACATCCAGGCCAAATTTTTTGAGGAAAAGCGATAGTAAGCGCTGGTTATCAATATTGTCGTCCGCCAGCAGTACGGTGCCGGAGAGTGTATCGTCAATAACGTTCAGTGTTTCCCCGGGTCTTGGTTGGGATGCGTTGTTATTATTGGCAAAAGTGGTTTCATCCAGGGCATCGGGGGTGAAGTAAAAGGTAAAGCAACTCCCCACGCCAGGCGTGCTCTTTACCTTAAGCTGGCCACCCAGTCGTTTTACCAGTTGCATGGACAGGTCCAGCCCCAATCCTGTGCCACCAAATCGGCGAGTTGTTGAGGTGTCGGCTTGGGTAAATGAGGTGAAAAGTCGAGTTTGTTGTTCTTTCGTGATGCCGATGCCGGTGTCTGATATGGAAAATTGCAATCGTTTGTTTTTCGGTTTGAATATTACGTCAACATTAACGCTTCCCTCTGAGGTAAATTTTATAGCATTGTTACAAAGGTTGATTAGTATTTGTTTTATCCTGACAGGGTCACTGGAAAAAGTTAGTGGCAACGGGTATGTGTAGTTGATATTAAAGGACAGCCCTTTTTCTTGCGCTTGGTGGTGAGCGATATCGGTGACATCAGCAAGAAGATCAAATAGTTGAATGGGGATGTTTTCCATTTCGAGCATGTTGGCTTCTATTTTTGAAAGGTCCAGGATGTCATTAATCAGCTGCAGCAAGTGATTGCCGCTTCGTATAATTGTTGTGATACACTCGCTACGGTGACTTTCGGTTTGAGTTGGATCTAATAATGTTTCTGAAAAACCGATAATCGCCGTTAATGGTGTGCGTATTTCATGGCTCATGTTAGCTAAAAAAGCACTTTTTGCGGCAGTAGCTACTTCGGCTGCATCTTTGGCGGCCTGTAATTCGATGCTTTTTTGTTCCAGTAATGTGGATTTTTCTTTTTCGATTAAGAGTGCCTCCTGCGCTTTTGTCTCACTGACCACGTGGAGGCAAACACCCAGGTGCGCAGCAGCCTGAGTGAAAAATTGTTTTTGTATTGTTGCTAACTCGCTGTTGAATGTGATAGAGAGTATGCCTTTAACTTCGTTTTTTAGGATCAATGGGTACGCATAAGTATTGTCGGTATTGTTTATATCAATGGAAGTATTGGTTACATTCGCCATTACATTTTTTACGATTGGTGTCGCGGTCTCTGTGGCGAGAGGTGTTTTGTTGATGGAGGCAATGGGCGTGAATGTTGTGTCTTCTACTTGATAGAGGCAAATGTTACTAATGTCGAATAATTTGACCAGCAGGCTTAAGGTTTGCTCGCCCAGCTTATGAATATTTGTTTCACCATGAGTGGTTTCTGCCAGCATACGCAGGCTTTCATTGAGCCAGTTCTGGCGTTCGGCGGACAACTGTGCTTGTTTTGCCACGGTTGCTTTTGTAGTGGTTTCTTCTACTAATTGGGAAAGTGAAACGCCCATGTTGTCGACAGCCTGCGCCATTTCCCCCAGTTTGTCGTTTGAGCGAAAGCCTATAGTGGTATTATAGTGACCAGAAGCAATCAGCCTTGCATAGTTTACCACTTTGTCCAGACGCTTATTAAATAACCAATAGAAAAATAGAAAGTTAAACAGTAAAATGCCACTTAGCAGCACAAATGTCCATTTAGCATTAATGTCGAGTTTTTTCAGCTGACTTTGCAGCAGTGCAACGTTGTCTCTTGCAGTAGCGGTATTGTCCACTGTTTCAGAAACTATCGTATCAATTTTATGCTTCAGGTAAGATTTTACCTTTTGGATAGTTTCCAGCAGCTCGCGGTGTATATCTTCTGAGTCGTTTAAAAGCTGTAAGCGCTGGTTTTGATTTTTGGTTTGCTCCATTTCCTCACTTATATCTTCAATGAGATGGATGGTTTCCCTCAACCTTACCAGCATGTCATTTTGTAATACAATGTATTGGTTTGACTCAATTGAATTTAGAATATGGTTTAGGCGTGTTGTTCGGTTTTTGAGAGATCCTGTGTTGTGGTCTGGGTCTATCGTGAGCAATTTAATTTCATGGAGATAGTTAATGGCGGTGTCTCTTAGCGCGTTTAATTGAATGATCATGGGCGCCACCCCTTGGCCGATTAACTCAATGTCCGTTTGCGTATGTTCTACTGTTAGCAGATTTAGTTTGCTTTGCTCGATGCTGCGAGTGACATTTTCCGTTACAAATCGAGCCGCAAGGAATGCGACAATAATGGTTGTAATGAGTGTCGCTGCGGTGAGCCAATGAACCGAAACGATGGTTTTAATCCGGTTAGGTTGGATATTGTTGGGAGATACGTCAGAAGAATTGCCCACGTGTGCTTCGTTATTAGTCATGGCGAGGTGCTAAAATTCAAAACTCAAAATGTCGGATATAGAATGATCTTCATTATCTGAGGCATTAAAGACCGCTATTGCGCCAATCACCGTTCCGCCGTCGGCGGGGAATCTGACATCATCATCATGGTGAGTGTTGAGTTTACGTTGAATTTCCAGAGACCATCGGCCATTTTTCCAGATGCCTTTCCCTTTAATATCGGCCACTGAGCCTTGTGGGTTCTGGGCCAAAATGTATTTTGGCATTATGTTATCTACGTATTTTCGATAACGTTTGGTCTTATATAGTTTGTCGCCGGCATCGCTGGGGCGGGCAATATAAACATCATTGCCGTCGCGTGATTTAAATTTTGCGGAGCGTAATATTTTTCGGGAGCTAATGATTGTCGACTTGTCGTGTACTAAACCAATGGGATTGCTGCGTGATGCCTTCCAATGCCAGGTATCTGCCTTGAAACTTTTTCCAGATAGCCAGTCGTTGGTGTAATCACCTTCCATGCCGAATTGGATGGCCAGGCGATCTTCTCGTTGTGGGCCTTTGGTGTATTTCGATTGTTGCGAATCCCATACCCAGGGTTTGTGAATATTGTTATATGAATCGTCATCCCATTCAATAAAGAAATAAATGCTTCCGCCATAGATGCCGCTTTTTAATAATACGTGGGTAACATGCTGGTAATTATTGCTATTGGTTTTGCGGAGATTAATTTTGATGGTGGGGATATCGGGCCAATCGTCATTAAGTCCATCCACTATGAGTGGTTTTGTGAGTGGCTGTACTTCGATGGTTTGTGCCTTGATGGCGGCAGAAATCAGCAGTAGCAGCAATAAAATAACAAATCGACTTGGGATATATCGTATCATCTGAATGTCGTTGGGTTGATCATTATATTAGTTTAGAGACAACATGGAGCGGTATTACGCAAATATCAGGCCATACCAAACCTTTTAGGTGGGCCAGTGGTGCGGCGAGCCTATCTCAAGTCTTGCAGGTTCTGTGTAACTTTCAACTTTAATTTTGTGATTCAGTAAAATCCTTGAAGCGGTTAAAGCCGTATTTGTAGCTCGATGTGTGATCTGGCGGGTGGTTTATTCAGGGATTAAACAATGATGATATTATTGAGCAAGTGCTAACTGTTGGCAGGTTTGTATTGGGTAGGTACCTTATTGTAGATTTAGTTGTCGACTTAGACGGTGCTTATCATTTTAAGGGGGGAAGCGATCTTTATTTGTGCGTCTTTAGCACTTTCTGCGCTTTCATTCACGTCGATGGTCTGCTGTGTCTGGGAATTGGCTAATCGATGTTTATGGGTGGCCAGGTATTCCTGGTGCAGTAGGTTGATGACATATCGAATGTCATGATCTTGTAACTGGTGGTTTTTTTTATCATTACCGTACCGAAGGAGTTGGTTACAGATCTTGTTGATGAGTCGAGGGATGCCGCGGCTTACCCCGTGGATTAATGGGAATACGGTTGAATCAATTTTAGGGTCATTGTCCCATCCGGCTTTAACCAATCGATGTAATATGTACTGCTGAGTCTCTGCTGGACTTAGTGGTTCCAGGTTTAGTGTGATTAGTGAGCGCTTGTTGGCTTGTTCCATGCCCATTGCAATCACCCTGTCACCTAATGGCTCGGGGCCAAATAGGAAAACGTGCAAAAGTGGTTGCTGGTTTGCACGCATGCCGGTTAGTCTGCGAATGTCTTGTAGTGCGCCATTACTAAGGCGGTGCGCATCATCAATGACCAAAAGCGCATGCGTATTGGTTCGGCGGTATTGTTGCAGCATTTGCTTGAGATTGTTGAGTAATGCTACTTTGGTCCGGCCGTTAGTATCGAGGCAAAACCCTTGAGAAACTTGATGTATTACGTTACTGGGCTTGGTTTTTGATGGCGATATATTCGCTACTTTAATTTGTTGTGGATTCAGTGACCCCACCAAGTGGTTGGCCAGGGTGGTTTTTCCTGTGCCCGCCCTTCCTATGACCATTACGGCATTTTCCTGCGCATATAGGATACCGCGCAGATTAGATAAGGTTTGTTTATAGCTATTATGCCAATAACAAAACGTGTGATCAGGATTTGGTGAAAAAGGATCCAGTTTCAGATTGTAAAACAGCTCGTACATAATTCCTATTGATGTGCTTGGTGGTCCGGGTCAATTAATACGATCTCGTAGACGCGCAATGTACTTCATCGGTTGGGAAATGCAGCATCCATAAATCAGAATGGTGTTGTCGTGAGAATACGAGGTTAACGTCACTTCGTACCTAAATGGATTGCCTGTCTGCATTGCCTGGGAGGGGTGTTCTGTCCCTTAAAAAACGCGACCGGTTCATTATAACGGTACTCGCGGGGTATTAAAAGACCAAATAGTGATTGCGTATATAGGATGGTGATAGGTTTACCGGCCAGCGGCAACGTTTTTTGTCTTTAGCGAGTTAAATTTGTATAAAGTTTCGGCAAAATAGCCGGGGTTCCAGATAGCATAAGGGCTTTCTGGCGTAGGGTATACTTATTGTGTCCTATTTGGTTTGATTTTGCCTCATGTTCAAACACATACGTTAAATTACCTATATTTAACGTATGTGTTTAATCACAACAACCGGCAATGTGTGCATCACTACCATGTTGTTATTTAAGGTTTTTGTTTGATGGCTTGTGCAGTGCTGTTTCAAGGTAACTAACCAACGTTTTTAATACCGTTATTCGTGCATGGTATTTGTTATTGCCTGCGACGAGTACCCATGGTGCGGGGTGTGTGCTAGTATATTGCACCATGTCATGAGCGGCTGCTTCATACTCCGACCATTTTTCCCGGTTTCGCCAATCTTCGTCGGTGAGTTTCCAGTTTTTATACGGTGTGTTTTGGCGTGCGTTAAACCGAACGAGCTGTTCTTCTTGAGTGATATGAATCCAATATTTTATCAATACAGAGCCGTGTGCGATAAGTTGTTCCTCAAAAGCATTGATTTCCGAATACGCCCTGTTCCATTGTTGCTCCGTTGCAAAACCCTCAACGCGTTCAACCAGTACGCGGCCGTACCAGCTTCGATCAAAAACATTGAGATGACCGGCACGCGGCAGGCGTCGCCAGAAGCGCCATAAGTAATGCTGGGCGCGTTCCTCATCCGTTGGGGCTGCGAACGGTAATACCTGATAACGATGTGGGTCCAGAGCGGGTATAACACGGCGGATGGCACCACCTTTGCCCGCAGCATCCGGGCCTTCGAAGACCACAATGGTGGGTAGCCCCGCCTGCATGGCTTCGCGATGCAGTAAATTGAGTCGAGCTTGATACGCTTTAAGCTGTGATTTATAGCTAGATTTATTGAGGGTGGCGGACATATCGAGTTGGGATAGGACTGTTTTTTGTGGTGAAACGTGTATTAACGGGTGGCTGGTTTTGTCCACTTTTTCGGTGTTAGCATTGGTGTCAATGGTTTGCGGCGTTGTTTTTTGAATTGCCTGTTGATCTGCATCTGCATACGAATTAATGTCAGTGGCAACGATAGATGGGGGAGGGGGTGTGGTTTTGTTGTTTTCAAGAGCAGTGTTTTCAATAACAGTGTTTTCAATAACAGTGTTTTCAATAACATTGCTTTCAAAAACATTATTTTCAAGCGCTCTGCTTTCAAGAACACCGTTAATTTGCCTGCGGAGCGCGTCGCGTATTATGGTGGCGATGTGCACGCTACTGAATTTGTTGTCAACACCCTCAATAATATTCCATCTGGCTTTCTCTGTATTGGTGCGCATAATAATACGTTCTGCGGCACCTATGAAGGCGTCATAGTGGTGCCAGTGCTCCCAATCTGTTTCCGTCACTTTCCAGCGTAAAAGTGGATCTTTTTCAAGGGCTTTATAACGGGTTTTTTGCGCACGCCGACTTAAGTGCATCCAGAACTTCAGTATGAGGGCACCGTCGTTGGCCAGGGTATTTTCGAATGCAAGAATTTGATCCAAATGCTCGTCCAGGACCGTCATGCTAATGTTGCCATAGGCCCGATCGAGCAGTGGTTTTGAATACCATGAATTAAGAAATAGATTAATACGTCCCTTCGGTGGCAGGTCGCGCCAATACCGCCAAAATTCCGGGCGTTCGCTCTCTTCATCGGTGGCGTTACGATACGCTCGGTTGATTAGCCAGCGTGTGTCCATCCATTCATTGAGTAAATTAACCGTGCTGCCTTTTCCGGCACCGTCCACTCCGGCGAAAATGATAATAACCGGGGTTTGGGCTAATGAGCCTAGTTGTCGCTGAGCCTCAAGGAGTTCCTGGCGTAAAACAGGCTCGATTTTTTTGTAGTCTTTTTTGGAAAGTTTTTGTCCTAATTCGGCGGTTCTGAACATGGGTATTTCCAGTTGGTATCATCCTGTACACCACAAAGTCGATAATAAGTGCTCATGTGTCGTTAGCGGTGTGCCCGATGTTGTGTACTGCCATGAAAGTTTGCATCGTTTGTATTTGCTGTTTAATGATGGGAATTATACAGTAATTAGCCGTATTTGTTAGGTAAGCATTTTTAATTTTTCAAAACTTGACAATGTTTCACCTGTCTCTGCTAGCGTGGTTTCTATGCTGTTTAGTAAGTTACCTATTTCTTCCAGGTTATTGTTTTTAATCTCCGTTTCCAATTGTTGGCAATGATTGGCTAATTGCATAGCGAACAGGGTTCTGCTGCTTCCTTTTAAGGCGTGGGTAATGCGGGCAAGTTCAACGGTGTTGTTATTGCTAAATGCTATTTTCATATTATGTAAATAATCTGCCGAACTCGTCTTGTAATTCGCCAGAATTGGTTGGAGTTTTTGCCCCAAAATCTGGTGTAATGCACTGAGTTTGTTTTTGTCGAGTGTTGGCGATTGTTCGTCGGGTTCCATGTCGATACCTTTTGTCGCATTGATGGTTGTTGTCATGTGAATGAAGGGGGATTGAGACACCCTTTTGTCTGTTGGATGATGGCAGTATAGACTATCAATTTAAGCAAATCACAGGCCATTCCTAGATTATCATTAGCTCTTGAGCAAGAGCGGTTAGGGGGTGTCTTGAACTGTATAATATCTGCTGTTACAGCCTCCTTAAAGGCCAGGTTTCCCTGCAATATGTAAGAGTCGGTGGAATATGGAGTTTGTATGAAGTTTAATTAATACCTATTGATTATTACTCTGGTTTTCCTACAATTCTCTGCGATTAATTTGTTTTGCTGTCTCCCAAATTTTCTACAAAAAACCGCTAATTTCCTTTGCTTAATGCATTAATCTAATTTCGATTTAAGCCATTTTTTACGCTGTATTTATACAAGTAGGTTTGCTCTTGTACATCTAATTATTTAAATGGAGAGAATTATGAAAGCAACTAAGCTTCATGTTTGTGGATTAATCGCCCTGTTAAGCATATTGCGTGCAGGTACTGCCGGTGCATTGGAGCATATCGTTACCCAAGGGGAAAACCAGTTTTCCGAATTGTTTGTAAAAGTTGAAAGTAATGATGTGATTAAATTCGTGAACCTTGACTCTGTTAACCACAAGCTAACATTTACGTTCAAGGAGCAAAAGGAGATATTTTCCGAACTTAGTCCGGGTATGGCGCAAGTGGTTGAATTCAGTCGACCCGGTGTTTATGACATACAGTGTGATATACATCCGGGCATGAGGCTGACTGTATTTGTTCCACACCTCACTAATGTTAAACGCAACAGGCAAAAGTACGTTTTTTAATTGATAGTCTGCAAAAGGCCTTTCATCGGCCTATGCCTCTCTTTATTGCGCATCAGTGGATAATGGATTGGCTGAGTTGAAATAGACGTATTTAGTCAAACAATAAATCGTAGGGTTTAACCTCTAATTATTTCAAATTCCTACCAATTGATCTTGTGTTCATTGCCCACGAAATCGTAAACTGTGTTTATAGTAAGTATAAATCGAACTGGCCTGGTGAAAGTTGTTGCTGCCCTGTGTTTGCATGTCGCCAATCCTGATATCGTAATCTTGGGAGAAAACAGATGCAAACAATTCATACTATGGGGTTGATAATATGCAAACAACATTTTTCCAGGCGGTTTATCTGACAGCACGGCAACCTACGGCAGCGCTACATTTAATGAAGCTTAGTATTACACTAAAATTATTTTTTGCATTATTGGTTACCAGTATTATTATTATCGGAACTATGGCCGTTGCAGTACGCTATAGTTTTCAATCCGGTTTTTTGGACTACATCAACCAGGTAGAGGTGGAACGGCTGGAAACCCTTACCGCATTTATTGGTGATGAATATGAAAAACATGGCGATTGGCAGTTCGTTAAATTTAAGCGTGGGATGTGGCATCGGCTTATTACACCTCACGTTCACTCCGTGAAAGGGCGTTTTTTTAAGCCGAAGCGCTCGGGGGGGGATGATGATTCCGAGCAACAAGAGAAAATCAGCGAGCCCACCCTGGATTTTACCGACTTGGGGTTGCGGTTGGCATTGCTCGATCTGGATCGAACTTTTGTTGCGGGTAATCGACAGTTTGGGCCTGATGCCGTGTTGCGTCCTATTATCAGTCATGGAGAAACGGTGGGGTGGTTGAGTATCACCCCTTCAACGGTGTTGACGGATACGGTGGATATTCATTTCAATGAAGAGCAAAATTCTGCCGCTACTATTATCACCATTATTAGTATTTTTTTTGCAGCAGGGCTTGCCGTTTTGTTGGCGCGGAATCTTCTTGCCCCAATTAACCGGCTGGTGGCGGCAACACGCGATTTGACCGCTGGCGATTTTAGTACTCGCATTGCGGTAACCAGTGGCGATGAAATGGGCCAATTACAGACCGATTTTAATTCTTTAGCGAATACCTTGGAAAAGAACGAGCGTGCCAGACGCCAATGGATTGCCGATATTTCCCACGAATTGCGCACGCCCATGGCGGTATTGTTAGGGGAAGTTGAGGCACTTCAGGATGGGGTGCGCAAGCCAGATGCCCATAACCTGAAATCGCTACACGTAGAAATTATTCGCGTGAATCAACTTATCGATGATTTATACCAGTTGTCTATGTCAGACATCGGCGCATTGGCGTACCGCAAAGAAGAAGTTGAACTATTAAATGCGATTGAAGACGTTATTACGGCAGTTAATGAACGATTTCGTCATAAAGATATCCAAATATCCGTTGAGTTTATGGAATGCCAGTCAATACTTGTGTTTGCCGACGCACAGCGTTTACATCAGCTGTTTTCCAACCTGATTCAAAATACCTTGCGCTATACTGACCCGGGTGGTCGGTTGGAAATTCGCTGTGAGCACAGTGATGGCATTGCAATTGTGCATTGGCAGGATTCTAAGCCGGGTGTCCCCAATGATATTTTAAAGCGTCTTTTTGAACGCCTGTTTAGGGCGGAAGAGTCACGCAATCGGGAAAAAGGCGGTGCTGGATTGGGGTTGTCAATTTGTAAAAATATCATCGAGGCGCATGATGGTGACATCTCGGTCGACCACTCATCGTTAGGTGGGTTGTGGTTTAAAATTAAGTTACCTATGTTAAATAATCGGGCGGTTAAGTCTAATGAATCAAAAAGTAAGCAATCATAATGAATAGTCAGGATGCAAAAATATTAATTGTCGAAGATGAGCCGAAACTCGCGCAATTGTTACGTGATTACCTGGAACAAGCGAATTATCAATGCCACCACATCGATAACGGGATGGATGTATTACCCTGGGTGAAAGAACACTCGCCCTTGTTAATACTCTTGGATGTCATGTTGCCAGGTAAAAATGGGATGTCAATTTGCAATGATATCCGCAGTTTTTCAGAAGTGCCCATTATTATCGTAACAGCGCGGGTTGAGGAAGTAGACAGGCTTCTGGGGCTGGAGATTGGCGCAGATGATTACATTTGTAAACCCTTTAGTCCGCGGGAAGTCGTTGCGCGAATAAAAACGGTGCTACGTCGCGTTCGGGTAATATCTCATACCACTGAAAGTGAGCAGGTGTTTCAGATTGATAATGATAAATACGAGGCGATTTATCATGGTACCGTGCTTAGTTTAACGGTGGTGGAGTTTCGGTTGCTGCGTAAACTGTTATCAAACCGAGGTAGAGTGTATTCCCGCACCCAGTTAATTGATCAACTCTATGATGATCACCGTATTGTTAATGAGAGGACAATAGATACCCACATTAAAAATTTACGTAAAAAATTGGAAGAAGTAACACCGGAATACAGCGTTATTCGATCGGTTTATGGCGTTGGTTATAAGCTGGATGTATAACACAGCTCCTCTCTTTTAGTGAAAATTGAGTGAAAGTATGATGGCGGTCATGTTTGTTGTTGTCATTGTTTATCGAACGGTCGCCTGGGGAGGGCTGGCGAACCTATCCTTGGTTTCCGGTAATTATACAGGCTCCTTTTTTGGCTTATGTATTCATAATTAATTCATATTAATATCAAAATTCTGTCATCTTTCTTGTCTAGACTTGCTCTCGTAATATGAATAAACGCAGTTTCATGATCGTGAAACCCACTACCTTTCATACAGTATTTCTAGGAGCACTATCTTATGCAAGAATCAGCGACGCAAAAACCAGTATTTGAAAATTTACACTATGTTGAGAGAATAGCCCGCATTATCTTTGGTTATGGTTTGATTTTTTCTGTTTTATTTCAACCAGTACCCCTGCATTACCTGGTGGTTTTACCGCTTATTGCCATCTACCCCTGTTTGACGGGCTTGTTGGGTTGGGATCCGTTTTATGATTTACTAAAACTCAATTCCAAATCCACTGATGTGGCTGACCGTAGAGACGCCAGACTGAACATTCCATACGCTAGCGTCAATTAGGCTTGAACGATATCGACTTGGGCTATAAAGGCATGGGCTATAACGACTTTGGTTGGAACGGCTTGGGCTGTAACAACTTGGGCTGTAACAACTTAGTCTGTAACACTATAGCGCATCGTTTATGTTAAAAAATGTTAGCGAGGGATTTATGTCCGGAACTAAAAGAGGAGTGCCTGTATGTGCTATTCAGCCTGCTGATTAGCGGTACTCCTTTTCTTCTTTGTTTTATTCAAGAGTACTTCCCAGTATTTTTCACTCTTATATAGATAACGGTGTAGGTAATGCTTAAATGGCGTCCTAGTTGGCGTATTGTTATCGCCTGTCTTTAATAAAGGCGAGGCTTACGCCGTTGCCTTTATCAGCCATCACTGCGATGGCCTGGTCCGGGCTAATACAAAAACTGATTTTCGGTTAGTTCAGTCAAGCAATAGTTTATATAGGTATTGACTAGCTGCGGTAGATTTTTACGCGATGGATACAATAAGTACAACCCTACATCAGGCAGTGGATGTTGAGGCAGCACTTCCATCAGGGTTCCACTCTTGATGGGGGTGGCGGCCAAAAACGGCGGTAATTCTGTTATGCACTCGCCGGATAGCGCAAGTGACCGTAAGTGTAGAAAATCATTGACTTGTAAGAAGGGTGATATCGTTAACAGGGTTTTACCCAGTTTCCACGTGGTGGGGGTTTTTCGGTTATTCCAGCAGGCGCATGGGAGATCGAGTATATCCCGAGGTTGCGTGGGTTTACCGTAGCGTTTAAATAAGTCAGGGCTTGCCACAAGCTGGTGGCGATAGTTCGCCAATTTTCGTGCTATCACATTATCATCTTCGATTTGTCCAATGCGCAATGCCACGTCAATTCCGTCCTCGATCAGGTCTAGGCGACGCTCAGTAATATACAAACGAATGTTTACTTTTGGATAACGCAAACGGAAACTTTGCAATACCCCTTGCCAGGGAAGAAAGGAAGGGGGTACCGAAAGCCGTAAGGTACCGGATAGTTCCTGCTGCCGGTTTTCAATCGCGAACAAACCCGCCTGCATTTCTTCGACACTACGTTTGGCATATTCATACAATACCATCCCAATGTCCGTGACCCGTAGATGACGGGTCGAACGCTCTAGCAGGCGTACTCCTAGAGCGGTTTCTAATTCGTTAATTCGTCGGCTAATGGTGGATACGGGTATGCCATTTTGGCGTGAAGCGGCCGAGAAGCTGGTGGCGTCTACCACTTGCACAAACAAGGCTATCGCGTTTAAGTCGGTGCTGTCAGTCAAGTTACCTTTCCATTAATGAGAAGACGTTTCCCAATTAAAGCATCTAATTATTCAATAGGGAAGTGGGTATAGTGGTGTTTTCATTGGTAGAGAACCAAAAGGGTGTCGAGCAATGTATAGCTTGAGAATAGTATTGTGCGTTTTTAGCATATTAATGTTGGTGTTTGCATTAGATTCTGGTGCGGCCCAGGATGACAAACGTGTACCGCAAGGGCTTAAGCACACGGCGGTAACAAAAATAATTGAGCAGCGTATAAAGCAATATCAAACGGCCTTGAATAATGGCAATGTTGGCGCTGTGCTTGACTTGTATGGTAGTGATCCTGTTTTTATGCCACAGCATTCCGTTGCAAAGATCGGGCGTGAACAGGTGCAAGACGCTTATCGGCAGGTGTTTAATCTCATTGAGCTGGATATTCGGTTTTCCATTTACGATATCGAATATTTCGGTGAGTTGGCTTATGCACGGACAAGCTCTGCGGGAAAAACCCGCGTGCTGACAAACAACCGTGTGGTGGATGAAGGGAATAATGAGCTGTTTATTTTCCGTAGAGAACAGGGTGAGTGGAAAATTCACCGTTACCTGTTTTCTACGACGGTTCCCAGACAATAATAACCGGTAATAGTCATGCATAGCGAGGTGGTATATGTTTCGACGTAGTGTTGTAGAAATCAACTGCGCAATAATATTAGTGTTGTTACTATTTATTCATATTATAGGGGTGACGGCAACCGCCGCTACAAGCGATGGGGTTATTGATGATCAAGGTATTGATGATCCAGGTATTGGCGATGTAAGTATTAACGATGTGGTGATTAATGGCAAAAATGCCACCGAGTACCTGCCACTATTGGAAAAAACACGGCAACGAGTGTTGCCTCGGGATAAAGCCTTACCCATGTATGTCGGTGAGGTGGCGACAGGCCTGTTTGTTGTGAGTGATGGGGTGTACCAATCCGCTTTCTTGAAAACCAGTGAAGGGGTGGTCGTGCTGGATGCACCAACACGGTATGGGAACAAATTACCGGAGATTATCCGACGTTATATACCCGACACACCAATAACCCACTTGGTATACAGTCATTCACACAAAGACCATATTGGCGGCTCCCAGGGGTTTCGCAATATTGACGGGTTGCAGGTATTAGCCCATGAGCGAGTAAGCCAGACACTCAAGGATATGCAAGTGGCCGATGTTCTCATGCCCAGTATCACGTTTGCTGGCGAGTATCGCCTCGAGCTTGGTCAACAGGTACTACTGCTAAAGGATCATGGTAATTTTCATTCATCTGATGCAGACATCTTCGTTTACTTGCCGAAGCAAAAGTTTTTGTATGCGGTGGATATTATTGAGCCGGGTTATGTGCCTTTTAAGGCCTTAGGGTTTAGCGCCAATATTTTTCGCTATAAAAATATTTTTGCCGATATACTGGCATACGATTTTACTCTATTTTTAGCGGGGCATCTGGATGTATTAGGTAATCGCCAAGATGTTATCGATACACGCGATTACGTCAATGATCTGGAATCAATTTCAGCAAGATTGATCCGCACGGTTTCACCAGCAATGGTTTTCTCGGCGGTGTTTTCAGCGCTAAAAAGTGATGAAAACAAAATGCTTGCTTATCGTTATTACCTTGACGAAATTGCGCGGCAATGTGCGGAGGCCGTAACGATGATATGGAAAGACCGGCTGTCGGGGGTGGATGTGTGGTCAAAAAGCCATTGTGAGGTCATGCAGGGTTATTTGCTGATGAATGGGTGAGGGTGTTTGTCAAGCTTGCGATGGTGGTGTGACAAATTAATGTGGTATCGTTATAGTATGGTTTGGGTGTTAGCAATCAAAGAGTTGCCGATAATTACGGCCGAACCCCCTAGGCCCCGGCACGCAAATGCAAAGCATGCCGGGGTTGGTCGTTATTATACTATTGTTTGCCGGGTGCCGTATTATTGAGCCTGGGGCTGATTTTGGCAAAGGTGAGGATGCCTATACCGCCAATCACAAACGCAAAGCCAATAACATGAATGAATGTGCTGGTTTCGTTGAGAAAAATCGCGGCAAGAATGATGGTGAACACCGGACTAATCGTGCTAATGATGGCCGAGTGGGCAGCTCCAATTCGCTGGATCCCGAAGTTGATAAGGTATGATGGCAATACGGTACAAAACAGTGCAAGAATAAATGCCAGAAAGTACACGTCAGTTTGAAATGCATACAAGCCGATTTTCTGTTGACTTGAACTGATGGCGTAATGAACCGTAATCGCAATGCTGGCGCTGATCATGCTCAGGCTAGTGAATCGAATTGCGCCAACTCGCGTAATTAATTGACCGCTGGCAATAACAAAAATTGCAAAAGCAATAGCGCTGGCAAACACCAATACGGCACCTAAGGTCACTTGATCGCCCTGGGTGGAAACATCCTGAAAATAGATCACCATCAGTCCTATGTAGCTTAACGCTAGCGCGAGTAATTCAAATCGCTTTATTTTGTGTTTAAAAAAAATCACGGATAAAAACAGTACAATAGTGGGAAATAGGTAAAGAATGACCCGTTCAAAGCTTGCACTGATATATAGTAATCCGGTTAAGTCAAGATAGCTGGCAAGGTAATAACCGATACATCCCGTTGTGCAGACCAGGCACAATTCCTTAATGCTCATTGGTATTGCCGTACCCCTGTAATACCAATAAATTATTATATAGAACGGCACTGACATTGACATGCGTAAAAACATGAGGGAAACGGGGTCAATGCCGAGGGCGTAAGCCTGCTTTATAAAAATGGATTTTGTCGAAAACAGCAATGTACCACATAATACAAGCGCTATTCCGGTAAGCTGGTATTTTTGTTTTGTCAGTTGCAATGTCCTGCCCTTATAAAATTTTGCAAAAGCTTTTTTTAAGGCTCATGTATAGCTCTTGCAATAAGTAAAGGCGACGGATTTTCAGCAGCTAGAAGTTGTGATTAGGAATGACCGGCTGCGGTAGAATCCGCAGCCGGTGATGATAATTTAATGGAATATAGAATAATCGGCTACGGAAAATGTAAGTTTTTTCCATAGCCATTTATTGGCAGCGACAATGCCGAATAAAATAGATTGTAAGTAACGTCGAATCATGTGCAATATTTAACATGATTTTTACGTTTTGTGCAACTGTTTGTGTCACTATTTGTGTAACCGCATGTAATATAAAGAAGAGCGCTTATTAAGGGCCTGTTTTTAATGCCCTAGTTCGCTGCGGCGGTTTTGCGCCTAGGTTGAGTAATGGTATTCCAGTTATCAAACCGTATTCGTCTGATGAGGACTGTACTGCCATCTTCCTGCGGTTGATAAATGGCGGCTTCACCTTCCTCCAACCATTGTCCGGATACTTCTTTAAACATCGACTCGTGTCCGACGATAACCAGGTTTGTTCCTTCGGTGGGTTTTGTTGAAATCATTTCCCGTAATGTGCTAATGCGTTGATCAAGTGCTTCTTGTTGGAGATTCGGCGTGCGGGTAATTGCCATGGTTGCCATGGATTTCTTAAATGCGAGTGTGGCGGTATCGATGTAACGACAATAAAGACTGGTTTTTACGTCGCCAACAGGAATTTTTAATTGCCGGAAGGCGGCACCGATTGCGTGGGACTGTTGGCGGCCGCGTTCATCAAGATTGCGTTGTTGTGTACAATCTGAAAGATTGACAGCATCCACGTCTTGTTGTGATGGGTTGGTGGCGGCATGACGGAGAAATATCACATGGCCACCTTGGCGTAACTGACCGGCAAGCGTTAACGGTTTGGGGCTTGTGCTAGTTGTTTGATGTGGTATGGATGTACCGCAGGCGCTAAGTGCCAGGCTAATTAATAGAGTTATTAGCAAAATAGTGGGTAGAATAAAATGAGGTTTACGCATGGAAAGTGTATTCCTGATGTTAATGAATTGAGGTTTTTAGTCGGGTTTTTGTATCGCACTTACCATGATCACGCTTACTGGTTGGCGTTAAGCCAATAGCTAATATTAAGCTGAGTGGTTTGGTCGGAACTGATCCACCGGATTTAGCTAGTTCAGCGTCAGCCGAGTAAGTCTACGCTGCTCGGTTTAGGTTGTTCAGTCTGGGGCATGATTCTGGCAAGCGGTGATGTTCAGCAAATTATAGGGGATCGCCTTGTTATTTTAAATAGAGAATATTGAAGAAATAGTGAAGTAATTAAGACGTAATGATAATGCGAAATTCAGCGGTTGGAAAATGGCTTAGGTGATCTGTGGCGTGTGCGGTGTGAATAGATGATTGTTTATCCAATAGCGCATGGGGCTTTATTGGGGGGGAGTACTCCGTCAAGCAATCTCTGTGAAGAAAGCTCTTTCAAGAGAAAATTGACGGAGTACTGTCATGCGTTAACACCAAAGGGCTACTGTAAACGCGTTGCCTTTTGGGGGGAGGCTGTTAATCATTAATCATTAATCACTAATCGTTAATAATTAAAATTTCCACCCGGCGGTTCAACGCTCGTCCCTCATACGTTTCGTTGCTGGCGATGGGTTTTTCCTGACCGAAACCGGTGGCTTGCAATCGCCGAATTTCAATGCCGCCAACTTCGGTGAAAAACTTGGCAACATTTTGGGCGCGCACATCAGAGAGGACTTTATTCACCGTTGAGGTGCCGGTTGAATCCGTATGGCCTGACACCACCACTTTTGAGTTTTTAAATTCAGAAATTGCCTTTGTTACTTTATTTAATAAGGCAAAATTCTCGGGCCGAATTTCCGCGCTGCCGGACGGGAACTTGAAACCGTGAACCGACAATAAAACGTTGTTCTTTTGTCTGAAAATATTGGCTTCTTTGTTGTTGAACAGCGATTGTACACGCTCAAAACGAGCGCTTTGTTCTTTTTGTAAGCGCGTCAATTGTTCTTTGGATTTACCGAGCACGGATAATTCACCGGTGTATTTGGCCTTGGTACGCGCTAACTCTTCCTGGTGGGATTGGTTGGCTTGTGCCATTTGAGCTTCAAGGGCTGCAATACGCTGCTTGTGCTGGATATTGGCATCGGCGAGTGATTTGATTTCCGTTCCCAGGGTTTTTACCGTAACGTCATTTGGCTTGTCGAATTGAATGGTTTTTCCCAGCGCTTTTCCTAAATGGGCAATATCATTCTGGTGCGCTAGAACAATATCTTCCTCAGTGAAGTCGCGTGCTTTATAGCGCTCCACGGCTTTTGCGATGTGGGCGCTTCGGTTTGCGAGTACAGCGGCCTGCGCTGCCTGAGTATCCGCTTTTTTGCGGTTTGTGCGGTCCACTTCGAGTACTGACTGGGCAAGGTTTAGCTCTTCCTCAGCGCTGGCTAATGTTTTTGGGGCTAATTTGGGGGCGTTGGCTCGTTTGGCATTTTCAATAGCAGAGTTTGCAATGCTAACAGTGCCATCCTTTAGCGCACGTAATTCTAGCTCAGAGTAGCCTCTTTGTAATTCAAGACGGCGTTGCTTCGCTTTTTCTACTGAGCCTCGTTCCACCAGCGCAGCGGTCTCAGTTAGACCGCTGTCCAGTTTTTCCATGTCTTTTGGGTAACGTTGGGAACCACCGGATATGTGCGCTCGATTTCGCGCCTCAAGTACTTCGGTGAATAGCTTTTTGCTGGTTTGCGAGCGCTTAATGGCTTTTTGTAAGGTTTTTTGACCTTGGCCTGTTGTTTTTTCCGCGGCGGCCTTTTGGTCGCTGGTAGCGGCTAAATGGGCCTCAAGGTATTGTTCGTAGGCTGCGTTGTAACTGCTGGGAGCCAGCAAGTCCACATGATTGGCTTTGGCTTGGTCCAGCGCGTTGGCCAGGTTAGCCAGCGTGGGGTACTGCTTCATCAGCTGCTCTTGCGTTGTTTTTGGAGTACTGCTGCAGGCAACTAAGCCGAGACTGATTAGCAATATAATCGCTATATATTTAAACCGGATCATGAATTTCTCTCCTTCATCAAGGTAAACTTTAAACACTGTGGCCAATCGTGGATTATTGGCGTGGCGGCGGTATGTTACGCAACTTTTTGTCATAGTCAATCCTGTCGTAGATTTAATTTTTTCGAGATTTTTCGCGTCTAATGTTTGCTTTTAGTGAAGGCTAATTTAGGCGCTGAGCGCCAAAGGGCTTCATATCGCAACCGCTGGATGCGGATGGGCATCGGTAAGCGTATCGTCGTATATTTTGGATTGCGTTAAATTGCCTAATTTGGGTATTAATACACACTCTGGTATTCATCAAGCTCGCTTAACACCGGCATAGTGTTTGACCATAGTGTTTGACCATAGTGTTTGACAAGGTTGTAAGTGTAGCTGAATGATCGTGAACTTTCAGCGGGACGTATTTACTGATATTTTCACTGATGTTTTCGCAAGCGCCATGATAAACCCATAGCGAATAAGGTTTAGCAGGTATCCATCGCACGCCATTTTATCCTATGGTGTCGTTATTGTTCGCGCCCGTCGTTGTCCGTGCAGCGTGTGTCCACGTTATCGTTGGGCTATTACTTGCCTTTCTTTTGTTGGAAGAGCCTGTTTTTGTTGTCATAAAGTGAAGGTGACGTAGGCATAGCATCTAAACTTCAAATGCCACGGGTATCGATCTATACTACGTTATGATTATTATACGTGCAATGAAATAAAGCGCTCTGGTGTGGCGTATTTACGGGTATGATAGACCTAAGCGAGTGCTACGTTATGTTATTTCGCCCACTGCGCCAAATGGATACAACCAGCCATAAGCCACCCAGGCCGGCACCCGCAAACCCTAGCAGGCCGAGTATTGGAAGGCCTAGCAGGGTCGGGCCGCCCTCAATCGTTGAGACAATGGATGTGCCTATTATCAGGGCGGATGTAACCATACCCACCGTTAAACGGCTCGCCGCCCGATCTAATTCATGTGCAAAGCGATCCAGGCGTGAGATGTTTACATTAAATTGCAGGGCGCCCCGGCGAGCCGAGGTTAACAAGCGGCGTATATCGCGTGGCAGATTAGAAAGTATATCCATAATTTCAGCGAAATTACGCCAACTGCGTTTTGCCAGCGCGGCAGGTTGGTAACGTGCAAGCATTGCACGTTTTACAAAGGGGGTCGCTTCAGCAACCATGTTGAAGTTAGGGTCTAGCTGTCTACCCAAGCCTTCCAGTGTGATAAATACTTTCAGTAACAATGCTAAATCGGATGGCATGGCCAGTTCATGATCTCTCATAATGACAGTAAGATCGGTTAGCATGGTGGCCAGATTCAGTTGTTTTAATGCCAGGCCATAAAAATTATCAAGAAAAGTATCGATGTCGATAGCTAAGTTTTCAGCGTTAATTTGCACGTCATTCGCCCAGTTCAATATCACATCGATGACCAATGCCGTGTCTTTGGCTACCAGGCCTCGAAGTAAATCGATCACTTGTGCGCGGCGCAGTTCTGACAATCGCCCTATCATGCCGGTATCAATAAATACGATGTGATTGTTGGGTAGATAAAACAAGTTACCGGGGTGTGGGTCTGCGTGGAAAAAACCATCTTCAAGTACCATCTTTAACACGGCATTGGCACCACGCACCGCCAAAACGCTGGGGTCCAGTCCGGCTTCTTTTATAGCGGAGACCTTTCGGCCAGGGATGCCATCGATATATTCCTGTACATTCATGCGCTCGCTGGTCCAATCCCAGTAGACTTTAGGTATTGAAATAGCGGGATCATCAGAAAAACTTGCCGCGAGACGTTCGGCATTTCTACCTTCGTTGGCCAGATCCAGCTCACGCCGTAACGATTGCGTAACCTGGCGAACCACATCGGCGGGATGAAAACGGCGTAACTCAGGTATTTCGTGCTGTGCTATTTCTGCCAGTCGTGCTAACAACCGTAAATCGGCTTCTATTATGGGTTGGATGCCAGGGCGCCGTATTTTTAAAATGACAGGTTCGCCACTTGCAAGCTGGGCACGGTGTACCTGCGCGATGGAGCCTGCCGCCAGGGCGTCAGTTTCCAGGTGAGCAAAAATATCTTCCGGTGCAGCGGCTAAATCTTCGGTAAGTTGAGGGCGGAGTTCTTCAAACGGTAGCGGGAGCACCTGGTCCTGCAATTTTTCGAACTCCCTGATCCATTCCGGCGAAAATAAATCCACGCGTGTGGCAAGAATTTGTCCCAATTTAACAAAGGTTGGCCCCATTTCTTCAAACGCCCGGCGCGTGCGTTCCGGTGAGCCCATGCGAGCCATTGCGCCGGCATCTTTCCAGCGCAGTACCTTGCCTGCCTGTTCCAGAAAACGACTCATGCCCAAGCGTCGTACGATATCACCGAATCCGTAGCGAATCATGATGGATGCAATGTCGTGTATGCGGCCCAGATCACGGGCTGCTTTTAACGTTTCCCAAAGCATAAATATTGAGTCCAATGCTATTGATAGAATAGCTGCTGTTTTTAGCGTTTCATTAAGTGAACTCTGTGGGTTGGTGGCTATCGGGCTTGTCGTCGCATTGGTCCTGCCATTTTCAGTAAATCTAGCCCGAATGTCAGAAAACCCGACGCGTTCATAATATAATTATACTTGAGCGATGCCGAAACTCGACAACGATTCAATAATTTATACCCGCACTTAACGTATCCTACTTAATCTACCTTACTTAACGTACCATAAAACAAGGCGCATAGGGGGTGTTTTTGCGGCGATTTTTGTGGTGATTGTTGCGGTGATTCAGGTATTGTCTGCGGCCGTTGGTGTCGTGTTTTCTCCTCAACAGGATGGGGTATCGCCTCACCCTGTGGGCTATCTTACCCTCTGGATGATTGTTGGCGGGGTCGGTATTGCCGAGACCGTATTATCTATTTTTGACGCGGGTTATTGGCTGGGATGAAAATAAGTGCACATTGCCTTCACATATTGCTTCTAAATGCCGTTAAAAATAGAGTTCATATTTTCGGTGCTGCGGATTAGCCCAGATTGTCGTCCAGATTATTGTGCAAACTATATATGCAAATAATTATGCAGATAATAGGGAAAGGGGGAGGATGTAAACTGACATCGACAGGTAAGGGCTTGCGTACTTAGTGTTGTGGTATTTAAATGGTGAGTTTGTAATGGTGGATTTAATCAATTAGGGGGTTAAATAAAGCCTACCACCTTGCCAGTTACTCAATAATGCGGCAGACTCGTTGCTTGAACTTTTTTGCAGACAGATTTTCTGTTTTGCCGTTACCCCCTAATGTTACAATCAACTAAAATTGTTGATATTTTTGTATTTTCTTTTTACGAATAATGACCCAGGGCAGAGAACAATGAATGACAACGACACTAAAAATGGAACTGATGACAATAGTTATGACAACGACAACGATAACGACGATCAGCAAAAAAATAATCACGTAGATAGTTACGATGATGTTAGAAACAATAACGATGATGATACTGGCAACGAATATAATGACGAAGATGATAACTTCAGCGATGATGACTACGATGACTGTGATAATCAGGATGAGGTAGTCGACGAGGTTGAGGAGGAGGCTCCTCGGGAGCCCTCGCAATATGACGTCTTTAGAGATTCAACGCGAGACTTTATTGAGAGTGTTGAAAATGTTGGTGAAAGCTTGGTCGAAGATATTAGTGAGGGTATCGATAAAGTTGGCGGTAAAGTGAGCAGTTTTGCGAAAGCGGCCGTCGATGGAATCTCGGAGGCAGCAGAATCCGTTGTTGATAAAGTGAGTGAAATTGAAGCACCCCCGGCAATAAAAAGTGCTTTTGAGCAGGTCGAGTCTGTTGTCGAGGATATTGGTGAGAAGCTAGAGTCCGTAAAGGATAAGGTGGTTGCCACCGTTAAATCAAAACCGGAAGGGACGGCAAAGCCGAAAGCTGTGAAAAAGAAAACAGCGAAAAAGAAAGCCGCTAAGAAAAAATCTGTGGCTAAGAAAACCAAGGTGGCAGTAAAAGCCAATAGCAAGAAAAAAGTGGCAACCAAAAAATCAGTGAAGAAAAAGGCTGCTAAGAAGAAAGCAGTCGTTAAGAAAAAGGTTGTTAAGAAGAAAGCAGCGGTTAAGAAAAAGGCTGTTAAGAAGAAAGCCGTGGTTAAGAAAAAGGCCGTTAAGAAGAAAGCCACGGTTAAGAAAAAGGCCATTAAGAAGAAGGCAGCGGTTAAGAAAAAGGCTGTTAAGAAGAAAGCAACCGTTAAGAAAAAGGTTGTTAAGAAGAAGGTAGCCGTTAAGAAAAAGGCTGTGAAAAAGAAAGCTGTGAAAAAGAAAGCAGCGATTAAGAAAAAAGCCACTAAAAAGAAAGTGGCGAGCAAAAAGTCGATCAAAAAGAAGGCTGTGAAAAAGAAAGCAGCAAAGCAAAAAGTGGCTGTTAAGAAAAAGTCAGTAAAGAAAAAGGCGGTGAAAAAAAAGGCCGTCAGAAATAAGAAAAAATAAAGGCTGCTAAGTCTTAAGCCTCTCCCCCTGATACCAGGGGGGGAGGCTTCGTTTTTTTACGTGCTTCCCTGCGATCATTTCTTGGTGTTTAGTGTGATGCACTGCTGTCGTGGCTTGGTGAATCTGAAAGGAGGTGGCGGATTCCAGCAGGACATTGTTTTGGGTGGTGCGTAATCGGCCATGAGAACGAATGTTGCGTTGAAACGGTCTGCCCTGGCGCCGCTTTAATGCCTGTTCGTTAAGTGCACAATATAGCTTGGTGGATGAGATGTTTTTATGTCAAGTGAGGTAATGTATCCTTCCCCCTTCTCAATCATAAGGGCTACGCCAGCGCATGCGGCGGCAGTGTGTGGTGTGCTGATTCGGTCTATTAAGGAGGTGTGCGCACCTGATTATCATTATGATGCCATGATACTGGGCGACTGGCTCAGCAATAAAACCCCAGAGAATGTCCGTCATTGGATTATGTTAAAGAATAACTATTCCCTGGCTGCTACTCATCGTGAGGCGGGGGTTGTGGGGTTTTCGTTATTATCTCTGGCCGGTGTTGTTTCGGATAAAAGGTTGCATCAGGAGGCGATGTATCAGGGAACGTCGTCGGGCGAAATACGTTTACTTTATGTGTTGCCTGAATACCAACAACAGGGGGTAGGGAAGAAGTTATTGCTTGGTCTTGAAGCATACGCTAAAAAACAAGGGGTAGGGGGCATTAACACCATCAGTACGATAACGGCAAAGGCGTTTTATGAGCGCAATGGTTTTGTTGCCGATGGAAAACCCCAGTATGTAGGCTCTATACTGGGTGAGTTCCCGCTGACGAAAGTAATGTTTTCTTAATCAATTAATAGTGCTTCTTAACAAATAAATATAGTTTGATCAATAAGCCGATTTCATCGACGCCAGCTCCAAGCGGGCGGTGGCGTTAGTTGGCAGGCTTGTTTTTGCGTATTTTCTTTTTGCCGTCTTTTTTAGATTTAGACTTGTCTTTGCTGCGGCCTTTGTCTTTAGTAAACCCTTTATCTTTAGTAAACCCTTTGTCTTTATGTTTGGTGCGGCCCTGGGGTTTTTCGGGTTTGTTGTCTTTTGTTAAACGGGAAATTCTTAGTTGTTGGCCTGCTACCCAGGTTTTTTTCAAATCATTAAAAATATCTTTTGGCATTCCCTCGGGTAAATCAATCAGGCTGTGGTCATCAAGAATATTAATGCGTCCAATGTACTGACTGTCGATACCGGCTTCATTGGCAATGGCGCCGACGATGTTGCCGGGTTTTACCTCGTGGTTGTGGCCCACTTCTATACGGTAACGCTCCATGCCGGCGTCGGGCTGAGTTTCTTTTCTTGCAGGGCGTGGGCGTTCTTTACGCGCTGATTTATTATGTGAGGACGATTCATTTTTCTCCCAGCTCTTGTCGGCCTTGGCTGGGGGTTTGTGTTGCAACAGAAAGGGGGTGTCGCCTTGTGATAATTTGGCCAGTGCGGCGGCAATATCCTGGGCCGGCACATTGTGTTCCTGTTGATATTGTTCTATGAGTTCAGAAAAAAAGCTTAACTCTTCTGTTGCCAGGGTATCGGTAATGCATTGCTTAAAGCGGGCAATACGTTGGTCATTAATGAGTTCAGTCGAGGGCAGTTCCATTCTATCGATGGGTTTTCTGGTGGCTTTCTCGATGGCGCGCAGTAAATGTTTTTCGCGTGGCGCAACAAATAAGATGGCATCACCCTGGCGGCCAGCACGTCCGGTACGTCCGATACGATGGATGTAAGCTTCGGTATCGTAAGGAATGTCGTAGTTGAGTACATGGCTAATGCGTTCCACGTCGAGGCCACGGGCCGCGACATCGGTGGCCACGAGGATGTCGAGTTTGCCTTTTTTTAACTGATCGATAGTGCGTTCACGGGTGTTTTGGGGAATATCGCCATTGATTGCCGCTGCCGCATAGCCACGCGCTTCCAGTTTTTCTGCCAATTCAACCGTCGCTGTTTTAGTGCGCACAAAAATTATCATGGCAGCGAAGGATTCGGCTTCGAGGATGCGGGTTAAGGCGTCGAGTTTGTGCACGCCGCTGACGGGCCAAAAGCGTTGACGAATGGTGTCTGCGGTGGCGGTTTTGACCTCAATAGTGACCTCGACCGGTTCGTTCAAATATCGTGTGGCAATACGGCGAATTTGTTGCGGCATGGTGGCCGAGAACAGGGCAATTTGTCGTTCCGATGGGGTTTGCTCCAAAATCCATTCCACGTCTTCAATAAAACCCATGCGGAGCATTTCATCGGCCTCATCGAGAACCAATGTACTGAGATTGCCCAGTTTCAAGGTGCCGCGGCGCATGTGGTCCATGACGCGTCCGGGGGTTCCCACGACGACGTGGACGCCGCGTTGCAAGGCGCGTATCTGGCTGCGGTAGTCCTGGCCACCGTAAACGGGCAGTACATGGAAGCCTTTGAGGTAGGTGGCGTATTTTTGAAAGGCTTCTGCTACTTGAATGGCGAGCTCGCGCGTTGGCGCCAGCACCAGTACCTGCGGGTCTTTTTGTTTTAAATCGAGATTTGAGAGTATTGGTAAGGCAAATGCGGCGGTTTTTCCGGTACCGGTTTGTGCCTGACCCACCAGGTCTTTGCCTGCCAGTAACAACGGAATGGTTTTAGCCTGAATGGGGGAGGGCGTTTCATAACCCACCTCATTCAAGACTTTGAAAATGGAGTCTTTTAAGGCGAGTTGGGTAAACGTAGTGGCCGTGTCAATCGTCATGTTACTGTACCTATAATCGATAGAATGCGTGGAACGCCAAGGTTTAGCTGGGAGTATCCTGATTTCCCCGTTTGTGAATAATCTGGCCAACGCCATTAAGGGGTGCGTAGTGTAACGGTTTGTGAGGTATGTTGCATGTATTATCCTAGAAAAATCAGTTGGATCACGAAAGTCCATACAAGCGCTTAACGCACCTAACCAATTCAAAAACGTGCTCATCACCAATCAGGTAGCCACGCCGTTTTTGAATTGATTATGCACATCAATATCTTGCATGGCTTTTTCGAGCCCAACTGGTTTTTTTAGGATTAGCCTTAATTCTGCGGTTGGGTGGCTTACCGACAATTCAACCTATGGAGTCGTCTGCAAGCTATCCAACCGCAGAACTTAGATTGAACAGTGATGATGGTAAAGGGTAGAAATTAACTATATTCATAATGTTAGTCGATTCTGGCGTGATCAACGGCGGAATTTAGGTTGATGCAATTTACGGCGTGGTTGTGATGCGGCAAAAGGTGATGAGGTAAGCCCTGTTATTCGTAACAGGACGGTTTTTCTATGTTGCCAGTTAGTTTAGGTGGGTGATAACTCTAACGGGCGCCTGGAGCGCCCGTTAGAGTTTATTGTTGTGTCTCGTGGCTCAGTTTAGTCCACAATTATTTGGATGAAGTAAACTCGGGGTAAGCCTCCATACCACAGTCCACCATATCCATGCCTTCGTATTCCTCTTCTTCGCTGACGCGGATACCCATCACCGCTTTGAGGATGTACCACACAATTAGGCTGGTGACGAAAACAAAACCAAAAATAGCACCAATACCGGCTAATTGGCCTGTAAGGGTAACAGTGTTGTCGGCAGATAATAATACCGCGAGCACGCCCCAAATGCCGACGACCCCGTGTACGGATATCGCCCCAACCGGGTCATCGATTTTGAGTTTGTCGAGACTGATGATGGAGAAAACCACTAACAAGCCACCGATGGCCCCGATAATCGTGGCCAGTAACGGTGAGGGCGCGCTGGGTCCGGCCGTAATGGCAACTAACCCTGCCAGTGCGCCATTTAATGCCATGGTCAGGTCGGATTTGCCAAACAATAAACGTGCGGTAATTAATGCCGCGATCAAGCCACCTGCTGCTGCAGCATTGGTGTTTACAAACACGGCAGCGATGGCATCAGCGGCACTTTTGCTGTCATTGGCCAGTTCTGAACCGCCATTAAAGCCAAACCAACCTAGCCACAATACCCACATACCTAGGGTTGCCAGGGGCAGGTTTGCGCCAGGTATAGCTTGAATTTGACCGTTAGGGCCGTATTTGCCTCTGCGTGCTCCTAACACCAAGACTCCTGCCAGCGCAGCGGCGGCTCCTGCTAAATGCACAATACCAGAGCCGGCGTAATCGCTATAGCCCAGATCGGCGAGAAAACCTCCACCCCAACTCCAGTGTCCCTGAATAGGATAAATAAAGCCGGTTAAAACCACTGAAAAAGCCAGAAAAGCCCAGAGCTTCATTCGTTCAGCAACAGCGCCGGAAACAATAGACATTGCCGTGGCAACAAACACCACCTGGAAAAAGAAATCAGCATGCATGGCGTGATGTGGTACGTCATCTGCCATATATGAGGTACCATCAGGCCCTGCGATGCCACTCAATAAAGCGCCACCCCCGATAAAGCTATTGCCTTCCCCATACATCAGGTTATACCCAATAAGTAAATACATAATGCAGGCAATGGAATAGAGCGCGACGTTTTTCGTTAGGATTTCAGTGGTGTTTTTGGTACGCACCAACCCTGCTTCCAGCATGGTGAAACCTGCCGCCATCCACATAACCAATGCACCCGCCAACACAAACCACAATGTATTGAGTACGTATTTTATTTCAACTATTGCTTCCACGTGACTCTCCTCTAAAACTTATTTAAGTCATTATTATTAGCTTACGGCCTTACTGATCTGCATTCACTACAATGCGTCCGGGCCGGATTCGCCAGTACGTATACGAACCACTTGCTCCAGGGGTGAAACGAAAATTTTACCGTCCCCGATTTTGCCGGTGTTAGCGGCTTTGGTGATAGCTTCGATAACCTGGTCCAACAGGCTGTCATCAATGGCAGCATCAATTTTCACTTTAGGCAAAAAGTCCACCACATATTCCGCGCCGCGGTATAATTCGGTATGTCCTTTTTGGCGTCCAAATCCTTTCACTTCGGTTACTGTCACGCCTTGTACACCGATTTCAGATAAAGCCTCTCGTACGTCATCGAGCTTAAAAGGCTTGATAATTGCTGTTACTAACTTCATTACATATCTCCTTTTAATCAGGGGTCAATTTTTCATATTGTGGGTGGACTGTTTTGTTTTGACGCTGGGTTATTAGCGTCAAAGACCACCCGTATGTATTGTTGAGGGATCAAACACTCTTTACGTATATGCCAAGTGGTCGGGTAAATGGTGTACAGAAAGCGGTAACATTGGATGCGCCTATTCACTGTTTCACTGCCCCCCCGCCCAAACTCATTTAGCGTTAAATGTGGAATATTCATTCCCTGATAGCAGAGGCTGTGCCATGTGGAAAATTTTCATTAAAATCAATAGAGTATGTTGTAAAATCCAATAATGGAGCGCACTAAAAGTGCACCATATTGGATTGCGCACCAAAATAACGCCCCATTTTGGTGCTTAAATTGTTTGTTAAATGTTCGATAGGGATTGGCGTTGATAGCGAAATTAAGGGCGTGATTAACCGCGCTGCCGCCGTAACACGGCCAGCCTTAGCCGGGTGTTACGGCGGTGTTTGAGTGGCAAATGCGAGGTTTATGGCTGGAATTTTTTAGATAGCGAGACGATGGTCCTAAAATTATCGGTGGGAAGCATCGCTTCGTTATCGTCGAGGTTGGTCCCGGTAATTTTGAATTCAACGCGCATGCCATCATATACCCGACTCACCGCAGCACTAAAGTCAATGTAGTCTTCGCGAGCAATGGTCACGCCACGGTCGTCTTCATCGATTGCGTAGTGCCCGGCGTGTAAGGTCAAATCCCAGTATTCCAGCGCGGGTAAGGTGACGTGACCTTCGAGATAAGTGCCGGAATCGGGAGACAGTGATACCTTGGCACCAAACGCGCCGATTGTTATCCCCACAAAAATTTCGACAAAGTTAGATGACTCATATTGCGGTAAATAATAAAGTTTACCACCTATATCATAATTAAACATTTCTGCACGGCCGTTATACCCGGCGGTAATATCTAATTCGGTACCACCGGTGACATTGGACGTAAAAAAATCGGCGTGAATACCGGAAGGGTCCAATACACTGACTTTCCCCTGCAAGGCCGCATCGGCCGATAATGCTACACCACGCCAGACATAATTGGAGGTTGCGGTAACCTCCGCTTCCAGTTTGTTTTGCAGTGGGTTGGTTTGCGCGGCCATCACTTGGGCCGAGCTGCACCAGGTTGCGATGAGTAAACTGCTATAAACGAAAGGCCTTCTCAGCGATGTCATATATATTCCCTCTTAATCGTTTTGATTGTTAACCAGATAGTTTGTGGTTGTGAATCTATTATGGATGTAAGTTATAATCACGTAACCCAACAATGGGTGGCGATGATTTACCAGCCTTATTGTCGACTGACGCCGATGTTAACAGGAAAACATGGCACAATACTATGGTTCTCAAAGCGGTGGTCCATTGCCTGTTGCACCATTATTGTGCGGTTATTATTTGAGCGATTGTTACCACGCTATTCGCCATCAGTGGCTACAATGCCGGCAAGTAACGCTGGCAAGTACAGCGGGCAACAAGCGTTCATTAGCAATGAAAATAAAGCCAGTTATCCGTTTTATCAGTAATAAGAGGGAAACCAGTGATTGAACCGAGCCAGTTAGACCAATTAACGGACCGCCTAATGCGTTTATTGCCACAGGGGGTTCGAGATGTGCAGCATGACATTGAGAAAAATTTGCGCAGTATATTACAAAGCTCATTTGCCAAGCTTGACCTGGTAACCCGGGAAGAGTTCGACGTACAAGCGGCGGTATTGGCGAGAACCCGCGAAAAGCTGGATGCCCTCGAAAAACAAATTGCGGAACTTGAGGCTAAGTCCAGCCAAGCTTAAGGGGCTGCATTAAGCGCAAATGAGTTGCTTGATTTGTTGCTCAATGAGTTGTTAGCTAACAAACGATCTGGTTAACTGCATAAACGATGGACCGTATGCCACCACTAAAACCACCGACCACCGGCTATTCAATAACCGACTGCTGTTATCAGCCGTTACCTGCTGCGCGCCAATGTCATTAGCTATTGTCTACAGCCGAGCGCAAGTGGGCATTGCCGCGCCACTGGTGACCGTGGAAGTTCATCTATCCGGGGGCCTACCCAGCTTATCAATTGTGGGATTACCGGAAACCGCCGTAAAAGAAAGCAAAGACCGGGTGCGCGGTGCCTTGCTGAATTCCCAGTTTGATTTTCCGGCCAAACGAATCACCATTAACCTCGCGCCCGCCGATTTGCCCAAAGAAGGTGGGCGTTTTGATTTGCCCATCGCCATCGGCATATTGGCCGCATCCGGGCAGATTCCCAAAGCGGCACTGAACCAATATGAGTTTGCCGGTGAGCTTGCTCTTAGTGGTGAGCTGCGTGGTCTAAAGGGGGTGCTAACTGTGGCATTGCAGGCCCGCCAGGCAAACAGAGCGTTGTTTGTGGCCAGCGAAAACGCACAAGAGGCTGCATTAGTTGATGATGTCAGTATTTATGGCGCGAAACATTTATTGGACGTTTGCGCCCATCTCAATGGTTATCAGCTAATGTCGCCTTATGTGCCAGCACCTGTGCCGGAGGACTTCGAATTTAATGATGCGTTGGATATGTCTGATGTGCGTGGCCAACACCATGCCAAACGCGCCCTGGAAATTGCTGCCGTGGGGGGGCACAGTTTATTAATGATCGGGCCACCGGGCACCGGCAAAACCATGCTGGCCAGTCGCCTGCCGGGCATTATGCCGCGTATGAGTGAAGCAGAAGCCCTGGAAACAGCCGCGCTTAAGTCTATTGCTGATCAGTCCTTTTCAATCAAGCATTGGCGTCAGCGAGGGTTTCGCAATCCCCATCATACCGCCTCCGGTGTGGCCCTGGTTGGTGGGGGTAGTAATCCCCGTCCGGGCGAAATATCGCTGGCGCATAATGGGGTGTTGTTTTTAGACGAACTGCCTGAGTTTGATCGTAAAGTATTAGAAGTGTTGCGCGAGCCGCTGGAGTCTGGCCATATCACGATATCCCGTGCCGCTAGGCAAGCAGAGTTTCCGGCTCGGTTTCAACTGGTGGCGGCAATGAATCCTTGTCCGTGTGGTTATCATGGCCACAGCAATGGTCGCTGTCATTGTTCCGTGGAGCAAGTACAACGTTATCGTAATCGTATTTCCGGGCCGTTGTTGGATCGCATCGACATGCACATTGAAGTACCTAATGTGCCGCGTGATGTGATGCAAAATAGCGAGCAACAAAAAAGCGAAAGTAGCGCTACAGTGCGTGAGCGAGTGGAGCGCGCCCGGCAGCGGCAATTGGATCGAAGCAATAAGTGTAATGCACAGCTGAGCAATAAAGACATTGATCAGCATTGCGGGGTAAGCGCCAGCGATGTTGATTTACTGGAGCAGGCCATTAACCGCTTTGGGTTATCCGCACGCGCCTACCATCGTATTTTAAAAGTGGCGCGCACCATTGCCGATATTGCCGATTCCCCGCGTATTGAAACACCTCACCTCATGGAAGCCATTAATTTCAGGCAATTGGATCGGGGCAGGTAATGTGCTTTACCTGTGTTTGCAAGCGGGGCTGGCATTTTTAAACGGTTAAATGCTGCTTGATCAAATCTTCGTTTAAATCCGCCATGTTGCCATTGGCAACATGGCGGCCATTGTTCATGATGATGAATTCCTGCCCCACGCGGCGGGCAAAGGGTAGTTTTTGCTCCACTAGTAACACGGTTAGGTTTTCTTCCCGGTTGAGTTTTAGAATCACATCCCCGATTTGTTGCACGATGTTCGGTTGTATGCCTTCACAAGGTTCATCGAGTATCAGCAATTTGGGTTCGATCACTAATGCGCGTCCAATGGCCAGTTGTTGTTGCTGGCCGCCGGATAAGTCACCGCCGCGGCGTTGCAGCATGTCTTTTAATACCGGAAATAGTTCAAAAATGCGTTCGGGAATGTCGCGTTTTTTATCGCGCCGGGCTTGCAGTCCGATTTGTAAATTTTCTTCCACGGTCAGTTGACCAAAAATTTCCCGGCCTTGCGGTACATAGCCAATGCCCAGGTGCGCCCTGGCATCGGCGGGTTTGCTTGCGATGTTGTTGCCGTCAAATTCGATGCTGCCGGTTTTAATGGCTAACAAGCCCATTATGGTTTTCAGTAAGGTGGTTTTCCCCATGCCATTGCGACCCATTAAGCAGGTACAGCTGCCGGGGGTAATGTTAACGTCCACATCCCATAAGGTGTGGCTTTCGCCGTAATATTGATTTAAACCGGTCACTTTTATCACTTGTTTATTCTCATATTGGTTGGCACGTACCCAAGCCGGTTAAGTCTATTTCTCGCCTTTATTCGCCGCTATTCACCGCTATTCACCTAAGTAAACTTCGATCACGCGTGGGTTGTTTTGTACCTCGTCCATGGAGCCTTCAGCCAATACGCTGCCTTCGTGTAATACCGTAACTGTGCTGGCGATGGAGCGGACAAAATCCATGTCATGTTCGACGACTACGACCGAGTGTTCTCCAGCCAGGCCTGTTAATAACTCGGCAGTGCGTTCGGTTTCCTGGTGGGTCATGCCTGCTACCGGTTCGTCCACCAATAACAATAAGGGGTTTTGCATTAATAACATGCCGATTTCCAGCCACTGTGTCTGGCCGTGTGATAACAGGGCGGCGCGCAATTGTTTTTGCTTGATGAGGTGTATGGTTTCCAATACCTCGTCAATTTTATCCCGTTGTTCACCGCTTAATCGTGCGACTAAGGTGGGCCATACGGCTTTGTTGGCGTGCATGGCGAGTTCGAGATTTTCAAAGACGGTATGGTCTGGGAATACCGTGGGTTTTTGAAATTTTCGGCCAATACCCACTTGCGCAATTTGGTATTCGGTCATCTGGGTCAGGTCCATGGTCTGACCAAAGAATACCGTACCGGTATCCGGTCTTGTTTTGCCCGTAATAACATCCATCATGGTGGTTTTTCCCGCGCCATTGGGGCCGATAATACACCGTAATTCACCACTGTTGATGTAGAGGGTGAGGTCGTTAATGGCCTTAAAGCCATCGAAGCTGACGCTCATGTTTTCGATATAGAGGATGGGGCCTTTGGTTACGTCGACAATACCGGGCTTGACACTTCTTAGCCCCTGAATGAAGGGGTAGCGCTTTTGCGCCACGAAATCGAATACCCGATCGCGGCGCATGACCTCACGGAGTTGATCCAATTGCTTCACGTTTCGGACTCCGTTTTTGCTGCCGATGTCGTATGGCGGTTTTTTATTTTGGTGATTAAGCCTACGATGCCTTTGGGCAGAAATAGCGTCACCACGATAAATAGCGCGCCCAATGCAAATAACCAGACTTCTGGAAAGGCGGCGGTAAAATAGGTTTTGGCATAGTTAACGATACCGGCACCCAGTGCCGCGCCGTATAAGGTGCCACGACCACCCACCGCCACCCAAACAACAAGTTCGATGGAGTTTAACGGTGAAAACTCACCCGGATTGATAATGCCCACCTGGGGGACATACAATGCGCCGGCAATACCGGACAACACTGCTGAGAAGACAAATATCCAGAGTTTAAAACTTTCCACTTTGTAGCCCACAAAGCGGGCGCGGTCTTCGGCGTCACGAATGGCAACCACGACGCGCCCAAACTTAGAGGTGACAATGTAGCGGCACACCATATAGGCGAGGGCCAGGGTGACAACCGATGCCAGGAATAAGCCAATTCGAGTGCGGTCATCCTGCAGGCTAAACCCCAGGATATCTTTAAAGTCTGTTAAACCGTTATTGCCGCCAAACCCCATTTCGTTGCGAAAAAATGCCAGCATCAGGGCATAGGTGAGCGCTTGTGTGATAATGGACAGGTACACGCCGGTAACGCGGGAGCGAAATGCCAGCCAACCAAATATAAAGGCCAATAGGCCGGGCACCAGCATCACCATTAACATTGCAAACCAGAACATGTCAAAGCCATGCCAGTACCAGGGTAGCTCGGTCCAGTTTAGAAATACCATAAAATCAGGCAATAACGGATTGCCGTAGACGCCGCGCTCACCCACTTGGCGCATTAAATACATGCCCATGGCATAACCGCCGAGGGCGAAAAAAGCCCCATGTCCGAGGCTTAAGATGCCGCAATAACCCCATACCAGGTCCAGTGCAATGGCTAACAAGGCAAAGCTGAGGTATTTGCCTAGCAGGGTGACGGTGTAGGTGGATAAATGAAACGTAGAGCTTTCCGGTATAGCCAAGTTGGCGATGGGTACAATAATGGCAAGTACAGCCAGTAAGCTTAAGAACAGTTTACCACCACGATCACTGGCAAATAGACGAACGAAAATGCTGTTGTGTGGCGTGTGTTTGTGTTGCATGGCTTAGGGTGTGTTCTCAATCAATAAGGCCGTTCTGCCGGGGCTCTGTTTTTGCCCAGTAAGGCTGAACGAGCGCTGTGTCGTCATTTTACATAAGTGAGTGATAACGCTGCTGGGCGAAAACAGAGGTCTGGCCCGTTGGGTTAAGCCTGAAAAAGCGCCAGACTGCGTTGTTCGTGGTTCATTTGCAACGAGCAAACTTCTCTCCTCACGCCTTGACTGACGCTTTTTCAGGTTCGACAGCAGGGTCTTGTTCATTGGGAACACCCCCTAGTGCTCCGCCGCACGGCCTTTTTGTGGGAACAATCCACGTGGTCTTTTCTGGATAAATAAAATAATAAAAACCAGCACTAAAATTTTTGCCAATACGGCGCCTGACCAGGGTTCTAAAAATTTGTTGATGACCCCCAGGGACATTCCCGCGACCAGGGTGCCCCACAGGTTTCCGACCCCACCAAACACCACCACCATAAACGAATCAATAATATAGGACTGACCAAGATTGGGGCCGACATTGGTGAGTTGGCTTAAGGCGACGCCAGCTACCCCGGCGATGCCGGAGCCAAGGCCGAAGGTAAGGGCGTCGACCTTGCCTGTTTTTACCCCCATGGCTTTCGCCATGCTTCGGTTTTGGGAAACGGCGCGTACCTGCAGGCCCAGCGAGGTTTTTTTAAGAATGGCCATTAGTGCGAAGAACACTAGCAGGCTAAAAATAATGATATAAAAACGGTTATAGGTAAAGGCGAGGGCATTGTTGATTTCCATGGAGCCACTCATCCATTCCGGGGTTTCAACGGCGCGATTGAGTGGCGAGAATATTGAGCGCACTAGTTGTTGCAGTATGAGGCTGATGCCAAAGGTGGCCAGTAGGGTTTCCAGCGGACGCCCATAGAGAAAGCGGATAACGCCGCGTTCAATGGCGATGCCAAACAAGCCTGACACGATAAATGCGGCTGGGATGGCAACAAAGAGCGAGAATTCAATATGGTTTGGCATCAGCAGTTGTACGACATAGGTGGTATAGGCGCCAATCATGATTAATTCGCCATGGGCCATGTTTATGACTCCCATAACGCCAAAGGTTATTGCGAGGCCAATGGCCGCCAGTAGTAATACCGAGCCCAGGCTTAAACCAAAGAAAATAGTTTCGATGACGGCGTAAAAATCTCGTTTGTCGTTGATTTTGTGTAATGCTGTTTGTGCCGCTAGCCGTATGGTTTTATCCGGTTCGCTGAATACGCCCTCGTCATTTTTGGCGACGAGGGTGGTGAGCCGATTGTGGGCTTCGGCGGTTAAGCTGTTGCCCAGAATGTTAATGGCAGATAAGCGTAGCGCGCTGTTTTCGTTTTGTATGTCCACCAGGGCGATGGCGGTTTGCATGGCCTCGATAACATCGGCATTATTTTCCTGTTTAAGTATTTGGCGAAACAGGTCGGCGGTATCGGTATCCACCTCCGCGAGCATTTCCATCACTGCCGCCAGTCGAATTTCGCTGTCAGGGTGTTGCAGGTTGAGTTGTGCAATGGCGCCGCGTAATTGTTTTCTGAGGCGGTTATTGGTGCTTATTTTTTTTAATGTGCTTTTTTCTACTATACCCAGTGATTTTTGGTTGATCACATCGATGATAGCAATACCCTCATCCATTGGGCTGATGATGACGATAAGCTTGTCGTTTTTTCGGTAGTAAAGTTTGCCATCGAGCATGGCCTTAAATACGATTAATACCCGTGGGTCTTCTCTTGCCTGCAACTGCGTTATTGCGGCGCCTTTTTTCTTGAAGCTTTGTTGTTTTAAATTGTCCAGAGTTTGTAGAAACAGCGTGTTTGTATTGGTGGTGGCTGGATCTTGCTCGGCGGCGGCTAATGTAGGAATGATGGTGCTGAAAACGGTGACTAGGCTGACGATTAGAGGTAGCAATCGTTGTAGCAATTGAGACAACTGTGGTAGTAATAACGGTAGCAGTAAACAGGGGGTATGCTGGGTTTGTTGCGTGATACCGTTAGTGTGATTCATTGACTTACACTTATTAGGTTAATGCGAATTAGTGTTAATACGAATGTCTTATTATTTTATTCCGACAGGTTATTCTATCGCAGGAGCTTAAATCGCTGATCAATGCGCCACAACGAATAGATCAATGCACCATAACGAATAAATGTCAAAACGTCCAACTATTATTTGAATGCGGGCTTGTTGTCGTTGCTGCCGTTATTGTGGCCACTCGTTAGGGGCCGGGGCAGGCGTGCAGGTTAATACACCCGCCCCGGGTTTGTTAACATTATGTGGCTACTGTTATTTTAATAGGTCTTGGTTAAATAAGTCTTGGTTTAATAAATATTGGTTTAATAAATATTGGTTTAATAAATATTGGTTTAATAGTTCTTGGCTTAATAATGATTGATTTAATAGTTCTTGGCTGAATAATGATTGATTTAATAATTCTGGCCGGAACATTTTTTGGTTTTGGTGTTGTAGTTACCGCACTTGATGGGGGAGGTCCAGTCGGCGGTAATGTCTTTGCTGCCCGCGAGAAAGTCAGACCAGGCATCACCGGGTACGGTGCCATCGGTTTGCCATACGGTTTCAAACTGGCCGTTGTCCTGGATTTCACCGATGAGGACGGGTTTGGTCAAATGATGGTTGGCTAACATTTTGGCTTTGCCTCCAGTAAGGTTCGGCACCTCAATGCCAATCATGGCGGCTTCGACTTTGTCGGTGTTGGTGGTTTTGGCTTTTTCCACTGCTTTCACCCACATGTTAAAGCCAATATAAGTGGCTTCCATGGGGTCATTAGTGACTCGTTTGTTGTTCTTTATATAGTTGCGCCATGCTTTAATGAATTGAGAGTTTTCGTCGGTTTCAGCACTTTGGAAATAATTCCATGCGGCTAAGTGGCCCACTAAGGGTTTGGTGTCGATGCCGGATAGCTCTTCTTCACCGACGGAGAAAGCCACTACGGGAATATTTTCGGCTGAAATACCCTGGTTGCCCAGTTCTTTGTAAAAAGGTACGTTGGCATCACCGTTGATGGTGGACACCACGGCGGTTTTTTTGCCAGTGGAGCCAAACTTTTTGATGTCGGATACAATGCTTTGCCAGTCAGAATGTCCAAAGGGTGTGTAGTTGATCATGATGTCTTTGTCTTTGACACCCTTGGCTTTGAGGTAGGACTCCAAAATTTTATTGGTGGTGCGGGGGTAAACATAGTCCGTACCGGCTAATACCCAACGTTTGGCGCCAATCTCGTTCATTAGATAGTCCACCGCAGGGATCGCCTGCTGGTTGGGTGCTGCGCCGGTGTAAAATACATTTTTGGAGGACTCTTCGCCTTCATATTGTACGGGGTAAAATAATAGGCCATTGAGTTCTTCGATAACGGGCAGCACGGATTTGCGGGAGACGGATGTCCAGCAACCGAAAATAACATCCACTTTTTCTTTGGAGATTAATTCGCGGGCTTTTTCGGCGAACAATGGCCAGTTGGAGGCCGGGTCGACAACCACCGCTTCCAGTTTTTTGCCCAGTAATCCGCCTTTTTTGTTTTGGTCATCAATCATCATTAAAACCGTGTCTTTTAAGGTGGTTTCGCTGATGGCCATGGTGCCTGAGAGTGAATGTAATACGCCTACTTTAATGGTGTCTGCTGCATGTGCTTGTAATGCAGCCATGCTGGTTATGGCAATGGTAATGCGGCCAATCCAGGTGGTGATTTTTTTAGCGATCATGACTTGCTCCCCTGTTAATGACGAGTAGAGTGTTAATTAAGAGTCTTAACGATGTGTTGTCGTTCATTGTTTGTCGTTAATGCTTGTGATTAATGTTTGTAATTAATATTTATAGCTAATATCTGTAATTGATGTTTCCAGCTAATGCTGTCTTATATTACCCGTGTGAATTAAGGCTATAACGCATTTAGAGGAAAGACTGGCGAGTGAATACACTCGCCGGTTTTTTTATCGTTGCTTCATCATGGTGAATTAACGGTTGCTTACATTTGATCCAGATCAAAGCCTTTGCTGTAGGTGATTTGATACAGTAAGTCTTCTTCAACGCCGGTGTCATCGCTGAGGTCGGAGCTGGCTTTACTGACCGCAAAGGATAATTCATCTATGGGGCTGTAGGTAAAGGTTAAGTGGCTATATTCGTCGCCGCTTGATTTTTCATGATCCCACATGCCATAGGTGACGTTCATGATATCCAGGAAATCAACGCCCAAGGTGATGTAATTGTTGTCGTCGTTGTCATCATCCACCTGCATGTAGTAGGTGAGGGTTGCCGGTCCGAAGCTGGCAGCAAGGACGATTTCTGCCGCATCGCTGTCGCCCAGGTCGATGGTTTTTGGTGTTGCGTCAGTTGTGCGTTCTTCGGGGTAGAGATAGTTCCAATACGAAATATCAAAGGCAAATCCCGTGTCACCTATTTCACGACCATAACCTAAATAGAGGTCAGTTTCGTGGCCTTTGTCTTCGCTGCTGGTCCAGATGCCGGCGTAAAAACCACTGTCGTGACCGTAATCGATACTGCCGCTAATAGCAGCGCCATTCGGCGATAAGTTCTGACCACGCCATAAATACATATTTGAAAATGCCATGCTGGCACTAACCTCTGCAGTCGCGGTTATGGGTACTGCCATTGCTAAAATGCTGAGTGCGGCGGCAGCAGTAAGTGGTGTTATGGTTTGTTTTAGTTTCATTTAACTCTCCCCATGCATTGGCTAAAAATCGACACTACATTGAGCTGGTCATTGCAGTGTCATAAAATAGAATGGTGGTGATAGTGGTTGATCGCGTTATACGATGCCCCTCCCGCAAACGACAAGTGATGCTTCGCTTGTTGTTCACCTGCCATTCAGCAGGCTTCGTGCCAACCAATTAATTGTTATATTTATCAATCAATTAACGAAGTTATTTGGTGTTTGTTAACGGTTTGATTGAATGCTGATCGCTTCATTATGGTGCGTAAAAAGGGTGAGTGCCTTGGTTTGGGGCGCAGCACCCATTGATAATGTGTCTGCATAATAGACAATGCGCAAAATGTGGTTGAATATTGGCATTTTTGTGAGGCTATATTAAAAATGTTGCAGAAAAGCAAGCGCTTAACGGATAAATAGCTAAGCTTGTATCATTCAGACAACATGCCTTTGTCGATGATGAAATCGACAATATCCGCTAGTCCCTGGCTCGATTTTAAATTCGTCAACACAAAGGGTTTGCCGCCTCGCATTTTTCGAGCGTCACGGGCCATGACCTCAAGGGATGCACCAACATAGGGCGCTAAGTCGGTTTTGTTGATAACCAATAAATCAGATTTGGTAATGCCGGGGCCACCTTTACGGGGTATTTTATCGCCAGCGGCCACATCGATGACATAAAGGGTGAGGTCAGACAGCTCTGGACTAAAGGTGGCGCTGAGATTGTCGCCACCGCTTTCCACAAAAACAATATCCAGCCGAGTGAAGCGTTCATTGAGTTCGCTGATGGCGGCCAGGTTCATGGAGGCGTCTTCGCGGATGGCGGTGTGCGGGCAGCCGCCGGTTTCTACGCCGATGATACGGTCCTCTTCCAAGGCCTGGCTGTGCATGAGAAACTGTGCGTCTTCCTGGGTGTAAATGTCATTGGTGACCACGGCAATTTGATAGTTGTGGCGCAGGGCTTTGCAGAGTGCATCCACTAAGGCGGTTTTGCCTGATCCTACCGGTCCACCGATACCAATTCGTAATGCTTGTTTATTCATGATTTGTTTTTGCCTATCGTGTTGGTGAGTTATTCGCTTTTTATATCTGGCTTTTGGTTGTGCTTAATTTGTGAAAGAATTTGTTAGTGAGTTTGTTAGTGAGTTTGTTAGTGAGTCTGTGAGTTATTAGGTTGTTACGCTATGGTGTTGTTACGTTATGGTATTGTTACGTTATGGTATAGCTACGTTATGACGATCGAATAAAATGATTAGGATCGAAACAAGCGGCTATATTGGGTTTCATGTAACGCGCTGGCAATGGCGACTCCCTGGCAGGCCATACCAATGTTGTCATCGGTTAGGCTTAATCCATGATTCACGGCACCGGGGATTTCTTCGATGATGTTAGATAAGATACGTTGTCCGGCGGTTTGACCTAATGGCACCAACTTAATGGCTGCCGCCACTTGGTTTTCGCTCCAGGTCCATAACAAGCCCTGGCAGGCTTCCTTCACGGTAACCATCCAATGAGCGGCGGCAAGGGCAAACAACGTGGCGAAGCTGGGTGTTTCATCGACGGGCCACTGTTTAATTTGGGGCATGTCGAGTTCTTTTAACAGGCGTAATAATGCGCTACCCAGTTGCCGGTCTTCGTTGAGGAGTTCGTTGGATTCTCGCGAGGCCTGCAAGTAATGATTCCAATAAATAACACGTTCCATATTGTTGGTTTGCCAGGCTTTATACAGTCGCGCCAACAGAGGCACCTCCAGTGAGGCCAGGGAGTGATTTACCTGGCCGGTAATCCATTCGCCCGCACTTTTTTCGTCAGTTACCCATTGGATTTCGATGGCATATTCCAAACCCTGTGAATAGGCATAGGCGCCGACGGGTAGTGCTGGGCTGATGAGTTGCCAAAGACGCAGTGATGCGGTGGTGGACATGCTCATAGCGGTGTTCTCCCATAAGGTTGATATCAATCGGTATCCGTATCCGTGTTTAAGTGCCTAAGCCGTATCATGGTGATGATGGTGGCTATGTTGATGGTTGTTGGTGTTGTCATTGTGATGGTCACTGCTTGGATGCTGGTGGTAGGCCCCGGTTTCGGGTTCAAAGGGCGCGTTTTCATGGTTGATGTTCAGCCCCAGGGATATTAGCATTTGATCCAATACGTGGTCTTGCAGGTAACGTAACCAGGCCGATGTTATTTGTAGCGGTACGTGCCGATTGCCCAGATGGTAACAGGCCCGTAGCAGGGTGTGCGGGTCGCTGGTCGTTGCCGTGGATACCGGTTCGGGCGCGGCATTGAGTTGAATGATGGTTCCGTTTTCCGCACGTAAACAATCGCCGCTGCGTAAAACATTGCCACGGGGCAGCATGAGGCCAATGGCTTCGCCGCTGTCCAATTGGGTGCGTAACCGGCTTTTTTGGCGTAACTCAAATGGTAAGGTTAACGTTTCCTGTGCGGGTGCGGGGGTCGCTAATCGTTCGGTGACACGGAGTAAGCTCATTGATTTTCGGCCTCTGGTCTTGATAGTGAAAAATGACGGATTAATTTGGTTCATTTTTTACTATCAATGTTTAAATAAGTATTAATACAGTTTTTTAATAAATGTTTATACAGGGTTTAACATAAGGTTTGAAACAAACTTTTAAAGCAACTCTCTAAAACAACTTATTGAAACAACTTATTAAAACAAAAAGTATCGCTGTGCTAACGGCAATACATCGGCGGGTTCACAGGTTAATAAGTTTCCATCTGCACGCACCTCATAGGTCTGTGAGTCCACGTCGATGTTTGGTTGATAGTGGTTGTGTATCAGGTCCGCTTTGCGAATGTTGCGGGTGTTGGCGACTGCGCGCACTTGTTTTAATAATCCCAATTGTACATGCACTTCGTTTTGCAACGCCAGTTTGGATAGGAATGTTATGCTGGTTTCAGCGCAGGCGCGGCCAAATGCGGCAAACATGGGGCGGTAATGTACCGGTTGTGGTGTGGGTATGGAGGCGTTGGGATCGCCCATGGCGGCTCCCGCGATCATGCCGCCTTTAATGATTAAGCCGGGTTTTACGCCAAAAAATGCCGGTTTCCACAACACAATATCGGCGAGCTTGCCCACTTCGATGGAGCCCACGTCGGTGCTGATGCCGTGGGTGATGGCCGGGTTGATGGTGTATTTGGCTATATAACGTTTGGCGCGAAAATTATCGTTGCGCGCGCTATCTTCTGGTAATGCGCCCCGTTGCAATTTCATTTTGTGTGCGGTTTGCCAGGTGCGACAGATGACTTCACCCACACGGCCCATGGCCTGTGAGTCTGAGGCGATCATGCTAAAAGCGCCCAGGTCATGCAAGATATCTTCGGCGGCAATGGTTTCACGGCGAATTCGGGATTCTGCAAAGGCGACATCTTCGGCTATTTTGGTATCCAGGTGGTGACAAACCATTAACATATCCAAATGCTCATCAATGGTGTTCACTGTGTAGGGCCGAGTGGGGTTGGTGCTTGATGGTAATACATTGGCTTCGCCGCAGGCTTTAATAATGTCCGGTGCATGGCCACCACCGGCGCCTTCGGTATGGTAGGTGTGGATCGCACGGCCTTTAAAGGCCGCCAGGGTGTCTTCCACAAAGCCGGATTCGTTTAATGTGTCGGTGTGTATGGCGACCTGTACATCCTGTTGCTCTGCCACACTCAGGCAGTTATCAATGGCCGCAGGTGTGGTGCCCCAGTCTTCGTGCAGTTTTAATCCCATGGCGCCGGCGGCAATCTGTTCGGTAACGGCGGCGGGTAAGCTGGCATTGCCCTTGCCGAGAAACCCCAGGTTCATGGGGAATGCTTCTGCGGCTTGTAACATTCGATGCAGGTACCAGGGGCCAGGGGTGCAGGTGGTGGCATTGGTGCCGGTGGCCGGGCCGGTGCCGCCACCGAGCATGGTGGTGATCCCCGACATTAATGCTTCTTCAATTTGTTGCGGGCAAATAAAGTGAATGTGGGCGTCGACACCACCGGCGGTGGTGATCATGCCTTCCCCTGCAATTGCTTCTGTCCCTGGGCCGATAACGATGTCCACACCGGGCTGAATATCTGGGTTGCCGGCTTTGCCAATGCCGCTGATACGCCCATTTTTGATGCCGATGTCTGCTTTAATAATGCCCCAGTGATCGAGGATGAGGGCATTGGTGATGACGAGGTCAACGGTGTCGCGGGCGGTTAACTGGCTTTGTCCCATGCCATCACGAATGACTTTGCCTCCGCCAAACTTGACTTCGTCGCCGTACGAAGTACGGTCTTCTTCCACTTCGATTAACAGCTCGGTGTCCCCTAAGCGTACTCGGTCGCCGACGGTTGGGCCATACATTTCAGCGTAAGCTTGACGATTAATACGACTCATGGTTTGGCTCCTGTTAGCGGCCCCATCACCTTGCCGTTAAATCCGTAGACGTGTTTGTTGCCGGCATATTCCACCAGTTGTACGTCGCGTTCCTGGCCGGGTTCAAAACGGATGGCGGTGCCGGCGGGGATGTTTAATCGAAAGCCGCGGGTAGGTTCTCGCGTAAAGGACAAGGCACGGTTGGTTTCAAAAAAATGATAGTGTGAGCCAACCTGTATGGGACGGTCACCGGTATTGGCAACTTTTAACAGTAAGGTCTGGCGGCCTTCGTTTAAGTTGATGTCGCCATCGTCAACAAAATATTGGCCAGGTATCATCATGTGTTTCCTCGTTAGCGTTGTTGGTGGGGGGTGTGCGTTTTAAGCCCCGTGTTTAAAGCCTGCGTTTAAATCCTGCGTTTAGATCATTCGTTTAGGTTATTTGTTTAGACAATGGGGTTGTGTACGGTAACCAGTTTAGTGCCGTCGGGGAAGGTGGCCTCCACCTGCACGTCATGAATCATCTCGGCGATACCGTCCATGACGTCTTCGCGGGATAGTAGCGTAGTGCCGTGGCTCATGAGTTCTGCCACGCTTTTACCTTCGCGTGCGCCTTCGAGTATCGCGGCTGAGATATACGCCACTGCTTCCGGGTAATTGAGTTTTATGCCGCGATCTTTACGCCGTTCGGCCAATAACGCGGCGGTGAACAGGAGCAGTTTGTCTTTTTCGCGTGGCGATAATTCCATAATACATTTTCCTCAGGCATGGATGGTGGTTGCCATCTTTCTCGTAGCGTTCGTTATTGTAACGTTTGTTGTCGTGTTCGGTGTTATCGTTTCTTACTCTTATTCTTACTCTTTCTCTTACTGTTAGCGTTAGTGCCTCTGTGGCGGTGCAATGAACGGTGTTGTTCTTTGCTATATCTGTTGCTATATCTTTTGTTGCGTCTGTTGCTGTATCTGGTGAAGCATAAGGTGAATCTGTTGATCAATTAGGTATTCCAAATACGGGGTTCGCATGCATCGATGCCTAATAGATGCGGTCGCGCAATGCGCCAGGCCCGCAAAAATTGATGTTTAGCATCTTGTGCTTGTGGCCCTAGATAACGGCATACCAGCAGGTTATCGATTAAGCTTGCACTGAATAACGCCTCTTGTCGGGTTTGAGGTGTTGGTTTCATTGTTTCGCGAATCTTCAGTAGCAAGTCTTTATTCGCCGGTGCAATGACCATAGTACCGATTGTCGTATGGTTTGCAAGTCCCCAGGGCGAGGATAACAGGGGGCTGCCGCCCTCAAGTAATGTGCGTTCTATCAGTTGAGGTTTTTTATCGATGTTAATGTGTAGCTTTTGGCGAAGTGTTCCATGGTTAAACATTTCGCCACCGGCTTTTCGGCCCAGGCAAAGTATTTCCCAGCCGATAAAGCGAGAGTCTGAGTGCAGGTCTACCTGGGTGAGTAGTGTGGCGTTACATTGGTTAAAGAGGATGGTTTCCTGGGGTAACCACTCAAGAATACCCTGCGGCGCGACGTTGAGGTGTTGCGTTTGTCCAGCACTTGGCCCTGTTGAGCGATAAAAACGGGTGGCTCCCGGCGTGGTGATCAGCGTATGGGCGGTTGGGGCTATTTTTATATCCAGGGATAGCTGGTCGCCGCCCACCAGGCCGGCGGGGGGGTGTAATAAATAAACGTGGCAAGGGTTGCCTTCGGGGTAGAACGGTTTTTGGATGACCAAGGGACCCTGGTGTTGGCGCGCGCTTATGACGGTGCGTGGGCCTCGGTTTTCAAGTTGTAACGCCAGTCGGGCGTGCCAGGAACGGGTGGCAGGAGCTGTTTGCATTGTTAAACCTAGATTAATTTAGTTGAGCATCAAATTGTGAGTCAATCCCAAGGTGCTGAGCACGGCGTGCTCCGTTGGCAATGGTCTTAGTTCTTGGCAAGAGTCACCACACCGACAATGGGCGCTGAGATGGGGGCGCAATCGGTGTCGCGTTGTTGGACTCAGCCAATGGCTGAGTGCGAGATAATTATTTTTCATTGTATTGCTTCCATTTATTGCTTCAATTTAGTAAGTCACTTTCAAGCGGTCTACAGACCCTCATTAATCCAGGTGAAATGATTGCCTTTCTATTAGTGTGATTTTTATTGCCGCACGTTAGTGGCTGGACATTAGCAGATGAGCGCCAAGGGCGATTGCGCCGGTGGCGATCAGCACTCGCGCCAGTTTGATCATGGATGTGCCCCAATGGGTTAAGTAGCGGTATGTGCTGGTCAGCAAGCCGCCAAACATCAGCATTGCGCATAATACACCGAGGCTAAACAGCAATATATAAAACAGGCCCGATAACGTGGACCCGGTATTGGCTAACGATATTAATACCAGCAGGGGAGCTGATCCTGCGGCGCCATGCAGTATACCGATAAAAATGGCATTGCGAGAATAGCGTTGTGCGCCATTGGCGGTTGGGGGCATTGTGGATGGGGCGCTCGGCGGTGGGTACAGTGAAGGCCAGTGATGATGGGCCGCTCGTATCTTGACATTTACCGTGCGCGAGTGGGGTGCCCGGTTGTCTGATGATAATGGCTTTCTTAGTGTCCACAGCAGCCAGGCCCCAATTAAGATCAGTAGGCAAGCAATGGCATATTCTGCATAGTGGCTTAATTGGTGGGGGATGGCCATACCCAATACCAGCACAGCGCTGCCGATGATGAATAGGGTTATTCCGTGACCAATAGCCCAGCGCAGGCAAAAGTGTAGGCCACTGCGGGTATCGTTGTTGTGGTTGAGCAGTCCTGAGATGGCCATGAGGTGATCGGCGTCCAGCGCATGCAGCAGGCCCAGTCCAAATGCCAGGGTAAACAGGCTGAATAGATTAGTTGCATCCATTTTGCTGGCTTATTTTCAATTAGAACCTAAAATTAGCTGTAAATTGTGAGTGACATACGATATCACGTTCGGGAGGAATAATAATAAGATGACGACATTAAAAAATATAGTGTTTTTAACCATAATGATCAGTTTGGCTGGGTTGGTCTCGGCGTGCGGTTTGGTGCCGTTTACCCCAGTGCCGGATAAATCGACACAGGAAGTGACGGATATTGCCGTTAGCGCGGGGCAGGCGGTTTCTGACGATACGACTGCCGGGCTGGGTATGGACAGCGATAATGATGGTGTTGTTAACAGCGAGGATAACTGTTCGCAGACACCCGCTGGCGCCTGGGTCGATATTCGCGGTTGCGCGCTGGATACGGATGGTGATCAGGTGGCGGATTATCAGGATGCTTGCGGTGGCACGCCACGGGGTATTCGTGTGGATGATCAAGGCTGTGGTTTCGACGATGATCGTGATGGGGTGCCCAATCATCGTGATGATTGCGCCAAGACCGTTGACGGTGTGAGTGTTAATGGTTCTGGGTGCGAGTGGGACAGCGATAACGATGGGGTGGTCGACCGTAAAGACTTATGTGTGGGTACACCGCCTGGTGCGGTGGTGGAACCTATGGGCTGTTTATTACTTGAGGTGGTTACGTTAAGAGGCGTGCATTTTAAAACGGGCTCAGACGAACTGGGTAAAAATGCGCGTGACATTTTAACCAGTGTGGCGCAAACGCTGCGAAATCATCCAAGGATGCGCGTTGAAATTGGCGGGCACACCGATAATACCGGTTCGGCAACGGCCAATCGGCAGTTATCGGCCAACAGAGCCCGCGTTGCGAAGCGCTTTTTGGTTGGTTTGGGGGTTAACGAGCAGGTACTTGCTGAAAAGGCTTATGCCGATGAACAACCTATTTCAGCCAATAATACGCGAGAAGGTCGCTCACTTAATCGGCGTGTGGAAATGCGCATCGTTGAAGTGGACTAATTGCGGCTCAAAAAAATGACTTAAGTGCTGCTACGCTCAATGACATTGCGGTGATTGCTTTGCCGTGTTAACGAAATCTTGAATAGTCGTCAATAGTTGATTTACACTGTGCCGACTTATTATTATGTTAACGTTTTAATCAGGCATTGATATTTCGTGTATGAATTTATTGCAAGCGCTTCATGATTCGTTTGGTCTTTCCATGGGTGACATTGAAAAAGGCCTGGTTTCGCGGGCCAAAAAGGTCTATATCGACACTCACTTTCTGGGTGATTGGATTAAGGACGAAGACAAGGTACCCCAATGGGCCCATCGCGCAGCGGCCACCTGGCTAATGGAGCTGTGGCTGGAGGAACGGGATGCCTGTGAGTCCGCTCAGTTATTAGGCGTGGATGAAAAATATACTCGCTTGTTCAAGGATTTTAGTTTAAGCGACATTATTGCTATTCGAAATGCAATCCGAAACGAAGTGTCTCACGCGGGTTAACCGCAGACTTTGTTGTGATGCTCTGCCTGTAACAGGGCGAACAGGGCGGGGCCCAGCGTAACAGGGAGGGTTCCGATGCAACAGGAAAGGGTTCCGGTGTAACAGGGAACGGTCCCGGCGTAACAGGGAAGGATCCCGACGTAACAGGGAACGGTCCCGACGCAACAGGGAACGGTCCCGACGTAACAGGGAAGGGTTCCGGTGTAACAGGGAAGGGTCCCGGTGTAACAGGGAATGGCCCCACCATAACCGGGAAGAGTTCCAACCCAACAGGGCGGCTATACCGCCAAATATTGATCAAATTCGATCAAATAACAAACAGCCCCAGGCTTGGCCCAGCGCATTATCAGGGCATAAGCCTCCAACCCGGCCGCCGCAACAACCACCGCTTTTCCTCCCAGTCGCTCAAGCTGGACAAATAATACTCAGCCCCGCCAACAACAGCACTTTTTTTACCCACGACTGCTTTCCCCAAAAAACCACGCCAATCATTCTACATTCCGCCGCTGACTGCGCATCACTGCGCTAACCCCCTGAGTGCCTTCAACATCGGCGAATGTCCACCGTCACGGTTTGAGTGACCACGCGGCGATAACCCCTGTACTAAGGGACAGTAACCGATGCAGTGAGCAAAAATACCGGTATAAAGGTGACTTATTACCCTTTAAACACCGGCCAACGTCCGTAGAATAGCCCTGGTGTAAAAAACAAGGCGGCACCTTAAGTAAGCTGATAACAAGCTAATACTATATACACATTTAGCCTATAAAAAACAGGCCAACCTAGGTGTTAACCGACGGTTAACGAATCCTAAGCAACGCCAGCACGAAAACCAAAACCAAAACCAAAACTAAAACTAAAACCAAAACCAACCCAAGGGAGACCTCACATGGCAAAAGCACAGGCCATGCTGCGCACCACCAACGGTGACTACTGGATCAGTCATCTGCCCATGAACAACCTGCCCATCAGTTTTGACACTGAAGCCGAGGCCCTGGCCTTTGTGCAGCCCCTCATGGACGACCCCGGCAACCGCGAATCCCTGCAATACGCCTATGTCAATGTTTATGGCGGTCCCCACGGCTGCGACGCCACCACCCTGGCCGCCGCCCTCTATAAGCAAACCCTCCAGTGCAGCCCCGTTACCGGCGGTGGCCTATTGGCCGCGCCCGCCGCAAAACCCGCCATCGCCCGCATAACACCCGCGCCCAAGGCACAAACCCGGCCCCAAACCAACCCACCACAACAAGCCCTGCGCTACAAAATTCAGCTCGAAATCGCTGGGCAACCTCCCCGCCTCAACCTCTCGGGCCAGCTCGCCATTAGCCAAGCCAGCACCCCCAATAAGCGCCACGCCATTCCCACCACCAACCACAGCCAAGACAAACACCGCCTCGAGTGGCATCTCGAGAAGGTCGACAATGTCCCGCACCAGCTGTGGTACAGCATCGCCATGCAAGGCAGCCCCCCCATGCACCTGCGCCTGTGCGAACAACTGGCGCCCGTGGAACACAGCACACAAACGGCGCGCTGGCCTACCGTGTTAGTGCCCTTGCAACTGCTGCGGCTCAGTGATCCACCGCGCCATGCCCGGGAAAATGCGGCGGAAAACGCCCAGGACAACGCCCGCCTGCTCAGTGGCGGCTGGGTCTACGTGTTTATCAATGGCCACTTATTTCGGGAACTACAGGTCATTAACGATAACGGCGTTATGCGCGATGTGGACCTGGGGGCTAACGATGGCGTGGGTGACCAACGCCGCGCCCGAGGGGGCTACCTCGATCACGTACTGGTCCCTTATCGAATCAACGGCCAGCCACAACGCATCGAGATCGCCTATTCCCGCTTACCCTTCACCTGGGAAACCCTGGGTCGGCTAGGCGGCATCGCCCCCAGCGATGATCGTTTTTTCGATCACCACAAACGCGCCCTGCATGCCATCGCCCGGGATAACGACCTGTGTCAACAATGGCTGCAAGCCGTGGACTTATCCGGCTATGGGGCGGGCTTTACCCCGAGCAGCAATCCAACCAACAACAACGTCGGCCCCATCGCCAGTGCCCTGCCGCCAGGCGCGGGGATAGACCGGCTAAAACACAGCCGTCACCACGCCCTGCCCGTGGTGTACTTGCACGACAAACCCGTTAAGAAACGGGTGATTCCCGTGATTTATGTGCCCGGTATTTTTGGCTCCCGCCTGGAACGGCCGGGCGATAAACCCGAAGATCAATACGTGTGGGATCCGGATGCCGAGGAGGATATTACCTCCCACTTCGCCAAAAGCTTATGGTCGGGGTTGCTTCAACGCACCTGGAATGATCGAGAGATCAACGACAAAGTAGGACGCCTGCATGATGTTAATGCCCGCGTCATGAACGACTACAATACTGGCGGTAAAAAAGTCATTTTAAAAGCCCTCAAAAAATCAAAGCACTTCCAACAAGAGGCCGCCCAGGTCAGTAACAACCCCCACGACCCCACCGAACAAGACGCGTTACTAGCGGCCATGTATCAACGCCGCGCCCAGCGTGGCTGGCTCGGCATCTTAAGCGACTACACCCCCTTAATGGAAGCCATCGAGTTAATAGAAGACGAGCATTTTATCTACCGCTGTCATGGTGCCGGTCGCGACTGGCGTAACGACCTCGCCCTGGAAGCCGCCGACCTGCAACAGGACATCGCCCGCATCAAAACCCTTAGCGATTACCCAGAATTGGGCCGCCAAGGCATCCATTACGACGCCGGGAGCGAAAACCCCATCGTCATCACCCACAGCCAAGGCAGCCTTATTGCCCGTTATGCCAGCGAAGTGCTCGGGGCCAACGCCAACATCCAGGGCATGGTGCACCTTAACCAGCCCACCACCGGCTCGCCGGTGCTGTACCGGCGCTTTCTGTTTGGCGCGCACCAGGAACGAGTGCTGGCCTATAGCTTCTCCCGGTTTAAAAGCAACATCTTCTCCGAAATTATTGGCAGCAGCGCCTATCATTTCACCCGCATCGGCAACCTGCCCGGGGTGTATGCCCTGCTGCCCACCAACGACTACGTGCATCAGGCTGGCGCTGCCACGAACCCCGAGGGTGCCAACAAGGCCCACTGGCTCACCACCGAACCCGGTCACTTAAAACCCGACACCATCACCGACATCTATGACGACGTGTATCTTGATGAGCAGGTGGGCTTACTGTGCCACAAGCGCTACGACGCCGGTGATCGCCCCAACCCCTATACCCCGCAGGAATTCACTCGGGTTACTTACGAAGACGATTTTGGCGATGAAGTGGACGATTATCTCCACAAAGTGGACCCGGAATACCTCAATGATCGAGCCAACATCTATTTACCCAACGAAACCCCTTGGCATCATGATAATATGCGCTTGCGGCTTAGTAGTGGTACACCAAAAAATGAAATAAAAAAACGTGATAAATGGTATAAGGCATTTAAGGCGAAACTACTCTCCGCAAAGAAATTTCATCATGAGTTAGGGGTAAGTCATCACCCAACAACTTATGTGGTTCGCTCCGATGGACTGGACACCGTCATTAACGTACATTTATTTATTAATCGCAACCAAGTGCTTGAATGCCCTTTGAACAAGGCCCGAGAGGGTGATGGCACCGTACCTTTGACCAGTCAGGAAGCGCTGTTAAATGAGCAAGCCAAACCGGCCGGAGACATTATCACCCAAGGCAACGTCATCCATGCCGACATTTGCGCCCATAAAGAGGCCATTGAACAAACCCAACAGGCGATAGTGAAGATTGTTAAACCTCTTCGACCCTCAACAAAACAACGCCTATTTGTTATATAAACGTTGTGATATAAACGTTGATATGAAAATTGCTATATAAAGGTTGTGATATGAAAACCCACGTAAGACATTGCATAAAACATTACTTACCCCATTACCGAACAATAAGCTTAATCACTAGCCTACTTTTTTTAGGAGCCTGTATGCCATTGTCATCCCAAACCGTAATAGCAGACCTGCCGCCCCCTGAGCACTATACGGGCATGGATGATATTTTAATTCCCATGCCCACTTACCCTGTGACCATAACATCAGAATGGTATCCATTCGCGGTGGTTACGACCGATAGCAACGATAATGTCGAGATAACCACCATGTTTTATGTCAGTTCGAATGTCACCAGCGAACCGACATCCACGCTGACGCTAG